>Ga0207664_10000013_pt1 | contig 260716 bp, 230 predicted proteins | sample LARL83metaG_FD_184349 | JGI IMG/M metagenome (GOLD analysis project Ga0207664, IMG submission 184349) | Corn, switchgrass and miscanthus rhizosphere microbial communities from Kellogg Biological Station, Michigan, USA - LAR L8-3 metaG... | ecosystem: Host-associated > Plants > Roots >...
GCAATCCGAGCTTGCACCTACCGTCCTCCATGTCCGGCCTCCTTCGGCGGGTCTGTCCTCGCAGACCGCACCTTCCGTCGGAGGCCGGACGCCCCCTCACCTGTTCATGAACTCCGTGAGCAGCTCACCTAGCGCTCCCCGCCGCCGCGTTCGGGCGCCCGGCGCGATCGCGTCAGGCCGCCGCGGCGATGCCTGGTCGGGAGGGCGCCGCTCAGCCCGTCGCCCAGTCGACCGTGTAGAGCGCGGTCGACTGGTTGGCGTTCCTGGAGGTCGCGCGGCCGATGCCGATGCGGCGGAAGTCGCCGTCGAGCAGGACGCGGCGGTGGGGCGGCGAGCCGAGCCATTGGCGCACCATCGTGCGTGCCTCGCTGTCCGGATCGCTCGCGACGCGCCAGCCGATCACCTCGCCGATGCTGCGCGCGCGGCCGGCGGCGGCCGCCACGCGGCCGACCCATGCGCCGTGGGCGAAGTAGCCGTGCCGCGCCATGTCCTGTGAGTGGCCGGCGGCTCCGTGGTCCATCCGCGCGTCCTCGCGCAGCGCGGGCAGGCTGTGCGCGGCGCGCATGCGGTTCAGCTCGCACAGCATCGCGCGCGCGAACGGCCCCTCGGCGGCGCCGGCGGGTGACGGTGAGGCCGCGGCCGCCGGCAGCAGCGCGAGCAGCGCGCACGCGAGTCCCATCAGCACGGGCCGCGCGGGGCGGACGGACATCCGCGCGGGGCGGGCCGAGCCCCGTGGCCGCAGCGGCCGATCAGCTCTCTTCCAGAAAGGTCGCAATCCGGTCGATCAGGTCGGGGCGGTCGAGCCAGGGCCAGTGCCCCGCGTCCTCGACGATCGCGACCCGTGCATCCGGCAGCTCCGCGGCGTACCGCTCCCCGAAGCGCGACGAGATGTACGGATCGCGCGCGCCCCAACCTACCAGCGCCGGCGCGCCAAGGGATGAGAGTCCTCTCCCCGACGCCGCGAGCAGCTCCTCCGGCGCGCCGCGGTAGAGCCGCAGGATCGCGCGCTGCGTGCCCTGGTCGAACCAGCGCATCGCGTCCTCCGCGAACCCGTCGGGGACCGCCCCGGCGAACGCCGGCCGCAGCGCGCGAGCGAGCGTGCGGCGGTTCGTGAAGCCCATCGCCAGCTCGCCGAGCAGCGGCGTGCGCCACAGCCGCGCCACGCGGTGCCAGCGGTAGCCGGGCAGCAGCGGGACCGCGTCGAGGATCACCAGCCGCTCGATCCGCTCGGGCTGGCGCTGGGCGAACGCCAAGGCGGCCGCGCCCCAGTCGTGCACGACCAGCCGCACTCGCTCCACCTGCACGACCTCGTCGAGGAAGCGCTCCGCGAAGCGCGCGATCCCCTCCAGCGAGTAGTCGTTGTGGCCGCCCTTGCCGGAGCGGCCGAAGCCGGGCAGGTCGGGCGCGAGGCCGCCGGTGCGCGCCAGGAACGGCAGCCAGTCGTCGCTGCTCGTCGGGACGCCGTGGACGTAGAGGACGGGCGCGCGGTGGGCGGCTGTCGGCGCCGAGCGCCAGAAGACCGGCTGCCCGTCCAGCTCCCCGGTGTGCTCGGCGACGTCCATGCCGGCGGCACACTAACGTCCGGCGCCGTGCCGCCCGGCGCCACGATCCCCCAGGCCGAGTGGAAGCGCCCTACGCGGCGGCGCGTCACCGCGGTCCGCGACCGCCTGCGCGAGGTCTACGGCGTGCCGATCATGGCGCCGCACGAGCAGCCGCTCGACGAGCTGATCCTCACCGTCCTGTCACAGTCCACGAACGACCGCAACCGCGACGTCGCCTACGAGCGCCTGCGCGAGCGCTTTCCGTCTTGGGAGGCGGTGCTGAGCGCTCCCGTCGAGGAGGTGGAGGAGGCGATCCGCCCGGGTGGGATCTCGAAGGTCAAGAGCGAGCGGATCCAGGCGATCCTGCGGGCGATCGACGACGACCCCGACCATGAGGGCCTGGCGCTGGCCTGGCTCCGCGAGACCCCGGTCCCGGAAGGTCAGGCGTACCTCACGGCGCTGCCCGGCGTCGGCCGCAAGACCGCGGCGTGCGTGCTGCTGTTCGCCTACGGCCTGCATGACGTGCCGGTCGACACGCACGTCTCGCGCGTCGGCATGCGCCTGCATCTGCTCAGGCCCGGCGCCCCGTTCGAGGAGCTGCACGACGCGATGCTCGACCTCACGCCGCCGGGCGAGGAGCTGGAGCTGCACGTCAATTTGCTGCGCCACGGCCGCCGCACCTGTCACGCCCGCAGACCGGACTGTCCCGGCTGTGCATTGCGGCGGATGTGCCCGTCGCGGCGGGTCTGAGCTGTCAGATCACCCGATCGGCGCGCTGCATTCTGGGCACCTGTCGGCTCCAACCATCATGCCCACGGCAGCGCCACACCGAGAACATCTGAAATTGGCAACCACGGGCGGTGCTGCGGCGCTCGGCGTCATCGTATTGCCGCAGTTGGGACAGAGGGGATGGTCTTGAACTGGTCCGCCGGCGCTGACCATCACCCCGGCGCTGAAGCCACATGCCCGACATCCATAGCCGAATGAAACCTCAGGCATCGCGTCTCTCCTTCTTGCTTGCGTCGATCCGGACCCCTGTGACCCGCCCGACATTGTGAGCTCGGACCGTAACTCGCGTGCCCGGCTTGATGCGTGTGGGACTCGCGATGTCGACGCCGGTGACATCGGAGGCATTCGCGGCGTTGACGTCGACCAGGCCGCCCAATTCGCTCATCGACAGTTCCTCTCCCATCTCCCGCACCCATGCCTCGTGTTTCGCCTTGAGCTCCACGAGGCGTTGAACCGGCCACACGTCGCGGGCCTTATCGATCAAGTCGTGGCAGGACCCGCAGAGGAGTACGAAATTCTTGACGTCGGCTCGCTCCGCCGTTGTGGCGTCGGTCTCCCCACGGGGACCGGACCTGCTTCTGCCAATGATGTGGGCCTGGTCCCCGATCGGATACGCGTGCCCGTCGTCCGCGTCCTCGATGATCGGTCGTTTGCACTTGGCACAGCGCCCGCCGGAGCGGCCCCACAGCACCTTGGTTCCCTGCTCGCTCAGCCTCATGCACCTCTTTCTAGCATCGGTGATCGGGTCCCGCTGATCGCAGTCCGCATTTTGGGGCGTCGGACTTGTCTGACGTTTGCTTCCGTCTGCGGCTCCCAGGGCTCGCGGAATATCTACTACACTGACGCTTAGATTTCTTCCCCCTGACCCCACGCAGCATCGAAGGAGACACGCCCATGGGCAAGACGATCGGCATCGACCTCGGCACGACGAACTCGTGCATGGCCGTCCTCGAGGGCGGCGAGCCCACCGTGATCGAGAACGCCGAGGGCGGTCGCACGACGCCGTCGGTGGTCGCGTTCACGCAGGGCGGAGAGCGGCTCGTCGGCACCGTCGCCAAGCGGCAGGCCGTCACGAACCCCACCAACACCGTCTTCTCGATCAAGCGCTTCATGGGCCGCAAGGAGGCGGAGGTGCGCGACGAGGAGCAGATCGTCCCCTACAGAGTCGTCGCCGGACCGAACGGCGACGCGCGCGTCGAGGCCGGCGGCAAGCAGTACAGCCCGCCCGAGATCAGCGCGATGATCCTCTCGAAGCTGAAGGCGGACGCCGAGGCCTACCTCGGCGAGACGGTCGACAGCGCCGTCATCACCGTTCCCGCCTACTTCAACGACGATCAGCGCCAGGCGACGAAGGACGCCGGCAGAATCGCCGGCCTCGACGTCAAGCGCATCATCAACGAGCCGACCGCGGCCTCGCTCGCGTACGGGCTCGACAAGGAGGCGGACCACACGATCCTCGTCTTCGACCTCGGCGGCGGCACGTTCGACGTCTCCGTCCTTGAGATCGGCGACGGCGTCTTCGAGGTCAAGTCGACCGCCGGCGACAACCATCTCGGCGGCGACAACTTCGACAAGGCGATCGTCGACTGGCTCGTGGCCGAGTTCAAGAAGTCGCAGGGGATCGACCTGTCGGCCGACGCGATGGCGCTCCAGCGCCTCTACGAGGCGGCCGAGAAGGCGAAGATCGAGCTCTCCACGACGCAGGAGACGCAGATCAACCTGCCGTTCATCACGGCCGACCAGTCCGGTCCCAAGCACCTCGACACGCGCCTCTCGCGCGCGAAGCTCAACGAGCTGACGGCAGACCTGCTCGAGCGCACGGTCGCGCCGGTCCGCCAGGCGCTCGACGACGCCAGAGACAAGGGCGTCAAGAGCGTCGACCACGTCGTGATGGTCGGCGGCATGACGCGCATGCCGGCCGTGCAGGAGAAGGTCAAGGAGCTGACCGGCAAGGACCCGCACCGGGGCGTGAACCCGGACGAGGTCGTGGCCGTCGGCGCGGCGATCCAGGCGGGCGTGCTGGCCGGCGACGTCAAGGACGTCCTCCTGCTCGACGTCACTCCGCTCACCCTCGGCATCGAGACCAAGGGCGGCGTGATGACGAAGCTGATCGAGCGCAACACGACGATCCCCACGCGCAAGGGCGAGGTCTTCTCGACCGCGGACGACAACCAGCCGTCGGTCGAGATCCACGTGCTCCAGGGCGAGCGCGAGATGGCGCAGTACAACAAGTCGCTCGGCAAGTTCCAGCTCACCGGCATCCCGCCGGCGCCGCGCGGCATCCCGCAGATCGAGGTCGCATTCGACATCGACGCGAACGGGATCCTGTCCGTCTCCGCGAGAGACCTCGGCACCGGCAAGGAGCAGAAGATCGAGATCAAGGCGGGCTCCGGCCTGTCCGAGGACGAGATCAGACAGATGGTCGGCGACGCCGAGGCGCACGCCGAGGAGGACCGCAAGGCGCGCGAGCTCGCCGAGGCGCGCAACAACGCCGAGAACGCCGCCTACCAGGCCGAGCGCCAGCTCAGAGACCTCGGCGACGGCGTGGACGAGGACTCCAGAACGGAGATCGAGGCGGCGATCAAGGCCGTGCGCGACGCGCTCGCCTCCGAGGACCCGGCCGAGATCAACGCGAAGGCCGAGGCGCTCCAGGTCGCCTTCCACAAGGTCTCCGAGGCGATGTACGAGAAGGCGCAGGCGCAGCAGGCCGCAGACGGCGCGTCTGCCGACGGCGCGGGGACCGGCGACGCCTCCGCGGAGGAGGACGTCGTCGACGCCGAGGTCGTGGACGAGGGCCACTGACGATGAGCGCAGAGGAGCAGCGCGTCGAGGAGCAGCCCGTCGACGGGGTCCACGAGACCGCGGACGCGGAGGCCTCGGCCGAGGAGCAGGCGGCCGTCGAGGTCGAGCACGACCTCGACGAGCTGCTCGCGCGCGCCGGCAAGGCTGACGAGTACCTCGCGCTCGCCCAGCGCACGCAGGCCGACTTCGAGAACTTCCGCAAGCGGATGACGCGCGACGTCGCCGCCGCGGAGGCGCGCGGGGTCAGCCGGCTGGCCAAGGAGCTGCTGCCGGCGCTCGACAACCTCGGCCGTGCGCTCGCGGCCGCCGAGGCCGAGGGCGAGGCCGAAGGGCATCTCGGCACCGGCGTGAAGCTTGTCCAGGACGAGCTGCTCGCCGTGCTCAAGCGCGTCGGGATCGAGCCGTTCTCGCCGAGAGGCGAGCGCTTCGACCCCAACGAGCACGAGGCGATGGCGCAGCAGCCGGTCGACGGCGCCGAGTCCGGGACGGTCGTCGAGGTCTATCAGCAGGGCTTCCGCCACGGCGAGAGCGTCCTGCGTCCGGCCCGCGTCGTGGTAGCCGCGTAGGAGGCGACTTCGGCCATGGCCGCCACGAAGCCCGATCTCTACAAGGTCCTCGGCGTCGGCAGAAACGCCTCCGACGAGGAGATCAAGAAGTCGTACCGCAAGCTCGCGCGCCGGTACCACCCGGACCGCAACCCGGGCGACAGAGCCGCGGAGGAGCGCTTCAAGGAGGTCTCGGCGGCGTACGACGTGCTGTCGGACCCCGACAAGCGCAAGGCGTACGACATGGGGACCGGCCCGTTCGCGACCGGCGGCGGCGCCGGCTTCGACCCGAACGCGTTCGGGTCCTTCAGCGACATCCTCTCGAACCTGTTCGGTCGCGGCGGGGCGGGCGGGCCGGGTGCGGGGCGTGCCGACGGGGCCGGCGGCCCGGGCGCCGGCGGCCGCCCGCGCGCCCAGCGCGGCCGCGACCTCGAGACGGAGGTCGCGCTCTCCTTCCAGGAGGCGGTCGACGGCGCGCAGGCGTCGCTCGCGATTCCGACCTCGACGCCATGCGAGACCTGCCACGGCACGGGCGCGAGACCCGGCACCTCGCCGGTGGTGTGCCCCGTCTGCCAGGGGCGCGGCGTCGAGTCGCAGGGCCAGGGCTTCTTCTCGATCACGCAGCCGTGCTCGCGCTGCGGCGGCAGCGGCACGATCGTCGAGAGCCCCTGCCCGACGTGCGGCGGCTCGGGCGCGCGGCGCACGATCAAGCGCCTGCGCGTGAACGTGCCCGCCGGCGTGCGCGAGGGCAGCCGCGTGCGGATAGCGGGCAAGGGGGAGCCGGGCGTCAACGGCGGCCCCCCAGGCGACCTGTTCGTCGTCACGCGCGTCGCGCCCTCGCCGGTCTTCAGAGCGGTCGGCGACCACTTCGAGGTGGAGGTGCCGCTGACCGTGGTCGAGGCGCTCCAGGGCGCGACCGTCGAGGTGCCGACGCTGCGCGGCAGAAAGCGCCTGCGCGTGGCGCCGGGCACGAAGCACGGGACGCTCCAGCGACTGAGAGGCGAGGGCGCGCCGCGGCTCGGCGGCAAGGGCCGCGGCGACATCCACTACCGCTTCACGATCGAGCTGCCGAAGACGCTGAGCGCCGAGCAGCGCGAGGCCGTCGACCGCCTCGCGCAGGTGATGAACGGCAACCCGCGCGAGCGGCTCTTCAACGGCGGGCGAACGGAGGCGACGGCATGAGCACGGAAGCTGGCGGCGCGGCGGGCGAGGGGCGCGGCGGCATGCGACGCGTGCGCGCGACGACCCGCATCGAGCTGAGCGACGACCGCGGCGTCTTCATGATCTCGGTCGCTGCCGAGCTGGCGGAGATGCATCCGCAGACGCTGCGCATGTACGAGCAGCGCGGCCTGATCGAGCCGAAGCGCTCGCCGAAGGGCACGCGCCTCTACTCGCACGCCGACGTCGAGCGCCTGCGGCGCATCCAGCAGATGACGGCCGAGCTGGGCATGAACCTCGCCGGCGTCGAGCGCGTCTTCGAGCTCGAAGAGCAGCTCGCCTCGATGACGGCGAAGATTCGCCGGCTGGAGAAGCGCGCGGGCGAGCTGGCGCGCGAGGTCGAGCGCCTCGAGGCGCTGCGGCGCGAGCTGCGCGCGGAGATCGTCCCGTACGTGCGCGGCGGCGCGATCGTGCCCGCGAGCGCCTCCCAGCCGCGCCTCAGAATTCCCGTCCAGCGACCGAATCAGGACGGAGGTGGCGCCTGATGCAGCTCGACCGCTTCACGATCAAGTCCCAGGAGGCGATCCAGGCCGCGCTGCGGCTGGCCGAGGATCGCGCGAACCCGCAGGCGACGCCGGATCATCTGCTCGCGGTCCTGCTGGAGCAGTCCGAGGGGATCGTCGTCCCCGTCCTGCGCAAGGTCGGCGTCGACCCGGCCGCGCTGCGCACGGCGGTCAACGGCGCGCTCGACGCGCTGCCGAGAATGACCGGCCCGAGCGGCGGCAGCGGCCCCTCGCAGGAGCTGGTCCAGGTGCTGCGCGCGGCCGAGGCCGAGATGCGCGCGCTCGGCGACGAGTACGTCTCGACCGAGCACCTGCTGCTCTCGCTCGCCGGCCACAACTCGAACGCGGGCGAGCTGCTGCGCGACGCCGGCGCGCGCAGAGAGGTCCTGCTCCAGGCGATCTCCGAGGTGCGCGGCTCCCACCGCGTCACCGACATGAACCCCGAGGACAAGTACCAGGCGCTCGAGAAGTACGGCCGCGACCTGACCGCCGCGGCGCAGGACGGCAAGCTCGACCCCGTCATCGGCCGCGACGACGAGATCCGCCGCGTGATCCAGGTGCTCAGCCGCCGCACGAAGAACAACCCGGTGCTGATCGGCGAGCCGGGCGTCGGCAAGACCGCGATCGCCGAGGGGCTCGCGCAGCGGATCGTCTCCGGCGACGTGCCCGAGGGGCTGCGCGACCGCCGCGTCGTCGCGCTCGACGTCGGCGCGCTGATCGCCGGCGCGAAGTACCGCGGCGAGTTCGAGGACCGGCTCAAGGCGGTCCTGAGCGAGATCAGAGACGCCGAGGGCACGGTCGTCCTCTTCATCGACGAGCTGCACACGATCGTCGGCGCGGGAGCCGGCGAGGGCGCGGTCGACGCCGCCAACCTGCTCAAGCCGATGCTCGCGCGCGGCGAGCTGCGCGCCGTCGGCGCCACGACGCTCGACGAGTACCGCAAGCACATCGAGAGAGACGCCGCGCTCGAGCGCCGCTTCCAGCCGGTGTTCGTCGGCGAGCCGTCGGTCGAGGACACGATCGCGATCCTGCGCGGTCTGAAGGAGCGCTACGAGGTCCACCACGGCGTCGACATCCAGGACTCGGCGATCATCGCCGCTGCGACGCTCAGCGACCGCTACATCGCCGACCGCTTCCTGCCCGACAAGGCGATCGACCTGATCGACGAGGCCGCCTCGCGGCTGCGGATCGAGATCGACTCCAAGCCGACCGAGATCGACGAGATCGACCGTCGCATCATGCAGTTGGAGATCGAGCGCGAGGCGCTCGCGAAGGAGTCCGACGAGGCGTCGGTCGCGCGGCGCGAGGGGATCGAGCGCGAGATCGCGGAGCTGACGGAGCGCTCCGACGGCATGAAGGCGCAGTGGCAGCGCGAGAAGGACGCGATCGAGTCGGTGAAGGTCGTCCGCGAGCGCCTGGAGCAGGCCCGCGGGGAGGCCGAGAAGGCGGAGCGCGAGGCCGACCTCCAGCGCGCCGCCGAGCTGCGCTACGGGGAGATCCCGGCGTTGGAGAAGCAGCTCGCGGAGGCCGAGGCCGCGGGCGGCGCGGGCGACGGGGGAATCACGTTCCTCAAGGAGAAGGTCGATGCCGAGGACGTCGCCGAGGTCGTCGGGAAGTGGACCGGGATCCCCGTCTCGCGGCTGATGGAGGGCGAGGTCGAGAAGCTCGTGCACATGGAGGAGCGCCTGCACCAGCGGGTGATCGGCCAGCACGAGGCGGTCGAGGCGGTCGCGAACGCGCTGCGGCGCTCGCGCGCCGGGCTCCAGGACCCGGACCGGCCGATCGGCACGTTCCTGTTCCTCGGCCCGACCGGCGTCGGCAAGACCGAGCTGGCGCGCGCGCTCGCCGAGTTCATGTTCGACAGCCAGGACGCGATGATCCGCATCGACATGTCGGAGTACATGGAGAGACACTCCGTCTCGCGGCTCGTCGGCGCGCCGCCCGGCTACGTCGGTTACGAGGAGGGCGGCCAGCTCACCGAGGCGGTCCGCCGCCGGCCCTACTCGGTCGTGCTGCTCGACGAGGTCGAGAAGGCGCACGGCGACGTCTTCAACATCCTCTTGCAGGTGATGGACGACGGCCGGCTGACCGACGGCCAGGGCCGCACGGTCGACTTCAAGAACGTCGTGCTGATCATGACGTCGAACATTCCCGGCGGCCGGGCGGGGGCGGAGCAGCACTTCCGCCCGGAGTTCATCAATCGCCTCGACGATATCGTCGAGTTCCAGCCGCTGTCGCGCGAGCAGATCGGCGCGATCGTCGACCTCCAGGTCGCGCGCTTGATCAGACGCGTGCGCGAGCGCGAGATCGACGTCGAGCTGACCGACGCCGCGCGCACGCTGCTCGGGAACCTCGGCTACGACCCGACGTACGGCGCGCGTCCGCTGAAGCGGGTGATCCAGAAGCGCCTGGTCGACAAGCTCGCGCTCGCGATCCTCGAGGGGGAGTTCGCCGCCGGCGACCTCGTCGAGGTCGACGCGGTCGAGGGCGAGCTGGTCTTCACGAAGCGGGCGGTCTCGGCTTCGGCCGTCTGATCTGGAAGCCGATCAGCAGGCGCGGGGTCGTTCTGGCGCTGTACCCGCGCCTCGCGTCGACCTGGAGGGTCCACGTCCCGTACGTGTATCTGAACGGGAACAGCGCGATCGGACCGGTCTTGAGCGTGCCGCAGGCGCCGCGCGAGGTGCCGATCCGCAGCGTCGTCCTCAGCCTGCCGTTCGGCGCGATGTAGTGCACGTAGACGCCGTGATTCGGGCCGAGGCCGAGCACGCGCCAGCGCGCGCGCAGCGTCTTCGGGTCGCCGGTGCGCGGGCTGAAGCTCGCCGTCAGCGGCGTCAGCCGGAACGTCGTCGAGGCGACGTGCGGGCCATCGGTGACCGACAGCGTCAGCGTCCGGGTTCCGACGGTGCCGTGGTAGTGCGGCGCGGTGAAGCGTGCGCGGATGCGGCCTCTTGCGTCGACTCTGCCTGTGCCGATCTGCCTAGTGCCGGACAGCTTCGCGGTCCACGTGGCGTTCGGCCTGAAGCCGCCGCCGGTCAGCAGACCGGTGGCGCTGCTGAGGTAGCAGCCCGGGCTCAGGACGATCCGCGCCGCCGCCGCGGACGCGCTCGCGGGCAGCGCGGCGGCGAGCGCGACGGCGAGCGGTGCGATGGCGGTGGCGAGGCGGCGATGCATCGGCGTTCAGAGCGCGACCGAGCGGACGTGCACCGCAATCTTCGCGCGCGGCCCGCTCGCCTGCGCGCGGTAGCGGCGGTGCGTGTCGAACACGAGCACCCAGCGGCCGGGTGCGGCGACGAACGGCAGGACGCGCCGCGCCGCGGTCGTCAGCGCGCCGCAGTCCCCGCGGGCGGCGCCGAGCGCCGCGGTCATCCGCACGCTTCCTCCCGGACCGATCCAGTGCAGCCACACGCGCACGCCGGGCGCGCCGCCGTCCAGCGCGAAGCCCCAGACCGAGAAGCGCGCGCGCAGCGTCTGCGGGTTGCCGCTGGAGGGCTCGAAGTCGGCGCCGGTCGGCCGCGTGACGGTGAAGCGCGCGCGCGGCCTGTGCGAGCCGTCGCTCACGGACAGCGCATGGCGGCGCTGCACGAGGCCCGCCGCGAGCGTCGGCGTCGCGAACGAGCTGGCGAAGCCGCCGGCGGCGTCCGAGCTCGGCGTCGCGCCGTTGCGGTATCTCAGCGTCTGGCCGTCGAGCGCGACGGTCAGCGGCGTGCTCGGCGTCAGACCGGTCGCGGTCATCCGCAGCGGCGCGCCCTGGAGGTAGCAGCGCGCGTCGGTCGTGAGCGTCGCGGCGCGCGCGGCGGCCGCGGGCATCGCGGCGAGCGCGACCGCGCACGCGAGCGCGATGCGGGTCCGGCTGGGATGGCGCGAGCGCACGCGGGGCATCATCGCTCCAACAACAGCCGGGCGGGCCGGTCGATGCGCAACGACGCTCGCGGGCGTCGGGCGACGAAGGCGCGTCGTCGCCGCCGGGTGGGATACAAAGCAAGCCGTGAGGACGTAGTCCGCGACGATGGGAGCGCCATGCCGACGTACATCATGCTGTCGAAGCTCACGCCAGACGGCACGCAGACGATCAAGACGAACCCGCAGCGCATCCGCGAGGTCAACAGAGAGATCGAGCAGCTCGGCGCGACCGTGAAGGCGCAGTGGGCCGTGCTCGGCCGCTTCGACTTCGTCAACGTCGTGGAGGCGCCGGACGAGAAGACGATCGCGCGGGTGTCGCTGGAGCTCGGCTCGCGCGGCACCGTCCAGTACGAGACGCTGACCGCGATCCCGATCGACGACTTCATCTCGTCGCTCTAGCGGCTCGCGCGTGCCGGAGAAGGTTTTCGTCATCGGCGCCGGCGGGCGCGAGCACGCGATCGTGCGCGCGCTCGCGCGCTCGCCGCAGCGGCCGGAGCTGCTGTGCGCGCCGGGCAATCCCGGGATCGCCGCCGACGCGCGGCTGCTCGACGTCGCGGCCGACGACGTCGCCGGTCTCGTCGCGGCGGCGCGGGCCGAGGGCGTCGATCTGACGGTCGTCGGACCGGAGGCGCCGTTGGTCGCCGGGGTCGTGGACGCGTTCGCCGACGCCGGCCTGCGCTGCTTCGGCCCGCGCGCCGCGGTCGCGCGGCTGGAGGGCTCGAAGGCGTTCTCGAAGGCGGTGATGGAGGCCGCCGGCGTGCCGACCGCCTCCTACGCGGTCGTCACGACGGTCGAGCAGGGGATGGCGGCGATCGACCGCTTCCCGATCGTCATCAAGGCGGACGGACTCGCCGCCGGCAAGGGCGTCGTGATCGCGACCGACGAGCCGCAGGCGCGCGCCGCCTTGGAGGACTTCCTCGTCGCGCATCGCTTCGGCACGACGCAGGTCGTGGTCGAGGAGCACCTCAACGGCGAGGAGCTGTCGCTGCTCGCGCTGTGCGACGGCGAGCGCGCGATCCCGCTCGCGCCCGCGCAGGACTACAAGCGCATCTTCGACGGCGACGAGGGGCCGAACACCGGCGGCATGGGCGCCTACTCGCCGGTGCCCGGCTTCGACGCCGCGCGCGCCGCCGAGCTGTGCGCGCAGGTCCATCAGCCGGTGGTCGACGAGCTGCGCCGGCGCGGCACGCCGTTCCACGGGGTGCTCTACGCCGGCCTGATGCTCACGGCCGAGGGCGTGCGCGTGCTGGAGTTCAACGTGCGCTTCGGCGACCCCGAGACGCAGGCGGTGCTGCCGCGGCTGCGCTCCGATCTGCTCGACCTGCTCGCGCGCGCCTGCGAGCCCGGCGGCCTCGCCGGCGTCGAGCTGGACTGGTCGCCCGAGACGGCGGTGACGCTCGTGCTCGCGAGCGCCGGCTACCCGGAGTCGCCGCGCACCGGCGACGCGATCGACGGCCTCGGCGAGGTCCTCCAGGGGATCGAGGTCACGCACGCCGGCACGCGGCGGGGCGAGGACGGCGCGATCGTGACGGCGGGCGGCCGCGTGCTCAACGTGACGGCGCTCGGCGCCGACGCGGCCGCCGCCCGGATGGCTGCCTATGCTGCGGCCGACGCGATCCACTTCGACGGGCGCCAACTGCGACGCGACGTCGCGCTGCGCGCCGTGACCACGACCGGGAGCACCGCATGACCGACGAAGCCGCCGCCATCGAGACCGAGCCGACCGTCGAGGCGCTCGAGCACGAGCTCGACGCCGCGGGCGTGCTCGTCGGGATCGTGATGGGCTCCCAGAGCGACATGGAGACGATGCAGAAGGCGGCGAGGGCGCTGACCGACCAGGGCATCCCGAACGAGATCAACGTGATGTCGGCGCATCGCGACCCCGACAAGGTCGCCGCCTACGCGAAGAGCGCGCGCTCGCGCGGGCTGAAGGTGATCATCGCCGGTGCCGGCCTCTCGGCCGCGCTGCCGGGCGTCGTCGCCGCCCACACCGACCTCCCGGTGATCGGCGTCCCGCTCACGAGCGCGATGACCGCCGCCGGCGGGCTCGACGCGCTGCTGTCGGTCGCGCAGATGCCGCCGGGCGTGCCGGTCGCGTGCGTCGGGATCGACAACCCGAGAAACGCGGCGGCTCTCGCGGCGCGGATCCTCTCGGCGTAGTTCGGCCATGGTCGCTCGCGCGCTCGGCCTGCTCGCCGCCCTGTTGACGCTTGTCCTGCTGCCGGCGCTCGCCGGCGCGACGAAGCCGGGCGTATGGACGGCCGTCACCTCGGCGGACGGCGCGAACATCGACCAGGTCGGGCTCGTCCGCACGCCCGACGGGACGCTCCACGTCGCCTGGACGCGCAGGACGCCGGGCAACAGCGCGCAGAGCGACCTGATGCAGACGCCGATCGCGGCCGGCGGCGCCGTCGGCACGGCGCAGACGCTCGCCTCCGGCTGGGACGGCGTCGGCTCGCCGGCGATCGCGCGGGCGGCCGACGGGAGCCTGTTGATCGTCGCCGGCGCGACCAGCTCGCTCGACCCCGGCGCGATCAGCGACTTCGGCGCGTGGCGCTCGACCGACGGCGGCGCGAGCTGGGCGCAGGTCGCCGGGAACGCCGCACTCGGCGGCGGCTTCTCCGACACGCCGGGCCTCGCGTTCGGCAGCGACGGGGCGACGCCGTTCTTCGCCTGGGGCACGACGTACGGCTTGTGGGTGCACCGCGGCCTCAGCGCGACGCCCGCGACCGGGAACTTCCAGGCCGGCAACGGCTTCGACTGCTGCGGGTACGACCCGGGGATGGCGCTCGACGGCGAAGGCGGGCAGCTCGTCGTCGGCTGGTACTCGAACGCGACGAACCACCAGGGCGTCTTCGCGCAGGCCGTCGACCAGGCGACCGGGAACCCGGTGGGAGCGGCGAAGCTGATGCCGGGCAGCGTCACCACGTATGGCGGCGTGCCGAGCAGCAGCGCCTCGCTCGCGCGCACTCCCGTCGTCGGGCGCCCCGGCAGAGCGGGCGTCTTCCTCGCCTACGCGGGCGGCTATCCGACGACGACGAAGGTGGTCGTGTGGCGCTTCGGCGCGAGCAGATCGTCGGTCGTGGCGAGACGCGCCGCCGGCCTCGACGACGTCGCGCTCGCTGCCGATCCGACCGGGCGCCTGTGGGCCGTGTGGTCGGGCGGGACCCGCGTGTACGCGCGCCGCTCGAATTCGAAGCTCTCCTCGTGGGGGGCGGTCGTCTCCGTGCCGGCGCGCAAGGGGACCGGGTCGATCTTCAAGCTGGCGGGGAGCGCGCAGAGCGGCGTGCTCGACGTGCTGGGCGCGTTCGCGCCGAACGCCGGCAACGGCGTGCAGACGTGGGCGACGCAGCTCCAGCCCGGTCTAACGCTGACGACCGCGCCGGCGAAGCTCGCGGTCGGCGGCAGAGGCGCGCAGGCGATCTCGCTGAAGGTGACCGACGCGGGCGTGCCGGTCGGCGGGGCGAAGGTGACGCTCGCCGGCAGGAGCGCGAGAACCGGCAGAGGCGGCACCGCGGTGCTCGCCCTCGGCCCCTTCGCGCACCGCACGCGGCTGACCGCGCGCGCGACGCACGCCGGCTACGTGAGCGCGACCGCGACCGTGCGGGTGCGCTGATGATCGCCCGCTACACCCGCCCCGAGCTGGGCGCGCTGTGGAGCGACGAGGCGCGCATGCAGGCGTGGCGCGACGTCGAGGTCGCGGCGTGCGAGGCGATGGACGGGCCGACGGCGGACGAGCTGGAGGCGATCCGGGCGGCGACGTTCACCGTCGAGGCGGTCGACGAGCGCGAGCAGACGACCGACCATGACGTCGCCGCGTTCGTCGACGTGCTGTCGGCCTCGGCCGGGCCGGCGGGGCGCTGGATCCATTATGGCCTGACGTCTTCCGATGTCCTCGATACCGCGCTGGCGTTGCAGCTCAAGCGCGCGGGGGAGGCGATCGTGCCGGGCGCGCGCCGGCTCGTGCAGGCGTTCGCCGCGCGGGCGCGCGAGCATCGCACGACGCTGTGCGTGGGCCGGACCCACGGCGTGCACGCCGAGCCGACCTCGTTCGGGATCAAGCTCGCCGGCTTCGCGTTCGAGGCGCACCGCAATGCGGCACGGCTGGAGCGCGCGTTTGCGCAGGCGGCGGTCGGCGCGATCTCCGGCGCGGTCGGGACGTACTCGGCGACCTCGCCCGAGTTCGAGGCGCGCGTGCTCGCGTCGCTGGGGCTGGAGCGCGAGCCGGTCTCCACGCAGGTCGTCGCGCGCGACCGCCACGCCGAGCTGCTCCAGGCGATCGCGCTCGCCGGCGCCGGACTGGAGCGCTTCGCGACCGAGCTGCGCCACCTCCAGCGCACGGAGGTGCGCGAGGCGGAGGAGCCGTTCCGCGCCGGCCAGAAGGGCTCCAGCGCGATGCCGCACAAGAGAAACCCGATCAAGTCCGAGCAGCTCTCCGGGCTGGCGCGCGTGCTGCGCGGCAACGCGCAGGCGGCCGTCGAGGACGTCGCGCTGTGGCACGAGCGCGACATCTCGCACAGCTCGGTCGAGCGCGTGATCCTGCCCGACTCGACGATCCTGATCGACTACATGCAGGCGCGCGCGACCGCCCTGGTCGAGGGGATGGTCGTACACGAGGAGCGCATGCGCGAGAACCTGGAGCTGACGTGCGGGGCGTTGTTCTCCCAGCGCGTCCTGCTCGCGCTGATCGAGCAGGCGGGAATGGTGCGCGACGATGCGTACCGGGTTGTTCAGCGCACCGCGCAGGCCGCCTGGGACACCCGCACGCCGTTGCGTCAGCTCCTCGCCGACGAGCCCGCCGTCCGCGACGCCGGCCTCGACCTCGACGCCCTGTTCGACTACGCGCCGTACATCCGCCACGCCGACGCGATCTTCGCGCGGCTGGACGAGATCGCGTAGCCGCTTGGCGCTCCGCTCACGCGTGCGCCGCGTGCGTTGCGTGCGTCGTGGGCATCGAGGGGAAGGGAGCGGTTGCAGTCCCGGCGTACGCACGTCTTTCGTCGCAGTCCGCGCCCCGACCTGCGCACTTCCACCCGCGATCACTCACTCCAGATTCACGTGCGTGCGTTAGGGGGTCCATATAACCCCCAAACGGACACACGTAATTTTGGATCGTCACGAACGACGCAGTCTGCGCGAGCGCTGACGCAAAGCCGGACGCTGCCGACCGCGAGGTAATGCGGGCGGTGGCGGCGCAGCTATCGCTCTTCCCCCTCGATGCCCACGACGGACGCACGGAACGGGCAGGCGGCGCGAGCGGAACGCCACCCAGCGCACGCCGCGCGCAAACGGCGCGGCGTGCGCTGAGCGAAGCGTGGCCCGCGGTCAGGCGGGGATGGCAGCCCCGTCCAGGTACGGCTCGTTGCGCTCCGCCCGCTCGACCAAGGAGGCCGGCGGCTCGAACCGCGCCCCGTACCGAGCGGCCAGCTCGCGCGCGCGCGCGACGAACGCGACCGGGCCGCCGGCGTCGCCGTTGCGCGTCGGGTCGCCGTACTGGTTGATGTACTGGAGCACGCCGCCGGTCCAGGCGGGGAAGCCGATCCCGAAGATCGAGCCGATGTTCGCGTCGGCGACCGACTCGATCACGCCCTCGTCGAGGCACTTCACCGTCTCGAGCGCCTCGGCGAACATCATCCGCTCCTCGAGGTCTCTCAAAGAGATCGAAGACGGATCGTCAACAGGCGGGAACGCCTCGCGCAGGCCGGACCACAGCCCCGTGCGTCTGCCGTCCGCGTAGTCGTAGAAGCCCGCGCCCTCCAGCTTGCCCGGACGCCCCTCGTCGAGCATGCGGTCGATGACGGCCTCCGAGGGATGGCCGTCCCAGCCGGTGCCCGACTCCATCGCCGCCTTCGCAGCGTCGCGGATCTTGCGCATGAGCTTCAAGTTCAGCTCGTCGCTCAACTGCAAGACCGGCGCGGGATAGCCGGCCTGCGAGGAGGCCTGCTCGATGCTCGCCGCCGGGATGCCCTCGGTCAGCATCGAGATGCCCTCGTTGATGAACGTGCCGATCACGCGCGAGGTAAAGAATCCGCGCGAGTCGTTGACGACGATCGGCGTCTTCTTGATCTGCTTGGCGACGTCGAGCGCGCGCCACAACGTCTCGTCCGACGTCTGCTCGCCCTTGATGATCTCCAGCAGCGGCATCTTGTCGACGGGCGAGAAGAAGTGCAGGCCGATGAAGTCGGCCGGCCGCGAGACGTTCTCGGCGAGGCCGGTGATCGGCAGCGTCGAGGTGTTCGAGCCGAGCAGCGCGTCGGGCGCGAGATGCGGCTCGATCTCCCCGAACACCTGCTTCTTCACTGCCGGGTCCTCGAACACCGCCTCGATCACGAGGTCGGCGCCGGCGGCGGCCGCCGGGTCGGTCGTCGCCGTGATCCGCGCGAGCAGCGCGTCGCCGGCCTCCTGCGTCGTCTTGCCGCGCGAGACGCCTTTCTCGACCAGTCTGGCCGAGTAGCTCTTGCCGCGGTCGGCGGCCTCCTGCGAGACGTCCTTGAGCACGACCTCGATGCCGGCCTTCGCGCACACGTACGCGATCGCGGCGCCCATCATGCCGGCGCCGAGCACGACCACCTTCTTCGCCGTGAACCGCTCGACGTCGGCGCCGCGGCCGCGCGGCCCGTTGACCTGCTGGAGGTCGAAGAAGAACGCCTGGATCATGTTCTTCGAGACCTGCCCGGTCGCGAGATCGACGAAGTAGCGGCCCTCGATCTCGATCGCGTTGTCGAAGTCAACCTGCGCGCCCTCGACGGCGGCGGCCATGATGTGATGCGGCGCCGGGTAGTTCGCGCCCTTGATCTGCTTGCGCAGGTTCGCCGGGAACGCCGGCAGGTTCATCGCCAGCGCGGGCGTCGAGGGCGTGCCGCCGGGGATCTTGTGCTTCTTGTCGGCGTCCCACGGCTGCTGTGCGTCCGGATGCTCGGCGATCCACTTCTTCGCGGCCGGGATCAGATCGTCTCTGGTCGGCACCAGCTCATCCACGATCCCGATCTCGACGGCCTTGCTCGGCTTCACTCTCTGGCCCTGCATCAGCAGCGACATCAGCGCGTTGACGATCCCGATCATGCGCACCGTGCGCACGACGCCGCCGGCGCCCGGGAGCAGGCCGAGCTGCACCTCCGGGAAGCCGAAGACGATCTTGTCGTCGTCGACCGCGATGCGGTGATGCGTCGCGAGCGCGATCTCCAGGCCGCCGCCCAAGGCGGTGCCGTTGAGCGCCGCGACGACCGGCTTGCCGAGCGTCTCCAGGCGGCGAAGCTGGCCCTTGCCGATCTTCAGCCCGGCGGCCAGCTCCTCCGCCTGCGCGGGCGTGACGGCTCTGAGGTCGTTGAGGTCGCCGCCGGCGAAGAAGGTCTTCTTCGCGGACGTGATGATCACGCCCGTGATCGAGTCCTTCTCGGCCTCGAGCCGCCCGACGGTCGCGGCCATCGACTCGGCGTAGGCGCGGTTCATCGTGTTCGCGCTCTGGTTCGGGTCGTCGAGCGTGAGGATCACGACGCCGTCGGCGTCCTGCTCCCAGCGGATCGTGGTGCTCTCCGCCACTTAGATCGCCTCCACCACGGTCGCGATGCCCATGCCGCCGCCGACGCACAGCGTCGCGAGGCCGTATCTGCCACCGGTCCGGTGGAGCTCGTCGACGAGCGTGCCGAGGATCATCGCGCCGGTCGCGCCGAGCGGGTGGCCCATCGCGATCGCGCCGCCGTTGACGTTGACCTTCTCCATGTCGAGGCCCATGTCGCGCACGAAGCGCAGCACGACGGCCGCGAACGCCTCGTTGATCTCGACCAGGTCGAGGTCGTCGACCGTCAGGCCCGCCTTCGCCAGCGCCTTCTTCGACGCGGGCGCGGGGCCGGTCAGCATGATCGTCGGGTCGGCGCCGCTCAGAGCGGTCGCGAGGATGCGGGCGCGCGCTCTCAGGCCGAGCTCGGCGCCGGTCTGCTCGTTGCCGATCGCCACCAGCGCGGCGCCGTCCACGATGCCGGAGGAGTTGCCGGGCGTGTGGACGTGGTTGATCTTCTCGACCCAGTGGTACTTCTGCAGCGCGACGGCGTCGAAGCCGCCCATCTCGCCCATCACCTCGAACGACGGCTTCAGCCCGCCGAGCGTCTCGACGGTCGTGCCGGGGCGGATGAACTCGTCGTGATCGAGGATCACGTGGTCGTTGACGTCCTTGACCGGGACGACCGAGTTGGCGAAGCGGCCCTCGGCCTGCGCGGCGGCGGCGCGCTCCTGCGAGCGCACCGCGTACGTGTCGACGGTCTCGCGGTCGAAGCCCTCGACCGTCGCGATCAGGTCGGCGCTCACGCCCTGCGGGATGAAGGAGGTGTCGTAGTTCGTCTCGGGGTCGAGCGCCCACGCGCCGCCGTCGCTTCCCATCGGGCAGCGCGACATCGACTCGACGCCGCCGGCGAAGACGAGGTCCTCCCAGCCGGAGGCGACCTTCTGCGCGGCGACGTTGACCGCCTCCAGGCCGGAGGCGCAGAAGCGGTTGAGCTGGACGCCGGCGACGGTGTCCGGCAGGCCGGCCTTGATCGCGGCGGTCTTGGCGATGTCCATGCCCTGATCGCCGATCGGCGTGACGCAGCCGAGCACGACGTCGTCGACCCGCGTGGGGTCGAGCTGCTCGTTGCGGATCAGCATCTCGTGCATCAGGCCGACCACGAGGTCGACCGGCTTCGTCGTGTGCAGGGAGCCGTTGCTCTTGCCCTTGCCACGCGGTGTGCGAATCGCGTCGAAGATCAACGCGTCAGTCGATCCCACGGTTCTGTTCTCCTCGTCGGGGTAGCGCGCAAACTTACGTTCACGACTGAATGTATCGTGGGAAGGCGATGAGCGCGACCCCCGTCCGACGCACGCAGGAGGAGCGCAGCGCCAGCACGCGCGCGGCGCTGCTCGACGCCGCGATCGGATGCCTGGTCGAGCACGGCTACGACGGCACGACGACCGGTCGCGTGTGCGAGCGCGCCGGCCTCTCGCGCGGCGCGCACCTGCACCACTTCGGCACGCGGCCCGCGCTCGTCGCCGCCGCGCTGGAGGAGCTCGCGATCCGACGCCTGGAGGAGATCCGCGGCGAGGTCGCGTCGCTGCCGTCCGGCGAGGAGCGCGTCGAGCAGGCGCTCGACGCGATCTGGGGCTGGTTCACCGGGCCGCTGTTCCAGGCCTCGATCGACCTCGCCGCCGCCGCGCGAACGGACGAGGAGCTGCGCGCCCAGCTCGCCCCGGTCGAGGCGCGCCTCTCGCAGGGGACGCTGCTGTGCTGCCGCGAGATGCTCGCCGCGGGCGCGGGGGACCGCTCGCGCGACCCGCTGATCCAGATGACCCTCGGGACCGTGCGCGGGCTCGCGCTGCTGCCGATCCTCGATCCCGGCAATCGCAGCGCGGCGAAGCAGTGGGGGTTCGCGCGCGCGCGACTCGTCGAGCTGTTCCGCGCGCAGAGCCGGGGTGCGTAGGCGGACCCGGCCGCGTCTGGATGCGGCCCGCCCGCCCGGGCTTCGTCGGGATCCGCTGCTAGCATCGCGCCACGTGACCGCCCTCGCCGACCTGCCCCTCATCGCCTCGGGCAAGGTCCGCGAGCTGTACGACCTCGGGGACCGGCTGCTGCTCGTCGCGAGCGATCGCATCTCGACCTTCGACGCGGTCCACCCGACGCCGATCCCGGACAAGGGCAAGGTCCTCACGGGCTTGTCGGTCTTCTGGTTCGAGCGGCTCGCGGACGTGATCCCGAACCACTTCGTCTCCGCCACCGACGGCGTGCCCGACGAGGTGCGCGGCCGCGCGCTGGTCGTCAGAAAGCTCGCGATGCTGCCCGTCGAGTGCGTCGTGCGCGGCTACATCACCGGCTCGGGCTGGAAGGACTACCAGGCGAGCGGCAAGGTGTCCGGGCTGGAGCTGCCGCCGGGCCTGGAGGAGTCGCAGCAGCTCCCGCGGCCGCTCTACACGCCCAGCACGAAGGCCGAGGTCGGCCACGACGAGGCGATCGACTTCGAGCAGACGGTCGACCTGCTCGGCGGCGACCGCGCGCTCGCGGAGCGCGTGCGCGACGTGTCGATCGAGCTGTACGCGAAGGCCGCCGAGCATGCGCGCGCGTGCGGCGTGATCCTCGCCGACACGAAGTTCGAGCTGGGACGCGACGGTGACGGGTCGCTCACGCTCGGCGACGAGGTGCTGACACCCGACTCCTCGCGCTTCTGGCCGGTCGAGGGCTACGCGGTCGGGCGCGGTCAGCCGAGCTTCGACAAGCAGTACGTGCGCGACTGGGCGGCCGAGACCGGCTGGGACAAGCAGCCGCCGGCGCCGGCGATCCCGGACGAGATCGTCGCGCGCACGCGCGAGAAGTACGTCGAGGCGTACGAGCTGATCGCCGGCGAGCCGTTCGACGCCTGGCTGGAGCGGACCGCGCCGTGAGCCGGCGGATGCGCGTGCTGGTGCGGCCGAAGGCGGGGATCCTCGACCCCCAGGGCCAGGCGGTCGAGCGGGCGCTGCCCGCGCTCGGCTTCGACGGCGTCGGCAACGTGCACGTCGGGCGGCTGATCGAGCTGGACGTCGTAGACCCCGCGCAGCTTCCGGCGATGTGCGAGAAGCTGCTCGCGAACCCGCTGATCGAGGACTACGAGATCGTCGAGGCGTAGCGCAGTGCGCTTTGGCGTCCTGCGATTTCCCGGCACCTGCGACGAGGTCGACGCCCAGCTCGCGTGCGAGCGCGTCGGCGAAGCCGTGATCCTGTGGCACGGCGACCGCGACCTCCAGGGGGTCGACGCGGTCGTGGTGCCCGGCGGCTTCTCGTACGGCGACTACCTGCGCGTCGGGGCGATCGCGCGCTTCGCGCCGGTCATGGAGTCGGTGATCGCGTTCGCGCGCGAGGGCGGGCCGGTGCTCGGCATCTGCAACGGCTTCCAGGTGCTGTGCGAGGCGGGGCTGCTGCCCGGCGCGCTGCTGCCGAACAAGACGCTGCGCTTCGTCTGCCGCCAGGTCGACCTCGTCGTCGAGCACGCCGACACGATCTTCACGAACGCGTGCGAGCAGGGCGAGCGGCTGTCGATCCCGGCCAAGCACACGACCGGCTGCTGGTACGCGCCGCGCGAGCTGCATGAGCAGGTGGAGGCGAGCGGGCAGGTGCTGCTGCGCTACGCCCCCGGCGAGAGCTTCAACGGCTCGCTCGCTGACGTCGCCGGCGTGCGCAACGAGGCCGGCAACGTGTTCGGCCTGATGCCGCATCCGGAGCACGCGGTCGATCCGCTGACTGGATCGACCGACGGCCTCAAGCTGTTCCAGTCGATCGCCAACCACGTCGGCGCCGCACGTGTCTGACACGGCTACCGCCCAGCCGCCGCACCGCGCGCTCGGCCTCACCGACGCCGAGTACGGGCTGATCGTCGAGAAGCTCGGACGCGAGCCGAACGCGGTCGAGCTGTCGATGTTCTCGCTGATGTGGTCGGAGCACTGCGCCTACAAGCACTCGAAGAAGCTGCTGCGCCAGCTCCCGACCGAAGGCCCCTACCTGCTGATGGGACCGGGCGAGAACGCCGGCGCGGTCGACGTCGGCGGCGGGCTCGCGATCGCGTTCAAGGTCGAGTCGCACAACCACCCGTCCGCGGTCGAGCCGTTCCAGGGTGCGGCGACGGGCGTCGGCGGGATCCTGCGCGACGTCTTCGCGGTCGGCGCGCGACCGATCGCCGTGCTCGACTCGCTGCGCTTCGGCGAGCTGGACTCCGCGCGCTCGCGCTACCTGCTTGAGCACGCTGTCGGCGGCATCGGCCACTACGGCAACTCGATCGGCGTGCCGACGATCGGCGGCGAGCTGTACTTCGAGGCTCCCTACGAGCAGAACTGCCTCGTCAACGCGATGGCGCTCGGGATCGCTCGGCACGAGCGGCTCACGCGCTCGGCGGCGACCGGCCCCGGCAACGCGCTGATCCTGTTCGGGGCGCTGACCGGCCGCGACGGGATCGGCGGCGCCTCCGTGCTGGCGTCCGCCGAGCTGGGCGAGGGCGACGCCGACAAGCGCCCGACCGTCCAGATCGGCGACCCGTTCGCGGAGAAGAAGCTGATGGAGTGCTCGCTCGAGCTGCTCGACCGCGAGCTGCTCGTGTCCTTGCAGGACCTCGGCGCCGCCGGCCTCACGTCGTCCTCCTCGGAGATGGCGTCCAAGGGCGGCCTCGGGCTCGACATCCACGTCGACCGCGTGCCGCTGCGCGAGCCCGGGATGGAGCCGTTCGAGATCATGGTCTCCGAGTCGCAGGAGCGCATGCTGTGCGTCGTCGAGCCGGAGCGCGTCGACGAGGTCCTCGCCGTCTGCGCGAAGTGGGAGACGACGGCGACCGCGATCGGCGAGGTGACCGACTCCGGCCGCCTGCGCGTGCTGAGCGGGGGTGACGTGGTCGGCGACATGCCGGTCGAGGCTCTGGTGGACGACTGCCCGCTGTATGACCTTGCGCCGGAGAAGCCGAGCGCGCCGATCTACCCGGCGCCGAGTCCGTCGCTGGAGAGCACCGACGACGACCCCGCGGCGCTCCTCCCCGCGCTGCTCGCGAGCGCCAACGTCGCCGATCGCCGCCCGGTCTTCGAGCAGTACGACTGCCTCGTGCAGTCGCGCACGGTGCGTCGCCCCGACGACGCCGATGCGGCCGTGCTGCTGCTCCCGGAGTCCGACGGCGCGCGCCCCGCGATCGCCGTCTCGATCGACGGCTCCGGCCGGCGCGTCGCCTGCGACCCCTACCGCGGGACGATCGAGGCGGTGCTCGAGTGCGCGGCGAACCTCGCGTGCGTCGGCGCCGAGCCGCTCGGCCTCACCAACTGCCTCAACTTCGGCAACCCCGAGAAGCCGCACATCGCATGGCAGCTCTCCGAGTCGGTGCGCGGGATGGCGGACGCCTGCCGCGCGCTCGACGTGCCGGTCGTCGGCGGCAACGTCTCGCTCTACAACGAGGGTCCCGAAGGACCGATCTATCCGACGCCCGTCGTCGGGATGGTCGGGCGCCTGCCGGACGCCGCGCGCGCCGGGCGGCTCGGGTTCTCCGTCGCGGGCGACGCGATCGCGTTCGCCGGCCCGTTCAAGCCGTCGCTCCCGGGCTCCGAGCTGGCGAAGCTGCGCGGCGAGCCGCTGCCGGACGGGCTGCCGGAGATCGACGTCGCGGCCGTGCGCAAGGCACAGGAGACGATCCGCGACGCGGTCCGCCGCGGCGAGCTGCGCTCCGCCCACGACGTCGCCGAGGGCGGCCTCGCGGTCGCGCTGGCGGAGTGCTGCCTCGGTGGCGGCCACGGCGCGCGGGTCGACTTCCGCGGCGCCGGAAGCGGGGGCGAGCGACTGCTGGAGACGCTGTTCGGAGAGGGTCCCGGCGGGTTCGTCCTGTCCGGCTCGCGCCCCGCGCTCGCGGCGCTCGCGCGCGCGATCCGGCTGACGTTCGTCGGCGAAGTCGTGGATCCGGGCGAGGACCTCGTCCTGACGCTCGACGGCGACGCCGCATTGAGCTGGCCGCTCGCCGAGCTGCGCGTGGCGCGCGCGCGCGGGCTCGCCGACGCACTCGGCTGAGCCCGCGCCCCATCCCGCGCCCCCTACGGGCTCGCGACCCCCGTTTCGAGCCCGCTGTTCAGTACGACGGATGTGGTCAGCGGCGCGGCGGCGGGCGCCGGCCACGCGCTTGCGGCGGTGTGCGAGCTGCTGCCGACGGCCGCGTTGACCCAACCGGATCTCGTCCCGCCGTAGAGCGTCCCGATCTCCGTCCCGCTGAGCGGAAGCGACACGGTCGCCCTGCCGCCGTTGGTGACGACCACCCTCGTGCCTTCGATGTAGCCCGTCACGCCGCTCGCGGTGCTCCAGCCTTCCTGGCGCGCGATCTGTTCGCTGATCTGCGTCGGCGTGAGCTGCACGATCGGCTCGCTCGCGTTGAACCAGCGCGAGTAGTCGGCGAGCGTCGCGTTCAGCACCGGGTAGAAGACGGCGCCTTCAGGCCTTTCCGCCTCCGCCAGGTTCGTCTGGTGGAAGAAGTGCGGCCTCGGGTCGTTGAGCATCATGTGGCCGAAGATCCGTTCCGACTCGGCCGTCACATAGTCGCTCCAGCTCGCCGGCCTGCTGAAGCACGTCGTGATCGACGTGTTCACGCACGCTCCGCCCAGTTCCGGCGGCAGGTACAGGTAGTTGTACTCGTCGAGCTGCTGCTGCTGCGTGGCGGTGTTGTAGTAGACGTTCGTCGGGTAGCGCGGGACCACGCGGAACCTGCCCTCGACGAACGAGGTGCCGGCCGGGTACGTCGGCCCGGTCGTGCTCGTCGGCGTCACCGGGTAGGGCTTCGACGCGTCGGCGCCCGTATTCCTCACGCCGGCGCTTTCGAGCGCGGCCTGGAAGTTCGGGTTCTGGCCGTAGGGGTCGAGCACCGCGCCGTTGACGCTCGGCGGGGTGCCAGGCGTGCCGGCCGTGCCGATGTCGCGGAACCTGATCGTCACCGCTCCGCCGGAGTTGAAGGCGGGCGAGGGCTGCGCGATCGTGGCGATCAGCGCCCACGCGCCGCTCGGCAGCAGCCGACGGTAGACCTTGTACGCGGTCGCGTGGCAGATCGCGTCCCAGTTGATGCGCACGGACGAGGTCGAGAGCCTGCGCGCTTCCACGACGACCGTCGTCGTCGAGGCGGTCGTCTCGCCGCGCGGGTCGGTCACGGTGACGGCGTATTCATAGGTGCCGCCCCTCAGCGTGCCGCCGAGGGCGGTTTCCCACGCTTCTTCGATCGATGGCGGGTCAACCAGGCCAGGGCTACCGGGGATCAGGTTCGCGAGCCCGGAGTGCTCGCCGGTGACAAGCTCGCCGGCGTTGACGGTGAAGCCGTTCGCGCGAGCCCACCTGGTGTTTTCCTGGATCTCTTCGACGATGAACCCTCTCGCCGAGCAGTCGAGGTTCGGGTGGTCGTAGGTGTGGTTGACCCAGCCGAACGCCGCCCTGTTGGCAAGGAAGGCGGTCAACAGCGGGTCGCTCCCGCCGTGTTCTTCTCTGTACGCGACGCTGCCGCCGCCGTTGTAGAGCGCGTCGAGCCGCAGCCCGGTCGCTCTCGACCAGGCGACCGCGGTTTCCACGTCGCCGGGGCTCATGCGGACCGCGTCCGCCGGGGTGAAGTCGGTGAAGTGCCCCGTCGGATTCCAGATGTCGTCCGGCAGGAACACGTCGTCGATGTTCATCTCCAAGTAGTTGCGCTGGTCGCCGAAGAAGGTGCCGCGCGTGACCCACGCGAGCTGGCCGTGGCGCAGCAGCTCGCTGTGCAACTGCACCGCGTTGTTGTCGAACGTCTGCACCATCTCTTCGCGCCCTTCGGGATGCGTATCGACGCCGAGCAGGGAGGCGCCGCTCGCGTCCGTCAGCAGCGTGCTGAACGCGGCGCCTTCGAGCGGCGTGGCGCCGTAGCCCCACGTACCGGCGCCGATCTTCACGGTGCCGTTGAGGTAGGGGAAGACCGCCTGGCCCGCACCCGTCAGCGTCGCTTCGTCGCCGTCGAGCGGGCCGGAAGTCGTCGGCGAGTTGAGGCCCTCTTCGGGGTTCGGGAACGTGTAGGCCGTGAGCTGGCGCACGTGGAAGGTGGACTCGTAGGCGCTCAGCGCAGCCCACTCTTCGGGCGCGAGCGCGGAGACGCAGCCGCCCGCTTCACAGCGCGGGAGCTGGCCGACGGCGACGATCACCGCCTGGTACCTGCCCTCTTCGATCCCGCCGGCGAGCGTCTGCGAGAGCGTCGCGGCCGTGATCGGCGCGTGCCCGGGCGTCGCGATCACCTGATCGAACGGGACGCCCTCGCGTCTGAGCTGTGCCTGCCAGCCGAGGAACGACGGTTCGCTTCCGCTCGCGCTCAGCAGCAGCACCTTCATGTCGATGCGCTGCGCCGCTGACGCGACGGACGCGCCGACGCCCAACGCGCAGCAGAGCGCGAGCGCGGCGAGGAGAAGCTTCGATCGCATTGCGATGCCCCCGGTTCCCGGTGATCAGGTCGCGACCCAGTCTTCACGAGGTCATCGCTCAGACCAATGGGCCGAGCGGCGCATTTGCGCGTTCAGCGCTTGAACGGTCGCCCGCCACCGCTGCTACCCTTGCGCCTCCGGGCCGGATACCGCCGTCTGACCCCTGCCGGAGCGCTGAGACGCCTCCTCGATGACCGACCATCTGACCGATCGCGACGGGCCGCGCGACGAGTGCGGCGTCTTCGGCATATACGCCCCCGGCCACGACGTCGCCCGGCTCGCGTACTTCGCGCTGTACGCGCTCCAGCACCGCGGGCAGGAGTCCGCCGGCATCGCGACCACCGACGTCGGCGGCAACATCATGACGCTGCGCGACCTCGGTCTCGTCAGCCAGGTGTTCGACGAGCAGAAGCTGCGCGCGCTGCCGGGGGACCTCGCGCTCGGGCACGTGCGCTACTCGACCACGGGCTCCTCGGCGTGGGAGAACGCGCAGCCGATCTACCGCTCCGACGACCGTGAGCTGGCGCTCGCGCACAACGGCAACCTGACGAACGCCGTCGAGCTGCACGCCGAGCTGCGCGAGCGCGACGTCGCGTTCCGCTCGACCTCCGACTCGGAGATCATCGCCGCGCTGCTCTCCACCCATCCGGCGGAGCGGATCGAGGACGCCGTCGTCGACGTGCTGCCGCGGCTGCGCGGGGCCTTCTCGACGGTCGTGATGACGCGCGACAAGCTCGTCGCGTTCCGCGACCCGCACGGGCTGCGCCCGCTCGCGCTCGGGATGATCGGCGAGCGCTACTGCGTCGCGAGCGAGTCGTGCGCGCTCGACATCATCGGCGCGAGACTGCTGCGCGAGATCGAACCCGGCGAGGTGCTGACGATCGACGGCGGCGGCATCTCCACGCGGATGGCGGTCGAAGGCGCGCGCCGCGCCTTCTGCGTCTTCGAGTACATCTACTTCGCTCGCCCCGACTCGATCATGGGCGGCACCGTCCTGCAGGGCGCGCGCGGGCGGATGGGCGAGATCCTCGCGCGCGAGGCGCCGGTCGAGGCCGACCTCGTGGTCGCCGTGCCCGACTCCGGCAACCCGGCCGCGCGCGGCTACGCACGCGCGAGCGGGATCCCGCAGGACGACGGCTTCGTCAAGAACCGCTACGTCGCGCGCACCTTCATCCAGCCGGGCCAGGAGCTGCGCAAGCACGGCCTGCGGCTGAAGTTCAACCCGATGCCGGAGATCGTCGCCGGGCAGCGGCTCGTCGTCGTCGACGACTCGATCGTGCGCGGCAACACGACGCGCCAGATCGTGCAGATGCTGCGCGACGCCGGCGCGAAGGAGGTCCACCTCCGCATCACCGCGCCGCCGATCCGCCACCCCTGCCACTACGGGATCGACATGTCGACGCGCGAGGAGATGGTCGCGCACGGGCGCGAGGTCGAGGAGATCGCCGCCGAGCTCGGCGCCGACTCGCTCCACTACCTCTCGCTCGACGGCGTCTACGAGGCGGTCGGCGCCAGCCGCGCGACGCACTGCGACGCCTGCTTCACGGGCGAGTATCCGCTGCCGCACGGCCCCGGCGGACAGGACAAGCACGCCTTCGAGCGGGCCGTTCCCGTCATACACGCGTAGTCCGCGGCAAACCGCGCGACGCCCGTGATCCCGGCCGATCCCGGCGCTATGGTCGGGCGTCCCATGGACCCCCGCGAAGCGCTGCGCGCGCACTTCGGCTTCGACGACTTCCGACCCGGCCAGGCCGAGGCGGTGGAGGCCGCGCTCGCCGACCGCGACACGCTCGTCGTGATGCCGACCGGCTCGGGCAAGTCGCTCTGCTACCAGCTCCCGGCGCTGATGCGCGTGGACCTGACGATCGTCGTCTCTCCGCTCGTCTCGCTGATGCAGGATCAGGTCGACCAGCTCCGGCGCGTCGCGCCCGAGCGCGTCGCGCTCGTCAACGCGCAGCAGAGCGCCGCCGAGAACCGCGCCGTGATGGATCGCGCGGAGGCTGGCGAGCTGCGGCTGCTCTACGTCGCGCCGGAGCGCTTCGCCTCGCCGGCGTTCGTGGAGCAGGTCGCGCGCGTGCGGGTCGGGCTGTTCGTGGTCGACGAGGCGCACTGCGTCTCGCAGTGGGGGCATGACTTCCGACCCGACTACTTCCGACTCGCCGACGCCGCGCGCTACCTCAGAGCGCGCGCGATCGTCGCGCTGACGGCGACCGCGACGCCGCAGGTCGCGCGGGACATCGCGGCGCGGCTGCGGCTGGAGGACCCCGTCACCGTGACGACCGGCTTCGACCGTCCCAACCTCTCGTTCGCGGTCGTGCCGTGCAGAACCAAGGCGGACAAGCAGCGTCGCATCGCGGCGGCGTTGGCGGAGCCGGGCGCGCTGCCGGCGATCGTCTACGCCGGCACGCGCAACGGCTGCGAGGAGGTCGCGCGGCTGCTCGAGCGGGAGCTGGGGGAGGACGTGCTCGTCTACCACGCCGGGCTCGACCGCGAGCGGCGCGCCGCCGTGCAGCGCGCGTTCATGGGCGGCGAGGCGCGCGTGGTCGTGGCGACGACCGCGTTCGGGATGGGCGTCGACAAGGCCGACGTGCGGACGGTCTGCCACGACACCGTCCCGCAGTCGATCGAGGGCTACTACCAGGAGGCGGGCCGCGCCGGCCGCGACGGCGCGCCCGCGCGCTGCCTGCTGTTCGCCGAGGCGCGCGACAAGGGCCTGCACGTCTTCTTCATCCAGCGCTCGGAGGTCGAGGACGGGGCCTTCGCAGCGGTCGCGCGCCGGCTGCATCGCGAGGCGGCCGAGCACGGCCGCTACGACGTCGAGCTGCGCGAGCTGGCCGCGCTGACCGGCAGAGGCGGCGACGCGGACCAGGCGCGCGCGATCGTCGGCCACCTCGCGCGCGCGGGCATGCTCAGACCGGCGCCCTCGCCGCCGGATCGCGCGGTCGGGCGGATCGTCGGCGCGTGGGACCGCGCGGCGCTGCTGAGCTGCCGCGCGTCGGCCGGCGACGCGACGCGCGTGCGCTGGCGCCAGTACCGCGCGATCTGGGCGTTCGTCGAGCAGCGCGGCTGCCGGCGCGGAACGCTGCTGCGCCACTTCGGCGACACGGCCGCGCCGTTCACCGATCCGGGCGTGCCGTGCTGCGACGTCTGCGACCCGACGCTTGCGCCGGCTGCTCCGGCTGCTCCGGCTGCTCCGGCGGCGCCGCGGAGGCGGAGCGGGAACGCGGAGGCGGTGCCGGGCGATCTGGACGACGCCATCTTCGCCGTCGTGCGCAGCGCCGAGCCGGCGGTCGGGCGCACGCGCGCGGTCGAGATCCTCTGCGGCGGGCGCTCGAAGGTGGTCGAGAAGTACAGCTACGACGGGCTGCCCACCTACGGCACGTTCGCGCATGTACGCCGGGACGACGTGCTCGCGCGCGTCGACGAGCTGCTCGCGGCCGGCCGCCTGCGCTCGACCGGGGGGCGCTTCCCCAAGCTGGCGGCAGCGTGAGCGCCGGCCAGTTCCGCCTCGCCGTCCTCGCTTCGGGGACCGGTTCGAACCTCCAGGCGATCCTCGACACGCTGCATGGCGGCCCGGAGGGGATCGTGGTAGCGGCGGTCGCGTCCGATCGGGCGGATGCGCGTGCGCTCGAGCGTGCGCGACAGGCCGGTGTCCCGAGCGCGACGTTCCCGCTCGCCGACTTCCCCGATCGCGCCGCGCGCGACGCGGCGCTCGCCGACTGGCTCGCCGGCCGCGACGTCCAGCTCGTCGTGCTCGCCGGCTACATGGCGCTGCTCTCGTCGGCGTTCCTGGCGCGCTTCCCGAACGCGGTCGTCAACGTCCACCCGGCGCTGCTGCCCGCCTTCCCCGGCCTCGACGCGGTCGGGCAGGCGCTCGCGCACGGGGCGAAGGTCTTCGGCGTCACGGTCCACTTCGTCGACGAGGGCGTCGACACCGGCCCGATCGTCCTCCAGCGTGCGCTGGAGCTGCCGCACGCGCGCACGCGCGAGGACGTGCTCGACCGGCTGCATGCGGTCGAGCACGAGCTGCTGCCGGAGGCGATCCGCCTGATCGCGCGCGGCGCCGTGCGCGTCGACCCGTCGGACCCGCGCCGCGTGCTGCTGGAGCCGTAGCTATCCTCGCTCACCGCATGAGCGACGGAGCCGAGACCGCCCCCACGGAGCCGCTCACGGCGCCCGGCGAGGTCCAGGTCCGCCGCGCGCTGCTGTCGGTCTCCGACAAGACCGGCATCGTCGACTTCGCGCGCGGGCTCGCGGAGCTGGGCGTCGAGCTTGTGTCAACGGGGGGGACCGCCGGCGCGCTCGCCGACGCGGGCATTCCGCACCGCTCGATCACCGACTACACCGGCTTCCCCGAGATCATGGACGGGCGCGTCAAGACGCTCAACCCGAAGCTCTACGCCGGCCTGCTCGCGGTGCGCGACAACCCCGAGCACCTCGCCGCGGCGGCTGACGCCGACGTCGAGTTCGTCGACCTCGTGTGCGTGAATCTCTACCCGTTCGAGCAGACGATCGCCAAGCGCGGCGTCACCGACGCGGAGGCGATCGAGAACATCGACATCGGCGGCCCGACGATGATCCGCGCGGCGGCGAAGAACTTCGCCTTCGCCGCGCCGGTCGTCTCGCCCGCCAGCTACGACGCGGTCCTCGACGAGCTGCGCACCGACGCCGGCGCCTGCCGCCTGTCGCTCGCGACTCGCGAGTCGCTCGCCGCCGAGGCGTTCGCCTACACCGCGCGCTACGACACCGCGATCGCGCGCTGGTTCAGCGAGCGGCGCGACGACTTCCCGCCGCTGTTCGTGCGCGCGTTCGAGAAGGTCACCGACCTCTCCTACGGCGAGAACCCGCACCAGCGCGCCGCCTACTACGCGCAGGTCGGCTCGCCGACGCACCTGCTCTCCAACGTTCGCCAGCTCGGCGGCAAGCCGCTGTCGTTCAACAACCTGCTCGACCTGAACGCCGCGCGCGTGCTCGTGCGCGAGTTCGGCGGCCCGGCGTGCGTGATCGTCAAGCACAACAATCCCTGCGGCGTGGCGCTCGGCGAGGATCCGCTCGACGCCTACCGCAAGGCGTTCGCGGGCGATCCGATGTCGGCGTTCGGCGGGATCGTCTGCCTCAACCGGCCGGTCGACGGCGCGCTCGCGGAGGCGCTCGTGCGGCAGTTCGCCGAGGTGCTGTTCGCGCCCGGCTACGACGACGCCGCGCTCGCGGCGCTGGCGAGCAGACCGAACCTGCGGATCCTCCAGGACGACGAGAACCGGCCGCTGCACCTCGCCGAGCCCGACCTCAAGCAGGTCGTCGGCGGCCTGCTGGTGCAGGACCGCGACCTCGACACGCAGGAGCGCTCGGAGATGACCGTCGCGACCAGACGCGAGCCGACCGACGCCGAGTGGGGCGAGCTGCTGTTCGCCTGGCGGGTCTGCAAGCACGTGCGCTCGAACGCGATCGTGCTTGCCAGCGGCGGCGCCTCGGTCGGCATCGGCGCCGGCCAGATGAGCCGCGTCGACTCGGTGCGGCTCGCGGTCGAGAAGGCGCGCGAGGCCCAGCCCGACGCGCTGCGCGGCGCCGCGATGGCGTCCGACGCGTACTTCCCGTTCGCTGACGGTCCGCAGGCGGCGATCGACGCGGGCGTCACCGCGATCATCCAGCCGGGCGGCTCGGTGCGCGATCCGGAGGTGATCGCGGCGGCCGACGCGGCCGGCGCCGCGATGGTCTTCACGAGTCGGCGCCACTTCAAGCACTAGGAAGGGAAGCGCGGCCCGCCGCGCACCCACCGCTACAGGTGGATCGGCGCGTTGCCGATATCGACGGCGTGACGCTGGGAGCGAGATCGCCGGAGGGCGTGATGGACTCGCGCCTGCGCAGCGTGCCCGCGCTGTTCGGGACGGTCCTGGCCGCGATCGCGACGCTCGTCGCGACGATCGCCGCCGTCAGCAACTGGGGCGTCCCCGTCGCCGGCATGCTGCTGACAGTCGCGCTCGGCATCCTCGCGCTGCACGCGCTCGGACGCGAGCGCCGTGCCGCGCGGGGCGTCGCGGAGCAGGCGGCGGAGCGCGACCGCGTCGAGAGCGAGTTGCGCGCCGCCGAGCTGCGCCACCGCTTGCTGGCGGACAACGCGACCGACACGATCGTCGCGTTCGGGGCCGACGGCCGCGTGACGTACGTCTCGCCCGCGTGCAGCGAGCTGATCGGGTACGTGCCGAGCGAGATCGTCGGCCGCCAGCCGCACGCCTTCGTGCACCCCGACGACCGCGGCGAGGTGCGGTTCGCGCGCCAGCGCGCCGCCGACGCCAGCGACACGATCACCGTCACGAGCCGGCTGCGCCACCGCGCAGGCCACTACGTATGGATCGAGGCGCGCGTGCGGCGGGTGCTCGACGCCGAGACCGGCCTGCCGATCGAGGGTCAGGCGATCGTGCGCGACGTCAGCGAGCGCGTCGCGGCGGAGGTCGCGCTGCGCGAGAGCGTCGAGCGGATCGCGGCCGCCGAGCAGCGCTTCCGCACCGCCTTCGAGGCGGCGCCGATCGGGATGGCGCTGTCCGGCCTCGACGGCCGCTTCATCCAGGTCAACGACGCCCTGTGCGCGATCACCGGTTACACGCGCGAAGAGCTCGAGGAGATGAGCTTCGCCGACCTCGGCCACCCGGCCGACGCGGGCCGCGAGGAGGACATGATGCGCAGCCTCCTGTCCGGCGAGCAGAGCACCTATTGGATGGAGAAGCGCTACATCGACGTCGTCGGACAGGTCGTGTGGGTCGCCGTGCACGCGACGCTCGTGCGCGCCGCGGACGGCAGCCCGCAGCACTTCCTCGGGCAGATCCAGGACGTCAGCGAGCGCGTCAGGTACGAGGCGCAGCTTCAGCACATGGCCGACCACGACCCGCTCACCGGCTTGCTGAATCGCCGCTCGTTCGAGCGCGAGCTCAATCAGCACATCACGCAGGTGCAGCGCTATGGGCCGGAGGGCGCCGCGCTCGTGCTCGACATCGACCGCTTCAAGCACATCAACGACACGCTCGGCCACAACATCGGCGACGAGCTGATCGTCAAGGTCGCGCAGACGTTGCGCGCCCGTCTGCGCGAGAGCGACGTGCTCGCGCGCCTCGGCGGCGACGAGTTCGCGGTCCTGCTGCCGCGCGGCGGCGCGGCCGAGGCCAACCGCGTGGCCGACGAGGTGCTCGCCGCCGTGCGCGCGCAATCGGTGCTGACGGCGGCCGGCCGGCGACGGCCGATCACCGCCTCGATCGGCATCGCTCTGTTCAGCGACACCGAGCGACTGAGCGCCGAGGACGTCCTCGTCAACGCCGATCTGGCGATGTACGACGCGAAGGAGGCGGGCCGCGACCGCGCCGCCGCCTACTCCTCGCAGGAGCGCGGCGCCTCGCGCATGAAGGCCCGCATCACGTGGGCCGAGCGGATCCGCGAGGCGCTCGAGGAGGATCGGTTCACGCTGTATGCGCAGCCGATCGTCGGGCTCGCCGACGGCGAGGTGCGCCAGCACGAGTTGCTGCTGCGGATGATCGACGAGCGCGGGGAGGTGATTCCGCCGGCCGCGTTCCTCGGTGTCGCGGAGCGCTTCGACCTGATGCCGGACATCGACCGCTGGGTCGTCGCCCGCGCGATCCGCTTGATGGCCGAGCAGCGGGCGGCCGGACGCGATCTCGTCTTTGAGGTCAACATCTCCGGCAGCTCAACGGGCGATCCCGAGCTGCTGACGATCATCGAGCGTGAGTTGGCCGAAACCGGCGTCGATCCGGTGAACCTGGTGCTCGAGGTGACGGAGACGACCGCCGTCGCGAACATCCCTCGCGCACAGCAGTTCGCGGCCCGGCTCGCCGAGCTCGGCTGTCGGTTTGCGCTTGACGATTTCGGAGCGGGCTTTGGCAGCTTCTACTACTTGAAGCACCTCCCGTTCGATCTGCTGAAGATCGACGGGGAGTTCGTCCGCTCATGTACGACGAGCACAACCGACCAACTGCTGATCCGGGCGGCCGTCGATATCGCCCGGGGGCTGGGGAAGAAGACGATCGCGGAGTACGTCGGGGACGAAGCGACCGTCGAGTTGCTGCGAGAATTGGGCGTCGACTATGCCCAGGGCTTCCATATCGGACGCCCAGGCCCCCTTGCTGTACGGCTTGATCGCGTACGCGTCAATTCCTAAGCATCGCTTCACTATTCAACCTTTGTAACGGGAGGGCGCCAGCTTCTTGTCAAGGAAGCTCCCGCACGGTTCAATACAGGTGCGTATATTGCTAGCCTACGACACACCCCCTCAGGCTTACTAGGAGTCATATAGATGGCAGATCTCGTCGGGCAAATTCAGCGCGACATCGAGAAGCGTCTTGAGGAGTTGCGGCCGCTGATCGAGGAGAAGGAGCAGCTCGAGGCCGTGCTGGCGGCGCTTACCAACGGCGTCGGCGCCAGGGTCAGCGCTCCGGCGGCGGCGCCTCGCGCCGCCCGCGCCACGACGTCCCGCGCGGCGGGGCGGGCTCCGTACGCCGGCGGCAAGAGCCGGCGCGCGCCGCGCGGCGCCAACCGCGAGGCGATCCTCAGCGTCGTGCGCGAACGCCCGGGCGTGTCCGCGGCCGAGGTCGCCGCGATCACGAGAATCGCGAAGCCGACGGTGCACACGACGATCTCGCAGCTCAAGCGGAAGGGCATTCTCGAACCCGAGGGCTCCGGCGGCGTGAAGCTCGCCAAGGGCGTCTGAGCGCCGGGTCGCTTCCACGCGCGCATCGCCGCGGGCTTCGCGGCGCATGCGCGTCCTGGGACTCGAACCCAGCCCGCCGGATTAAAAGTCCGGTGCTCTACCCGATGAGCTAGACGCGCACCCGCGATCTTCGCACGATGCGGCTTCGCGCGTGACGTTGGTCCGGAGCCCGCCCTATCCTGGAAGCACGCGCCCCGTGCGTCCCGCGGTCCCCCTGCCCCCATGGTGTAGCGGTCAGCACGCCAGCCTTTCACGCTGGTAGCGGGGGTTCGATTCCCCCTGGGGGTACTCGCGGCCTGCCCCGCCGCCCGCGGCTACCATCCGAGGAGCCGCGGGCGGTTAGCTCAGTTGGTAGAGCACGTGCCTTACAAGCACGGGGTCGCTGGTTCGAACCCAGCACCGCCCACTTTCGAGAACCGCTCCCCCGGTGGTTCGTTCTCCGACGCTCCTGGCGCCTCAGCCCTCGAGTCGCTCGGTCTTCTGGCGTGTGACCTCAGCGATGAGGTCGAAGTCCTTGTCCTGGTGCAGGACGACAAGGCCGGCGCGCTCGGCGATGGCTGCGACGAGGAGGTCCGGGACTGACGGCGCGCGGTGATGACCGCGATCGGCAAGCAGCGTGAGAACTTCGAGGGCACGGTCTTCCGCGGCCGGCGTTGCGTACTCGACCGGCATCGAGGCGATTGGCGGCTCGCGCAGCCCCGCACGGAGGTCCTGCGGATCGCGAGCCGAGTAGCCGGACGGCTCGACTGCCGCCGCGCTCACGACCAGGCTCGACGCATGACCTCAGGATCCTCGAGGTCGGAGAAGCGGGACGCGAACCGCTTAAGGTCCGCTGAGGTCACCGGCATCGACGGACGGGTTGCGTCCTGATGGAGCCGGCGACGCAGATACTCCGTGCGCGAGAGCTTGAGCCGTGCTGCAAGCGCGTCGATGCGGGCGAGGTCCTCCGCCGGCACGTCTCGAATCAGGACATCGGGCATGGCGAAGAGGATATCAGCCGATATCACAGTCGCATGCCGAGTCGATCACGCGGTCGGGACGACGCCGAGCTCTCTCGATGCGAGACGGCATCCGCGGCGGCTGTCTGCAACGCTTTCGCGCTCGATGAGCGAGCCGCTTCCATTCGACCCGATCGCGCAGGCGCGTCGCCAGTGGGTCGAGCGCTGGGGCGAGGAGCCGGCGCGTTCGATGGCGGCGGTGACGTCGATCATGCGCGTCCAGCAGATCCTGCTCGCGCGGCTCGGCGAGCTGCTGCGGCCGTTCGGGCTCACGTTCCCGCGCTACGAGACGCTGATGGTGCTCGTCTTCAGCCGCACCGGCTCGCTTGCCGTCGGCAAGATGGGCGAGCGCCTCCAGGTCCACCGCACGAGCATGACGCACATGGCCGACCGGCTCGAGGAGGCCGGGCTCGTGGCGCGCGTCGCGCACGCGGAGGACCGCCGCTCGACGCTGATCGCGATCACGCCGGCCGGGCGCGACCTCGCCGCGCGCGCGACGGCGGTCCTCAACGAGGCCGGCTTCGCGATGGACCCGCTCGACGACGACACGCTCGAGGCGATCACGCGGCTGTTGGAGGACGTCCGCCGCCACGAGGGCGACTTCGCCGAGCCGCAGGTCGCGGGCGCCTCGCGCGACGGCGGGGGACCCCGGCTCAGCTCGTGAGCGCGGCCGGGACGCCGCGCGCGCGGACGGTCATCAGCAGCGGCTCGCGCGGGGACAGCGTCGGCATCTGACGGACCGTCATCGTGCGGCCGGGGGCGAGCTCGAGCCGGAAGCGCTGGAGCAGCAGCGTGACGATCGTGCGGATCTCAAGCTGGCCGAAGCGCATCCCGATGCAGGTGCGCGAGCCGCCGCCGAACGGGATGTAGGCGCCCTTCGGCAGCTTCGCCTTCGCCTCCGGAGCGAAGCGCTCGGGGACGAACGCCTCCGGCTCGGGCCACACGTCCGGCAGCCGATGGCTCGCCCACGAGCTGTAGTAGACGTAGGCCTTGGCCGGCACCTCGTGGCCGCCGAAGCCGAACGACTCGACGGCGCGCCGCGGCCCCACCCACGCGGCGGGGTAGAGGCGCAGCGTCTCGTCCAGCGCCATCTCCAGCTCCGGCAGCGCCTCGCCGCCCATCAGCTCGGCGGCCGTCGGCGCGCGGCTCCCCAGCACGCGGTCCTGCTCCGCGACCAGCCTGTCGAGCACGGCGGGGTGGCGGGCGAGCTCGTAGAGCATGAAGGAGACGGTCGACGTCGAGGTGTCGTGGCCGGCGAACAGCAGCGTCATCACCTGGTCGCGCACCTCTCTGTCGGACAGGCGCGAGCCGTCCTCGGCGTCGGTCGCCTCGACGAGCGTCGAAAGCACGTCGACGCGGTCGGGGTCCGGCTCGCGCCGGCGGCGCTCGATCTCCGCGTAGACGATGCGGTCGAGCGCCTTGCGCGCGGCCAGCATCCGCCGCCACGGCGTGCGCGGGCCGCGGAGCACGCGCACGACGAAGTCGGTCCCGTAGAAGCTCAACGCGCGCTCGAACTCGACCGCCGCCTGGGCGCCCTTGCCCTGCTCGTCCGGGTCGAGGCCGAACAGCGCGCGCATCGCGATCCGCAGCGTCAGGCGGCGCGCCCAGTGGTAGACGTCGAGCAGCTCGCCCGCGCGCCAGCCCGCGAGCGCCCGCTCGACCTCTTCGACCATCGTGTCGTGCGCCGCCGCGATCCGCTCGCGGTGGAAGGCCGGGAGCATGATCCGCCGCGCGCGGCGGTGGTAGGCGCCGTCGATCGTCAGCAGGCCGTCGCCGAGCAGCGGGATCAGGTCGCCCATGCTGCCCGTGCGCCAGTGGAACTTGTCGGCGTTGGAGACGGTGACGAAGTGGTTGGCCTCCGGGCCGAGCATGAAGACGACGCGTCCGTGGAAGACGCGCATGCTGAAGATCGGGCCGTACCGCTCATACAGCGGGAGCAGAATCGACAGCGGGTCGCGCACGAAGCGGTACGTGCGCTCGATGTTGAAGTCGTTCGGGCCGGGCGGGAACGGGACCGTCGCCGTGCGCTCGACGTACCAGTCCTCGAAGATGCGCCGGACGGCGTTGCTGGAGAGGGGCTCGGGCGCTGCGACGCTCATGCCCGCACAGCGTACTGGCTGTCCAGCCAGCCATCGCCGGGCCACCCGCGACACGCCGCTTGACCAGAAGGTAGTGTCAGCACGCACGTATAGATCGCAGGAGGGGGAACCATGCATCGCAAGGTCGTCGCTGCGCTCCTTGCCGTGCTCGCGCTTGGCGTCGCGAGTTGCGGTTCGAGCGAAACGACCGTCACGAGAGCGCAGCTCGTCAGTCGCATCGAGCGCGCGTGCCGCGTTGCGCAGCAGGCTGCTCAGCAGCAGATCGGGAGAGCCCAGGCGTCGGCGAGGAGATCGGGCGCCGCGCTCGCCGAAGCGCTCGTGAACTACCAGAGATATGTGCTCGCCAGAGTCGAACACGTGAAGTCCTCGGACGCCACGGCGCAGAGCGACCTGACTGCGATGAAGGCGGCCAGCAGAGAGCGGCTCGCGATGGTCGAAAGAGCGCGCGCCGCCGGCGCGAACGCCCAGAGAGCCATCACCGCGATGCAGGCCCAGAGCGAAGCCGTCACGAGAAGGATCCAGGCGGCGCTGGCCGGGCTCGGGATCACCAACTGCGTGTGACACGGAACGGCGGTGACGGGGCGGCGGCCGGAGCGCCGCCGCCCTGTCACGGCTCCGGGCGGCGCCGGGAGGAATCGGCGGGCGCTCCCGCCGCGCCCTCCCGATACGGCAACCGCCGTCCCGTGCCCGCGCCTGCCATACTTCACGCCCCCTTCCCTGGGGGCGTAGCTCAGTCGGTTAGAGCGCTGGCCTGTCACGCCAGAGGTCGCGGGTTCGAGTCCCGTCGCTCCCGCTCTTTACACACCCCTTTTGCAGCGGTTTTGTGTGGGGGTGTTGGAAGAAGGGCGCGAAGGCCGGTTTTGGCTGGACGGCGACGACGCGGCGTTCGTCGAGCCAGACTTTCTCGAAGAGCAGGCCGAGGAGCTGGCGCTTGGCGTCGGGGTCGGTCTCCAGGCGCCAGAAGATGCCGAAGTCGTCGAGGACCTTGCGGGCCCGATCGAGGTCGGGGAGCGGGTCGGGGGCGAGTTCTGCCAGTTCGGCGTTGATCGCGTCGCGGCGTGCGAGGTAGTCGCGGCGGTCCAGGTCGCCCAGCTCGTAGAGGTCGCGCATGCGCCGCATGCGCTCTTCGAGCGCGGTGCGTCGCTTGACCACGTCGGCGCTCTCGGCGGTGGAGCCCTCTGAGAGGCGCTCGAGGATCTCGTCGCGCAGGCGGTCGCCGGGCTTGAAGTCGGAGACGAACGCGACGAGCTGCGCCTCTACCTGCTCGACCGGGGCGACGGGCTGATCGCAGTCGCCGCCGCCGCGGCGGCTGGAGCAGTAGTAGCGGGCGGCGAGGTTTCTGCCGACGGCGGTGCCGTGCATTCTCTGCTGGCAGCGCTCGCATCGTGCGAGGCCGCGCAGCAGATAGCGGTTGGATGGCCGACCGGGCTTGTGCGTGCGAGCGCGCTGGCGCCGCAACTCGCCGACGCGGTCGAACAGCTCCTCGTCGACGATCGGCGCGTGCAGGCCGCGGATCTCCTTGCCGCGGTCGCGGCGGCTGGAGACATAGCCGCAGTAGGTCGCGTTGCAGAGCATCTCGCGCACGGTGTCCGTCGTGAAGCTGCGCCCGCGCGTGGTCCGTTGGCCGTTGGCGTTGAGCCACGCGGCGAGGCTGCGGTCTGAGTGCTGGCCGGTCGCGTAGCGCTCGAAGAGCCCGAGCACGTAGGGCGCCTTGTCGGGGTCTGGCTCGGCGATGCCGTTCTCGCCTTTCCGCAGGCCCCACGCAAGGCCGCCGGTCAGGTGGCCTTGCCGGGCCTTCTCGCGCAGGCCCATCTTGGTCCAGAAGGACAGGGAGACGCCGCGCTCGTGGAAATGGCCGAGGGCGAGTGCCTCCCGTCAACGAACGGCGGGCGTTCGCTGCCGGCGGTCCATGTCTCGACCGCGATTGGCCACGGCCCACTCGCGAGCGCTGCCGCGGCGGTGCGTGCGCGGCGATCGGTCGGCACCGTCAGCAGCACCAGCGTCGCAGCGTCGGCGAACGGGCCGCGCGGGATTCCCTTCGCGTAGCGGTGGGCCTTCGCGAGCAGGCGCTCGCGGTCCTCGGTTCCGCGGTCCATCTCGAGCAGGAGGTGCAGCGGCGGCGCGCCGGGCCGCTCGAGCAGGAGGTAGCTGTCGGGCGCGACCACGTCGTCCAGCAGCTCGCGGCCGCCGCGCTCGCCGTACCACGCGGGCACGTCGCCGCCGGCCAGACGGACCTCGGCGACCAGCTGCGTCGCGAACTCGTTGGCCTGCCAGCGGTGGTGCAGGGCGGCTGTGGACGCGATGGCCTCGGCGGGCTGGCGGGACCACCCCAGCTGGCTACGCTCGAGCCCGCGCCCCGCAGCCACCACGTAGGCGCCCACGGTGTCCAGCGTCCAGTGGTACGGGTGCTGCCTTCCCCGCGTTGCCAGAAGGGCCGGAAGCGGTCGAGCACGCGCAGCGCGTGGAGCTGGCCGAGGCGTCGCGTCGCGATCCGCGTGCTGGCGAAGTGCAGTCGGCGCAGCTGCTCGGTCGTGAGGATGCGATGCTCGAAGCAGTCCTCGGCGATCTGGCGGTCGCGGTCGGTCAGCTGCGATGCCAGGCGAGCCGCATCGCTTCGCCGAACAGGCGGTTGCCGATCAGCAGCTACCTGCGGAGGTACCACTATCTACCCCTTTGTCGGATTTTTTGGAAGCTGCGAGATCGCCGCCAGCGCGGCGATTCCACCGCTTCGGGGTGATCCGTTCGAGACGGACCCCAGGACGGATCGCAGACCCGACAGCAGGACGGAGCGGGCTCATCTGTGGCTCCGGCTTGTCTTCTCGCCGCGGGCGTGCGAGTCGCGACGCGGCGGGGCGCTCGGTGTGCGCGCGGCGCGGCTGCGCGCGCTCAGCTGTCCCTCCACCTTCGCGCGGGCGGTTCCGATCCGGCGGCGCGACGCCGCCCGCACCTCACCGGCGCGCTGCGGGCTGCCTTCGGGCAGCGGGCGGGTGGTGATGGTGAAGGCCGAGGTCGTCCTGCCGCCGCGGCAGAGCCGGACGGCCGCGCTGTAGGCGGCGAGGTGCTCGAGGTCGTAGGCGTCGAGGTCGGGCTGGACCTCGTGGCGCAGCGCGGTCGCGTCGTCGGGGGAGAGCTGGAAGTAGAGCTTCGTGCGTGCGTTCGTCAGGCCCTCGCGCTGGCGGCGATGGAAGCGTTCCTCGCGCGCGCGGGCGGCTGAGCGCGGGCCGCGCTACTCCGGCCGCGACCAGACGTCGAGCACCATCAGCGTCTTCGTCCCCGTTACGCGGCCGCTGCGGCGCAGGCGATTGATTACCTGCTTGAGATGGTCGACGTCCTCGACCCGGATGCGTGCGAGCGCGTCGGGGTCGCCCGCGATCGTGAACAGCTGCTGCACCTCCGGGATCTCGCGGACCGTGTCGAGGAACTGGTCGACGTCGGTGTCGCCGGCGAAGCGCAGCTCGGTGAACGCCTCGACCGACGGACCGATCCGCCGGTGGTCGAGCACGACCGTGTAGCCGGCGATCACACCCTCCCGTTCGAGCCGGTCGATGCGCCGCTTGACGGGCGCGGCTGACAGGCTCACACGCTCGGCGATGTCGGCGATCGTGCGGCGCGCGTCCTCGCGCAGCAGGTCGAGGATGCGGTGGTCGACGTCGTCGAGGCGGGCGGGGACGGTCATGCGGCCATCGTACGCGTGCCGGGCGCGCCGCGCAGGAAATGTGCGCTCGACGCACGACCGAAACACGGAATCGTGCGAATCCGCGCACGACTCCTTTGACCATGTTGCGCCTCGCGCCGGGGCCGCGGTTCACTCGCGACCATGGGCGATCCGACCGGACGGGACGCGATGTGGGCCAGCGAGCAGCTCGTGCTGTGCCGGGACGACGAGCTGGGGCTGCGCGCCGTCATCGCGATCGATGACACGACGCTTGGTCCCGGGCTCGGCGGCGTGCGCATGAAGGCCTACCCGAGTGATGCGGCCGCGGTCGCCGAGTGCCGCCGGCTGGGGGCCGCGATGACGCTCAAGAACGCCGTCGCCGAGCTGCCGTTCGGCGGCGCGAAGTCGGTGATCCTCGCTCCGCGTGAGGGCGTCGACCGCGCCGCGCTGATGCGCCGCTTCGGCGCGTTCGTCGCGCGCACGAACGGTGCCTACGTGCCCGGCGTCGACATGGGCACGACGATCGAGGACCTCGCGCTGATCGGCGAGTCGGGCGCCGACGTCTCCTGCTCCGACGAGGACCCCTCGCCGTGGACCGCGCTCGGCGTCGCCGCCGCCGTGCGCGCGGCCGTCGCTCACGTCGACGGCCGCGACGACCTCGACGGCGTGCGCGTGCTCGTGCAGGGCACCGGCCACGTCGGCGCGGCGCTCGCGCGCGACCTCGCGGCTGACGGCGCCCGCGTGCTGCTCGCCGACGTCGACGCGGAGCGCGCCGCCGGGCTTGCGCGCGAGCTGGCCGGCGAGACGGTCGACCCCGCCGCCGCGCTCGAGACGCCGTGCGACGTGCTTGCCCCGTGTGCGCTGGCGCGCGTCGTGAGCGAGCAGACGGTCGGCCGGCTCGCCTGCCGCATCGTCGCGGGCGCCGCCAACGACACGCTCGCGGAGCCCGCGTGCGCGGCGCTGCTGGCCGCGCGCGGGATCGCCTACGTGCCCGACTTCGTCGCGAACGCCGGCGGCGTCGTCCACATCCACGCGCTGCGCGAGGGCTGGGACGAGACGCGCCTGCGCGAGCGCGTGCTGGCGATCGGCGAGCGCGTGCGCGAGCTGCTCGCGGAGGCCGAGGCGGACGGCGTCACCTCGCTCGGCGCCGCCGAGGCGCGCGCGGCGCGCCGCCTCGGCGGCGCCCGCGACGAGGTTGCCGCGTGAGTCTGCACGAGTTGAGCGACGAGCAGCGCGAGGTGCGGGCGCTGGCGCGCGAGTTCGCCGAGCGCGAGATCGCGCCGCACGCGGCCGCGTGGGATCGCGAGCATCGCTTTCCGGCGGAGGTGTTCGCGCGGCTCGGCGAGCTGGGGTTGATGGGTGCGTGCGTGCCGGTCGAGCACGGCGGCGCGGGGGCGGACTTCCTGTCGTATGTGCTGGCGTTGGAGGAGCTGGCGCGGGGGGACGCGGGTGTGGCGGTGACGGTGGCGGTGCACGTCTCGGCGGTGACGCTGCCGCTGCTGGCGCACGGCACGCCGGAGCAGGTCGAGCGGCTCGTGCCGCCGCTGGCGCGCGGCGAGGAGCTTGGGGCGTTCGCGTTGACGGAGCCGGGGTCCGGGTCGGATGCGGGTGCGATGCGCGCGCGGGCCGACGCCGACGGGCGCATCAGCGGCTCGAAGCAGTGGATCACGAACGGGTCGCACGCGGACACGTACCTGGTGTTCGCGAAGGATGCGTCGGCCGGAGGCGGTCGCTCGCGATCGCCGGAGGACGAAACGCCGTCTCGTCCGAGCGCGTTCGTCGTGCGCCGCGGCGCGCCCGGCTTCGCGGTCACGCGCGAGGAGGAGAAGATGGGTTTGAACTCGTCGTCGACGGCCGATCTCGCGTTCGAGTCGACGCCGGGGGAACGGCTCGGCGAGCGCGGGGCGGGGATGCGGATCGCGCTCTCGACGCTCGACGGCGGCCGGGTCGGGATTGCGGCGCAGGCGGTCGGGATCGCGCAGGCGGCGCTCGATCTCGCGGTCGCCTATGCGGGCGAGCGGCGTGCGTTCGGGCGGGCGATCGGCGGGTTTCAGGCGATCCAGCAGAAGCTGGCCGACATGCAGACGATGGTTGAGGCGGCGCGTGCGTTGACGTGGCGGGCGGCCCGGTTGAAGCAGGCCGGGTTGCCGCACACGGTCGAGGGGGCGCAGGCGAAGCTGCTCGCCTCGCGTGTTGCGCGTGAGGTGACGGGTGAGGCGATCCAGGTGCTGGGTGGCTACGGGTACACGAAGGAGTTCCCCGCCGAGCGCTATTACCGCGACGCGAAGGCGACCGAGATCTATGAGGGCACGAGCGAGATCCAGCGGCTCGTGATCGCGCGCGCGCTGCTTGGCGAGGCGGCGCGCGAGCCGGTCGCGGCGGGGGCGGCGGTATGAGCGCGACGACGCTCGCGCGCCCTGACGTCTCGCTCGAGGATCGCTACACGGCGACGTCGGGCGAGATGCTGCTGTCCGGCATCCAGGCGCTCGTGCGCCTCACGCTCGACCAGCGCCGCCTCGACCGCGCGCGCGGCCACGACACCGGCGTGCTCGTCACCGGCTACCAGGGCTCGCCGCTCGGTGGGCTCGACCGCGAGCTGCAGCGCGCGCGGCGTCACCTCGACCCGGCGGGCGTCGTCTTCCGCCCCGGCCTCAACGAGGAGCTGGCGGCGACCGCCGTCGCCGGCACGCAGCTGCTCGGCCAGCTCGACCGGCGCCGCCACGAGGGCGTGACCGGCTTCTGGTTCGGCAAGAACCCCGGCCTCGACCGCGCCGCCGACGCGATCCGCCACGCGAACGTCAGCGGCACCGCGCCGCTCGGCGGCTGCGTCGCGCTGATCGGCGACGACCCGGCGAGCAAGTCCTCGACGGTCCCCAGCTCCAGCGAGCCGATGTGCCGCAGCCTGCTGATGCCGCTGCTGGCGCCCGGGACGGTCGGCGACGTGCTGTCGCTCGGCCTGCACGCGGTCGCGCTCTCGCGTCATGCCGGGCTGTGGGCGGGGCTGAAGATCGTCGCCGACATCGCCGACGCCGCGGCCGTCGTGGAACTGGACGGCCTGCTCGACGCGATCCCCGCGCTGCCGGTGCGCGCGGCGGGCGCGCCGCCGGTGCTGCTGCCGCCGACGAACCTCGACGCCGAGCACGACCTGATGACTGCGCGGCTCGCGCGCGCGACGAACTATGTCCGCGACGCCGGCCTCAACCGCGTCGCGCACGAGCCCCCGCGTGCACGGATCGCGGTCGTCGCCGGCGGCATGAGCTACCAGGCGCTGCTGCGCGCGCTCGACGACCTCGGCATCGACGAGGACGGGTGCGACGCGCTCGGCCTGCGGCTCCTGCGGCTCGCGATGCCGTGGCCGCTCGAACGCGAGCACGTGCGCGAGCTCGTCGGCGGCGTCGAGACGGTGCTCGTGGTCGAGGACAAGCTGCCGTTCGTGCAGGCGCAGTTCCAGGAGCTGCTCTACCGCGTGGCGGACTCGCCGCTCGTGCTCGGCCGCGAGGACGCCGAGGGGCGCCCGCTGCTGAGCCCGCGCAGCGCGCTGAGCGCCGACGACGTCGCGCGCGCGCTCGCGCGCGTCCTCGGCCCGGCGCGCCTGACGGAGCGCGGCCGCGCGCGGATCGAACTGCTCGAGCTGCGCGCCGCGCAGGCGGCGCCGGCGCCGCTGCCCAAGCGCACGCCGTACTTCTGCTCCGGCTGCCCGCACAACGTCTCCACGCGCGCGCGGCCGGACGAGCTGGTCGGCGTCGGGATCGGCTGCCACATCATGGTCGCGATCGATGACGGCGACCGCCGCGGTCACCTGCTCGGGATGCCGCAGATGGGCGGCGAGGGCGCGCAGTGGCTGGGGCTGGAGCCCTTCACCGACGACGAGCACTTCATCCAGAACCTCGGCGACGGGACCTTCCACCACTCCGGCTCGCTCGCGATCCGCGCCGCGGTCGCGGCCGGCTCGCGCATCACGTACCGGCTGCTCTACAACGACGCCGTCGCGATGACCGGCGGGCAGCGCGCCGAGGGGCGCCTCGACGTGCCGACGCTGACGCGCTGGCTGGCGAACGAGGGCGTCGAGCGGATCGTCGTCACGACGCCCGAGCCGCACGGCTACCGCGGCGTCGCGCTCGACCCGATCGCGAGCGTGCGCCACCGCGACGAGCTGCAGCAGGCACAGGAGGAGCTGAGCGCGATCGACGGCGTCACCGTCCTGATCCACGACGACCGCTGCGCGACCGAGGAGCGCCGCCTGCGCAAGCGCGGCAAGCTGCCGACGCCGGCCGAGCGCGTGTGGATCAACGAGCGCGTGTGCGAGGGCTGCGGCGACTGCGGCGAACAGTCGACCTGCCTGTCCGTGCTGCCGGTCGAGACGGAGCTCGGGCGCAAGACGCAGATCCATCAGTCCTCCTGCAACCAGGACTTCACGTGCCTGAAGGGCGACTGCCCGTCGTTCCTGCTCGTGACGCCGAAGGGCGACGGCGGGGTTGCCATGCGCCACGTCGCGCCGGAGCCGCCGGCGGTCGCCGACCCGGCGCCGCGCGTCGGGCGCGACGTGCTCGTGCGGATGCCGGGCGTCGGCGGCACCGGCGTCGTGACGGTCTCGGCGATCCTGCAGATGGCCGCCTTCCTCGACGGGCGCCACGCCGCCGGGCTGGAGCAGATCGGGCTCGCGCAGAAGGGCGGCCCGGTGATCTCCGACATCCGCATCGCCGACGCGCCGATCGCCGGCCAGCTGCGGGCGAGCGCGGCCAGCGCCGACGTGCTGCTCGGCTTCGACCTGCTCGGCGCCGCGGCGCCCGACACGCTCGCCGTCTGCGATCCGCAGTGCACGGTGGCGATCGTCAACACGGCCGCGGCGCCGACCGCGCAGATGGTCACCGACACGGCCGTCTCGTTCCCCGCCGTCATGCTGCCGCTCAAGCGCGTGGAGGCCGTCACGCGCGCTGGCGAGACGCTCGCGCTCGACGCCGAAGGGCTCGCCGAGCGGCTGTTCGGCGATCACCTGCCGGCGAACATGCTGCTGGTCGGCGCCGCCTTCCAGCACGGCTGCCTGCCGCTGAGCGCCGCCGCGATCGAGCGCGCGATCGAGCTCAACAGCGCCGCCGTGCAGGCCAACCTGGCGGCGTTCCGCTGGGGGCGCGCATGGGTCGCCGACCGTGCCGCGCTCGACGCGGCGCTCGCGCCGGTAGCGGCGCCGACTGCGCTCGCGCCCGACGCGCGCGCGAGCGCGCTCGTCGACGCGACCGGCGCCGAGGGCGAGCTGCACCGGCTGCTGGAGCTGCGCGTCGGCGAGCTGCTCCGCTACCAGGACATCGCCTACGCGCGCCGCTACGCCGACGACGTCGCGCGCGTGGCGGCGATCGCGCGAAAGCGCGCCGGCGCGGAGGGCGACGCGGTCGCAGAGGCGTATGCGCGCGGCCTCTTCAAGCTGATGGCGTACAAGGACGAGTACGAGGTCGCGCGCCTGCACCTCGACGCGACCGAGCGCGCGCGCCGCGAGCAGGAGCTGGGCGCGAACGCGAAGGTGCAGATCATGCTGCACCCGCCGTTGCTGCGTGCCCTCGGGCTCAAACGCAAGCTCAAGCTCGGCGCGAGCGCCGTCCCGCTGCTGTACGCGCTGCGCGCCGCGCGGCGGCTGCGCGGCACGCGGCTGGACCCGTTCGGCTACGCGCACGTGCGCCGCGTCGAGCGTGCGCTCGTGGATGAGTACGTCGCGCTCGTCGACGCGGCGCTCGAGCGGCTGGAGCCGGCGAGCGCGCAGCGCGTCGCCGAGCTTGCCGAGCTGCCCGACGTCGTCCGCGGCTACGAGCAGATCAAGCTGCGCAACGTCGAGCGCTTCCGCACGCGCGGACGCCAGCTCGTGGAGCGCCTCGACGCCGGCGCGTCCACCTCCTCTCCCGCGCCGGTGCTGCCGCTCACGCACGTGGGCGGGAGCTGATGACGATCGCGCCGCCCGCGCGGGGCGCGATCGTCATCGGCGGAGCGTCGGGCCTCGGCGCCGCGACCGTGCGCGCGCTGCACGCAGCCGGCCGCCCGGTGACGATCGCCGACCGCGACGCCGATGCCGCGCGGGCGCTCGCCGGGGAGCTGGGCGAGCGCGCGCTCGCGGTCGAGGTTGACGTGACCGACGACGCGCAGGTCGGCGCGGCGCTCGACGCGGCCGCCGCGCACGCGCCGCTGGAGGTCGTCGTCTGCTCGGCCGGGATCGGCTGGGCGGAGCGCCTCGCCGGCCGGCGCGGGATCCACGCGGCCGACTCGTTCGCGCGCGTGATCGGCGTGAACCTGACCGGCAGCTTCCACGTGCTGCGCCACGCCGCCCGCGTGCTGTCCGCCACCGAGCCGTCGGACGACGGGCAGCACGGCGTCGTCGTGCTGACGGCCTCGATCGCCGCCGAGGACGGGCAGGCCGGCCAGGTCGCCTACGCGGCCTCGAAGGCCGCCGTCGCCGGCATGGCGCTGCCGGCCGCGCGCGACCTCGCCGAGCACGGCGTGCGCGTCTGCGCGATCGCGCCCGGCACGTTCGAGACGCCGCTGCTGGCCGGGCTGCCGGCGCCGGCGCGCGCGCAGCTCGCCGCGAGCGTGCCGTGGCCGCCGCGGCTCGGCGCGCCGGAGGAGTACGCCTCGCTCGTGCTGGAGGTCGTGCGCAACCGCATGCTCAACGGCGCCGTCCTGCGGCTCGACGGCGCGCTGCGAATGCCCTACGAGCCGCGGAGGAGCGCATGAGCGAGGAGCCGGTCGTCTGGTTCAACGGCGAGCTGATGGAGCTCGGCGAGGTGCGCATCCCGCTGCTCTCGCACGGGCTGCACTACGGCACCGCCGTGTTCGAGGGCATGCGCGTCTACGACACCGCGCGCGGGCCGGCGGCGTTCCGCCTCGACGCGCACGTCGCGCGGCTGCTGCGCTCGGCTGAGCTGTACTACATGCCGCTGCCGTGGAGCGCGGAGCAGCTGCGCGAGGCGACGCGTGCCGTCGTGCTCGCGAACGGGCTGCGCGCCTGTTACGTGCGCACGCTCGCCTTCCGCGGCACGGGCACGATGGCGGTCTCGCCGCTGGCGGCCTCGGTCGAGGTCGCGATCGCTGCCTGGGAGTGGGCGAGCTACCTCGGCGACGAGGGCAAGCGCGACGGCGTGCGCGCGAAGGTCTCCTCGTGGCGGCGGATCGGCGGCGACGCGCTCGTGCCGGCCGCGAAGGCCTCCGGCCACTACCTCAACTCCGTGCTCGCAAAGGTCGAGACCGAGCGCGCCGGCTACGACGAGGGCATCCTGCTCGACAGCCGCGGCATGGTCAGCGAGGGGACGGGGGAGAACATCTTCGTGGTGCAGGACGGCATCCTCAGCACCCCCGCGCTGACGTCCTCGATCCTGCCGGGCATCACGCGCACGGCGGTGATCGAGATCGCCCGCACGCTCGGCGTCGAGGCGCGCGAGCGCGACGTCGCGCGCGCCGAGCTGGCGAGCGCCGACGAGCTGTTCGTCACCGGCACCGCGGCCGAGCTGACGCCGGTGCGCGAGGTCGACGACATCGCCGTCAGCGACGGCCGCCCAGGACCGCTGACGCTGCGCATCCAGGCGGCCCTAGAAGACGCCTTCCACGGCCGCGACCCGCGCTGGGCGCACTGGCTCGACCCGCTCGAACCGCGGTGATCCCGCCGTGCGCGTGGGCATCTTTGTCACCTGCGTGACGGACACGCTACTCCCGCGCACCGGCGTCGCCACGGTCGAGCTGCTGGAGCGGCTCGGCTGCACGGTCGAGCACCCGGCCGAGCAGACCTGCTGCGGTCAGATGCACGCGAACGCCGGCTACCCCGGCGAGGTGCTGGGGCTCGTGCGGCGCTTCGCGCGCGTGTTCGGCGATCCGCGCTTCGACGCGATCGTCTCGCCGTCGGCGTCGTGCGTCGCGACGGTGCACGAGCAGTACGAGTGGCTCGCCGAGCGCGCCGGCGACCGCGCGCTGCTGACGGCGGTGCGGGCGCTCGCGCCGCGCGTGCACGAGCTCTCGCGCTTCCTGGTGGAGGTGTTCGAGGTCGAGGACGTTGGGGCGCGCTATCCGCACCGCGTCGCCTACCACCCGACCTGCCACTCGCTGCGCTCGGAGCGCGTCGGCGACGCGCCGCTGCGGCTGCTGCGTAACGTGCGCGAGCTGGAGAACGCCGACACCTCGGTGGCGATGCTCGCCGACAAGCTGCGCGCGCTGGCGGGCAGCGGCGCGCAGGCGTGCACGGCGCTCGACGACTCCTGCCTGCTGCACATCGGCGGCGGGCTGAGCCGCGCGCGCTCGCCGCTGCGCGCCGTCCATCTCGCCGAGATCCTGGCGGCGACGTGAGCACGGGCGGCTTCCCGGCGGCCGCGCACGCGGCGCTCGCAGACGGGCGGCTGCGCGCGAACCTGCGCCGCGACCACGACGATCCGCGCCAAGCGCGCCGCCGCGGTCGCCGAGCTGGACGACTGGGAGGAGCTGCGCACCGCCGGCGCGGCGATCAAGGACGAGGTGCTGCGCACGCTCGACGTGCAGCTCGAACAGCTCGAACGGTCGGTCACGGCGGCGGGCGGGACGGTGCACTGGGCGCGCGATGCGGCCGAGGCGAACGCGACCGTCGCGCGGCTCGTGCACGCGACCGGCGCGCGCGAGGCGATCCGAGAGCATGTCTGGCAAGCCCTCACGCAGCCTGGCGTCAGCCTCGCAACCAGTTATTACTCCTCGACCGTCACGGCTCAAACGCCAGTGCCGCGCAGGGGGTTCGTCCAGCGTAGTTCGGTGAAGCGGGCGAAGTCGGTGTCGGTGGAGTGGAGGGTGAGGCCGTGTTCGATCGCGAGGGCGGCGAGCATGGCGTCGGGGATGAGGCCGCCGCGGATGTCGTGTCTGGCGATCAGGTTGCCGAGGATGCGGGCGTGCTCGGGTCCAGGCTTGGGGATCCAGGCGACGGGTGCGGCGAGCCAGTCGGTCACGCGCTCCCAGGCGGTCGCCGGTGGGAGCGGTCTGGGGAACGCGCGGGGGTGGGTCGCGATGCGCAGGAAGGCGCCGAGGCTGGACCAGGGGAGGCCGACGCGGCGGGAGCCGTTGAGCTGCTCGGTGAGCCACTCGCGGGCGGCGTCGTGTTGGTCGGCTGCTCTGTGGACGGCGTAGAGGAGCAGGTTGGCGTCGAGCAGCATCAGGGGGCGGCTGGCCCGTCGAGCGTCTCGATCGCGTCGGCGATGTTGGAGTAGTCGATGCCGTCGCCGAGGTTGTGCGTTTTCTGCACGAATGGCGCGGTCGACTGCTCGCGCAGGAGGCCGGCGCGGACGAGGTCGTTGACGGCCTCGCTGAGTCCGATCGAGCGCTCGCGCCGAAGCTTTTCGACCGCGGCGGCGACGTCGTCAGCGAGCGTCAGCGTGGTGCGCATGTCCTCAGGATATCGCATCAAGATGCACGGAGCGGCGCATCAAGATAACCGGCCGTCCGGCGGCCCGGACAGCCCCATGCTCGCCCGGATGTCCTCGACTGTCCCCAGCGCGCCCGGCGGCGCTCGGAGCGGGCGGGCGCATCGCGCTGCCGCCGCGCTCGTTGACCGTGCTGCGGTGGTCCGTCAGGCCGGGCCCGCCGAAGCGGGCGTGACGCGCGCCCGACCCTCGCTGCGGCGTGAGGCGGCGGCGCACTTGACGTGGGTGGCAGGCGGGCCTATTGTGCATGCTGCATTGCAGGAATCGCGTTTGTGCAGATTCCATTGCAGTCTTCCCCCATGGCGCTCGATCACAGCTTTCCCCCCGAAGACCCCCAGGGCACCGGCCGCGGTGCCGAGTGGTTCGCGGAGCTCGTCGGCAGCCGCAAGCTGACGCCGAAGGGCAAGGAGCTGGCGCACTACATCGCCAGCAACCCGCGGCAGGCGTCGTTCGCGTCGGCCGCCGAGTTCGCCACCCAGCTCCACGTCAACCCGGCCACGGTCGTGCGCTTCGCGCAGGCGCTCGGGTTCGACGGCTGGCCGGCGTTCCAGCTGCACTTCCGTCACCGCTACCTCAGCACGCTGCTGCCGTCCGACGTGATGATCGACCAGGCGCCGCACGGCGGCGCCTCCCCGGCCGAGCAGGCGCTGCGCCGCGACATCGACAACCTCGAGGCGACGCTCTCGACGGTCGACTTCGGCGAGCTTCAGCGCGTCGCGCAGACGATCGCCGGCGCCCGCCGCACGCTCTGCATCGCGTCCGGCAGCTATGCCGCGGTCGCGTCGGTGCTGGCACAGCACGCCAGCTTCATGGGCTACCGGGTCGGCGTCGAGACGCGCGGCGGGCCGCACCTCGTCGGCGCGCTCGCCAGCCTGGAGCCCGGCGACTGCGTCATCTCGGTCAGCTTCTGGCGGCTGGTCCGCGAGGTCGTGGTGGCGACCCAGATCAGTCACAGACGCAGACTGACCACGGTCGCGCTCGTCGACTCCGTCTTCTCGCCGCTCGCGAGAGCGGCCGATCACGTGCTCGTCGTTCCGACCGAGGGCGTCTCCTTCTTCCAGTCGATGACCGCGGCCCTGTCGCTGGTCCACGGGCTGCTCGCGGAACTGCACCGGATCGGCGGCGAGCAGGCCGACCGCACGATCCGCGACGCGCAGTCCCTGTTCGACGACCTGAAGATCCTGTACTCACCAACGGAGGGCTGAGCCCTGATCGACGCACGCCTCGAGCGGCTGCGGAGGGGGATGGCGGAGCGCGAGCTCGACGCCTTCCTCTCGCTCAAGCTTGTCAACACCTACTACCTGAGCGACTTCACGAGCCTCGACACGGCGCGGCCGACCAGCTACGTGCGGCCGATCGCCGTGATCGTCGACGCGTCGAGCGCCTGCCTGGTGGTACCGCTGCTCGACGAGGAGGCGGCTGGCGAGACCTCGGCGATCGACGACGTGCGCTGCTACTCGGATGCGCCCGCCGCCGCTGCCGCCCGCGCGCTCGTGGTCGAGCGCCTGCACGAGCTCGGCGCCACGCGCGTCGGCGTCGAGCAGGACGCGATCAGCGGCGAGTGGATCGCGGGCCTCAAGGGCAGCGTCCCGGGGCTCGAGCTCGTCTTCGCGCGCGATCTGATCGAGACGCTGCGCCTGCGCAAGGACGAGCGCGAGATCGACACGCTGCGCCGGGCGGCGGAGCTGGCCGACGTCGCGCTCGCCGCGAGCCTGGCGGCGAGCGCCCCCGGCGTCGCCGAGATCACCGCCGAGACCGGCGGCCTGCTGGCGATGCGCGAGGCCGCGGCGGCGGAGGACGGCGACGGCTCGATGGTCGACTGCATTCCGATGGTGCTGAGCGGCCCGCGCAGCTCGATGCCGCACGAGTTCACCACCGCCCGCCGGCTCGGGGTGAACGAGCTGATGTGGCACTGCTGGCTCGTGAGCTATCGCGGCTACTGGGTCGAGAACATCCGGACCGGCGTCGTCGCGCCCCGCGACGCGGCCTTCGTCGACGAGCACGCGCTGCTGCGCGAGAGCCTGCTGGCCGGCCAGGAAGCCGCCCGCCCCGGCGCCGTGGCCGGCGACGTGCATCGCGCCGTGATGGGCGTGCTCGGGCGCCACCGGATCCCGGGCGCCGTCGTGCTCAACCGCTGCGGTCACGGCATGGGGCTCGAGTATCACGAGCCGCCGTTCGTCGAGGACGTGGACGAGACGCCGCTGGAGCCGGGCGTCGTGATGACCGTCGAGCCGGGGCTCTGGATTCCGGGCACGGGCGGGCTGGCGCTGTCGGACACGCTCGTCGTGCGCGACGGCGGCGCCGAGGTGCTGACGACGACCTCGCACGACCTCTACGCGGCCCCCGACGACCTCTACGCCGCCAATGTCTGAGCACGCGGACGCCCGCGGCGCGACGGTCGGCGTCGACATCGGCGGCACCTTCACGGACGTCGTCGTGCTCGACGGCGAGCGCGTGCGGATCGCCAAGGCCGCCTCGACGCCGCCGAACTACGCCCGCGGCGTGCTCGACGGGCTCGCCAAGCTCGGGCTCGAGGGCAGCGAGATCGGCCGCTTCGCCCACGGGACGACCGCGGCGATCAACGCGATCCTCACGAAGACGGGCGCGCCGACGGGCCTGCTGACGACGAAGGGCTTTCGTGACGTGCTGGAGATCCGGCGCGCCGACCGCGGCGATCTCTTCAACTACTGGTGGCGGCCGCCGGCGCCGCTCGTCACGCGCGACAACCGACTGGAGGTGCGCGAGCGCGTCGCCTTCGACGGGCAGGTCGTCGAGTCGCTCGTCGAGCAGGACGTGCTCGACGCGGTCGAGGTGCTGCGCGCACGCGGGGTCCGCAGCGTCGCGATCTGCTTCCTCAACTCGTTCGTCAACGACGAGCACGAGCGGCGCGCACAGGCGCTCGTGCGCGAGCGCTGGCCCGACGTGTACGTCTGCACCTCGGCCGAGATCGTGCCCGAGATCCTCGAGTTCGAGCGCACCGCCACGACGGTCGCCAACGCCTACGTTGGCCCGATCATGCAGGGCTACCTCGGGGACCTGATGTCGGGCCTGCGCTCGCGCGGCTACGACCGCGAGGTGCTCGTGATGTCCTCCGCCGGCAGCGTGATGACGATCGACCGCGCGCTCGAGGTCCCGGTGTCGACCGCGACCTCCGGGATCGCGGCCGGCGCGATGGCGGGCGCGGCGATCGCCGAGCGCGTCGGCCGCCCGAACCTGCTGACGCTCGACATCGGCGGGACCAGCAGCGACATCGCGCTGATCTGGGACGGCGAGCCGCGGCTGACGACCGAGTGGTTCATCGAGTTCGGCGTGCCGATCAAGCTGCCGTCGATCGACATCCACACGATTGGCGCGGGCGGCGGCTCGATCGCCGCCGTCGACGCCGGCGGCGTGCTGGCCGTCGGGCCGGCGAGCGCCGGGGCCGATCCCGGCCCCGCCTGCTACGGCCGCGGCGGCGAGCGGCCGACGACGACCGACGCGCAGCTGCTGCTCGGGCGCCTCGACCTCGACCTCTGGCAGCAGCTCTACGGCTGGGAGCTCGACCAGGCGGCGGCCGAGCGCGCGATCGAGCGCGACGTCGCCGGCCCGCTGGGGATCGACGTCAAGGCGGCCGCGGAGGCGATCCTGGACGTCACCGTCAACAACCTCGTCGAGGCGATCCGCCTCGTCAGCGTGCAGCGCGGCTACGACCCGCGCGCGTTCGCGCTCGCGGCATTCGGTGGCGCCGGCGCGATGTACGCGGTCGACGTGGCGCGCGCGCTGGAGATCCCGGAAGTGATCGTCCCGACGGCGCCCGGCGTCACCTCGGCGCTCGGCCTGTTGCAGGTCGACCTCGCCGTGCACGCGCAGCGCTCGCTGCTGCGGCGCGTGAGCGAGGTCGACGCCGACGCCGTCAGCGGGCTGTTCGACGAGATCGAGCGCGAGGCGGTCGCCAAGCTGGCGCGGGGCGGCTACACGGGCGCCGGCGTCGTGCGCCAGATCGACGTGCGCTACTTCGGCCAGAGCCGCTACATGACGGTCGAGGCGCCGCCCGGGCGCTGGAGCGACGACGCGACGCGCGCGGTCGTGGAGGCGTTCGCCGCCGCGCACGAGCGCGAGTACGGCTACGTGATGCCGTCGCACATCAGCGAGGTGGAGCTCGCGAACCTGCGGGCGGTCGCCTCGATCCCGATCGAGCGCGCGCAGATCGCCGCGCCGCAGGAGCAGCGCGGCCTGCCAGCGACGCGCCACGCGCACTTCAAGGGCGCCGGCTTCGCCGACGTCCCGGTGCTCGAGCGCGCCGCGCTCCAGCCCGGCGCCGCGGTCGAGGGACCGGCGCTGATCGAGCAGGTCGACACGCTCACCGTCCTCCCGCCCGGCGCTGTCGCGACGGTCGAGGAGCACGGCAACCTCGTCATCAGGGTGTAGGAGGCGGACATGGCACACGACGCATCGACGGCCAGTGCAGGCGCCAAACCGGGCGCTGCCGCGACGACGGTCGACCCGACGACGCTCGCGGTCCTGCGGCGCTCGCTCGCCAACGTCGTCAACGAGATGAGCGCGACGCTCGCGAAGGTCGCCTTCTCCCCGGTGATCTCCGAGGGGCTGGACTTCGCCGCCGCGCTGTTCGACGCCGACGGCCGCCTGGTCGTGTGCGGCGACCACGACCTGACCGGCCTGCTCGGGACGCTCGAGCCGACGCTGGAGCTGGTGCGCGAGGTCTTCCCCGGCGACGAGCTGAAGGAGGGCGACATCGTCGTCTGCAACTCGGCGCACGAGGCCGGCAACCACCTCAACGACGTCCGCATGGTCAAGCCGATCTACGTCGACGGCCGCCTGATCGCGTTCGTGGCCGACATCGGCCACTGGACCGACATCGGCGGGGCTGTGCCGGGCTCGATCAACCCGCTGGCGCGCGACACCTACGCGGAGGGCCTGCGGATCACGCCGATCAAGATCGTCGACGGCGGCGTCTTCCGGCGCGACATCGTCCAGATGCTGCTGGCGAACGTGCGCCTGCCGCACGAGTCCAACGGCGACGTGTGGGCCCAGATGCGCGCGCTCGACGCCGGCGAGCGGCGCATGCTCCACCTCGCCGAGCGCTTCGGCGTCGCGGCGCTCGTCGAGGTCTTCGGGCTGATGCAGGACCACGCCGAGGCGATCTTCCGCGCCGAGATCGCGGCGATGCGCGACGGCACGGTCGAGTTCGAGGACTTCATCGACGAGGACCCGCTCGATCCCGAGCGCCGCCCGGTGAAGGTCCACCTGAAGCTGACCAAGGACGGCGAGCGGCTGACGCTGGACTTCAGCGGCTCCGATCCCCAGCCGCGCGGCGGCATCGGCAGCACGCGCCCGCTCACCCAGTCGGGCGTCTACGTGGCGATGCTCAACCTGTTCCACAACATCCCGTTCAACCACGGGTTCGCGCGCAACCTCGAGATCGTCACGACGCCGGGGACCGTGGTCCACGTGAGCTTCCCCAACCCGGTCTCCGGCTGCGCGGCCGGGGGCTTCGAGAAGGTGATCGCCTGCGTGCTGCGCTGCGTGGGCAAGCTCGCGCCCGAGAAGGAGGTCGGCGCCACCTACAACCTGATCAACGCGACGCTTGGCGGGACCGACGTCCGCTTCGACCGCCCGTACGTCATGTACATGTGGAACGAGGGCGGCTTCGGCGGCGGACCGGATCAGGACGGCGGCGACGCGCCGACGAACGCGATGTACGCGACCGGGTCGCGCAACCAGCCGATCGAGGTGCACGAGCGCTTCTTCCCGGTGCGCGTCACGCAGCTGGAGATCGCGTGCGACTCGGGCGGCGCCGGCAAGTGGCGCGGCTGTCCCGGGATCCGCCACTCGTACCGCATCACGGATGGCGACGCGGTCATCGGCGTGTTCGGCGATCGCCGCCGCTTCAAGCCGTGGGGCGTCCGCGGCGGCGGCTACGGCAGCGGGCAGACGGTGTGGGTCAACCGTGGGCTCGCGGGGGAGCGCGAGCTCGGCATGGCGGCGTCGGACGAGCCGGTCAAGGAGGGCGACCTGATCGAGGTGTGGTCCTCCGGCGGGGGCGGATATGGAGATCCGCTCACGCGCGATCCCGAGCTGGTCGTGAGGGACGTCCGGCTCGGGATCGTCTCGCTGGAGGCGGCGCGGGAGGTCTACGGCGTCGCCGTCAGACCCCCGGAGGGACCCGGCGGCACGCCGTCGGAGGACGTGGCAGGGACAGCTCGACTGCGGGCGGGACGGTCGTCGAACGGATCGACGGAGGAGAGGACCTGATGGACATCGACACGCCCCTTACCCGGCGGCAGACGCTTGTGAGGGCCGGGGGCGCCGCCGGCGCCCTGATCGGCGGCGGCAGCCTGCTTGCCGCCTGCGGATCCAGCGGCTCCAGCACGACCAAGACGAAGGCGGCGGCCCCCGGCGGCAAGGTGACCGGCGGCTCGGTCGGCTTCTTCACCTACGCGTTGTACTCAGACCCCAAGCTGACCGGCGCCTTCACGCACGACACGGGCACCGCGGTCAAGCCCGACAGCTACGCCGAGCTCAACGAGATGCTCTCCAAGCTGCGCGCCACGCGCGGCAAGGGGTTCGACTGCATCTCGGTCGCGAGCAACCTCGTCTCGCAGCTCGCGGCCGAGGGCCTGATCCAGCCGCTCGACACCAGCCGGCTGAAGAACTGGGGCAACCTCTACCCGGCGTTCTCGGGCGCCGACTTCCTCAAGTACAGAGGTCAGGTCTACGGCGCTCCGGCGGTGTGGGGTCCCGAGGGCCTCATCTACCGAACGGACAAGCTCAGAGGCGTCGACAGCTGGGAGACGCTCTGGGACCCGGCCAACAGGGGAAAGCTCTCGGTCATCGACTACGACTACGAGATGGTTCTGACGGCGGCGTTGTATCTCGGCATGAGAAGCCAGCTCGCGTCCAACCCGATCACGTTCTCGCCGGCCGACATGCAGAAGATCAAGTCGGCCCTCCAGCAGCAGGTCAAGCTCGACACGAAGCTGTGGGCGGATCTGCCGACCGGCGAGGCGCTGCTCGCAAGCGGAGCGGTCAACGCGACGATCGGCCGCATCCTGTTCCTCACCGACCTGCGCAAGAAGAACATTCCGGTCGCGTTGATCAACCCGAAGCAGGGCACGCAGGGCTGGGTCACGAGCACGTGCATCTCGGCCGGGACCGACAACCTCGACCGCGCCTACGCGTTCGCCGACTACACGATGAGCGCCCAGTACGGGGTGCCGCTCTCGCAGGGGCTGGGCTACCCCTCGGCCTCGCAGGTGAGCATGCAGAAGCTGGCGCCGTCGCTGCGCAGAGACATGTTCATGAACGACCCCAACATCCTCGACAAGCTCGTCTTCTGGAAGGCGGCCGACAACCCGCAGGCTTGGACCCAGATGTGGAACGAGGTCAAGGCGTCGGCCTGATGGCGACCTCCGTTGCACAGCCTCGTGCGACGACCCGGCAAGCGACATCGCGGCTGCGCGGCCCCTCCGGCCGCGCGGCCCTGCTGGGTCCGGTCAGTCTCTGGTACGCCGTCTTCTTCATCGTGCCGCTGGCGTGGCTCGCGCGCGTCAGCCTTGCGGTCGTCAGCAACTACCAGCTCGATTACGTCTGGTCGCTGTCCGCGTACCGCTCGATCCTGTCGGACCCGCTGACGCGCCAGCTGCTGCTGCGCAGCTTCATCCTGGCCGCGGTCGTGACCGTCGTCACCTTCGCGATCGCGCTGCCGGCAGCGTGGCTGCTCGCGCGCCAGCCGCTGCGGCGGCGCAACCTGCTGCTCGTCCTGCTGATCGTGCCCTGGTGGTCCTCGTACATCGTGCGCGTGTTCGCCTGGCAGATGGCGTTCGGCGAGAAGGGGATCCTCAACAACCTGGTCGCGTGGCTCGGCGTCAGCCACCAGCCGCTCGGGCTGCTGGGCTTCGGCTGGTTCGGCGTCGCGGTGGCGGAGGTCAACCTCTACCTGCCGCTGATGATCGTGCCGCTGTACATGACGATCGAGCGCCTCGACCCCGACCTGATCCGCGCGGCGCAGGCGCTCGGCGCCGGCCGGCTTCGCACGTTCAGGCGCGTCGTGCTGCCGCTGCTGACGCCGGGCATCGTCACCGGCGTGATCTTCGTCTTCATGCCGGTGACGGGGGAGTTCATCGTCCCGGCGCTGGTCGGCGGCCCGGGTGACATCCTCTATGGCAACCAGATCCAGTCACAGTTCGGGACGTCGTACAACTGGCCGGCGGGATCGGCGCTGGCGATCGTGCTGCTGGCCGCGCTCGCGCTCGTGCTGGTCGCGATCCGCTTCGTGTCCGGTCGCGCCACGCGCAACCTGAGGCCGGTGTGACGGTGCCGCGCTCGCGCCGCATCTCCTCGCTCGCCGCCCAGCTCTACCTGTGGCTGGTGATCGTGTTCCTGTTCATGCCGGCGATCGTGCTCGTCGCGTTCTCGTTCAACGCCTCGCCGTTCTTCAATCTGCCGTTCACCGGCCTCACGTTCCACTGGTTCTCGAAGGCGTTCCACAACACCGCGATGATGAGCGCGCTCGGGAACTCGCTGAAGGTCGCGATCCCGACGGCGATCATCGCGCCGGCGATCGCGCTGGCGACGGCGCTGGGGCTGCGGCGGGCATCGCGCTGGGCGCGGCGCGGCGTCGACGCCGCGGTCCCGCTGCCGCTGCTGGTTCCGGGCATGATCTGGAGCCTCGCGCTGTTGCTCGGGTTCACGCGGCTGAACGTCGAGCCGTCGATCTGGACGGTGCTCGTCGGCCACGTCCTGCTGAGCCTTCCGATCGTGATCCTGCTGGTCACCACGCGGCTGAGCAGCTTCAAGCACGAGTGGGAGGAGGCGGCCGAGAGCCTCGGCGCGAGCCGGGCGATGTTCGTGCGCCGCGTCGTCGTGCCGCACATGGCGCCGGCGCTGATCGCCGGCGCGCTGATGGCCTTCACGATCTCGTTCAGCGACTTCGTGATCGCGTTCTTCCTGACCGGCCAGGGCTTCACGACCCTGCCGATCTACATCTACTCGCTCATCCGCTTCCAGGCTGATCCGTCGATCACCGCGATGGCGTCGATGCTCTTCATCTTCGCCCTGGTGCTGTTCCTGGTGGTCGCCAAGCTCCAGGGCCGTGAGGTCAAGGCGGCGGCGGGACGAGCGGCGCTGGCGAGCGTCGGCGCAACCAATCGAGCATCGGAGGACGAGTCGTGAGCGGGATTGTCGAGCTCCAGGCGGTCGAGAAGGCCTTTGGGGACGTACACGCGCTGCGCGCGCTCGACCTCGAGGTGCAGGAGGGCGAGTTCGTCTCCCTGCTGGGGCCGAGCGGCTGCGGCAAGACGACGACGCTGCGGCTGATCGCGGGCTTCGAGACGCCGACGCGCGGCGACGTGCGGATCAGCGGGCGCTCGGTCCTCGGCCAGCGCGCGGACAAGCGCGGCGTCGGCATCGTCTTCCAGAACTACGCGTTGTTCCCGCACATGGACGTGTTCGAGAACGTCGCCTTCGGGCTGCGCGCGCAGGGGCTGCGCGACGAGGCCGTGACCGCGCGCGTGCGCGAGATGCTCGAGCTGATGAGCCTCGCGGCGCTCGAGCGGCGCCGCGTCCACGAGCTCTCAGGCGGCCAGCAGCAGCGCGTCGCGCTCGCGCGCGCGCTCGCGACGCGGCCGCGGGTGCTGCTGCTCGACGAGCCGCTCGGCGCGCTCGACAAGAAGCTGCGCGAGCAGATGCAGACGGCGCTGATGGACCTCCACCGCACCACCGGCATGACGATGATCTACGTCACGCACGACCAGGAGGAGGCGCTCAGCATGTCCAACCGCGTCGCGGTCATGCGCGCGGGGCGCCTCGTGCAGTACGACACGCCGGCCGGCCTCTACTACGACCCGGCGCAGCTGTATGTGTGCCGCTTCGTGGGGCGCACGAACGTGCTGCGGGGCAAGGTCGAGCGCGTCGCGGGCGACGCCGTCGTCGCGAGCGGCGGCCTGACGGCGACGGCGTCGGAGCAGCTCCAGCCGGGCATGGACTGCGCCGTCTGCGTGCGCCCGGAGCGGGTCCGGATCGTGCAGGAGGAGCGCGCGAACGGCGCCGCGAACGCGCTGGCGGGGCGCGTGCTCGAACGCGTCTTCTTCGGACAGACGACGAGCTACGTCGTCGAGCTCGACCGCGGCGGGCGCGTCGAGGTGAGCGCCTTCAGCGAGTCGCTCGAGGCGGGCGCCGCGGCCGGGGACCGCGTCGTCGTCAGCTTCGCGCCGGAGAGCGGCCGCGTGTTCGCCGCCGGCGACGAGGAGCTGGCGTGACGGCGGCGGTGGAGCCGTCCCGGGCCGGTGCAGCCGGCGCGGCCGCGGAGGAGGCGGTGGCGCGCGCGGCGTCCTACGCGGCGGCGCCGCTCGACGATCTCGCCCGCTGCGCGGCGCTGCGGCGCGCGGCGGAGCTGCTGCTGGAGCGTGGCGAGCAGATCGCGCAGGTCGTCTCGCGCGAGGTGCGCAAGCCGATCGCGCTGGCGCGCGGCGAGGTCGAGCGCTGCGCGGAGGTGATCGCGCTGACGGTCTCCGAGTGGGAGACGCTGCGCGGCGAGGTCGTTCCCGCGCACGCGAGCGCGGCCGGCGCTGGGCACGTCGTGCTCGCACGGCGGCATCCGCTCGGCGTCGTGTGCGCGATCACGCCGTTCAACTTCCCGGTCGGGCTGCTGATCCACAAGCTCGCACCGGCGCTCGCGGCCGGCAACGCGTGCGTCGTCAAGCCGTCCGAGCGCGCGCCCGAGAGCGTCGCGGCGCTCGTCGCCGCGCTGCTCGACGCGGGCTTCCCCGACGCTGCGGTGCCCGTCGTGAGCGGCGGGCCGGAGGCCGTCGAGGCGCTGCTCGCCGAGCCGGCGATCGGGCTCTACTCGTTCACCGGCAGCGTGCCGGTGGGGGAGCGGATCCGCGCCGCGAGCGGCCTGCGCCCCGTCGTGCTGGAGCTCGGCTCGAACGCGGCCACGATCGTCCACCACGACGCCGACCTCGCCCGCGCCGCGCGCAGCCTCGCGCAGGGCGCGTACGCGTACGCGGGGCAGGCGTGCCAGTCGGTGCAGCGGATCGTGGTGCACGAGCGCGTCCACGATGAGCTGGTCGAGCGGCTGCTGGCCGCGATCGCCGCGCTCCCGGTCGGCGATCCCGCCGACGAGCGGGTCGTCGTCGGGCCGATGATCGACGAGGCCGCGGCCGAGCGCGTCGCAGGCGTGATCGACGACGCGCGCGCGGGCGGGGCGACGCTGCTGTGCGGCGGGCGCCGCGACGGCGCGTTGCTCGAGCCGGCGCTGCTCGACGGCGTGCCGCGCGACTGCGCGCTGTGGCGCGAGGAGGCGTTCGGTCCGGTCGCCGGCGTCGTGACCTACGACGAGCTGGCACAGGGCTTCGCGCTCGCCAACGACTCCCGCTACGGGCTTCAGACGGGCATCTTCACGTCGGCGACCGACGTCGCGCTCGCGGCGCTCGACGCGCTCCGCGCGGGCGCCGTGCTCGTCAACGAGGGCTCGCACTGGCGCTGCACGCCGATGCCGTTCGGCGGCGTCGGCGCGAGCGGGATCGGCCGCGAGGGGCCGCGCTACGCGATCGAGGCGATGACGTCGCTGCGCACCGCGGTGCTCGCGCGATGATCGATCCGGCCGGCCTCGCGCCCCGGCTGCGCGCGTGGGCGCAGGACCAGCGGACGGAGATCGTCGCCGAGCTCGCCGCGCTGGTCGCGCTCGACGCCCCGAGCGGGGACCGCGACGCGCTCGAGCTCAGCGCGCGCCTGCTCGCGGATCGCCTGACCGAGCTCGGCGGCACGGTGCGGCGCCTGGAGGCGCAGTTCGCGACGCATCTCGAGGCGCGCTTCGGCCCCGCCGGCAGGCGGCCGGTCGTGGTGCTCTGCCACTACGACACCGTCTGGCCGCGCGGCACCGCCGCCGCCCGGCCGCTGTCGCGCGCGCACGGCACGATCCGCGGTCCCGGCGTCTTCGACATGCGCGGCGGGCTCGCGGCTACCCTCTCGGCGGTGCGGGCGCTGCGCGAGCTCACCGCGCTGGAGCGTCCGCTCGTCCTGCTGTTGACGGGCGACGAGGAGACCGGCAGCCTGACCTCCGAGGAGCACATCGTGCGGCTTGCCCGCGAGGCGCAGGTGGTCCTCGTCCCCGAGCCGGCGCACAGCGACGGCGGGCTCAAGACGGCGCGCAAGGGACTGCTGACCTACCGCCTCGACGTCGGCGGGCGCTACGCGCACGCCGGCCTCGACCCCGAGCGCGGCGTGAGCGCCGTGCACGAGCTGATCGACCTCGCCGCCGCCGCGCGGGGGCTCGCCGACGCGGAGCGCGGCACGACCGTCAACGTCGGGCGCATCGCCGGCGGCGAGCGCTCGAACGTCGTCGCCGCCGAGGCGTCCGCCGACATCGACGTCCGCGTGGCGACGATGGCCGAGTACGAGCGCGTCGAGCGCATGCTCGCGGAGCTGCGCCCGGCGGACCGCGACGCCCGGCTGGAGCTCGTGCGGCTCAACGCGCGCGTGCCGCTGGAGCGGACGCCGGCGGTCGCGCGCGCATACGAGCAGGCCCGCGAGCTGGGCCGGCTGCTCGGCCTGGAGCTGGGCGAGGGACCCGCGGGCGGCGCGAGCGACGGCAACTTCGCCGCCGCGCTCGGCGTGCCGGTCGTCGACGGCCTTGGCCCGAGCGGCGGCGGCGCCCATGCGCTCGACGAGCACATCTCCGAGCAGTCGCTGGTCGAGCGCGCCGCGCTGATCGCCCTGCTGATCGCGGCGCTGGCGCCCGGCGACGGCGGCGCCGGCCTCGGCGCATGAGCGCGCTGCTCGACGAGCTGCGCGACCGGCTGCCGCCCGGCGGGCTCGCGACCGATCCCGACGTCTGCGCGGGCTACGAGCTGGACGCGACCGGGCGCTACCGCGGGCGCGCGCTTGCGATCGCGCGCCCGCGCGACGCGGCGCAGGTCGCGGACGTCGTCGCGGCGTGCGCGCGCCACGGGCAGCCGCTCGTCGTGCAGGGTGGCAACACCGGGCTCGTCGGCGCCGGCGTTCCGCGCGACGGCGAGCTGGTGCTGAGCCTGCGCGCGCTCGCGGACGTCGGCGAGGTCGATCGCGACGCGTTGCAGGTCACGGTCGGCGCGGGCGCCACGCTCGAGCGCGTCCAGTCGGCGGCGGCCGCCGCCGGTCTGGAGCTGCCGCTCGACCACGGCGCGCGCGCGGCCGCGACGATCGGCGGCGGCGTCGCGACGAACGCGGGCGGGTCGTTCGCGATGCGCCACGGCTCGATGCGCGAGCGCGTCGTCGGGCTCGAGGTCGTCGTGCCCGCGTTCGGCGTCGTCAGCCGGATGGCCGGTCTCGTGAAGGACAACGCCGGCTACGACCTCGTCGGGCTGATGGTCGGCTCGGAGGGGACGCTCGGCGTTGTCACGGCCGCGCGCCTCCAGCTCGTGCCGGCGTTGCCGGCGCGGCTGACGGCGTTGCTCGGCGTGGAGGATCTCGACGCCGCGCTCGGGCTGCTGCGCACGCTGCGCGGCGTCGACGGGCTCGAGGCGGTCGACGTGCTCGACGCCGCCTCGATGGCGCTGGCGTGCGAGCAGCTGCGGGCGCGCGCGCCGCTGGAGGGCTCGCACGGCTGGTACGCGATCGCGCAGTGGGCCGGGCGAATCGACGTCACCGAGCAGCTCGCCGCGGCGCTCGAGCGCGACGCGCCGGGGATTGAGGTTGTCGCCGCGGTCGAGCGCGCGGACCGCGCGCGGCTGTGGCGGCACCGCGAGTCGCTCAACGAGGCGATCCGCGCCCGGGGCGTGCCGCACAAGCTCGACGTCGGCCTCCCGATCGCGCGGCTGCCCGCGTTCGAGCGTGAGCTGCGCCGCCGGCTCGCCGCGCGCTCCGACGCCGTGCGCCTGTACCTCTTCGGCCACCTTGGCGACGGCAACCTGCACGTCAACGTGCTCGGCCCGCCGCCCGACGACGAGTCCGTCGACGACCTCGTGCTCGCCTGCGTGGTCGAGCACGGCGGGACGATCAGCGCCGAGCACGGCGTCGGGCGCGAGAAGCGCCGCTGGCTGCACGCCTGCCGCAGCCCGGCCGACCTCGCGGCGATGGCGGCGATCAAGCGCGCGCTCGATCCGGACGGCATCCTCGGGCCCGGGCGCGTGCTGCCGGCGGGCTGACGGCCCTCAGCGGCGCCGCAGCGGGTCTTCCCAACCCCCGCTATGAACCCGCGACTGGCGGAAGTCGCACCTCGATCTCAGAGGTGTGCAAAGTCCGGGACTGACCCCCGTCGCTCCCCCTCTTTACACCTCGGATCTCGGATTGGTGTTGCGGGGATTTCGCGGTTGATCTGTTGGATCTCCGCGACGGTCTGGAAGTAGCGCGCGAACGGCGTCTTGGGCTTGACGGCGACGATCGTGCCGCCGTCTTGCCAGATGCGCTCGAACAGTTGCGCGAGGAGCTTGCGCCGCTCGGCGGGGTTGTCCTCGATCTCCCAGAAGCGCGCGAAGTCGTCGAGCAGTTGCTCCGCGTTGGCGATGCCGGGGTCGACGGGCGGGCCGATCCGCTCGACCTCCTGCTCCATCGCCTGCCGGCGCATCAGGTACTGGCCCTTGGTGAGGTCGCCCATCACGTAGAGGTCTTGGAGGCGGGCGAGCTGAGCGAGCAGCTCGCGGCGGTGCTCGGGGTCGTCGCCGGCCTGCTCGCGCGCGGCGACGTTGATCGCGTCGATCACCATGCCGCGCAGCTCGCTGTCGGGCTGGAAGTCACGGAGCCACTCGACGAGCTGATCCTCCAGCGGCTTCGCCTTGACGATCGTCTGCGTGCAGTCGCCGCCGCGTCGTCGCGTTCCGCACTGGTAGCGGCGGTGCTGCTCGCGTCCGCCGCGCGTGCCCTGCATCCGCGCGCCGCAGCGCTCGCAGAACAGGAGCTTGCGCAGCAGGTAGTCCTCGGAGGGTCGGCCGGGACGGTCGACGCGGGTGCGCCAGCCGCGCACCTCTTGCACGCGGTCGAACAGCTCCTCCGACACGATCGCCTCATGCCGGCCGCGGATCGCGCGCGACTGGTCGCGCAGGCCGGTGACGTAGCCGCAGTAGGAGGCGTTGACGAGCATCTCCCGGACGGTGTCCTTCGCGAAGGCGCGACCGCGCGTCGTGCGCGCGCCTTTGGCGTTGAGCCACGCGGCGATGCTGCGGTCGGACTCGTGCCCGGTCGCGTAGCGCTCGAACATGCCTCGTACGAGCGGCGCCCGTTCCGGGTCCGGCACGACCTCGCCGCTGTCGGGGGCGCGTGTGTATCCCCAGGGGAGGCTGCCTACGAGGTAGCCCTGCCGCGCCTTCTCGGCGAGCCCGGCGCGGGTCCAGAACGAGAGCGATACGGAGTAGTACTCGTCGAACATCTCGTGGATCGACTCGGCGAGGAACGATGAGGGGTCGCTGTGGTCCTCGCCCATCGGCTGTGTGACGGAGAAGACCTTGATGCCGAGCTTGTCGCGCAGGAGCTGCTTGTACTTGCGTGCCTCGACCTGGTTGCGCGCGAAGCGCGAGGTGTGGAAGACCAGCACGACATCGAAGCGGCGCTCGGCGGCGTCGGCCATCAGGCGGTGGAAGTCTCTGCGCCCGTCGGTCTTGCGCCATCCGGAGTGGAAGTCGCAGTACTCGTCGATGAGGTCGAGGGCGTTCTCTGCGGCGAATCGCTTGATCGCCTCGCGCTGGGCGTCGGGCGAGAAGCCCTGCCCCTGCTCCTCGGTCGACTCGCGCACGTACGCGACGGCGCGCAGCGCGACCGGCGACTCGACGCTAGACAAGCCGCCGTCCGCGTCGCAGCCACCAGTCGGCGAACCACACCGCGAAGGCTTCGAGCTGTGGGTCTGTCGCGATGTCGCGCTCATGCTGTGGGTTCCTTTTCTGGGCGTGCGAACGAGTGAGGTCGGAGAGACCACGGCGACGCGGGCGGTCGACGTGCGAGCGAGGGGATCTCGATCTGGTCAATGGGTGGTGAGCCGGCGAGGCGCGTTTACTCACGAAACGTCCGTGCAGGGAAGACCGCGGTACGGATGCGTGCTCGCCGGCATTGCTCAGCCTCCGCCACGGGCAACGGGTCTCCGACGCTGCGTGCGGTTGAAGGAGGCTGGTTCTTTCGATCTTGTCCCCCTTGTCGGGGTTGAGTCCGGGCGGCCCATTCGCCGTCATCACGGCGATCTCGGCGCGTTTGAGGTGTTCCGCTCCTAGCCGGAACACGGGAATGGAACGCCGATCGGTACACCGGACGGAACGTCTGCGGCGAAGGTCTGTCGCTCCTGGCGAATCCGCATCATCGGCCGCCGCCCGGGACGAGTTCGGCAGCGGCTTGAGCTACGAGGTCTGCCCGTTCCGCGAGCTGCCGGTCGATCTGCGCGAGCGCCTCCTCGCAGGCGTGCTGGAGCACGTCTGAGGTGGCGATGACGCGGTGCAGCGCGCTCGCGTCCAAGCGGCCGAGACCTCCGCCGAGGCGCGCGCGTCGTGCGGTCTCAAGTCGGTCGTAGAGGAGGCGCACATGCACGTCGCTCGCACGCAGGCTCGCCTCGCTGGCGAGGCGAAGGTGCTCCGGGGGATCGGACGAACGCGGTCGCCACGGGCGAGCGAAGGCGAGGACGTTGTCGCTCTGCGCAGGCGGGGAGGAGCGATGCCGGCACATCTGCGCCTCCGGCCGGGCGCCTTCGGCTTCTCGAATGGCTCTGCGCTGTCGTACCCGCTGCGCAATTGCTCCCAGCGAAGCTCGGTCAGCTCGGCCAGCTCCGATGGCCACACCCGGAGTCCCTTCGAGAGCTTGAGGATGCGCAGGGTCGGATTGATCTCGCCACGCTCGATCGCGCCGACGTAGTTGCGATGGAGCTTCGCTTCGAAACCCCAACTCCTCTTGGCTGAGTCTTCGTCGGACGCGCGTCTCGCGGACGGCGTAGCCGAACACGTCATGAACCGGCGAGTGGGCCGGTCTTCGTGAGCGCATGGTCTTGCTCCCTTGGCTCGAGGGCGCCGAAGGGAGCGCACGCGACGACACGGACGGCCGCAGCCGGGTGAGCTACGGTGTGCCCGCATCGAAGGCTTGCTCCTTCGGTGCCAGGCCCGGGGGTGTTCTCAGCACCGCCCGGGCCACCTTTTGTCGTTGCCCCTCGACAAGATCAGATCGTGTGGCAGATCGCAAGCCGTGACGGTTGTCGAGCACCTCGTAGCGTCTCCGAAGCGGCCAAGGGCGCTGGTAGCCTTCGGCACATGGCTTCCCGCACCATCGAGGTCGACGCCGAGCTGCTCGCCAAGGCACGCGACGCGATGACCCCTGCCTCGGTCGAAGACGCCGAGGTCGTCGAGCGCGCGCTGCGCCTCTACGTCGGCCATCGAGCGCTTGAGACGGCGCAGTCGATGAGCGAGCTGACCGAGGACGAGGCCATGCGCATCGCGTACGACGAGCTGCACGCGATGCGTCGCGAGCGCCGCGGCGCTGCGTGATCCGCGTCGTCATCGACCCCGGCGTCTACGTCTCGGCGTTCATCTCGCCGCGACGTGCCGCGCCGGGCGTCGTCGTCGAGGCTCTGCTCGACGGGGAGATCGACGCGCTGGTCTCGCCGCTGCTGCTCGCCGAGCTCGCGCGAGTCCTCGGCCGGGCGAAGTTCGAGAGAGCCGCATCTGACGGCCGCGGCGAGGCATTCGTCGCGCTGATCGCGGAGCGAGGTCTCCGTGTCGAAGATCCGGCGCCCACTCCAGGCGCGACCGATGACCCCGATGATGACTACCTCGTCGCGCTCGCTCGCGCACACGCCGCGGAGGCGATCGTGTCGGGCGATCGGCATCTGCTTTCCGTAGCCTCTGACGATCTACTCGTGTGGACACCGCGTGCGCTGGTCGATCGACTCGAAATGCCACGCGACTGACACGCGATCACCCATCCTTCAGGACATGACCGAGGCATCGACCTCGTATATGACCGGCTGGTCGCCGACGAGAAGCTGAAGGCGGGGACGAAGTACGAGCGGCTTGCTGCGATCGCGTTCCGCATGTTGACCGAGCTGACGACGGTCCATGACCTCAAGCTGCGCGGCGCGGTTGGAGTGGCGCATCAGATCGATGCGGTCGTCGGGGAAGGGCGCAAGCGCATCCTGATCGAGGCGAAGGACTACGACAGGAAGGTCGACCTGCCGGTCGTGCGCGACTTCTCGGCGGTCGTTGACGATCTCCGCCCGGACGACGCCTTCGTCGTCACGACGGTCGGATTCAGCGACAACGCACAGAGATGGGCGAGAGCAAAGGGCCTGACGCTCGCGCTGCTGCGTCCGCCGGAAGGCGACGACGACTGGGGCAACCTCGTCAGACGAATCAACTTCCGAGTCAACATGAGTGCAGCAGGCGACCCGCACGTCCAGTGGTTCGTAGATCGTTCCGAAGGAAGGCGCTTCGCAGAGGGTCGCAACCCCATCGGCCGGCGCCAGATGGATGATGTCTGGCTCGGCGACACACAGCGCCCGACGTCTCGGTTCAGGGATCTGATCGAGCCACAGCTCGCCGCCCAAAACGCGAAACTGGCTCCTGGTGAGGCGGGCGAGCTCTCAGGGGGCCACGAGTTCGACCGGCCGACCTGGCTGCACCTCCCCGGCGAAGCGCCGATTCGCGTCACCGGCTACGAGTGGACGCAGACCGTCAGCTCAGCGACGCATGAGTTCTCGGTCGGCGACGGGGTCGGCGGCCTTGCCGCAGAGCTGATGCTTCGGACGCTGGATGGAAGCATCCATCGCATCTTCACGAACCGGCAGATCCAGTCTTGGACCTTCGACGGCAAGGCCGTGGTCCCGCATAGAGAGGCGTAGGAAGGTTGATCCGCCACATTGCCGGCTGGTAACGCGGTGAGCCGAGCAGCTCGTACGCCTCCGGGCACTGTCCCGGGTTGGCTGGCGCCCAGCCCCGGCGGCTTGCGCCAAGCGAGCCGGGCGTGCCGGCCGCGTCGCACGGCTCTCGCCCTCGTACCGGTCCAGCTCGACCGTGAGCTGGACCGCGTCGTAGCCGCGGCGTCGGGTCTCGGTGGTCGGCGTGAGCGCTGCCAGTGCGGTCGCGATGTCGGTGCCCTCAGGATTGAAGATCTCCGACCCGCTTGCGCTGGTCGTCCTTGGCGTTACGCAGTCCGGGCTCGCGCTCGGCAGCCAAGCTCAGTGCCCCAGGCGTGGTCGAGTCGCATCTCGGTCGCGAGCGCCGCTTACGACGGCTATCCGCCGAACGCCTGGCCCGGCAGCCCGCGCACGCCGGGCTCGAACGCGAGCAGCGCACCCGCGCGGGGCTCCGCGGCCAGCCGCGCCGGAGTGAGCCGGTGCCTTGCGGTCGTGACGAAGAGCGTCGCGAGGTCAGGGCCGCCGAAGGCCGGGCACGTCGGGTTGGTGAGCGGCAGGCGGACGTCGGCGTCAAGCGACCCCTCCGCCCCGTAACGGCGGATCGCCGCGCCGCCGAACAGACACACCCATACGCCGCCCTCCCGATCGACGGTCAGCCCGTCGGGCAGCCCGTCGGCCGGGTCGACCGTGGCGAGCGGCCGGCGATCCGAGATCGTGCCGGTGGCGGCATCGAAGTCGCACACGTCGATTCGTTGCGTCGGACTGTCGATGAAGTACATGCGGTCTCCGGCGGGACTCCAGCCGAGGCCGTTCGAGATGGTGATGCGGTCGAGGGCCGGCATCAGCTCCCCATCCGGCTCGAGGCGATAGAGCGCTGCCGTCCCCGGAACGCGGCTGCGGGACATGGTGCCGGCCCACAGGCGCCCTCGGGCGTCGGCGCGACAGTCGTTGAAGCGGTTGTCCGCGATGTCGGGTTCGGCAGTCGCGACGACGCGCTGGGTTCCGTCGGCGTCGCGCAGGATCAGGTCGTGGTCGACGGCGAGCACGAGGCCGCCGCCGGCGCGTGGGATGGCGGCGCCGACTTCGCCCTCGACCGTCAGAGACCAGGTGGCGCCGGTGTCCGGTCGCCACGCGTGGACGCGTCGGCCGGTGATGTCGACGCGCGTGAGCTCGCCCGCGGGGGAGTTCCAGTGCGGGCCCTCGCCGAGCTGGTCGCCGGCGTCGAGGGCGATGCGGATCGTGCGATGCGAAGAAAACGAGTAAGACATCAAATGATATGATGTCATGCGGAATGGGTGTCGTCGACCCGGTGCCTTGCGCCCGGCAGACCCAGACATAGATAAGATGACCTAATGGCTCGGCTCCATCGGGATGTGATGCGAATCCTGATCTCCGACATCGTCACCGGTGTCCGGGAGGCGGGCGACAAGCTGCCGCGCGAGGTGGACCTGGCCGAGCAGTTCGAGGTGAGCCGCGGCGTCGCGCGCGAGACGATCCGCGCGCTGGAGGAGCGAGGGCTGATCTCCGTCAAGCACGGCAAGGGCGCGACCGTGAACGACGCCGAGCATTGGAACGTCTTCGATCCCGACGTGCTTGGCGTCATGCTCGAAAGCGAACGGAGCACAGAGATCCTCCAGCAGTACCTCGAGTGCCGGCGCATCCTCGAGGTGGAGGCGGCCGGGCTCGCGGCCGAGCGCGCGAGCAAGCACGACCTCGAGCAGGCGTCCGACGCGCTGCGACGCATGGAGGAGGCTGCCGTCCGAGCGCCGACCCGCGCGTCGGAGGAGTTCTTCCACGAGGCCGACATCGCGTTCCACCAGGCGCTGATCGCGGCGACCGGGAATCATGCTCTCGGCGGGCTCGTGGAGCACATCCACTCGGCGCTGCTCGTCGCGCGCTATCCGCTCGCCCGCCCGCAGTATCGCGCCGAGCGCGCGTTGCCGGAGCACCGTCGCATCCTCGCGGCCGTCGCGTCGGGCGATCCCGACGAGGCTCGCGCGGCGATGAGCGAGCACCTCGACACGATCGCCAGCTACCTGCGCGAACGCGACGTGGCGCCGGGCGCGACAGCCTCGTAGCTACGAGAGCGGATCGCGGTGGTAGCTCATCCGCGCCGTCGTCCCGCCGTCCACGTAGACGACCTGGCCCGTGATGAACGAAGCTGCCGGCGAGCACAGGAACGCGACCAGTGGCGCGACGTCGGCGGGGGCGCCGACGCGTCCCATCGGGATCGACGCGGCGAGGCGCGCCGGGTCGTAGCCGGGCCGCTCGTGGTAGCGGGGGACCTCGATGACGCCGGGCGCGACGCAGTTCACACGCACGCCGCTCGGCGCGAGCTCGACGGCCAGCGCCCGCGTCCACGCCTCGATCGCGCCCTTGGTGGCGGCGTAGGCCGCGTGGCGCGGCAGCCCGCCGTGGCCGTGGATGGAGCCGACGTTCACGATCGCGCCGTCGCGCGGAAGGTGCGCGAGCGCCTCGCGCGCACAGATCAGGCCGGCGCGCAAGTTGACCGCGTAGAGCTCGTCGACGAGCGCATCGTCGGTCTCGGCGAAGGGGGCCTCGCGCGTGATGCCGGCGTTGTTGACCAGCAGGTCCAGGCCGCCGAGCGCGGTGGCGGCCTGCGCGACGACGCGACGCGCCTCGGTCGGCTCGCGCAGGTCGGCGCGGATGGCGGTGGCGTCGGCTCCGGCGGCGGCGAGCGCCTCGAGCGTGCCGGACGGCTCGCTGCTGGCGGAGTGGACTGCCACGGCCGCGCCCTGGCGTCCCAGCTCGATCGCGATCTCCTGCCCGATCCCGACGCCCGCACCGGTCACCAGCACGCGCCGGCCCGCCAGCGCGGAGCCGGTCACCGCGGCGCCCCCTCGGCTGCACGCTCCAGGGTCTCGGGGTTCGCGACGTTGACGGGACGCTCGCCGGCAAGCAGCAGCCGCAGGTCGCGCGCGAGCGAGCCGAAGACGCGCTCGTTCCACGCGCGCGTGAGGCCGATCGTGTGCGGGGTGCAGATCACGCGGGGGTCCCGCACGAGCGGATCGTCGGCGGCGGGCGGCTCGCTGGCGAAGACGTCGAGGCCGACCGCCGAGAGCCAGCCCCGGTCGAGCGCCTCGAGCAGCAGCGCCTCGTCGGCGACGATACCGCCGCGCGAGGCGTTCACGAGGATCGCGCCGGGCTTAGTGCTCGCGAGCAGCGCGCGGTCGATCATCCCGCGCGTGCTGTCGCTGAGGTTGCAGTGCAGCGAGATCACGTCGGCCTCGCGGAAGAGCTGCTGGAGGCCGAGGGTGCGGATGCCCGGGCTGTGGCCATCGGCGCCGAGGCGCGGCTCGTGCGCGACGACCTCCATGCCGATCGCCTGCGCGAGCTGCGCCACCGCCGAGCCGATCCGGCCGAGCCCGACGATTCCGAGCGTCGCCCCTGCGAGGTCGCGCGTCTCGTAGCCGTAGCGCTCCTCCCAGCGTCCGTCTGCGAGCACCGCGCGCAGCTCGAACAGCCGCTTGCTGGCGGCGAAGATGAGCGCAAGTGTGCCCTCGGCGACCGGTCCCGTCCCGGCGTCCGGCGCGTAGAGGACGGGGATGCCGCGTCGCGAGGCCGCGGCGACGTCGACCTTGTCGAGCCCGACGCCGGTGCGCGCGATCGCGCGCAGGCGCGGTGCCCGCTCGAGCACGGCCTCGTCGACGGGCGCGGAGCGGACGACGAGCACGGCGGCGTCGGCGATCGCGTCGCGGTCGGCGAGATCGGCGACGGCGACCTCGCCGAGCTGCCCGAGCAGCTCATGCGCCAGCTCGGGGATCAGCGAGGTCGCGACGATGCGGACCGCGTCGTCCATCAGCCGAGCCAGCGCTGTCCGGCGCGGCCCTCTTCGGCGGCGGCGACCGCCGCGTCGGTGTCGGGACGGGTCGTGACGTGTGGGACCCCGACGTCCCACCAGCACTGCGAGTCGAGCAGCAGGCGGTGCGGCTCGGTCTGGATCACGACGACGCAGGGGCCGGGCTCGGCACGCGCTGCTGCGAGCGCGGCCTCGACCTCGTCGAGCGTCTCGGCCGTGAACGCGGCGCAGCCGTAGCTGCGGGCGTTCGCGGCGTAGTCGACCGCGACCGTCTCGCCTGCGAGCGGTCCGCCGCCGGCGTCGCGCCGGCGGAACTCCAGCCCGAAGCTGCGTCCGATGCGCCCCCGCTGCAGCGCGTGGATCGACTGGAAGCCGTGGTTCTGGAACAGCACGACGGTGATCTTCAGCCCCTCCTGCACGGCGGTCACCAGCTCGCTGCTGCCCATCAGATACGTGCCGTCGCCGATCACCGCGTATACCTCGTTGCCGTCCGGCTGGGCCATGCGGACGCCGAGCGCCGCCGGGATCTCGTGGCCCATGCAGGAGAACCCGACCTCCATCAGCACGCGCGTGCCGCTCGTGGTGTCCCACAGCTTGTGGACGTCGACGTGGGGCGTGCCGGACGCGACGACGAGCGAGTCCTCGGCGCTCGCCTGCCGGTTGAGCGCGCGCAGCGCCTGGCCCTGGCTCAGGCGCTCGCCCTCGCGCGGCGCGAGGGCGGCGTCGAGGTCGGCCTCCCAGCGCGCCCACGCCTCCCGCGCGTGCGCGCCCCACTCCGGCGCCGGTCGCGCGCGGCCGCGCAGTGCCTCGGCGAGCGCCTCGAGCCCCGCGCGCGCGTCCGCGACGACCGGCAGGCCGCCGAGCTTGTGCGCGTCCGCTTCGCTGACGTTGAGCCCGACGAAGCGCACCCGGAGGTCCGCGAACAGCGTGTTCGAGCCTGTCGTGAGGTCGATCAGGCGCGTGCCGACGCACAGCACGACGTCGGCCTCGCGCGCGAGCGCGTTGGCGGCGCGCGTGCCGCTGTGGCCGATCGCGCCCAGCGCGAGCGGGCCGGGAGGCATCGCGCCCTTGCCCGCGGAGGTCTCGCAGACGGGTGCGCCGAGCGTATCGGCGAGCGCCGCGAGCGCCTCGCGGGCGGCGGCGTAGTGGACGCCGCCGCCCGCGACGATCAGCGGCCGCTCGGCGCCCGCCAGCGCCTCGGCGGCGGCCGCGACCTGCTCGACCGCCGGCGGGCGGCGCGCCACGTGCCATGTGCGCTCCTCGAAGAACGCGGCGGGGAAGTCGTAGGCCTCGGCCTGCACGTCCTGGTGCAGCGAGATCGTCACCGCGCCGGTGTGCTCGGGGTCGAGCAGCGTGCGGATCGCCTGCGGCAACGAGTGCAGCAGCTGCTCTGGCCGGGTGATGCGGTCGAAGAAGCGGCTGACCGGGCGGAAGCAGTCGTTGACGGTCAGCTCGGGGTCGAACGGATCGTCGAGCGACTGCATCGGCGGGCCCTGGAGGCGCGTCGCGAACGTGTCGGAGGGAAGCAGCAGCACCGGCACGCGGTTCACGGTGGCGGTCGCGGCGCCGGTCAGCATGTTCGTCGCGCCGGGGCCGATCGACGCCGAGCAGGCGAGCGTCGAGAGCCGCTCGTTCGCCTTCGCAAAGCCGATCGCGGTGTGCACCATCGCCTGCTCGTTCTTCGGCTGGTGATAGGGCATCAGCGCCTGCTCCTGCTCGAGCGCCTGGCCGACGCCGCAGACGTTGCCGTGGCCGAAGATCCCGAACATGCCGGGGATCACGCGGCGACGCACGCCGTCGCGCTCGCTGTGCTGCGCGGCGAGGTAGCGCACGAGCGCCTGGCCGGCGCTGAGCCGGATCGACGGCTGATCGGGACTGCTGGCGGGCTTCACGACCACGGCCTCCTCGTATGCGCAGGCGGTCTCGGTGATGGCCTGGATGACATCTTGTGATTAGATCACACTTCTTGCGACTTCGGTACGCCCGTCGAAGCGTATGCCCGGAGCAGCAGTTGACAAGCAGACATCTAGTGATTAGAACTCTAGCGGTGAGCAACGAAATGCCTGCATCGCCGCGTGGGGCCGCTGCGGCCGGTGCGTCACGCGAGCCCCTGGCGACGTTCTCGGCGCGAATGCGCGCGCGCGATCCGCTCATCGGCACGGTGCTGTCCTCGCCCGACCCGGTGTTTGCTGAGCGCGTCGCGCAGGCCTTCGACTTCGTGTGGATCGACCTCGAGCACAGCGCGCTCAGCGTGCGCGACGCCCTGATCCTCGCGATCGCGGTGAAGGCCGGCGGCGCGTCCTCGCTGATCCGCCTGCCGCGCTTCGACAGCGAGCTGCTCACCGCCGTGCTCGACACTGGCGTCGACGGCGTCGTCGCTCCGAAGATCGCCTCCAGCGCCGACGCGGCCCACTTCGCCCGCTCGGTGCGCTACCCACCGCACGGCCTGCGCGGCTTCGCGCCGCGGCGCGCCAACGGCGGCAACGCGGCCGTCGGGTCCGATCCCGTCTCGGACGTCGCGTGCATCGTCCAGGTCGAGACGCGCGCCGCCCTCGAGGACGTCGACGCGATCGCCGCGACGCCCGGGGTCGACGGGATCGTCGTCGGGCTGGCCGACTTGTCGCTGGACCTCGGCCGGCCGCTCGACATGGAGGCGGCCGAGCTCGTCGCGGCGGCCGAGGGCGTCGGCGCTGCGGCTGCCCGCCGCGGAGTCCCGTGGGGGCTCGCGGCCGGCACGCTGCCCGACTGGGTCCGCACGACCTGGGCGACGGGAGCGGACATGCTCGTGTTCTCCTCGGACCTCCGCCTCTACGGCGAGACGATCGACGCCGCCGCCCGACGCCTGCGGGAGCTGCGCGCCGACGCCTCCCGCCCCTCACCCATCGACTCAGGAGCATCCTCATGAACGCCAAGCTCGGTCAACGCCCGCTCGCCGGGGACGTGAGCTGATGGCGGAGCACCTCAAGCAGGCGCCGCTCTACAGCGAGACCGTGACGGAGGCCGTCCGCGCCACCGTCTCGGAGATGCTGCTGGCGATCGACCGCGAGGGCGAGACGGCGATCCGTCGCTACTCGCGCGAGCTCGACGGCTGGGAGCCCGAGTCGTTCCTCGTCGACGCCGCCACGATCGCGAGCGCGGCCGAGCAGATCGACGAGGCGCTGCGCGAGCACATCGCGTTCGCCCAGGCGCAGGTGCGAGCCTTCGCCGAGGCGCAGCGTGCGACGCTGCAGGACCTCGAGGTCGAGCTGCAGCCGGGCGTCGTGCTCGGCCATCGGCACATCCCGGTGGAGACGGTCGGGTCCTACGTGCCCGGCGGGCGGTACCCGATGCTCGCGTCCTCCTTCATGACGATCGTCGTTCCGAAGGTCGCCGGCGTCGAGCGGGTGATCGCGTGCGCGCCGCCGCGGGAGGGCAAGGGCGTCCATCCGGCGATGCTCTACGCGATGGCGACCTCCGGCGCCGACCACATCCTCGCGCTCGGCGGCGTGCAGGCGATGGCGGCGATGGCGCTCGGCGTCGAGGGGCTGGAGCCGGCCGACGTGATCGTCGGCGCGGGAAACGCGTACGTCGCCGAGGCCAAGCGCCAGCTGTTCGGCAAGGTCGGCATCGACCTGCTCGCCGGACCGACCGAGGTCGCGGTCATCGCGGACGGCTCGGCGGACGCGGAGCTCGTGGCAGCCGACCTGCTCGGCCAGGCCGAGCACGGGCCGACGTCGCCGGCCGTGCTGATCACGACCTCGCGCGAGCTCGGCGAGGCGGTGATCGAGCAGGTGGCCAGGCAGCGTGCGCACTGGCCGAGCGGCGAGGTCGCCGGCCAGGCGTGGGACGCGCACGGGTCGGTGATCCTCGTCGCGGATCGCGACGAGGCGATCCGCGTCTCCGACGAGATCGCGCCCGAGCACCTCGAGGTGCAGGTCGAGGCCGACGAGCTGCCGGTCTACCTCGACCGACTGCGCAACTACGGCTCGCTGTTCCTCGGCGAGCAGGCGACGGTCGCCTACGGCGACAAGGGCGTCGGCACCAACCACGTCCTGCCGACGATGGGCGCCGCCCGCTACACGGGCGGCCTGTGGGTCGGCAAGTTCCTCAAGACGTGCACCTACCAGCGGCTGACCGAGGAGGGCACGCGCGCCGTCGCGCCCGCGATCGCCGCGATCGCCGCGGCCGAGCACATGTCCGGGCACGCGCTGACGGCCACGATGCGCCTCGATCGCATCGCCGGGCGTGCGTGAGGCGCGCCGTGGCCGGCGACGCCGCACAGGAGCAGCGCTTCCGCCTCGACGGGATGACCGCGCTCGTGCTCGGCGCCAGCCGCGGGATCGGTCGCGCGTGTGCGCTCGCACTCGCGTCCGCGGGCGCCGACCTCGTGCTGGCGAGCCGCAGCGCGGACGAGCTTGGGGGCGTCGCGGCGGAGTCCGAGCGCGACGGTGCCCGCCCGCGGGCGCTCACCTGCGACGTGGCCTGCGCGGCGTCGATCGAGCAGTTGTTCGACGCGGCGGGCGAGCTGGACGTGCTCGTGCACTGCGTCGGGATCAACCGCCCGGCACCGATCGTGGATATGCCGCTCGCGGACCTAGACGCGATGCTCTCGCTCAACGTCCGCTCTGCCTACCTGGCCGGGCAGGCCGCGGCGCGCGCGATGACGGCGCAGGGACGCGGCGGCAGCATCGTCTTCGTCTCCTCGCAGATGGGGCACGTCGGCGCCGCGCGGCGGACCGCGTACTGCGCGACGAAGCACGCCGTCGAGGGGCTCGCGAAGGCGATGGCGGTCGAGCTCGGCCCCGCGGGCATCCGCGTGAACACGGTCGCGCCGACGTTCGTGGAGACGGCGATGACCGCGCCGTTCCTTGCGGATCCTGGCTTCCGTGCGGACGTGCTGGGGCGCATCCCGCTCGGACGGCTGGGCTCGGTCGACGACGTCGCGAGCGCGGTCGTGTTCGCGGCCAGCTCGGCGTCTGCGCTGATGACGGGGTCGAGCGTCGTGGTGGACGGGGGCTGGACGGCGCAGTGAGCTCCCGCGACCTCAGGAGCCTGATCGACGCGACGCCATGGGTCGACACGCACGAGCACCTCGTGGAGGAGCGCCAGCGGCTGCGATCGGGCGGATACACCTTCCCCGAGCTGATGACGGGCGGGTCGCTGACGATCCCGTCGAGCTGGACGGCGCTGCTCGTCGACTACTCGCTGCAGGATCTCGCGAGCGCCGGGATGCCGCGCTCGGCGATCGCGGAGCTGACGCGCGAGGAGCGCTCGCCGGTCGAGCAATGGGATGCGGCGGCCGAGTACCTCCAGGCGGCACGAGCGACGGGCTATCTGCGTGCCGTGGACCTCACGACCGAGCGACTTTTCGGCATGCGGCTCTCGCGCGAGACCTGCGAGGCGGTCGACGCCCGGCTGCGCGCGCTGCGCGTCGAGGGCTACTACGCGCACGTGCTGTGCGACGTGTCGAACGTCGCGCGCGCGCAGGTGCATAGCATCGAGTGCGACCCGTTCTGCGAGACGCAGACCCCGGAGCTGCTCCAGCAGGACCTGGCGCTGGTCCCGCTCGCGATGGGCAGGCACGCCCCGGCCGAGCAGGCGAGCGGCATCGAGGTCGGCTCGCTGGACGACTACCTCGCCGTGCTCGAGTGGTGCTTCGAGCGCTACGCCGCGCGCGCCGTCGCGGCGAAGTGCGTGTGGGCCTACCTGCGTCCGCTGGCGGTCGACGTGCCCGACGTGCCGCCGCGGCGCGAGTTCCTGCGGCTGCGGGAGGGTATTGCCGACCTGCGCGAGCGCCGCCGCGTCGAGGACTTCCTGTTCCAGCGCTGTGTCGACCTGGCGACCGCTGCCGGCCTGCCCGTGAAGCTCCACCTCGGCTATCTCGCCGCCAACGGCGACCGGCGCTTGCGCCACGTCTACGACCACGTCCGCGACGTCACGCCGATCGTCCAAGCCAACCCGCGCACGACGTTCGTGCTCATGCACATGGCGTGGCCACAGCAGGAGCAGCTGCTCGCGCTCGCCAAGCACCAGCCGAACGTCGTCGTCGACCTGTGCTGGGCGTGGATCCTCGCCCCGCTCGCGACCGAGGACTTCGTGCAGCGGTTCCTTACCTGCGTCCCGGCGACGAAGCTGCTGTGCTTCGGCGGCGACTACCTCGTCGTCGAGAACGTCGTCGGCCACGCGGAGATCGCCCGGCGCGGCCTCCAAGCCGCGCTGGAGCGGCTCGTCGCGCGCGGCTGGCTGACGAGCGACGCCGCGCTCGCGCTCGTCCCGCTGCTGATGCACGGCAACGCGGAGCGGATCTTCCCGCCGCGGCTCGCCGACGGATCGGAGCCGTTGGATGCCAAGTGAGCCCCGCCCGGTCCGCGTCGGGATCGTCGGCTGCGGCGACATCAGCCGCGAGTACCTCCTGGGCTGTCGCCTGTTCGACGTCGTCGACGTGGTGGCGTGCGCCGACCATGAGCCGCAGCGCGCTGCCGACGCTGCCGCCGAGTTCGACGTCCCACGGGCGTGTGGACCTGAGGAACTGCTCGCAGATCCGGACGTCGAGATCGTCCTCAACCTGACGCCGCCGTTCGCGCACGCCGAGGTCAGCCTCGCGGCGATCGCACGCGGCAAGCACGTCTACTCCGAGAAGCCGCTCGGGGCCACGCTGCAGGAGGCCGAGGCGGTGCTGAGCGCCGCATCGCAGGCCGGCGTGCGCGTGGGAGCGGCGCCCGACACGTTCCTCGGCGGCGGGGTCCAGACCTGCCGCAAGCTGATCGACGACGGCTGGATCGGCACGCCGGTGGCGGCCATGGCATTCGTCGCCTCGCACGGGTACGAGCACTTCCACCCCCGCGTCGGGTTCTACTACCAGGCTGGCGGCGGCCCGATGCTCGACGTCGGCGTCTACTACCTCACGGCGCTCGTCAACCTGCTCGGCCCCGTGGTGCGTGCGAGCGGTTCGGCGATCAGGCCGAGCGAGCGGCGCGTGATCGCGAAGGAGGCGAACCGGCCGATCGAGATCCCGGTCGAGGTCGCGACGCACGTCGCCGGCACGCTGGACTTCCGCAGCGGCGTGGTCGCGTCGGTCGTCGCGAGCTGGGAGGTGTGGTCCAACGGCCTGCCGTTCATCGAGATCTACGGGACCGAGGGGTCGATGAGCATCCCGAACCCCGATGCGTTCCACGGCGCGCCGCGCATCCGTCGGCCGCGCGAGCGGGAGCTTCAGGACTACCCGCCGCGTGACGCGGGCGAGTGGCAGGCGATCCCGGTGACGCATCGCGAGGACGTGATGCGCGGGATCGGCATCGCGGACATGGCGCATGCACTGCGCCACGGTGTCGAGCACCGCGCCGGCGGCGATCTCGCCCGCCACGTGCTCGAGGTCATGCTCGCTTTCGAGCGCTCGAACGACGAGGGCTCGCACGTGCACGTCCGCAGCGACTGCGAGCGCCCGCGGCCCTTGCCGCCCGCAGTCGTCGGCTCACCCCTGTCGTTCGACTGACCACGGAAAGGACCGTCGCATGGACACCTTGGAGACCCCGCGCTCGCCGGCCATCTTTGATCCGTTCGACTACGTAACCCACAAGGATCCCTATCCCGCCTACCGGCGCCTGCGCGACGAGCACCCCGTCTACTACAACGCCGAGCGGCGGCTCTGGCTGCTCTCGCGCTTCGACGACGTGCAGGCGGCGGCGCGCGACTGGGAGACCTTCGCCAGCTCTCCGTCCGCCGACATCGACGACTTCGGCGAGGTGCTCGGCCCCGGAGCGATCATCGACCTCGACCCTCCACGGCACGACGAGCTGCGCGACATCGTGCGTAGCCACTTCGCCCCGAGCGCGCTCGCGGCGCGGATGCCCGAGGTCTCCGCGCTCGCGGACGTGCTCATCGATGAGTTCGTCGAGCGCGACACCGCTGACCTGGCCGCCGACTTCGCGTGGCAGCTCCCCGTCTCGACGATCTCGATGCTGCTGGGCTTTCCCAGCGAGGATCGGCGCCGTCTCTCCCAGCTCGCCCGGGACTTCGGCCAGCGAGTGTCCGGAGATCCGAGCGTGCCGCCCAAGGTTCGCGCCACCGGACGCGAGCTGCGCGGCTATTTCGCCGAGCTGCTGGCCGAGCGCAAAAGCCATCCGCAGGGCGACGTGCTGAGCGAGCTCGCCGCTGCCGCCGGTCGCGGCGCGATCTCCGCCGAGGAGGTGATCGGCCTCTGCAACCTGCTCTTCCTCGCGGGCATCGAGACGACCGCGAACCTCATTTCGACGTCGCTTCGCACGCTCGCCCGGCAGCCTGAGCTGGCGGCGTTCCTGCGCGAGAACCCGGAGGTCATGCCGCGCGCCGTCGAGGAGTTCCTGCGCTACGAGTCGCCGGTCCAGCAGACGGCGCGGAGGACGACGCGCGCCGTCGTCGTCGAGGGCGTCGAGATCCCGGTCGGCGAGCGGGTGCTGCTCCTGTTCGGGGCGGCGAACCGCGACGAGCGGCGCTTCCCGAAGCCCGACGTCGTCGACTTCGGGCGTGAGGTGAAGCGCACGCTTGCCTTCGGAGAGGGCATCCACTTCTGCCTCGGCGCGCCACTGGCGCGACCGGAGGCGACGATCGCGCTCACGCGGATGCTGGATCGCTTCGAGGAGCTCGCGCTCTGCGGCGAGCCGGAGCGCGCGCCGACGTATGCCACCTACGGCTTGGACCGGCTGCCGCTCGCGCTGCGTGCGGCAGCCTAGGCCTCAGCCGACGTCGGAGTTCGCGAACACCTGCTCGTGGCTGTGCGAGTACAGCTCGAGCAGGTTCCCGTAGGGGTCCTCGCAATACATCGTCAGGTACGGGTCCCGCTGGTCGTGGCGGTTCTCCGGGAACATCTCCCACGCGCGCGAGGAGCGCACCCTGCCGCCGGCGTCGGCGATGCGGCGCGCGAGGCCCTCGACGTCGGCGTCGACGATGCAGATGTGGAAGAAGCCGCCGACCCAGTACGTGAAGTTGTTTGCTGGCGCGACCGTCGGCGGCTCGACGAACTCGAACAGCTCCAGCGCGCAGCCGTTGCCGGACGCCAGGTGGGCGATCCACATGCGCTCGAAGCGCCCCCCGAACACGTCGGCGGCGATCGGATCCGAGCGATCCACCTGGGTGGGGGCGGCGAGCACGCGGAAGCCGAGCACGTCGCGGTACCAAGTGACGGCGCCGTGGATGTCGGGGACGGTGAGCCCGACGTGCGCGATGGCCCTCATCGCAGCAGCTCGGCGCCGTCGATCCGCACCGTCTCGCCGGTAACGAAGGCGGCGTCGTCGGAGGCCAGGAACGCGAACAGCGCGCCGACCTCGTGCGGAGCGCCCATGCGGCCCAGCGGGACGCGCGTCCGGATCAGCTCCTCGCGGATCTCGTCCGGCGATCGCCCTTCCGCCTCGGCCGTGGCCACGACGTCGCGCGCGTTCATGTCGGTGTCGATCTGTCCGGGCGCCACCGCGTTGACGGTGATGCGGTGCGGCGCGAGCTCGACGGCGAGCGTCTTGACGACCGCGATGACGGCGGCCTTGCTGGCGCAGTAGGCCGCGATCGTCGGCTCGCCGCGGATGCCGGCGAGCGAGGAGGTGGCGAGCAGACGTCCGCCGCGTCCGGCGGCGATCATGCGGCGGGCGGCGACCTGGAAGGTGACCATCACGCCGAGCAGATTGACGTCGAGCACCCGCCGCCAGGCGTCCAGGTCGCCAGCGACGAAGTCCTCGACGAGCGAGATGCCGGCGTTTGCGACGCAGATGTCCGGTCCGTCGCCGAGCAGCGACATCGCCGTCGCCAGCGATGCCGCGTCGGTGACGTCACCCTCGGCGACGAGCATCCCGTCCGGGAACGGCTCCGCCGGCGCCGCACGGTCGATCACGAGCACGTCGGCACCCTCGGCCGCGAGCCGCAGCGCCGTCGCCCGGCCGATCCCGGCCGCGCCGCCCGTCACGACGGCGGTCTTGCCTTCGAGCGTCATCGTCAGGCCCCCATCGCCACGGCGGCCCAGTTGACCCGGGGCGGGGGGTCGGTGGGCATCACGCGGCGCAGCAGCTCGACGGACTGGCGCAGCGTGTCGTCCGGCGTCATGAACGGGTCCTCACACTCGATGCTCAGCGCGCCGGTGTAGCCGATGTTGCGCAGCGCGAGCACGAACTGGCTCCAGAACAGCTCCGAATGGCCGTAGCCCGGTGTGGTGAACGCCCACGGGCGGCGATCCCAGTCGTCGTAGTCCTCGGGGGAGGCCACGCCGTGCAGGGCGATCGCACGCTCGTCCATCAGCGCGTCCTTGACGTGGCACGTCAGGATCCACCGGCCGGCGTGCTGGATGAAGGCGATCGGGTCGACACCCTGCCACCACATGTGCGACGGGTCGTAATTCATCCCGATCGTCGCGCCGACCGCGTCGCGCAGGCGCATGAACGTCTTGAGGTTGTAGACCACGTCGGCCGAGTGCGGCTCGATGCAGACCTTCACCCCGTTGGCGTCGGCGACCTTGACCGCCTCCCGCCAGTAGGGGATCACGCGCTCCTCCCACTGCCACTCGTATGCCTCGCGGACGTCAGGGAGCGTCGACTTGATGATCCAGTTGGGGACGCGGTCGTCGGGTCCGCCCCCAGGGCAGCCGGCGAGCAGGCTCACGTTGGGGACGCCGAGCTTGCCGGCGACCTCGCAGGTGGCGACGAAGTCGGCGTGGATCCGCGCCGCCTCCTCGGGATCCGGGTGGAGCGGGTTGCCGTGGCACGAGAGCGCGCACAAGCGCAGCTCGCGCTGCTCGAGGCTTGAGGTGAAGCGGGCGAGTGCGTCGGCGCTCGAAGCCAGCTCGAGCGGGTCGAAGTGCCGCTTCGGGATGTGGCCGCCGCCGCACGCCTCGATGACCGAGACCCCGCAGTCCACGGCGGCGTCGAGCGTCGCCTCCCATGAGCGGTCGAGCATGCTCGCGGACATGAATGCGATCTCCATCAAGGCTCCCTTTCCATCATTTCTCCTGCGTGTGAGAGGCGAAAACCTGTCGGCATAGGCCTGGGCGTCGCATCGCACGAGCGAGGTCGAGGTACTATGATTGGATCACTGTACACCAGGCTGGTTCCGGACGGAGGTGAAGCGCATGGTCGGAGGGTTCGTCGCGCCGGGTTTCGAGCCCGTCGCGGAGGCGTTCGAGTGCAACTTCGACCAGCGCGGCGAGCTGGGGGCCTCGTTCGCGGCGACGCTCGACGACCGTCCGGTCGTCGACCTCTGGGGCGGCGTCGCGGATCGCGCCGGCGGACGACCGTGGTGCGAGGGCACCATGCAGGTGATCTTCTCGGGGACGAAGGGCTTGACGGCGCTGTGCGTCGCGATGCTCGTGGAGCACGGGCGACTCAGCCTCGACGAGCCGATCGCGACCTACTGGCCCGAGTTCGGCGCGCATGGCAAGGACGCGATCACCGTCGCCGAGGCGGCCTCCCACCGCGCCCGCCTGCCGGGGATCCGCGCGCCGCTGGCTGCGGACGACCCGCTCGATCCGCGGCAGATGTCGGCGCGGCTGGCGGCGCAGGCGCCGGAGACCGATCCGCGCGCGACCTGCATCTACCACCCGCTTACGTACGGCTGGCTGTGCGGCGAGCTCGTCTGGCGCGTGGACGGTCGCGCGATCGGCCGATTCTTCGCCGAGGAGGTCGCCGCCCCGCTGGGTCTCGAGCTGTGGCTGGGTCTGCCGGCGGAGCACGAGCCGCGCGTCGCGGTGCTCGAGTACGCGCCGGACTGGGGCAAACACCCCGGAAGCTCTCCCGACGCCTTCCCCGACGACGAGCTGTTCGCGTCGATCTACCGTAACCCGCCCTTCTTGGGGGCCGACTGGCTGCCGTTCAACCTGCCCGCGTGGCACGCCGCGGAGATCGCGGGCGCGGGCGCGATCGGCACCGCGCGCTCGATCGCGCGGCTCTACGGAGCGCTCGCGCGCGGCGGCGAGCTGGGCGGCGTGCGGATCGTCTCGCCCGAGACGCTGGAGCGTGTGTGCGAGCCGCGCGCGACGACGACCGATCCGTGGTCCGGCGAGACGTTGACGTTCGGCGCGGGCTTCATGGTGCAGGACGAGCAGCGCCTGCTCGGGCCGCCCGAGCAGGCGTTCGGGCACGGCGGCGCGGGCGGCTCACTGCACGGAGCCTGGCCGCGCGAGCGCGCCGGCTTCTCCTACGCGATGAACGAGATGCGCGACGACCCGGACGACGAGCGCGCGGCGTCGCTGCTCGTCGCGCTGCACGCCTGCGTCGTCGCCGCGTGAGGAGGGCGGCGCCGTGGGGACGCTAAGCGGTAGGACGGCGCTCGTGACCGGCGGCACCGCCGGGATCGGGCGCGCCACGGCGGTGGAGCTCGCCGCTCGTGGCGCCACGGTCGTGGTCCTCGGCCGGCGCCCGCCCGAGGAGCCGTTCCCGGCCGGCGTGACGGCGGTCGCGGGCGACGTCACCGACGCGGCGTCGCTGGAGGCGGCGATTGCGCGTCTCGGCGACGGGCCGGACATCTGCGTCGCGAACGCGGGCGTCGCGCTGTTCGAGGACTTCGTCGACGGCGACCTCGACGCGTGGCGGCGGGTCCTCGAGATCAACCTGCTCGGCGTGATGGCCACGTTCCAGGTCGCCGCCCGCCGCATGGTCGCGGCGGGTCGCGGGGGACGTCTGCTGGCGACCTCCTCGCTGGCCGGCATCCGCGGTCAGCCAAGGATCGCCGCCTACTGCGCCAGCAAGGCCGGCGTCGACGCGGTCGTCAGGACGCTGGCCGTCGAGCTGGCGCCGCACGCCATCACGGTCAATTCGGTTGCACCCGGCCAGATCGACACCGCGATAAACGACTACGCCGCGGCGCTGCTCGCCGAGGCCCAGGGCCGTTCGTCTGAGGAGGTCCGCGAGCGGTTCGTCGCGGCGAACATCCCGGCCGGTCGCATGGGCTCGCCGCGGGAGGTCGGTGCGCTGCTCGCGTTCCTGGCCTCCGACGACACCGCCTTCCTCACCGGCGAAACGGTGCGGATCGACGGCGGCGAGCTGCTGCGCTGAGCCTCGAAGTCCACGAATCGACGAAAGCAGGAGACATGCCCAACGACTTCCATCTCATGACCGCGACGGAGCTGGCCCGGATGATCGCGACGCGCGAGGTCTCGCCGGTCGAGGTGGTGCAGGCGAGCCTGGAGCGGATCCGCCAGGTCGACGGCCAGCTCAACAGCTTCATCACGGTGCTCGACGAGCGGGCGATCGCGGGGGCCAGGCGCGCGGAGGTGGCGGTGCTCGCCGGCGAGCCGCTCGGCCCCCTGCACGGCGTCCCGGTCGCGATCAAGGACTGCGTGCAGCTGGCGGGCGTGCCGACCACGTACGGCGTGCGGTCGCGCCTGCACGCGATCGCCGAGGAGACGTCCCCCGACGTCGAGCGCCTCGAGCAGGCGGGCGCGATCGTCGTCGGCACGACGAACATGCCCGAGTTCGGGCACAAGGCGGTCACCGACAACCATCTCGTCGGCGCCACGAGCACGCCGTTCGACCTCGCGAAGAACGCGGGCGGGTCCTCGGGCGGGAGCGCCGCGGCGGTCGGCGGGTGCATCGTGCCGCTGGCGCACTCGGGCGACGGCGGCGGCTCGACGCGGATCCCCGCCGCGCTGTGCGGCGTCTACGGCCTGAAGCCGAGCTTCGGGCGCATCCCCGCGGTCAACCGGCCCGACGCGTTCGAGTTCGCCCTGCCGATGGTGTGCCAGGGGCCGATGGCCCGGACGGTCGAGGACGCCGCGCTGATGCTCCAGGTGGTGGCGGGCCCGCATCCGGGCGATCCGCTGTCGCTGCCGGCGGAGGACGTCGACTACGCGGCGGCGGCGCGCGGAGGCCTGCGCGGCAAGCGCGCCGCCTTCTGCCGCAGCTTCGGGGAGACGCCGATCTCGCCGGACGTCGCGGCCGTCGTCGCCGACGCCGTGCGGCGCCTCGACGAGGCCGGCGTCGCGGTCGACGAGGTGGAGATCGACCTCGGCGCGTCGACGGAGCGGCTGCTGGAGTCGTGGAAGCGCGGCGCCTCGATGGTCTACGTCGCGGCGGTCGAGACGATGCGCCGACAGGGCGTCGACCTGCTGGGCGAGCTGTCGCAGGAGGTGTCCCAGAGCTTCATGCAGTACGTACGGCGCGGCCACGATCTGACCGCGCTCGAGCACCGCATGGAGAACGCGCTGCGGACGGGCGTGTTCGACGCGTTCCAGGGCGTGCTCGCCGACTACGACTTCATCCTCAGCCCGACGCTCGCCGTGGCGGGCGTGGACAACGTCGCCGGCGGCGAGACGGTCGGCCCCACCTCCGTCAACGGCGTCGCGATCGATCCGGTGGGCGGCTGGACGCTGTGCTTCCCCGCGAACTTCACGGGCCAACCGGCCGCGTCGATCCCGGCCGGCTTCACCGACGAGAACCTGCCCGTCGGCCTGCAGATCGTCGGGCGGCGCTTCCGCGACGACGAGGTGCTCGCGGTCAGCGGCGTCCTCGAGCGCGCGAAGCCCTGGTACGAGGGCTACCGCAGTCGCCTCGCCGTCGCCGTGTAGCCGCTCGGGGCGATGGCGCCGACTGTCTGCGCGCCCGCTGTCCGCAGTCGCGGACGCCACGGTTGACAGATAGACATCTAGTGATCTATTCTCTGTTCGCCCGTGCTCGCGAAAACGCGCATGCGCGGCGGTGGCAAGGTCGCAACAGACCGAGGAGAGAGCATGAGTGGCATTTCGGAGAGCTCGCCGCCCGGAACGGGCGGGGGGCAGGCTGCCCTTGAGCAGGAGGCCGCGAGCGGCGGCCTCTTCATTCGCAAGTCGTCGGGGCTCGTGCGGGAGATGGGCGCTCGCGACGCGTTCAGCATGAACATCGCGCTGATCGCGATCCCCGCGTTCGCGCTCGTGCCGCTGTTCGCGCTCGGCGCGTTCCCGGGCTCGGACCTGACGGTTCCGTTGCTGATCGGGGTGGTGGGGATGGCGTTCCTCGCGCTCGTCTACGCACAGCTCACCATCACGATGCCGCGCACCGGAGCGGACTTCGTCTTCGCCAGCCGCGTCTTCCACCCGGCGGTCGGAGCGGTGGTCGGGTTCGCGATGCTGATGACGTTCCTGGTGCTGATCGGCGCCAATGCCGTCGCGATGCCGCATTACTTCTTCGCCTTCACCCTCCAAGCGTTCGGCGAGGCATTTCACAGCAAGGGCTTGGAGCACTTCGCGAACGTCACACTTCAGGAGAAGCTGCCGTCGTTCATCGCTGCGATGCTCACGATCCTGCTCGCGAGCGCGGTGCTCACGCGCGGCGCCCATGTGGTCGCTCGCTGGGTGTGGTGGAGCTTCATCGGCGCCGCCGTGGGGATCGTCGTCTTCGCCGCCCTGCTGTTCGCCAACGGATCGGACTTCCAAGCGGGCTTCAACAGCTACGCGGGCCATCCCGACGCATACCACAGCGTGATCGCGACCGCCCGCCACGGCGGCTTCAACCCCGGGATCGTCTGGACCGCGGTGATCACCTCGCTGCCGTTCGTCGTGTCGAACTTCTGGGGCTTCACGATGTCCAACTACGCCGCCGGCGAGCTGCGCCGTCCGAACAAGACATACCTCCCGGCCGCCTTGGCCGCGCTGGTCGTGGCGGCGATCCTGCTGCTGATTGCGTGGCTCGCGCTGCGCAGCGCCGCCGGCCTGCACTTCCTGCAGTCCGCCGCATGGCTGATCAACAACGACTCGACCGCATACGGCAAGGTCGCCAACAACGCCCCGGGGTTCGCGCCGTTCTACGCGCTCCTGGTCTCCCACGACCCGGTCACGAAGATCCTGATGGGCATCGGCTGGGCGATGGGCTACCTCGGCTGGATGTTCGCCGCGTTCCTGGTGTTCTCGCGGATCGCGTTCGCGCTCGCGTTCGACCGCCTGCTGCCCACTCGCCTGGCGGGCGTCGGCGCGCGTTCGCACGCGCCCGTCGCCGCGATCGCGCTGACGATCGTCGGAGGGACGGTCTTCACGGTGCTGTCGATCTACACGTCGGTCCTGACGCAGACGCGCAACGCGTTCCTGATCCTGTCCGCCGTGTTCACGATCAGCAGCGTCGCGGCGGCGGCCTTGCCCTACCTGCGCAAGGACCTGTTCGAGAGCGGGCCGCAGCTGATCCGCGCGCGCTGGCTCGGACTGCCGGCGATCACGGTGATCGGCGTCATCTCCGCGCTCTTCAACGGCTACGTCACGTATCTCGATGCCGCGAAAGCGCAGGTGTCCGGCGGATATGACACCGGATCGCTCATCACGCTCGCCATCATCTGCTTCGGTGGCGGTGTCTGCTACGTCGTCTCGCGCCTGTTCATGAAGTCACGCGGGATCGACCTCGACCTCGCGATGCGCGAGCTGCCGCCGGAGTGACGCGAGGAATGGGCGTCTTCACCCGACGCAAGGACGCGCGCGAGCGCTACCGTTGCTTCTTCGCCACGGACGTGCACGGCTCCGACCGCTGCTTTCGCAAGTTCGTGGCGGCGGCGCAGGCGTACGACGCCAACGCGTTGATCCTGGGCGGCGACGTGGCGGGCAAGGCGATCGTCCCGATCGTCGCCCGCCGCGACGGCCGGCGCGACGTGCTGTTCCACGGCGAGCGCCAGGTGCTCGACGGGGAGGCGCTCGAAGAGACCCTTGGCGCCATCCGGCGCCAAGGGTTCTACCCGTGGGAGTGCGAGCCGGAGGGCTTCGCGCGCCTGGAGCAGGACCGCGAGTTCCGCGACGCGACGTTCGAGCAGCTGATCGTCGACCAGCTGACCGGCTGGTGCGACCTCGCCGCCGAGCGCCTGCCCGAGGAGGTGCGCTGCATCATCACGCCCGGCAACGACGATCCGTTCGCGATCGACGACGTCCTGCACGATCACCCTCGCATCGAGTGTCCCGAGCGGGAGGTCGCGGAGGTCGGCCCGATCCGTCTCGCGAGCCTCGGCAACACGAACCGCACGCCGTGGGACACCGACCGCGAGTACGACGAGGACGAGCTGGGGCGCCAGATCGACGAGCTGCTGGACGGCGACCCGGGCACGGGGCTCGTGCTCAACTTCCACTGCCCGCCGTTTCGCTCGGGACTGGACAACGTCGCCAAGCTCGACGAGCAGCTCGCGCCCGTCGTCCAGCACGGCGCGCCGCTCCAGGTGCCGGTCGGCAGCACCGCGGTGCGCGAGGCGATCGAGCGGTACGGCCCGGAGGTCGGGCTGCACGGCCACATCCACGAGGGCCGGGGAGAGGTGCGCATCGGCCGGACGCTCTGCCTGAACCCCGGCAGCGACTACGGCGCCGGCACGCTCAACGGCGCGATCGTGGACTTCGGGCCGGACGGGGCCTACCGCTCCCACCTGCTCACGGTCGGATGAGCGCGGCGGGCGCCCCCGAGATCGTCGCCCAAGCGTCCTCGTTGCTCGCTGCGCTCGAGGCGAGCGACGTGACGGCCCGGGCGCTCGGCGGCATCGGCGTCGCGCTCGTCTGCCCGGCGGCCGGCGCGGAGCCGCTGCGACGTGGCTACGAGGACATCGACGTCGTCGTCGCTCGCGGAGACGCCCGTCGGCTCGGCGCGGCGATGCACGCGAACGGCTATCGAGCCGACGACCACTTCAACGCCATGCACGGGCGCACGCGCATGCTGTTCTACGATCCCTCCGATCGCCACGTCGACGTCTTCGTCGGCGTCTTCAAGCTCTGCCACGAGCTCGACCTCGGTGCGCGCCTCGGCTATCCGGGGCCCTCCTTGCCGCCGGCGGACCTGCTGCTCACGAAGCTGCAGATCGGCCAGCTCAACCGCAAGGACGTGACCGACCTGCTCGCCGTGCTGCACGACCATCCGCTCGGCTCGGCGGAGCAGGGGATCGACGTCGACTATCTCACCGGCCTGCTCGCGCACGACTGGGGCTGGTGGCGAACCGTGACCGACAACCTCGTACGCGTGCGCGAGCTGCTCGGCGCCGCGGACGACTATGACGCCGTCGCGGGGGTCGTGCGCCCACGGCTGGCCGAGCTCGAGCAGGCGATCGAGCGACGCTCCAAGAGCCTGCGGTGGAAGGCGCGGGCGCGCGTCGGCGATCGCGTGCCGTGGCGCGCGGAGCCCGAAGAGGTCGGGCGGTGAGCGAGCCCACGCGGCTCGACGTCGTCGGCTACGCGGATCCCCTGTGCGTCGTCGCCGGCGAGAAGATCGCCGTCGCCGTCAGCTCCCGCTCGGAGCGCTACCACGCCGAGCTCGTGCGGCTCGGGGGCGACGAGCGCGCGGCTGTGACGGCTCGGCCGCAAGCATGGGAGCTCGTCGGCGAGCGGGTTGGTCGGATGCAGCGGCTGGAGCGCGGGTCCTACCTGCGCGTCGACGACGCCGGCGCGATCGCGCGGCTCGACGCCTTCTCGCTGGTCCTCTGGCTGCAGGTCACAAGCGAGCCCGGCCGCGCTCGCGGCATCGCGTCGTTCGCGACGGCCGATCCTGGGCGCTCGTGGCGCCTCGGGCTGGACGCGCGCAACCGACTGGCCTACTGGCACGACGGCCGCCTGCTGCTCGCCGCGTCCCGCGTGCTGGAAGCGCACGCGTGGTGCGCCGTCCACCTCGTGGTGGATCGCGCCGAGGGGACGGTTCGGATCGGCTGGACGCACACCGCGGGCGGTGGGGAGACGGCGGCGATCGGCTTGTCCGCCGCCGCTCCTCCGCACGACGGCGCCCCCGCAGAGCTGCTGCTCGCGGCCGGCCACGGTCTCAGTGAGGGCGTCGTCGACCACCTCAACGGCAAGCTCGAGCAGCCGTGCCTCTACCGGGAGGCGCTGAGCGAGCGGGCGCTCGAGCGGCCCGACCTTCTCTCCTCGCCCTACGCCGCGTGGATCCTTGCACCCGGCGGGCATCCGGAGCGCGCCCCGGACGCGGGGCCGGCCGGGCTCCACGGCGAGCTCGTGAACGGTCCCACTCGGTGCGTCACGGGGCACCTCTGGCGCGGCCATGAGGTCGACTGGCGCCGCGCTCCGTGGGAGTACGCGGCGGTCCACTTCCACGACGACGACCTCGACGACGCGCGCTGGGAGGCGGACCTGCGCTGGCGCGTGCCCGAGGACGCGCCGAGCGGCGTCTACGCGGTGCGCCTGCGCGGCGCGGCGGGCGAGGACCACGTGCCATTCGTCGTCAGCCCGTCGCAACGTCGGCCCGCGCACGACGTCGCCGTGCTGATCCCGACGTTCAGCTACCTCGCGTACGCGAACGAGCACAACGGCTGGCATGCGCCGACGTTCGAGATTCCCGGACTGCCGCGCGAGTCGCTGCTCGCGCGCGTCACGCCGCAGGACCGCTTCGCCGCCGAGCAGCGGCTGCTCAGCCTCTACGAGCTGCACAGCGACGGCAGCGGCGTGTGCCTCTCGTCGAGTCGCCGGCCGCTGATGAACATGCGCCCGTGGTACCGCATGCCGCTGATCGACAGCCCGCATCAGCTCGGCGCCGACCTCGAGCTGCTCGCGTGGCTCGAGTCGGCCGGCTTCGAGCACGACGTGCTGACCGACCACCACCTGCACGCGGTCGGCGTGGAGGCGCTGCGACGCCATCGCGTCGTGGTCCTCGGCTCGCACCCCGAGTACCGGTCAGAGGCGATGCTCGACGCGCTCGCGCAGTACCTCGACGACGGCGGTCGCGTCATGTACCTCGGCGGCAACGGGCTGTACTGGGTGACCGCGCAGGATCCCGACCGCCCCTGGCTGGTCGAAGTGCGGCGCGGCCACAACGGAACCCGTTGCTGGACCTCCGCTCCCGGCGACGTCCATCTGCAGTCGACGGGCGAGATCGGCGGGTTGTGGCGCCACCGCGGCCGCGCGCCCCAGCGGCTCGTCGGCCTCGGCTTCACGGCACAGGGGTTCGACGCGTCACGGCCGTACGAGGCGACCGCGGCGGCCCGCGATCCGCGCGCCGCGTTCCTGTTCGACGGCATCGACCTGGAGCGCCCGATCGGCGACGCGGGCAGCGTGCTCGGCGGGGCAGGCGGCTTCGAGCTCGACCGCGCGGACGTCCTGCTGGGAACGCCGCGCCACGCGCTCGTCGTCGCACAGGCGCGCGGCCACAGCGCGTCCTACCAGGCCGCGGTCGAGGAGATCGAGGTCAGCGACTCGCTGCAGGGCGGGCCGGTGAACGAACGTGTCCGCTCCGATGTCGTCTTCTACGAGACGCCGAGCGGGGGCGCCGTGTTCAGCACGGGCTCGATCGCATGGTGCGGCGCGCTGGGGGCGAACGGAGGCGACAACGCCGCCGCGCGACTGACCGCGAACGCGCTGCGCGGGTTCGTCTCGCTGGACTTCGCGACGCCGTAGCCGGCGTGCGGGGATGCCGACCCGCCGGCGGTCGCCCGCCGCGTGCGCCCTTGACCTGTATGGTGACTAAGTGATTGAATGTCTTGGCTCCGGGAGCTGAGCAACCCCCACCCTGAGGAGAGGTGACCATGCAGCGTGACGGTACGAATCGGCGAATCGGCCGGCGGAAGATCGGATTGCGTGCACTGACGGCGGCGGCGCTCGTGGCGCTCGTGGCGCTGCTCGCCGCATGCGGCGGAAGCAGCAGCAGCACGAGCTCGGGCGGCGCCAAGCCGGCCGCCTCGAAGGGCGACATCGCCGTCGAGCTCCCGTTCCAAGGACTCGACATCTACGCCCCGACGATGGCGGGGATCCGCGCCGAGGCGAAGGTGCGCGGGTACAACGTGCTGCAGGGATTTGCCGGAGGCGACGTCGACAAGGCGATCACGGAGCTGACGACATGGATCACGCAGGGCGTCAGAGGCATCGTCGTCCTCGCCCTCCAGACCAATAGCTTCAAGCCGCTCGTCGCGCGCGCCGAGAAGCAGGGCACGAAGGTCGTCGCGTGGGTCAACCCCGTGGCGGGCTCGAGCGGAACGCTGTTGCTCGACCCGAAGCAGGCTGGCGCGGTGGTCGGCAATGACGCGGCCAAGTGGATCCACGACCACCTTCACGGCAGAGCGCAGATCGTCCTGATGCCCGACCTCCAGGACCCGGGGACGGTCACGCGCGTGAACGCGGCGCTGGCGATCATCAAGAAGACGAACCCCGGCGTCACCGTCGTCTCCACGCAGAGCGCTCCGCTGGGCACGCCCGACCAGGGCCTCCAGATCACCCGCAACGTCCTGCAGGCGCATCCTGGCGCGAACGTCTTCATCCCGGTCAACGACTCGGTGGCGCTCGGGATCGACAAGGCGCTGCAGGAGGCGGGCAGCAACCTCGCCGACGACTACGTCACCGGGTTCGACGGCTCGAAGGCCGCGCTCGAGCGCATGCTGACGGGCAAGACCGCGATCAAGTCCGTGGCCGCGGCCAACCTCGTGGAGGCGGGCACGCAGGCGATCGACCTGACCGCGAACGCGATCGAAGGCAAGCAGCCGACCATGGCGACGGCCTTGGAGTACCTAGTCACCGTCGATGACAAGGCCGCCATTCGCAAGTTCCTCGCGCAGTACAAGTAGGGCAGTGCACGTGAGCCGGCTCCTCTCCGGCCCTCTGGCCCGTCTGGGCGCCTCCTGGCGCCCAGACCGGGCGCAGAAGGCGATCGACGCCGCGCAGCAGAGCGGCCTCGCGGCGGCGCTCGTCGTGATGGGCGCGTACTTCGCGGTGAGCGCGCCGCGCTTCCTCGACGGCGCCAACCTCGTCGTGATCCTGCTCCAGGTCGCGGTGATCGGGATCATCGCCGTGCCCGGGGCGATGCTGATCCTCTCCGGCTACATCGACCTGTCCGTGGGATCGGTGGCCGGGCTCGCCGGCGTCGTCTTCGGGGGCCTTGCCGCGGGCCCGATGCCGTGGGGCCTGGCGTTCGTCATCGCGCTCGGCGTGGGACTGGCGTGGGGCCTGATCCAGGGCGCGCTGATCGCCTACGGCAACTTCTCCGCGCTGATCGTCACGCTCGGAGGCCTCACCGGTGCGCGCGGGCTCGCGACGCTGATCCAGGGCGTGAACGTCAAGCAAGGCTTCGGCAACGGCTTCGGCTTTCTCGGCGACGGCTCGATCCTCGGCGTCAGAACCCCGGTCATGCTGCTGGGCGTCGTGCTGGCGCTCGGCGTGTACGTGTGGCACTTCATGCCGGTCGGGCGCCACATGAAGGCGATCGGCGCCGACAAGGACGCCGCCTTCGCCAACGGCGTCGCGGTGCGGCGCATCCCGTGGGTGCTCTACATGGTCTCCGGGCTGTGCGCCGCGCTGGGCGGGCTGATCCTCACGTCGCAGATCGACAGCGCGACGGCGGCGACGGGGACGCAGATGGAGATCCAGGTGCTGACGGCGATCCTGCTCGGCGGCGTTTCCTTCCAGGGCGGCCGCGGCACGATGGCCGGCGTCGTCATCGGCATCCTCTTCATCGGCGTGCTCGACAACGGCCTGGTGCTGCTGAACATCGGCCCGTACTACGCCGACATCGCGACCGGCGCCGCGCTGGTCCTCGCTGCCGCGCTCGATGCCTTCTACAAGCGGATCGAGTCGCTCCCGGCGGGCATGCCGGGCGACGAGCCGGAAGCGGGCGGCCCGGCCGCCCACGAGGCGACGCCTGCCCTCGACGCCCGGAGCGAGTCATGACCGACATCTCGCCGCTCCAGGTGCGCGCGGTGACGAAGCGCTACGGCGCAGTCACGGCCCTGCGCGACGTCAGCGTCGACTTCTTCCACGGCCAGGTCGTCGGCTTGATCGGCGACAACGGCGCAGGCAAGAGTACGCTCGTGAAGATCCTCGCCGGGACGCAGCGTCCCGACGACGGCCACCTGATCGTCAACGGCGAGCCGACGACGTTCCACGCCGCGTCCGACGCGCACGCGGCCGGCATCGAGACGGTCTTCCAGACGCTGTCGCTCGTCCCGACGCTCAGCGTCGTGGAGAACGTGTACTTGGCACGCGAGCGCATCGTCGGGCGTCCGTGGAGCTGGCTGCGCCGCCTCGACAAGGCCGGCATGCTGCGCGAGGCGTCGGACAAGTTCGAGCAGCTCGGTCTGCGCCTGCCCTCGCTCACCGCGCGCGTCTCCGGGCTCTCCGGCGGTCAGCGCCAGGCGGTGGCGATCGCGCGCGGCGCGCTCTGGGGTCGGCGGATCCTGATCCTCGACGAGCCGACGGCCGCGCTGGGAGTTCGTCAGTCCGAAGCCGTCCTGTCGCTGATCGACACGCTCAAGACACAAGGCTTCACCGTGATCCTGGTGACGCACAACATGGAGCACGTTGCGCGGGCCTGCGACCGCGTTGTGGTCCTGCGGCTTGGGCGCAAGGTCGCCGACGCGTCGATGGAGGAGGTCGACAAGATGACGCTCGTTGGGATGATGACGGGGGCCTACGAGTGAAGACGACGATCCCGGCTTCCGACTACAACCCCCTCGCCGGAGCCGTCATCGACGATCCCTATCCGTACTACCGGGTGCTCCGGGCCGAGCACCCCGTGCACCACAACCGGGAGCTGGATCTCTGGACGCTCTCGCGGTTCGCGGACGTGCAGATGGCGGCGCGCGACTGGGGCACCTTCTCGAGCGTCGAGGGGGTGGTGCTCGACAACGGGCTCACGCTGCTGGAGCAGCTCAAGCCCGGCAACGTGCTCGTCTCCGATCCGCCGCAGCACGACGTGGTGCGCAAGGTCGTGCACCGCCAGTTCACGCCGGCGCACGTGAAGGCGGTCGAGCATGCTGCCGAGCGTGACGCGGCCGAGCTGATCGACCGCTTGCTGGATGCGCGCGACGTGGACCTCGCGGTCGACCTCGGGTGGCCGCTTCCGACGGCCGCCATCGCCGCCGTGCTCGGTCTGCCCGCAGTCGACGTGCCGTGGCTCACGTTGCTGCTGCTCGACTACCTCGACGGCGAGCCGGACTCGAGCCTGCTGCCAGAGCGCTCGCTCGCTGCTGCACGGCAACTGTGCGACTACGTCGCCGAGCAGCTCGGAGACCGCAGGCGCCATGCCCGCGACGACCTGCTGAGCGCGATGGTCGCCGCCGAGTCCGCAGGCCAGATCCATGCCGAGGAGTCGCTCGGGCTCGCGTTCGTCCTCCTGACGGCGGGCATCGACACGACCGCCGCGCTGATCATGGCGGCGATCGAGCTGCTCGCGCCGCGGCCCGCGGCGCGAGCACGGCTGATCGCGGAGCCGACTGCGCTGGCACCGTGCATCGAGGAGGTCGTGCGCTACGCGTCTCCGCTGCAGGGACTCGCCCGCACCACCACCGCCGACGTCGAGCTCCACGGCGTCACGATCCCGCAGGGCGCGCGGGTGTGGCTCGCCTTCGGCGCGGCCAATCGCGACGCGGCGCGGTTCCCCGACGCCGACGTCTTCGATCCGTTCCGGTCGCCGCTGCGCAACCTCGGCTTCGGCGAGGGGATCCACCACTGCATCGGCGCGCCGCTCGCGCGACTCGTCGGTCGGGTCGCGCTGGAGCAGTTCCTGCTGCGCGTCGCCTCCGTGACGGTCAGCTCGTGCGGCGTCCGGCTCTACAACCACGCCGTCCGCTCGTGGGCCAGCCTGCCGGCGGTCGTCGAATAGTCGAGAGGAGACGCGAAGCGTGACGACTGAGACGCCGACCTTCCGCTACGACCCGTTCGCCCAAGCGGTCGTGGACGATCCGTATCCGTTCTACCGCGTGCTGCGCGACGCGCATCCGGCCTACCACGTCGAGGAGCGAGACTGCTGGACGCTGTCCCGGTACGAGGACGTCCAGGCCGCCGCGCGCGACTGGGCGACGTTCTCGAGTGCGTCGGGGATCGAGCTCGACGAGGCGCGCACGCTGTCGCGGGAGATCATGGGCCCGGGCGTCTTCATCGCCTCCGATCCGCCCGACCACGACCGCATGCGCAAGGTGGTGCACGCCTACTTCACCCCCAAGGCGATCGCGTCGCTGGAGGAGCGCGTGCGCACGCGCGTCCGCGGCCTCGTGCGCGACCTGCGCGAGCGGGGCGCGGTCGACCTCGCCACCGACTTCGGCTGGCGCTTGCCGGTGCAGCTCGTCAGCGAGCTGCTCGGGCTCCCGCCCGCCGACGAGCAACTGCTCCAGCAGGCGATCTTCACGCTCCAGGCGCGCGGCGAGGACCTCTACGAGATGCCCGACGAGGCTCGCGCCACCACGCAACGTCTCGCCGACTACCTCGACGAGCAGATCGCTGCAAAGCGCGCGTGGCCCGACGACGCCCTCCTCAGCGTGCTCGTCGCAGCCGCCGACGTCGGCACGCTGCACGCGCGTGAGCTGCGCGGCATGGCGTTCATCCTGCTGCTCGCCGCCACCGACACCACGGCATCGCTGCTCACCAACTCGCTGACGCATCTCGAGCACCGCGACGACGATCGCCGGCGGATGGTCGAGACGCCCGAGGTCCTGCCCGCGTGCGTGGAGGAGCTCGTGCGCTACGACGCTCCCGTGCAGGGCCTGGCGCGAGTGACGACGCGTGCCGTCGAGCTGCACGGGCGGAAGATCCCCGCGGATGCGTGGGTGTGGCTCCTGTTCGCTTCGGCGAACCGCGACGAGCGTCGTTTCGAGCGGCCCGACGAACTCGACTTCTCGCGCCCGCAGCAGCGCCACCTCGGCTTCGGAGAGGGCATCCACCACTGCCTTGGGGCGCCGTTGGCACGGCTCGAGGCGCGCGTCGGTCTGGGCGAGCTGTTCTCGGCCGTGCCGGAGTACGAGCTGCGACCGGGAGCGGAGCGTCTGCGTCAGCACCCGACGCGCGGGTGGGTGAAACTCCCCGCCCAGGTCGCCTGGGTGGGATCTGGCTAGGCCGTCTCCTGGATCTGGTCCGCCAGGCCCAGCTCGGCGATCGCGGTCTCGCGCAGCTTGAACTTCTGGACCTTGCCGGTCACCGTCATCGGCAGCTTCTCGGCGAAGCGGACGTAGCGCGGGATCTTGTAACGGGCGATCCGTTCGCGGCAGAACTCGCGCACGTCGTCCTCCGCGAGGGCACCCGCGACGCGCGGCCTGATCCAGGCCATCACCTCCTCGCCGAGCCTCGCGTCCGGAACGCCGATCACGGCGACGTCGGCGATCTCGGGGTGACCGTGCAGGAACTCCTCGACCTCGCGCGGGTACACATTCTCGCCGCCGCGGATGATCAGCTCCTTGCTGCGCCCGACGATGTTGACGTACCCGTCGTCGTCCATCGTGGCGAGGTCGCCGGTGTGCATCCAGCGACCCGCGTCGATCGCCTCCGCGGTGCGCTCGGGGTCGTTCCAGTAGCCGAGCATCACGGAGTAGCCGCGCACGAGCAGCTCGCCCGGTTGGCCACGCGGGACGGTGCGCCCGCTCTGCGGGTCGGCGATCCGGACCTCGACGTGCGGGTGCGCCCGGCCGACCGTCTGGACCCGCTTCTCGAGCGGGTCCTCGACGCTGGTCTGGGTCGACGCGGGCGAGGTCTCGGTCATCCCGTAGCCGATCGTGACCTGGTCCATGTGCATCTCGGCGATCACGCGCTTCATCACCTCGATCGGGCAGGGCGAGCCGCCCATCATGCCGGTGCGCAGCGAGCTGAGGTCGTAGTAGGCGAAGCTGGGGTGGTCGAGCTCCGCGATGAACATCGTCGGGACGCCGTAGAGGCTCGTGCAGCGCTCCGCCTCCACGGTCGCGAGCACCGCCTCGGGCTCGAACGACGGAGCCGGTACGACGATCGTCGCGCCGTGCGTCGTGCAGCCGAGGTTGCCGACGACCATCCCGAAGCAGTGGTAGAACGGCAGTGGGATGCAGACGCGGTCGTGCTCCGTGTAGCCGCAGCCCTCCGCCGTGAAGAAACCGTTGTTGAGGATGTTGTGGTGGGTGAGCGTCGCACCCTTGGGGGAGCCGGTCGTGCCGCTCGTGTACTGGATGTTGATCGGATCGTCGAAGTCGAGGCCCGCCATGCGCTCGCGCAGGGCGGCGTCCGGGATCGCCTCGCCGGCGTGCAGCAGCTCCTCCCAGCTCGGCGCGTCGAGGTGGACGATCGTCGTGAGCGCCGGCAGCGCCGGCCGGACTGACTCGACCATCGCCGCGTAGTCGGAGCTCTTGAACGCCTGCGCGCTGATAAGCATGCGGCAGCCCGACTGCCGCAGCGCGTACTCGAGCTCGCTGGTGCGGTAGGCGGGGTTGATGTTGACGAGGATCGCGCCGACCTTCGCGGTGGCGAACTGCGTGAGCACCCACTCGGCGCAGTTGGGCGCCCAGATCCCGACGCGGTCGCCGGCCTCGATGCCGGCGGCGAGCAGCCCGCGCGCGAGCCGGTCGACCTCCGCGTCGAGCTCGGAGTAGGTGAGGCGGATGTCCTGATGACGCACCACGAGCGCCTCGCGCCCGCCGTGGCGGGCGACCGTCCGCTCGAAGCTCTCGCCGATCGTCTCGCCGAGCAGCGGCTGCGCGGCGGCTCCGCACGCGTACGAGTGCGTCGTCATGCGCGCTTAGCCCCCTCGGCCTCGCGCTGGCGCAGCTCGATCCGGCGGATCTTGCCGGTGAGCGTCTTCGGCAGCTCGTCGACGAACTCGATCCGGCGGGGATAGGCGTAGGCGGACAGCCGCTCGCGCACGAAGCTTTTGATCTCCTCGGCGAGCGCGTCGGTGGGCGCGTGGCCGGCGGCGAGCACGACAAACGCCTTCACGACGTGACCGCGGCGCTCGTCGGGCGAGGCGACGACGGCGGCCTCGGCGACAGCGGGATGCTCCAGGCAGCTCGACTCCACCTCGAACGGGCCGATGCGGTAGCCGGCGGCGATGATCAGGTCGTCGGCGCGGCCCTCGTACCAGTAGTAGCCGTCCTCGTCGGCGCTGGCGGCGTCGCCGGTGTGGAACCACGCGCCGCCGAAGGTCCGCTCGGAGTCCTCAGGCCGGTTCCAGTAGCCGAGCGGATAGTGCGGGTTCGTGCGCGCTTTGAGGCAGATCTCGCCGCGCTCGCCGGGCGCGACCGGCTGCTCGTCCTCGTCGAGGATCGCCATCTCCCAGCCCGGCGCGGGCTTGCCCATCGAGCCCTCACGCACCTCCATGAAGGGGTAGTTGGCGACCATCGGGTAGCTCTCGGTCATCCCGTAGTAGTCCAGCACCGTGACGCCATACTGGTCGCGGAACCAGCGGATCGCCTCCGGGTTGAGCGGCTCGCCCGCGCTGCAGACGATCCTGAACCGCTGTGGGTAACGGCTCCCGGCGTCGGCGATCGACATCATCGAGCGCATCGCGGTCGGCGTCGTGAAGACGTTCGTCACCTCGTTGCGTGAGAGGAAGTCGAGCTGTCTGTGCGGGTCGAAGCCGCCCTCGCGCTGGTAGACGCACTGCAGCGCGCCCCGACGCCAGGGTCCGAGCAGCGGCGCGATCCCCGCAGCCCACGCCCACTCGCCCATGCCGTGGAAGCGCTCGCCCTCGCGCACCCGATGGGAGTACTCGAACTCGACGTGGGCGAGCAGGTAGCGGTGCGCGTGCACGATCCCCTTCGCGAGCCCGGTCGTGCCGGAGGTGTAGTAGAGCTGCGCCGCGTCGTCGGCTGCCGTGTCGGCGGTCGGATAGTCCGTGGGGCGGCCGTCGAGCAGTCCGTCGTCGAGCACCAGCACCGGCACGCCGGCGTCGGCGAACCGCGACGCGTTGGCCGCGTCGGTCACGACCACCTTCGCGCCCGAGTCCGTCAGCCGATGGCGGATGCCGTCGTCGCCGTAGAGCACGCTCATCGCGAGCAGCAGCGCGCCCAGCTTCCAGGTGCCGAAGAACATCGCCGCAGTCTGCGGGGAGGGTGGGAGCACCACCGCCACGCGATCGCCGCGGTCGACGCCGGCCTGCGCGAGCGCGTGCGCGGCCTGCGCGGAGAGGTCCTGCAGCTCGCCCCAGGTGACGTCGGCGCGATGCCCGTCGAAGCGCTCGTAGATCATCGCGAGCCGCTCGCGCGGATGCTTCTCGCAGACGTCTGTGACGATGTTGTAGCGGTCCGGCACCTGCCAGCAGTGCGCTCGAACCACGTCGTCGTAGCGGGGGTCCCGCGCCGGACCGGACGGCCGGACGTCGGACGATCTGGTTCTAGCCATGGCAATCGCGTCCCTTCCTCTGGCTGTGGGCCCATCGGGCCTAGTGATTGAATCACACCATGGCAACTCGGAATGGGCCGGCGCTCGGCGGTGCTGCCGGTGTCGTCGTCGCTCTTGACAGACGATGGTCATCAGGTGATTATATTTCTCTATGGATCTCAACGTCTTTCGCCACCTCTGGGGTTTGGATGGACCGACCTCCAGCCTCATTCCACGCATCGCGGCTGCCGGCTACGCCGGGATCGAGGTCGAGCTGCCGCCTGACGGAGAGTGCGCCGCGCTGCGCGCGGAGCTCGAGGCGAGCGGGCTCGGCTACATCCCGATCGTCATCCTCGGCGACAGCTCGGAAGCGGACCAGGCTCGTCGCTTCCGCGAGGCGCTGGAGCTTGCCAAGACGTTCGATCCGGTCGGCGTGACGGCTCATCTCGGCCGCGACGCCTGGCCGCTCGCGCGGTCGATCGAGTTCTACAAGCGCGTGGTGGAGATCGAGGTCGAGGTCGGTCTGCGGGCAGCGCACGAGACGCACCGTGGGCTCCCGCTCTTCACGCCGTGGGACACGGCGGCGATTCTCGAGGCGGTGCCGGAGTTGCGGCTGTGCTGCGACTTCAGCCACTGGGTGGTCGTCGGCGAGCGCCTGCTCGAGGACCAGCGCGCCGCCGTACAGCTCGCCGCGCGCCACGCGTCTCACGTGCACGCCCGCGTCGGCTACGACCAGGGCGCGCAGGTCCCCGATCCGAGGGCGCCGGAGTACGCGAAGCAGCTCGAGACGTTCGAGGGCTGGTGGAGGCTCGTCTGGGATGCGCAGAGCGCGGCCGGCGTGCGGACGAGCACGTTGACGCCGGAGTACGGCCCGCCGCCGTACCTCCAGACGCTGCCGTACACGGGCGCGCCGGTGGTCGAACTCGCTGACGTCTGCGACTGGCAGGCGCAGCGGGCGCGTGAGCAGTTCGAGGCGTGGCAGGGGAGCTGATCGTGGCCTACGTCATCGCGCAGCCCTGCATCGGCAAGAAGGACAACTCGTGCGTCGAGGTGTGTCCAGTCGACTGCATCCATCCCACGCCGGAGGAGGAGGGCTACGAGACGGTCACGCAGCTGTTCATCGACCCCGCGGAGTGCATCGACTGCGACGCGTGCGTGGAGGCGTGCCCGGTCGATGCGGTCTACTCAGAGGACCAGTTGCCCGAGGAGTGGCGCGAGTTCGCTGCGGCAAATGCCCGCTATTACGAACGAGGAGGTCACGATGCCTGAGAATCGAGGCGTCGTCTACGTCGCGCCCGGCAAGGTCGAGGTCCGCGAGCTCGAGTTCCCGGTCCTCGAGCTGCGCGACGGGCCCGGGGTGCATCCCGACAACGTCGGGCGCAAGACGCCGCACGGCGCGATCCTGCGCATCGTCTCGACGAACATCTGCGGCTCCGACCAGCACATGGTGCGCGGGCGCACGACAGCGCCGGCCGGGCTGGTGCTCGGCCACGAGATCACCGGCGAGGTGATCGAGGTCGGTCCGGACGTCGAGTTCGTCAAGGTCGGCGACCTCTGCTCGGTGCCGTTCAACATCGCTTGCGGACGCTGCCGCAACTGCAAGGAGACGCACACGGGGGTGTGCCTGAACACGAACCCGGATCGGCCCGGCGCTGCGTATGGCTACGTCGACATGGGCGGCTGGGTCGGTGGGCAGGCCGAGTACGCGATGGTTCCGTATGCCGACTGGAACTTGCTGCGCTTCCCCGAGCGCGAGCAGGCGCTGGAGAAGATCCTCGACCTTACGATGCTCTCGGACATCTTCCCGACGGGCTTCCACGGCTGCGTGAGCGCAGGCGTGCAACCGGGCAGCACGGTCTACATCGCTGGTGCGGGTCCGGTCGGCCTTGCAGCGGCGCACTCCGCGCAGCTGCTGGGCGCTGCGGTCGTTGTCGTCGGCGACCTGATCCCCGAGCGGCTCGCGCAGGCGCGCTCGTTCGGCTGCGAGACGGTCGACGTGACGAAGGGTGACCCCAAGGACCAGATCGAGCAGTTGCTCGGCGTGCCGGAGGTCGACTGTGCTGTCGACGCCGTAGGCTTCGAGGCGCGCGGCCACGGCGCCGATGCCGGTCGCGAGGCGCCTGCGACCGTCCTCAACTCGCTGATGGACGTCACGCGGGCCGCCGGCAAGCTCGGCATCCCCGGGCTCTATGTCACCGGCGATCCTGGTGCCTCGGATGCTGCCGCCAAGCAGGGCTCGCTGTCGATCCGGCTCGGGCTCGGCTGGGCGAAGTCGCACTCCTTCACCACCGGACAGTGCCCGGTGATGCGCTACCACCGCGGCCTGATGCAGGCGATCCTCAACGACCGCGTCCAGATCGCGAAGGCGGTCAACGCGACCGTCATCTCACTCGACGAGGCTCCGCGCGGCTACGAGGACTTCGACGCCGGCGCCGCGCGCAAGTACGTCATCGACCCGAACGGACTGATCGAGCGACGGTGAGCTCCGGCGATGCCGGAGGAGCCGCGGCGTGGCGCGCCGGGGCAAGCCCGGCCAGCTCGCGCTTCGGCGTCGACGTGGACTGGGCGCTCATCAGCGTGGTCGCGCTCGCATCGAGACGGTGCTGACTGCAGGCTCCTTCGAATCAGGAGTGGTGGCGATCAGGCGCTCGCGGGCGTCGTGACCGTCAGGCCGTCTGCATTCGCTGGATGCCTGCCGGACGTGTTACGGCAGCAGTTCGAGTGCAAGGGTGTGGGTCGGGCGTACCACCGTGAAGTGGCGGCGGTCGAGCGTGGCGACTTTGGTCTCGTCGAGCATCTCGGTTGCGGCGATCACGGTTGCGTCTACGAGTCCGAGGGGAAGGTCGCGGTAGCGCTCGATGAGCTCGCCACTGCGCTGTAGCCAGCGTGTCGGGAGGTCGAGGAGCTCGAATGCCCCGGTGTCGAAGTCCGCGAGCAGTGCGGTGAGGGCCTGCGGCCAGGGGCGCAGGAGGTACTCGACCTCGACGAGGACGCAGACGGGGACGATGCGTGGCTCTCTCGTTTTCTGGAGGAGCGTTGCGCAGCGCTCGTGGTCGGGGTCCGTCGCGTCGAGCAGGGCGACGAGTGGCCCGGTGTCGACGATCAGCGCCACGGGTCGGGCTCGTAGGCCCGCTGGCGGGCTTGCCCGCCGGTGCCGATCGCTCCGGCGCACGACAGTGAGCGCGCGGGCTCGGTTCGCGCGGTCAGCTCGTGTTCGAGCGCTTCGCGCACAAGCTGGGGAAACGTGACTCCGCGCTCGCGCGCTGCTCGACGTGCCCGTTCGAGCAACGTCTTGTCAGCTTGCACCATCACTCGTTCCATCATGCTATCAACGCTAGCAGGCGCAGTGGCATCCATCCAGAGGGCTACGCCGTGTCCGGTCTCGGCATGATTCCTGCAAGATTTCTCTGGCGTCGTCCGCGCACGGGCGAAACCGGGGGAAGACCGGCCAGCGATTCGCCGTTCGGTCGACGAGATGGAAGTGGGGCATGAGCTGTTCGTGGTTGTGCTGGTCTCGAGCTCGCGGGCGCCGCTGGCGTTGCAGCTACGTGTGTCGCCCGAGGGGGCGTTGACAGCGAGCGCGCCGGCGATCTGTCTTGATACCCGCCCCGTGTAGGCGGTTGCCATGATTCGCGGAATCGATCGGCAGTGCTTGGCCTGAGCGCGACGGTCATCTGGGCCACGGAACCCCGACTTCCACGGCGATCCGCCGGTCGCTAATGGGATCGAATCGTTCCGTCGCTACGAACCCGCGACTCGGTGGCCGGCTGCAACGGACGCGGCGGTCGCCTCACAACGGTTCGTGAGCGGTTCAGCGGTCGTAGGCGCGGCCGCGTGGCAGGATGCGCAGGACCTGCACGATGCCGTGGTCGTCGCGGGTGAAGCGCACGCACCAGTCGCCGATGCGCAGTCGCCATTCCTCGTCGGCGCCGGCGAGCTTGACGATGTCGCCCTGGGGCGGCTCTGCGACGAGTCGGTCGAGCGCTTCGATGACGCGGCGTTGTACGGGCCGGTCGCGCTTGCGCATGTCGCGGCGGGCGCGAGCGGTGAAGCTCCAGCCGGGGTCTGTCACGCGAACTCGCGGCGGATGTCCTCGGCGGAGAACACCTCGCCGCGTGCGATCTGCGCGCGCGCCTCGGCGGCGCCCGCGTCCTCCTCGGGCGTCGTCGGCTCGTCGTCGATCGGGGCGGCTGCGAGCAGCTCGCCGAGCGCGTCGCGGCGGCGAGCGATGAACGCGAGCGTGTCGGCCGCCTCGTGCTCGGAGAGCTCGTCGACGACTGTTCTCAGTTGCTCCTTCGCGGTCATGCGATCAACGGTAGCGCGACACACGGGCGCACGCACCTGCTGAGCTGCGCTATGCGCGACAAGGAGTTGCGCGAACGCGCACCCGCGCGCAGGCGCGGGATGCAGCTCCGCGGTCTGTTACCGGCCGAACGCTCGGTCGATGCGTGCGGCGTCGGTCTTGAGGGCCGGCGTGCTGTTCGTAGCGACGCAGCAGCTCAAGCTCCTTGAACGGCTGGCTTGCGAGAGGACGGTGCGGGGTCGACGCGACTTCGGGCTCGTGAGCTGCGAGGCAGACCAGGCGCGCCGTACCGTGATGGTGCAGTGGAGGAAGCTGATGTCGCCCCAGCGCAGGGCGAGCAGCTCGCCGCGTCGCAGGCCGGTGTAGGCAGCCAGTACGTACAGCGTTGCGTCGCGTTGGTCTTGGGCTCGCCGGATACGTCGCTCGGCGAGCGTCCGGGCGGGTCGGCTTGGTGCGTGGTGGGCGCCCATGCGGGCGGCGTCGGCGAGCAGGCGTATCTCGCCGGGCTCGTAGAAGTCGAGCGCTGCTGGCTCCTGTTCGCGTCGCTTGGCGGTGGCGGCCGCGAAGTTCTCTGTGATCCCGTACTGGTTGGGGCGTCTGGCGGCGTAGCCGAGGATCGAGCAGATGAGCTGGCGGTAGGCGTTGATGGTGCGTCGGCTCAGGCCGCGATCGTCGAGGTCATCGAGCCAGCGGTCGATCTCCTCGGTCGTGATCGTGTGTAGCTGACGTCCGCCGAACCGGCGCAGGATGCGTCCGTTGGCGCGTCGGCGTCCCTGCTTGCGTGCGGGTGTGTCCGGTGGCGTGAGCCGGTAGCGATAGCCCTGGAGCGTGGAGGGCTTCAGGTCATCGACCCGTTCGACATGACGCAGCCAGTCCACGGCGGCTGTGTCGAACAGCGCGCTTGTGCCGCCGCAGAGCAGGACCAGCTCCTGCTCGTGCGCGACGATCGCTGCTGCCATCGCCCTGCGCGCGTCCCGCTCGGCAAGAAAGCCCTCGGCTGGCGTTCCGAGCCGCGGGCGCCAGCCGGCGTCTGCGTCTCGCTCAAGCCAGGCCGGCCCGAGGCGCTGCTTGACCTGCCGGCGCTCAGAGTCGCGCCACTTCGCCTCATAGAAACGGGCGGCCGCGATAGGCGCGAACCAGCAATGCTCCTGATCGGGTGGGGTTCATCACGGCTCGATCGTAGGCCGCGCGAAGCGCGCGATGGGGCCAGGTTCAGGATCGACCGCGGCGCTGTGGATGCCGCTTCGTCATCGGCTGTTGTCGTAGACCTCGATCCGCGCGCGTGAGCCGGGTGCGGCGGCGAGGCGCGCGTCGCAGGTGACGAGGGGGACGTCGAGCGCTTCGGCGAGCGCGACAAAGGTGGCGTCGTAGGCGGTGAGGTTCTCGCGCAGTTCCCAGACGCGGTCGTTGAGCGGCTCGTGCGGGTAGCGCACGAGCGCCAGGTCGGTGTAGTCGGTGCGGGCGTCGTGCGCGCGCTCACCACTGATCTGTCCTCTGCGCAGCATGCGCCGCAACGCGTGCAGGACCTCGGTGTCGATGAGATGCGGAGCGTGCAGGTCGCCGTCCTCGGCGAGGCGCTCGACCAGTCCCGTGGCGGGGTCGCGGGCGGCGAGCGCTTCGAGCACCGCCGAGCTGTCGACGACGAGCACCGCGTGTCAGGGTCGGTCGCGGCCGGCACGGATCGCCGCGACGATCGCTCTGCTCGACGCGCCGCCGGCACGCGAGCGGGCGCGCTGGAGCAGCTCCGCGACCGGCGGGCGCTGCGCGGCCCGCTCGAGCTCAGCCAGCGCGAAGTCCGAGAGCGAGACGCCGGCGGACGCCGCGCGCGTGCGCAGCGCGCGGTGGACGTCGTCGGGGACGTTGCGGACCTGGATCGTCTTCATAGGAGCGAGTGTAGCGAGCAGCATGCATGACACCCAAAATGCATGCAATCCTCCACGCTCTGACCTCCGGTCCCGCATCAGCGCCGCCCAGCCGTCAGCTCCCTTCGGACTCTTTCGCGTCTCTTCGCGCTTATTCGCACCGGTTCGCTTGCGTCCTCGGTCCGCCATCTCCAACGCAGCCCCCATCTTGAGCGACCTGACCACCGAGTCCTCTGGTGAGAGCCAGAGGTCAGGCGTCGCTTCCGTGCGTCGGCACCGAACGGCCGCGAACGGCGCCGAATGGGGCCCACGAGAAACGCGTCCGCGTCGTGAGCGACGCCGAACAGGAGCGAACAAAGCCCAGGAGGTCGAGGCGATAAAAAGGGGACCAAGGCCCGGTTCGAGGCGCTTCCCAGTCCGCTCCGGATTATCGAAAATCGCTGTTGTAAGGGACTTTTCGGAAACCTGGCGCATTTGAAGTCTGGCCTGTCACGCCAGAGGTCGGGGTTCGAGTCCCGTCGCTCTTGTCCTAAAAGCCCTGCAAATGCAAAGTTATTTCGTGCCCAGGCTGGTCCCGGTATTTTTCGGTTGATCGGACCAGGGGTCGGCCTGTAGGTGGCGTCAGGGCGGCATGGCGATCTCGGCTCGCTGTGGATCGAATGCCATTGTTTGCAGGGGATTCCTAAAGCGGGGCTGGTGCACGACCGGACGGTGCTCTACGCGCTCAACCGCTTCCTCGCGATGTATGTCTGCGACCTCGACCCCGAGGGCTTCGACATCGCCGACGACGATCTCGGTGCGCTCTTCGGGGTGGAAGGGCAGCTCGCGCGAAAGCCCCCGCCGAAGTGGGCGCGTCGAGCAGTCTTCTTCCGCGAGCGCGGCATGTGTGCCGAGTGCCAGACAAACCTGTCCGGACTGCTGTCGACGCTGTCAGTCCGTCACTTCGATCACATGGTGCCCCTCGCCCGCGGCGGGCTCAACGACGTGACCAACCTTCAGCTCCTGTGCGATCGATGCAACCGCGACAAGTCGTCCGACGATCGCGAACCGAGTCGCCGCGTGCAGCACTGGTACCGCATGTCGGTGTGACGACTACGGCTCCGTGTGAGCGACACAGCCGGCCCAGCTGAACGGCTGCGGCAGCTCTCGGAGTCGCTGGTCGTTGTCTTGCCAGTCGCGTCTGATGTGACGGCCGAGGACGACGAGCGCGATCGGGCCGGCGCCGGCGTGGCGGAGTGCGCCGGCGGCACTCTGGGCGTTCGCGCCGGTCGTCCAGGTGTCGTCGATGAGGAGGACCGGGTCGGCGGACAGGCGGCGGGCGGCGAGGTACTTCTCGGGATCGATCGTGCGGTCCGCGACCTCTGCGGAGGATCGTGTGAGCAGACGCTCGTAGCGGTCTCGGGTCGGCGCGACGTCTTCACCGACCATGTGGCGGAGTGGGTGGCGCCCGTCGCGTTCGGGGCTGCTGGACGGCACCGTGGTGACGATCGGGAACCAGCGCGCGCCTGCGGCGACTGCGATGCAGGGCTCGTGGTCGGCGAGGAAGCGCCAGAGCACTGCGGCGAGTTCGATCTGCATGCGGCGGGCGACGCCTCCACCGAGACGCTTGTAGCCCGCGAGCACGTGATGGAGCTGCTCGCCGGCGACGCTGTATGAGATCGGCGCGACGACGTCGAGGGTGCGCTCGGCGCGCTGGCAGACGTAGCAGCGGGCGTATCCCTCGGTGAACGTGAAGCACGTCTCGCAGACCCCGGCTCCCGGTCGAGGGTTGAGCAGGAGGTTCGTGTAGACGTCGGTGAGCTCGGCGACAGTCGGCATGCCGAAGGGCGGCTATGCGACGAGCGCGTCGACCGAGGTCAGGCGGTCGACGAGTGTGGTGATCTGCTCCGGCGAGGTCACGACGTGCGTGCCGGGTCGTTCCGCGTACTCGCGCGCCCAGGCGTGCTCGAGCAGCGACTCGAGGAGGAACACGGGACGGCCATGCTCGAGCGCGAGCCGTGCCTGCATGCGCGCACCGCTCGTCTGCGATGCCTCGACCACGACGGTCGCGAGCGCGAACCCGGACATGACGGCGTTGCGCATCGGAAAGCTGCGTCTGGTCGGCGGTGCGTCGGGCCAGAACTGCGAGATCACCGCGCACTCGGTGGCGATCTGGCGCTGCAGGTCAGCGTTCTGAGCCGGATAGGCGCGACGCAGACCGGTGCCGACCACCGCGACGGTCCGGCCGCCCTGAGCAAGCGCCGCGGTGTGGGCGGCGGCGTCGATGCCCGCTGCCAAGCCGCTGACCACCGTGTAGTCGGCGTCCACGAGGTGCTCGGCGATCGCGCGAGCGTTCCGCAGGCCGCGCTCGGACGCGCTGCGCGTGCCGACGACCGCGACGCCTCGCGCGTCCCGCGTCTGAAGCTGACCGGCAACGAAGACGAACGGTGGGCGGTCATGGACCGAGCGCAGGTTCTCCGGATAGCCGGGATCCAGCAGCGTCAGCAGCCGCATCCCATCCTGCTCCCACGCCTCGATTTCCGCGACGATCGCGTCGAGGTCAGGCGCTGTGTCGTCCTTGCCAAACAGCGTGGGCGTGCGCTGCGCGTCCGCCAGCTCTGCTTCGAGAACCGTGGTCGCGCACTCGGTTTCCTCGAGGAGGTCCGCGTACTCGGACCAGCGACGTGTGCCTGTTCGCAGGAGGGCTACGAGTGCGGCGGCTTCGATACGCGTGCTCATCAGCTCAGGCTATCGACACGAACATGTGTTCGCCAATTTTACGTCCTGCGACGGACGTGTGCCTCGCGATCCTGATCTGGTCCCTCTGAGCGCCGGTCTCGTCGGCCAGAGGTCGACCGAACGGAGCCGAACAGCCGCGAACGCACCCGAAAGGCTCCGAAGAACAGACGCGAACATTTCCACGGAGGTCGAGGCGTTAAAAAGGGGACCAGACCCGCACTCCGGACCCCGCGACCCCCACTCCGAATTGGCGAAAAACGCCGTGGAATAATGCAACCGCCACCGTCGCGAAGGTGTACCGATGCGATCGTGTCGGGTGTATGCTCCTTCCGTGGTCAAGCGCACCAACATCAATCTCGATCTGGACCTCGTCGAGCAGGCGGCGCATGAGCTGGGTACCCGCCGCACGACGGACACGGTCCATGAGGCGCTTCGCGATGTCGTCGCCCGTGCACGGCGGGTGCGGCTCGCACGACGTGACTTCGCTGACCTGACGCCCGATGCCCTGGAGCAGATGCGGCGGCCGGCAGGTCGCAGCGCTTGACCGAGCTGGCTGACACCAGTGCGTGGGTGTGGTCGCGCCGGCCGGGTCATCGCGACCTTCGTCACGCTTTCGACGTCGCTCTCGTTGACGGCGAGATCGCGACCTGCGACATGGTTCGCCTCGAGCTGCTCTACAGCGCTCGCAACGCCGGTGAATTCGGCGAACTTCGTGACGAGTTGGCGGCGCTGCGCGATTGCCCGGTCGGCAAGGAGCAGTGGGATCGTGCGCTCTGGGTCTATGAGCAACTTGCCGCGCAGGGGGGAGCGCATCAGCGCTCGGTCAAGCACGCGGACCTCCTCATCGCCGCTGCAGCAGAAGCAGCCGGTCTGACTGTCTTGCACTACGACGAAGACTTCGACCGCATCGCCGAGATCACCGGCCAGCCGACACGCTGGCTCGCCGACCGCGGCGCTCTCTGATCCGCTGACGGGGTTCTGTAGGCCCGCACCGCGCACTCGACGGCGATCCGGCGCTGAAGGTGCGGGCCGGCCCCAGTCGAGCCGGTCAGCCGGGCGCCGCGGGCCTGGGCTCCGCGCCCGGCTGCAGGGTGGGGATCCCCCGTGTGAACGGCAGCGCGAGCAGCGCGATGAGCGCGAGGATGAAGAGCGCGGAGCGCAGGCCGTCGATCTGACTTTTGGTGTTCTCGTCGACGATCGCGTCGGCGGTGGCGGCTGGAACGCCGGCATCGTCGAGCGCCGCCCGCAGATCCTTCTCGGAGATGAACTCGGCGCCGCCCGCCAGTTGCACCTGGGCTTGGTTGGCCACGTTCTGCGGGACCGCCGGGTTGTTCTGGACGCCGGTCAGAAATGAGGCGGTCAGCGCGGAGATGAGCACGGCGCCGGCGAGCGCGGTGCCGATCGACGCACCGAGCTGGCTGCCCGTGTTCTGCAGGCCGCCGACCTCGCCGCTCTGCTCGTCGGGCACGGCGGATACGGTCACGCTTCCGAGTTGGGAGGCCATGGCGCCCAGTCCGGAGCCGGCGAGCAGCAGCGGCCACGTCACGATCTCCGGGCCGGCGCCGACCTCGAGCAGCGCGACGAGGAGCACCAGCCCGGCGAACAGCAAGGCGAAGCCGACGTCGACCACCCGCCGCGGAGAGGCGTCCGGGCGCAGCCGCGGGACTGCCACGGCGAACAGCAGCAGCGTCAGCGAAAGGGGCAGCAGGCGCACGCCCGTCTCGATCGCCGACAGGCCCAGCGAGACCGAGAGATAGAGCGGCACGGAGAAGAAAAGCCCGGCCTGGACCAGGAACATGAACAGGAACGCGACGACGCCGCTGCGCATCTGGAGGTTGCGCAGCAGGGACGGGTTGACGAGCGCGTCCTTGCCCTGCTCGAGCCGGCGGCTCTCCCAGCGCAGGAACCCGGCCAGCACGACGAACCCTCCGAGGATCATCCAGACCACCGGGGAGAGCCCCAGCCACTGCGGCGCCTCGGGCTTGGGCTGCACGAAGCCCCACGTCCCGGCCTTGAGGATGCCCAGCACGATCAGCCCGAGGCCCGCGGCGGAGAGCGCCGTGCCGACCAGATCAAGGTGGGCGCCTTCCGTCGGAGGCGTGTCGTTCACCCGCCGCGACAGCCAGAGGATCGCCAGCACGATCAGGACCTCGCCGGCGAACACGTAGCGCCACGAGGCATAGGTGGTGAACGCTCCCCCGATCAGCGGCCCGAGCGCCACGGCTATCGCGCCCGCTGCCGCGACGAGCCCGTACGCGCGCGGGCGCGCGGACTTGTCGAAGTTCGCGGCGACGAGGGCCACGATCGCGGGCATGATCAGCACCGCTCCGAGCCCCTCGAGGAACGACCACCCGATGATCAGGACAGTGAGGTTCGGCGCTTGCGAGGTGGTGAACGACCCGCAGGCGTACACGATGCAGCCGAGCGTGAACGCCTTCTTGCGGCCGAGGATCTCGCCGACCTTCCCGCCGGTGATCATCAGCGACGCCATCACCAGCGTGTAGAGCGTGATCGCCGTCTGAACGCCGGTGACGGTCGTGTCGAGATCCTTGGCGACCGTCGCGATCGCCGTGTTCATCACCGAGGTGTCGAGCGCCATCACGAACTGGCCCGCCGCCAGGGTGGCCAGGACGATCCCGGCGCCGGACGCCGCAACGCTCGCGCTGTGCTCAGCGGCCACGTCGGTCACGGCTTCCTCCTCCGCGGCGAGCACACGCCGATGCCGCGCCGCTCCGGTTCGATCACGGGCTCGGCGTCGTCACCTTCGGCTCCCGGCGACCGCCGGAGGCGGCCGCTTCGGCCGCGTCGATCGCGTACGCCGCGCCGATGAGCGTGAGGTGGCTGAACGCCTGCGGGAAGTTGCCGACCTGCCGCTCGCGCTTGACGTCGTACTCCTCGGCCAGCAGGCCGAGATCGTTGCTCAGGCCGGCGAGCCGCTCGAACAGGGCCCGCGCCTCGTCGACGCGGTCGTTGAGCGCCAGGGCGCTGACCAGCCAGAAGGAGCATGCGAGGAACTGCCCCTCGTCGCCCGGCAGCCCGTCGTCGGTCTGCGCCGTCGAGTACCGCGAGACGAACCCGTCCCGGCCGAGCTCGCGCGAGACCGCGTCGATCGTCCCCGTGACGCGCTCGTCCGAGCCCGGCAGGAATCCCAGGATCGGGATCGTGAGCACGCTCGCGTCGAGCTCCTGCGATCCGTAGTACTGCGTGAACGTCCGTCGCTCGGCGTCGTAGCCGTGCTCGCAGACGTCGCGATGGATCTCGTCGCGAGCCTGCTTCCAGCGCTCGAGCGGCGCGTCGAGGCCGAACCGCTCGACGAGCCGCACGGCGCGGTCGAACACGACCCACGCCATGACCTTGGAGTACGTGTAGTGCCGGCGCGGACCGCGTGACTCCCAGATCCCATCGTCAGGCTCGCGCCAGATCGTCTCGACGTACTCGAACAGGGTGCGCCACCGCGGCCAGGCCCGCTCGTCGATCCGGCTGAGGTGCTCGGAGGCGAGATAGAACGCGCTGACGACCTCGCCGTAGACGTCGAGCTGGAACTGCTCGGACGCCGCGTTGCCGACCCGCACCGGCTTGGAGCCCTCGTAGCCCGGGAACTCGCCGAGCTCGAACTCCGTCAGACGGCGCTCGCCGCGGATCCCGTACATGATCTGCGCCTTCCCGGGCTCGCCCGTGCCGGCGCGCCCCAGCCAGTCGCGGAAGCCGAGCGCCTCGTCGGTGTACCCGGCGGTCAGCAGCGCCTCGAGCGCGAGCACGGAGTCGCGCAGCCAGCAGTAGCGGTAGTCCCAGTTGCGCACGCCGCCGACGTCCTCCGGCAGCGACGTGGTGGGTGCGGCGACCAGCGCGCCCGTCGGCTCGTACGTCATCGCCTTGAGCGTCTTCAGGGAGGTCAGCACCTCGTCCCGGTACGGCCCGTCGTATGCGCACCGGTCGGTCCACGCTCGCCACCACGCCTCCGTCCGGGCAAGCGCCGAATCGGCGTCCTCGACCGGCGGTGTCTCCTCGTAGGAGGCGTGCCAGCACAGCGTGAAGTGCTCGCGGGCGCCCTCCGGGATGACGAAGTCGGCGTTGAGCATCCCGTCGCGGAGCTCCAGGGGCACCGCGGTGCTGAGCCGGAACGCGTCAGGTCCCGCGGTGGCGACCGCGCCGTCGGGCGCCGGCTCGACCCACGGCCTGATCGACCCGTAGTCGGGGCGCAGCGACAGCTCCAGCCGCATCGGAACGCGGCCTCGCACGCCCTCGACAATCCGCATCAGACGCGGCGGGCCCTCGGTGCGGCGCGGCATGAAGTCGATCACGCGCACCGCGCCCTCCGCGGTCTCGACGTCAGTCTCGAGCACGAGCGTCCCGGGCCGATAGCGCCGCGTGACCGCGGTGGCGGGTCCCGCCGGGCCCAGGCGCCAGCGTCCGTGGCGGTCGTCGCCCACGAGCGCCGCGAAGCACGACGCCGAGTCGAAGCGCGGCACGCAGAGCCAGTCCACGGACCCGTCACGCCCGACCAAGGCACCGCTCTGCAAATCTCCGATGTAGCCGTAGTCCTCGATGCGCATGCCGGTGCCTCCTGTGTTGCGTCGGTTCGATCGATCCGGCGAACCGAGCCGGCGGCGGGGACCGCAGGCGCGGGCCGAGATAGGTGCGCATGCGCTCAAGCGGGACCCGGCGCTGGCGTCGGTCTCGTCCCATCTTCACGTCCTCCTCGCGTACGCGTGCCCAGTGCCGAGCGCCGCGGGCGGTCGGCCGCAAGGGCCGAGCACATCCGAGTGTCGCCCGCCGCCGGTCGGACCGCATCACCCCGATGGGATGAAGCGGCCCCGGCGCCGCGATGGCACGCGGGCGCTCACGTGAGCGCTTCGACCCCTTGACCGAGGGCGTACACGCCGGCCGCGAACGCCGCGATCGCGCCAAGCGTCCAGCCGTTGCGCGTCAGCCAGCTCTGGGTCCCGGCGAGGGCGGCGGCGACGCTTCCCGGCCTGACGAAGAGCGCCAGCACGGTGCTCTCCACGAAGATCAGGACCGCCATCGCGCAGATCAGCACGGCGAGCACGTTCGAGCTCGCCGGGCTTCCGCTGTCCGCGATCTGCTGCACGGCGAGCAGGTACAGCGGCGAGGGCAGGAACATCGCGAGCCCGAGCACGAACGACCACTTCTGGCTCGTGGTCGCGCGCTGCGACCACAGCGAGATCCGGCCCGGCTCGGGCCCCTCGTCGCTGACCGGCTTGCCGGGATCGCGCGCGCGGCGGCGCCACAGCCACGCCGCGAGCCCAAGCAGTGCGATCCCGACGGCGATCTGCACCCCGCCGCTGGCCGGCTTGCTGTCCTGGCTTGTCGCGCCGGACTCCGTCAGGACCGTGAGCGCGACGAGGCCCGCGCAGACCACCATCAACGCCGCACCGGTGAAGTACGCCAACACGAGCCGGCGCGGGTGATCGCCGGTCAGCAGGAGGAGCAGCACCAGCAGCGCCGGCGGATAGATCGCCGCGCTGAGCGCAAGCGGAAGGGCCTCAGAAAGCGCTCTCACACGGAAACACCGTAGGCCGCCCGCAGCATGCGGGCAAACGCCTGAATCGGCGGACGGCGCCGGGATGCTCTGCCGAAGCGCTCCTGGGGATGCACCTGCCCGGCTCCGCCTGCGCGACCGGTCGGGCAGCTCCAACGGCTTGGCCTGAGCGCGACGATCGTGGCGGTTGGCTATCGCTTGGCTTAGGGTGGGGCTTTCCGCTTGCAGGTCGTGACCATTCGGGAGGGTGTTGGTGCAGGACACCACGTGCCATATGTCGATCTCGCTTGACGGCTTCGTCGCCGGGCCGGAGCAGAGTCGCGAGCATCCGCTGGGCAAGCGCGGGATGGAGCTGCACGGCTGGCACCTGGGCGACGAGCGCGCCAATGAGGCCGACGAGACGGCGACTGGCTGGCTTATGCGTCCGCGTGGCGCCTATGTGATGGGCCGCAATATGTTCGGGCCGATCCGCGGCGCGTGGGAGGAGGACTGGCGCGGGTGGTGGGGACCCGAGCCGCCTTACCACGCTCCGGTGTTCGTGCTCACCCATCACGCTCGCGAGTCGATCGAGATGGATGGGGGGACGACCTTCCATTTCGTCACGGGCGGGTTCGACGCCGCCTACGCGCAGGCGCGCGAGACCGCCGGCGATGACGGCGTGGACATCGCGGGGGGCGCCTCGACCGTGCGGCAGGCGCTGATCGCCGGAGTCATCGACGAGCTCACCCTCGACATCGCACCGGTCTTGCTCGGGTCGGGCGAGCGGATCTTCGACGGCGTCGAGTCCTTCGGCATGGAGCCGGTGGAGGTGCTGCATTCGCCGCTGGCCACGCACATCCGCTACCGCCGGGCGCTCGGCCTCGATGCGGGGATCGACGAGTGACAGCGTTCCACCAAGACCTCGCGCATGGCGTTGACCGCACCGCCTGACGCGGCAACCGGCGAGGCGCTCGTGCCCGAGGCCCCGGCGCAGGCTCCGGAGGCCGGGCAGCTCGCGTATGTCCGCGGTCGCATGTGGGTGGTCGCGGACGCCGAGCGCGACTCGCGGCCGCCGGCGGACGGTCGGGCGCCGCAGCACCTCGTCTCGCTCGTGTCGGTCGAGGACGACGCGAGCGGCGAGACGCTGAAGGTCGTGTGGGAGATCGAGCCGGGCACGCGCGTCGTCGAGCAGGCGGAGCTGCCGCCGGTCGGCGACCGCTTCGACGACCCCGCCGAGCTCGACGCGTTCCTCGACGCCGTCCGCTGGGGCGCCGTCACGAGCGCCGACCAGCGGTCGCTCCAGGCGCCGTTCCGCAGCGGGATCGCGATCGAGGACTACCAGCTCGAGCCGCTCGTGCGTGCGCTGCGGATGCCGCGCACGACGCTGCTGATCGCCGACGACGTCGGCCTCGGCAAGACGATCGAGGCCGGCCTCGTCGTCCAGGAGCTGCTGCTGCGCCACCGCGCGCGCACGGTGCTCGTCGTCTGCCCGGCCTCGCTCCAGATCCAGTGGCGCGACGAGCTGCGCGACAAGTTCGGCCTGGAGTTCCGGATCGTCGACCGTGCGCTGCTCGGCACGCTGCGCCGCTCCCGCGGCGTCACGGCCAACCCGTTCGCGCACTTCCCGCGGCTGATCGTCTCGATCGACTGGCTCAAGGGGCCGCTCGCGATGCGCCTCCTGCGCGAGGCGCTCCCGGCGCATCCGGAGATCCCGCGCCGCTTCGACATGCTGATCGTCGACGAGGTGCACAACTGCGCGCCGAGCGGGGCCGGCGGACGCTACGCGCGCGACACGCTGCGCACGGCGGCGATCCGCACGCTCGCTCCCCATTGCGAGCATCGCCTGTTCCTCTCGGCGACGCCGCACAACGGCTACGACAACTCGTTCGCCGCGCTGCTCGAGCTGCTCGACCCGCACCGCTTCGCGCGCGGCATCAGACCGCTGCCCGAAGCGACCGACGAGGTGACGGTCCGCCGGCTCAAGTCGGAGCTGACCGAGGCGGACGGCACGCCGCGCTTCCCCAGACGGACCGTCGTGATGCTGGAGGTCGAGCATCCGGAGCAGGAGCGCGCGGTCCACGCGGACCTGGTCGCCTACGGCGCCGCGCGCGCGCGCCGCCTGCGCGCCGACCGCGCCGGCGAGCTGGCCGCCGACTTCGTCGTGACGCTGCTCAAGAAGCGGCTGTTCTCCTCGCCGGCCGCGTTCCTGCGGACGCTCGAAGCGCACCGCGAGACGATCGAGCGCGGCCCCGACCAGACGCTCGCGCCGACGCCGACGGTCCTCCAGCGGCTGTTCGACGACGCCGCGCACGAGCTCGACGGCGAGCAGGCCGAGGACGGCGTCGGCGCGGCGACCCGCGAGGCGCTCGCGGCGGCCGAGCAGAGCGCCGGCGGCGCGCCGACCGCGGAGGAGCGGGCGCTGCTGGAGCGCATGCTCGCGTGGGCGCGGCCGGCGGCCGTGAGCGAGGACGCGCGCACGCGGCGCCTGCTCGACTGGGTCGAGCAGCACGTCATGCCGCAGGGGCGGGTGAGCGACGAGCGCGTGATCGTCTTCACCGAGTACCGCGCCACCCAGCGCTACCTCCAGGAGCGGCTGGTCGCGCGCGGCATGGCGGGCGAGCGGATCGCGCTGCTCGACGGCACGACCGACGAGCAGGCGCGCGAGCGGATCAAGGCGCAGTGGCAGGAGCCGCCGGGCGCCTATCCCGTGCGCGTGCTGCTCGCGACCGACGCCGCCTCGGAGGGGATCTCGCTCCAGAAGCACTGTCACCTGCTCGCGCATGCGGAGATCCCGTGGAACCCGAACCGGCTCGAGCAGCGCAACGGCCGCATCGACCGCCATGGCCAGCCCGCGCCGGAGGTGCTCGTGCACCACGCCGTCAGCGCGGGCTGGGAGCGCGCCGCGCGCGCGGCCGACGGCACGCTCGAGGGCGACCTCGACTTCCTCGCGCGGGTCGTACGCAAGGTCGAGCAGATCCGCGAGGACCTCGGCAGCGCCGCGCCCGTGATCGCCACCCAGGTCGAGGAGGCGATGCTCGGCCGCCGCCGCGCGCTCGACGAGCGCCGCTTCGGCGACAACCGCGAGCTGCGCCGGCTGCTCAGACAGCGCCTCTCGATGCGCGAGCGGCTGGTGCGGCTGCGCGCCGAGCTGGAGCAGAGCCGCGCGACGCTCCAGTTGCGGCCGGACCGCGTCGCGCGTGTCGTCCACACCGCCCTGCGGCTCGCGCGCCAGCCGCCGCTGGAGCCCGGCGCGGAGCCCGGGACCTGGATCGTCCCCGCGTTCACCGCCGACGGCTGGTCGCAGGCGACGCGCGGCCTCGCGCATCCGGCCCGCCCGGACGTGCAGCGGCCGATCACGTTCGACCACGCGCTCGCGCGCGAGCGCACCGACGTCGTGCTCGCCCATCTCGGCCACCGGCTCGTGCGTCAGTCGCTGGCGCTGCTGCGCGCCGAGGTGTGGGGGATGGGCGACCGGCTGCGGCGCGTGACCGTCCGCTACGCCGACGCGTCGCTCGAGGTCCCGGTCGCGATCGCCTATGGACGGCTGGTCGTGACCGGCGCCAGCGGCCATCGGCTGCACGAGGAGGTGATCGCCGCCGGCCTGCGCCTGCGGGGCGACGGGTCCGCGACGCGCCTCAGAGCGCGCGAGACGGACAGCGCGATCGGAGGTGCGCTGGACGCGGCCGTGCCGGAGACGCTGTCCGACCGGCTCGTCCCGCGCCTCCAGGCGGCCGCGGACCGGTTGCGCGCGGCGCTCGAGGCGCGCGCCGGCGACCGCGCGCGCGACCTCGCGACCACGCTGGCGCGGCGCGCCGAGGAGGAGCGGCGCGACGTCGCCCTGACGCTGACCGAGCTGGAGGCGACGATCCGCCGCGAGGCGTTCGGCGAAGGATCGGCGCAGCTCCAGCTCGTCACCGGGCTGGAGCTCGACGCCGGCGACCTGCGCCAGGTCGAGGCGGACCGCCGCGCGCTGCGCGAGCGGCTCGACCGCATCCCGGACGAGATCGCTGTCGAGCAGGCCGCGATCGCCCAGCGCTACGCCGAGCCGCGCCACCGGCTGTTCCCGGCGGCCGTGATGCTGCTCGTGCCGGAGGGCGTGCGGCTCTGATGGCGCAGCCGAGCGTCGAGCGCCATCACGCGGAGTGGCTGTCGCTGGTGGAGACGGCCGGGCCGTTCCTGACGGTTCCCGTCCTCAAGCGGGCGCTGCCGCACGGCCTCGACGCGGTCCCGCCGTCGCTGTCGAACCTGCGAGTCGCCTACGCGGAGTGGCAGGAGGACCCGAGCCTGCGGCGCCGCTGGATCCGCTGGGTGCTCGACGAGCTGCTCGAGCTGCGCGGGCGGACGTCGGAGGCGACCGACGCCGATCCGTCGCACCGGATCGCCGAGCAGGACCTGACGATCCGCCCGAGCTTCGTCGTGCGCGACCTCGCCGCGGACGGGTCGCCGGCGGTCCTGCTCGTGCACGTCGTCGACGGCGTCGGCGACCGCTCGATCGACCGCGCCGCCGAGCTGGCGCGGGCGAGTCGCGTGCCGCTGGCGCTCGTCACCGACGGGGAGCGCTGGACGCTCGTGTGGGCGCGCACCGGCGCGACGACCGGCGTCTGCACCTGGCGCGCCGACATCTGGTTGCAGGAGCCGATCACGCTGCGCGCCTTCGTGACGCTGCTCGGCGCGCGCCGCTTCTTCGCGCTGCCGTCCGACGAGGGCCTCGCGGAGCTGCTCCAGGAGAGCGCCGACAAGCAGCAGGAGGTGACCGACCGGCTCGGCGCGCAGGTCCGCCAGGCGGTCGAGCTGCTGATCGCGACGCTCGATCGCGCCGACCGCGGGACGCACGGAGAGCTGCTCGCCCGGCTCGACGACGAGGAGGTCTACCGCGGCGCCGTCACGGTGATGATGCGGCTCGTCTTCCTGTTCGTCGCCGAGGATCGGCGGCTGCTGCCGATCGAGGACCAGGCATATGAGGAGACGCTCGCGGCCTCGACGCTGCGCGGCCAGCTCCAGGAGCGAGCCGACCGCTACGGCGAGGAGGTGCTGGAGCACTCCACGGCCGCCTGGCACCGGCTGCTCGCGCTCTTCCGCGCCGTCCACGGCGGCGTGCGGCACGAGGCGCTGCCGCTGCCCGCCTACGGCGGCGGCCTGTTCGATCCCGACCGCTACCCGTTCCTGGAGGGGCGCGCCGCCGGGACCGACTGGCACGCGACCGCCGCGCATCCGCTGCCGGTCGACGACCGCACGCTGCTGCACCTGCTCGACGCGCTCCAGACGCTCGACCAGGGCGGCCGCGACGGCGCGCGCGTGCGCCTGTCGTTCCGCGCGCTCGACGTCGAGCAGATCGGTCACGTCTACGAGGGCCTGCTCGACCACACGGCGGTCCGCGAGTCCGAGCCGGCGCTCGGCCTGCTCGGCAGACACGAGCCGGAGCTGCGGTTGGGCGAGCTCGAGGCCTGGCGCGCGCAGGGCGAGGCGGTGCTCGTCGACGCGCTCGCGAGCGCGACCGGCAAGAGCGCGAGCGCGGTCGCGAAACTGCTCGACGTCGAGCCGGCCGCCGATCGGCGGGCGCGCCTGCGCTCGGCGTGCGGCAACGACGAGCGGACGCTCGCGCGCGTGCTGCCCTACCAGGCGCTGCTGCGCACGGACCTGCGCGGCGATCCGCTCGTGCTGCCGGCCGGCGCGCTGTTCGTCACGCAGGCCCTCGACCGGCGCAGCTCGGGCACCTACTACACGCCGCGCTCGCTCGCCGAGGAGGTCGTCCAGCACGCGCTCGACCCGGTCGCCTACGAGCCGGGGCCGGCCCAGACGCCCGACCGCGACGCGTGGCGGCTGCGGCCCGCCGCCGAGCTGCTCGACCTCAAGATCGCCGACATCGCGATGGGCTCGGGCGCGTTCCTCGTCGGCGCCTGCCGCTACCTCGCACGCCGGCTGCTGAAGGCCTGGGCGGAACTGGACGGCGAGCGCGAGTGGACGGTGTTCGGCCGCCCGCGCGCCGAGGCGTCCGACGAGCAGGCGATCCCGGCCGACCCGCAGGAGCGCGAGCTGCTCGCGCACCGCCTCGTCGTGGAGCGCTGCCTGTACGGGGTCGACCGGAACCCGATGGCGGTCGAGATGGCGAAGCTGTCGCTGTGGCTCGTCACGCTCGCGAGCGGCCGGCCGTTCTCGTTCGTCGACCACGCGCTGCGCGCCGGCGACTCGCTGCTCGGCGTCACGAGCCTGCACCAGCTCCGCAACCTGCACCTCGATCCGGCGCGGCCGCGCCAGAGCACGCTCGACCTCGGCCTCGAGGAGGTGCCGCGCGCCGTCGACCGCGCGCTCGCGCTGCGCGAGTCGATCGAGCACTTCGCGGTGACGACCGCGAGCGAGGCCGAGTCGAAGGCGCTGCGCCTGCACGAGGCCGAGGAGGCCGTCGCCGACGCCCGCCTGCTCGGCGATCTGATCGTCGGCGCCGCGATGGCGAAGCTGGAGGACGCGGATCCGCTCGCCGGCGGCGTCGCCGCCCAGGTGAGAGCGCTGCTCGACCCGGATCTCGACGCGGGCACGCGCGCGCTCGCGCGCGGCGAGCTGTTCGAACTGGCGAGATCGTGGCTCGCCGACGGCCGCCCCTTCCACTGGGCGCTCGAGTTCCCGGAGGTCGAGCGCCGCGGCGGCTTCGACGCGATCGTGGGCAACCCGCCGTTCCAGGGCGGCCAGAAGATCACCGCGGCGCTCGGCACGAACTACCGCGACTACCTCGTCGAGCGGATCGCCGGCGGGCGGCGGGGCAGCGCCGACCTCGTCGCCTACTTCTACCTGCGCGCCGGGAGCCTGCTGCGCGAGGGCGGCGACTTCGGCCTGATCGCGACGAACACGGTGGCGCAGGGCGACACGCGCGAGGTCGGGCTGGACCGGCTCGTCGAGCGCGGCGTGACGTTCGCGCGCGCGGTGGCGAGCGAGCCGTGGCCGGGGGGCGCGAACCTGGAGATGGCGACGGTGTGGGGGCGGCGCGGGCCGTGGGAGGGCGAGCGGACGCTCGACGGCGCGGTCGTCCCGGGGATCACGACGTCGCTGACCGTGCAGGGGCGGGCGCAGGGGACGGCGCGACGGCTGGCGGCCAACGCGGGCCAGTCGTTCCAGGGCTCGATCGTGCTGGGGAGAGGCTTCCTCCTCACCCCCGCGGAAGCGGAGGCGATGATCGCCGCCGAGCCGGCCAGCGCGGCGGTCATCAAGCCCTACCTCAACGGCGAGGACCTGAATTCCCATCCGGAGGGATCCGCGTCGCGTTGCGTGATCGACTTCCAGGACTGGCCGCTCGCGCGAGCCCAGGACTTCGACCGGCCGTTCGCCCAGGTCGAGAGGTACGTGCGACCCAAGCGCATGGGCAACAACCGTGCGCTGTATCGCGAGCGCTGGTGGCAGTTCGCCGAGCGGCGTCCGGGCCTCTATCCGGCGATCCGAGGGTTCGATCGCTGCATCGCGATCGCGCAGACGAGCAACGTCATGCAGCCGATGTTCGTCGCAACCGGGGGCGTGTTCTCGCAGATGCTCGTGGTGTTCGCATACGACGACGACGCGCATTTCGGGCTGCTCTCGAGCGGGGTGCATTGGTGGTGGGCCGTCACGCACGGGTCCACGATGCGAAACGACGCGCGCTACATCCCGTCCGACTCCTTCGTGACCTTCCCCCAGTCGGAGCTCACGCCTGAGCTGGGACGCGCCGGCGGCGCGCTGCACGAGCACCGCGCCGCGCTCATGCGCGACCGGCAGGAGGGGCTGACGCAGACGTACAACCGCGTCCACGATCCCGCCGAGCATGCGCAGGACATCGTGCGGCTGCGGGAGCTGCACGTCGAGCTCGACCACGCGGTGCGCGACGCCTACGGGTGGGGCGACCTCGAGCTGGGGCACGACTTCCACGACACGAAGCGCGTCGGCATGCGCTACACCTTCGAGCCGGTCGCTCGGCAGGAGGTGCTCGACCGGCTGCTGGAGCTCAACCACGAGCGCTACGCGGAGGAGGCCGCGCGCGGGCTGCACGAGCGCAGAGGCAGAGCGAGACGCAGACGAGCGGCGGCGGCGCCGGACGGCGTGATGGCGATGGACTTCGACGGTGTCTGACGGCGACGGCGGGAGCGCGCTCGAGCGCTCGCCGAGCGAGCTGCGCGACGAGCTGGAGCGCTACATCCGCGAGGACCTCGTCGGGCCGGTCAACGGCGCCTACGAGGAGATCGAGGAGCCGCCGGTCGATCGCTACCTGCTGGGCCTGCTCGCGCCGCGCGAGACGCCGGCGCCGCCCGCGGCGGCCCCCGCGCGGCGGCCTGCCGCGCCGCGCACCGACGAGGCGGAGGAGGCGGACGAGCTGGCGCTGCCGGAGGACGAGCTCGCCACCGGCGACGTGACCGCCGACAACGGCGAGGAGGGCATCGCCGAGGACCGCCCGGCGGCGGTCGAGCAGCTCGTGCCCTCCTCGTTCGGCATGACGTTCGCGCTCGACGGCGACTGCCGGACGCTGCGCGTCGACGCGCGCTGGGGCGCGTACGAGCGCGCGGTCAGCGAGGAGAAGCTCGACCGCCGCGGAGCGCCGCTGCGCGTCTGGCGGCGCCGGCCGTGCGGCGGGCGGCGCGACGTCGAGATCCCCGCGCACGGCCCGATCGCAACGTTCTCGCCGGACGCCCAGGAGCCCGCGGTGGAGGTGCGCGGCTTCGTCCGCGGCCGCGACGGGCATCGCCTCGTGACGCTCTTCCTGCTCAACGGACAGCAGCGCGGCGAGACGCGCGCGCCCGAGCGCTGGCTCGCGCAGGCCGAGCTGTCGGTCGCCGCTCCGGATGGCGCCGCCGTCTTCGTGCGGCGCCCGATCGACGTCGTCGGTCTGGCGCCGGCGGTCGACCGGGAGGAGCTGGCCAGCCTTGAGATGCAGTACCGCGACGTCGCCGAGCTGGCCGTCGGCCATGGCGTCGCGGTGCACGCCGACTTCGACGCGCCCGAGCGCCCGGACCGCGGACGGCGGCTGACGAGCGCGGCGATGCCGCGCGCGGACGTGCCGCTGACCGAGGCGCCGACGTCCGCCGACTTCCGCGCGGCGCCGGCGATCGGCGAGCCGTTCGCGCGCGCGGCGGCGGCGTTCGACATGCGGCGCCTCGCCGAGGCCGGCCGCGACGAGCTGCCCGCGCTGCTGACGCCGCTCGCCGACGCCTACGAGGCGTGGATCGACGCGCAGGAGCGCCGCAGGGACGACCCGCAGGCGCGGCTCGACGGCTACGCGGCGCCGGCCGCGGACCACGTCGCGCATGCGCGCGCCGCCGTCGCGCGCATGCGCGCCGGGATCGCCGTGCTCGCCGAACCCGCCGGCGGCGCGGGCGACGCCGCCGAGGCCTTCCGCTTCGCCAACCACGCGATGTGGCGGCAGCGCGTGCACGCGCTCGCCGCCGAGGAGCGGCGCAAGGATCCGCGGCTGAAGCTGCACGACGCGGTCGCGCGCAAGGACGAGCCCGCCAACCGCTCGTGGTACCCCTTCCAGCTCGCGTTCATCCTGCTCAACCTGCCGGCGCTCGCGGACCTCGCGCACCCCGAGCGCTCCGGCGACGTCACCGAGCGGCTCGTCGACCTGCTGTTCTTCCCGACCGGCGGCGGCAAGACGGAGGCCTACCTCGGGCTCACGGCCTTCGCGCTGGCGATCCGCCGGCTCCAGGGCGTCGTCGCGGGGCGCGACGGGCGCGACGGCGTCGCGGTCCTGATGCGCTACACGCTGCGGCTGCTCACGCTCCAGCAGTTCCAGCGCGCCGCGGCGCTGCTGTGCGCCTGCGAGCTGCGCCGCCGCGCGCTCTACGGCGACGGCAGGACGGAGCAGCAGCGGCGCTGGGGCGCCACGCCGATGCGCATCGGCCTGTGGGTGGGGCAGTCCTCGACGCCGAACCGCACCCAGGACGCGGCCGAGTGGGTGCGGCAGGCGCGACAGCGCGCGGCGTCGCGCGGCTCCTCGCCGATGCAGCTCGCGCGCTGCCCCTGGTGCGGCAGCGAGCTGAGCGGCGGCCGCGACGTCGAGGTCGATCCGCTGCGCGAGCGGACGATCGTGAGCTGCTCCGACGTCGACGGCGAGTGCCCGTTCACCCCCCGCAACAGCGGCAACGACGGGCTGCCGGTGGTCGTCGTCGACGAGGAGGTCTACCGCCTGCTGCCGGCGCTCGTGATCGCGACGGTGGACAAGCTCGCGCGCATGCCGTGGGAGGGGCGCGTGCAGGCGCTGTTCGGCAAGGTCTCCCGGCGCTGCGAGCGCCACGGCTACCTCACGCCCGGCGAGCAGCACAGCGGGCAGCACACCGCCCGCGGCCCGCTCCCGCCGGTGCGCGTCGAGGCGTGCGCGCCGCTGCGGCCGCCCGACCTCGTGATCCAGGACGAGCTGCACCTGATCAGCGGACCGCTCGGGAGCCTCGTCGGCCTCTACGAGACGGCGGTCGACGAGCTCGCGACCTGGGAGGCCGACGGCAGGAGCACGCGGCCGAAGGTGATCGCCTCGACCGCCACGATCCGTCGCGCCGGCGACCAGGTCAAGCGGCTGTTCGACCGCCGGCTGGCGGTCTTCCCGCCGCCCGGGCTCGACGCGCGCGACTCGTTCTTCGCGCTCCAGCGCGACCGCCCGCGTGAGTCGGCGGACAAGCCCGGCCGCCGGTACCTCGGCGTCTGCGCACCGGGCCGCCGCTTCAAGCAGGTGCTGATCCGCGTCTACGTCGCCGAGCTGCGCGCCGCCTGGCGCGTCGTCGGCAACCAGCCGGGCGAGGCGGCCGACGCCTACATGACGCTCGTCGGCTACTTCAACTCGCTGCGCGAGCTGGGCGGCATGCGCCGGCTCGTCGAGGACGACGTGCAGAGCCGCCTGTTCCGCGCCGACGACGAGAACCGCGGCCGGCTGATCATCGAGGAGCTGACCTCGCGCAAGACGGCCGCCGAGATCCCGCGCGTGCTCGACCAGCTCGGCGTGCGGCGGCTCTCGCGCGGGAGACGCGCGCCGGCCGCGGCGGCGCTGCCGATCGACGTGCTGCTGGCGACGAACATGATCTCGGTCGGCGTCGACGTGCCGCGCCTCGGCGCGATGGTCGTCGCCGGCCAGCCGAAGAGCACGAGCGAGTACATCCAGGCGACGAGCCGCGTCGGGCGCCGCTTCCCGGGGCTCGTCCTGACGGTCTACAACTGGGCGCGGCCGCGCGACCTCTCGCACTACGAGACCTTCTGCCACTACCACCGCACGCTCTACCGGCAGGTCGAGGCGCTGTCGGTCACGCCGTTCGCCCCGCGCGCGCTCGACCGCGGGCTCACGGGCGTGCTGGCGGCGCTGCTGCGGCTCGGGGGGCCGGAGTGGAACGCGAACGAGGGCGCGGGCGCGGTCGACCCGGCGCACCCGCGGGCCAGGCGCGCCCACGACGCGATCTGCGAGCGCGGCGACGACCAGCTTCCGCCCGAGCTGCGCGAGGACCTCGACCGGCAGATCGTCGTGCGGCTCGACGACTGGGGCGTGGAGGCGGCGCAGGGACAGCGCCGCCTCGTCTACGAGCGCCGCGGCCGCGGCAGCGCGGACGTCGGGCTGCTGAGAGCGCCGGATCTCGACGGGTGGTCGCAGTGGACGGTGCCCAACTCGCTGCGCAACGTCGAGAACGCGGTGCCGCTCGTCCTGCGCGAGCAGGGGATCGCGCGCGTCGCCGACCGCTGGGAGCCGCCGGCGCAGCCGCCGCCCGCGCCGAGACCGGCGGATGCGGGAGCCGCGGGCAGATGAGGGCGCGTGGGCAGGTCGGCTCGCTGCGGCCCAGTCAGCTTCTGCACACCTACGGCGTCGGCGCGACCGTCGAGCTGCCCGAGCTGACGACGCTCGTGCTCGGGCTCGACGACTGGCCCGAGCGCTTCGGGCGCGGGATCTCCGAGCCGCGCCTGCTGGCCGCGGCGCGCGCCCGCTGCGGGATGCAGGTCGCGCGCCTGCTGACGCCCCCGGTGGTCCCCGACGGCGAGCCGACGGGCGTGCCGGTCGCGCCGTTCCCGCGCTGGCTGCGGTGCCCGCTGTGCAGCCTGCTCGCGCCGATCGAGTCGGGCGTGTTCGACCTCCAGCCGGACCACTGGCGTCCCGAGCGCACCACCTACGTCCACGCCGGCTGTCCCAGATCGAGATCGCGCCGGCCGCCGACGGCGTACCCGGCGCGCTACCTGACGGCGTGCGAGCGCGGGCACCTCGACGACTTCCCGTGGGTCGAGTTCCTGCACGGCGGACTCGACTGCCGCGGGACGCTGCGCCTGCGCGAGCTGGGCGCGGGCGGCCGCGCCGGCGACGTGCAGGTGTCGTGCGACGGGTGCGGCCGCAGCCGCCGCCTCTCGCAGGCCTTCGGCGAGCGCTCGGTGCCGTTCCTGCCGCCGCGTTGTCGCGGCCGCCATCCGCACCTCGGCGTCGCCGACCGCGACTGCCGGCGCGCGCCGAGAACGCTGCTGCTCGGCGCCAGCAACTCCTGGTTCCCCGTCCAGCTCTCGGCGCTCTCGATCCCCTCGCACGAGGGCGCGCTCGCGCAGGCGGTCGACGAGGCGTGGGCGGATCTCGAGTCGGTCGCGAGCGTCGAGGTGCTCGAGTACGCGCTCGCGCACGTCCCCGGTCTCGCGCGGCTGCGCGGGCTCGCGGACGAGCTGGGGGCCGCGACGGTGCTCGCCGCCGTGGAGGAGCGCCGCGGCGGCGGCGTCGAGGGCGACGCCGAGGATCTGCTGACGCCGGAGTGGCGCGTGCTGCGCGATCCCGTCAACGCGCCGGAGAGCGGCGACTTCACGCTGCGCTCGGTCGGCCCGCCGCCCGCGTTCCGCGACGCGATCGCGGACGTCGTGCTCGTTGAGCGCCTGCGCGAGGTGAGCGCCCTGATCGGCTTCACGCGCATCTCGGCGCCCGAGGACCTCGCCGACGGCTCCGACGGGGTCGCGCCGCTCGCGCGCCAGGCGCCGACCTGGCTCCCGTGCAGCGAGGTGCGCGGCGAGGGGATCTTCCTGCGCCTGCCGGAGGACGCGGTGCGGGCGTGGGAGACGCGGTACCGCGGCGGTGCCGCCGCCCGCGCGCTGTTTGAAGCGCATCGCGCCTGGCGCGGCCGCCGCGGCCTTCCCGACGACGACGGCTGGCCGGGCGTGCGGTACGTGCTGCTGCACTCGCTCGCGCACGCGCTGCTGCGCGAGCTCGCGCTCGAATGCGGCTACACCGCCTCCTCGATCCGGGAGCGCGTCTACGCGTCGCGCGGCGGCGACGGCGAGCCGATGGCCGGCCTGCTGCTCTACACGGCCGCGCCCGACAGCGAGGGCACGCTCGGCGGGTTGGTGAGCCTCGGCGAGCCGGACCAGTTCGGCCCGCTGCTGCGGCAGGCGCTCGAGCGCGCCCAGCTCTGCTCGTCCGATCCGCTGTGCGCCGAGCACGATCCGCGGTCGGACGGGTCGGTCCACGGCGCCGCCTGCCATGCCTGCCAGTTCGCGTCCGAGACGTCGTGCGAGCGGGGCAACCGCTTCCTCGATCGCGGAGCGCTCGTGACGACGCCGGCGGTCGAGCGCGAGGCCGGCGGTCCGCCCTACTTCGACGCGATCGGATGAGCGCCGCCGCGACGGCCGTCGAGTGGGTCCTGCGGCAGCTCAGCGCCGATCAGGTGCGCGAGCTCGCGGCCGCGGCGGAGCCCTGCGATCGGCCGCCCGACTCGCTCGCGGGCGCGGTCCGGGGCGGAACCCCCGTCGCGGTCGACGCCGTCACGAGGCTGGTACTGGCCTGGCGCGCGACGCCGGAGCTGTCGGGGGCCGGCGTCGCGCTCGCGCTGCGCGTCGGGCTGGCGGCTTCGGAGCGCGCCGATCGCCGTCAGGTTCGCCCGGTGTGGACCGGTCCCGAGGCGAAAGGCAACCAGCGGCTCACCGCCGCCGTCCTGCACGAGCTGATCGCCGGGGCGCGGGCGCGGATCCTGCTGGTGAGCTTCGCGGCGCATACCGTCGCGTCGGTCGCCGCCGACCTGCGCGGCGCGGCCGAGCGGGGCGTCGGGATCGACGTCGTGTTCGAGACCGCGCGCGACAGCGACGGCGGGTACGACGCCGCCGACGACCGGCCGTTCGGGGACATCGTCGGCATCCGCCGCTGGCGGTGGCCGGCGGAGCGGCGCGCTCGGCACGCGCTGCTCCACGCCAAGGCGCTCGTCATCGACGGCCGTCGCGCGCTCGTCGGCAGCGCCAACCTGACGCACCGCGCGCTGACGGCGAATCTGGAGCTGGGGGTCCTGATCGACGATCCCGCCGTCGCCGGCGCGATCGAGCTGCACGTGAAGCACCTGGTCGACGCCGGGGTGATGGTGCAGCTCGATCGCTAATCGCCTGGGTCATGGCGTGCTCCTCTCGCGTCGGGTCTCGCCTCGTCCGAGCGCTACCCGCCGCTCCGACCCGCCAAGCAACGGCGATCGGGTGCGGTCCGCGCGCGATCACGACCGCGGCGTCCCGCGCGCGCGGCGCGCGAGCGCGAGGCCGAACCACAGCCATGCGAACGCGGCGCCGACGACCGCCGTGCAGATCGCGCTCGTCGGCAGCCCGAACAGGAAGTCGGTCACGAGCAGCACCGCGCCGGTCATCGCCAGCGCGAGCGAGACCAGTCCGGCGAGGACCATCCGGGTGGCGGTGCGGATCAGCCGCGGCCGATCGCCGAGGCCGAACATGATGCGGTGGTACGCCGTCGGCGCGATGAACAGCGCGGACGCGAACGCCGCGCACAGCAGCACGCCGACGTAGAGCCCGCGCTCGAAGTCGCTCGCTCTGCCGAAGCGCTGGTTGAACGGGACGACGAGCAGGAACGCGAACAGCAACTGCACGCCGGGCATCGCGATGCGCAGCTCCTGGAGCAGCTCGCTGAGCTGGCGCTCGCGGCGCTGCTGCTCCGGCTCCGCCTGCTCGGGCGTCTGTTCCATGCACGACAGACATGCCCGCTGGACGCCGCCCGATATCGCCGGCGATTGGCTCGCGCGCATGGCGGGCAGGACGCGATCGTGCCTCGCAGCGAGCGTGTGGTCGTGGTGACGGGCGCGAGCGCCGGCGTCGGCCGGGCGACCGCCCGCGCGCTCGGCCGCGAGGGCGCGCGCGTCGCGCTGCTCGCGCGCGACCCCGCGCAGCTCGAGGCGACCGCGCGCGACGTGCGCGAGGCCGGCGGCGTGGCGCTCCCGCTCCCGCTCGACGTCGCCGACGCGGACGCGCTCGAGGCGGCGGCCGAGCGGGTGGAGGCGGAGCTTGGCCCGATCGACGTCTGGATCAACGACGCGATGGCGTCCGTCTTCGCGTTCGTGCGCGAGGTGAGCGCGGAGGAGTTCCGGCGCGTGACGGAGACGACCTACCTCGGCACGGTCAACGGCACGCTCGCCGCGCTCGGACGGATGCTCCCGCGCGACCGCGGCACGATCGTGCAGGTCGGCAGCGCGCTCGCCTACCGCGGGATCCCCTTGCAGGCGCCATACTGCGGCGCCAAGCACGCGATCAAGGGCTTCACCGAGTCGCTGCGCACCGAGCTGCTGCACGACAGATCCAACGTGCGCGTGACGATGGTCCACCTGCCCGGCCTCAACACGACGCAGTTCGGCTGGGTGCGCACGAAGCTGCCGCGCACGCCGCGCCCGGTCGCTCCGGTCTACCAGCCGGAGGTGGCCGCGCGCGCGATCGTGTGGGCGAGCCGGCATCCGCGACGGCGCGAGCTGTGGGTCGGCGGATCGACCGCGCTCACGATCGCCGGCAACAAGCTCGCGCCCGGCCTCGCCGACCGCTGGCTGGCGTGGAGAGCGGTCGACGGCCAGCAGACCGGCGAGCCGGCGAGCGCCGAGCGGCTGCACGCGGACTACCTCGACGCGCCGCTCCCCGGCGACCGCGGCTCGCACGGCGACTTCGACGACGAGGCGACGAGCCGCAGCCCGCAGCTCTGGCTCACGCGCCACCGCCGCGCCCTCTGGAGCGGAGCCGCCGCGGCGCTGCTCGCGGCGGGGATCGGCGCGGCGGTCAGGCGGTAGGGGCGCCTGCCGTGCGCGGCTACCGGCCGATCGCCGACTACGCGCTGATCGGCGACTGCCATGGGGTCGCGCTCGTCGCGCGCGACGGCTCGATCGACTGGTGCTGCCTGCCGCGGATCGACTCGGGGAGCTGCTTCGGGCGCCTGCTCGACGCCGAGCGCGGCGGCTTCTGCTCGATCGAGGTCGCCGACGGCGAGGGGATCGGCGGCCGCGGCTACCTCGACGGCACGATGGTGCTGCGCAGCGTCGTCACCTCCAGCGCCGGGCAGGCGCACCTGACCGACCTGATGGCGATCGACCCGCAGCAGCCGCGCAGTCCGCGGCACCAGCTCCTGCGGATCCTCGAAGGCGTGCGCGGCGCCGTCGAGGTCGTCGTCCGCATCGCGCCGCGGTTCGACTACGGCGGCTCCTCGGCGTGGCTGCGGCGGCTCGGCACGCACCGCGTGGCGGCGTTCGGCGGCGACGACGGGCTCGACATCCAGTGTGACGCGCCGCTCGAGCTCGACGGCGAGCACCACCTCGTCGCCCACCGCGTCGTGCGCGCCGGCGAGCGGCTGCGTCTCTCGATCGCCTACGTCGACGCGAGCACGCTCGACTACGAGCCGCCGCCCGAGCTGCACCCCGAGCAGCTCGACCGGCGCGAGCAGGAGACGATCGCCTTCTGGCGCGCGTGGTCGGGCGGCATCCGCGTCGAAGGACCGGACGCCCCCGGCGCGGTCCGCTCCGCGCTCGTGCTCAAGGCGCTCGGCAACGCGCGCACCGGCGCGATCGCCGCCGCCGCGACGACCTCGCTGCCGGAGGCGCGCCGCGGCGGGCGCACGTGGGACTACCGCTACACATGGGTGCGCGACAGCGTCTTCGCCGCCCGCGCGCTCGCGGAGCTCGACCTCGACGCGGAGGCGGATGCGTTCCGCCGCTTCATCCAGCGCACCTCGGCCGGGCACGCCGACGAGCTGCGGATCGCCTACGGCGTCGGCGGCGAGCGGCGGCTGCTGGAGACCGTCGTCGAAGAGCTGGAGGGGTGGGAGGGGATCGGCTTGGTGCGCGTCGGCAATCAGGCCGCCAAGCAGGAGCAGCACGACGTCTACGGCGAGCTGGTGAACCTCACCTGGCGCTGGCACAAGCGCGGACACAGCCCGGACGACGACCTCTGGCGCTTCGTGCGCAACCTTGTCGACGCCGCCGCCGAGCGCTGGGAGCGGCCCGACCGCGGCATCTGGGAGTGGCGCGACGGCCTGCGCCACTTCACGCACTCGAAGGTCATGTGCTGGTCGGCGCTCGAACGCGGGATCGAGCTTGCGCAGGAGTGCGAGCGGACCGCGCCGCTGCGGCGCTGGCGCAAGGCGCGCGACGCGGTCCGCGCGGCGATCGAGCGCCGCGGCTACGACCGCGGACGGGGCGTCTTCACGCAGGTGTTCGACCGCCCGGAGCTGGACGCCGCGCTGCTGCTGCTCCCGGTCGCCGGCTTCCTCGACTGGGAGGACGAGCGGATGGTGCGCACCGCCGACGCGATCCGCGCGGAGCTGGGCGAGCGGAAGCTGATCCGCCGCTATGCGGTGAGCGACGGGCTGAAGGGGCGCGAGGGCGCGTTCCTCGCCTGCTCGTTCTGGCTGACCGAGTGCCTCGCGCGCCAGGGCAGGCTCGACGACGCGCGCGACGCGTTCGACGCGGCGCTCGCGGCCGGCAACGATCTCGGCCTCTTCAGCGAGGAGCTGGACGTGCGCCGCGGAGCGATGATGGGCAACTTCCCGCAGGCGCTCACGCACCTCGCGCACATCGCCGCGGTGCTCGCGCTCGGCGAGGCGTCGCGGTCGGCGAGCTGACCGTCCGCGCGCGGTTGGCCGGGAGGCGGACGGGGGAGCGGGGTACGGAGGGGGTGCCCGTTCGACAGAAAGGCCCGCGCCATGTCCGAGCAGACCGTCGCCGACTTCATGCTGGAGCGCCTGCGGGCGTGGGGAGTGCAGCGCGTCTACGCCTTCCCGGGCGACGGGATCAACGGCTTCGCCGGCGCGTTCAACCGCGCGGGCGACTCCCCGCGCTTCGTGCAGGTGCGCCACGAGGAGATGGCCGCGTTCATGGCGTGCGCGCACGCGAAGTGGACCGGCGAGGTCGGCGTCTGCATGGCGACCTCCGGGCCGGGCGCGATCCACCTGCTCAACGGCCTCTACGACGCCAAGCTCGACCACCAGCCGGTGCTCGCGATCGTCGGTCAGCAGGCGATCTCCTCGCTCGGCGGCAGCTACCAGCAGGAGGTCGACCTCGTCTCGCTGTTCAAGGACGTCGCGCACGAGTACGTCCACATGTGCGCCGAACCGGCGCAGGCGCGCCACCTCGTCGACCGCGCCTTGCGGATCGCGCAGGCCGAGCGCACCGTCACCTGCCTGATCGTCCCCAACGACGTGCAGGACGAGGCGGCGGTCCCCGAGCCGCCGCGCAGACACGGCACGATCCACTCCAGCATCGGCTACGTCGCGCCGCGCGTGCTCCCCCAGCGCGCGCAGCTCGAGCAGGCGGCCGAGGTGCTCAACGCCGGCTCGAAGGTCGCGATGCTGATCGGCGCGGGCGCGCTCGAGGCCGGCGCGGAGGTGCAGGAGACCGCCGAGCTGCTCGGCGCGGGCGTCGCGAAGGCGCTGCTCGGCAAGGCGGCGCTGCCCGACGAGCTGCCGTACGTGACCGGCTCGATCGGCCTGCTCGGCACGAAGCCGAGCTGGGACCTGATGGACGGCTGCGACACGCTGCTCGTGGTCGGGTCGAGCTTCCCCTACTCCGAGTTCCTGCCGCCCGAGGGACAGGCGCGCGGCGTGCAGATCGACCGCGACGCGAAGATGATCGGGCTGCGCTACCCGATGGAGGTCAACCTCGTCGGCGACGCGCGCGAGACGCTGCGCGAGCTGCTGCCGCTGCTGACCCGCAAGGAGGACCGCGGCTGGCGCGAGGGCGTCGAGCAGGGCGTCGAGGAGTGGTGGAAGCTGATCGCCTCGCGCGCGCACGAGGCGGCCGAGCCGTTGAATCCGCAGCTGCTGTTCTGGGAGCTGTCGCGGCGGCTGCCCGACCTGGCGATCCTCTCCTCGGACTCGGGCTCGGCGACCAACTGGTTCGCGCGCGACGTGAGAATCCGGCAGGGCATGAAGGCGTCGCTGAGCGGGACGCTCGCGACGATGGGGCCTGGGGTTCCCTATGCCATCGCCGCGAAGTTCGCCTACCCCGAGCGCGTCTCGATCGCCCTGGTCGGCGACGGCGCGATGCAGATGAACGGCAACAGCGAGCTGCTGACCGTCGCGAAGTACTGGAGCGGCTGGAGCGACCCGCGCCTGGTCGTGCTCGTGCTCCACAACGGCGACCTCAACCAGGTCACGTGGGAGCAGCGCGCGATGGAGGGCGACCCGCGCTTCGACGCCTCCCAGGACGTGCCCGACTTCCCGTACGCGCGCTACGCCGAGCTGATCGGCCTGCGCGGGATCCGCGTCGACGACCCCGAGCAGGTCGGCGCCGCGTGGGACGAGGCGCTCGCGGCCGACCGCCCGTGCGTGCTGGAGGCGATCACCGACCCGGAGGTGCCGCCGCTGCCGCCGCACATCACGTTGGAGCAGGCGAGAGCGTTCAGCTCCGCGCTGATGAAGGACCCGGCGCGCGGGCGGATGGTGCGCCAGACGCTGCGCGAGACGGTGCGCGAGCTGATCCCGGGCAGATGACGGGCGCGACGGTGTCGAGCCGGCCGCGTGTCGAGGCGCTGCGCGCGCGCGCCTGCACGATCCCGACCGAGCAGTCGGAGTCGGACGGGACGCTGGAATGGGACGCGACGACGATCGTGCTGGTGGAGGCTTGCGCGGACGGTGTCGTGGGTCACGGCTACTCGTACGCGGACGCTGCGGCGGTCGGGGTGGTGGAGCGGGTGCTCGCGCCGAGGCTGCGCGGCCTCGACGCGCTCGCGACCGAGCGCGCGTGGTGGGAGATGGCCGGCGCCGTGCGCAACGTCGGGCGGCCGGGGATCGCGTCGCACGCGCTGTCGGCGGTCGACGTCGCGCTGTGGGATCTCAAGGCACGGCTGCTCGGCGTTCCGCTGTTCCGCCTGCTCGGCGCCGCGCGCGAGCGCGTCGCGATCTACGGCAGCGGCGGGTTCTGCTCGTTCACCGAGGAGCAGCTCGCCGCGCAGCTCGGCGGTTGGGCGGCGGAGGGGATCCCGCGCGTGAAGATGAAGGTCGGCCGCGATCCGGCGGCAGACGATCATCGCGTTGCGGTCGCGCGCGAGGCGGTCGGCGAGGACGTCGAGCTGATGGTCGACGCCAACGGCGCGTGGACGGTCCCGCAGGCGATCGACTGCGCGGCGCGCTGGCGCCAGCGCTTCGCGATCGGGTGGGTCGAGGAGCCGGTCTCCGGCGACGACCTGCGCGGCCTGCGCGAGGTGCGCTCGCGCGCGCCCGCGGGGGTCGCGGTCGCGGCGGGCGAGTACGGCTACACGCCCTACCAGCAGGCGGCGATGCTCGACGCGCAGGCGGTCGACGTGCTCCAGGCGGACGTGACGCGCTGCGGCGGCGTGACCGGCTTCGTCAACGTCGCCGCGCAGTGCGCCGCGCGGCAGATCCCGCTGAGCGGGCACACCTGCCCGACGATCCACGCGCACCTCGGCTGCGCGCTCGCGCCTGTGATCCACCTCGAGTGGTTCGCCGACCACGTACGGATCGAGCGGATGCTGTTCGACGGCTTCGTCGAGCCGGACGCGGGCGCGCTCGCGCCGGACCCCGAGCGGCCCGGGCTCGGGATCGAGCCGCGGGCGGAGGAGGTGGAGCGATGGGCGTCGTGAGCATCGCCGCGCGCAATCCGCGCGCGGCCCGGCGGACGGCGCGCGCGGCGCGGCCCATCTGGCGCTTCGTGCGCAACGCGCGCCACGGGCGCCTCCAGAAGACGCTCTCGGCGACGGTCGCCGCGAGCGCGCTGCCGCTCGCGTTCGAGGTCTACCTGGAGCACTACAAGGGCTCGTTCGGCGACGTGTGGGAGTGGGCGCCGATCGCGTGCACGCCGCCGGTCGTGGCGGCGGGTCTCGCCGGGATGGTCTCAGAGCGCGCCGCGCGCACGGCGCTGCCGGCCGCCTCGGCGCTGTATGCGTTGAACGGCGCGATCGGCACGGCCCTGCACCTGCGCGGCGTCTGGCGCAAGCCGGGCGGCCTGCGCGAGCCGGGCTACAACCTCGTGATGGGGCCGCCGCTGCTCGCGCCCGGCTCGTTCCTGCTGATCGGCGCGCTCGGGATGCTCGCGGGGATCGTGCGGCGGGAGCGCTGACCCGCGGTGCCCGACTTCCGCGAAGCCGGCCACCTGCCGAACCTGCGCCCGGACCGGCTGCCGCGCGACCCGCGCGGGCTGCCGCGCCAGCGGCGCGGCGTGACGCCGCAGATGCACGGCCGCTACCCGGACTACGACGTGCTCTCGCAGGCGCGCCACTGGGACGAGGCGACGCGGCGGGTGGTGCTGAGACGCGTCCACGAGGTCCCGCCGATCCGCTTCTTCACGCCCGACGAGATCCCCGCGCTGCGCGCCTTTCTCGACACCGTGCTCGCGCAGGACGGCGAGCCGCGCATCCCCGTACTGGAGCTGGTCGATGCGAAGCTGCACGCGCGCCAGTTCGACGGCTGGCGCCACGCCGGCATGCCCGACGACGCGCACGTGTGGAAGATCGTCGCCGCCGGGCTCGACGAGGCGGCCGGCGGCTCGTTCGCCGCCTGCCCGGAGGACGAGCGGCTCGCGATCTGCGGCGCCTTCTCGCGCGCGGAGCTGAGCGGCGGGGCGTGGGAACGGGTCGACGTGAGACTCGCCTGGGGCGTCGTGATGCGGATCGCGCTCGCGCAGTTCTACTCGCACCCCTGGGCGTGGAACGAGATCGGCTTCGGCGGCCCGGCCTACCCGCGCGGCTACGCGCGCCTCGGGATCGGCATGAGCGAGTCGTGGGAGGGCAAGCCGCAGTTCGAGGTGGACCCAGTCGAGGACGTGCAGCAGCGCGGGCTGGAGGGCTGACCGCGTGCGCCCGCCGCTCGCCTTCCGCCACGGCTTCCGCGACGAGCCGGAGGAGAACGACTCGCACTGGCTGCTGCACCCGCACCGCCGCGCGATCCCCGGCCGCGCGACGATGGCGCGCTACGACGACGCCGACGAGGTCGACCTCTGCGTCGTCGGCTGCGGCGCCGGCGGCGCGACGCTCGCGCAGCGGCTCGCGCGCCGCGGCTGGCGGATCGTCGTGCTGGAGGCCGGGCCGTTCTGGGACCCCGACGCGGACTGGGTCTCCGACGAGGCCGGCTCGCACCGGCTCTACTGGACCGAGGATCGTGTCGTCGGCGGCAGAGACCCCGTGGAGCTCGGCAAGAACAACTCCGGGCGCGGCGTCGGCGGCTCGATGGTCCACTACGCCGGCTACGCGCCGCGCTTCCATCCTTCCGACTTCCAGATCAGGACGCTCGACGGCGTCGGGGTCGACTGGCCGTATCCGTACGAGGCGCTGAAGCCGCACTACGAGCGCGTGGAGCGCGAGCTGCCGGTCGCCGGGCAGGACTGGCCGTGGGGCGATCCGCACACCTACCCGCACGCGCCGCATCCGCTCGGCGGCGGGGCCGAGCGCGCGTGGGAGGGGGCGCGGCGCGCGGGGATCGAGATGCGCGTCGGGCCGGTGGCGATCACGAACGGGCAGTTCGGCCACCGGCCGCACTGCATCTACCGCGGCTTCTGCCTCCAGGCGTGCAAGGTCCACGCGAAGGCATCGCCGCTGGTGACGCACGTGCCGGACGCGCTCGCGCACGGGGTGGAGATCCGCGAGCGCTGCATGGCGACGCGCGTGGAGGTCGACGCCGACGGCTCGCGCGTGAGCGGCATCACGTTTTACGACGCCGAGGGCCGTGAGCGCTTCCAGCGCGCGGCGGTTGTCGCCGTCGCCGGCTACTCGATCGAGACGCCGCGGCTGCTCCTCCACTCGACGTCGGCGCGCTTCCCCGACGGGCTCGGCAACGAGCACGACCAGGTCGGCCGCTACGTGATGGTGCAGGGCGCGCCGCAGGTCGCGGGGCGCTTCCCCGAGACGATGGACGTCTTCAAGGCGCCGCCGCCGGAGGTCTGCTCCGAGCAGTTCTACGAGACCGACCCGGCGCGCGGCTTCCGCCGCGGCTTCGCGATCCAGACGGTCGGGCCGCTGCCGATCGACTGGGCCGGGCACGTGCTCGCCGACGGCCACTGGGGCCATGCGCTGCGCGAGTACATGCGCGACTACCGTCACTGGTCGGTGCTCGGCGTGCTGTGCGAGCTGCTGCCGCTGCCCGAGAACCGCGTCACGCTGGCGGATGTGACCGACCGGCATGGGATGCCGGTCGCGCGGCTCGACTACACGCAGTGCGAGAACGACCGCGCGAACATCGCCTACGCGAAGGAGACGCTGCGCCGCATCTGGCAGGCGGCCGGCGCCCAGGACACGCTCACGATCGACCGCTACGCCCACCTGATCGGCGGCGCCCGCATCGGCATGCGACCCGAGGAGTCCGTCTGCGACGCCGACCACCGCGTCTGGGCGCTGCCCAACCTGTTCGTCGCCGACGGCAGCGCGCTGCCGACGCAGGGCTCCGCGAACCCCGCCCTGACGATCATGGCCGCGGCCTCGCGCCTGTCGGAGCGGCTGGCCGCGAAGCGCACGGCGCGCCCGGTCGGACGCACCAAGCCACGGCGAGTCCCGGCCAGCGGCGGGTAGCGCAGTCAGCCCTTCCGCGCGACCTCGCGCGCGAGCGCGATCCGCACGAGCGCTCCGATCGTCGCCCCGACGCTGTCGGGCAGCCCCGCCGACGGCGAGGCGCCGGGGTGGGCGCGCGCGACGCGCACGCGCAACGCGCCCGGTCGCGTGCGGAAGCGCAGCGGCGGCGCGAGCTTGACCGCCTCGCCGTCGATGCCGGCCGGCACCTGCGTGACCGGCTCGTCCGCGTCGACCGAGAACGCGCGCGCCGTCCACTCCTGCCACGGCAGCCGCTCACCAGCGCCCGCGACCGCGATCCCGAGCAGTCCCGCGTCAAGTCGCGGCCGCGTGCCCGAGCCGATCGCCCGCCCGAGCCGGTAGCGGTTGTTGGAGACCAGCAGCGCGGCGCCGGCGCGCTGCTCGCGCCCGTCGGGGCCGGTCCAGCGCAGCCCCGGGCCGTTCGCGTCCGGCCCGATCGCCTGCGGCAGCGTCTCCGCGAGCGTGCGCAGCTTCGCCTCGCGATAGCCGGACCGCTGAACCGCCTCGGCGTAGAGCCCGAGCGAGACGTTGTTGACGAAGACGCGGCCGTTGACCTCCGCGAGGTCGACGCGGCGCTCGCCGCCGTCGACGAACGCGTCGAGCGCGCCGACGACGTCGTCGCGGTCGACGCCGAGGTCGAGCGCGAAGTGGTTGCGCGTGCCGGCCGGCACGCACGCGTACGGCAGGTCGTGCTCGGCCGCGATCGCGGCGACGATCGCCTGCGAGCCGTCGCCGCCCGCCATCGCCAGCCCGTCGGCGCCGGCCGCGACCGCGTCGCGCACGAGCTGCGCGAGGTCCTCGCCCAGGCGAAGCTCGATCGGCTCGATCCCGCGAGCGCGCGCCTCGTCCGCCAGCCGGAAGCGCTCCGCCTTCCCGCCGCCCGACTTCGGGTTGTAGAACAGGACCGGACGGCGCGGCTGCGGCTGCGGCGCCAGCTCCGCACGCCGTGCGAACGCCGTCCGCCCGAGCGCCGCGCTCAACGCGAACGCGCCGACGATCAGCGCCTCCGCGAGCAGGCGATCCCTCGCGACCAGCACGACCGCGGCGGCGAGCAGCAGCGCGCCGGCGGCGAGCCCGGCGATCCGCACCGCGCCGACATGCAGGAGCCCGTGCCACGCCGCGGGCGCGCCGACCCCGACGAGCGCAAGCGCGATCAGGCCGCGCGGGAACGCTTCCGCCGCCACGACGATCGCGAGCGCGAGCCCGCCGATCGCGAGGGCGAGTGCGCCGATCGCGGCGGCCCGTCGCCGGCTCACTGCATCATCTCCCCGTGGGCTTCGACGCGGACACCGACGACGCGGCGCGAGGCGTCGCCGCCTGGCTGCAAGACGCGCAGCGGATCGACGCGGCGCTCTACGCGGCGATCGCGCGGACGCCGACCCCGGCGCTCGACCGTGCGATGGCTGCGCTGTCCCATGCAGCGGACTATTCCCGCTTGTCGATCGCCGCGGCCGGCTTCTTGGCGCTCACGCGCGGTTCGGCCGGCCGGCGGGCGGCCGCGCACGGGCTTGCGGCGGTCGGCGCCACCTCCGCGCTCGTGAACCTGGCGGTGAAGCCGCTCGGCCGCCGCCGGCGCCCGGACCGCGTCGGCGAGCTGGTTCCGCTCGCACGCCACGTGCGCATGCCGCGCTCGACGTCGTTCCCGTCAGGGCACGCGGCGTCGGCGTTCGCGTTCGCGACCGGCGTCGGGCAGGTGCTGCCCGCGGAGGCCCTGCCGCTGCGCGCGCTCGCGGCGCTCGTCGCCTACTCGCGCGTGCACACCGGCGTGCACTACCCCGGCGACGTCGTCGCCGGGGCGCTGGCCGGCACGCTCGTGGCGAAGCTGACGGCGCGCGCGCTGGAGCGCGCGATCACGGCTTGAGGTGGACCTCCTCGCGCTCGAACACCTGGCCGTGGGAGAACGAGACCGCGACGAACATGTCGATCGGCCTCCCGGCGGCGAGCTGGGCGCGCGCGATCGGCAGCAGGACGAGTCTGAGGTCGACGATCCCGGCTCTGCGCACGACCATCGGCTGCGCCGCCGCGATGTGGACGATGCCCTTGCCGGGGATCTCGGCCTGGCCGAACGCTCTGACCGTTCCCGGTCCGCCGGTCGCGACGGGCAGGACGAGCTGCCCGCGCTGGGAGAGCGAGGACGCCGCCGCCGGCGTGATCTTCGCCGCCGCGAACGCGTGCGGGGAGGGCTTGGTCCTGTGCACAGGCGATCTCGCCTGCGGCAGTCTGGAAGCGTGCGTCGCGGTGGTGGAAGTGGCCGCGTGCTGCGTGGTCGCGGCGCCGGTCGAGCTGGTCGAGGGGGCGCCGCCGACGCTGCCGCCGCCGCATCCGGCGAGCAGGCCGGCGGGGAGCGCGGCGAGCGCGAGCAGGGGGAGAAGGTGCCGTCTCATGCCCAGCACCCTAGATCCCCAGCTAAACAACACCGAAAAGCTGTGTTAGCGGTCGATGGGGACGCCGATAGAGTGCGAGCGTGTCCTCCGCCGTGCTCGCGTGGGTCGCGCGCGGCGCGCTCGCCGCCGCCGCGACGCTCGTGATCGCCTGCGGCGCGGGCGCGCCCCGACCGTCGTCCGCGCCCGCGAGCGGCCCCGCCGCGACAGCGACGCCGTCCTCGATCGCCGCCGGCCGGCGGCTGTTCGCGAGCGAGCACTGCGGCGACTGCCACGCGCTCGCGGCGGTCGGCGCGCGCGGCGGCAGCGGACCCGACTTCGACACGAGCGAGCGCCTCAGCCAGGCCCAGTTGCGCGTCGCGCTGGCGGAGGGCGCGAACGGGATGCCGTCCTACGCCGGCCGGCTCGCGCCGAGGCAGCTCGACGCGCTGGCCGCGTTCCTGTTCGCGGCGACGCATCGATAGGGCGCCCCGGCCTCACGCCGCGCGCGCATGCACGCCCTCGCGCAGCTCCTCGACCACCTTCGCGCAGAACGCGGGCAGGTCGTCCGGCTTGCGGCTGGAGACGATGCCCCGGTCGACATGGACCTGCTCGTCGACCCACGTGCCGCCGGCGTTCTCGATGTCGGTTCTGAGGCTCGGCCACGAGGTGAGCGTGCGGCCTCTCAGCACGCCGGCCTCCACGAGCGTCCACGGCCCGTGGCAGATCACGCCGATCGGCTTGCCGCTCTCGACGAAGTCGCGCACGAACCGCACCGCCTGCGCGTCGGTACGCAGCCGGTCCGGGTTCGCGACGCCGCCCGGCAGCACGAGCCCGTCGTAGTCCTGCGCGCGCGCCTCGTCCACGGTCTTGTCGACCGGGAACCGGTCGCCCTTGTCGAGATGGTTGAACGCCTGCACCTCGCCCGCTTCGAGGTCGATCAGGTCGACCTCAGCGCCGGCCTTGCGCACCGCGTTCAGCGGCTGCTCCAGCTCCACCTGCTCGACGCCCTCCGTCGCGAGGAACGCGATCCGCTTGCCCTCCAGCTCCCGTGCCATGGTCGCTCCTTCCAGTCGGTTGCGCTTATACGCGCTACCCGGGCTCGTCCGTCTGAGAACCAGCGCCTTCCCGCAACCTGGAGCGTCAACCGTTTTCAGCGCACGTTCGCGACCTTGGCGGTCGAGGCGCGACGCGAGCTCTCGCCGCGCGAACTAGATGAGCGGCCCGACCTGCCACGGCCCGTCGTCGTGCGGCTCGGCGAGCCAGCGCCTTGCGTCGGCGCAGCCGAGCGCGACCAGCTCGCGCGCGAACTCCGGCGCGAAGAACAGGTAGCTGAGCAGCTCGCCGTGCGCGGGGTCGGATCCGCCGGCGACGGCGCTTCCGAGGAAGGCGAGATCGCTGATGCGCAGCAGGTCGGCGAGGTCGCGACGACGGTCGTTGAAGACGCGCTGCGCGGTGCGGCCGATCGCGTAGCGGTCGCGCGGCGCGACGAAGATGTAGGGAACCCGGTCCTTCCCCGCAGGCTTCCTGGTCTCGCTGTCGCCGACGATCGCGTTGACCTTCGCGAGCGTCGCGACGTCGTGCGCGAGCGGGTCGGCGAGCACCGCCTGCGTCAGCGCCCCCGCGCCTTCGAGCGCGTCCGGGCGGTGCGGGCCGGCGAGCGGCTCGGGCTCGTGCGGCGGGTGCGATCCGCCCGGCCGGCCGATCGCGTTGAGCCCGATCACGACGACGCGCTCGGCGCCGAGTCTGAGCGCGGGCTTGATCGGCGTGTTGAGGCGCGTGCCGCCGTCCCAGTACCAGCCGCCGGCGCGCTCGGGCTCCGTGACCTCCACGGCCGGGAACGCGCCCGGGATCGCCGACGAGGCGCGCACGTGCTGCTCGAGCAAGCGCGTTCTGACGTAGTCGATCCCGCGCCGCTCGTCGCGCGGGGGCGACTCGCCGCCCCAATGGAAGACGACGCTGCGACTCATCGCCGCCGACGTGGCGACGACCGCGGCCGCCTGCACGACGCCGGTCGCGACGTTGCGCTCGATCGCCTCGAACGGGATCAGGCGCGCGAGCGTCGCCCGCAGCGGCGACGGGTCGAGCAGCGCCTCCAGGCGCGCCCCCGGCACGCCGAGGAACTGGCCGACATAGCGCGTCAGCCGCCACAGCGCGCCCGGCGAGACGACGTGCTTGAGCGCCTGCTCGAAGCGGATCTCCTCCCAGATCCTGAGCCCCCGTTCGACGACCTCGCCGACCGGCCGCTCGGCGGTCCCGGCGAGGAACGCCGCGTTGAGCGCGCCGACGCTCGTGCCGACGATCACGCGCGGGCGCTCGCCGCGCGCCTCGAGCGCGGGCAGCAGCACTGACAGCGCGCCGAGCTCGTACGCGCCCCGCGCGCCCCCGCCGGCCAGCACGAGCCCGACCGGCCCCTTCGCGGATCCCGCTCCGCCTGCCACGCGCTCAGCCTAACGACTGGAAGGAGGTGCAATGCGCCGGGCTTGCGGTGGAGGACGGCGTACCGGCGCCGCGACGCCCCGCGAGTCGTAGCATCGGTCGAACGACCGACGACCGATCGGAGACGACCGTGGCGGAGGAGAAGGCGACCTACTGCCGCATCTGCGAGCCGCTGTGCGGGATGGTCGCGACCGTCGAGCAGGGGCGCCTGACGCGCCTGCGCCCGGACCCCGACCATCCGCTCTCGCAGGGCTTCGCCTGCCCGAAGGGGATCGCCTTCGAGCAGGTCCACAACGATCCGGACCGCGTCCTGCACCCGCTCAAGCGGCGGCCCGGCGGCGGCCCCGGAGAGTTCGAGCGCGTCTCGTGGGAGCACGCGATGGCCGACATCGTCGCGCGCCTGCGCGCGGTCCACGACGCGCACGGCCCGGAGGCGATCGGCTGGTACTGGGGCAACCCGGGCGCGTTCAGCGCGTCGCACACGCTCTGGCTCGCCGCGTTCGTGACGCTGCTCGGCACGCCGCACCTGTTCACCGCCGGCTCGCAGGACGTCAACTCGCGCTTCGTCGCGAGCCACCTGCTGTACGGCTCGCCGCTGGCGGTTCCGATCCCCGATCTCGCGCGCACCGACCTGCTCGTGATCCTCGGGGCCAACCCGCTCGTCTCGCACGGCAGTGTGCTCACGTCCCCGCGCATCAAGGAGTCGCTGCACGGGATCGTCGCGCGCGGCGGCCGCGTGGTCGTCGTCGACCCGCGTCGCACCGAGACGGCGCAGGTGTTCGAGTGGCTGCCGGTCACGCCCGACGGCGACGCCTGGCTGCTGCTCTCGCTGCTCCACACCCTGTTCGAGGAGGACCTTGCGGATACCGCGGCGCTCGTGCGCCAGGCGTCCGGCGCCGAGGCGCTGCGCGCGCTCGCACAGCCGTTCGCGCCTGAGCAGGCGGCGACCCGCAGCGGCGTGCCCGCGCCCGCCGTGCGCGAGCTGGCCCGCGTGCTGGCAGCCACGCCGCGCGCCGCGCTCTACGGCCGCACCGGCACCTGCCTCGGCCGTCACGGCACGCTCGTCTCCTTCCTGCTCGACGCGGTCAACCTCGCCGCCGGCAACCTCGACCGCGACGGCGGTGCGATGCTCGGCACGCTCGGCCTCCCCGGCGAGCGGCTCGGCGTGCGCCTGCTCCAGCGGCTCACGCCGCTGCGCTACGACGCGCGGCGCTCGCGCGTCGGCGGCCTGCCGCAGGTGCTCGGCGCGGAGCCGGCGGCGCTGATGGCGAAGGAGATCGCGACGCCCGGTCTGGGCCAGATCAAGGCGCTGTTCGTGTCCGCCGGCAACCCCGTCCTGTCGGTGCCGAACGGCGACGAGCTGGAGGACGCGCTCGGCCGGCTCGACCTCTGTGTCTCGCTCGACTTCTACGTCAACGAGACGAACGCGCACGCCGACTACGTGCTGCCGGCGACGACGATGTACGAGCGCGCCGACTTCCCGCTGCCGTTCCAGGCCTACTCGACGACGCCGTTCCGCCAGGCGACCGAGGCGGTCGTGCCGCCCGCCGGCGAGGCGCGCGAGGAGTGGACGGTGATCGACGACCTCATGCGCGCGCTGGCGCGCCGCTCGCGCGGGCTGGGCGCGCTCCAGCTCGCGCGCCGCGCGCTCGCCGCGGTCGGCGTGCGGCTGGAGCCGCGCCTGCTGCTCGACCTCGTCGTGCGGCTCGCCGAGGGCGGCGACAAGCTCGGCCTGCGCCGTGGCGGGCTCACGCTCGCGCGGCTCACGCGCGAGCACCCGCACGGCACGGTCCTGCGCCCGCACCTGCGCGCCGGCGCGCTGCGGCGCGTCGTGCTGCACCGCGACCGCCGGGTCGCGCTCGACCACGCCCTGATCGCCCGGGAGGTCGCCGACCTGCGGGCGCGGACGGCGGCGGAGGAAGCCGACGGCGCCGGGACCGACGGCTTCCCGCTGCGGCTGATCGGGATGCGCGAGCTGCGTTCGGAGAACTCGTGGATGCACAACGCGCCGCTGCTGCTCAGAGGCGGGCGCGGACAGCGCGCGCGCATGCATCCCGCCGACGCGCAGCCGCTCGGGCTCGCCGACGGCGACACCGTTCGGATCGTCTCCCGCCACGGCGCGATCGAGCTGCCGGTCGCGCTGACCGAGGACCTCAAGCAGGGCGTCGTCGCCGTGCCGCACGGCTGGGGGCACAAGGGCACCGGCGGCTGGCGACGCGCGAACGGCGCGGCGCCCGGCGGCGGCGTCAACGTCAACCTGCTGACCTCGAGCGAGCCGCACGAGCTCGAGCGGCTCGCCGGCATGGCGCACCTCAACGCGGTGCCGGTGCGCGCGGAGGCGGCATGAGCCTCCCGCCCGGTCCGCCCGGCCCGGCGCTGTGGCAGTTCCTCCAGATGACCGCGCGGCCGCTCGAGAAGCTGCTGGGCTGGCACGCGCGCTACGGCGACTGCTTCACGGTGAGCTGGCCGGTCTTCGGCACGGGCGTCTACGTCGCCGACCCGCAGGCGATCAGAGCGCTGCACACCGGCGACCAGTCCGACCTGCGCGCCGGCGAGGCGAACGCGCCGCTGGGGATCATGCTCGGCGACCGCTCCGTGCTCGTGCTCGACGGCCCCGAGCACCTGCGCCAGCGCCGACTGCTGCTGCCGCCGTTCCAGGGCTCGGCCGTGAGCGCCTTCCGCACGGTCATTCGCGACGTCGCCGCGCGCGAGGTCGCGCGCTGGCGGCCCGGCGACCGCCTCGTGCTGCGCGAGCGGATGCGCGCGCTGACGTTCGAGGTGATCGCGCGCGCGTGCTTCGGCGTCGAGCAGTCGGCGCGCATCGCGCAGCTCCGGCGCGCGCTCACCGCCGTGATCGACCGCCAGTACGTCGGCCTGCTGCCGCGCCTGATGCAGCGCGACCTCGGCCGCCTCAGCCCGTGGGGCGCGTTCCAGGCGCGCCTGCGCGCCGCCGACGGCATGCTCTACGAGGAGATCGCGCAGCGGCGCGACGCGTCCGACCTCGACGAGCGCACCGACGTGCTGTCGCTGCTGCTGCGCGCCCGCGACGAGGACGGCGAGCCGATGACGGATCGCGAGCTGCGCGACGAGCTGATCACGATGCTCGTCGCCGGGCACGAGACGACGTCGACCGCGCTCGCGTTCGCGTTCGACCTGCTGTACCGCCACCCGGCGGTGCTCGCGCGGCTGCGCGACGAGTTGAGCGGCCGCAGCGACGCACCGGCGTACCTCGACGCGGTCGTGACCGAGACGCTGCGGCTGCGGCCGATCATCGACGCCAACCAGCGCAAGCTGACGCGGCCGCGCGTCGTCGCCGGCTGGGAGCTGCCGGCCGGCACGACCGTCCTGCCGTCGATCGCGGTCGTGCAGCGGCGCGAGGACCTCTACCCGCGCGCCGGCGCGTTCCGGCCGGAGCGCTTCCTCGACGGCAAGACGGAGTCCTACGCCTGGCTGCCCTTCGGCGGCGGCATCCGCCGCTGCATCGGCGCCGCGCTCGCGCAGGCGGAGATGGCGGAGGCGATCCGCACGATCGTCGAGCGCGTCGAGCTGCGCCCGCTGCGTCCCCGTCCGGACCCGGTCGTCATGCGCGGGATAACGCTGATCCCGCGCCACGGCGTCGCGGTCGAGGTCGCGCGCGCCGCGTAAGACAAGAACGCCGTACGCCTTTGGCCGCCCCGGCCGAGGCGCGCAGACGCTCGGCCGGGGAGACTCTCCGACCGTGGCAATGGAGCGAGGGCAGGCGCTGTGGCACCCGTTCGCCGACATGGGCGCGGTCGAGTCCGCGCCGTTCGTGGTCGCCCGCGCGGAGGACGTGTGGGTGTGGGACGAGCGCGGCCGGCGCTACCTCGACGCGACCGCCTCGCTGTGGTGCGCGAACGCGGGCCACAACCGGCCCGAGATCGCGGTGGCGGTCGAGCGCCAGCTTCGCGCGCTCGACACGTACTCGATCTTCGGCGACTTCGCGAACGGCCCGGCGATGGAGCTCGCCGACCGGCTCGCGGCGCTCGCCCCGACGCCCGGCTCGCGCGTCTTCCTCGGCTCCGGCGGTGGCGACGCGGTCGACACCGCGGCGAAGCTCGCCCGCAGCCACTTCCAGCTCGCCGGCGCGACCGAGCGCGTGCACCTGATCGCGCGCGAGCACGGTTACCACGGCACGCACGGCTTCGGCACGAGCATCGGCGGCATCGCGCCGAACGCGAGCGGCTGGGGACCGCTCATGCCCGACGTCTCGTGCGTCCCCTACGACAGCGTCGACGCGCTCGTGACGGAGATCGAGCGCGTCGGCCCCGAGCGCGTCGCGGCCTTCTTCTGCGAGCCGGTGATCGGCGCGGGCGGCGTGCGGCTGCCGCCGGAGGGCTACATCGAGGCCGTCGCGGACGTCTGCGCGCGCTACGGCGTGCTGTTCGTCGCCGACTGCGTCATCGGCGCGTTCGGCCGCCTCGGCACCTGGCTGGGGATCGACCGCTGGCCGGGCGTGCGGCCGGACCTGATCACGCTCGCGAAGGGGATCAGCGGCGGGGTGCTGCCGGTCGGCGCGGTGCTCGTCGCCCCGCGCGTCGCTGAGCCGTTCTTCCCGGGGGAGCCGGGCGCGCCGGTGCTGCGCCACGGGCCGACGTACGCCGGCCATCCGACCTGCTGCGCGGCGGCGCTCGCGACGCTCGACCTCTACGAGCGCGAGGACCTGATCGCGCGCGGCCGCGCGCTCGAGCGGCCGCTGGAGGACGCGCTGCGCGCGCTCGAATCCCACCCGCTCGTCGCCGAGGTGCGCGCCGGGCTCGGGCTGCTCGGCGCGGTCGAGCTGAGCGAGGAGGCGCTCGCCGCCGACGCGGGCGCGGCCGCGCGGCTCGCGCGCGCGTGCCGCGAGGAAGGGCTGCTCGTGCGCGCGCTCGCGACCGGCGTGGCCGTCTCGCCGCCGCTGACGATCGACGAGCGGCGGATCGAAGAGATCGGAACCGGGATCGCCGCCGGGCTCGCGGCGCTCGAGCGAGCGCCGCTCGGCGGTTGAGGAGGAGAGCCCGTTCCGGCGGCGCTGATGGGCGTCGCTGGCACGACGGCGCGCGCACGATACACCGGTTACGGTTCATATTGGACCCTATCCGGTCTGGCACACACCGGATCTGTGGTGAAGGGTCATGGACCAATGGCACAGCAGGCCAAGGTCCTGAGGCTGGGGCGCGCGGTGCGGGCGATGCGCCGCGAGCGCGACCTCTCGCAGGAGGCGCTCGCGCACCTCGCGCAACTGCACACGAATCAGGTCGGCCGCCTCGAGCGCGGGACCAACGTGCAGGTCGCGACGTTGCTGGCGATCGTCGAGGGCCTGGACGTCGGCCTCGCGGAGCTGGGGCGCGTGTACGACGCCCAGCCCGACGGCCCGAGACGGTGAAGGGAGGCGCCGGACGGCCCGCCCGAGGGGAGTCGGGGGACCGCCCGGCGCCACGCGTCGGGGACGTTTGGGAGGTGCCCCGGCACGAACCCGCCTGCCACCGTGCGTGCCGCGCGTGGGGGACGGACACGTGAGCGGCCGCTCGACGCCAAGCGGGTGGGTCGCGAGCCTACAGAAACAAACCTATTGAGGTGTAAGTTCGACCTGATCGGGTCTGGCATACACCGTATATGTAGGGCACGCTGGCCGATGCATGCCGACGCCTGCGCCCGATGAGCAGCTCCGCGAGCTCGGGCGCACGATCCGCCGCATGCGCCGCGAGCGCGATCTCACGCTGGAGGCGCTCGCCGACGCCGCCGGCGTGCATCCCAATCAGGTCGGCCGCTTCGAGCGCGGCGTCTCCGACGTCTACAGCTCCACGCTGCTGCGCATCGTCGCCGGCCTCGGCGTCTCCCTCACCGACGTCGCACGCGCCTGCGAAGCGCGCCTCGCCGAACGCCGGTAGCCTCGCCCGCCCGTGCCGGCGGGCCGCGTCAGAAGCCGGTATGCACCCGACGGTAGCGCGCGTAGCGCCCACGCTGGATCAACTCGATCGCGCCGGCGTCTCGCAGCTCGCCGAGCACCTTCTTGATCAGCGGGTCGCTCGCGGGCGTGGCCGAGCGGACATCATCGAGCGTGAACTCGGCAACAGCGCGATTGCGAATGTACTCGCGGATCGCTGGCTGCTTGCTGCCGTGCGCGGCTGCCATCGCGACCCGTTCGCCGAACTCGCGGTAGGCGGCCGCGAAGGTGCCGAGCAGATATTCGACCCACGGCCATACGTGGCGGCCCGCGTGCCAGCCGACGGTCGATCGCTGGAGCGCGGCGTAGTAGTCGGTGCGGCTCTCGTTGATCAAGCGCTCGAGGCTGATGTAGCGCCCGACGTCGTGGCCGGCCTGGTAGAGCAGCAGCAACGTGAGCAGGCGTGCGGTCCGTCCGTTCCCGTCCTGGAACGGGTGGATCATCAGGAAGTCGAACACGTACGCCGAGAGCAGGAGGAGCGCGTGGTGCCGCTCCGCCCGCAGGAGCGCGTCGTAGCGTTCGTGCAGCTCGCGCATCGCGAGTGGGGTCTCGGCCGGCGGTGTGGGCTTGAAGCGCACGACGACAGTGCCGTCAGGATGCGTCTCGGTCACGTCGTTCGGCCCTGACTTGTACGCGCCGGCGTGGCGCACGGGCGTGTAACGGTAGATCGTGGCGTGGAGCTGCTTGACGACGTTCTCGCCGAACGGCATCGTGTCGGCGCTCGCGTGGATCAGATCGAGCGCCGAGCGGTAGCCGGCGATCTGCGCCTCCGTGCGATCGGCCGGAGTCGTCGTTTCCCGCATGAGTGCGCGCAGGCGGTTCGTCGGCGCGACGATCCCCTCGATCGCGTTCGACGCCTCTGTGCTCTGGATCCGCGCGACCGTGACGAGCGCCTTGAGCGCTTCGCGGTACTGCGCCCGCTTCGCCGTCGCGGTACCGCCCTCGCGCTCGAGTGCCGCGAGCAGCCGGACGATCGCTCCCGGGACCGGGTCGAGCAGGCGATCGTGATGCCGAAAGGTTTCCATCCCATCGGCTACTCTACCGTCCCAACAGTATAAGAACCACCATCTATATACTGTTGAGTCGTTGGAGTAGCCGCTGGCGCTCAGCCCGCCGCGGTCAGTCTGAGCGGCAGGGAGCGCAGGCCGTAGACGCCCTGCACGCCCTCGTAGACCGGCGCGCCGTCGAGCGCGATCGTCTTGATCCGCTCGGCGATCAGGCGCAGGCCCTCCTGAAGCTCGGCTCTCGCGAGGTTCGCGCCGAGGCAGTAGTGGATCCCCGCGCCGAACGTGAGCGGTCTGCCCTCCGGGCGCGCGGCGGCGAGGTCGAACGCCTCGCCGCCGGGCACGTCGCGGTTTGCCGTGTGGGCGCAGATCAGCAGGACGGTGTCCTTCGGGAACGAGACGTCGCGGTACTCCACATCCTCGACCGTGATGCGCGCCGTGAACGGCGTGATCGGCTCGTAGCGCAGCGCCTCCTCCACCGCGGCGGCCGCGCGCCCCGCGGGGTCCTCGCGCAGCAGCGCCCACTGCTCCGGGTGCTCGGCGAGCAGTCGCAGCGCGTGCGCGAGCTGCGACTGCGTCGTGTCGATCCCGCCGATCAGCACGTCGAGCACGAGGTTCACGAGCTCGACGTCGGAGAGGCGGTCGCCGTCCTGCGCACGCGCCGCGATGAGCTGCGAGATGAGGTCGTCGGCCGGGTCGTCGCGGCGCGTCTCCAGCAGCGCGTCGAGGTAGTCGTAGAGCTCGACGACGTGGCGCTCGATGCGGGGCCGCTCCGCGATCAGCGTCGGCGCGTCGAACTGGCGCTGGACCCAGTTCGACCACTCGTGCAGCAGCGGCGCGTCCTGGAGCGGCGCGCCGAGCACGGTCGCGATCACGAGCGACGGGTAGGGCTTCGCGAGCGCCTGGACCGCGTCGCAGCTCGCCGTCCGACCGTCCCCGCCGGCGAGCGCGGCGTCGAGCAGCTCGCCCAGGAAGGTCCGCATCGCCGGCCGCCAGCGCTCCGCCGCGCGCGGCGTGAACGACGGGTTCACGAGCCCGCGCAGGCGCGCGTGGTCGGCGCCGTTGATGTGGAGGATGTTGCGGCGCATCTCCTCGTACAGCGGGCCGTCCTCGATTCCGAACAGCTCGGCGATCTTCATGCCGGGGAACTCGGCAGCGCGCGAGCGCAGGAAGAAGGCGGCCGCCTCGCGCTCGAGCACGACGTAGCCGAGCGGCGTGCTCGCCAGCCACCCCTGCGCGCGCAGCTCGCGCATCGTGCCGTGGAAGCGCGGGCCGTGCAGCTCGGCGTCGGTGTAGTCGAACGCCGGCAGGTCGAGGTCGGTGACGAGCGTCATGCGGAACTGGCTCCGCGGCCAGCGTAGCGGCGCGCCGCGCCGGCCGCGCCGCGCCGGCCGCGCCGGCCGCCGCCGCCGTGTCCTCGCGTAGGGTGAGCGGGATGGGCATGGACGATCTGCTCAAGCTCGCCGGCGACGCCGGCGTCGAGCTGTCCGCCGCCGAGACGGCGCTCGACGAGGAGGCCTACGGCGAAGCCCGTGACGCGCTCGACCGCGCCGACGACGCGCTCGCCGCGCTGCGCGAGCGCTGGCCGGCGATGGCGCCGGCGGAGCGCGCCGTGATCGGCGAGGCGGCCGGCGCCGTGCGCGCGCGCCGCGACCAGCTCGCCGCGCGGCTGCCGGCCGTGCGCACCGTCACCGAGGGCGTCGCCGAGCTCGATCCCGAGCAGGAGCGCGACCCGGACCAGCCCTACCAGCAGTCCGCCGGCTGACGCGCGCGCGCCAACCGTTTGCGTCGCGGCGGCGCGGGAACCCCCTCTGACAGGGCCACCCCCGGCTCGAGGAGGAGGTATGCACAACAGACGCACGCCCCGTGCGCTCGCGCTGGTCGCGGCCGTCGCGCTGAGCGTCGGCGCGCTCGCCGCCTGCGGCGGCGGCAGCAAGAGCAGCGGGACCACGAGCGGCAGCACCAGCGGCGGCTCGTCGTCCGGCGGCGGCAACAACGCGACGATCGCGCTGCTGCTGCCGGAGAACAAGACGACCCGCTACGAAGCGCAGGACAAGCCGCTGTTCGAGAGCGACATGAAGGCGCTCTGCCCGAACTGCAAGATCATCTACTCGAACGCCGAACAGGACGCGTCGAAGCAGCAGTCGCAGGCCGAAGCGGCGATCACGAACGGCGCGAGAGTGCTCGTGCTCGACGCGGTCGACAGCAAGGCCGCGGCCAGCATCGTCACGCGCGCCAAGCAGTCCGGCGTCGGCGTCGTCGCGTACGACCGCCTCGTCCAGAACTCCAGTCCCGACTACTACGTCTCGTTCGACAACAGACGCGTCGGCGAGCTTCAGGGCAGAGCGCTGGTCACCAGACTGAGAGCGGACGGCTCCAGCGGCTCGATCGTGATGATCAACGGCGCTCCGACGGACCCGAACGCGGCGCAGTTCAAGGCCGGCGCGCACAGCGTGATCGACACCAGCGGCTACAGAGTCGCGAAGGAGTACGACACGCCGGAATGGAGTCCTGACCAGGCGCAGACCGAGATGGACCAGGCGATCGCCGCGCTCGGCAGAACCGGCTTCGTCGGCGTCTACGCCGCCAACGACGGCACCTCCGGCGGCGCGATCGCGGCGATGAAGTCCGCCGGCATCAACCCCGCCACGCGCCCGGCGACCGGCCAGGACGCCGAGCTCGCCGGCATCCAGCGGATCGTCGCGGGCGAACAGTACATGACGGTCTACAAGGCGGTGAAGGAGGAGGCGAGAGCCGCTGCTCAGTTGACGATGGAAGTGCTGAACGGCAGAACGTCGAGCAGCATCGTCAACCAGCACGTCAACAACGGCAAGATCAACGTGCCGTCGGTGATCCTCACTCCGGTCGCCGTCACGGTGAGAGACATCAGAGAAACGGTGGTGAGAGACGGCTACTGGACGGTCAGTCAGATTTGCACCGGCGCGTACGCGGCGGACTGCAAGAGAGCAGGGCTGACCTAGGCCATGGCCGCCGCGACGGAGCACGGCGCGAGCGACGGCCGCGAGCCGCTGCTCGCGCTGCGCGGCATCGCCAAGCGCTTCGGTGCGGTGCAGGCGCTCGCCGGCGTGGACTTCGACGTCCGCGCCGGCGAGGTCGTCGGGCTCGTCGGCGACAACGGCGCCGGCAAGTCGACGCTCGTGAAGGTCATGTCGGGCATCTACGTCGCCGACGCGGGCGAGTACCGCTTCGACGGCGCGGTCCAGCATGTGCGGGGTCCCAACGACGCGACGGCGCTCGGCGTCGCGACCGTCTACCAGGACCTCGCGCTGTGCGACAACCTCGACGTCGTCGCGAACCTGTTCGTCGGGCGCGAGGAGCTGAGCGGCGGACCGGCCGGCTGGGTGCGCTCGCTCGACGAGCCGTCGATGGAGCAGCAGGCGGCCGGGCTGCTCCAGACGCTGACGGTGAGACTGCCGAGCGTGCGCCAGGAGGTCGGGCTGCTGTCGGGCGGCCAGCGGCAGTCGGTCGCGATCGCGCGCTCGCTGATCGGCGAGGCGAAGGTCGTGCTGCTCGACGAGCCGACCGCCGCGCTCGGCGTGCAGCAGACGGCGCAGGTGCTCGCGCTGATCAAGCGGCTGCGCGAGCAGGGCCTCGCGGTCGTCGTGATCTCGCACAACCTCGCCGACGTCTTCGAGGTCGTCGACCGCATCTTCGTGATGCGCCTCGGACGGCGCGCGGGCGTCTTCGACGTCGGCGCGACCTCGCAGGAGGAGGTCGTCGCCGCGATCACCGGCGCGGAGTTCGGACGCGGATCCGACGGCGGCGGGAGCGACGAGCACGCCTCCTCGGCGGAGGCGACACGATGAGCACCGCGGCCGCCACCCCCGAGCCGAGCGCGAGCCCCGCTCCCGCGCAGGCGCCCGAGCGGCGTCCCGAGGGCCGCTTCGCGGTGCTCCAGCGCGTCGCGCAGGGGGAGCTCGGCTCGCTGCGCGTGCTGATCGGGCTGGTCGTCATCTGGGCGATCTTCACGATCGCCAACGAACGCTTCCTGACGGCGACGAACCTCGTCAACCTCGCGCTCCAGATCGCCGCGACGGGGATGATCTCGATCGGCGTCGTGCTCGTGCTGCTGCTCGGCGAGATCGACCTGTCGGTCGCGATCGTCTCGGGCCTGTGCGCGGCGATCATGGCGGTGCTGGTCGAACAGCACGGCTGGGCGGCGGTCCCGGGCATCGCGGTCGCGCTGCTCGCGGGCGCGTTGATCGGGCTGTTCCAGGGCTCGGTGGTGACCCGCTTCGGGATTCCCTCGTTCGTCGTCACGCTGGCGGGCCTGATCGGCTGGCAGGGCGCCCTGCTGCTCGTGCTCGGCTCGACCGGGACGGTCAACATCACCAACCCGGCGATCGTCGAACTGGCGGGCAAGTTCTTCACCGGCGCAACCGCGTGGATCATCGCGGCGGCGATCGTCGCGGCGTTCGCGGCCTCCTCGCTCGACGCGCGTCGCCGGCGGCTGCGCGCCGGGCTCGTCGCCGCGACGCCGGCCATCGTGGCGGTGCGCGTGGCGGCGGTCGCGATCCTCTCGTTCGGCGTCGTCGCGATCCTCGACCAGGACCGCGGCCTGCCGCTCGCGCTCGTCATCCTGATCGCGTTCGTCGTCGTGTTCGACTACGTCGTGCGGCGCACGCGCTTCGGCCGCCACGTGCTCGCGGTCGGCGGCAACGCCGAGGCGGCGCGCCGCGCCGGCATCCGCGTCAACCGCGTGCGCGTGATCGTCTTCATGCTCGCGAGCGTGCTGGCGGCCTGCGGCGGCATCCTCGGCGCCTCGCGCCTGCTCGCGGTCAACCAGTCCTCGGGCGGGAGCGACCTGCTGCTGCTCGCGATCGCCGGCCCGGTGATCGCCGGCACGTCGCTGTTCGGCGGCCGCGGCACGGTCTGGTCGGCGCTGCTCGGCGGGCTCGTGATCGGCTCGATCTCGAACGGCATGGACCTGCTCGCGCTGCCGTCCTCGACCAAGTTCATGGTGACCGGCGGCGTGCTGCTCGCGGCCGTCGTCGTCGACGCCGCGGCGCGCCAGCGGCGCGCGCGCACGGGACGCGTGTAGCTCGCGCCGCCGGCGGTCGCCGCGCTCAGCGCTCCAGCGGCATGAAGATCGCGAGCTGGCGCGCGTGCGCGAGCAGCGTGCCGTCGGGCAGGAACAGCGCGGCGTCCTCCTCCATCAGGCCGCCGTGCGCGGCCGTCGATCTGTACGTGCCCAGCACCGGCTGGTCGGGCAGCCCCTCCGGCGGGATGTCGGCGCGCACGTGGATCGTCAGGTCGATCGTCGGCGCGATCGCGGGGCGGCCGAGCGGCTGGAACGCCGGCGGCCACCACACGTCGGTGCACAGCGCGACGAAGGCGGCGTCGATCGGCCGCGCCTCGGGCAGCGAGATCCAGCCGCCCGTCTCGGGCGCCTCGCCGGGCGGCAGCGGGCGATTCGAGAACGGCACGCCGCCGATCCGCGGCGCGACGCGCACGCGCTCGAACATCGGCGGCATCTGGGGCGTGCGGCCGAGCCAGCCTTCCCCGCCGCGCGTGCGGTACTCGTCCGGCGGCACGAGCGGCGCGTCGCGCGCCGGCGGCGGGCCGAGCCGCGGCGGCTCCGGCTCCCACTGGCCGGCGGCGGGCAGGTCGAGCACGGCCAGCGCGGCGAGCGCGAGCAGCGCCAGCTTGCCGTCCTGGATCGCGGTCAGCCTGACCGTCGAGATGCGGCGCCCGGCGCGCACCAGCTCGACCGTCACGTCGAGCGGGCCGCCCTTCACGGGGCGCAGGAAGTGGCATGTCAGCGAGCGGAGCTGGCGAGGGCCGGTCTCCGCCCGCGTCAGTCCCTCTGCTTCCAGCGCGCGCACGAGGATCGCCACGAGGTAGCCGCCGTTGGCGGCGATCGGCGTCGACCAGCCGGAGTCGACCAGCGCGCGGAAGCGACCCGCGCCGAGCGGCGTCACGGCGGTCGCCTGCTCGAAGGTGCCGGCGCCGGCGGCCTCGCTGGTGCTGCTCATGGGGGCGGAACGGTAGCGGCAGGCCGCGCGGGCGGGCGCTGGTCGCGCTTAACACCTTTTAGGCAACTCTCAGGAAATTCTCGGATACGCGCGAGAGCATCACTGCGGCCGGGGCGCGCTGCGCGCCCCGGCGCCATGTCGCCGATCGGGAGCCACGCACGTCGATGCACGACCGCAGCCGCGCCACGCGCCGCCACTGGACCGTCTACCTGCTCGCCGCCGCCTGCGTCGGCGCGATCGTCGCGGCCGTGCTCGTCGTCGGGCCGCCGAGCGCCGCTTCGCGTACCAGCGAGCGGATCGTCACCGTCGCGCGCGGTGTCGTGCAGTCGACCGTCTCCGGGACCGGAACGGTCCAAGCCGCGCAGCAGCTCGACGTGAACTTCGCGACCGGCGGAACGCTCACGCACGTGTATGTAAAGCCCGGGCAGCGGGTCGTGGAGGGTCAGACGCTGGCCGCGATCGACCCGACCGACGCCCAGGCTGCGCTCGACCAGGCGCAAGCGAGCCTCGCGGCGGCGGAAGCCGCGCCGGTGGCGTCCACGTCCAGCTCGGGCGGCAGCAGATCGTCCGGCGGCGAGACCGCCGCGCAGAAGGCGGCGAACGTCGCGAGCGCGCAGGCGGCCGTCGACAAGGCGCAGGCGGCGCTCGCCCAGACGACGCTGACCGCGCCGATGACCGGCATCGTCGCCTCGGTCGGCGCGTCCGTCGGCGAGCAGGTCAGCGGCGGCGGCAGCGCGAGCACGAGCGGGTCGAGCGGCTCCGGCGGGAGCGGCTCCGGCGGCAGCGGCAGCTCCGGCGGCGGTGGCGGAGGCGGCGGCGGAAGCGGCAACTCCGGCGGCGGCGCCTCCGACGGATCGAGCGGCTCGGCCTTCATCGTGCTCGCCGACCTCGACGCGATGAACGTCGTCGTGCCCTTCAGCGAGTCCGACGTCGGCAAGCTGCGCGCCGGCCAGCCGGCGACGATCTCCGTCAACGCGCTGCCGAACGAGCAGCTCGCCGCGCACGTCACCTCGATCGCGACGCTGCCGACGAGCAGCAGCGGCGTCGTCAGCTACGACGTGACGCTGCGGCTCGACCAGCTCGCGCACGGCCTCAAGCCGGGGATGACGGCCTCCGCGCAGGTCGTCGTCGAACAGGTCGGCGACGCGCTCAACGTCGCCAGCGCGGCGATCTCGGGTCGCGGCGCGAACGCGAGCGTGACGCTCGTGCAGGGCGCCAGACGCGTCCGCCGCGCGGTCGTCACCGGCGTCGTCGGCGACAGCACGACGCAGATCCTCGGCGGCGTCAGAGCAGGCGACCAGCTCGCGATCGTCACGCAGCTCCCGAGCGCGTCGCCGCTGAGCGGCACCGGCTCCGGCGCGGGCGGCGGCACGCCCGGCGGCGGCGGCTTCCGCCGCTTGGGCGGTGGCGGCGGCTTCGGCGGCGGGGGCGGCCCCGGGTTCGTGGTCGGCGGCGGGCCGGGCGGCGGCGGAGGCGGCGGGTGAGCGCGATTCACCTCGCGCCGCGGCCGCCGCGCCCGCTTCCCCGCAGCGTCGTCATCGACGTCGCCGACGTGACGAAGACCTACGCGATGGGCGACGTCGCCGTGCACGCGCTGCGCGGCGTCTCGCTGCGGATCGAGCGCGGCGACCTCGTCGCCGTGATGGGCAGCTCCGGCAGCGGCAAGAGCACGCTGATGAACATCCTCGGCTGCCTCGACGCGCCGAGCGGCGGCCGCTACCTGCTCGACGCGATCGACGTGCGCGCCTTCGACGACGACGACCTCGCCGACATCCGCAACCGCAAGATCGGCTTCGTCTTCCAGAGCTTCAACCTCGTGCCGCGCACGCGCGCGCTCGCGCAGGTCGAGCTGCCGCTCGCCTACGCCGGCCTGCCGCGCGCGGAGCGCCGCCGGCGCGCGCTGCTCGCGCTCGAGACGGTCGGCATGGGCGACCGCGTCGAGCACCTGCCCTCCGAGCTGTCGGGCGGCCAGCAGCAGCGCGTCGCGATCGCGCGCGCGATCGTCACCAACCCGCCGCTGCTGCTCGCCGACGAGCCGACCGGCAACCTCGACTCGCACTCGACGCACGACGTGCTCGAGCTGTTCGCCGACCTCAACGACGCCGGGCGCACGATCGTCCTCATCACGCACGAGCCCGACGTCGCCGCGCGCGCGAAGCGCGTCGTGCGGCTCGCCGACGGCCTCGTCGTCGAGGATCGCCGCGTCGTCGCGGTCGAGGACCCGTCGCCGGAGCGGAGCGCGCCGTGATCGGGGCGGAGACGCTGCGGATCGCGCTCGGCGGGCTGCTCGCGAACAAGCTGCGTTCGAGCCTGACGATCCTCGGCCTGACGATCGGCGTCGCCTCGGTGATCGTGCTCGTGGCGGTCGGCAACGGCTCCTCGAAGGCGGTCCAGCAGCGGATCGAGGCGCTCGGCACGAACGTGCTGCTCGTGATCGGCGGCGGCTTCCGCGGCGGCGCGCGCTTCGCCACCGTCGACCAGCAGCCGCTGACGCTCGCCGACGCGACCGCGCTGAGAGACCGGACGCAGGCGCCCGACGCGGCGAGCGTCTCGCCGGTCGTCAACGCCGCCTCCACCACCTTCGTCGCCGACGGCACCTCCTACACGCCGTCGCAGACGGTCGGCACGACGCCCTCCTATGCGCGGGCGCACGACTACGCGGTCGCGCAGGGCAGCTTCTTCACCGACGCCGACGTGCGCGCGCGCCGCCGCGCGATCGTGCTCGGCCCGACCGTCGCGCAGCAGCTCGGCGCGAGCGTCGGGCAGACGATCCAGGTCGGCGGCGCGAGCTTCCAGGTGATCGGCGTCACCGCGCCGAAGGGCTCGAACGGCCTCCAGGACCAGGACGACGTCGCGTTCGCCCCGATCACAGCCGTGCAGGACGTGCTGACCGGCTACGGAAACCTGGGCTCGATCACCGTGCAGGCGAGATCGCGCGCGGCGCTGAACGCCGCCTCGGCCGAGGTCACGTCGATCCTCGACAGCCGCCACCGCATCGCGGCCGGCGGAACGTCCGACTTCCAGGTGATCAACCAGGGCTCGATCCTCGCCGCCTCGAGCGCGACCTCGGACGTCTTCACCACGCTGCTCGGCGAGGTCGCGGCGATCTCGCTGCTCGTCGGCGGGATCGGCGTGATGAACATCATGCTCGTGTCGGTGACCGAACGGACGCGCGAGATCGGCATCCGCAAGGCGATCGGCGCGCGCCGCTCCGACGTGCTCGCGCAGTTCCTGATCGAGGCGGTGCTCGTCTCCCTGCTCGGCGGGATCTGCGGCGTGCTCGCCGGGGTGATCGGCAGCCAGTTCCGGATCGCGGGCGTGAACCCCGTGATCGCGCCGTACTCGATCGGGCTGGCGTTCGGCGCCGCCGTGCTGACCGGCCTGTTCTTCGGCACCTACCCGGCGAGCCGCGCCGCTCGCCTGCGACCGATCGAAGCGCTGCGCTTCGAGTGACCCACGCGGAGGACTTCTGACGATGCCCGAGGACGACTGGAACGACGAGCCCGCGGCGCGCGACGCGCTCGCGTCGGCGGCGGAGCTGCCGCCGCGCCCGCGCCGCCGGCTCACGCCGCTGACCGGCGCGCTGCTGGCCGTGCTGCTGGTCGCGGCCGGCTTCATCGGCGGCGTCCTCGTGCAGAAGGGCCAGGGCGGATCGGCGGCGGCCGCGGGCGGCGGCGGGGCGGGACGCTTCGCGGCGGTGCGCGGGGGCGGTGCGGGCGGCCCCGGCGGGGCCAGAGTCGGCGGCCTGTTCGGCGGCGGCGGCGCGGGCGGCGCAAGCGGCGTCACGTTTGGCACCGTCACGACCGTGCAGGGCGCCGCGCTCTACGTCACCGACGCGCAGGGCAACACGCTGAAGGTGACGGCCGCGAAGGGCGCGAGCGTCACGCGCTCGGTCGACAGCCCCGTGCACGCGATCCGGCCCGGCTCGACCGTGATCGTCGAGGGCGCCGCACGGCGCGGCGCGATCGTTGCGACCTCGATCCGCGCCACGCCGGCCGGCGCGGGCGGCGGGCTCGCGCTCGCCGGCGGCTTCGGCGGGGGCGGCGGCTCGGGCGGCGGCGGTGGCGCTGTCGACCAGCTCTTCGGCGGCGGCGGCTCGGGCGGCGGCGGCACAGGTTCCACGACAAAGGAGACTCCATGACCAGCTCCTCGCTTCGCGCGCGCGGACGCGTGCTCGCCGGCACCGCGCTGCTGCTGCTGGTGGTCGCGGCGCTGCTCGCGGCGTGCGGCTCGTCGTCTGGCGGCAGCACGAGCGCCGCGAGCACGACCGCCGCTGCCGCGAGCACGACCGCCAGCACCACAGGCCCGACCGGTCGACCGGAGTTCGCGAGATTGCGCGCATGTCTCCAGCGGCACGGCGTCACCCTGCCGAGACCGCCGGCGGTCGCCCCTGGCCAGGCGCAGCCCCCCGACAAGGTGCGGCAGCGCGGCTTCGGTCCCCGCGCCTTCTTCATGTCGAGACTGTCGAGCGCGCAGCGCGCGAGACTGAGAGCGGCGATGCAGAAGTGCGGAGCGCCGCTCGGCCGGTTCCGCCGCTTCGCGGGTCCGGACGTCAGAAGCCCCGCGTTCCGCAGAGCGCTCGCCACCTACGTCGCGTGCGTGCGCAGAAACGGCTTCGAACTGCCGGCGCCGAACACGTCCGGCAGCGGTCCGATCTTCGACCCGAGCAGGGTCAACCGGCAGGACCCGAGATTCCAGGCGGCGAGCGCGAAGTGCCAGCAGCTCCTGGCCGCCGCCCGCCCGGCTCCTCCCAACGGCGCACCGCCGCCCTCCGGCCAGGGCGGCTGAGCGTCAACCGGCTCTGCCCGCGACGCGCCGCCCGGCCGGGCGCGTGGACCGGTTCCAACCGGCTCCGCCCGTGACGCGCCGCCTCTAGGGTGGCGCGTCACCGGCAGACCACGAGCGGCGGAGGCGAGGCGATGGGCGAAGAGGAGCGGACGGTCACGGTCGAGCGGCGCGGGCACGTGCTGCTGATGGGGCTCAACCGCCCGGCGAGACGCAACGCCTTCACGCTGCGGATGTTCGAGGAGCTGGCGCTCGCCTACGGCGAGCTCGAGCGCGACCCCGAGCTGCGCTGCGGCGTCCTGTTCGCGCACGGCGAGCACTTCACCGGCGGGCTCGACCTCGCGCAGGTCGCGCCTGCCGTGATCGAGGGCGCCGGGCTGCCCGTGCCCGAGGGCGGCCGGCAGCCGTGGCGGCTCGACGGCCCGTGGACGACGCCGGTCGTGATCGCCGTGCAGGGCTGGTGCATCACGATCGGGATCGAGCTGCTGCTCGCGGCCGACGTCCGCATCGCGGCCTCCGACACCCGCTTCGCCCAGCTTGAGGTGCAGCGCGGCATCTATCCGTTCGCGGGCGCGACGATCCGCATGCCGCGCGAGGCCGGCTGGGGCAACGCGATGAAGCACCTCTTGACGGGCGATCCGTTCGACGCCGCCGAGGCGCACCGCATGGGGCTCGTGCAGGAGGTCGTCGCGCCGGGCGCCCAGCTCGACCGCGCGCTCGAGCTGGCCGAGCGGATCGCGACCGCCGCCGCCCCGCTCGGCGTCGCCGCCACCCTGCGCTCCGCCTATCGCGCCGTCTACGAGGGCCACGACGCCGCCGTCGCCAGCCTGCGCGACGACGCGATCCCGCTGTTCAGAAGCGCCGACGGCGCCGAGGGCATGCGCTCCTTCATCGAGCGCCGCCCCGCGAGATTCACCGGGCACTGAGCGATACAACACAGATAGGGTTCTGCCGCCGGCGCCTGCCGCTTGGAGCGGGTTGAACTTCGCCACGTCGGCGATCCACGACGGCGCGAGGACAGCGCGCCGAACAGCAGCAGCCACATTGCACCAGCCATCTCCAGCACCTCAGGTGCTTCGCGCCACGGACGTCAGCGCGGCGCCGTCGAGCTCTCACAGGGGTGTCGGCATCGCCGGCGGAGGGTAGCCGGCCCGGGAGGCGCGCATGTCAGCGCGCGGCGCGGTCCCGCAACTCGCGGGCCGCCACGGGTTGTGGACCCGACAGGCACGAACCACTCTGGAGGTTTCCCCCATGCGGCGATTCGCTGCGCTCGGCATCGCGATGATCGCGCTGCTGGCGCTCACGGCGGCCCTGGCGCTCGCAGCCAACGCTCCCAGCGCGACGACCGGTGACGCGTCCGCGCTCACCGACACGCAGGCGACGGTCGCTGGCACCGTCAACCCGCAGGGCCAGTCCAGCAGCTACGCGTTCCAGTACGGCACGACGACGGCCTACGGTCAGCAGACGGCGCTCACCGCTGCCGGCTCCGGCACCGCCGACGTGGCCGTGAGAGCCGACCTCGCCGGCCTCACGCCCGGGACGACCTACCACTTCCGCGTGATCGCGACGAACGGGGTAGACACGACGGTCGGCGCCGACAGAACGTTCACGACGACGGGCACGGCGCCGCCGCCGGCGCCGACCCCGACCGCGACGACCGGCGCCGCGCAGGTCACCGGCGGCAGCGCGCTTGTCAGCGGCTCGGTCAACCCGAACGGCCTCGCGACCTCGTACTACTTCGAGTTCGGCACGACGGCCAACTACGGCCAGCAGACGGCGCCGCAGAGCGCCGGCGCGGGCACCGGCGCGGTGTCGGTCTCGGCGACCCTCTCCGGCCTCGCCACTGCGACGACCTATCACTACCGGCTCGTCGCGGTCGGCCCGAACAGCGCGGTCTCGATCGGCGGCGACCAGACGTTCACGACCGCCGGCCCGGCGTCGTCGAGACTCGGCATCTTCGGGCACACGGCGTTCGCCGACCAGCACGGCGTCGCGGGCGTCTTCTCCGCCTGCATCGGCAGCACCGGCTGCAAGGGCAGCATGACGCTCTCGCGCAGCGGCCAGACGCTCGGCTCGCGCGGCTCCTTCTCACTGAACGCGAACGATGGCGGCTTCGTCCACTTCGCGCTCAACAGCCTCGGTCAGCGGCTGCTGGTCCATCGCGGCACCATGCGCGTGCGCGTGACGGTCACCAACGCGCTCGTGAGAGGGCAGACGGCCACCGCGGTCCTCACGCTGATCCGCTACTCGACGAACGGCCTGAAGGGCTGACAGTCCCGACAACCGCGTCCCGTCCCGGCTTCGGCGAATCGCCGGGGCGGGGCGCGTTACCTTTGGGAGGCGCTCGCTTGACAGTAGGTGTGAGTGAGTGCATACTCACTCCAGTGATGCCGCCCGCCGCCACCCGCCAGCTCTCCACCGCCGCCGAGCGCCGCGAGGCGCTCGTCGAGGCCGCGGTGGCCGCGTTCGCCGAGCACGGCTTCCACGGCACGCCGACGACCGAGATCGCGAAGGCCGCGGGGATCTCGCAGGCCTACCTGTTCCGCCTCTTCCCGACGAAGTCGGAGCTGTACGTCGCCGCCGTCGACCGCTGCTACAAGCGCCTCGGCGACGCGATGCGCGCGGCCGCCGAGGATTCCGAGGCGCCGGGGGAGACCGCGCTCGAGCGGATGGGACACGCTTACGCCGATCTGCTTCAGGACCCGACGACGCTGCGCGCCACGCTCCAGGCGTTCGCGGCCGCCTCCGGCGACGACCCCGCGATCCGCGACGCCGTGCGGCGCGGCTACGGCGAGCTGGTCGAGCTGATCCAGCGGCTCGGCGGCGCGAGCGGCGAGGAGCTGAGCGCGTTCGTCGGCAAGGGGATGCTGATGACCGTGCTCGCCGGGATGGACGCGCCGGCGATCGACGCGCCATGGGCGCGCGAGCTGTGCGGGGGCGTCTGACCTCTCTTTTTTGCGATGAAAATGAGTGACCAATCACACACAGGGAGGGGGGCGGCACGATGACCCGCTCACGCCGGATCTGGACCTCGATCGTGACGAGCGTCGCGCTCTTCATGGTCACGCTCGACAACCTCGTCGTGACGACGGCGCTGCCGTCGATCCGTGTCACCCTGCACGCCGACCTCGCGGCGCTCGGCTGGACGATCAACGCCTACACGCTCGCGTTCGCCGTACTGCTGCTGCCGGCGGCTGCGCTCGGCGACCGGCTCGGCCGCAAGCGCACCTTCGCGTTCGGGCTCGCCGCCTTCACGCTGGCGAGCGCCGCCGCCGCGCTCGCGCCGAGCATCGATGCGCTGATCGCCGCGCGCGCCTTCCAGGGCGCAAGCGCCGCGTTCGTGATGCCGCTGTCGCTGACGATCCTGTCCGAGGCGTTCCCGGCCGGCAGCCGCGGCCTCGCGCTGGGGATCTGGTCGGGCGTCAGCGGGCTCGGCGTCGCGCTCGGACCGCTCGCCGGCGGCGCGGTCGTCGAGGGCATCTCGTGGCACTGGATCTTCTGGCTCAACGTGCCGATCGGGCTCGTGCTCGTGCCGCTCGTGGTCGCACGGCTGAGCGAGTCGCACGGCCCCGGCCGCCGGCTCGACGTGCGCGGCCTGCTGCTCGCCGCGACCGGCCTGTTCGGGCTCGTGTTCGGGATCGTGAAGGCGGCCGACTACGGCTGGACGAGCACCGCCGTGCTCGGCGCCGGCCTCGCGGGGATCGCGCTGCTCGCCGCGTTCGTGCGCTGGGAGCTGCGAGCGCCCGAGCCGATGCTGCCGATGCGCTTCTTCCGCTCGCGCGGCTTCACGGCGACGAGCGGCGTGACGGTCACGATGTTCTTCGGCACCTTCGGCTCGATCTTCCTGCTCGCGCAGTTCTTCCAGACGGTGCAGGGCTACTCGCCGCTGGAGGCGGGGCTGCGCACGCTGCCGTGGACGGGCGTGACGATCCTCGTCGCGCCGCTCGCCGGGATCCTCTCCGACCGCATCGGCTCGCGGCCGCTGATGACGCTCGGCCTCGCGCTCCAGTCCGGCGCGATGGCGCTGCTCGCGCTCGTCTCGGCGCCGGACGTGCCCTACGCGCAGCTCGTCGGGCCGTTCGCGATGGCCGGCGCCGGCATGGCGCTGGTGTTCGCGCCGGCGGCCAACGCCGTGCTGTCGAGCGTGCGCCCGCAGGAGGCCGGGCAGGCGTCGGGCGCGACGAACACGTTCCGCGAGATCGGCGGCGCGCTCGGCGTCTCGGTGCTCTCGACGGTGTTCGCCGGCGCCGGCTCCTACGCCTCGCCGCAGGCGTTCACCGACGGGATGACGCAGGCGGTGTGGGTCGGCGCCGCCGTGCTCGCGGTCGGCGCGATCGTCGCGCTGTTCGTCCCCGGCCGCGCGCGCCAGGCGGAGATGGCGGCGGCGAGCCGCGCGGCGGGGGAGGCCGACGCGGCGCCGGCCGCCGCCGGCGCGCCCGCCCCCGAGCCGCTGGCGGCGTAGCTCAGCGCTTGCGCCGGCCCGTCCCGCCACGGGGCGTGGGGCGGGCCGGTCGCGTCGTGTGGCCCGGCGTCGCGACGTCGCGTTCGAAGGCTTCGAGCAACTCGAACACCTCGGGCGCCTCCCAGCGACGGCCCCAGCGTTGCTGCGAGGGACGCGTCAGGACGCCGGCGCGCTCGAGCGCGACGAGCGCTCTGGCGGCCGCCGTCTCGCTGACGCCCGCAAGCTCCGCCGCGCGCGCGACGGTGAGGACGGGCTCGGCCGCGAGCTGGTCGAGCAGCGCGCGCGAGCTGGCGTGGCTGCGCGGCTGCCCGAGGCGGCTCAGCCACGCCTCGCGCAGCGCGTCGACGCGGAACGCGAGGTCGTACGCGCGGTCGACGGCTTTCACCGTGCACGCGGCGAACAGCAGCAGCCAGTCCTTCAGGTCGCCGTAGCAGTAAGCGTCAAGGCCGCTCACATAGTCGCGCGCGTGCGTCGCCAGCACGAGGCTGATCGGCGGCACGACCGTCTCGGCAAGCCCGCGCCGTCGGTAGATCACATGGATCAGGCAGCGTCCGACGCGTCCGTTGCCGTCCAGGAAGGGGTGGATCGCCTCGAATTGCGCATGTGCGATCGCCGCCTGAAGAGTCACCGGCAGGTCGTCGAGGTTGAGGAACGCGGCGAGGTCATCGAGCAGCTCCTCGACGTACTCGGGTGGGGGTGGGATGAAGGCGGCGCCGGCTGGGCTGAGGGACGAGCGCCCGATCCAGTTCTGCTCTTCCCGTACGACGCCGGCGATCGGCTCGTCGATCGTCCCCTCGAGCAGCGTGCGGTGGATCGCGACGATGTCGTCGCGCGTCAGCGGGCGCGGCTCGACGGCCAGCCGGATTGCGCGCTGCATAGCGCGCACGTTGCCGATGACCAGGTCGGCCGTCGCATCATGCGTGGCGCCGTTGGCGCCGACGGCGGCACGCGCGAGGCGACGCTGCCCGACGATCAGGTTCTCGATCCGCGACGACCCGACCGACTCCTGGCGCAGCAACTGGCGCGCGAGCCCGTCGAGACCTTGGACGTCGGGCGCCTGTCGGTCGAACTCGCGCACCTCCGCGTCGGCCTCGGCGATCAACGCCGCCGTCGATGCGGTCAGCGTCGGGTCCCAGTCGACGATCGGGTCCGGGACGAAGCAGTTGATCGTCTGGGCGACGCGATGCCGGCGGGGTATGCCGGACTCGAACCGCGGTCTCCACGAGCGCTGCTCGATGCGTCCGTGGAAAGGCTGGGAAGTCGTGATCACTCCCAAACCTTAGCATCAGAAAGTTTGGAAGCGGCGAAGGCTTTCCGGCCTTCGCCGCTTCCTGCCGCGCCTCCCCCCGCGAACTCAGTGGTGCGCGCTCGCGCGCGGAGCGACCGCCGCGTGCCAGGTGCCGACGTCCATGAAGCCCTCGCCGTTGACGTCGCCCTTCTTGCTGTCGCCCGCGAACGTGTAGAGCGGGTGGCCGTTCAAGGTCGCCTGGCGGGTGCCGCCCGGGCGCTTGAGCACGCCGAGCTTGGCGACGCCCTCGACCTTGGCGCCGGCCGGGACCTTCAGCGGGATCCAGGTGCTCAGGCAGCCCCCGGTGCAGATGAAGCGCCCGTGCACCTCGGCGCTCAGCGTGTAGAGCGTGCGGCCCGACGCGGTCACGACGATCCGCTTGTGCAGCGTCGCGTTCTGCACGGCATGCACGTGGACGCTGCCGCGCTTCGCGAACGCCGGGACCGCGAAGGCCGCGAGCGTCACGGCCGACGCGAGCGCCGCCACGATCAGGAGCACGGTCACCGAGCGCGGCCGCGCCGGGCGCGGAGCTGGGACGGACGTCGGGTTCATCGGTCGCATCGAGCACGGCTCCTTCGAATCGGGGGTCGGCATCTGCCCTCAAGATGCCGGGGTCGGGGAAGACCTTCCAGCCCGCGCCAGAGTCCTGACGGAGGCGCTACTACGGCTCTTGCGCCAAACAAACCAACACAAATACGGGAGAACGCCACATACTTGGCGTAGTACGGCGCAGAACCGAAATGTGGTGTCTAGGGTGGGGAACGTAAACCTGTTGATGGGGTCAGCGGGAGGCACCCATGAACGTGCAGTCAATCGCAGCGGGGGCTCAATCAACGTGCGCGAACGGCTCGGCGGCGGAGCGGGGAATCGTCGTGGAGGGGCTGGAGCGCGAGTTCGGCGCGGGAGCACGGGCCGTCGACGGCATTGAACTCGAGGTGGCGCCGGGCGACCTCTTCGGCCTGCTCGGCCCGAACGGGTCGGGCAAGACGACGACCGTGCGCATGCTCACGACGCTGCTGCCGCCGACCGGCGGCCGCGCGACCGTCTGCGGCCATGACGTCGTCGGCGCGGCGGCGCGCGTGCGCGCGTCGATCGGCGTCGCCTTGCAGGCCGTGGCGCTCGATCCGCTGCTCACGGCGTGGGACCACATGCGGCTCGTCTGCACCTTGCAGGGCATGCCCGCCGCCCGCCAGCGGGCGCGGATCGAGGAGCTGATCGCGCGGGTCGGTCTCGGCGACGTGCTCCACCGGCGTGTGCGCACGTACTCGGGCGGGATGCAGCGGCGGCTCGACCTCGCGCTCGCGCTCGTGCACCGGCCGGCGATCCTCTTCCTCGACGAGCCGACGACCGGGCTGGATCCGCAGAGTCGCCTTGCGCTGTGGGACGAGCTCGACCGGCTCGCGCACGAGGAGGGGGTCGCCGTCTTCCTCACGACGCAGTATCTCGAGGAGGCCGACGCGCTCGCCGATCGCGTCGCGATCCTGGACCACGGGCGGATCGTCGCCGAAGGCAGCCCGAGCGAGCTGAAGGCGCGGCTCGGTGGCCGGCGCGTCGTCGTGCGTCCCGCGCGCGCGGGCGCTGCCGCGCACGTCGAGGCGATCTTGTCGCGCTTCGGCTCGGCCGAGACGACCCACGACGGCTGCGTCCGCTGCCGCGTCGACGATGGGCGCGTGGACCTGGCGGTGATCGTGCGCGCGCTCGACCAGGCGCAGATCGCCGTCGCGAGCCTCGAGGCGCACGCGCCGACGCTCGACGACGTCTTCTTCGCGCAGACCGGGCGCCAGCTCGAGGGCGAGCTCGCGAGCGCATGAGCGCGGTCGGCGCAGGCCTGAGCCCGTCTCCGGTCGCGCAGCTCGCGACGCTGGTCCGCCAGAGCGTGCGCCGCACGCTGAACGACGCGTCCGCGCTCGTCGTGCCGATCGCCTTTCCGCTCGTGATCCTCGCGATCAACGTCGCCGCGCTGCACGGCGTCACGCGGCTGCCGGGCTTCCCGACCCGCCGTGTCGTCGACTTCGCGATCGGGCTGACGTTTCTCCAGGGGGCGCTGTTCGCGGCGATCCCGGCGGCGACCGACCTCGCCGTCGACCTCGAGACCGGCTTCCTTGAGCGGCTGGCGATGGCGCCCGTGACGGCGGGTGTGCTCCTGGCCGCGCGGCTGGGCGCCGTGCTCGGGGCGGGGCTCGTGCGGTGCGGTTGCTTCCTGCTCGTGGCGCTCGCCGCCGGCGCTCGCGTCGCGACCGGCCCAGGCGGGGTGGCGGCGCTCGTCGTGCTCGAGCTGCTGCTTGACGCGGCGATCGCGAGCGTTGCCTTCCTCGTCGCGCTGCGCAGCCGCTCCGGCGAGGTCGTCCAGAGCCTGTTCCCGGCCTTCTTCGTCTTCCTGATGCTGTCGTCGGCGCTGATGCCGCGCGAGCTGATCGACATGCACTGGTTCCGGCTCGTCGCCGAGGCGAACCCCGTCTCCTACCTCGTCGAGGCGTTCCGCAGCCTGTTCATCGACGGCTGGGACGTGCGGGCGCTCGCGCTCGGCGCCGGGATCGCGGCGGCGATCTCGCTTGCCGCCGGGCTGGGCTGCGCGCGTGGGCTGCGAAGCGCGATGGCGCGCACGGGATGAGCGCGCCGCTCCAGGACCTGCGCGCACGCGCCGCGCGCGCGGCGCTCGTGGCGTTCGCGCTCGGCCGCCGCGGGACGAAGGCGTGGATCACGAGCCCGCCGTTCGTCGTCATCACGCTGCTCTTCCCGTTGATCTTCCTGGCGGCGTTCGCGGGCGCGCTGTCGCCGCTCGCGCACGACCGCGGCTTCGATTATCCGGGTGATTACACGACGTTCATCTATGGATTCGTGGTGTTGCAGGCGGCCGCGTTCGGCGGTGTCTTCACCGGCTACTCGGCGGCGCGCGACTTCGAGCTCGGGTTCGCCCCGCGCATCTTCCTCGCGGTCCCCGACCGCTCGGCGGTGCTCGCCGGGTATCTGCTCGTCGCCACGATTCGCTCGCTGATCGCCGCCGGAGTGGTCACGCTCGCCGCGCTCGCCGGGGGCATGGCGCCGCGCTGCGATGCCGGGCAGGCGCTGTTGGTGGCCGTGCTGGTCGTGCTCGTGGCCGTGATGGCGACGTGCTGGACGACCGGGATCGCGATGCGGCTGCGCACGACGCGGGCGGGGCCGCTGATGCACACGCCGGTGCTGATCGCGATGTTCCTGACGCCCGTCTACGTGCCGCTTGCGCTGCTCGACGGCTGGTTGAGAGCGGCCGCGTCGTGGAACCCGCTCACGCAGCTCGTGGAGGCGTCGCGCGCCTTGCTGGTCGGCACGAATACCCATCTCCACGAATCCCTGGCGATCGCCGGATTGCTCGTGGTCCTGTTCGGTGCGTGGGCGCTGCGCGGGATCGCGACGACCGCGCGCGGGGTGTGAGCCGGATTGAGGGCGCCGCCGGCGCCGGATTGCGGGCACGCGCGTGCCCGCAATCAGTCAAATAATGCTCTATAATCAAGGATATATGCGGGTTGGGGGGCTTGCTACGACATGCGACTCGATCGCCGCGGTCATCCGCGACCAGGCGCAGCGACGTGCGGACGAGTACGTCTTCCGCTTCTGCGACCCGCCTGAGGACGGCGCCCCGGGCGACGCGCGGCTGACGTTCGCGCAGCTCGACGCGCAGGCGGCGGCATTCGCCGCGGCGCTGCGCGACCACGCCGAGCCGGGCGACCGTGTTCTGCTGCTGTGCGCCCCGGGCGCGACGTACGTCGTGGCGCTGCTCGGCTGCCTCTATGCGGGCATGATCGCGGTGCCGGCGTATCCGCCGCTCGCGGCCGGCGCCGGCGACCGGCTGCTGCGGCTCCTCGCCGACGCCGAGCCGGCGATCGTGCTGACGACGGCCTCGCTCGCCGCGCTCTACGCGAGCTCGGGCCTCGACGCGCTCGTCGAGGACTCCGGCGCCGTCAACCTGATCGCGGACCGGCTCGAGCCGCCCGGGCGCGAGGTCCGTCACGACGCTGCCCCCGGCGACGTCGCAGTGCTCCAGTACACGTCCGGGTCGACCGGCACGCCGCGCGGGGTCGTGCTGACGCATGCGAACCTGCTCGCCAACGTCGCCGCGATGCTCCAGCGGATCGGCGGCGTGAGCGCCGAGGACCGCGGGATCTCCTGGCTGCCGCCCTATCACGACATGGGCCTGATCGGCGGGATCTTCATGCCGCTCGTCGCCGGCGCCGAGACCACGCTGCTTTCGCCGCTCTCGTTCCTGCGCGATCCGCTCGCGTGGCTGGAGGCGATCGCCGCGCATCGCGGCACGGTCAGCGGCGGTCCGAACTTCGCCTACGAGCTGTGCGTGCGCAAGGCCACGCCGGAGCGGGTCGCCGGACTCGACCTCGCCTCCTGGCGCGTCGCCGTCAACGGCGCCGAGCCGGTCAGCCCGCGCACGCTCGCCCGCTTCGCCGAGACGTTCGCGCCGGCGGGCTTCCGCGCGAGCGCCTTCGCGCCCGCCTACGGGCTCGCGGAGGCGACGCTGATGGTGAGCGCGGCGGTGCCGGCGCGACCGGTCGGGGCCGGGACGGCGGGCTCCTCGCGGGACGTTGCGCTCGGCACGCCCGTCGACGGGACCGCCGTGACGATCGTCGACCCGGAGCGGCGTGTGCCGGTGCCCGACGGCGAGATCGGCGAGATATGGCTGCGGGGACCCGGCGTGGCCGCCGGCTACTGGAACGATCCGGCCGCATCCGCGAGCGTCTTCGGCGCCGTGCTCGCCGACGACGCGGCGGGAGCCTTCCTGCGCACCGGGGACCTCGGGTTCCTGCGCGCCGGCGAGCTGCATGTCGCCGGCCGGTTGAAGGACGTGATCATCGTGCGCGGGCAGAACCACTATCCCCAGGACGTCGAGGAGACCGCCTGCCGAGCCGACCCGCGCCTGCGCCCGGGCTGCGCCGCCGCGATCCAGTTGGAGGACGACGACGCGCGCGTGGTGCTCGTGCTGGAGTGCCGCGCGGCGGCCGGCGCCGCCGAGGCGGCCGAGATCGCCGAGCGCGTGCGCCGCGCGGTCGCGCGCGAGCACGGCATCTCGCCAGCCGAGGTCGTGCTGATCGCCGTCGGGACGAGCCGCAAGACGAGCAGCGGCAAGATCCGCCGCGCGGCGACCCGTGAGGCCTACCTCGCGGGGACGCTCGATCCCGTGGCGGCCCACCGCTTCGGCGACGACGACGCTCCGCGCTCGGCGCCGGCCGGCGGCGAGGATGCGCTGAGGCTCGCCGCGCTGTTCTCCGAGGTGCTCCGCTGCGACGCCGGCCCGGACGACGACTTCTTCGCGCTCGGCGGCGACTCGCTCACCGCGGTGGAGCTGGCGACGCTCACCGAGGAGCGCGGCGAGCCGATACGGCCGGAGGACCTCTACCGCGCTGCGACGCCGCGCGAGCTCGCCGCGCTTGTCGCCGCGCGCGACCCGTCCGCCGCGAGCGTGCGCGGGGCGGGCGCCGCACGGGCGCTGCTTGCGCCGATCGCGCGCGTCGCCGACGCGGCCGAGCACCCGCTCAGCCCGATCCAGCGCCGCTGGGCGCTCGACTACCTTGCCGACCGCTCGAAGACGTGGGGCAACATGGCGCTGCGGATCCCGCTGCCCGACGGCGGGAACCTCGACGCCGCCGCGGCGGCTCTGTCCGCGGTGTGGACCGCGCACGAGTCGCTGCGCACCGCGTTCCCCGGCGAGGGTGCCGAGCTGCGCCAGCGCGTCTGCGCCGAGGCGGCGATCCCGCTCGTGCTTCACGACGCGAGCGACCGGGAGCCGTCCGAGCGCGCGGCGGCGGCCGCGGCGGCGACGGCGAAGGAGGCGGCGACGGTCTTCGACCTGGCCGCGGCGCCGGCTGCGCGTGCGGCGGTCGTGCGCACCGGCTCCGCGAGTGCGGAGCTGCACCTGACCATGCACCACATGCTCGCGGACGGGTGGTCGCTGATGACCCTGCGCGAGCAGCTTCTCGGGGCCTACCGCGCGGCCCGCGCCGGATCCGCGCCGGTCGTGACCGCGCCCGCGGTGCGCTATCGCGACTACGCCGCGTGGCTGGCGCGGCTCGAGCGCGGCGACGCGCTCGACGCCGCGCGCGAGCACTGGCTCGCCGAGCTCGACGGCGACCTGCCCGAGACGCTGCCGGTCGACGACGCCGTCGCGCGCGGGCCGGACACGCGCGGGGCGCACGTCCTGCGGATCCTCCCGACCGAGCTGGCGCTCGCGATCAAGCAGCGCGCGGGCGGCGCGCGCCGCAGCGTGACCGCGCTGCTGTACGCGTCGCTGTTCACGGCGGTGCAGCGGCGCACCGGCCAGCGCGACCTGATCGTCGGCACGCCGCTCGCCGGGCGTGAACGGCGCGACGTGCGCGACGTCGTCGGGATGTTCATCAACCTCGTGCCGCTGCGCGTTCGCTTCCGGCGCGGCTGGGAGCTCGGCGACGTCGTCGACGTCGTGCAGGCGAAGCTGCTCGGCGCGATGGCGCACCAGCACTACCAGCTTGACCGCATCGTGGAGGACCTTGGGATCGAGCGCGAGTCGCACCGCTTCCCGATCACGCGGACCTTCTTCACGAAGCTCGACATGAACGGGCAGACGCTCGGGCCGCAGGCGGGCTTCGAGAGCTCCGGGAGGCTCGCGACCGACGTGCGCTTCGACCTGATGCTCTACGCCTACGACTTCGCGGACGGGCTGGTGCTCGACTGCAAGTACCGCGACGCGCTGTTCACGCCCGAAGAGGTCGCCGGCCTCCTCGACGACTGCGTGACGTCGCTGCGGGACGCCGTCGGCGAATAGCCGGCGCGGCCCATGATTCGCGCAGGGAGGCGCGCGGGATCGAACGATCGAGGACAGGGGGAGACTGATGCACTCGCTGCATGCGCCGGACGCCGCTCTGTGTGAGCTCGCCGTCGACTACGTCATGCCGGACGACGAGCGTGCGCGGCTCGAGCGGCTGTTCCTCGGCCTGGACGCCTCACCGTACGAGGACTACGTCGGCTTCACCGCCGAAGTGCGAGGGCTCGTCGACCGCGGCGCGGTACCGGCGGGCGTGGCCGGCTTCTGCCAGCGCGTGCGGGCGCTCGACCGCCGCGAGCAGCCGTTCGTGCTGCTCAGGAACTGCCCGATCGACCGCGACGTGCCGATCTTCGACTTCGAGCGCCCGGTCGAGCACAAGCGTGCATGCAAGCGCACGTTCGTGGCCGAGGCCTTCCTGGCGCTCTATGCGCAGCTCGTCGGCACGCCGCCGATCGGCTACGCGAACGTCAACGACGGCGACGTCTTCCAGGACATCTATCCGAAGGCGTCGATGGCCGACACGCAGTCCCAGAAGGCGCTCGGCGAGATCCACTTCCACAAGGACCTCGCGAACCACTTCGTGCGGCCGGACTACGTCAACATGCTCAGCATGCGCGCCGACCCGCGCAACCGGGTCTACACCTCGTTCGTGCGCAACGGCGAGGCGCTCGAACGACTGCCGGACGAGGTGGTGGAGCGCTTGCGCGAGGTCGAGTTCCACACGCCGTTCGACGACCTCACCGTGCGCTCGGGCGCGGTCGACGTAGGCGAGGCCCCGCCGCACGCGGTGCTGACGGACGAGCTCGACCTGCGCTTCTTCGAGGGCCGCACCGTCGGGCTGACCGATCGGGCGCGCGGCGCGGTCGATCGGCTCGTCGCGATGCTCCATGCGCTGAAGGCCCGCGTGCTGCTGATGCCCGGCGACTTCCTCTCCGAGCACAACAACTTCTCGATCCACTGCAAGGAGATCGTCCACGTGCACGATCGGGAGGCGCTGAAGACGCGCTGGATCATCAAGACCGTGAACGTCGACGATCTCGACGCGCACGCTCACCGCTACGTGCCCGGACGCTACGGCATCGTCAACGGCTGAGGCCGAGCAGCTACCGCGCCACGACCCGCAGCGGCGCGCCGAAGGCGCGCTCGAACAGCTCGCCCTGGCGCTCGGCGCCCCAGCGCGCGACGGTGTCGTCGCCGACCGCGTCGAGCTCGAGCGCGACGTCGCCGGAGCCGTCGCCGGTGCGCCGCAGGCGGGCCGCGCGCACGACCTGGTCGCGGTTGCGCTCGAGCTGCTCGGCGATCCGCAGCAGCGCCGCGCCGCGCAGCACGAGCTGCTCGTCGCCCTCGCGACACAGCGGCGCCAGCACCCCCAGGGACGGCGTGCCCTTGCGGTGGTAGCGCGCCATCAGCGCAATCAGCGCCACCTCGCGCGGCGTGAAGCCGGGCAGCCCGGCGCCGAGGATCAGGTAGGACGAGTGCTTGTGGTGGGCGTCGTAGTCGACCGCCATGCCGACGTCGTGCAGCAGCGCCGCCGCCTCGACCAGCTCGGGCTCGCCGGGCTCGGGCAGCCCCGCGCCCGGCAATGCCTTCAGAAGCTGGTGCGCGAGGTCGGCGATGTGCGCGGCGTGGACGAGGTCGACGCCGTGCTGGCGGGCGAGGTTGTGCACGCTCGCGGCGCGCACGTCGTCGACGAGCGGCGGGTCGGCGGGCGCGAGCAGGCCCGAGAGGAAGATCCCCTCGCGCAGCCCGGCCTCCGTCACCTCGATCCCGTCCGCGCCGCTCGCCTCCACGACCGCCCGCAGCACGACGGCGGCCGCGAGGATCACCTCGCCGCGACCGCGCTTGATCCCCGGCACGCGCTCGCGCTCCTCGGCCGGGCGCGACGCCAGCTCGGCGATCAGCTCGTCCAGCGCCGCGGCGCCCAGCACAAACCCCTGCACGCTGTCGAGCGGCAGCTCCGCGCGCCGCACCGCGGCGTCCGCGAGGTTGCGGATGCTGCCGCCGAGCCCGACGAGCCGCGGCGGCTCGCCGTCCGCACCGCGCGCGGCCGCGACGAACGGCGCGTCGTCGAGCGCCCGCAGCGTGCGCTCGCGCAGCTTCGCGATCGCGCCCGCCTTCACCGGGTCGTTGCCGGGGAGATGGCGCTCCGTCGCGCGCACCGCGCCGAGCGGCCACGACGCGATCGCGTCCGCGCGCCGCTCGCGCACTTGCACCAGCTCGAGCGAGCCGCCGCCGAGGTCGAGCACGATCCCGTCCGTCAACGAGGTCGAGTTGACGGCCGCGACGTAGGAGTAGAGCGCCTCCTCCTCGCCGGAGACGACGCGGATCGGCAGGCCGGTCTCGCGCCGCGCGCGCGCCACGAAGTCGCCGCCGTTCGGCGCGTCGCGGATCGCGCTCGTCGCGACCGCGTCGACCTCCTCCGACGCGATCCCGCTCGTCGAGCAGAAGGCCGCGAACACGCGCAGCGTCTCGAGCGCGTGCGCCATGCGCCCCTGCGACAGCCCGCCGTCGGGCGTCAGGTCGCCGCCGATCCGCACCATGTCGCTCAGCTCGTCCGTGCGCTTCCACCAGCCGCCCTCGCCGGTCGTGAAGACGACGAGCCGGAAGCTGTTGGAGCCGAGGTCGATGACCGCGCGGCGGGAGCTCACGCCTCGGCGAGCTGCGCACGCGCGAGGTGCGCGCGCATCAGCTCGACCTGCACGTCGCGCGGCTGCCCGCCGGCCGGAACGCGGCGATGGGTCCAGCCGCCGTCGGCGGCGAGGTCCCACGCGTTCTCCGTGTCGGCGAGGCAGCGGTCGAGCGTGTCGAGCAGTTGCGCGCGCGCGTCGGGATCGTCCACCGGCACGACGAGCTCCACGCGCGAGTCGAGGTTGCGCGGCATCAAATCCGCGGAGCCGACGAAGATGGCCGTCTGTTCGCCGCGCTGGAAGGCGTAGATGCGCGAGTGCTCGAGGAAGCGGCCGACGATCGACACGACGCGAATCGTCTCCGACACGCCGGACACACCCGGCCGCAGGCAGCAGGCGCCGCGCACGTTCAGCTCGATCGGGACGCCCGCCTGCGAGGCGCGGTAGAGCGCGCGGATGCAGGCGGCGTCGACGAGCGAGTTCATCTTCATGCGGATGCGCGCGTCCTTGCCGGCTTGATGCGCGTCGATCGTCGCGTCGATCTCGCCGATGATCCGCTCGCGCAGGTTCAGCGGCGCGACCAGCACGCGGCGGTAGTGCTCGGGACGCGAGTAGCCGGTGAGCTGGTTGAACAGCTCGGCGATCTCGCCGGTCAGGTCTTCGCGCGCGGTGAAGAGGCCGAAGTCGGTGTAGAGGTCGGCGGTGCCGCGGTGGTAGTTGCCGGTCCCGACGTGCGCGTAGTGGCGCACGCCGTCGCCCTCGCGGCGGACCACGAGGACCGCCTTCGCGTGCGTCTTCAAGCCCGGCATTCCATAGGTGACGTGGACGCCGGACTGCTCGAGCGCGCGCGCCCAGCCGATGTTCGCGCGCTCGTCGAAACGGGCGGTCAGCTCGACCAGGCAGACGGCCTGCTTGCCGCGCTCGGAGGCGCGGATCAGCGCCGGCACGAGCGGCGAGTCGTCGCTCGTGCGGTACACGGTCTGCTTGATCGCGAGCACGTTCGGGTCGTTGACCGCCTGGTTGACGAACTGCTCCACGGTGCCGAACGTGTCGTAGGGGTGGTGGACGAGCAGGTCGCGCTCGCGCATCAGCGCGAACAGGTCGGTCTTCTTGCCGTCGCGTTCGAACTCGCGCGGGACGAGCGGCGTCCACGGCTGGTCGCGCAGGTTGCGGGGCAGGGGCGGGGTCCGGATCTTGACGATCTGCCACAGGTCGACCGGGTCGAGCAGGCCCTCGACCTCGTAGACGTCGCGCTCCTCGACCTCCAGCTCGGTCATCAGCCGCGCGCGCAGCGCCGGGTCGGTGCCGGTCGCCAGCTCGAGTCGCACCACCTCGCCGAAGCGGCGCCGGCGGAGCTGCGCCTCGACCGCCTCGAGCAGGTCGTCGGCCTCGTCGGAGACGGTGAAGTCGGCGTCGCGCGTGACGCGGAAGACCGTGTGCGCGACGATCTCCATCCCGCGGAAGAGGCGGTCGAGGTGCTCGGCGATGGCTGCCTCCATCGGCACGAGCGTGCGCCCGTCGCCGAGCGCGATGAAGCGCGGCAGTCCCTCCTTCGGCACCTTCACGCGCGCGAAACGGGTCTGGTCGGTGGCGGGGTCGCGCACGATCACGCCGAGGCTCAGCGACAGGTTCGAGATGTAGGGGAACGGCTGCGCCGGGCCGACCGCGAGCGGCGTCAGCGCGGGGAAGACCTCGCGGCGGAAGCGGTCGTCGAGCGCCGCGCGCTCCTCGTCGCTCAGCGCCGCCGGCTCGACCACGCGCACGCCCTGCTCGGCGAGCGCCGGCAGCAGCGAGCGCTCCCAGCAGCTCTCAAGCCGCGCGCCCAGCTCCCGCGCGCGGTCGCCGATGCGGTCGAGCAGCTCGGCGGGCGGGATCCCGTCGGCGCTCGCCGCCTCGACCCCCGCGTCGACCTGGTCGTGCACCCCGGCGACGCGCACCATGAAGAACTCGTCGAGGTTCGAGCTGTAGATCGCGCAGAACTTCACGCGCTCGAGCAGCGGCCGGCTCGAATCCTCGACCAGCTCCAGCACGCGCTCGTTGAAGTCCAGCCATGACAGCTCGCGGTTGAGGTAGAGCGACGGGTCGCCGACCGCCGCGGCCGCCTCGCTCGTCGTCGGGCGCAGCCGCTCGACGGCGTTGGCGAGCGGGTCGAGCAGCGGCAGCTCGGGGTAGGCCGCGCGCAGCTCGGCGAGCGTCGCCTGGAAGTGGCGCAGCTTCTCGGGGCGCAGCCGCCCGCCGGCCGCGCGCGTGGCGCGGGCGAGCTTGTCGGCCGCCATCACGACCGCGACCTCCGGCCCGGCGGCGATCCCGCGGGCGCGCAGCTCGCGCTTGCGCTCGGCGTAGGCGCCGAGCGCCTCGTCCTCGGTCAGCGCGCGCACGCGCCGCGCGACCTCCGCGCCGCAGCGCGCCTCGATCGCCGCGGGCTCCAGGCCGGTGTCCTCGATCACGTCGTGCAGGACGGCGGTCGCGACCGTCGCCTCGTCGCAGCCGGCGTCGTGCAGCAGGCGCGCGGTGATCGCGGGGTGCTCGACGTCGGCGGCGGCGTTCCCGGTGCCGTTCGCGGCATGGCCGCGATACGCCTCCAGCGCGAGCCGCCAAGCGCCGGCCACGAGCGCCGAATCGCGCGCGAACGCGGGCAGCTCTTCGGGCGCCTCGGGTGGTCGGGCGGCGGACGTCATCGGTGCGATTGTGGCTGGGCGGGGGACATGCCCTGTGATCGGACGGTTGTCCTGTGACGATACGGGAAAGAGTGGTTGACGAAGCAACGACCTAGGCGTACAATACCTAGCATGCGAGTAGGTATTGACGAAAGGAACACCACGAAGACTCCAGACACCCAGGCCATCGCCCCTGAGGAGACCACCTTCGACGCCCTCCAGCTTCTGATGCGGGAGGCGCGCAACTGGCCCCTGCTCACGCCCGCCGAGGAGATCGAGCTGGCGAAGCGGATCGAGCGCGGCGACCTCGTCGCCAAGGAGCGCATGGTCAACTCCAACCTGCGGCTCGTGATGTCGATCGCGCGCCGCTACCAGGGCCAGGGCCTCTCGATGGGGGACCTCGTCCAGGAGGGCACGCTCGGCCTGATCCGCGCGGTCGAGAAGTTCGACTGGCGCAAGGGCTTCCGCTTCTCGACGTACGCGACGCTGTGGATCCGCCAGTCGATCCAGCGCGGGCTCGAGAACAGCGGCCGCACGATCCGCCTGCCGGTCCACGTCGGCCAGCGCGCCCGCAAGGTCGCGCGCGCGCGCCGCGAGCTGACGGCGAAGCTGGGTCGCGAGCCCTCCGACGAAGAGCTCGCCGAAGAGACCGGGCTCGAGCTCGAGCTGGTGCTCGAGGCGGCGAAGGCCGACCGCGAGCCGACGAGCCTCGACCTGCCGGTCGGCGACGACGGCGAGACGTCGCTGGGCGCGTTGATCGCGACCGACGAGCCCGAGCCGCACGAAGAGGTCGCCGACACGCTCCGTCACGAGGCCGTGCAGAAGGCGATCGCGACGCTCCCCGACAAGGAGCGGACGGTGATCCACCTGCGCTTCGGCACCGGCGGCGAGCCGCCGCAGACGCTCAGCGAGGTCGGCCGGCGCCTCGGCCTCAGTTCCACGCGCGCGCGCGAGCTCGAGGAGCAGGCGCTCAAGCGCCTCTCGCGCGAGGGCTCGCTCGCGGCGCTGCGCGAGGCCGCATAGCCCAAGCTCAGCCCCCACGGTCCCTCCCGCGGCCGCGCCTCCCTTCCGGCGCGGTCGCGGCCGTTCCGGCTGCGGTCAGTCCGCGATCGCGCGCCGCTCGATCCGGTCGAGCAGCAGGTTGACGATCCACACGATGATCGCCGCGCCGACGCCGGCCCAGAAGCCGTGGACGTGGAAGTCGCTCACGATCCAGCTCGTCAGGAAGATCATCAGCACGTTCACGAGGAAGTAGGCGATCCCGAGCGTGAGCAGGATCAGCGGGATCGCGAGGATCGCGACGACCGGCTTGACGACCATGTTCACGAGGCTGAAGACGAGCCCGGCGAGCACGTACGTCAGCCACGCGCGCCCACCGGTCACGCTCACGCCGGACAGCAGCTCCGCCGCGACCCACAGCGCCGCGACGTTGAACGCCCAGTTGACGAGGAAGCGCTGTCCCCGCATGCGCGCATCGTCGCGCATCCGGCGGCGTCGCGCCAGCGCGGTAGCGTCTGCGGCATGGCCTACGACGAGACGCTCGCCGAGCGCATCGGCGAGATCCTCCACGCCGAGCGCGGCGAGCGCGTGACCGCGCGCAGAATGTTCGGCGGGATCGCCTTCATGGTCCACGGGAACATGTGCTGCGGCGTGGTCGGCGCGGATCTGATGGCGCGCCTCGGCGAGGACGCCGGCGACGCGGCGCTCGACGAGCCGCACACGCGCCCGATGGACTTCAGCGGCCGTCCGATGAAGGGCTACGTCTACGTCGCCCCCGCGGGCACCTCCGCCGAGGATGCGCTGCGCGACTGGGTCACCCGCGCGCTCGCGTTCGTCGAGACGCTGCCGCCGAAGTAGTCCCCGGGCTGCTGAGCAGCGCGCGGATCGCGGCGGCGACGACGCCGGGGTGGACGTACGGCTGCATGTGGCCGCCGCTCAGCATCGCCAGCCGGGCGTGGGGGAGCAGCGCGGCGAGGCGGCGGCCGCGGGACGGCGCGACCAGCTCGTCATGCGCACCCTGGATCACGATCGCCGGCGTCGCGAGCGTCGTGAGGCGCGCGTCGATTCCCGCGATCACGCCGTCGGCGTGGAGCTGCTCGCCGGCGTAGGCGTCGAGGTCGTCGTGCTGCATGTTGAGCGCCAGCAGGCAGTGCTCGTGGGCGGGATCGACCGGGTCGGGATCGAACGCCTGCGCGTCGCCCTGCTTCGCCGAGACCGTGCGCACGAGCTGCGAGAAGGTCACGTCGGCGAGCGGCTGCACGACCGGCCATGACAGCGCCTGGACGAGGCGCGACTGCGCGCGCTCGACGAACGTCGAGTGCTGTCCGGCCGCCGCCGCGTCGACCAGCACGAGCCCGGCGACGTTCGCCGGATGCTCCTCGGCATAGGCGAGCGCGAGCGTGCCGCCGTAGGAGTGCCCGACGAGCACGACCGGCCCGTGGACCCCGAGCCGCGCGAGCAGCCGGTCGATCGTCGCGAGCTGCCGCGCGAGCGGGTGGTAGCCGCCGCTGCTCCAGCCGAAGCCCGGCCGGTCGAACGCGATCGTGTGGATGCCCGGCAGCCGCGCGGCGACGGCGTCGAAGTCGTCCGCGGTCCCCGGCAGTCCGTGCAGCAGCACGACCGCCCGGCCGCGGCCGGGATGTTCGAGCACTCGGACATTCATGTCGCCGAGACGCACCATCCGCCCCGTGCGCGGCGGCTCGCCGGGAAGCCGCGCCCACGTCCAGTTCAGGATCACGACCGCCGCGACGAGCGCGAGCACGACCGCGAGGACGATCCGGCGCGTCCGGATGCGAGGGCGCGTGCGCATGATGCTCCAGACGCTAGGAGATTGCGCGAGCCGGCACGCCGGTCGGCGTCTCGGCCGGGCGCGGCGCGGCGGCGGCCGCCAGGGCGGCGCCGAGCCCGAGCAGCGCCCACGTGATCGGGTCCTCGAGGAACGCCGCGTAGACGAGCGTGTGGAACAGCAGCGCGAGGAACGCGGCGGCCGCGAACGAGCGCGCGACCGACGTGCCCGCGCCGCGGCCGAACAGGCGCGCCAGCGCCGCCGCGAGCAGCGCGAGGTAGGCGATCAGCCCGATCGCGCCCTGCTCGGCGGCGATCGTGACCGGGATCGTGTGCGACGCGGTCGTCGCGTCGGTCGACAGGTGGCGGCTCTCGTGGCGGCGGTACTCGACGATGAACGAGCCGCTGCCATAGCCCGCGATCGGCCGCGCCGCGAACAGCGACCCGCCGCCGCTCACGAGCTGCGAGCGCCCGCTCGAAGAGCCGTTGAGGTCGTGCAGGTTGACGCCGAAGGTGTGCGGCGTCACGAGCACCGCCGCGAGTGCGACCGCCACGACCGCGCCCGCCGGCAGCAGCACCCGCTTCGTCCCCCAGCGCAGCACCGCGAGCGTCGCGAGCCCGACCAGCAGCGCGCCGAGCGAGGACTGCGAGAGCGTCAGCACGAGCCCCGCCCACAACGCGGCCAGCACGAATGCGCCCGCCCACACGACGCGGGCGCGCGCGGTCGCGAGCAGCGTCGCCACGACCGCGAGCATCGCGACGACGAGGAAGCGCCCGTAGATGTTCGGGTCGAAGAAGACCGAGTTCGTGCGGAAGTAGGTGTGCAGGTCGTTCGAGGCGACGAGCTTCGGGTTGAGGAAGATGTGCTTCGTCGCGTACTCCACGTAGCCGATCCCGCTGAAGACGAGCGCGAGCCCGACCAGCAGCGCCAGGCACAGGCGCAGCAGCCGCGGCGTCCACTCGACCTGCGCGAGCAGCACGAACAGCAGCGCGAACGGCACGATGAAGAACGCGATCTGCTGGAGCGCCTTGTCGAAGTCGCTCGAGTACGTCGCCTGGAGGCCGTAGAGCGCGACCGACAGCGCGAGCGCACGCTCCAGCCAGCCCTGTGACGTCGCCCGCAGGTCGCCGCTTGCGGTGACCGGAGGGCGAAAGTCGGTTGGCAGGTCGCCGCTTGCGGTGACCGGAGGGCGAAAGCGGGTCTCGCGCAGCCCGGCGACGATCGCGGCGAGCGCGCCGGCGGCGATCACGACGTAGAGCGGGACGAGCAGGTTCGAGGTCGTGCCGCCGACCTGGATCGGGACGCGGAACGGCAGCGCGAGCACGACGAGCAGCGGCAGCACGAGCGGGCGCCGCGCCATCAGCCATGCCAGCGCGCAGACGGCGCCGACGGCGACGACCCCGGCCAGCGCCGCCGGCAGCGGGTGGTGGCGCATGACGGCGAGCTGCGGCGAATGCCAGATGTCCGCCAGCAGCAGCACCGGCGCGAGCACGAGCGCGCCCGTCATCGCGAGCGCCCGCCGGCGCGGCTCGCGCGCGAGCAGCGCGCCGGCCGCGAGCAGCACCGCGAGGATGGCGCCGGCCTTCGGCAGCGGGCCCGCGAGGGCGAAGAGCGAGGGCGCGGACATCGGCGCGCCGAGTGTAGCCCTCGCGCGGGCGCGCTCCACCCCGGTGACGGCCGGCGCGGAGGCGGGCGCCGCCACGCGATCCTCTAGCCTGTGGCGGGATGCGGTCCCGGCTTCTCCCCCTGGCGCTCGTCCCTGTGCTGCTCGCGATCGGCTGCGGCAGCGGCGGCACGACCGTCGGCGGCGGCAACCACGCGAGCACGGGCGGAGCGACTCCCGCCGGCGCGCGCGCGGCCGCGTTCGACCCGCGCGACGCGCCGCTCGGGTGCCTGCACGCGAAGGGCGTCGACGCGCAGAAGGACGCGCGGGAGACGAACAGACTCGACGTCCTGCCCGCCGCGAGCGGCGCGTACGTCACGTTCGCCGCCACGCCGGCCGAGGCGGAGGGCATCCAGCTCCGCAACGAGGATCCCGGCGCCGAGGCGATCGGCCCGCACCTGCTGACCGTCGGACGCTTGGCCGACGCCGAGCTCAGAGCGATCGAGTCCTGCCTTCAGGCGCAGGGCACGAGATACTGAGACGGGCTCCCCGCGGTGCCCCGCTCCTTCAGCAAGCGCCTGCTGCTGCTCGCCGTCTGGCTGATCCCGATCGCGGGCGTCGTGTGGTGGGCGACGAAGCAGAGAGCGCCGGCCTTCCCCAGCTCGGCGAGCGGCGTCGCGGCGCTCGCCGGCGCGCTCGCGCTGTACGCGGTCGCGACGCTGATGCGCAGCGAGCGCTGGGCGCGGATCCTCTGGCGCGCCGGCGTGCGCGAGGCCACGCGCGCGGACGCCTACGCGCTCGTGCCGATCGGCTACATGGGCAACAACGTGCTGCCGGCGCGCGGCGGCGAGCTGCTGCGCACGTTCCTGCTCGGCGGCAGAGCGCAGGCGGCGAAGCGCACGATCCTCGGCACGATCCTCGCCGAGCGCGTGCTCGACGCCCTCGCGCTCGGCGTGATCCTCGTCGTGCTGGCGGCCGGCCTGCTGCGCAGGCTGCCGAAGCCGCACGAGGCGGTGCTGGTGGGCGGCGCCGCGCCGCTCGTCGCGCTCGTGCTCGTCGCCGTGATCGCGTTGCTGCGCTACCGCGAGCGGCTCGTGTTCGTGCTGCGCGCGCTCGCCCCGATGGCGGCGCCGTCGCGCCATCTGCTGAGCGGCTTCGGCGTCGTGCTGCTGCTCGCCTCGCTGCTGATCTGGTGCGTCGAGGCGAGCGTCTACATCGCGGTCGGGCACGCGATCGGGGTGGGCCTGAGCCTGCGCGACGGGCTCGCGGTCGTGGCCTTCACGAACGCCGCCGCACTGATCCCGGCGGCTCCCGGGTACATCGGCACGTACGATGCCGCCGTCATCTTCGCCGTCGACGCGGTCAGCTCGGCGGCGAAGTCCTCCGTCCTCTCGTACCTGCTGCTGTTGCGCTTCGTGCTCTTCATCCCCATCACGATCGTCGGCTTCGGCCTGCTCCTCGCCCGCTACGGCGGCCTCTCGCGCATCCGCGCGGCGCGCGCGGCGGCGAGAGCCGAGACCGCCGCAGCGGCCGCCTGAGCGATGGGGACCTCCATTGCAGAGCTCGGCGCGCCGACCTGGCTCGAGACGCTGCGCGCGCGGCTGACGCCCGCGACCGCGGCGGCGCGCGAGACGGCGACGGACGGCCGCGTCTACGCGCTGCTGGCCGCGGTCGCGCTCGCGCTCGGCGCGCTCTCGCTGCTGTACCCGAGCACGCCGACGTACGACCCGTGGGCGTGGATCGTCTGGGGTCGCGAGATCGCGCACCTCGACCTCCAGACGACCGGCGGCCCGTCGTGGAAGCCGCTGCCGGTGCTGTTCACGACGGTCTTCTCGATCTTCGGCGGCGCCGCGCCGGACCTGTGGCTGATCGTCGCCCGCGGCGGCGCGATCCTCGCGGTGCTGCTCGCGTTCCGGCTCGGCGCGCGGCTGACCGAACGCCGCTGGAGCGTCGCCTCGGTCGGCGCCGGCGCGGCCGCGGCGGTCGGCGTCATCATCAGCTCCGAATACGTGCGCACGATGACGCTCGGAAACTCCGAGGGGCTGCTTGTCGCGTTCGTGCTGTGGGGGATCGAGCGCCACCTCGACGGCCGCTACCGGCAGGCGTTCGCGCTCGGCTTCCTCGCGGCGCTGCTGCGTCCGGAGGTGTGGCCGTTCCTCGGCCTCTACGGCCTCTGGCTGCTGCTGATCGACCGCAAGGCGGTGTGGCTCGTCGTCGGCGGCTTCGTGCTGATCCCGGCGCTGTGGTTCCTGCCCGAGCTGTGGGGCTCCGGCAACCTGTGGCGCGCCGCCGACCGCGCACGGCAGCCGAACGCCGACAGCCCGGCGTTCGCGAAGCACCCGTTCGTCAAGGTGCTCCAGCAGACGTGGCCGCTCGTGATCCGGCCGGTGAAGGCCGCCGCCGCATTCGCGCTCGCGCTCGCGGCGTGGGACTGGCTGCGCCACCGCCGACAGGGCGCCGTGCTCGCGATCGCCGCGCTCGCGTTCGGGTGGATCCTGCTGATCGCCGCGATGACGCAGGCCGGCTTCTCGGGCAACCCGCGCTACATCATCCTCGGCACCTCGATGCTCGTGGTGCTCGGAGGCGTGGGCTTCGGGCGCGCGATCCAGATCGCGCGCTCGCTCGCCGCGCGGATCGCGAGCCCGCGGCTCGCGTTCGCCACGGCCGTGGCCGCGTTCGCCGTGCTGGCGCTCGGGGTCTCGCACTGGGCGGCTCCGCGCTTCCGCACCTGGGGCGACCTCGACAAGGCGCTGCGCTACCAGGCGGAGCTGCGCTTCGATCTCCAGGACGCGCTCGCGCAGGTCGGCGGCGGACGCGCGTTCGAGGCGTGCGGCCCGGTGGTGGCGGGCAAGTTCAGCGTCCCGCTCGTCGCCTGGTACCTGCACGAGCACACGCTGAAGGTCGGGCTCAACCCGCAGCCGAGCGGCGCGATCGTCGCCGCCCGGACGACCAACAAGGCGACCCTCGTGCCGCAGCCGGCGAAGCCCTACCCGCCCGGCTACGCGCGGATCGCGACGGTCCGCACGACGACGCTGTACGCGACCTGCAACCCGAGCGCGCCCGCGAGCGGGCGCAGCGCCGCGCGCGCCGCGCGTCGCTAGCCTTCGGACGCGCTATGGCCACGGTCGCGGTCTCCCCCTCCCGGCGCTTCTCGCGGCTGCGCGCGTCCGATGCGCTGCTCGCCGGCGCGACGCTCGTCGTGCTCGTCGCCGTCTCCGCGTACGTGCGCACGCGCGCGATCAGCGGGTCGTTCTGGATGGACGAGGGGCTGTCGGTCGGCATTTCCTCCCATGCGCTGACGGCGATCCCGGGCGTCTTGAGACAGGATGGCTCGCCGCCGCTCTACTACATGCTGCTGCACGTCTGGATGGACGCCTTCGGCCGCAGCGAGTCGGCGGTCCACTGGCTGTCGCTGACCGCCTCGCTGCTGACGATCCCCGCCGCGCTGTGGGCCGGTTGGAGCCTGTGGGGCCGGCGCGCCGGCTACCTCGGCGCGCTGCTCTGCGCGCTGATGCCGTTCCTCACCGCCTACGGCGAGGAGGCGCGCATGTACGCGCTGATGGCGCTGCTCGCGCTGTTGAGCAGCGCCTGCTTCGTGCACGCCTTCGTCTACCGGCGGCGCGCCTACCTGCCCGGCTTCGCGATCGGGCTGGCGCTGATGGTCTACACGCATAGCTGGGGGATCTTCTACGGCGTCGGCGCGTTCCTCGCGCTCGGCCTGCTGTGGCGGCTCGCGCCGCGCGAGCAGCGCCGCGGGCTGCTGATCGACGGCCTGCTCGCGTTCGGCGCGGCCGTGATCCTCTACCTGCCGTGGGTGCCGACGGTGCTCTACCAGACCGCCCACACCGGCGCTCCGTGGGCGAACAAGCCGCGCTTCGGCGTGCCGATCCAGATCGCGAGAGACGTGCTCGGAGGCTTCGGTCCGGCGGTAGCGGTCACGCTCGCCACCGGCTTCGGGCTCGCGACGCTGCTGGCCGCCAGACGCGCGCGCGGCGATCGCGAGCGGCTCTCGACGTGGGTGCTGCTGACGATTCCCGTCGTCACGCTCGCGCTCGCGTGGCTGCTGTCGCAGGTCTCGCCGGCGTGGGCGTCGCGCTACTTCGCCGCGATCGTCGGGCCGCTGGTCCTGCTTGTTGCGCTCGGGCTCGCGCGCGCCGGCAAGCTGGGGATGCTCGCGCTCGCGCTCGCGTGCGTCTTCTGGGTCAAGCCGACGCAGTACGTCGACGGCTACAAGAGCGACGTGCGCGACATCGGCGCCGAGGTCGGCGCGCAGATGCGCGCGGGCGATCTCGTGCTCGTCGGCCAGCCCGAGCAGACGCCGCTGGTCTGGTACTACATGCCGGGCGGCCTGACGTATGCGAGCACGGTCGGACCGGTCGCCGACCCGCGCTACATGGACTGGGCCGACGCGCTCGACCACCTGAAGGCTGCCCAGCCCGGCAGAGTCCTCCCGCCGCTGCTTGCTAAGCTGCGGCCCGGCCAGAAGGTCCTGTTCGTGCGCCCGATCACGGACGGGATAGCGAACTGGAGAGCGCCGTGGACGCAGCTTGTGCGGCGCCGCTCGGCCCAGTGGGGTGCGATCCTTGCGGACGACCCGACGCTGCGGCAGGTCCAGCTCGCGCCGCAGTTCTACCGTGGCGCCTCGACGGTCGGCGACAGCGCCGTCGTGTACGAGAAGACGTCCGCCTCACAACCCTGATCCGAACGCTCCGCCCAACGCCCACATGACCGAGACCGCGACCGAGACCGAGACCGAGACTCCCGACGCCCCGCAGGACGCCCGCCCGTTCGTCGTGCTCGGCGGCGGCCCCGCCGGCCTCACGGCCGGCTACCTGCTCGCCAAGCGCGGCGAGCGCGTGATCGTGCTGGAGGCGACCGACCAGGTCGGCGGCATCGCGCGCACGGAGGTGCGCGACGGCTACCGCTTCGACCTCGGCGGCCACCGCTTCTTCACGAAGGTGAGAGAGGTCGACGACCTCTGGCACGAGATCATGAAGGAGGAGTTCCTCAAGCGGCCGCGCCTGTCGCGCATCTACTGGCACCGCAAGTACCTCCAGTATCCGCTGGAGGGCATGGACGTCATCAGGAAGCTGGGGCCGGTCAACCTCGTGAAGGCCGGCACGTCATACCTGTGGGCCGCGACGAAGATGAAGCTGCGCCCGAACCAACGCGAGGACACGCTCGAGCAGTGGGTCTCCAACCGCTTCGGCAAGTACCTCTTCAACCAGTTCTTCAAGACCTACACCGAGAAGGTGTGGGGCGTCCCCTGCACCGAGCTGCGCGCCGACTGGGCCGCGCAGCGGATCAAGGGCCTGTCGTTCTTCTCCGCCGCCAAGGCCGCGTTCCTGGGCAACAGAGGCAACAAGATCAGATCGCTGATCGACGAGTTCCACTACCCGCGCTTCGGCCCCGGCCAGATGTGGGAGCAGATGAAGCAGGACATCGAGGACAGAGGCGGCGAGGTGCGCATGAACGCGCCCGTCACGAAGATCGTCTTCGACGGCGACCGGGTCGTGCAGATCGTCGCCGGCGGCGAGACGATCGACTGCCGCGCGGCGATCTCGTCGCTGCCGCTGTCGCTCACGACGAGAATCACGCAGCCGGAGCTGCCGGTCGACGTGCGCGACGCCGGCCGCAACCTGCGCTACCGCGACTTCCTCACGGTCGCGCTCGTGATCGAGGGCGCCGACCTGTTCCCGGACAACTGGATCTACATCCACGAGCCGGACGTGCAGGTCGGCCGCATCCAGAACTTCCGCTCGTGGAGCCCGTGGATGGTGCCGAACGACCACGAGGCCTCGATCGGCATGGAGTACTTCTGCTTCGCGGGCGACGAGCTGTGGAACATGGAGGACGAGAAGCTCGTCGAGCTGGCCACGCGCGAGCTGGCGCAGACCGGCCTGTGCGAGGCCTCGCGCGTGAAGCGCGGCTTCGCGGTGCGCGTCCACAAGGCATACCCCGTCTACGACGAGCGCTACGCCGAGCGGATCGCCACGATCCGCACCTGGCTCGACGACGTGCCGAACTTCATCCAGGTCGGGCGCAACGGCCTGCACCGGTACAACAACTCCGACCACTCGATGCTGACGGCGATGCGAGCGGTCGAGAACCTCTGCGACGGCGCGAGACACGACATCTGGGCGGTCAACGCCGAGAGCGTGTACCACGAGGAGGACCACGGGAACGAGCAGCAGCAGAACCCGTACCCGTACAAGGACGCGCCGCCGGAGAACGAGCGGGAGACCGCCGCAGCCTCCTAGAACCGTCGTGCGGGCCGGCCGCCGACGCTATGGTCGGCAGATGGCTCGCATCGTCGCGTTGATCGTCGTCGCGGCGCTGGCCGCGACGCCCGCGGCGGCCGCTGCCGCAAGCAGTCCGTCCTCGTCCACGCCGTCGCAGCAGCCCGCGCCCGCCCAGACGCAGGCGCCCGCCGCTCCGACGACCACCGAAAGCGGGTCGATCAGCGGCGCTCAGGTGCTGCTGATCGTGCTCGCGGTCGTCGCCCTGATCGGGGGCATCTGGATGGCGATCGCGCGCGATGCGAGGCGCGCGACCGCGGGCCGCGCGCGCTCCGCCGACGCCGAGCTGCTCGGCGGCCGCGGCGGCAGCGCGACGCGCGCGGGGCGCAGAAGCCGCAAGCTCAGCAGCGAAGAGCGCAGGCGGCGCAAGCGCGGCCGCGCGGCGAAGTGACAGACTCCTTGGTTCAACCGCAGACCTGAACCGTCTCCGCGCGCCCGCGTGCGGGGACGACGTGAAACCAGGAGATCGACCATGTCCACCAACAGCTTCGACGCGAAGGCGACGCTGTCGGTCGGTGATCGCGATTACGAGATCCATCGGCTCGACGCGCTCCAGGCGCAGCACGACGTCGCGCGGCTGCCGTTCTCGCTGAAGATCCTGCTCGAGAACCTGTTGCGCAACGAGGACGGCGAGACGATCCGCGCCGAGGACGTGCTCGCGCTCGCGCGCTGGGACGCGAAGGCCCAGCCGAGCAAGGAGATCGCGTTCACGCCCGCGCGCGTCGTGATGCAGGACTTCACCGGCGTGCCGGCCGTCGTCGACCTCGCCGCGATGCGCGACGCGATGGCCGCGATGGGCGGCGACCCGGCGAAGATCAACCCGCTCGTGCCGGCCGAGCTCGTGATCGACCACTCGGTCCAGGTCGACGAGTTCGGCACCCGCTACGCGTTCGACACGAACGCGAGACTCGAGTTCGAGCGCAACCAGGAGCGCTACGCGTTCCTGCGCTGGGGCCAGGGCGCGTTCGAGGGCTTCAAGGTCGTCCCGCCGGACACGGGGATCGTGCACCAGGTCAACCTGGAGTACCTCTCGCGCGTCGTGTTCGTAAACGACGACGCGGAGGGCAAGCCGTCGGCGTACCCCGACACGCTCGTCGGCACCGACTCGCACACGACGATGGTCAACGGCCTCGGCGTGCTGGGGTGGGGCGTCGGCGGCATCGAGGCCGAGGCGGCGATGCTCGGGCAGCCGATGTCGATGCTGATCCCGCAGGTGATCGGCTTCAAGCTGACAGGCGAGCTGCGCGAGGGCGCGACCGCCACCGACCTCGTCCTGACCGTCACCGAGCTGCTGCGCAAGCACGGCGTCGTCGGCAAGTTCGTCGAGTTCTTCGGTGCGGGCGTCGGGCGCCTGCCGCTCGCCGACCGCGCGACGATCGGCAACATGTCGCCGGAGTTCGGCTCGACCTGCGCGATCTTCCCGATCGACGCGGAGACGCTGCGCTACATGGCGTTCACGGGCCGCCCGCGGGAGCAGATCGCGCTGGTCGAGGCCTACGCGAAGGAGCAGGGCCTCTGGCACGACGAGGACAGCGAAAAGCCGACCTACAGCGAGACGCTCGAGCTGGACCTGTCCGAGGTGGTGCCGAGCATCGCCGGCCCGAAGCGTCCCCAGGACCGCATCGCGCTGACCGACGCGCAGCAGGCGTTCCGCGACGCGCTGAACGGCTACCTGCCGGAGGGCAACGGCCACGACCTGTCGGTCGAAGGCACGTTCCCCGCGAGCGATCCGATCTCCTCGCAGGACCCGGCCGCCCCCGACCGCCCCGGCGCCGCCGTCGCGCCGCGAACGCGCGCCGAGACGCCCGTCACGCTCGCCGACGGTACCGAGACGACGCTCGACCACGGGCGCGTCGTGATCGCCGCGATCACGAGCTGCACGAACACGTCGAACCCGTCGGTGATGCTCGGCGCCGGGCTGCTCGCGCGCAACGCGGTGCGGCGCGGCCTGAGAGCGAAGCCGTGGGTGAAGACCTCGCTCGCGCCCGGCTCGAAGGTCGTGACCGAGTACTACGAGCGCGCCGGCCTGACGGGCGACCTCGACGCGCTCGGCTTCAACCTCGTCGGCTACGGCTGCACGACGTGCATCGGCAACTCCGGCCCGCTGCCGGAGGAGATTTCGCAGGCGGTGAACGACAACGACCTGGCGGTCTGCTCGGTGCTGAGCGGCAACCGCAACTTCGAGGGCCGCATCAATCCCGACGTGAAGATGAACTATCTGGCGTCGCCGCCCCTGGTCGTCGCCTATGCGCTCGCGGGCACGATGGACGTCGACCTCCAGAACGACCCGCTTGGTGAGGACGCCGACGGCAACCCCGTGTACCTGCGCGACATCTGGCCGTCCGCCGAGGAGGTTGCGCGCACGATTGAGCTGGCGGTCCAGTCCGACATGTTCGTGAAGTCGTACGACGGCGTGTACGCGGGCGACGAGCGCTGGCGCGGACTCGAGGTGCCGGGCGGCGACAAGTTCGCGTGGGACGAGTCGTCGACGTACGTGCGCAACCCGCCGTACTTCGCCGACATGCCGGCCGAGCCGGCGCCCGTGACGGACATCGAGGGCGCGCGCGTGCTCGCGCTGCTCGGCGACTCCGTCACGACCGACCACATCTCGCCCGCGGGCGCGATCAAGCCGGACTCGCCGGCGGGGCGCTACCTCCAGGAGCATGGCGTCGAGCGCAAGGACTTCAACTCCTACGGCGCGCGGCGCGGCAACCACGAGGTGATGATGCGCGGCACCTTCGCGAACATCCGGCTGCGAAACCTGCTCGGCGGCGGGGGTGGCGGGCGGAACCCGCTTCCGGAGGGCGGGGTGACGCTCTACCTCGGCGGCGACGGCGAGCCCGAGCAGATGGCGATCTACGACGCGGCGATGAAGTACGCGGAGCAGGGCACGCCGCTCGTCGTGATCGGCGGCAAGGAGTACGGCTCCGGCTCCTCGCGCGACTGGGCCGCGAAGGGCACGAACCTGCTCGGCGTGCGCGCCGTGATCGCCGAGAGCTTCGAGCGCATCCACCGCTCGAACCTCGTCGGCATGGGCGTGCTGCCGCTCCAGTTCAAGGACGGCGAGTCGGCCTCCTCGCTCGGGCTCACCGGCCGCGAGACCTTCACGATCGAGGGGATCGCGGACGGCGACGAGGTTCCGCGCGAGCTGACGGTGAGAGCCGACGACAAGCAGTTCGCCGTGACCGTGCGGATCGACACGCCGAAGGAGCAGCGCTACTACCGCAACGGCGGCATCCTGCCGTACGTGCTGCGACAGTTGCTGGCGCAGGGCTGACGGCGCCGGGCGCGCCCACGACTGCGGCCTGTCACAGTAGTCGTGGTGCGTGCCCGTCCGCTGATTCTCCTCGCGCTCGTCGCGGGTCTGCTGCTCGGCGTGGCGGGGAGCGCGTCAGCCGGCGTCCTGGGCCGTTGCACGGCCGATCCGACCGACCCGACGCTGTGCGGCCGGGTGACCGTCCCGCTCGACCGCGGCGGCGCGCTGCCGGGAACGATCTCGCTGCTCGTGAACGCGCTGCCGCCGAGCGGCGGCGGCGCGCCCCAGGCGACGATCCTCGCGCTCGCGGGCGGCCCCGGTCAGGCGGCGACGCCGCTGCTCGGCGCGTTCGCCGGCGTGCTCAAGCCGGTGCTGCGCACGCGCGAGCTCGTCACGTTCGACCAGCGCGGCACGGGCGGCTCGGGGCGGCTGCGCTGCGACGGCCTGTCGGGACCGGGCTCGCTCGCGTCGGTGGTGCTCGGCTGCGCGCAGAGCATCGGACCGCCGCGCGCGGACTACACCACGGCGGCGTCGGTCGCCGACGTCGAGGCGGTGCGCGCGGCGCTCGGCGTCGACAAGCTGATCCTCTACGGGACCTCCTACGGGACGAAGGTCGCGCTCGAGTACGCGGCGGCCTACCCTGAGCACGTCGCCCGCCTGATCCTCGACTCGGTCGTGCCGCCGGATGGCATCGACCCGTTCCAGCGCAGCACGCTGACGTCGATCCCGCGCGTGCTGCGCGGCGTCTGCGACGGCGACTGCCGCTTCACGCACAACCCCGGCGCCGACGTCGCGCGGCTCGCGCGCCAGCTCGGCCGCGCGCGCCTGCGCGGGTCGGTGATCGACGGCCGCGGTCACGCGATCCACGCGTCGCTCGACGAGTCCGGCCTGCTCGGGCTGCTGCTCGACGGCGACTTCGATCGCTACCTGCGCGCGGCGCTGCCGGCCGCGGTACGCGACGCGCTCGGCGGGGATCCGGCGCCGCTGCTGCGGCTGACGCTCGACGCTGGCGCGGGCTCCTCGAGCACAAGCTCGGACAGCGACGCCGTGTACCTCGCGACGACCTGCGAGGACGGGGCGGTGCCGTGGCCGGCCGGCACGCCGCTCCAGCAGCGCCATGCGGCGGAGAACGCGAGCGCGGCGGCGATCCCCGACAGCGCGTTCGCGCCGTTCGACCGCGCGAGCGCGCTGGCGCTCGGCCTGGCGGACCTCTGCCGCGGCTGGCCGGAGGCGCCGATCGCGCAGCCGCTGCTGTCGCTGCCCTCGACGCCGACGTTGATCCTGTCCGGCGATGAGGACCTGCGCACGCCGCGCGCCGACGCGCTCGCGCTGGCGCGACGGCTGCCGGGCGCGCACGTGGTCGAGGTGCCGGATGCGGGGCACGGCGTGCTGTTCTCCGACCCGACCGACTGCGCCGAGCGCGCGGTCGCCGCGTTCGTCGGCGGACTCGTGCCGGGCAACTGCCGCTTCCACCCGCCGGTCGCCGCCGCGCTCGGGTTGACACCCCGCCGGCTGAGCGAGCTGCACGGCGCGGGGCATATCCGCGGGCTGCCGGGCAGGACGGTCGCGGCGGCGCTCAGGACGCTCGACGACGCGAGCGAGCAGCTCATCGAGCAGGTGGCGCTCGGCGTCAGCGCGCCCCAGCCGTTCGGCGGCCTGCGCGGCGGCACGGCGACGTTGGAGGGCAGCCGCGGGCTGCGGCTGCGGGCATACGCGTACGTTCCCGGCGTGACGGTGAGCGGGCTCGTGCCGTCGAGAACGACGCGCTTCACCCTGACGATCGGCGGACGCGCCGCGGCGCGCGGGCGGCTCGTCGTCTCGCGCGCCGGCGTCGCGGGTGTGCTGGGCGGCGTCGCCGTGAGAGCGTCGGCGAGAGCGCTGGGGTGGAGAGGCGGCGCGGCGGCCGCGGTCGTCGCCGTGGCGCCGGACGCCGCGCGGAGCGAGCCCTCGCCGTTCGCCGACGCATGGCCGCCCGTGCGGGCGGGCTCCCGTTAGCAGGGCTTGGCGAGCCGATCCCCACTAGGCTTGCGGCCCGTGCCGATCCCGCCGCTGCTGCATACGCTGCTGACGACCCCCGGCCCCTCGGGCCACGAGGGCGACGCCGCGGCGGCGTGGCGCGAGGCCGCCGCCGCGTTCGCCGAGGTGAGCGCGGACAACCTCGGCTCGTCGGTCGCGCGCGTGCGCGGGACGGCGGACGGGCCGCTGCTGGCGATCGTCGGGCACATCGACGAGATCGGCGTGCACGTCTCGCACGTCGACGACGACGGCTTCCTGCGCTTCGGCTCGGTCGGCGGCTGGGATCCGATCATCCTCGTCGGCCAGCGCGTGACCGTGCTCACACGGCAGGGGCCGATCCCCGGCGTGATCGGCAAGAAGCCGATCCACCTGATGAAGGACGAGGACCGCAAGCGCGTCCCCGAGCTGAAGGACCTGCACATCGACATCGGCGCGCGCGACGGCGACGACGCGCGCGCGATGGTGCGCATCGGCGACGTGGCGGTGATCGCGGGCGAGCCGGTCGAGTTGCCGAACGGGCGGGTCGCCGCGCGCGCGATGGACAACCGCATCGGCTGCTACGTGGCGTTGGAGGCCGCGCGGCTCGTCGCCGAGGCGGGCGGCGCCGCCGGCGACGTGGCCGCCGTCGCGGTGGTGCAGGAGGAGATCACGTTCGCCGGCTCGCGCACGACCGCCTTCTCGCTCGATCCGGACGTCGCGGTGGCGGTCGACGTGACGTTCGCGACCGACCAGCCGGGCGTGGAGCTGGGCGAGCTGACGAAGCACCCGCTCGGCTCGGGCCCGTCCCTGACGCGCGGCTCGACGATCCACCCGCGCGTGTTCGAGCTGCTGCACGAGGCGGCCGAGGCGGAGGGGATCCCCTTCACGGTCGCCGCCGCCGGCCGCTCGACCGGGACCGACGCCGACGCGATCTACCTCAGCCGCGCCGGCATCCCTACCGCGCTCGTCTCCATCCCGCTGCGCTACATGCACTCACCCGTCGAGCTCGCCCAGCTCGACGACGTCGAGAACGCCGCCAAGCTGATCGCGGCCTTCGCGCTGCGCCTCGCCGCGGACACGTCGTTCGTGCGCTGAGCGCCGTCCCCCGCCGAGGCAGCGTCGGGTCCGTATGGAAGGATGCCGTCGTGCAACCCCCGGTGGCTCTTGAAACTGGTCCTAGACCGCCGCCTCACGGGCAGCGAGGGCCGCTCGCACGTGAGTTCGGAGCGCGCGGGTCGCGAGCTCGGATTGGGCATGCAGATCCCACCGCGGACCCGGGCAAAGCCGCGCACGCGGTGCTTGCTGGTGTGCCCGCATGGTGGGAGACCACAGCGTTGTCGTGGAACCTTTCTGGGCGCTGGCTCGACGTCGGCTTCGCTGTCGACGCCGCACCGCCTTCGGTGGACACGAACGGTGTGCTCCCGGCCGATCTCACCAACCTTCGCGGCGCGGAGGTTGGGGCCGCGTATGCATCTGCCCTCGACCGTGAGGTCCGCGTGCGGCACGGACGGCACTACACGCCGTGGGCGCTCGCCGATCGCTTGTGGGACAGGACCCGCGTGGCCCTTGGTCACCGTCAAGCACCGCGTGCGCTCGCTGGACCGGTTCGCGATCCGGCATGCGGCGGGGGAATCTTGCTGATTCCGCCCCTTCGTGAGCATCTGTGCGCGCTTGCGAACGTTGATCCCTCCGCAGTTCTGACGGAAGTCCCGAGCGTCATCGAGGGCATCGAGAACGACCCGCTCGCGGCATGGATCGCGAATGTCGTGCTGGCTGCCGAGCTGCTCCCATTGCTGGCCAAGGTCCCGGCTGCCCGCCGGCGCCCGCTTCCCGGGCTCGTCCGCGTTGGCGACGGCCTGGCCCGCGCTGGTCATCCCGCGCGTGCAATCGTCATGAACCCTCCGTACGCCCGAGTGCGCCTCGCGGCCGTCGAGCGCGCCCGATGGGAGCGCTATCTCTATGGGCATGCCAATTTGTATACATTGTTCATGGCGGCAGGGATCGAGGCGCTCGATGAGCGCGGAGCGCTCGGTGCGGTAATTCCTACGTCATTCCTTGCCGGTCGATACTTCACCGCGTTGCGTGACGAGCTTGCTGTGCGAATGCCGTTGCGGGATCTGACATTCGTGGAGCTGCGAGACGGTGTGTTCAACGGCGTACTCCAGCAGACCTGCCTTGCGGTGTTCGGACGGCGAAAGGCCCGGCAGGCCTCGATCGCCACACTGAACGGGTCCGTCACCGAGGTCGCGAGAGTGGCGCGCCCGCGAGGGTCGCGTCCGTGGGTCTTGCCACGCCACGTCAGCGACGTGCAGGTTGCCTTGGCGGCCGGGTCGATGCCGGAGACGCTGGCGAGCACCGGTTGGCGTGTAAGCACCGGGCCGCTGGTATGGAATCGTCGTCGGCGAGACCTCCGCGGTTCGCGATCTTCTCGCTGCGCTCGCATCGTGTGGGCAGCGGATCTCGACGGGGGAGTGCTCCATCAAGACGGATCGCGCAGCCACCATCGCTGGATCGCGTTGCGCTATCCCGACGAAGCCTCACTGGTTCTTGGCGAGCCGGCGATTCTGGTCCAGCGGACGACGGCTCCGGAACAGCGACGCCGGGTGGTCTGCGCGGACCTCGACGCCCACGCGCTCGCGGCTTGGGGCGGCCGCGTCGTCGTGGAGAACCACGTGAACGTGGTTCGGCCGGCTGTGGAGCATCCGTTGATCTCCCGGGAAACCCTGGCCGCGGTTCTGTCGACTCATGCAATCGATCGTCTCACGCGGTGTGTCAGTGGATCCGTTGCGCTGAGTGCGTATGAGCTTGAGTCGCTTCCGCTCCCGGATGCGGAGACGCTTGCGTGCTGGGAGACGTTGCGCGGAGATGAACTCGAGCACTTCGTTGCTGGCGCGTACCAATTCGGTGAAGCATGATTCCTAAGACGCTTCCTCGTCTCAATCAGACGCTCGAGCGGTTGCAGTTGGTGTTTCCGCGCGCGGCGTTCGACACGGTGCTCTCAAATCCGCTCGCGGCCGCGGCGGTGAACGCCATGTTGTACGTCGGTTCGATCGTTCCCGCAGACGGGCCTCTGCCTCAAGACGCAAACTGGACCCGCCCGTCAATGTGCTTGTGGCTGTCGGACCCGGTATATGCGCGCACGGATGCGGCGTCACGTCAGGCGTGGCGCACAGCGGCACTGGGCGGAAAGCGTCGTGTCGAGAAGCTTGAAGCGACATGGGGGATCACCTTTCGTCCGCGTTACTCAGACAACACGCGAGAGACGTTGCGTGATGAGACATTCCCGGCATGGGCAAAGCACGGGGCTGTCCGCATGCGTCCCGGCGTGAAGACCACAAGCTCGCAGGGGCGATGGGCGCTGTCCGACGCGTTCGCCGACTTGTTCGATCCTGGGCTTGGCGACGAGGTGCTTGTCGAGCGGATCGAGGCGTGGCGTGAGCGGCACATGACGCCGGGGGCACGACTCAAGGCGCTGACCGCTCTTCAGCGCGACCAGCGCTCGCACGCCGTCACGGTCCGTTTGCCGGACGGGCTCGAGCGAAAGCTCGAGCCGGGCGAGGCATCGCAGATTCTCAAAGGTGTCATTGAGATGTGGGTGCCGTCGCGGCTGAGAGATCCCGTCGTCTTGACGATCTCCGAACCTGGCCAGAAGCTCTACGTCGGGGACTCGGCGCTGATCGAGCGCCTAGAGATCGCTATCGACGTCGGAAGATTGTTGCCCGACGCGCTCGTGGTGGACATCGGAGTGGCGGCACCGGTGTTCTGGATCGTTGAAATCGTGGCGACCGATGGGCCGGTCGACGAGGATCGCAAGCAAGCGCTTCTCCGCTGGGCTCGTGCGCAGCGGATCCCGGAGGGACGCTGTCAATTCTTGACAGCGTTCAGCTCTCGCAATGCCGGGCCAGCTCGTCGCCGGTTGAAGGACCTCGCGGCAGGCACGTTCGCTTGGTTTGCGGATGAACCGACTCGCGAGCTCGCTTGGTACGAGCTCGAGCGATGATGGCTTCGGGGTCCGGAAGGCGGACACGAAGCCGGGAGTCCGCTACTGCGGCCGCGGGAACTGCGCGCGCATGAGCGCGTCCCAGGCGCGGTCTGGGAGGACGCGGCGGGTGGAGATGGTGACCTTCGCGGAGGGGGTGATCGTGACGCGGGTGGGGGCGCGGCGCTTGCGGAGCGCGCGCTCGATCACCTTCGCCACCTTGTCGGGGCCGGCGCCGAAATGGCGCATCGGGCCGGTGTAGGCGTCCTTCGTCGCGGACTCGACGGTCGCGTTGAACGCGGCGTACGGGTCGGCGCCGCCCGTGCCGTCGGCGCGGACGCCGTCCATGCTGGCCGAGGCGGCCTGTGCGAACTCGGTCGTGATCAAGCCGGGCTCGAGCAGGATCACGTCGATGCCGAAGCCGCGCACCTCGAAGCGCAGCGCGTCGCTGACCGCCTCGAGCGCGAACTTGGTGGCGTGGTACCAGCCGCCGCCGGGGAACACCAGGCGGCCGCCCATCGAGCCGAGGTTGACGATCTTCCCCCAGCGCTGGTCGCGCATCTTCGGCAGCACGAGCTGCGTCAGGCGCGCGAGCCCGAACACGTTCGTCTCGAACTGGCGGCGCACCGCCTCCAGCGGCACCGTCTCGATCGCGCCGCTCTGGGAGTAGCCGGCGTTGTTGATCAGCACGCCGACGGCGCCGTGCGTCTCCTCGACGGCGCGGACGGCCGCGATCATCGAGTCCTCGTTCGTCACGTCGAGCGCGAGCGTGCGGCAGCCGGCCGCCTCCAGATCGGCGATCGACTCGATACGCCGTGCGGTCGCGTAGACCGTCCAGCCGCCCGCGGCGAGCCGCCGCGCCGTCGCGCGGCCGATTCCGGACGAGCAGCCTGTGATGAGGACGGCCTTGGAGGTCATCCGCCGACCCTATCGCGCGGGGTGCGGGCGCGCGTCAGGCGCGGGGGCCGAGAGCGCCGCGCTCCCGACCCCGACCCTGACTCCGCTCAGTTGCGGTGGTGGTGCTTGCCGTCGTGGCCGTCCGGCGCGCCGCACAGCCCGGCTGGCGTACTCGTCTGGCACACGTTGTTCCTGAACACGTTGTTCGTTCCCGAGCCGTCCCAGAACAGGTCCGGCTGGTTGCCGAGGACCACGTTGCCCTTGACGAGGTTGTTCGCCGGCAGCTCGGCGCCGGGCGTGCCGGCGTTGACGATCACGACGCCGCCGGCGAACGGCACCGTGCCGCTTGGAACGTTGTCGCGGATCACGTTGCCGACCACGACGTTGCCGTGCGCGTTCACGATCGCGACGCCGATGCCCGACAGCGGCGGCGAGCCCTCTTCGGGATCGGCCGGGCAGAAGCGGTCGTTGTCGTGGATGCGGTTGGCGAGCAGGGTCCAGTTGCCGGCCACGTTCCCGCCCGTGTTGAGCACGATCGCGCCGACGCAGTTGCCGAAGGACTCGTTCCCGATCGCGCGGGCGTTGGCCGAATCGCGGAAGAAGAAGCCGAACAGCTCGTTGTCGTGCGAGCGGTTGCCGGCCACCAGCACGTTCGCGTTCGGCGAGTCGCCGACGTAGATCCCGGCCTCCGCGTTGCCGCTCGCCTCGTTGCCGACGATCGCGCCGCCGCTGGAGACGAAGCGCGCGATCCCGTAGCCGCCGTCGTTGTCGGCCTGATTGTCCGCCACGACCGGGTTGGTCGCGCCGAAGAAGACGATCCCGGTCGACGAGAAGCCGCTGATCGCGAAGCCCCTGATCGTCACGTTGCTGACCGGCTGGGTCACGGTCGGCGGCGCGTTCGGCGGGAACTGCAACTGGCCGATCACGCAGATGCCGTCGATCATCGACGGATCCTGCGCGCACGGATCGGGCGCGGGCGTGACCGGCGGGGTCAACGTCGCGCCCTGGCCGACGAGCGTGATCCCGTCGGTCTTGATGACGAGGTTCTCGGCGTACGTGCCGTGCTTGACGACGATGGTCGAGCCGGGGCCGGCGGCGTCGATCGCCGCCTGGATCGACTGTCCCGGCCGGACGATCGTGACCGGGCCATGCCTGTGGCCGTGGTCCCTGTGCTTGTGACCATGCCGATGCCCATCGGCCGCAGCAGGCATCGCGAGCGCGAGCAGCGCCGCCGCGCACGCGAGCGCGATGAGGGCGACCCGGCGCACGGGATCCCGTCTCATGGGGCAGACCTCCTTGTGGGGGTGTGCGTTCCCAGGCGGTCTGCCCGCAAGCGTCAGCGGCGAACCAGGCGCTTGTACGTGATCCGGTGTGGACGGTCGGCGGCGTCGCCGAGGCGCTCGTGGCGCTCGGACTCGTACGCCTCGAAGTTGCCCTCGAACCAGCGCACCTGCGAGTCGCCCTCGAACGCGAGGACATGAGTCGCGATGCGATCCAGGAACCAGCGGTCGTGGGAGATCACGACGGCGCAGCCGGGGAACGCGAGCAAGGCGTCCTCCAGCGCGCGCAGCGTGTCGACGTCGAGGTCGTTTGTGGGCTCGTCGAGCAGCAGCACGTTGCCGCCGCTGCGCAGCAGCTTCGCCAGATGCACGCGGTTGCGCTCGCCGCCGGAGAGCTTGCCGACCTTCGCCTGCTGGTCTGTCCCCTTGAAGTTGAAGCCGCTCACGTACGCGCGCGAATTCATTCTGCGGTCGCCGACCATGATGTGATCCTCGCCGCCGGAAATCTCCTCCCAGACGGTCTTCTCCGGGTCGAGCGCGTCGCGCGACTGGTCGACGTACGCCAGCTCGACCGTCTCGCCCAGCCGCAGCGTGCCCTCGTCCGGCTGCTCCTGCCCGGTGATCATGCGGAACAGCGTCGTCTTGCCGGCGCCGTTGGCGCCGATCACGCCGACGATCCCCGAGCGCGGCAGCTTGAACGACAAATCCTCGATCAGGAGCTGCTCGCCGTAGCCCTTGCGCAGCCCGTCCGCCTCGATCACGACCTCGCCGAGGCGCGGTCCCGGCGGGATGTGGATCTGGACCTGGTCGAGTCTGACGTTGCGCTCCTCGGCCAGAAGCTGCTCGTAGGCGTTCAGGCGCGCCTTCGGCTTCGCGCGGCGGGCGGACGCGTTCATCCGCACCCACTCGAGCTCCTTCGCGATCGTGCGTCTGCGCGCCTTGTCGGAGCGCTCCTCCTGCTCCAGACGCTGCTGCTTCTGCACGAGCCAGCCGCTGTAGTTGCCCTCGTAGGGGATCCCGCGCCCGCGGTCCAGCTCCAGGATCCAGCCGGCGACGTTGTCGAGGAAGTAGCGGTCGTGGGTGATCGCGACGATCGTCCCTCTGTAGTCGCGCAGGTGCTGCTCCAGCCACGCGACCGACTCGGCGTCGAGGTGGTTCGTCGGCTCGTCCAAGAGCAGGAGGTCGGGCGCGCGCAGCAGCAGCCGGCACAGCGCGACGCGGCGCCGCTCGCCGCCGGAGAGCTTGCTGACATCGGCGTCGCCGGGCGGCAGCCGCAGCGCGTCCATCGCCGTGTCGAGCATCGTGTCGAGGTTCCACGCGTCGGCGGCGTCGATCTGCTCCTGGAGGCGCGCGAACTCGTCGGCCGTCTCCTCCGAGTAGTTCATCGACAGCTCGTTGAAGCGGTCGAGCAGGCCGCGCAGCTCGGCGACGCCGTCCTCGACGTTGCCGCGCACGTCCTTCTCGGGATCGAGCGCCGGCTCCTGCTCCAGCAACCCGACGCTCGCGCCCGGCGCGAGTTCGGCGGCGCCGCGGTACTCGGTGTCGATCCCGGCCATGATCCTCAGCAGCGTCGACTTGCCGGCGCCGTTGTAGCCGAGCACGCCGATCTTCGCGCCCGGGTAGAACGACAACGAGACCTCTCTCAAGACCTCCTTGTCGGGCGGGAACGACCGCGACAGGCGGTGCATCGTGAAGATGTACTGCGCGCTCATCGAGCGGTGCAGGATAGCCAGCCTCGACCACCTGAGCCCCGCGGCCATCGCTACCCTCAGACGGTCATGCCCACGGTGTTCGACGTCGAGCAGGCGATCCTGCTGCTGGAGCTCGAGCCGCCCTTCGACAAGCGGGCGGTCCAGCTCGCGCGCCGCAAGATGGCGAAGCGCTGGCACCCCGACATCGCCCCGCCGGGGCGCCAGCACGAGCACCAGCGCCACCTCCAGGCGATCAACGAGGCGGCGGATCAGCTTGAGCAGCTCGCGGAGACGAGCCGCGGCGGCAGAGTCTCGAACAACGCCGTCAAGGTCGCCGCCGCCGCCGCCCGCAAGCGCCGCGCCGAGGAAGGCGCGCGCGCCTATGCCGCGCAGCAGCGCGCCCACGAGGAGGCCGAGGAGCGCGCCAAGCACGACCCCTTCGGCTCGCGCGTGCCGGACCACTCGGTCGTCCACCGCTACGCGCGCTGCAACGCCTACCCCGAGTGGGGCGTCGGCTCGGTGACCGGCATCTACTTCTCGGGCGAAGGCGACGACACGCAGCAGTGGGCGCGGGTGAAGTTCCAGCACGGGATCCGCACGGTCCCCGCGGGCACGCTGCACTTCGTCGACTTCTCCAGGCCCGACCCGGCGGCCGAGCGCGTCGAGCGCTTCATGACGGCGGCGCGCCACGCGCTCGCCGAGGGCGACCCGGAGCTGGCGGCGCAGCGGCTCGTCTACGCGCGCGACGCCGACCCGCGCAACCCGGTCGTGCTGCGCCAGCTCGCGGTCGCCTTCTGGCAGGCGGGGAACCTGCCCGCCGCCGGCCGCGCCGTGCGCGACTGGGCGCGCGCCGAGCCCGACCGCCCGACGCCGCACCGCTTCGCGGCGCGCATCTACGAGGACATGCGCGCGTTCGACCTCGCGCGTGACGCAGCCGTCAGAGAGACGACATGCGCGCCGAGCGACGCCTCCGCCTGGGAGCGGCTCGGCCGCCTGCGGCTGCGGCTCGGCGACCGGCCCGGCGCGCAGGCGGCGCTGGAGCGCGCGCGCGGGATCGCCCCGACGGCCGAGGGCCTGCTCGACCTCGCGCTCGTCCACCAGCTCTCCGGCGACGTCGGCGCCGAGGTGACCGCCTGCGAGGCCGCGACGCTGCTGGCGCCGGCGTCGCCGACCGCCTGGTCGCGCTACGCCCACGCGCTCGCGCGGACCGACCGCGTGAGCGACGCGATCGCCGCCTGCGAGCACGCGCTGACGCTCTGCCGCGACCCCGAGGTGCTGTCGCTGCTGGGCGCCTTGCGGGAGCGCGTGCCGCGCGTTCTGCCGGCCGAGAGCATGGCGTCGTGAGGCGGCTCTCGTCTAGACTCCAGCGGGGCTTGGGGGAGTCCGCCAAGCGGATTCGCCAGCCGACATGCGCGAGTAGCTCAATTGGTAGAGCACCGGCCTTCTAAGCCGATGGTTGCGGGTTCGAGCCCCGTCTCGCGTGCTGAGTCGCCCGGGGGGGAGCACAAGCATGGATGAAGCGGCGCCGCTGCGCACGGACAACCTGCTCGACGCGGTCGAGGCGACGTTGCGCGCCGTCGATCCGAGGGGCTTCCGCGTCGTGCCGATCCTGAGAGCGGACGCGGGCGCCGACGTGAGCGCGATCGCGCTGCGCCCCGACGCCGCGCCGGCCGCGCTGGAGGCGCTGACCGCGGACCCGGCGATCGCCGCCGTCGAGCAGCAGGGCCAGCGCTTCCTGATGCGCTACGCGGACGAGCGGATCGCCGCCACCGGCACCGGCCTCGAGGCCGGACGCTTCACCGGCATGGAGACGGACGACCTGCGCGCCGGCGCGCGCGCCGTCGTCGACTTCTGCGACCCGAACGCGACGAAGGCGCTGCACGTCGGCCACCTGCGCAACATCGCGCTGGGGCAGGCGGTGACGATGGCGCTGCGCGCCGCCGGCGTCGATGCCGAGCGCCAGTCGCACATCGGCGACGCTGGGCGCTCGATGGGCGAGGCGATGGCCGGCTACCGGCGCTACGCTGAGCCGCGCACGCCGGCCGAGGCCGGGGTCAAGGGCGACCAGTTCGTCGGCGAGCTGTACGCCCGCTATGCGCGCGAGGAGGGTCCGCCCGCCGACGTCCACGACGCCGACGCGCCGGTCGCGCGCGACCTCGACGAACGCGACGACCTCGCCCAGCGGCTGCTGACCGGCGTCGAGCGCGAGGAGCCCGACGCGGTGGCGCTGTGGCGGACCGTGCGCGACTGGGCGGTCGAGGGCCAGAACGAGACGCTCGCGCGGCTCGGCGTCCGCTTCGAGCGGATCATCTACGACTCGCAGCGCACGCAGACGAGCAAGGCGGTCGCCCAGCTCGGGATCGAGCGCGGCGTCTTCATCCGAGAGCCGCGCGGCACGGTCGCCTATCTCACCGGCGACGACAGCTACCCGGTGATGCCGCTCACGCGCGCCGACGGCTTCCCGACGCACCATCTGCGCGTCGTCGCGATGTGGCGCGACATGATGCTCGAGCTCCAGGGCTCCGACCTGATCCACCTCTCCGGCGACGAGTGGAAGGCGCACGTCATCCACGCCGAGGAGCTGCTGACGAGACTCGAGCCGGACCTGCGCGTGCTGCCGAGCCGGCACATCGTGCACGGGATGGTGTCCTCCGAGGTCGACGGCGAGCTGTCCTCCTCGAAAGGCACCGCGCAACTCGTCGACGACCTGCTCGACGAGCTGGCGGCGCGGCCGGAGGTCCAGGCGCTCGCGCGCGCGGGCGAGCCGCTGACGAGCGCCGACGACCTCGTCGCGATCGCCGTGCTCGGCTACTGCCTCGACAAGCCGGTCCACAAGGGGCTCGCGATGCCGGCGGCCGAGCGTTTCCTCGATCCGGACCACAACACCGGCTGGCGGGTCGCGCGCGCGTGGGCCAAGGCGTGGGACGCCGCCAACGACGGCGCCCCCGACCCCGCGCCGGACGATGCCGCGTACCGCCACATCGTGCTCCAGGCGCAAGTCCACCGCCGCAACCTCGCGGTCGCCCTGGAGGACCTCGACCTGCTGAAGTACATGCGCTATGTCGGCCATCTCAGCGGCTGGTACCTCGACGGCGACCACGACCCCCGCGTCGGGCGCGTGATGCGTGCGATCCTTGTCTGCGGGCTGGGTACGCTCGGGCTCGTGCGCGTCGGTGTGCAGGCCGCCCGCGCCGAGCTGCTGCGCCGCGCCGAGACGGCCCAAGCCGCGATCAGTCGAAGCTGAGGGAGCTGACACGCCATGAACCCCCCGCAGGGCACAGCGACCACGACCGACGAGCGCGTCCTCAACGAGCTCGACACCTACGGCCCCGCCTACATGCGCGTCGCCGAGCGGCTCGGCGGCTACGAGGAGACCGAGGCCGAGGCGGAGCAGGTGATCGAACTGCTCGGCCTCCAGGCAGGCGATCTCGTACTCGACGCCGCCTGCGGCTTCGGCCGCTTCGCCGCGGCGCTGTCGCGACACGGCGTCGAAGCGGTCGGGATCGACATCTCGCCGGCGGCGATCGCCGAGGCCGAGCGCCGCAGCCCCGGCCCGCGCTACCTCGTCCACGACCTCACGCAGCCGCTGCCCGAAGGTGTCGGTCCGTTCGACGCGCTCGTGAACGTCTACTCGTCGTTCGGCTACGGCAGGACGCCCGCCGAGGACGTCGAGATGCTCGCCTGCCTGCACCGCGCGCTGCGGCCGGGCGGCTCGATCGTGATGCAGCTCTCCGACCTCGAGCGCTCGCGCTTTCGCCTCAGAAGCGACGCCGAGCCGGTCGTGCGCTGGACCAACGGGGTGAAGGAGACGCTAACCGTCAGCTTCGCGACCGGTGAGCTACACGTGCGCTACGAGCTCGACGGCGACGTCGTCGACTCGCGCATCCGCATGTACGAGGCCGAGGACCTCGTGCGCATGTTCGAGGACGTCGGCTTCACCGACGTGAGCGCCTACGGCGACTTCACCGGCAAGCCGAAGGAGCCGGCCGATCGGCTGGTGCTGGTGGCGCGCGCGTGAGAGCAGGGAGGCCGGGGGACGTGGGCAACCTCAACGACGTCGACGCGATGGGCGGCGCCTTCATCGCGATGTCGGACAAGCTCGGCCGCTACGAGGAGACGCGGGCCGAGTGCGAGCAGATCGTCGCGCTGGTCGGGCTGGCGCCGGGCGCGCGGATCCTCGACGCCGGCTGCGGCTTCGGGCGCACGGTCGGCGTGTTCGCCGAGCTGGGCTTCGACGCGGTCGGCGTCGACATCTCGCCGGCGGTGATCGCGGAGGCGCGCACGCGCAACCCCGGGCCGGAGTACCTCGTCCACGACCTGACCGAGCCGCTGCCCGCCGCAGTCGAGCGCTTCGACGCGATCGTCAACCTCTACTCGTCGTTCGGCTACGGCGCGACGGTGGAGGACGACGCGGCGGTGCTGCGCACCTGGCGCGACGCGCTCAAGCCGGGCGGCGCGCTCGTGATGGAGCTGAGCGACATCGAGCGCTCCGAGGCCCGGTTGGGGCCGCTCGGGACCGTCGTGGATCGCGAGGACGACGGCGTCCACGAGCACCTGTGGTGCGATCCCGAGACGCACATCCTGCACGTGAGATACACGGCGGACGACGGTCAGACGCTCGACGTCGACACGCGCCTCTACGAGGCCGGCGAGCTGGCCGCGATGGTGACTGACGCCGGCTTCCGCGAGGTTGCGCGCTACGGCGGCTTCGACGCGCATCCCAAGCAGCCGACGGATCGGCTCGTGCTGGTGGCGCGGGCATGAGCGGGACGGGTCGCAGCCGCGTCGCCGTCGTCGTCGACGCCTTCTCGACCGGCGCGAGACTGGCGCCGCGCTTCCACGCGGCGGGCCTCGACGTCGTCCACGTCCAGTCCTCGCCGCAGCCGCCCGACTTCTACCTGCGCGCGCTCAAGCGCGCGGACTTCGTCGCGAACGTCGTGCACGAGGGCGACATCGACGCGACGGCCGAGCAGGTCGCGCGCTTCGACCCGGCGTTCGTGGTGGTCGGCTCCGAGCCGGGCGTGCTCGTGAGCGACGCGCTCAGCGAGCGGCTCGGCCTGCCGTCGAACGGCACGCGGCTGAGCGCCGCGCGGCGCGACAAGCACCTGATGGCGCAGGCGCTGCGCGCCGCCGGCGTGCGCGCGATCGAAGAGATCAAGACGGGCGACCCCGAGCAGGCGGCTGCCTGGGCCGTGCGGCGCGGCGACTGGCCGGTGGTCGTCAAGCCGGTCGACAGCGCCGGCACCGACGGCGTGGTCCTCTGCGAGAACCCGGACGCGATCCGCACCGCCTTCGCCGAGACGATCGGCAGGCCGAACGCGCTGCATGGCGCCAACGAGGCGCTGCTCGTGCAGGAGCTGCTGCGCGGCACGCAGCTCTTCACCGACTCGATCAGTTGGGACGGCGTCCACCACGTCTCCGAGTGCTGGCGCGACAACAAGCGCCGCCTGGGCGAGGCGTTCGTCTACGACTACGAGGAGCTGCTCGACCCGCGCGGCGAGCAGCAGGACCAGGTGATCCCGTACGTGCACAGCGTCCTCGACGCGCTCGGCATCAAGTACGGCCCGGCGCACACCGAGGTGATGCTGACGGACACCGGCCCGGTCCTGGTCGAGTGCGGCGCGCGCATGCACGGCTCGGTCCGCGATGACGTCATCGACCGCTGCACCCCGAGCCACGTCACCGTGACGGTCGACGCCTACCTCGACCCCGCGTCGGTCGAGCGCCGGGCGGCGACCGGCTACAGCCTGCAAGCCGCCTCCTACTGCGTGATGCTGATCTCCCACCAGGAGGGCCGCGTCGTCGCGCCGGCCGGGATGCGCGAGGTCGAGCAGCTCGATTCGTTTGCCGGCACGATCTCGATGGTCGAGCCCGGCGACACGATCGCCCCCACCGTCGACCTCTTCTCCTGCCCCGGGATCATCTACCTAATACACCCTGACCGCGCCGTCCTCCAGCGCGACTACGACCGCATACGCGAGCTGGAGGAGACGGTCGGGATGTTCGAGCTGGAAGCGCTCCCCGTCGGCGCCTAGAGATACGCCAGCGAGGTCGGCACGCCGCCGAGCTCGTCGCGGATCTTGCGCAGCGTGGGGGCGAGGACGCTGTCCTCGCGCCAGCCGTAGGTGTCGAGCACGCGCTGCACCGCGGCGCTCTCGGGCGCCGAGACGACGTCGCGCTCGAGCGCCGCGCACAGCCTGTGAATCCCCTTGACGACCCGCTCGGTCTCCCACGAGATCGTGCCGTCCGGGTGGACGTCGATCGCGCCGTGCGTGGCGAGGAAGCTCAGCTCGACGGAGGCGGCGCCGGCGTCGCCCCAGTTCCACGGCCCGCGGCGCAGGTAGTGCAGCGCCTCGGCGAGGTAGACGGCGACCATGTCGTCGAGCGTGCAGCCGGCCAGCTCCAGCCACGTGTCGGTGAACGACATCGCGCTCCCGTACGCGTCCGCTATCGCCTCCTGGAGCGCGTACCACGGCTCGTGGCCGACGTCCTTCGGCTCCACGCGCCCGACGCGCGGGGTCGTGACCGCGTGCGCGATGTCGTGGCCGCGCATCCAGGTGATCAGCACATTGCGCACGTCGACGGTCGGGTTCGGCCGGTAGCCCTTCAGCAGCGCGTCGCCGAGCGGCTTGGAGATGTACTCGTAGCGCAGCCCGTAGACGTTGCGGAAGAGGATCGTCTTGTTGAAGACCTCGCCGTAGCCGGCGCCCTCGTCCTCCGGCAGGAAGTAGGCGAAGTGCTTCGGGAACGCGTTGCTCTCGCCGCCCATCGCGATCAGGTCGGTCACCTGCATCGCGAAGATCCCGCCGACCGTCACGTCCGGCGTGCCGCAGTAGCCGTTGACCTCATCCAGCACGCGGCCCGACGAGGCGTCGAGCGCCGCGATCAGCCGGTCGCCCTGCTCGTGCGCGGTGCAGGCGACGACGGAGTGCAGCGGCGTGCGCGTCTTGTTGCGGAACGTGCACATCGGACCGGCGATGACGGTCAGGTTCTGCGGCGTTGTCAGCGCCGCTTCGTCGTGCGCGATGCCGGTGTCGTGGCGCAGCTCGACCAGCGCTGCGGCGCGGCGGCGGAGCATGTCCGCCTGCGCCTCGGAGACCGCGTCGGAGGCGGCGATCTCCTCCATCAGCTTCGCGGAGGCCTGCGCGAGGAAGCGCGCGTGCGCCTCGTGGACGAACGAGCCGTCGATCGTCTGGAGCGCGCGCAGCGCGTCGCCGAGCGCGGCGAGCTGGCGCAGCCGCGGCAGCAGCGCTTCGACGTTCTGCGGCATCCGCGGGTCGAGGTCGACGGACGTGAGCGTGTGGTTGTCGCGCTCGGGCCAGATCAGCGGGGCCGGCACGGCGACGGTCGTGGAGCTGCTCGATGCGGTGGCGGACATGGCGTTCGGTGATCTCCTGGAATCGAAAGCTGGCGTACGGACGGTGCGGATGACGCTCACGTGCGTCTTCGCGCGGGTCCGGCCGCACGGCGGCAGTCGATGTCAGCGATGGCGATCACGGTGCGATTGGGCACGACGCTTGCGCATTTAACCGGATGACGCGCAACTCCCCCAGCAGCGTCGCCCGGAACGGACATGGTAGAGGAGCGGTCAACGCCCCGGCAAGGCGTGCGTCAGGCGGATCTCAGGACTGGCCCGCGAGCGCCGAGGCGCGGGTCGAATGCGTCGGGACGGCGGCGTCGAGTCCGACGATCGCGGCCATGCGCGCGATCGGCGAGCCCGGCGCGACGACGAGCCGCAACTGCTGCTGGCGGTGTTCGAGCTCGCTCGCGAGCTCGAACAGCAGGTTGATGCCGGCGCTGTCGATGTACGTCGTGGCGGTCAGGTCGACGACGAGCAGGCTGCTGCGGTTCGTGAGCAGGGTGCGCAGGCGCTCCGCGATCTCGCTCGCGTTCGACGCGTCGATCTCGCCCTCGACGGCGGCGATCGAGACGTTTTCGTCCCGCGTCTCGACCACGCGCGCGAGCAGGCTCATGCGACGCTCGCTCCCAGCACGCGCTCGAGCACGACGGTCGTGCCGTCCTCACCGTGGTCGATGTCGACGGAATCCATCAGCCCTCTCATCATCATCACGCCTCGTCCGCGGTGCGTGCCGCGCGGCGGACGCCACCGGCCGCTGTCGCGCACGGTCAGGCGCACACGGCCGTCGTCGCACGTCGCGCAGAGGTCGAAGGCGTGCGCCCCCGGGCGGTAGGCGTGCTCGACCGCGTTCGCGCACGCCTCCTGGCAGGCGACGACGATGTCGTAGATCTCGTCGTCGCTCGCGCCGCGCGTCGCGAGCCAGCGGCGCAGCGCGCGGCGGACGCTCGCGAGCGCGCGGCGGTCCGCCGGCCAGCGCCCCGCGAGCCGCTCGGGGACCGGCAACAGGCGCGCGGCGAGCATCGCGACGTCGTCGGCGCGTTCGCGAGGGGCCATCTGGGCGACGAGCTTCATGCAGAGCGTCTCCAGGTCGCCGTTGCGCGTCGCGAGCGCGCGCAGCCGCTCGAGTCCATCGTCGATCGGTGCGCCGCGCGTCTCGACGAGCCCGTCGGTGTAGAGCACCATGGTGCTGCCGGGCTCGAACGCGAACGTCTCGGACTCGTAGCGCGCGATCTCGGAGACGCCGAGCGGGATCCCGCCGCGCGTCTCGACGTAGCGCGCCTCGCCGTCCGGAGAGATCAGCAGCGGCGGCGGATGACCGGCGGCGACCAACTCGACCGAGCACTCGTCCGCGTCGATCACCGCATAGGCGAGCGTCGTCATCGCTCTCGGGCCGAGCCCGGCCATCATGCCGTTGACGAGCTCGACGACCCTCGCCGGCGGATGCCCCTCGATCGCGTATGCGCGCAGCGCGGTGCGAAGCTGCGCCATCACAGCGGCGGCGAGGACGCCGTGGCCGACGACATCGCCGATCGCGACGGCGACGCGACCGCCGTCGATCGCGAACGCGTCGTACCAGTCGCCGCCGAGGCTCTCGTGGCTTGCGGGCAGGTAGCGGGTCGCGAGCTCCAGGCCCGTCATCCCGCTCAGGTCGGTCGGAAGCAGGCGCCGTTGGAGCGCCTCCGCGAGCTGGCGCTGCTCAGAGAGCGTCGCGTGCTCGATCGCGATCGCGGCGCGGTCGGCGGCGAGCTGGAGCAGCGCCGCGTCCTCGCCGGTGAAGGTGCGGGGCGAGAGGCTGCCGACGTGCAGCACGCCCAGCACGCGCTGCTCGACGATCAGCGGCACGCCGAGCAGCGAGCGGATCCCCTTCTCGCGCAGGATCGGGTTGAGGATGTCGGCGTGGTCGACGTCCTCGATCGTGACGGCCCTGCGCTCGGCGGCGATGCGGCCGGCAAACCCGCGCCCGACCGGGATCTTCACGCCCTGCTCGACCTCCTCCTCGATCCCCTTCGCCGCGCGCGCGTGCAGCAGCCTGCCGGTCTCGTCGAGCAGCAAGATCGCTGCCGTGTCGGTCGAAAGGATGTCGCTGATGCGCAGCAGCAGCTCCAGCAGCAACTGCTCGACCGACAGCGACGCAAGCGCGGCGTCCGTGATGCGCTGAAGCGACTCGAGCTGGTCGCGGTCGGACGATTTCAGCACACGCATCCGGCCCCGCTCGTAGGCTCAGCAATCATGCGCCTGATCGTTGCCCGCTGCGAGGTTCGCTACACGGGCCGTCTCGACGCGCTCCTCCCGGAGGCGCTGCGGCTGATCATGGTGAAGTCCGACGGATCGGTGATGGTGCACGCCGACCACGGCGGCTACAAGCCGCAGAACTGGATGACGCCGCCGACCGTGATCGAGGAGGGTGCCGGTCACATCGTCGTGCGCAAGCACGCCGGTGACGCCGAGGATCGGCTCGACATCCGCATCGCCGAAGTGCTCTCCGATGTCACGCACGACATGGGCGAAGCCGCGGCGCTGGAGAAGGACGGCGTCGAGGCGCACCTCCAGGAGCTGCTGGCCGAGCAGCCGCAGTGGTGCGGCGAGGGCTTCCGGCTCGTGCGGCGCGAATGGGCGACCGACATCGGCCCGGTCGACCTCATGTGCCGTGACGAACTGGACGGCTGGATCGCGGTTGAGATCAAGCGCGTCGGCACGATCGACGCGGTCGAGCAGCTCTCCCGATATCTGACGCGGATCCGGCTCGACCCGGCGCTGGCCGACTGCCGCGGCGTGCTCGCCGCCCAGGTCGTCAAGCCGCAGGCGCGCGTGCTGGCGGAGAGCCGCGGGATCGCCTGCGTCGAGGTCGAGCTCGCGGTGCTGCGCGGCGAGCGCGAGCCCGAGCTGACGCTGTTCGCCTGAGAGCACCTCGGCGGGTGCTGACAGGCGACAAGCGGTGTGACGCGCGCGCGATATCACCATGCAGCGGATTTCTCCACCCTCTGACGGACACATCACTAGCGCGAACACGTCGCTTTTGTGTACGGTTGGGTTCACTACTGAGGGGACCGAGGGAGACCCGATGTCGGTGAAGCACGCAGTGCTGGGCCTGGTAATCGAGCGACCGGGCTATGGGTACGAGCTGATCCAGCGCCTCGAGCAGCGCATCGAAGGCTGGCGGCCGTCCGAGACCGCGGTCTATCCCGCGCTCAGATCGCTGCGCGGCGAAGGCATGATCCGCGCGCGCGAGGCGAGCGCCACCAGGGTCGTGTCCGCTCATCGCGGGGTTGTCTGGTACGAGGCGACCGAGATGGGACGCGAGGAGTTTCGCGCGTGGGTGCGCGCGCCGACCGATCTGGCGCCGCAGCGCGACCCATTCTGGCTGAAGGTCGCGTTCGCGAGCGTTGAGGACCTGCCGTGGCTCGTCGAGCTGGCGCGCGAGCTCGAGCGCGCGTGCCTCGAGCGCATGGCGGAACTGGGAGGACAGGGGAGCTCGGTCGAGGACCTGCGTCGCGACGACGTCGCGTGGCGGGAGATCGGCCAGGCGTGGCTGCGGCGCACGGAGGCCGCGCAGCTCGCCGTCCGCATCGAGGCGGTGCAGCAGATCCGCGCCGCGATGAAGCGGGCGATCCAACGCCACGAGCGCAGCCTGGGATCTGCGCCGGCGCCGTCCTCCGAGCCGTCGCGGCAATGACGCTGCTCGCGCTCGAGCGGGTTAGCAAGAGCCACTGGCGCGGGCGCCACGAGATCGTGGTGCTCGACGACGTCTCGCTCGAGCTCGAGCGCGGCGAGCTGGTGGCGATCTTCGGCCAGCGCGCCGCCGGCAAGACGACGCTCTTGCGGATCGCGGCCGGGATCGAGGCGCCCGACGCCGGCAGCGTGCGCTTCGACGGGCAGGAACTGGTCGGCGGGCGGCTGCGGCGGCTCGGCGGCATCCACCCGCGCATCGGCTGGGTCGGGCGCCAGGCGCCGTTCGCTTCCGGCATGCGGATGCTCGACCACGTGGCGCTGCCGCTGCTGAAGGAGGTCTCCGCCCAGGAGGCGGAGCGCCGCGCGACGCGTGCGCTCAAGCGCGTCGGCGTGGGCGAGCTCGCGAACGCGCGCTGGTACGAGCTGTCCGACGCGGAGCGGACGCTCGTCACGATCGCGCACGGGATCGTGCGCGAGCCCGCGTTGCTGCTGGCCGACGATTCGACGAGCGGGCTCGGCGTCGAGGAGCGCGAAACGGTGCTCGGGCTGCTGCGCTCGATCGCGGACGAGCAGCCTACGGCGGTGCTCGCGACGGTTCCCGAGATCCCGGATGCGCTGCGCTCACACCGCGTGCTGTCGCTGAGCGACGGCGAGCTGCTTCAGGCGGCGCGCCGCGCGCCGGGCGAGGTGATCGCCTTCCCGCAGCGGCGTGACGGGCGGGCGTGATGCTGGAGCTGCGCGACCTCGTCAAGCATTACCCGGTGGCGGGCGGCGAGTCCGTCCGCGCGGTCGACGACGTCACGCTGACGGTCGAGCGCGGCGAGCTCGTCGCGCTGTACGGGCCGAGCGGGTCGGGCAAGACGACGCTGCTGAAGCTGATCGCCGCGGTGACGGCGCCCGACCGCGGCGAGGTGCGCGTCGACGGGCGCGACGTCACCCGCATGTCGGCGCGCGCGGCGGCGCGCTACCGCCTGCACGACGTCGGCTTCGTGCTCCAGACGTTCCACATGATCGCGGGCCTCTCGGCGATCGACAACGCGTCGCTGAAGCTCGTCGGCGCGGGGCTCGGCGTGCGCGAGGCGCAACAGCGGATGACGCCGCTGCTCGAGCGGCTCGGACTCGACGCGCGCTCCGGGGCGCGCATGAGCACGCTCTCGATGGGCGAGCGTCAGCGCGTCGCGATCGCGAAGGCGCTCTCGACCGACCCGGGGCTGCTGCTCGCCGACGAGCCGACCGGCAACCTCGACACGCGCCGCGGCGCCGAGGTGCTCGCGCTGCTGCGCGAGCTGTGCCGCGAGCACAGGACCGCGGTGCTGCTCGTCACGCACGATCCGCAGGCGGTCGCCGTCGCCGACCGCGTGCTGGCGCTGCGCGACGGACGGCTCGTCGACGCCGCGCCGTATGTGCAGGGGGACACCCCGGCCAGCCTTCAGGCGCAGTGAGCGTCCGCAACCTGCTGTGGTTCTACCGCCGGCGCGTGCGCGCGCGGGTGGTCCAGGAGCTGCTCGCGCTCGTCGGGATCGCGGTCGGCGTCGCGCTGCTGTTCGCGGTGCAGGTGTCCAACCGCAGCCTCAGCGCCTCGATCGCGCAGCTCACCCAGGGCCTCGTCGGTCGGGCGCAGCTCCAGCTCGTCGCGCGCGGTCCGCAGGGCTTCGACGAGCGGCTCGTGACCGCGGTCCAGCGGGCGCCCGGCGTGCAGGCGGCGGCGCCGCTGCTGGCCATGCAGGCGAACGCCGTCGTGGGCCGGCGCGCGCGCTCGGTCTATCTGCTCGCCGCCGACGAGCGCCTGACGCACCTCGGCGGCTCGCTGCTGAGCGCGTACCGGACCGGCGGGCTCGACCGGCTGCGCGCGGTGGTGCTGCCGCTCGCGCTCGCGCAGGGGCTCGGCGTGCGGTTCGGCGATATGGTCACGCTCCAGATCGGCGGGCGCTCGGTCCAGGCCCCCGTGGGGGCCGTCGTGAGCCGGCGGGACGTCGGAGCGCTGGCCGACAGTCCGGTCGTGTTCGCACCGCTGGCGTACGCGCAGGGGATCGCCGGAATGGCGGGCCGCGTCTCGCGGGTCTACGTCGCTCCGGAGCGGGGGCGCGCCGCGCTCGCGCGGCGGTCGCTCCAGCGCATCGCGGCCGGTCGCCTGACGATCGGCGGCGCCGACTACGACGGCCAGTTGTTCGCGCAGGCGGCGATGCCGAGCGATCAGTCCACCGCGCTGTTCGCGAGCATCAGCGCGCTCGTCGGCTTCCTGCTGGCCTTCAACGCGATGTTGCTGATGGCGCGCGCGCGGCGGGCGCTGATCGCGGAGCTGCGCATGTCCGGCTACGGCTTCCGGGCCGTCCTCCAGGTCCTGCTGTTCGACGCGCTCGTGATCGGACTCGCGGCGTCGCTGCTGGGCATCGCGCTCGGCGACCAGCTCTCGCGCCACGTGTTTCAGCCCTCGCCCGGATACCTCGCGATCGCGTTCCCGGTCGGGAACGCGCGCACCGTCTCGGTCGAATCGCTGCTGATCGCGTGCGGGACCGGGATCGTGGCAGCCGTCCTCGCGACGCTCAGCCCGCTCGTGGCCGCCTTTCGCGCGCCCGCGATGGACGCCGTCGACGACGACGCGCTCGACGCCTCCGTCCGCGGCGGCGTCCTGCGGATGCGCATCTGGCCCGTGCTCGGCGTCGCCGGGCTCGCGGTGGCGACGCTCGTCCTGCTCGCGGCCCCGCAAGCGGCTCTGCTCGGCGTCGTCGCGCTGATCGTCTCGATGCTGGCGCTGCTGCCGACGATCCTCACCGGCACGCTGGCGCTGCTGGATCGCCTGCGGCGCCACCTGGCGAGCGTCGTGCCCCCGATCGCCGTCGGCGAGCTTCAGTCGGCCGGAAGCCGCTCGGTCGCGATCGCGGCGATCGCGGCCACCGCCGTCTTCGGCAGCACGGCGATCGAGGGCGCCCATCGCGATCTCCAGGGCGCGCTCGACCGGACCTCGCGCGAGCTCAGCTTCGTCACGGACCTGTGGGTGACGGCGGCCGGCTCGGCGAACGTCCTCGCCACGACTCCGTTCTCGCGCGGCGTCGTCGCGACGGTCGCGACGACCCCGCACGTGGCGTCGGTACGCGTCTACCGGGGTGCGCTGCTGGATCTCGGAACCCGGCGCGCATGGGTCATCGCGCCGCCGCGCGGCTCCGCCCAGACGATCCCGCCCGACGAGATCGTCAGCGGGCGGCTCCCGCAGGCCGAGGCGCGTCTGAACGCCGGCGGGTGGGCCGTCATGTCGCAGGCGCTCGCGCAGGCGCGCCGCCTGCGCGTGGGCGACGCGTTCACGCTGGCCGCGCCGCGTCCCGTGCGCTTTCGCCTGGCGGCGATCACGACGAACTTCGGGTGGTCGCCGGGCGCGCTGATCGTCAACGCCGACGACTTCGCCCGCGCCTGGGCGTCGAGCGACGCCAGCGCGCTCCAGGTGGCGCTCACCGGGGTGACGCCGGCGATCGGCAAGCGGCTCGTCCAGCGGGCGCTCGGTCCGCGCTCGGCGCTCACCGTCGAGACGGCGACCGAGCGCGACCAGCGTCATCGAGCCACGTCCCGGGCCGGGTTGGCGCGCCTCTCGCAGATCGCGGCGCTGATGCTGATCGCGGCCACGCTCGCGATCGGCGCCGCGATGGGCGGGATGATCTGGCAGCGGCGTCAGCGCATGGCGCACCTCAAGCTGACGGGGATCAACCATCGCCAGCTCTGGGAGGCGCTGGTGCTCGAGAGCGCCCTCCTGCTCGGCGTCGGCTGCACCGCCGGGGCGCTGTACGGCATCTACGGCGCGCAACTGCTCGATCGCGCGCTGGGCGCCGTCACCGGCTTTCCCGTCGCGACGTCGATCGGCGCCGGGGTCGCGCTCGTGAGCTTTGCCTTGGTCGGCGCCGTCGCCTTCGCGTTCGTACTGGTGCCCGGATACATGGCGGCGCGGGTTCCGGCTGAGGCGGCGTTCCAGGATTGACGGCGGAACAAGGGGGGATCTCGTATCCCGGCGTGGGAATCCGACGCCCCTCACCTGGTCGCAGAGCCGTGCCTTCGTGTCGGTCGCGGTGCGTGAGCTGCGGTGGGTCATGCCCACCGTGCGCGTCGAGGTGGCGAGATGGCGGCGTGCGGCCGCCGCCATTCCGGCTGGCCGCCTCCAAGCGGATGCGTTCGAGAACCTACGCTCCTGCCGTCTGAACACGGAGGGCGCGGCGCTCTACGCGATCCTGCCGCGCGTCCGCCACCCCGCGCTCGTCCGCGCGCTCGTCGCATACCAGATCGCGCTCGATTACCTCGACACGCTGAGCGAACACCCGTGCGAGGCGCAGCGGGCGAACGGCTTGCGGCTGCACCGGGCGCTCGTGGAGGCGCTCGATCCCGGCGGTCCGATCTCGGATCACTACCGGCACCATCCATGGCGGGACGACGGCGGCTTCCTGCGCGCGCTCGTCGACGCGACGCGCAGCGGGTGCCTGGCGCTCCCGGCCTACGAGCGCGTGCGTGCGCGCGCGCTCGAATCCGCCGAGCGCATGACGATCCAGAGCCTCAACCACGATCCGCTGCCCGAGCGACGCGACGCCGCGCTCCAAGCCTGGGCCGCGCGGCGCTTCCCGGGACGCGACGAGCTGACCTGGTTCGAGTGGACGGCGGCGTCGTGCTCGTCGCTCTCGACCTTCGCGCTGCTCGCGCTCGCCGCCGACCCGCGGCTGGACGAGGACGACGTGGCGGAGGCCGAGGCGGTCTACTTCCCCTGGATCTGCGCCGCGAGCACGTTGCTCGACGCGTTCGTCGACCAGCCCGCGGACCGTGCCGAGGGCAGCCACTCCTACGTCGAGCACTACGACAGCCCGGAGGAGATGGTCGAGCGGCTGTGCGAGATCACGTACCGGTCGGTCGACGGCGCGCGCCGGCTGCGCAACGGCGAGCGGCACGCCCTGATCGCGGCGGGGATGGTGTCGATGTACCTGTCGAAGGCGAGCGCACGCAGTCCGGAGCTGCGGGACGCCTCGGCGCGCATCGCGCGCGCGGCGGGCTCGCTGCTCCGCTTCCAACTGCCGGTCATGCGGGCGATGCGCGCCGCGCGGCGGCTGGGCGACGCCTGACCCCTAGCGCTAACTATTTACGCAAAGGGGGTTGTCTGTCCGGGCGTGCGGTCGTAGCGTCACGGGCGTCCTGGCTGCGAGCGGAGCTTCGCGGCCCCGACCCTTCGGCAATGACTGCGCGCACGGCTTCGGAACGCACGGCTCTTCCCCCGAGGGCGTGGTGCGACCACGGGTGCGCAGGACGCCGTCGGGCCCCGGCTTCAACCCCCCATTCCGGCCGGGGCCCGAGGCGTCCCCCGCGATGACCGAGCACCGCACGCCCTGGCCGCTGCCGGCGACGAGCGGACGCTCGCGCGCCGACCTCGCCTGGTCGCGCGCGCTCGCCCATCCGGTGCGGGTCGAGATCCTGCGCGCGCTGCTCGAACACGAGCCCGGTACGCCGAGCGGCTTCGCGGCGACGCTCGAGATCCCGCTTGGGGTCGCGAGCCATCACGTGCGCCGGCTGCGCGAGCTGCGGCTGATCCGGATCGTGCGCCGCACGCACATCCGCGGCGCGGTGCAGCATCACTACCGGCTGTGCGACCGCTCGGCGACCTCGCAGGCGCTGTGGCGCTGGGGGATCGCGCCGCAGGAGCTCGAGCAGGTCGAGCTGCTCGGCGGCGGTGGGCTGGTCGACGACGGCCGCGGGACGATGCGGCGCGTCGTCGCCGTGCTGCGCGAGCGGCGCGAGCAGCAGGGCATCTCGCGCATCGCGCTGGCGCACCGCGCCGGCATCAGCCCCGACCAGCTCGGCCGCATCGAACGCGGCGAGGCCGACCCGCGCATGAGCGTCCTGCTCGCGCTCGCCGCCGTGCTCGCGCTTCCCCCGCGCGAGCTGTTCGCGGCGGCGGAAGCAACGAGCGCGTCCGAGGCGGCGGCCTGACTATATTAGCCTGAGCTTTGTATGTTCGGATCCCCCTTCGACAGTTATGGATTCTGCTGTGCCGGAGAGGCTGGATTCGCCGGCAAGGGTGCAGAGGGTCCCGCCGCCCGTTGATATCCTGGCTTCTCTTTCTACTTCATCGCCGGTGATTTCGCCGCTTGTAACTAGCATTATTTCGATTGCCGGTCTTTCGGCGGTTGTCGTCACTGAACATTCGAGGCCGTTGATTTCAGTGTCTATACCGGCCCCTATCGTCTGGATGATAAGTCCGGTTATGTTAGGTAGTATGCCGTTGAAGCCCCGGTAAAGGCGTTCCCATGGGAGGGTTTCCCTCCTGATTATCATCCTGCCCCTTTCACAGGTACCGACCCTTGCCCTGCCGACCCAAGCCAACCTGGTGCCTGACCTCTTTTCGAATTCGTGCACCAGCCAGGGGCCTTCCATTATGAAGGCGCACCTTATTTCGTTGCCTCCCTCGATGATGGTAAGTGGCCTCATCATGACCTTCCAGCCCACTGCCGAGTTGACGATTGTGATGTTCCTCGCGGACGCCGCACTGGCGGCTATGCCGAGAAGTGTGGTGGCGATCGCGGCGATCGCGATCGCAAGCTTGCTGCTGTGACGCATGGTGACTCCCGGTTCTCGTTCGTCGGAAGTGAGACTTCACGAAGTGCGCGCACGCCGCGCGCGCACCGACATGGTGCGGCTGTGTGATCGCCTCCTTTCTGAGTGCGCAGTGCTCGCGGAGGGCGCACATGCCACCCTCAGCTCCTACTCCCCATCTCTTAATATACTATAAAAAGAGAGATCGAGTCAAGAGTGCGCGTCCGGGGACGCGTAGGGACGCGCAGGGACGCGCAGGGACGCGCTCGGAGCGGGGTATCGGGGGCGGGCAGGCTATTCCGGCAGCCGCGCCGCGCGCATGTCGACGCGCTCGCCGTTGAACGGCACGCCCTCCGCCTCCAGCAGCGCGCGCTGGCGGGCGCCCTTCGCGAGCGACCCGTCCGCGCGCACGACCCGATGCCACGGGACGGTCGGGTCGGCGCACGCGCTCAACACCGCGCCGGCCACCCGCGGCGCGCCCGGCGAGACGTCGCCGTAGCTGCGCACGAAGCCCTCCGGCGTCGCGCGGACGCGCTCCAGGATCAGGGCTTCGCGCGAGTTACCGCTCACCCGGCGTCTTGGCCGGATACATGCCCACGGGCCGCGTGAGATCGAGCGCGGTCCGCACGATGCGGCGCTGCTCGAGCGCGTGCGCCGCCGGGTAGCCCTCGGCGGTCGAGGCGCGCTCGGGACGGCCGATGTAGCCGAACTTCAGCTCGCGCGGAAGGATCTGCATCAGGCGCGGCGACATGTGCGCGCGGGCGCCCATGTTGCGCGGCTCCTCCTGGAGCCACAGGACCTCTCTGAGGTTCGGGTAGCTGCCGACGAGCTCGAGGATCTGCGCCTGCGGGAACGGGTAGAGCAGCTCGACGCGGCCGATCGCGACGCCGCTGTTGTCGGCGCGCGTCTCGTCGGCGACGAGGTCGTAGTAGACCTTGCCGCTGCACAGGATCAGGCGCGTCACCTTCTCGGCGTCGACGCGCGGCTCCGCCAGCACCGGGTAGAACTGGCCCTCCGCGAGGTGCTCGATGCGATTGCTCGCCTGCGGCAGGCGCAGCAGCGACTTCGGCGTCATCACGATCAGCGGGCGCTGCTTGGCGATCTTCGCCTGGCGGCGCAGCAGATGGAAGTACTGCGCCGGCGTCGAGGGGTAGGCGACGCGGATGTTGCCCTCGGCCGCGAGCTGGAGCCAGCGCTCCAGGCGCGCGGAGGAATGCTCGGGCCCCGAGCCCTCGTAGGCGTGCGGCAGCAGCAGCGTCAGGCGCGTCGACTGGCCCCACTTCGCGAGGCCGGAGATGATGAACTGGTCGATGATGACCTGCGCGCTGTTGACGAAGTCGCCGAACTGCGCCTCCCACAGCACGAGCGTCTCCGGGCCCTCCTGCGAGTAGCCGTACTCGAAGCCGAGCGCCGCCATCTCCGACAGCGGGCTGTTGTGCAGCTCCATCGGCGCGAGCGCGTTCGGCAGATGCTGGATCGGGCAGAACTCCTGGCCGGTTCTCGGGTCGTGCAGGACGAGGTGGCGCTGGCTGAAGGTGCCGCGCTCGGCGTCCTGTCCGGTGAGGCGCACGGGCGAGCCCTCGGTCAGCAGCGACGCGAACGCGAGCGCCTCGGCGTGTGCCCAGGTGATGCCGCCGTCCGGCCCGAGCGCCTCGCGCCGCTGCTCGAGCGGACGCGCGAGCTTCGGGTGGACGACGAAGCCCTCCGGCACCCGCAGCAGCGCCTCGTTCAGCTCATGCAGACGCTCCGCCCCGACGGCAGTGGCGACGTCGGGCGAGGGCGTGCGGTCGAGCTGGTACTCGCCGGTGCCCTGTTCGACCGTGGTCGCGGCCGACAGGCGCGCCTTCAGCTGCTGGTGCTCGTCGGACAGGCGCTGCCAGACGGCGTCTCTGATCTTGTCGACCTCGTTCTGCGTCACGACGCCGGCGTCGATCAGCTCGCGCGCGTAGAGCGTCGGCGGCGTCGGATGCTCTCTGATCTTCACGTACATCTCGGGCTGGGTGTACGCGGGCTCGTCCGCCTCGTTGTGGCCGAAGCGGCGGTAGCCGATCAGGTCGATCAGCACGTCGTGGCCGAACTCCTGGCGGTACGCGTGCGCGAGCCGCACGGCCGAGATGCACGCCGCCATGTCGTCGGCGTTGACGTGGACGATCGGCACGTCGAAGCCCTTCGCGAGGTCGGAGGCCCAGCGCGTCGAGCGGGCGTCGTCGGGATCCGTCGTGAAGCCGACCTGGTTGTTCTGGATCAGGTGGATGGTGCCGCCGACCGTGTAGCCGTCGAGCGCCTGAAGGTTGAAGGTCTCCGCCACGACGCCCTGGCCGGGGAAGGCGGCGTCGCCGTGCAGGATCACCGGCAGCGCCGCGTTGCAGTCCTGCGTCGCGTGCGGGCCGCGGCGCGTCGTCTGGGCGGCGCGCGTGGCGCCGATGCCGACCGGGCCGACGTACTCGAGGTGGCTCGGGTTCGACTCCAGCCGCACGATCAGCGAGCCGCCGCCGGCCAGCTCCTGCGTGCCGCGCGCGCCGTGGTGGTACTTGACGTCGCCGGTGCCGCCCTGCGGGATCGAGGTGATCACGTCCAGCGTCGTCTGGCCCTCGAACTCGGCGAAGATCGACCCGTAGGAGCGCCCGAGGTTGTGCGCGAGCACGTTGAGGCGGCCGCGGTGCGCCATCCCGATCACGACCTCGCGCCCGCCGTTGACGCCGGCTAGGCGAACCAGCTCGTCGATCATCGGGACGGTCATGTCGAGGCCCTCGATCGAGAACTGCTTCTGACCGAGGTAGGCCTTGTGCATGAAGCGCTCGAGCGCGTCCACCTCGATCAGGCGCTTAAGCAGCGCCTTGCGTTCGTCGCTCGTGAGCGGGTTGCGGAAGGCGCCGGTCTCGATCTTCTCGCGCAGCCACACGCGCTGGCGGTGGCTGGAGATGTGCTCGATCTCGTACGCGATCGTGCCGCAGTAGGTCTCTCTCAGGTGCGGCAGCGCGTCGGCGAACGTCTCGCCGGGGACGCCGGTGCGCAAGATCCGCGCCGGGATCTGGCGCATCAGCTCGGGCGTCAGTCTGAGCGGGCCCGGGTCGAGCGCCGGGTCGCCGACGGGTTCGGAGCCGAGCGGGTCGAGCTGCGCGGCGAGGTGGCCGTGCATGCGGAAGGCCTTCAGCAGCGAGTCGGCCGCCTGCACCGCCTGCAGCAGCTCCTCGCTCGGCGGGGCGGCGGCCGCGGTCGCGGGCGGCGCGGCGGCGAGCTGGGGCGCCGGCTTCGGCGGCAGTGCCGGAAGCGCGACGCCGAGCGCGCCGAAGACGCCCTCGTAGAAGTCGTGCTCGCCTTGGAGGTAGCGCTCGACAAGCTGGAGGAAGCGGCCCGACTCCGCGCCCTGGATGATGCGATGGTCGTACGTCGAGGTCATCGACATCGCTCTCTCGGCGCCGATCTGCGCGCCGATCTCGCCGAGCCCGACCGGATAGGCGATCGAGCCGGTCGCGACGATCGTGCCCTGGCCGACCATCAGCCGCGGCACCGACGCGACGGTGCCGATCCCGCCCGGATTCGTGAGCGTGATGTTCCCGCCCGACAGGTCGTCGGCGGTCAGCGTGTTCGTGCGCGCCTTCTCGACGAGCGCGTCGTAGGCGGCGAGGAAGCCCTTGAAGTCGAGCGCGTCGGCGCCGCGGATGACCGGCACCATCAGCGTGCGCGAGCCGTCCTTCTTCTCGACGTCGACCGCGAGGCCGAGGTTGACGGCGCCGTCCTCGACGCGGTGCGGCTTGCCGTCGATCTCGGCGAAGTGATGCGCCATCACCGGCATCTCGGCGGCGGCCCGCGCGATCGCGTAGGCGATCAGATGGGTGAAGGAGACCTTCAGGCCGGCTTCCTTGAGCTGCTTGCGGCGCACGTCGAGTGTGGACACCGTCAGTGTGCGGAAGGACGTCGCCGTCGGGATCGAGCGGCTGTCGTCCATGTATCTCGCCAGCATCGCGGCGCCGCCCTTGAGCAGCGTGGCGCCGGCGGGCTTGGCGGTCGCGGCGGCCGTGGCAGCGGCGGTGGCGCCGCCGTTCGCCGCGGCGAGCACGTCGTCCTTGACGATGCGCCCGCCCGGCCCGCTGCCGGCGACGCCGTCGAGCGGCACGCCGTGCAGCGCGGCGGCGCGGCGCGCGACGGGGGAGGCGTGGTGGTCGCCGGCCGGCGCCGCGGGCGGCGTCGCGCCGGCGGGAACGCTCGCGGGGGGCGGCGCGGTCGCGCCCGCGGCTCGCTCGGCGGTCGCGCCGGCGCCGTTCGTCGCGTGCATGCGCGCGAGCACCTGTCCGACGGTGACGGTGTCGCCCGGCTCGACCAGCAGCTCGGTAACTGTGCCGCTCGCCGGCGCGGGCACCTCCGCGTCAACCTTGTCGGTCGATATCTCGACGATCGTCTCGTCGGCGGCGACCTCCTCGCCCGCGGACTTGTGCCACTCGAGCACGACGCCCTCGGTGACCGACTCGCCCATCTGCGGCATCACGATCTCGATTGTCCGCGCTTCGCCCGGAGCTTCGGCGGGCGCCTGCTCGGCGACGGGCGCGGCGCCGTTGCCATTGCCGCTCGGCGCGATCTCGGCGAGCGCGCTGCCGACCGCGACGGTGTCGCCCTCGGCGGCGAGGATGCGCACGACGGTTCCGGCGACGCCGGCGGGCACCTCGGCGTCGACCTTGTCGGTCGAGATGTCGACGAGCGTCTCGTCAGCCTCGACCGTGTCCCCCTCGCGCTTGTGCCACTCCAGAATCGTGCCCTCGGCGACGGAATCGCCCATCTGAGGCATCACGACCTGGGTCGTCGTGTCGACTGGCATCCTGTCGCCTGACAATAGCGATTTGCCTTCCGGGGCGACTTTCGCTAATCCGACGTACGGACCTGCGTTCGCCGGCGGCTCTCCACCAGAAAACCGATCGTCCCCGCGAACGGTCCCACGCCGCCGATGACGGCGACGGTGACGGCCAGCCAGAACGGAATCGTCCCTCTGCGAACGGCGAGCAGGCACAGCGCCGACATCGCGATCCACAGCAGGCCGTGGGTCCACCCGAGCGCCATCGTGGCGGCCGGCACGCTCGGCCCGAGCCAGAAGAAGAGCAGCGCCGCGAAGACGGCCGAGGCGGTGAACGAGAGCGCCTCGAGCAGGCGGAAGGAGGGGAAGCCGTTCATGCCGCGAGCAGCGCGGCCATCCGCCGCACCGTCTCGTCGGCCTCGTCCGGCCACTGCGCGACGTCGACCGGCCACCATGCGTGTGCGTCGTGCTCGTCGTCCGGCACCGCTTCGGCGCCGGGCGCGACCCAGGCGACGCCGACGAGGAAGACGAGTCCGTTGGGCGTGCCGGCGAGCGCCTCGATCGACAGCGTCGCCGGCACGAGCGACCACTCCTCCTCCAGCTCCCGCACCATCGCGTCGACCGGCTGCTCGCCGACCTCGACCGCGCCGGCGGCGCCGAGCGTCCAGCGCCCGGTCCACGACGCGAGCCAGGGCGCGCGGCGGCCGGCGAGCCAGCGGCCGTCCGCGTCGCGCACGACGCACAGGACGGAGACGCTGCGCGTCGCCGCGTTGCCGATCAGCCGCAGCGCCCAGCGCGCCGGCTGGAGCTCGAGCCGCAGGCCGCCGTCGTGCTGCTCGAAGCCGGCCAGGCGCGCGGCGAGGCCGTCGTGGCTTGGCGAGCCGCGCTCGCGCAGCGCTGCGAGCGCCGCGTCGGCCGCCGCCGTGTCGGCCGCCTCGGGCTCGAACGGCTGCGTCTCCCACGCGGCCGTCACCTGCTCGGGCGACCACGGTCCGCGGGCGAGCAGCAGGCCGTTGGTGGAGGACATGCGTGGAGGATACGTCGCGCGCAGGCCGGCGCTCGCGACGGACGGAGCGCGAAACGGCGCTCTCCGCGCGGCGGCCGCATAGCGTTCGCTGCATGACCCGCCGCCCGCGCAGCCACTGGGGATGGGGATACGCCGACGAGGCGCTGACGCACGAGCAGGCGCGCGACGCCGCCGGCGGGCTCGCGCGGCACCTCGGCTTTGGCTCGCCGGAGCCGGAGCGGCCGGTCGACCTTGAGGCGATCGAGCTGCCGGCGCCGCGGCTGCCGCCCACCCCGGCGGCGCTCGCGGACATCTGCACGAGCGAGCGCGACGCGCGCGTGCGGCACGCCTACGGCCGCGCCTACCGCGACGTCGTGCGCGCCTTCCGCGGCCGGATCGACCATGCGCCCGACGCGGTCGCGCACCCGCGCTCCGAAGCGGAGGTCGAGCAGGTGCTCGCGTGGGCGGCCGACGTCGGCGCCGCGGTGATCCCGTTCGGCGGCGGCACGAGCGTCGTCGGCGGCGTCGAGGCGCGCGTCGGGGACGGCTACGCGGGCGTCGTGACGCTCTCGCTCGCGGGCCTCGATCGCGTGCTGGAGGTCGACGAGGTCGCGCAGGCGGCGCGCATCCAGGCGGGCGCGCTCGGCCCACACCTGGAGGAGCAGCTCGCGCCCCACGGCCTGACGCTGCGCCACTTCCCGCAGTCGTTCCAGCTCTCGACGCTCGGCGGCTGGATCGCGACGCGCGCCGGCGGCCATTTCGCGACCGGCGAGACGCACGTCGACGACCTGGTGGAGTCGGTGCGGGCGATCACGCCGGTCGGCGTGTGGGCGTCACGCCGGCTGCCCGGCTCGGGCGCCGGCCCGAGCCCCGACCGCCTGCTGCTCGGCAGCGAGGGGACGCTCGGGGTGATCACCGAGGCGTGGGTGCGCGTGCGGCCGAGGCCGTCCGAGCGCGCCGGGCGCGCGGTGCGCTTCGACGGCTTCGCGGCCGGCGCGGGCGCCGTGCGGGCGGTCGTGCAGGCGGGCCTCGCGCCGGCCAACTGCCGGCTGATCGACGCGCGCGAGGCGGCGCTCACGTTTGCGGGCGACGGCTCCGCCGCACTGCTCGTGCTCGGGTTCGAGTCCGCGGGCGCGCCCGTCGAGGAGCGGATGCGCGCCGCGCTCGCGATCTGCCGCGAGCACGGCGGGGCGTGGGACGAGCAGGCCGAGGGTTCGGGCGGAAGCCGAGTTTCGGCCTCCGGTCGTCGCGAGCGACGACCTCCGGACGACGTCACCGCCTGGCGCGAAGCCTTCCTGCGCGCGCCCTACATGCGCGACGTGTTCGTTGCGATGGGCGTGCTGAGCGAGACGTTCGAGACGGCGATCACGTGGGAGCGCCTCGACCGCTTCGTCGAGGACGTCAAGGCGGCGACGCGCGCGGCCGCGCGCGAGGCGTGCGGCGCGGAGACGATCGTCACGTGTCGCCTCACGCACGCGTACCCGGACGGCGCCGCGCCCTACTTCACCGTCCTCGCGCCGGCGCGCCGCGGTGAGGAGGTCGAGCAGTGGGACGCGATCAAGCGCGCGGCCGCGGACGCGGTCCTCGCCGGCGGCGGCACGATCACGCACCATCACGCCGTCGGCCGCGACCACCGCCCCTGGTACGACCGCCAGCGGCCGGACCCCTTCGCCGCGGCGCTGCGCGGCGCGAAGGCCGCCGTCGACCCGGCCGGGCTGCTGAACCCCGGCGTGCTCGTCTAGCCTGCGGCGCGTGAGCGGGACTCCATCGATCGCGATCCTCGGCCCCGGCGGCGTCGGCGGCCTGCTCGCGGCGGCGCTGGCGCGCGCCGGTGCGGACGTCGTCGTCGTGGCGCGCGAGCAGACGGCCGCGACGATCGCGCGCGAGGGGATCGTCGTGCAGAGCAGAGCGCTCGGCGACTTCACCGCGCGACCGCGCGCCGCGGCGCGCCTGAGCGAGCCCGTCGACGTCCTGATCGTCGCGACGAAGGCGGCGGCGCTGGAGGAGGCGCTCGCGCGCGTGGACCCGAATGCGCCCCGGATCGTCGTGCCGCTGCTCAACGGCTTCGACCACATGGCGCTGCTGCGCGAGCGCTTCGGCGCCCGCGTCGCGGCCGGCGCGATCCGCGTGCAGGCGGACCGGCCCGCGCCCGGACGGGTCGTGCAGAGCAGCGGCTTCCTGTCGGTCGAGCTGGCGAGCGGCGACCCAACCCTGCGCGACGCGCTCGCCGCGCTCGCCGCGCTGCTCGAGCGGATCGGGGTGCGGACGCGCGTGCGCGACGACGAGGCGCGCATCCTGTGGGGGAAGCTCGTGCGGCTCAACGCGCTCGCGTGCACGACCGCCGCGTACGACGCGACGTTCGGCGCGATCCGCGCCGACCCGCGGCGTCAAGCGGAGCTGGAGGCGTGCGTGCGCGAGGGCGTCGCCGTCGCCCGCTCCGAGGGCGCCGAGATCGACCCCGCCGTCGTGCTCCGCGAGTTCGAGGCGATCCACGACGGCTTCGGCACCTCGATGCAGCGCGACGTCGCGGCGGGGCGCGAGCCCGAGCTGGACGCGATCGCCGGGGCGGTCCTGCGCGCCGGCGCGCAGCACGACCTCGCGTGCCCGACGATCGCCGCGCTCGCCGCGCGGATCGCCGAGCGCGCGGGGATCGCCGCGCCCGCGGCGCCCTGAGCGCCGTCAGTCGTCGTCCGCGACCGCGGCGCGGGCGCGCGCGGCCCACGCGAGCTCGGCTCGCAACCGCGTCACGACCGCGTCGTCGACGAGCGCCGCCGCCGCCTCGTGCGCGCCGACCGCGCGCGGGTAGCGCGCGAGCAGCTCGGCGCATCCGCGCTCGTGCGCCGCGAGCCGCCGTGCCAGCGCCGGCCGGTCCTGCGGCCGGCCGAAGGCGATCCGCAGGTGCAGGTCGGCGCGCACCGGCTCCGGCGGCGCGTCCGTCTCGCGGAGCCAGTGCGCGAGCGCCGCCGCGCCAGCCTCGGTCGCCGCGTAGACCACGCGCGGGCTGCGCTGGGTGCCGCCGCGGCGCACCGCGCTCGTCGCGAGGCCGCCGCGCTCGAGCTGGTCGAGCGCGGGGTAGACGGCGCTCGGATTCAGCCGCCAGCCGGGGCCGACGCGCTCCTCGAAGCGCTGCACCAGCTCGTAGCCGTAGCCGCGGCGTTCGACGATCAGCGCGAGGACGGCATGCTTGAGCGACACGCGCCGACCGTAGCCGTCGCGGGTGGCGGGGGTCGCAGACGACCCGCAAGAACGCGCATAAAGCACCGGATAGAAGGTATTCGGCGCTCTTTATTCAGTTCAGAACTTTTGCTCATAGGCTTGACCGCGCGCGCCGCTGCGCCAAGGATTGCCCGCGATGACAGCCTCGCGGTCGCGATTCCCCCCCGATCCCCCCCCTCGGCGCACGTCCTTCCCCCGACGATCGCCGAGACGATCCGCGCGCACCCCCATCCCGGCGCGCGGTGATGCTGGCCTGGCCGCGCCTCCCGCGTCGGCCGACCGTCGCTAGCTACGGGTGGGAAGCCGGCATGCGAGCTGAACGGCGACCCTGGCGGGCCTCGCGCCTGCCAGGGTCGCTCATCATCGCCGCGAGCGCGTGGCCCGGGGGCACGGGGGACTGAGGGCGTGGCGGCACAGCCCGACGCAGACCACGTCGACGAGCGCGTCGTCAAGGCGCTCGGGCATCCGACGCGCGTGCGGATCCTCAACGTGCTGCGCGATCGCGACCTCGCCAGCCCGGTCGAGCTGTCGCACGAGCTGGGCGTGCCGCTCGGCACCATCGGCTACCACGTGAGACGGCTGGAGACGCTCGGCTTCATCGAGCTGGCGAGACGGACGCAGCGGCGCGGCGCCGTCGAGCACCACTATCGCGCCCGGCCGGTGCTCGACGAGCATGGCGCCGGGGCAGCGGTCGCCGCGCATCCCGCGGCCGGGCTGGGAGCGGAGGCGCTCGTCGCCGCGCGCGCCGGGCAGCAGGCGCTCGCGCGTGGGGGCTTCGACGCGGTCGCCGCGCATGCGGACTGGCGCGGGCTTGCGCTCGACGAGCGCGGACGCAGGCAGCTTGCGCGGGCGTTGAAGGACTGGGACGCCGCCGTCGCGCGCATCGCCCGCCACAGCACGACGCGGCTCGCGCGCTCCGACGAGCAGCCGGCGCACCGCTGCGCCGCCGTCGTGATGCGCTTCGAGCTGCCCGACGAGGACTGACCGCGTCGCGCGCCGCCGGCTAGAACGAGCGCCGCGCGAGATCGCCGTGCCGCTCGCCGCCGACCGTCGTGGTCGCGACCGCCTCGACGACCTCCTGCTCGGCCGCCTCGCGCTCCTCGTCGTGCTGGCCGTCGCACAGCACGCGGAAGTTGCCGGTCACGCCGTTGTCGGCCTGGATCACGATGCCGGGGAGGACCTCCTCGCCCTCCTCGAACCCGAGCCGCTCCAGGTCGAAGTGCGCGAGCCCGATCCCCCACGCGGTGTGGGTCGGGTTCTCGCGATCGTGCGCGGCGATCGCCTGCGCGAAGCGCTCGAGGTTCTTCGCGATCTTGCCGGTGTCGGCCATCCCGGCACGCAGGGTACCGCTACGCGCGCTCGATGATCTCGATGCGGTAGCCGTCTAGCAACCGTCTAACCCCTAGCACAAGGCTGGTTTGTCAGTGCCGGCAGTCAACCGCGACACCGAGCGCGTCGCAGATCTCCCGCATGCGCGCGTCGGCGAGGCGGCCGAGACGATCGGTCAGGGTGGCGACCGCGACGCTCTCGACCGAGTCGAGGTTCACGGCGGAGCGCCGCGGGACGGGATCGACCTCGGGATCGAGGATGACCTCGCTGGGCAATCCGCGGATGGTGGTCGTGCACGGTGCGATCAGGGTTCGCCGCAGACGTGGGATCGCGGCGTCGCGTGACAGGACGACGACTGGCCGGCGGCCGACCTCGGGCAGTTCGCACCACCATGCCTCGCCGCGGGCTGGTAGGGCGGTCATGAAGCTGCGGCGGCGCGACGGAACGACGCGAGGTCGCCCCACGCGTCGGGCTCGTCGAGCGGGTGGGCGTCGTACGCGGCATAGCCCGCGTCGACCTCGGCGGCGCGGTGGAGGGAGAGCAGCGCTGCGAGCGCCTCGTCGACGAGGCTGGCATCTGTGATGCCGGCGCGCAGGCCCCGTGCAGTGTCGAGGAGATCCGCGTCGACCGTAGTGCTAAGGCGTGTGCGAGCCATGCCACGAGTATGCCACACACCGCGTCCTCGCTCCCGATCCTGGCGCAGGGCGGTCAGCCCGCCGGCCGCTCCAGAATCTCGACCCTGTAGCCGTCTAGCACACGGAAAACCCTTAGTAGGCCGTCCCGTCTCGGTTTGGCGAATGGGATTTCGCGCCGGGCGACGCTACGCTGTCCACATGGCTGCGACCGTAAGCGTGGATATCGACGGCGATCTGCTTGCGCGGGCGCGTGCGCGCAGACCGGGGAAGGATGACCGGACGCTGCTTGAGGAGCTGGCGCAGATCGCGCTTGGACGCGAGACGCTGGCCGAGGTCCAGCGCCGGAACGCCTTGAGCGAGCAGGAGGCGACCGACCTCGCTGTTCGCGCCGTGCGCGAGGTGCGCGCGGAGCTGCGTTGACGCGGCTCGTGCTTGACGCGAGCGTCTTGCTCTCGGGTTCTGTGTCGGCGGCGACGAGCCCGCCGGCTGTCTTGCTCGACGCTGCGACGGCATCGAGCTTCGAAGTGGTCGCTTGTCCGCGTCTCTTCGTGGAGTTCGAACGTGGGATGGAGAAGCCGTACTTCCGTTCGAAGCTCGACAGGGCGCAGGCGTCGGAACTGCTCCGGACCTTCCGGTTGCTTGCCGTCACGCTTCCTGACCCGCCGGTGCTGCGTGAGGTACTTCGCGATCCGACCGACGACTACTTGGTGGAGCTGGCGCAGGCTGGCGGTGCGGAGGCGATCGTCACCGGAGACCGAGACCTCCTCGACCATGACGGCCTATGGCCCCCGGCGATCGACGCGCGCGCCGCGTGCGCGCTGCTCAGACTGATCTAGCCCGCGGGGCGCTCCAGCAGCTCAACTCGGTACCCGTCTAGCACGCGGAAGATCCCGAGTGCATGCGAGGCGACTGGTCAGGAGCCTGATGGGCATAGTGATCTCCATGACGGACGCGATACCTCAGGTCACTCTCAGCAACGGCGTGCAGATGCCGATCCTCGGCTTTGGCGTGTTTCAGATCCGCGCAGACCAGACCGAGCAGGCTGTGACCGAGGCGCTCGCCGCGGGCTACCGCTCGCTTGACACCGCCGCGTCCTACATGAACGAGGAGGCCGTCGGCCGGGCAATCGCCGACAGCGGCATTCCCCGCGACGAGCTGTTCGTCACCACCAAGCTGTGGGTCTTGGAGCCCGGCGGAGAGGACAACGCCAAGCGCGCGTTCGAGCGCTCGCTGCGACGGCTCGGCCTCGACTACGTAGACCTGTACCTGATCCATCAGCCGTTCGGCGACTACTACAGCTCGTGGCGTGCGATGCGGGACCTCAACCGCGACGGCCAGACCCGCGCGATCGGCGTCGCCAACTTCTATCCCGACCGGCTGGTCGATCTGATCGACCACAACGAGATCGCCCCGGTGGTCAACCAGGTCGAGACGCATCCGTTCTTCCAGCGCACGGCCGAGCAGGACCTGATGCGCGAGCGCGGGGTGCAGATCGAGTCGTGGGGACCGTTCGCGGAGGGCAAGAACAACCTCTTCTCCAATCCGGTGCTGAGCGAGATCGGCGGCGCGCACGGCAAGTCGGTTGCTCAGGTCGTCTTGCGCTGGCTTATCCAGCGCGGCGTCGTCGTCATCCCCAAGTCGGTCCGGCCCGAGCGCATGCGCGAGAACATCGACATCTTCGACTTCCAGCTCACCGACGCGCAAATGGCACGCATCACGGACCTCGACACCGGCACGTCGTTGTTCTTCGACCATCGCGACCCCGAGGCGGTCAGCAGACTCGGCAACCGCCGCGTCGACTGACGCGCGGGCGCGGTCAGCCCGCCGGCCGCTCGATGATCTCGATGCGGTAGCCGTCCGGATCTCTGACGAAGCACAGCCGCGAGCCGCCCTCGCGCACGGAGTAGGGCGGGCGCTCGGGCTCGATGCCCTGCTCGGCGAGGCGCGCGAGCGCGCCGTCGAGGTCCTCGGCGGTGATCGCGATGTGGCCGTAGCCGGTGCCGATCTCGTACGGCTCGGTGCGGCCGATGTTGTAGGTCAGCTCCAGACGCGGCATGTCGCCGTCGCCCGGCTGGTTCATGAAGACGTTGATCGCCTCGTCGCGGATCGGCAGGCGGCCGGTCTCCCTGAAGCCGAGCGCCTCGTAGAACGCGACCGACCGGTTGATGTCGAGGATGCGGTAGCAGGTGTGGATCAGTGGCATGCGGAGAGCTTCTCAGCTTCTCACGCGATCCGGAACAGGTGGCGGTGGCTGAGCTTCGACGCGAACGGGTGCCTGAAGCGGTTCTGGAACGCGGGCGTCAGCGGCGGGGGGAAGGCGGGGGCGTAGGTCGCGCCCCAGCGACCGTCCCATGCGTTCCACGACGCGGGCGAGACGCCGTCGGGGGCAGTCGGGAACAGGCGCACGCAGCCGCCGCGGCAACCGCGCGCGGTGTTGCCGACCCACGGCCGGCGCCCGTCGAAGCGCGCCTCGGGCAGCAGGTCGTTCGTCTCCCGGCAGAGGCGGAAGCAGGGCCGCGGGTAGGCCGGGTGGCCGCCCTGCGCGACGAACACCTCGACGTGGCGCCCGGCGAACAGCGGCACGCCGCGGTCGTAGCGCCACACGTCGGCGTGGGCGGCGTAGTGGACCTCCAGCACGCGTCTCCCACGCGCGTCGACGATCACGGTGACGCCCTCCCAGTCGCCCTCGTGCTCGTCGATCGAGAAGGCGTTGTAGCGCAGGAACCACCAGTAGTCGATTGCGATCCGCCGCCCGGCGCGCACGACGTGCGCGTAGATGCTCGAGCGCCCGCGCAGGTCGCAGTCGCGCAGGATCGGCAGCGACCTGGGACACGTCGCGATGTCGGGCGCAGTCGCGTCGGCGCCTTCGGGGTCGCTGCCGCGCAGGTCGAGGTAGGCGACGGGCGGCGTGAGTTGCGCCACGCCGGTGAAGGCCGTGCAGGCGCCGACCGCGGGGCACGCCTGGATGCCGGGCTCGCGCAGGAAGCGGTCGACGTCGAGCGGGCGCCAGCGCTCGGCCGAGTCGAAGAACAGCAGCGGGCGGAACCTGAGCGCGAGCGCGAGGTCGCCGGCGGGCGAGGCCATCGCCGACGCGGCACTCGCCGCGAGCGCGACCATCGTTGCCGCCGCCACCACCCAGCCACGTCGCAGCATCGCGCCGATCTTCGCACGCCGCCGCCCGCGCCGGCGCGGGATCGCTGGCACTGGTGGGTAAGCTCGCGCACATGATCCTCGAGCGCTCGATGTCCGACGGCTTCCTCACGAACACCTACCTCGTCGCCGACCAGCCAGGAGGCGCGGCGGTGCTGGTCGACGCCGGCGGCCCGGTGGGGCCGCTGCTCGACGCGCTCGAGGCGAACGACCTCACGCTGACGGCTGTGCTGCTGACGCACCACCACTACGACCACGTCTGCGCGCTCGACGAGGTGCTCGCGCGCCATCCCGGCACGCCGGTCCGGATCCACGCGCTCGAGCGCGAGCTCGTCCCGCAGGCGACCGGCGAGATCGTGCCGGGCGAGCCGATCTTCTGCGGCGAACTGCGGATCGAGCCGCTGCACACCCCCGGCCACACCGCCGGGATGGTCTCGCTGCTCGTCAGCCACGGCGGCGAGCAGGCCCTGTTCACCGGCGACACGCTGTTCAAGGGCTCGGTCGGCGGCGTGCGCGCGCCCGGCCACACGACCTACGCGGACCTCAAGTCCTCGATCATGGACAAGCTGCTCGCGCTGCCGCCCGCGACGCCGGTCCATCCCGGCCACACCGATCCGACGACGGTCGGCGACGAGCGCGAGCACAACGCGTTCGTGCGCATCTGGCGCGGGCTCGACGACGAGGGCTCGGAGCCGTGCACCGCCCTCGGGGAGCCGGCGACGCTGATCCTGCTCGGCGACGACTACGACGGCGGGCACAAGGCGTGGGTGCGCTGGCCCGACGGCTCGGACGACATCGTGCCGGGCTCGAAGGTCGCGCGCGGGTAGCCCGTGCCGCGGCCGGCGCTCCCTTCGCGCGGCGCCGCCTAGGATGGAAGCAGCGATGGCACGCGACAGAATCCCCACCTCGCGCGTGCGCCGCACCGCGACCCTGGGCAGACTCGCCGCCGGCCAGGCGGTCAGGCAGGCCGGCACGCGCGCGGCGAACGTCGCGCGCTCCAGAGCGGACGCGCAGGCGGCGCTCGAACGCCGCCACCTCGAGGCGGCCGAGCAGATCGTCACCGCGCTCGGGACGATGAAGGGCGCGGCGATGAAGCTCGGGCAGGTGCTGTCGTTCCTCGACGTCGGGCTCGTGCCGGAGGAGCACCGCGAGGAGTTCCAGGCGAAGCTGGCGGCGCTGCGCGACGCGGCGCCGAAGGTCGCCTTCAAGGACATGCGCAAGGTGATCGAGCAGGAGCTCGGCGACGACCTCTCCGAGCTGTTCGCCGCGTTCGACGAAGAGCCGATCGCCGCCGCCTCGATCGGGCAGGTCTACCGCGCGCGGCTGCACGACGGGCGCGACGCGGCGGTGAAGGTGCAGTACCCGGGCGTCGCCGCCGCCGTGCGCGCCGACATGCAGAACCTCGGGCTGATCATGCGCGTCGCCAAGCGCATGACGCCCGGCCTCGACGTTAAGGCCGTCACCGAGGAGATCCGCCTGCGGATCGACGAGGAGCTCGACTACGAGCTGGAGGCCCAGAACCAGCGCTCGCTCGCGCGCATCTTCCGCGGCCACCCGTTCATCCACGTCCCCGACGTCGTCACGCGGCTCTCGCGCGAGCGCGTGATCGTCAGCGAGTTCGTCGAGGGCGTCGGCTTCGAGAAGCTGAAGACCTATCCCCAGGCCGATCGCGACCGCCTCGGCGAGATCGTCTTCCGCTTCTTCTTCGGCTGCCTCTGCCGCCACCACCAGTTCTCCGGCGACCCGCATCCCGGCAACTTCCTGCTCGAGCCCGACGGGCGCGTGGCGTTCCTCGACTTCGGGCTGTTCAAGCGGATGGCGGCCGAGGACGTCGAGAGCGAGATGGCGGTCGGGCGCGCGGTCACCGAGGGCGATGCGGAGGAGGTCCACGTGCTGATGGCGCGCAACGGCTTCCTGCCGAACTCCGACCGCATCAGCCCCGAGGAGCTGCTCGCGTACATGGAGGACACGGTCGGCTGGTACACGACCGACGGCGAGCTGCAGATCACGCCCGAGCTCGCGACGCGCGTGGCGATCGAGTCCTCCGATCCGCGCTCGCGCCATTTCAGAACCGTTCGCCACCAGGACGCCCCACCCGAGCACCTCTTCACGATGCGGATGCTGCTGCTGACGGTCGCGGTGCTCGGCCAGTTGCGGGCCAGAGCCAACTGGCACCGGATCGCGCGCGAGTGGATGTACGGCGATCCGGCCGTGACCGAGCTGGGCCGGCTGGAGGAGGAGTTCTACGGCCGCGTCGCCGCGTGAGCGGCGGCTCGCGCTGCTGCGCCTGGCCGTGCTGGCGGCGCTCGTCGGCGCGCTGTTCGCCGCCGTCGCGCTGAGCGGCCACGTCTCCGCCGGGCGCGTACGCGACGCGGTCCGCGGCACGGGCCTGCTCGCGCCGCTCGCGTTCGTCGTCGTGTCCTCGCTGCTGACCGTCGCGATGTTCCCCGGACCGCTGCTGGCCGGCGCGAGCGGGCTGCTGTTCGGGACGGCGCTGGGAACGCCGGTCTCGATCGTCGCCGCGACGACCGGGGCGTCGCTCGCGTTCCTCGTCGCGCGCCGCTTCGGCGCGGGCTCGGTCGACGCGCTGTCGGGCCGTCGCGTGCGCGTCGTGCAGGGCTTCATCGCCGCGCGCGGCTTCCTCTCCGTGCTCTACGCGCGGATCCTGCCGGGGATCCCGTACAGCCTCGTCAACTACGCCGCCGGGCTGACGCGCGTGCGGCTGCTGACGTTCGCCGCCGCGACCGCACTCGGCTGCGCGCCGCGCGCGTTCGCCTACACCGCGCTCGGCGGCAACCTGTCGAGCCTCGACTCGCCGGCCGCGATCGTCGCCTACGCGGTGCTGCTCGCGATGGGGGTCGGCGGTGCGCTCGTCGCGGCGCGCGACCTGCGAGGACGCCGCGCGCTCACACGGTCTGAATCTGGAACAGCGACGTCGTCCCCGGCCGCCCGCTCGGAAGCCCGGCCGTGACGCCGACGCGGTCGCCGCGTCTGACCCAGCCGAGCTCGACCGCGCGCGCGGCGGCGTCGTGGATGAGCTGCTCGGTCACCTCGCAACGGCGCATCGAGGCGGCTTCGACGCCCCACATCAGCCCGCAGCGGCGGACCGTCTCTCTCCCCGGCGAGAGCGCGTAGATCGGCACCTGCGGCCGGTGCGCGGAGATCAGCCGCGCCGAGCGGCCCGACAGCGTCGGCACGAGCAGCGCGGCGAGGCCCAGCTCGCGCGCCGCCTCGCAGGCGCTGTGCGCGACCGTGTAGGCGGGGTCGCGCGCGTCGCGACTCACGCGCTGCTCGTTCCAGCGCTCGTAGGGCAGCTCGCGCTCGGTCCGCTCGGCGATCGCGGCGAGCATCGCGACCGCTTCGACCGGGTGCGCGCCGACGGCGGTCTCCTGCGAGAGCATGACCGCGTCGGTGCCGTCGAGGATCGCGTTGGCGACGTCCGTCACCTCGGCGCGCGTCGGGCGCGAGGACGAGACCATCGAATCGAGCATCTGCGTCGCGGTGATCGAGGGGCGCGCGAGCTGGCCCGCGAGCGCCAGCAGCCGCTTCTGCACGACCGGCACGTCCTCGATCGGCAGCTCGATCCCGAGGTCCCCGCGCGCGACCATCACGCAGTCGGCCGCGCGGATGATCTCCTCCGCGTCGGCGACCGCCTGCGGCTTCTCGATCTTCGCGATCAGCGGGATGCGCGTGTGCTTGCGCACCTCCGTGATGTCGCTCGGCTCGCGCACGAACGAAAGCGCGACGAGGTCGACGCCGATCGACTCGCCGAAGCGCAGCAGCTCGAGGTCCTCGTGCGGAACCGACGGCAGCCCGCGCGTGTTGCCGGGCAGGTTGAGGCCCTGGCGCGAGGCGAGCGCGCCGCCGATCTCGACGGTGGTGTCAATCTCGTTGGACCCGTCGCGCACCTCCGCCACGCGCAGGCGGATGCGCCCGTCGGCGAGGTAGACGACGTCGTCCGCCTCGACGCTGTGCGCGAGCCCCGGCCAGCCGATCGCGATGCGGTGCTCGTCGCCGGGCTCGTCGCTGCCGCATACCAGTGTGAGCCGGTCCCCGGGGCGCAGGTCGATCAGGTCCTCGCGCAGCGGCCCGATCCGCAGCTTCGGCCCGGGCAGGTCCTGGAGGATCGCGACCTGGCGTCCGGCGCGGCCCGCCGCCTCGCGTACGAGCCGGACGTTGTCGGCGTGCTCCTCGCGCGTGCCATGGGAGAAGTTCAGCCGCGCGACGTCGAGGCCGGCCTCCACCATGCGGGCAAGCGTCTCGGGGTCGCGGCAGGCGGGGCCGATGGTCGCGACGATCTTGGTGCGGCGCACGGCCGGGACGGTAGCGCGAGCGTGCCCCGCCCGGTCGGGCCGCCGCGTGAACGACCCCCCACTCGGGGAAGCCGGACGGCCCGCTGGGAGCGGTGACCCTCCGCTCAATCGGCCCACTCGATCACGAGCGGGGCGTGGTCGGACGGTCTGCTGCCCTTGCGGTAGGGCCGCTCGATCCCGGCGCGCGCGAGGCGACCGGCGATCTCGGGACTCACGAGCGCGAGGTCGATCCGCAGGCCGAGGTTCTTGTGGAAGTGCCCGGCGCGGTAGTCCCACCACGTGAACTGCTGCTCGTCCGGGTGCAGCGCGCGGAACGCGTCGCGCAGGCCGCCGGCCTCGGCAAGCTGGCGCAGCGCGGCGCGCTCGGGCGGCGTGACGTGCGTCTCGGTCGCGAACGCGGCGGGGTCGTAGACGTCGAGGTCCTGCGGCGCGACGTTCATGTCGCCGGCGACGACGAGCGGGATCGGCGGGTCGGCCGTGCGCAGCGCGCGCACCCGCTCCGCCGCGGCCGCGAGGAAGTCGAGCTTCTGCGCGTACCACTCGCTGTCCACGACGCGTCCGTTCGGCACGTAGGTGGAGACGATGCGCACGGGCGGGCGGGCGCCGTCGCCGACGGTCGCCTCGACCCAGCGGCACTCGTCCTGCACCGGCTCGCCCGGAAGCCCGCGCGCGGGGTCCGCGAGCGCGAGCGGCGCGCGCGCGAGGATCGCGACGCCAGCCCAGCGTCCGCCGGAGTGGTCTGCGGCGCGGTAGCCGACGTCCGCCAGCGCGTCGTGCGGGAACGCGTCCGCGTCCGACTTCGTCTCTTGGAGGCAGAGGACGTCGGGCGCGTGCTCCTCCACGAATTCGAGCACGCGCGGAAGGCGCTGTCTGAGGGAGTTGACGTTCCAGGTGACGAGCTGCACCGCGCGGCGGAGGCTAGCGGTCGCGGTGGGCGGCGTCTGCTTACGGCGTTGGCGGTGCTGCGGCGGAGGCGGCGCCTGAGCGGTTGAGCGTCCGCGCCGCGAGCGCGAATGCGAGGACGATCGTTATGAGCGCGCAGAAGCGCGTGGACCGCAGCGAGCCCGTCATGCCAGCCTCCGATTCAGACGCCGACAGACGGCGAATTGACGATGCGGCGACTTATTTCACAACGGCGCAGCCCGGTAACCCGTGCGGCCGGGGAGTGACTGAGGATGATTCAACGTTTGGAGCGTCAATATGCCGTGGACCGCGCGCGCGGGCGAGGCACGGCTTTGTAGCGCGCGCCGGCGCCGCGGTTCCAGAGCAGGTGGTCGACCTGCTGGGCGCTGAGGTCGGGGCGCTCGCGCACGATCAGCTCGACGGCGTGGACGGCGCAAGCGCGCAGCTCGACCTCCTCGGGCGAGTCGTGCGCGATCAAGGCCCCCGCCTCGATGCGCGCGGCGAGGGTCGCGTCGAGCGTGAGGACCCCGTCGAGGCGCAGCACGTGCGGGACGAGGTTGTCGGCGAACAGCGTGAGGCGGTCGAGGTCGCGTCCGAAGTCGGCGACGCCGGCATGGTGGAGGTCGGCGGCGGCGATCTGGGCGCGCTTGAAGAAGGGGATGCGGCGGCCCCGGTACGTCGATGCGTCGGCGAAGCAGTCCCAGCCGGCGAGCAGCTCCGCAAGTGCGACCGCCGAGCCGTGCGCCGCCTGCGCGACCGCCGGGAAGCTGCCGCCGTGCGCATCGGCGACGCGAGCGCCGAGGTCGTTGAGCGAGCGGGCGAACAGCGCCATCAACTCGTGCTCAGCGTCCTGGCCGAGCGTCGCCGCGACGTCCCGCGCGCTGATCGTCCGCAGGTCCTCTGCGCTCCAAGCGCCGTGCGCGGCGAAGCGATCGCGCAACCCGAGCGCGACGGTCCAGTAGCCCGAGCGGCCTTCGCGCTTGCGCAGCGTCGGGAACCAGCCCGAGCCGAAGTTGATCGCGTCGAGCGTGAGGTGAAAAACGGCGCGCAGCTCCGGCGGGCCGTCGAGCAGCCGGTCCTCGGGATCCGGCGTTGACGGTCTGGGCAGCGACGCCGCGTACGCCGGGAGCGCGGCGTGCTCGATCCGCGCGTGCGCCGCCCGCTCGGCGACCCACGCGCACGCCTCGCGGATCTCGTCGGGCAGCGTCACGCTTGCGTGCCCGACTCGTGGTCGAGCAGCCAGCGCTTGACGCCGAGCCCGTAGGCGAAGCCGCCGAGCCCGCCGCCGGTGCGGACGACGCGGTGGCAGGGGACGAACAGCGCCGTCGGATTGCGCGCGCAGGCCGACCCGGCGGCGCGCACGGCCGCCGGGTTGCCGGCGCGCGCCGCGAGCTGTGCGTACGTCTCCGGCGCGCCCGGTGGGATGCGCCGCAGCTCCGCCCGCGCGCGGGCGAGGAACGGGCTCGCCGCCTGCGCGACGGGGACCTGATCGATTGCGCTGAGATCGCCGGCGAGGTAGTCGGCGACCGCCCGTGTGAAGGGGCCGAGGTCGCGCGCGGCGCGCAGCTCGCCGTCGGCGGGACGCAGCGTGGAGCCGATCAGCGCGCGCAGGCGCTCGGGCTCGTCGGTCCAGCCGCTCGCGAGCACCGCCTCGTCGGAGGCGACGATCGTGAACGGGCCGGGGGGAGTGTCGATCGTGGCGGTGTACATCAGGCCGCTCCTTTGGTCGGGCTGAGCGACGCCCACAGGTACTGCACGGCGTAGGCGCGCCATGGGCGCCAGCGGTCGGGGTCGGCGGGGCCGAGGCGCTCGAGCGCCTTGCGCACGCCGAGGTCGCTGGCGGGGAAGGCGTCGGGGTCGCCGAGCGCGCGCATCGCGACGTACTCGGCCGTCCACGGGCCGATGCCCGGGAGGGTCAGCAGGCGCGCGCGGGTGGCGTCGCGGTCGGCGCCCGGGTCGAGCGCCACCGAGCCGTCGGCGGCCGCCGTCGCGAGCGCGCGCACGGCGCGGGCGCGGGCGCGCGTGAGCGGCAGCTCGGCCGGGTCGGCGGCGGCGAGCGCGGCGGCCGACGGGAACGTGTGCGTGAGCCGCTCGTCCGCGTCGGCGAGGCTCGGCGGCAGCGGCTCGCCGAACCGCGCTGTCAGGCGGCCCGCGAGCGTGCGCGCGCCGGCGACCGAGACCTGCTGACCGAGCACGGCGCGCACCGCCAGCTCGGCGCCGTCGACCGCGCCCGGCACGCGGCGCCCCGGCGCGCTCGCGACGAGCGGCGCCAGCAGCGGGTCGGCGGCGAGCGCGCGGTCGACCGCGACCGGGTCGGCGTCGAGGTCGAGCAGGCGGCGACAGCGCTGGACGGCGGCGGCGAGGTCGCGCAGATCGCTCAGACGCAGCTCGCAGCGGACGTGGTCCGCACCGGACTCCGTCCCGCCCGCCCCGAGCGTCGCGACGCCCGCCCCGTGCGGCAGCGCCAGCACGCGCCGGTACGTCCCCGCCGCCGGGTCCCACGCCTCGACGCCGGGCACCGCCCGCACGCCGAGGAAGCCGAGCAGTCCGGCCGCGTCGAACGGCGCCCGATGCCGCAGCCGCAGCGTCAGCGCGGGAGCCCCGGCAACTTGTACGTCTCTATGACGTCGAGATTGCCGGGGCTCGCGCCGGGCGGCCGCGCCGCGGCGCAGGGTGGTGGGGGTTGTGGCGAACACCTCGCGGACCGTCTCGTTGAACTGGCGGATGCTCGGGAAGCCGGCGGCGAACGCGACGTCGGCGAACGGCAGCGTCGTCGTCTCGATCAGCAGCCGCGCGGTCTGCGCCCGCTGCGCCCGCGCGAGCGCGAGTGGGCCGGCGCCCAACTCGGCGACGAGCTGGCGGTTCAGGTGGCGCTCGCTGAAGCCGAGCCGCCGCGCGAGCCCGGCGACGCCCTCGCGCTCGACCGCGCCGTCGCGGATCAGCCGCATCGCGCGGCCGACCGTGTCGGCGCGCACGTTCCACTCGGGCGAGCCGGGCGAGGCGTCCGGCCGGCAGCGCTTGCAGGCGCGGAAGCCGGCGCGCTGCGCGGCGGCGGCGCTCGGGAGGAAGCGCACGTTGGCGCGCTTCGGCGTGAGCGCCGGGCAGCTCGGACGGCAGTAGATGCCGGTCGACGTGACGGCGGTCACGAACCAGCCGTCGAAGCGCGCGTCCTTCGAGCTGACCGCTCGATAGCACCGGTCGAAGTCCTTGATCACGAGGACGATGATTGCGCGCGGAGCGGTCGGCGACTAGTGGAAATCGGACATATAGGTCGCGGGCCAGTCGAGCGCCCAGATCCCATCGCGCTCGACGTGCGCGAACGTCGCCGGGTCCTCGTCCACGAAGCGCAGGCCGCGGTAGGCGGTGACGACCGTGTGGTACTCGCCGCGCTCGCCGCAAGGATGGAAGGCATCGGGGTCGTCGAGCCCGTGCTCGCGCAGCAGCGCCCGTCCGACCGGGCGGCCGAGCAGCTCCGCGCGGTAGTGCTCCGCGCGCAGCCCGGCCACGGTCGCCTCGACGCCCGCGTCGGCGAGGAAGTCGAGCAGCGCGCCGGCGTCCTCGTCCGGGCCGGTCGCGAGCGGCGTCTCGAACGCCAGCCCGGCCGCCGCACACGCGGCCGCCAGCCACGGCCACTGCTCCGGCGTGATGTCGCCCGTGACGACGCGCGCGACGCCCTCGCCCGCGAGCCGCGCGAGCGCCCGCCGGTACGACGCCTCCCAGTCCTCGCGCTCGATCGCGACCAGCTCGTGCCGCAGCCCGAGCACCGCCGCCTGCCGCCGCATCACGCCGAGCGGATGGCAGCGGAACGCCGCCCGCTCGCCCGCCGGCACGAACGTCACCAGCCGCGTGTCGGTCGCCTCAAGCGCCCCGTTGCGCAACCCCGCCGCGAAGCAGTCCTTCCCGCCCGACCACAGGAGGACGGCGGCGGTCACCGCGAGAACGACCCGCTCTCCTGCACGACCTCGCCGTCGGCCGTGAGCCGCCCGCCGTCGCGCAGGTCGCAGATGAGGTCCCAGTGGACGGCGGACTCGTTGACGCCGCCGGTCTCGGGATAGGAGCGCCCGAGCGCGAGGTGGACGGTGCCGCCGATCTTCTCGTCGAACAGGATCGCGCCGATCGGGCGGTCGATCCCGCGGTTCGTGCCGATGCCGATCTCGCCGAGGCGGCGGGCGCCTGGGTCGGTCGCCAGGGTGCGCTCCAGGTACTCCTGCCCGCGGCCGGCGCGCGCGGCGACGACCTCGCCGTCGCGGAACGTCAGCTCGACGTCCTCGACCGTCACCCCGCGCGGCGAGGACGGGACGGTGAAGCGGACGACGCCGTCGGCAGAGTCCTCAATCGGGCCGGTGAAGACCTCGCCGCTCGGCATGTTGCGCCTGCCGTCGCTGTTGATCCATGTGCGTCCGTCCACGCGCAGCGTGAGGTCGGTCCCCTCGGCCTCGATCCGCAGCTCGCGCGCCTCGCTCAGCCGCTCCACCAAGCCCGCCTGGAAGGCGCCCAGCTCCCGCCACGCCGCCGCCGGCTCGTCGCGGTCGAGAAACAGCGCCCCGCGCACGAACGCCGCGAACGCGTCGTCGCTCATGCCCGCCTGCTGCGCGTCCGCCGGCGTCGGCCACAAGGTCCCGCACCAGCGCTTGCGCATCCGCAGCTCGGTCAGCGGCGCGCGCGAGCGGGCGATCCGCGCGATGCGCGCGGGATCGACATCCGCCAGCGCGCGCGTGTTGAACGGCGCCTGGATCGCGAGGAACGCGTCCGCCTGCGCCGCCTCGGCCTCGGCGATCGAGCCGAACGAGTCGAGGTGGCGGTCGCGCGCGAGCGTGTGGAGGTCCTCCTCGATCCCCGGCAGCTCTACGCGCAGCAGCGGCCACGCGTCGCGCTCGAGGATCGCCGCGTGCAGCGCGCGGAGCAGCGGCGTCGCGAGCGTCGTCGCGCGCACGAGCACCTGCCAGCCCGGCTGCACCTCCAGGCAGTAGTCGCACAGCAGCGCGGCGAAGCGCTCGGTGTCGGCCTCGCGCCAGCCGCCGCGCGCGCCGCCCGCGTGGTCGGCTCCGGCCTGGTCCGTCACGGAGCCTCCACGTCTGGGAACCACTCCGCGCAGTGCTCGCGCAGCACGCCGCGGATCCACGCGCGCTCGTCCGGTGAGGCGACGCGGAAGCGCGCGAGCAGCTCGCGCTGCCGCTCGATCGGCGCGCCGGCGATCGTCCAGCGCACCGCGAGCCGCTCGAACAGCAGCTCCACCGCGCGCTGCCACGCGTCCTCGCGCGTCGCGGCAGCCCGCGCCGGTCCGCCGCCCGCCAGCACCTCGGCGTACTCCCGCCGCGTCGCCGGCGTCATCGACCCGCGCAGCGTCAGCACATTGCCGTCGGGATCGGCGTAGTCCGTCGTCGGCGCGGCGAGCTTCTCGCCCGCGCGGTCACGCTGTCGGCTGCGGCGTCCCATCTCCCGACAGTCTGCCGTCCTCCGCGGACCACAGCCCGCACAGCGGAACTGCCGCGAGCCGGTCGCCGAAGGGCACCGTTGCAGGACCCGCATAGAGGACGACCCCGAATGCGAACCGCTTCCCGAGGTGTTCTCGCAGCAGCTTCAATCCGCGGAAGTCGGCGGAACCCACAGTCGCCGCGGTTTTCACTTCGACGCCAGCCACCGCCCCTCCGCGCCATTCGAGCAGAAGGTCGACTTCGTGTCCTTCGCGATCACGAAGGTGATAAAGGCGCGGAGGATCTTCGGCCACAGCCGCTTGGCGGACAATCTCCATGACCGCGAACGTCTCGGCGAGGGTGCCCACTACTTGACCATCTGACTTGACTCGCTCGACATTTGCTTCGAGGAGATGTGCAAGCAGTCCGCTGTCGATCAAGTGCAGTTTCGGTGCCTTGGCGAGTCGCTTGATCCGATTCGTGTGCCAGGCGGGGAGCCGGTACACCAGGAAGTGCGTCTCGAGCAGGTCGAGATGCGCGCGCACCGTGTTCGAGGCGATCTCCAGGTTCCGCGAGATGCCGTCGACGTTCGCGTTCCGCTCCGGCGCAGTGCTTCAGGGAATCCGCCTGTCACGAACAGCTCGGCGTACGTCTTGCGTCCGCTCTGCGCATCGCGAATGCGCGGCAGTTGTCCGGTGCGCAGCGATTCGACGAAGCGAGGGGGCACATGGTGCAGCTCAGCCTGAGAGAACGCAGGAGCGCGCTGTCCTCCGTAGGCCGCATTTCCGCGATATTACGCCCGCGGATCCGCAAAAATCTGCCCGCGGATCTTCAAAATTTGCTCCGCGTATCTGCAAATCCCAGCCGGTATCCGCAATATCTGCCCGGTGGATCGGCAGCGCGCGGGCGCTGCCGACCCGCTCAGGTCGTCGCCGCCGCCTGCTCCAACTGGCCGGCGACGTCGCCGCGCAGCGGGTCGGCGTGGCCGCACCAGGCGGTCGAGGGGGCGAGCGCGGCGAGCTTGCGGATCGAGGCGCGCGCCTGCTCGGTGTCGCGGTTGAACGCGCGGTGCGGCACGCGCGGGTGCCCGGGGATCGCCGTCTGCGGGTCGAGCGTGTAGAAGCAGTCGCTCACGAGCGCCAGCCGGTCGGACTCGCGCCACAGCCCGATCAGGCCCGGCGCGTGGCCGGGCAGGTGCACGACGCTGAAGCCCGCGACCTCGTCGCCCTCGGACACCGTTCCGGCGATCGACACCGGACCGCCGTCCCAGATCGGCAGCAGCCGTCTCAGCAGCACCCGGCCGTGCAGGTCGAGCTGCGAGAGGTCGAAGTAGTGCACGCCGCCGTCGCCCTCGGCGTCCGCGCGCTCGTCCGCGTGGCACCACACCGGCGCGCCCAACCCGGGCGCCGCGCCGCGGTGGTCCGGATGCCCATGGCCCAGCAGCACGCGCGTGATCCCGCCGAGCTGCGCGCCGATCTGCGCCAGCGCCGGCGTCATCGACTTCACGCCGGCGTCGAACATCAGCACGCCGTCCCCGTCGCGGATGAAGTAGACGTTCATCACGCGTCTGGGGAAGCCGCCGCGCACGACCCACACGCCGTCCGCGATCGGCTCCGCGTCGCCGGCGGCGAAGCTGCGCGCGAGCCGCGTGCGCAGGTTCGTCAGCGCCGTCAGGCCGCGCTCGGCGCCCGAGTCGCGCGGCGGCAGCGCGCCGATCTGCCGCGCGATCGTCATGCCGTCGACGTACGCCTCGTTCCCGATCACGAGCCCGTCCGCGACCTGCACGACGTCGCAGCCCTCGACGTCCAGCCGTCCGCCCGTCGGCGCGAAGCGCTGGAACGCTCCCGGTCCCGCGAACGTCCCCGTCATCCGCCAGCGCACCGCGCAGCGGTCGCCCTCGGTCGTCGTCGAGACGACCGTCATCGCCGCGTCGGGCACCGCCGCGAACAGCTCCTCGAACCACGCGCGCACGCCGTCGGGCGCGACCAGGTCGGCCTGGCCGTGCAGGCGGTCGACGCCGCCGTCGCGCCAGCAGGCGACCATCGCGTCGACGTCGCGCGCGGCGACGGCGGCGAAGTAGCTCCGCGCGACCTCCTCCGTGCTCGCGGGATCGGCTCTTGCTGCTCTCGGCATCGGCGAGATCCTCCGTCGTCGGTGTGCGCGGTCACTCACCCTACGCCGCGCGCGCGGATAAGGTGGCACTGTGGTCCCTCCAGCGCGCTCGCACGCCGGTCAGCGGCCCCGGATGACCGCCTGGCAGCGTCCTCGGATCTCGAAATACCTCTGGTATTACTTCGATCCTGCGTCCTTGCCAGCCGGCCCTCGGGTCTCGCTGCCCAACGCGCGAGCGCACCGGAGGAACCACTGATGGCAGAGAGAGGCCGCAGACGCGAGCTGGGGCGCGGCGAGCGCGTCCTCAACGACCTGTGGCGGCTGCGGCTGCCGCTGCCGTGGCCGGGCGTGCCGCACTGCAACGCGTGGGCGATCAGAGCCGGCGACGGGATCGTGCTGGTCGACACCGGCATGCACGAGCCGGACTCGCTCGCGCAGCTCGAGCGCGCGATGGCGATGGTGAGACTGCGGCTGGAGGACGTGCGGCTGCTCGTCTGCACCCACGCGCACTCCGACCACTACGGCCAGGCCGGGCCGATCGTCGACCGCGCCGGCTGCGAGCTGTGGATGCACCCGAACCACCAGCACGCGACGGCGAGACTCGAAGACCCCGAGCACGCGCTCCACCGGCGCCTCGAGGTGGCCCGCACGAGCGGCGTGCCCGAGCTGGTGCTGCGCCGCTACGCGGAGATGGCGAAGGAGCAGCCGTCCGGGATCGCGCGCATCGTCGACCCCGACCTCGCGCTGCTGCCCGGGATCGAGATCGAGACCGACCTCGGTCCCTGGAGCGTGATCGAGACGCCGGGACACGCGCCCTCGCACGTCTGCCTGTTCCAGGCCGAGCGCCGCATCCTGATCTCGGGGGATCACCTGCTCGGCCGCATCTCGCTCTACTACGACTACGGCTGGACGCCCGACCCCGTGGGGGAGTTCCTGCGCTCGCTCGACGCGGTCGAAGCGCTGAAGCCGGCGCCGCGCCTGTGCCTCGCCGGCCACGCGCGTCCGTTCACCGACGTGCAGGCGCATATCGAGGCGAATCGCGAGCTCGTCGCCCAGCGCGTCGCCGCGACGGCCGTCGCGATCGAGGGCAGGCCGCTGACCGCCTACGAGGTCGTTCCGCTCGTCCACGGGCAGGACGCGGTCCATGCGGCCGCGTGGCTGCTGACGGAGACGCTCTGCTACCTGCGCCACCTCGAAGCGATCGGCGCGGCGCGGCGGGAAGCGGACCTGGCCGACCAGCCCGAGCGCTGGGTCGCCGTCTGACAGTCCTGCATTTGCCAGTGCCCGCGCGCATCCGCTAGCGTCGCCGCATGGGGGTCGTCGAGGGGGTCGGCGCCGCGCGCTCCGCGCAGCGTGGCGCGCGTGTCGCCGTCGAGACGGAATCGCTCGCGTGGCTGCTGGCCGTGCCGGTCGCGCTGTTGGCGATCGCGCTGATCGCGCTGCTCGGACCGCCGCTCGGGCGGCTGCTGCACGCCGGCGGCGCGCACTACACGTTCTGGACCGAACTGAGCTGGGCGGTCAGACCGGAGCCGACCGAGCAGGGCCGTTACCTGGTCTCGCTCGCCGCGCCGTTCCTGCTCGCCGGCGCGCTCGCCGCGACGGCGCGGCGCCGGCCCGCGCTGCCGCGGCGCGCGGCCGCGCTCGCCGTGCCGGCCGCGCAGGCCGCCCTGCTGGCGGCCGCGGTCGTCTGCTTCGTCGTGCAGGAGCGGCTCGTCTACGAAGCGCCGATATACCAGCCGGGGATCGTCCACCGCTGGCGCTACTTCACGCCTGAGACGCTCGTCGTCGCGGCGCTGTTGACGGCGGGGGCCTGCGTCGTGCTCGCGCGCCCGGCGCTGCGCGAGCGGGTGGCCGCGCGGCTGCGCGAGACCGACCGCCGCCGGCTGATCACAGCGCTGCTTGCGGCGCTGCTGACCGCGCTTTGGCTGCTGCACGCGCTCAACACCGACAGCTCGATCATGGGCACCAGCTCGCACGAGTGGAGTCCGGCGCAGTTCACGCTCGACGAGACCTACGCGATCCTCGACGGGCGCACGCCGCTGGCGAACTTCACCGCGCAGTACGGGTCGCTGTGGCCGTACCTGACGGCCGCGGCGCTCGCGCTGTTCGGCACGACGTTCCTCGTCTTCTCGCTCGCGATGTGCGCGATCACGGGCGTCGCGCTGCTGGCCGTCTACGCGCTGCTGCGGCGGATCGTGCGCAACGGCGTGACCGCCTTGCTGCTGTACGTCCCGTTCCTCGCGACGAGCTTCTTCATGGTCGGCGGCACGAGCACGAGCCGCTACACGTTCGGCGACTACTTCGGCGTCTTTCCGTTGCGCTACGCGGGACCGTTCCTGCTCGCGTGGCTGCTCGTGCGCCGGCTGGACGGGGCGCGGCCGCGCGGCGCGTGGGCGCTCGGCCTCGTCGCCGGGCTCGTCGTCCTCAACAACGCCGAGTTCGGGCTCGCCGCGCTTGCGGCCACCGCCGCCGCGCTGCTGTGGACCGCTGAGGATCGCCGCCCGCGCGCGCTCGCGCGGCTCGGCGGCCAACTCGTGCTCGGCCTGCTCGGCGCCTACGCGCTGCTCGCGCTGCTGACGCTCGCGCGCGCGGGCGAATTGCCGCAGCTCGGCCGCCTGACCGACTACGGCCGCCTCTACTCGATCGGCGGCTTCGGCCTGCTGAGGCTCCACCGCCTGCTCGGCCTGCACCTCGTCCTCTACGCGACCTTCGCCGGGGCGATCGCGCTCGCGACGGTGCGGGCGATCGAGCGCGCCGGCAACCGCGCGCTGACCGGCATGCTGGCCTGGACCGGCGTGTTCGGGCTCGGCTCCGCCGCCTACTTCATGGGGCGCACGCATCCCGAACTGCTGGTCGCCCTGTTCCCGACGTGGGCGCTGACGCTCGCGCTGCTCAGCGTGGATGTCGTGGCGCGAGCGCGCCGGCGCGCGGACGCGCGGCCCGGCCTCGGCAGCGTGCTCGTGCTCGCCGGGATGGCGCTGACGGTCTGCTCGATCGCCCAGTTCCCGCTGCCCTGGACGCAGCTCCAGCGGATCGGCGAGGCGACGCCGACTGCGCCGCTGATCGACGGCGAAGCGCCGCTGCCGGTCTACTCCGGCGCCTTCCTGCCGGATCCCTCCACGCGCGCCTTCTTCGCGCCGCGGCCGGGCGCCAAGGTCGCGATCCTGCTGACGACCGGGCATGAGATCGCCTACCGCTTCGGCGTCGTCGACGTCGCCCGCTACACGGGCTTCTACTCGATGCCGAGCCGCGAGCGGCTGCGCGCGGTCGTCGACGACCTGCGCGCGGCCGGCGGCGACACGCTGTTCCTGCCGGAAGCCCCCCGCCAGGTCTACGACACGCTCAGGGCATGGGGCTTCGCGCGCGGGCGCGAACAGGTCGAATGGGGCTCCACGACGGTCACGAAGTGGGTCGACACTGCAAGGCGCGCGGGGGCGCGCGGTTAGACTGCCCGGAATGCGGATCGACGAGATCATCGCCGCGGACGGGGACCCGGTCTTCTCGTTCGAGTTCTTCCCGCCGAAGACGGAGGAGGGGGAGCGCAACCTCTACGAGGCGCTCTCGGCGCTGCGCGCGCTCGAGCCGGCGTTCGTGTCGGTCACGTGGGGCGCGGGCGGCTCGACGCGCGAGAAGACGATCGAGATCGTGCGCAACATCCGCGCGACGCACGGCCTGGAGGCGATGGCGCACTTCACCTGCGTCGGCGCGACGGTCGGGGATCTGCGCGGCGCGCTCGACCAGATGCGCGACGCCGGCATCCACAACGTGCTCACGCTGCGCGGCGATCCGCCGCGCGGGGAGACCGAGTTCGTGCCGACCGAGGGCGGCCTGCGCTACGCCAGCGAGCTGGCGACGCTCGCCGCCGCCGAGTACGACTTCTGCCTTGTCGGCGCCTGCTACCCGGAGGTCCATCCGGAGGCGCCGGACGCCGCGACCGGCCTCCAGCACCTGCGCGAGAAGATCGCGGCGGGCGTGAAGGTCCTGATCACGCAGCTATTTTTCGACAACGAGGCGTACTTCCGCTTCGTCGACGAGGCTCGCGCCGCTGGGATCGACGTGCCGATCGTGCCGGGCATCATGCCGATCACGAACGCGGAGCAGATAAAGCGCTTCACGTCGCTGTGCGGCGCGACGATACCCGCGCCGCTGCTGGACGCGCTCGACGCGCGCCGCGACGACCCCGCCGCGGTCGTCGATCTCGGCGTCGCCTACGCGACGCTCCAGTGCGCCGAGCTGCTCGCGCGCGGCGCCCCGGGGATCCACTTCTACACGCTCAACCGCTCGCCCGCCACTCGCGCGATCCTCTCCGCCCTGCGCCTCCAGCGCCCGTGGGAGCGCCGCGCCGGCGGCGAGCCCGCGCTCGGCGCCGTCGCCGGCTGACTGCTACGAGAGCGCGTCGATCCAGCGATCGCAATAACGTCGCAATCGTGGATTTGATACAGATCGGTAGCTCGTGATACCGATCGGTATCTAGCCTGAGCCCCCCGCCGGCGGCGTCACGCGCAGGCCCTGCGCCACCAGCGTCCGGCCCTCGCGCGTATAGCGGACGTCGACCTCGTCGTTGCGGCGGTACGTGCCGATCCCCCAGGCGCCGAGGAACCAGCGCCAGAAGCCGAGTCTGCCCTCCTGGACGAGCTCGCGGCGGAACAGCAGCGCGCGACCGCCCGGGGTGAGCTCGTAGTCGTCGCCCTCCCGTTGCGCCACGCCGTTGACGAACACCTCCAACGGCGGCCGCACCGCGGGCGGCAGCTCGACGCGCCAGCGCTCCTCCATGGCGGGGATTATGGTCGCAGGCGCGCGAGCCTGGCGCGCGAGGACCGCAAAAGCAGCACACCGGCCCACGCCGCGAGCACGAGCAGCGCGAGCAGGCTCAGCAGCATGCCGATCCTCAGGCCGGGCACCTGGTAGCTCCAGACGATCCGATGCCGGCCGGGGGGGACCATGACGCCGCGCATCACCACGTCCGTGCGCAGGGCGCGCGCCGGCCGCCCGTCGACGGAGACCGACCAGCCGGGCGCCCACGCGTCGTCGAGCACGACAAGGCCGCGGCGCGCGAGTCGCGCTTCGAGCGCCACGCGCGCATCCTGTTCGCCGATCACGCGCACGACGCCGCTGCCGCCTTCGGCGGGCGCGGCCGCGCGCACGAGCGCGCCGCGCGGCACGATCGCGTCGCGGCGCGCGTCGAAGCGGGGTCCGGCGGCGGCCGCGAGCTCCTGGCCTTCGTCGCCGGCGAGATCGATCCGCTGCGCGACGAACGCGCGCGGGACGGCGAGGCGGTCTTCGAGCACCGTGGCTTCGGGACCGCGGTACGCGTAGCCGAGCACGTTCGGGGACGTGCCCCGAGGCAGTTCCGCGTTCGCTTCCGTGACGATGTAGCGCGTGCCGAGCAGGCCGAGCACCTCGAGCGCGGTCGGCGAGAGGCCGGCGACGTCGAGCCCCTGGAGCATGTTCTGTTCGGGGTTGATCAGCCGCCACAGGCGAATGAAGCGCAGGCTCGGCTGCGGCGCGTCGTGCCCGCGCACGTCGTGCAGCCCGTAGACGGCGGAGTAGTCGTTCATGAGCGCGCCGTCGACCCCCGTTATGCGGCCTGCCGCCTGATGGCGCTGGAGAAACGCGATCGCCTGCGTACGGGGCGGGAAGACGATCGAGGGCGGCCCCATCGGCTGATAGGCGTGCGCGAACGCGAGCATGTCGAGCGCCGCGGCGAGCGCGACGACGCCGCCGCCGATCCAGGGCCTGCGGGATTGCACGCGCAACACCGCGAGCGCGCCGGCCACGACGGCGACGAGCAGCAGCCACCGCAGCGCGCTCGCGAGCGCGAGCGCGCCCGGCGTCACGCCGGCGAAGCGGTGACCGAGGTGGCTGAACGCGTTCGCGACGTCGCCGGGGGCGAGCGGCAGCGCGGCGATCGCGACGACGCCGGCGAGCGCGCCGAGGCCGACGACCGCCCACGCGCCCGCCTGCCGACGGGGCGCGTCCAGCAGCGCCTGGAGGCCGAACGCCGACAGGATCGCGACCGCGAACATGAACCACAGCAGGAGACGCTGGTCCTGGATGGTGCTGAAGGCCGGCAGGTGCACGAAGACGTCGTGGATCACGGGCGTGTCGAGCGGCACGAGGACGCCGAGCGCCGCGAACGGCAGGAACGGGAGCTTGCGCCGCCAGCGCCTGCCCGAGAGCAGCGCGACCGCGGCGAGCAGCAGCGCGACGCCGCCGGCGTAGAAGGTGCGCTCGTTGTAGTTCGCCGGGCCGCTCAGCAGCGCCTCGCTCGGGCGACCCCACCAGTCGGGGAACAGCGCGGTCCGCAGCGCGCTCAACGGCAGCACGTGGCCTATCAGCGCTTCCGAGCCGCCGTTGCGCCGCACGGCCGCGCCCATCGTGCCGGCGGTCGCGAGCGCTCCCGGCACGAGCACGATCGCCATGCAGAGGGCGCCGACGACCGTCCCGGAGGCGATCAGCAGCAGGCGGCGCAGCCGCGTGCGCCACGGAACGCCGGCGACGGTCGCGCTGCGCACGAGCGCATACAGCAGCATCCCGCTCAGCACGTGCACCTGCGTGCCCGGATGACCGGCGCCGAGCGCCAGCGCGACGACGACCGCGAGCGCGACGCCCTCGAAGCGCCCGCCGCGCCGGACGATCCGCTCGGCGAGCAGCACCAGCCACGGCAACCATGCGGCGACGGACACGTGCGCGCCGTGGCTCAGCCACACGAGGTCGAACGCGCACAGCGCGAAGCTGACCGCGGCGAGCAGGCCGGGCAGCAGGCCGAGGCGCAGCTCGCGCACGAGCAGGTAGGTGCCGAGCGCCGCCACCCACAGCTTGAGCGCGGCGACGGCTCCGAGCCCGAACTTGAGCGGCAGCGCCCACAGCAGCAGGTTGAACGGGCCGAGCCAGCCGACGCCGAGATTCGCGAAGAACGGCGTGCCGGCGAGCGCGTACTGATTCCACGCCGGGAACGTCCCGCTGGAGATCATCCGGCGCGCGAGCACGTCCCACGGGTAGTAGCTCGTCACGAAATCGCTGAGCAGCGGGTTGTAGTAGTTGATCCCGACGGCGGGCCGGTAGGCGGCCCACGGCGCGACGCCCCAGAGCGTCGAGGCCGGGCTGAGCACCTCGCCGCCCACGAGCACCGGCCACAGGTACGCGAACACGAACGCGGCGAGCAGGCCGGCCGCCACGCGGTGCGGGTGCGCGCGCAGCGCGCGGATGAGTCGTTCGTCGAGTCGTGCGGCGCGCCGATGGTCGCGCTGCGCTCTCTGCATCACAGCGGCGCTCGGACGCCTCCCCCAGGCGCCTCCCATTGCACGACTATAGCTGATCAAGCCGTACGAGGTACGGCAGTTCCCCCTCTGGCGTGGGTCGAGGATCCACGCGAGCGACCGCGTCGGCGCGTACTCTGAGCCCGATGCGCGACCGGGCTGAGCCGCCGTTCGACTATCGCGTGCGGCGTTCGGATCGCGCGCGGCGCGTGCGCGTGCGCGTCGACCCGGCGCACGGGGTGGAGGTCGTGCTGCCGCGCCGCGCCGCCGAGCGCGAGGCGGCAGCCGCGATCCGCGAGCTGCGGCCGTGGATCGAGCGGCGCATGGCCGAGCTCGCGCGCACCCGCGCCGCGGTCGCCGCGCGCGGGGCGAGCGTGCCGTATCTCGGCGAGACGCTCGCGCTGGTGTTCGAGCGCGAGCGCACGCGCGTGCACCGCCGCGGCGCGACGCTGCTCGTCCCTGGCGCCGGCGAGGACCATCGCCCGGCGCTCGAGCGCTGGTACCGCCGTCAGGCGCGCGCGGAGATCGCGCCGCGCCTCGACGCGGCGACGACGGCGGCCGGCGCGCGCTACGCCGGCCTCACGATCCGCGGTCAGCGCACGCGCTGGGCGAGCTGCTCGGCCGGCGGCGCGATGTCGTTCAACTGGCGGCTGCTGCTCGCGCCCGCGCCGGTGCTCGACTACGTCGTCTGGCACGAGGTCTGCCACCTGGAGGTGATGGACCACTCGCCGCGCTTCTGGTCGCTGCTCGCCGAGCGCTGTCCCGACTATCGGGCGCACGCGGCGTGGCTGCGTCGCCACGGCGCGACGCTCGTGCTGTGAGCGCCGCGGATCGGGCTCGCCGCGTCGGCCAGCCCCGCGTCGGCGTCGTCGGGCACGTCGAGTGGCTCGACTTCGCGCTCGTCGAGCGCATGCCGCTCGCCGGTGAGATCGCCACCGCCAGCGGGCACTTCGAGCTGGCCGCCGGCGGTGGCGCGGTCGCGGCGGTGCAGTTGCGCAAGCTCGCGGGCGCGGCGCTGTTCCTGACCGCGCTCGGCGACGACGAGCGCGCGCGCGGAGCCGCCGAGGAGCTGCGCGACGTGCATCGGGTTGAGCTGTACGCGGCGGTGCGCGAGCGAGCGCAGCGGCGCGCCTTCACCCACCTCGACAGCGCCGGCGAGCGTACGATCACGGTGCTCGGCGAGCGGCTCGTGCCGCATGGCGAGGATCCGCTGCCGTGGGAGCGGCTCGCCGCGCTCGACGCGATCTACCTGACCGGCGGGGACGGCGGCGCCGCCCGCGCGGCACGCGCCGCGCGCGTGCTCGTCGCGACCGCGCGCGCCGCCGACGCGCTGCTCGCCGCGGGCGTCGCGCCGGACGTGCTCGTCGCCAGCGGCCGCGACGAGAAGGAGCGCTCGGGCCTCGAAGCGCTGCCGCCGCCGCGGCTCGCGACGGTCCTCACCGATGGCGCGCGCGGCGGCCGCTGGGAAGGCGCGGGCGGCGCCGGCGGGAGCTGGCCGGTCGCGCTGCCGCCCGGCCCGCCGGTCGACGCCTACGGCTGCGGCGACTCGTTCGCGGCCGGCTTGACGTACGGCCTGGGGGCCGGCATGGAGCTGCCGGCCGCGCTCGCGCTCGCCGCCCGCTGCGGCGCGCACTGCCTCACCGGCCGCGGCCCCTACGCCGCTCAGTTGTCCAATCCGGATCCGAACAGCACTGAATACCAGTAAAGTCGCGCCGGTCTCCGAGACCCGAAACGGCATGGTGCCCATGAACGATCTCCGCCGCAGGCTCCTCGCAAGCAGCGCGCTGGCGCTGCTCGCGCTCGTCGTCGTCCCGCTTGCCAGCGCGTCCGCGGACTCGCAGCGCCGCGTCTGCCCCGGCCCGGCCGGTCATGGCACGGCGCTGTGCCACGCGCACGTCGTGACCGACGGCCACGGCAGCCCGAAGACGACGCCCGCGCCGGCCGGCTACGGCCCGGCGCAGTTCCGGACCGCCTACAACCTGCCGAGCGCCGCGGCGACGGCGCAGACGATCGCGATCGTCGACGCCTACGACGACCCGACCGTCGCGAGCGACCTCAACGCGTACAGCAGCACGTACGGCCTGCCGCAGTGCAACAGCTCGAATCCATGCTTCAAGAAGGTCAACCAGAACGGCGTCGCCGGCTCCTACCCGTCGGCGAGCTCCGGCTGGGCGCTGGAGATCTCGCTCGACGTGGAGATTGCGCACGCGATCTGCCCGAACTGCAAGATCCTGCTCGTCGAGGCCAGCTCCGCGAGTTTCGCGAACCTCGAGACCGCGGTCAACACGGCGGCGAGACTCGGCGCGACCGAGATCTCCAACAGCTACGGCGGCGGCGAGTGGTCGGGCGAGACGAGCGACACCGCCTACGACCACCCGGGGATCGCGGTCACGGTGTCCTCCGGCGACAACGGCTACGGCCAGTTCGGCTTCCCGGCCGCCTCGCCCAGCGTCGTCGCGGTCGGCGGCACGTCGCTCCACCTCGGCGCCGGCAACGTCTGGTCGAGCGAGAGCGCCTGGAGCGGCTCCGGCAGCGGGTGCAGCAGCTACCTGTCCGCGCCGACGTGGCAGGCGAGCCTGTCCAACTGGTCGCTGACCGGCTGCGGCGCGAAGCGCGGCGTGGCCGACGTGGCCGCCGACGCCGATCCCAACACGGGCGCCGCCGTCTACGACACGACGCGCTACCAGGGCCACGCCGGCTGGTTCAAGGTCGGCGGCACGAGCCTCTCCTCGCCGCTGGTGGCGGGCATCTACGCGCTCGCGGGCAACGCCGCGACGACGAGCTACCCGGCGACGCTGGCGTACGGCAACGCGTCGGCGCTGCACGACGTGACGAGCGGGTCGACCGGGACCTGCGGCGGCACGATCATGTGCAACGCCGCCGCCGGCTACGACGGCCCGACCGGCCTCGGCTCGCCGAACGGGCTCGGCGCGTTCTGAGCTGACGCGTCCGGGGGCGCGCCTGCGCGGCGCGTCCCCGGATCGCGTGCTCGCTAGGAGCGCGCCCCGATCGGGACGTAGTCGCGCGTGCGCGCGCCCGTGTAAATCTGGCGCGGGCGGGCGATCTTCTGCTCGGAGTCTTCGATCATCTCCAGCCACTGCGCGATCCAGCCGCTCGTGCGGCCGATCGCGAACAGCACCGGGAACATCTCGACCGGCATCCCGAGCGCCTCGTAGATGAGGCCCGAGTAGAAGTCGACGTTC
>Ga0207664_10000015_pt1 | contig 246475 bp, 180 predicted proteins | sample LARL83metaG_FD_184349 | JGI IMG/M metagenome (GOLD analysis project Ga0207664, IMG submission 184349) | Corn, switchgrass and miscanthus rhizosphere microbial communities from Kellogg Biological Station, Michigan, USA - LAR L8-3 metaG... | ecosystem: Host-associated > Plants > Roots >...
TTATGTGCAAAAAATGGCACTAACTTTCGGCACACTGTTGAGTTCTCAAAGAGCGGACGCACACCATCACGAACCTTCCAGTCCGCTCCGGGGCAACCTGTAAAACACTACCCGGTCCGCTCCGCGGAGTCAAATCCGACCCTCGCTCGTCCCGGCCCGCCGTCCTGGCCTCGGGCTTTCCGCCCGCGCCGTCCGACTGGATATTTATAGCACCCGATCCACGATGGGGTTTCAAGGGGGGTCCCCCTCCGTGCGCGCCCGCAGTCACATACCGGGCGTTCTCCGTGTTGATCTGATCAGCGCGCGGAGCCGGCCCAACCGCTCCGCAATCGCCCGCTCCGCCCCTCGCTGACTCGGTCGGTAGTAGTCGACACCGACCAGCTCGTCCGGCGGGTACTGCTGGGGAGCCACCGCATCAGGTAGCTCGTGCGGATACACGTAGTGCTGCGCATGCCCGAGCTTGCGCGCTCCTGCGTAATGCCCGTCCCGCAGTGCCGGCGGCACCGATCCGGCCTCACCGCGGCGGACATCGCCGATGGCGGAGTCGATAGCGGTGATGACCGCGTTCGACTTGGGCGCCAGCGTCAGATGGATGGTCGCCTGGGCCAGGTTGATCCGGGCTTCCGGCATACCGATGAGCGCCACGGCCTGCGCTGCCGCGGTGGCCGCGAGCAGGGCCGTCGGGTCGGCCAGTCCGATGTCCTCGCTGGCGTGCACCACCAACCGTCGTGCGATGAAACGCGGGTCCTCCCCCGCCACGATCATCCTGGCCAGGTAGTGCAGCGCCGCGTCCACGTCCGAGCCGCGGATGGATTTGATGAAGGCGCTGATCACGTCGTAGTGCTGGTCGCCGTCCCGGTCGTACCGAACGGCCGCCTGGTCGATGGCCCGTTCCAGCGCACCCAATCCGACCTCGTCGGCGCCGGCAGCGAGCACCGAGCCGGCGGCTGCCTCGAGCGCGGTCAGCGCGCGTCGCGCGTCGCCGCCGGCCAGCCGGAGCAGGTGATCGCGCGCGTCCGGGGTCAGCGAGACCGCGCCGGCCAGGCCACGCTCGTCCGTGAGCGCCCGGTCGACCAGTGCGGAGATGTCGGCGTCGGTGAGCGGCTGCAAGGTCAACAGCAGGCTGCGCGAGAGCAGCGGCGAGACGAGCGAGAAGTACGGGTTCTCGGTGGTGGCGGCTACCAGGGTCACGGTCCGCGCCTCCACCGCGGCCAGCAACGAATCCTGCTGGGTCTTGGAAAACCGATGGATCTCGTCGATGAACAGCACCGTCGGGCGGCCGCCGCGCTCGAGCGTGCGGCGGGCGTCCTCAATCACCGCCCGCACGTCCTTCACCCCGGCGTTGAGGGCGGACAGCTGGACGAAGCGTCGGTTGCCGGCAGTCGAGACGATGCTGGCCAGCGTGGTCTTCCCGGTGCCCGGCGGACCGAAGAGGATCAGCGACATCGGGGCGTCGCCCTCGACCAGCCGGCGCAGCGGCGAACCGGGACTGAGCAGGTGCTGCTGGCCGACCACCTCGTCCAGCGAGCGCGGACGCATCCGGACGGCCAGCGGCGCGGTTCCGTCCGGCGGGAGGGCGCTGTCGATCGTCGCGCCGACAGCCGCGTCCGGCTCGGGCTCCGGCTCGCCGAAGAGGGTCACGTTCCAACCCTAGACTTGGCCGGAGACGGCATTTCGGTTCGCCGCACCGGGGTTCGAGCCGCGGCGGTGGACCGGTCGAACGGAGGTGTGGCGATGGCGGTGATGACGGCTCGCCGGCGGATCACCCGGTTCCGGTCCGGCACCGCGTGCCAAGAGGGCGATGAGTTGACCGTGGAGGCGCCGCTCAACCTGATCCTCGACGGGGAGTCGATCGCGACGCTGATGCGCACCCCCGGGCACGATCTGGAGCTCGCCGCCGGCTGGCTGGCCGTCGAGTCTGGAGCGCGTACCGCCGGGGACCTGGTCGGCCTGCGGCAGTGCCGGACCACCGACGACCTGGAGGCGCGGGCCGCCGACGGCACGTCCGGACGCGGAGTGGACCAGGTGCACCTGGCGTTGCGGCCAGGCGTCTCCCCGCCCCGGCCGCGGGCCTGGGTTACCGGCGCCGCCTGCGGGGTGTGCAGCGCCGACGTGCTGGACCTCTCACCGCTACGTCATTCAGCTCCGCACTCGGCTGGCTGGACGGTGCCCGTCGCGGTGCTGCAGGACCTGCCGGACAGCCTGCGAGAGCGGCAGAAGACCTTCTCACGCACCGGCTCGCTGCACGCGGCGGGACTGGCGACCGCGACCGGTGAGCTGCTCGTGGTGCGGGAGGACGTCGGCCGGCACAACGCGGTGGACAAGGTCAACGGCTGGGCGCTGCTGGCGGACCGGCTGCCGTTGGCCGACGTGCTGCTGGTGGTCAGCGGCCGGGTGTCGTTCGAGATCGTCCAGAAGGCGGTGGCCGGCGGAGTTGCCGGCATCGTCGCCGTCTCGGCGCCGTCCGACCTCGCGGTGGACCTGGCCCGCGAGCACGACCTGGTGCTGGCGGGCATGGTGCGTCCCGGACGGATGAACGTCTACGCCGGCACGGAGTCGGTCAGTGGGCTCTAGGCTCACCCGCCGGCTCGGCTGGCTCGCGGTCGGGTTGCTGGTCGGGTGTTCGTCGGCCCAGCCGCCCGTCCGGTCGAGCGGCTCGGTGGCCCGTCCGGTCGCGAGCGCACCGGCCAGCTCGCCGGCCGCCCGTCCGATGACGAGCCGTCCCATGGCCAGCGGTCCGACCACGAGCGGTTCGCCACCGGCCCGGTCCGTTTCGTCGGCGACCCGGTCCCCGGTGTCGCCGCTGTCCCCGGCCGCGGTGCTCGGCGCGTCCGGCGTACCCCGGTTCCAGCACGTGGTCGTGGTCGTCGAGGAGAACAAGTCGTACGGCGATGTCATCGGAAACGCGTCGGCGCCCTACCTGAACTCGCTCGCCACGTCCGGGGCGCTGTTCACCGACGCGCACGCGGTCAGCCATCCGAGCGAACCGAACTACCTCGCGCTGTTCTCCGGCTCCACCCAGGGCCTGGCCGACGACTCGTGCCCGCACCGGTACTCCACCCCGAACCTGGGCTCGGAGCTGGCGGCGGCCGGGCTCAGCTTCGCCGGGTACTCGGAGTCGTTGCCGGCGGACGGCAGCACCACCTGCTGGGCCGGCGAGTACGGCCGCAAGCACAACCCGTGGTCGGACTTCCCGGCGGTGCCGTCGAGCAGCAACCGCCGGTTCGCCGAGTTTCCGACCGACTTCGACAGGCTGCCGACCGTGTCGTTCGTGATCCCGAACCTGGCCGACGACATGCACGACGGCAGCATCGCGGCCGGCGACGGCTGGCTGCGGGCGCACCTGGCCGGCTACGCCCGGTGGGCCAACACCCACCACAGCCTGCTGGTGGTGACCTGGGACGAGGACGACAACAGCTCGGGCAACCAGATCGCGACCGTCTTCGCCGGTCAGCAGGTGCGCTCCGGACGGTACGCCCGGCGGATCGACCACTATTCGGTGCTGCGCACGATCGAGGACGCGTACCGGCTGTCCCATGCCGGGGCCAGTGGCTCCGCCGCGCCAATCACCGGCACCTGGCGGTGAGCAGCCGGGTTCCGGGCCGTTGCGGCCCGGAACCCGGCTGCTGCTCAGGCTTGAGCGGTGGGCAGCGCGCCGGCCTCAGTGGCGGTCGCCTCACCGGCGGCGGCTGGTGCCTTCGGCTGCGCGTCCACCCCAGCTTCCTTGCGCTGCTCCGGCGTGATCGGCGCCGGCGCCTCGGTCAGCGGGTCGTACCCGCCGCCGGTCTTCGGGAAGGCGATGACGTCCCGGATCGAGTCGGTGCCTGACAGCAACGAGCAGATCCGGTCCCATCCGAACGCGATGCCGCCGTGCGGCGGGGCGCCGTAGGAGAACGCGTCGAGCAGGAAGCCGAACTTCTCCCGTGCCTGCTCCTCGGACAGCCCCATCACCGCGAACACCCGCTCCTGGATGTCACGCCGGTGGATACGGATCGAGCCGCCGCCGATCTCGTTGCCGTTGCAGACGATGTCGTAGGCGTAGGCCAGCGCGCTGCCCGGGTCGGTGTCGAAGGTGTCGAAGAACTCCGGCTTCGGGCTGGTGAAGGCGTGGTGCACCGCAGTCCAGGCACCGGCGCCGACCGCGACGTCGCCGCTGGCGGTAGCGTCCGCGCTCGGCTCGAACAGCGGCGCGTCCACCACCCAGAGGAACGACCAGTCGCCCTCGGTCAGCCGCCCGGCCCGGCGACCGATCTCGAGCCTGGCGGCCCCGAGCAGCGCCTGCGAGCTCTTGCGCGCGCCGGCGGCGAAGAACACGCAGTCGCCCGGCTGCGCGCCCACCTGCTCGGCCAGCCCGGCCCGTTCGGTCTCGGAGAGGTTCTTCGCGACCGGACCGGACAGTTCGCCGTCGGCCCCGATCAGGACGTAGGCGAGCCCGCGGGCGCCTCGCTGCTTGGCCCACTCCTGCCAGGCGTCGAGCTGCCGGCGCGGCTGGTCGGCACCCCCGGCCATCACCACGGCGCCGACGTGCTCGGCCTGGAACACCCGGAACGGCGTGTTGGCGAAGTACGCGGTGCAGTCGGTGAGTTCGAGGTCGAAGCGCAGGTCGGGCTTGTCGGTGCCGTAGCGGTTCATCGCGTCGGCGTAGGTCAGCCGGGGCAGCGGCAGCGGAATCTCGTAGCCGATCAGCTCCCAGAGCGCGCGCACCACCAACTCGGCGACCGCGATCACGTCCTCTTGGTCGACAAAGCTCATCTCGACGTCGAGCTGGGTGAATTCCGGCTGCCGGTCGGCGCGGAAATCCTCGTCCCGATAGCAGCGGGCGATCTGGAAGTACCGTTCCATGCCGGCCACCATCAGCAGTTGCTTGAACAGCTGCGGTGACTGCGGCAGCGCGTACCAGGAGCCCGGCTGCAGCCGGGCCGGCACCAGGAAGTCACGGGCGCCCTCAGGCGTGGACCGGGTGAGAGTCGGCGTCTCGATCTCGTGGAAGCCGTGCTGGTACAGAACCTCGCGGGCTGCTCGGCTGACCCGGCTGCGCAACCGGATCGCGGCTGCCGGGGCCGGCCGGCGCAGGTCGAGATAGCGGTACTTCAGCCGCGCCTCCTCGCCGACCTCGGTGTGCTCGTCGATCTGGAAGGGCAACGGCGCGGCGGGGTTCAGCACCTCGAGCTTGTCAGCGACCACCTCGACCTCGCCGGTCGGGATGTTGGGGTTGACCTTGCCCTCGAGCCGGTTGCGCACCTCGCCGGTCACCTGGACGCACCACTCGTTGCGCAGGTCGTGCGCGATGGCGTCGTCCCGGATCACCACCTGCACCACGCCGCTACCGTCGCGCAGGTCGATGAAGGCGACCCCGCCGTGGTCGCGGCGGCTGGCCACCCAGCCCGCCAGGGTCACCGTCTGGCCGGCCTCGGTCGCACGGAGCGATCCGGCCTCATGGGTGCGGAGCACAGAGCAATCCCTTCGCAGTGGTGAAGATGCCTTTGATTCTCCCACCGGCCCCGGCGGGACCGCGTGCCAGCTCCCGCCAGGGCTGGCGGGAGCCACCGGTTCAGCCCTCCGGCAGGACGATCTGCGGGCTCAGGTCCTCGGCCGGCGGCAGCCAGCCGTCCGGATCGGCCGGCTGCTGCTCGCCGTTGCGGATGTCGCGCACCGAGTCGCCGGCCGGCTCCACGTCCGGCTCGCCGGTGGCCGGGGCGGCCGGGAACCAGACGTACGGGATGCCTCGCCGCTCGGCGTACCGGATCTGCTTGCCGTACTTCTGCGGGTTGGCGGCCACCTCGCAGGGCACCCCGCGGGCCCGGAGCCGCTGGGCGATCGCCTCGCTGACCGGCCGGGAGGGCTCGTCCGGCAGCGCCACCAGCACCGCGGACGGCACCGAGCGGGATGCGGTCAGCTTCTTGCGGGCGAACAGCGGCACCAGCAGCCGGGTGACCCCCAGCGAGATGCCGACCCCCGGGTAGCTGGTGCGGCCGTCGCTGGCCAGCGAGTCGTACCGGCCACCGGAGCAGATCGAGCCCAGGCTCTCGAAGCCGGCCAGCCGGGTCTCGAAGACGGTGCCGGTGTAGTAGTCCAGGCCGCGGGCGATCCGCAGATCGGCCACCACGCTGAACCGGTCGCTGTTCAGTCCGGCGCAGCCGTCGATCACCGCGGCGAGCTCGGCCAGCCCTTCGTCCAGCAACGGGTGGCGCACGCCGATGGCCTGCACCTGCTGGACGAAGGAGGAGTCGGCAGTGCTGATCCGGGCCAGCCGCAGGCACTGCTCGGCCTGCTCGGCGGACAGGGCTGCTTCGTCGGCCAGCATGGTCAGGATGACCTCGGCCGGCACCTTGTCGATCTTGTCGATCACCCGCATCACCGCTGCCGGGTCAGATGCGCCGACGCCCCGGTAATAGCCCTCGATCAGCTTGCGGTTGTTGATCTGCAGGGTCAGCGCCGGCACCGGCAGCGCGGACAGCGCCTCGGCCATCACCCGGGCTACCTCGACGTCGTGGTGGAACGGCAGCACGTCCTGGGCGACCACGTCGATGTCGGCCTGGGTGAACTCGCGGTACCGGCCCTCCTGCGGGCGCTCGCCCCGCCAGACCTTCTGGATCTGGTAGCGGCGGAACGGGAACTCGAGCTTGCCGGCGTTCTCCAGCACGTACCGGGCGAACGGCACGGTCAGGTCGAAGTGCAGGCCGAGAGTGCCGGCCGAACCGTCCTCCTCGCTGTCGACCGCGTGCAACCGGCGCAGCAGGTAGACCTCTTTGTCGACCTCGCCCTTGCGCAGCAGCTGCTCCAGTGGCTCGGCAGCCCGGGTCTCGACCGGGGCGAAGCCGTGCAGCTCGAACACCCGACGGAGCTGATCGAGCACCTGCAGCTCGGCCAGCCGCTCGGCGGGCAGCAACTCGGGGAAGCCGCTCAGCGGTGTGGGCTTGGCCGCCCGGGGGCGGCTGGTCTGGTCGTCCGCCCGGGGGCGGCTGGTCTGGTCGTCCGCCCGGGGGCGGCTGGTCTGGTCAGGGGCCTGCTCGGACTGCGTCACGTCAGCTCTCTCAGATACGGGTTGGTGGCTCGCTCGCGACCTATCGTGGTGCCCGGACCGTGGCCGGGACAAACCATTACCTCGTCCGGCATCGGCAGCACCACCTCGGTCAGCGACTGCCGCATCTGCGCCATCGAGCCGCCGGGTAGGTCGGTACGGCCGATCGAGCCGGCGAACAACAGGTCGCCGGTGAACGCGACCGGGGCGCCACCAGCGCCGGACCGGTCGGGACCCTGGTCGGCGTCCGTCATGAAGAGGATCGAGCCCCGGGTGTGCCCGGGGGTGTGCCGGACGGTCAGCTGCAAGCCGGCCAGCTCGAGCCGGGTGCCGTCGGCCAGCTCGCGGACGTCGTCCGGCTCGCCGATCGTCAGCGCGTCGATGCCGGGTAGCGGGGTGCCCGGTGGCATCCCCAGCAACGGCCATGGATCGGCCAGCGCACCGCGGTCGGCGGAGTGGATGTAGGCGGGCACGTCCCTGGCCTGGCAGACCGGCAGCACCGAGAAGGTGTGGTCGAGGTGGCCGTGGGTGAGCAGCACGGCGGCAGGGTGCAGCCGGTGTTCGGCCAGCACCTCGTCCAGGTGTTTGGCGACGCCGATACCGGGGTCGATCACCACGCAGCGCTCGCCGGGCGCCGGCGCCACCACGAAGCAGTTGGTGCCGAACAGGTCGGCCTCGATGCTCTCGATCAGCACGTACTCTCCCCTTCTGCCTGCCCGTCACGCTACTGACCGCCGCCCGGGCCGCTGCCTGCGGTAGCGCTGCTGAGCGGACTCATAGCGGCGGCCAGCACGCCGAGGCCAGCGGCGTTTCGTAGAATTTCGCACGCCGTAGCCCGAAGCCCTGTTGAAAGGTTGTCCCGCGTGCCCAACAGCAAGCAGCGCCGCGACGTCGCCCGTCGCCATCTGGAGCGTCAACTGGCGCGCCGCCAGCAGCGGGAGGTACGACGCCGCCGACTCAACGCCATCGCCACCGTCGTCGGCGTGCTGGTTGTGATCGCGATCGTGGCGGTAACCACGCTGATGCTCCGGCATGACCACAAAAGCAACCCGGCTGCGGCCAGCAACTCGACCAGCCCCACCGCGTCGGCGTCGGCGTCGGCGTCCAGCACCGCGGCACCGCTGCCCTCCCGCAGCGCGCCGGCGATCAAGGCGCGGGCGGCCCGCAAGAGCAGCGGCCCGTGCGGCTACGCCGAGGACAAGTCCAAGCTGACCAGCGGCAACCTGTTCGACGTCGGCCTGCCGCCGGACCCGCGGCCGACCCCCACCGCCACCCGGACCGCGGTGTTCACCACCAACCGGGGGCCGATCACGGTCGCCCTGGACGGTGCCAGCGCGCCCTGCAACGTGCAGAGCATCGCCTACCTGATCAGCAAGAACTTCTACGACAACACCGCCTGCCCGCGCTCGGTGAACTCCGGCATCTTCGTGGTGCAGTGCGGCGACCCGACCGGCACCACCTCCGGCGGCCCGACCTACTCGACCAAGGACGAGAACCTGACCAAGGCCAGCTACACCGCCGGCACCCTGGCGATGGCCAACTCGGGCCCGAACACCAACGGCAGCCAGTTCTTCTTCATCACCAAGGACTCCAACGGCGCCCTCGGCAAGAACTACACGGTGATCGGTCACGTGACCGGCGGCCTGGACATCCTGCAGAAGGTGGCCCAGGGCGGCGACGACGGCTCGAACCCGGCCGGGGGCGGCAAGCCGAACCTGCCGCTGTACTTCACAACGGTGCGGCTGAAGGCCTGATCCCCTGACCTACCAGCGCCCGGATTCCCGCAAGGGACCCGGGCGCTGGTGTCTTCGGGCGCTGGTGCCTTTTGGCTCAGTTGGCGGCGTGGATCCGGTAGACGTCGTAGACGCCCTCGACCCCGCGCACCGTGCGCAGCAGGTTGGCCAGGTGCTTCGGCTCGGCGAGTTCGAAGGTGAACCGGGACACCGCCACCCGATCCCGGTTGGTGGACACGGTCGCGGAGAGGATGTTGACCCGCTCGTCGGACAGCACCCGGGAGACGTCCGACAGCAGCCGGTGCCGGTCGAGCGCCTCCACCTGGATCGAGACCACGAAGACCGAGTCGGCCGACGGCGCCCACTCGACGTCCACCAGCCGGTCCGGGTGCTTCTCCAGCTCCGCGGCGTTCGTGCAGCTCCGGCGGTGCACCGAGACGCCACCGCCGCGGGTGATGAAGCCGAGGATCTCGTCCCCCGGTACCGGCGTGCAGCACTTGGCCAGCTTCACCCAGACGTCCGACATGCCGGACACCATGACGCCGGCATTGCCGCCGGTGCGCCGCGGCGCCTTCATCGGGATAGCGGTCTCGGCCAGGTCCTCGGTGGCGCCCTCGACCCCGCCGAGCGCGGCTACCAGCTTCTGCACGATGGACTGGGCCGAGACGTGCCCCTCGCCGATCGCCACGTAGAGCGCGGTCACGTCCGCCAGGTGCATGTCGCGGGCGATGGTCACCAGCTGGTCGCCGCCGAGCAGCCGCTGCATCGGCAGGCCGGACTTGCGCATCGCCCGGGTCAGCGCGGTCTTGCCGGCCTCCACCGCGTCCTCGCGGCGTTCCTTCGCGAACCACTGGCGGATCTTGGTCTTGGCCCGGGGCGACGCGACGAACGCCAGCCAGTCGCGGGACGGTCCGGCGCCCTCAGCCTTGGAGGTGAACACCTCGACGCTGTCGCCGTGGTCGAGCTTGGTCTCCAGGGCCACCAGCTTGCCGTTGACCCGGGCCCCGATGCAGCGGTGACCGACATCGGTGTGCACCGCGTAGGCGAAGTCGACCGGGGTGGACCCGGCCGGCAGCGGGATCACGTCGCCCTTCGGGGTGAAGACGTAGACCTCGCGAGCGCCCAGGTCGAACCGCAGGGTGTCGAGGAACTCCCCCGGCTCCTGAGCCTCGCGCTGCCAGTCGAGCAGCTGGCGCAGCCAGGCCATCTCGTCGTGCGCGACCGTCGGGGTCGCCTCGGCACCGGCGACCTCCTTGTACTTCCAGTGCGCGGCGATGCCGAACTCGGCCGTCCGGTGCATCGCGTGGGTGCGGATCTGCAGCTCCACCGGCTTGCCACCCGGGCCGATCACCGTGGTGTGCAGCGACTGGTACATGTTGAACTTCGGCATCGCGATGAAGTCCTTGAACCGGCCCGGAACCGGCTGCCAGTTCGCGTGGATCGCGCCGAGCGTCCCGTAGCAGTCGCGCACCGTGTCGACCAGTACCCGGATGCCGACCAGGTCGTAGATGTCGGTGAACTCGCGGCCGCGCACGATCATCTTCTGGTAGATCGAGTAGTAGTGCTTCGGCCGGCCGTAGACGTTCGCCTTGATGCCGCTGGCCTTGAGGTCCTTGGTGACCCGCTCGATCACCTCGTTGAGGTAGACGTCGCGCTGGGGCGCCCGGTCGGCGACCAGCCGGACGATCTCGTCATAGCGCTTGGGGTACAAGGTGGCGAAGGCCAGGTCCTCGAGCTCCCACTTCACCGTGTTCATGCCCAGCCGGTGCGCCAGCGGCGCCAGCACCTCGAGCGTCTCCCGAGCCTTGCGCTCCTGCTTGGCCGGCGGGAGGAACCGCAGCGTCCGCATGTTGTGCAGCCGGTCGGCCAGCTTGATCACCAGCACCCGCGGGTCGCGTGACATCGCCACGATCATCTTGCGGATGGTCTCGGCCTCGGCGGCCTCGCCGTACTTGACCTTGTCGAGCTTGGTGACGCCCTCTACCAGGTGCGCCACCTCGTTTCCGAACTCAGCCGCGACCTCCTCGGTGGTCAGGCCGGTGTCCTCGACGGTGTCGTGCAGCAACGCCGCCACCAGGGTGGTGGTGTCCATACCCAACTCGGCCAGGATGGTCGCCACTGCCAGCGGGTGGGTGATGTAGGGATCCCCGGACTTGCGGAGCTGACCCCGGTGCCGCTCCTCGGCCAGGTCGTAGCCGCGCTGCAGCAGCCGGACGTCCACCTTCGGATGGGCCGACTGGTGCACCGCCAGCAACGGCTCCAGCACCGGCTTGACCCCGGTCTGCTGGCGGGGCGCGGCGACCAGCCGGCGGGCGATCCGGTCCCGGACCCGGCGGCGGTGCGCGCCCGACTCGACGACCTGCTTGGCTGCCGTCGGCTGGCTCAGGCTCGCTGGCTGGCTGGGCTTCGGGGCGGCCTGCTGCGGTAGCGCGGTCTGCGGTTGGACCGTCTGCGGCTGGACAGTCTGCGGTTGGACCGTCTGCGCTGCCGGCTTCGCGGCCTGCTTGGCGCCGTCATCGTGGGCGGGCCCGGCGGCGGCGCCCTGGTTCGCGTCCGGACGATGCTGCACCGCGGTGCCCGTCGCCGGCCGGGCCGGTGGGGCTGCCGGCGACCCGGCCGGGCGCTCCTCCGGCGCAGCCGGGATGGATGACCGGTCAAGCGGTCGCGAACTGGCCACCGGCGTCCTCCAGGCTGGGATGGACCCAGTCTAGGTGGTCGGCAACCCCGCCCGCTGGCCGCGTAACCGATTTCAGCGGGTCGCTGGAGGGATGTCCGCCACACCGGCGGCGGGCCGTCGGGGGAATCGTCGAAGCCGCCGTCCCCGAAAGCCGCCGACCACCGCTCTCGGTGCAAGCCGCCGACCACCCGTCCGCAAAATCGATACGGGGCGACGCCGGGGCGGCTCTATGGTGTGCCGATGACATCGGTCAGGCAGTTCCAGGTCACCTTCGACTGCGCGGACCCGGAACGGGTCGCTCGGTTCTGGTGCGAGGTGCTCGGCTACCAGGTGCCGGCGCCGCCCAAGGGTTTCGCCAGCTGGACGGAGTTCGATCGCTCGCTGCCGCCGGAATACCACGGCGCGGCCTTCGCCTGCGTCGACCCGTCCGGCGTGGGACCTCGGCTGTTCTTCCAGCGGGTACCCGAGGGCAAGGTCGTCAAGAACCGGGTGCACCTCGACGTCCGGGTGGGCACCGGCCTGGTGGGTGAGGAGCGGGTCACCACCCTGGAGGCCGAGTGCGCGCGACTGGTCGCCCTCGGCGCGACCAGGGTGCAGCTGCTCCGAGCGGACGGCGTGAACGAGTCCTGCCTGGCGATGCAGGACGTCGAGGGCAACGAGTTCTGCCTGGACTGAACTGGCCTGAGCTGCCGGTCTGTCAGAGCACCAGCAGCGCGGTGGGGTCCCACCCGGACAGCCGCTGCCGGCCGCCCAGGAACGACAGCTCGATCAGGACGCCGACGCCGGACACCTTGGCGCCGGCCTGGCCCAGCAGCTCGATGGTGGCGGCCAGCGTGCCGCCGGTGGCGAGCACGTCGTCGACCACGAACACCGACCGATGGTCCAGCAGGCCGGTCGGGATCTCGATCTCCGCGCTGCCGTACTCCAGCTGGTAGCTGGATCGGACGGTCGGCGGCGGCAGCTTGCCCGCCTTGCGCACCGGCACCATGCCGGCGCCGACCGCCCGGGCCAACGCCGCCGCGACGATGAAGCCGCGCGCCTCGACGCCGGCAATCACCTGCGCCTCACGGGCCGCCGGCAACTCGGCCAGCGCCTCGATGCAGGCGGCGAACGCCTCGGCGTCGGCCAGCAGCGGCGTGATGTCCTTGAACAGCACGCCGGGTTCGGGAAAGTCCGGAACGTCCCGCAGCCGGGACGCGATCAGCTGATCCAGGCTGGTCACGGGCGACGCCGACCCCGGCTGGCCGGACGGGCACCCGGCCGGGGCGGGGTGCTGGCCGGCGGCGCCGCCGGCGCACCGGCGGCGGCGCCGGCAAGCACCGGCTCGCCGGACAGCCGCTGGCTCGATCGCTTGGCCTGCACCCGCCGGCTGAGCGCCCGGTAGCGCGGCTCCCGCTCCTTCAGGTCCACCACGACCGGGGTGGCCAGGAACAGCGAGGAGTAGGCACCCACCGCGAGGCCGACGAAGAGGATCAGCGCCAGGTCCTTGATGGTGCCGACACCGAGCATGCCGGCGCCGACGAAGAGCAGGCCGGCGACCGGCAGCAGCGAGATCAACGAGGTGTTGATGGAGCGCATCAGGGTCTGGTTGACCGCCAGGTTGGCCGCCTCGCCGTAGGTCATCCGGGCGGTCGCCAGCAGGTCGCGGGTGTTCTCGCTGACCTTGTCGAAGACCACCACGGTGTCGTAGAGCGAGAAACCGAGGATGGTCAGCAGGCCGACGATGGTCGACGGGGTCAGCTCGAAGCCGACGATCGAGTAGATGCCGGCCGCGATGATCAGGTCGTGCAGCAGCGCGCCGAGGGCGGCGATCGCCATCTTCACCTCGAACCGGACCGCGATGTAGAGGAACACCGCGACCAGGAAGATCAGCAGGCCGTAGACCGCCTTGCGGGTGATCTCACTGCCCCAACTGGAGGACACCGAGTCGACCGAGATGGCATCGGACTTCAGGTGCAGCTGAGAGCTGAGCTTGTTCTGCACCTCGGTCTGCTGGCCGAGGTTCAGCTCGTGAGTCTTCACCACGATCTGCCGGGTGGCGCCGGAGCCCACCTCCTGGGCAGCGCCCTCAGCCTGGTGGCCGGTGCTGTTCATCGCCTGCTCCACCTGGGTGGTGGTGAGCGAGGTGTTGGCGGCCCGCACCTGGAACTGGGTGCCGCCCTTGAAGTCGATGCCGATGTTGAAGCCGCGGATCGAGATGCTCAGCACGCAGATCACGATCATCACCAGCGATGCGAGGTACCACCGCTTGCGGCTGCCGATGAAGTCGATCCGGGTCTCGCCCCGGTACAACCGCCTGATCGCGCTCATCGGTCGGCCTCGCTCTCGGCGCTGGTGTTCTGTTCGCTGGACTGCTCGGCCGACCGGGCGCGGCCGCGGCGGGCGGCGGCCCGCTCAGCGGCGGAGCCGCCGCCCACCGGTTCGGCGGCGGGATCGCGGGGTGGCGGCGCCGCCGGCCGGTTCCGTTCGGTGGACCGGTTCCGCTCGGCGCCGCGGGCCGGGGTCGCCGGCTGAGCCGGCTCGGCCGCCGGGCGCTCCGCCGGCGCTCCGCCGACGGTGACCAGTTCCGGTTCGAGATCGGCTTCGTCGGAGACCGGCGCGGTGGTGCCGCGCAGCGAGCTGAGGCCGGTGAACCGGGCCGAGCCGAACGCCGCGCTGCGGGAGAACAGCGACACCAGCGGATGGGTGAAGAGGAAGACCACGATCAGGTCGAGGATGGTGGACAACCCCAGCGTGAACGCAAAGCCCTTCACGTCGCCGGCAGCGAAGAGGTAGAGCACGAACGCCGCCAGGAACGAGACGAAGTCCGCTGTCAGGATGGTCCGGCGCGCCCGGTTCCAGGCCCGCGGAATGGCCACCCGGGGGCTGCGCCCGTCCCGTACCTCGTCCTTGATGCGTTCGAAGAACACCACGAACGAGTCCGCGGTGATGCCGACCGCCACGATGAAACCGGCGATGCCGGCCAGGGTCAGGGTGAACCCGATCTGCTTGCCGAGGATCACCAGCATCGCGTAGGTCAGGCCGCCGGAGACCAGCAGCGACGCGATCGTCACCAGGCCGAGTGCCCGGTAGTAGATCAGCGAGTAGATGACCACCAGCAGCAGACCGATGCCGCCGGCCAGCATGCCGGCCTTGAGCTGGTCGGTGCCCAGCGTCGGCGAGATCGAGGTGGCCTGCTGCTGCAGGAAGTTCAGCGGCAGCGCGCCGTACTTCAGCGAGTTGGCCAGGTTGGTGGCCGACTGCTCGGTGAAGTTGCCGGTGATCTGGGTGGTGCCGTTGATGGTGCTCTGGATGGTCGAGGCCACGATGACCTTGCTGTCCAGGGTGTCGGCCACGATGTTGGCGATGTCGCCGGGCTTGGTCTGCTCGTTGTGCTTGGCCGTGTAGTCGGCCCACTTGGTCTGCCCGCTGGGCTTGAGGTCGACGTTGACCGTCCACTGGAACTGGCCCTGCACCGCGCCGGGCGCGATGGCGGCGGCCGACTTGACCTCGGTGCCCTTCACGATCACCGGGCCGAGCAGGTACCGGGTGGTGTTCGCGGTGTCGCAGGTGATGATCGGCTTGTTCGGGTCGTCCAGCGGCTTGGTGGTGTTGTTGCACGGCCAGGACTGGATCGCCGAGTAGAGCTGCTGCTTCTGGGTCGCGCTGAGCGCCTGCACGGCGGCCGGAGTGGTCGGCGGGGTCACGCCCAGCACCTTCCACTGGTCGATCGGCGCACCGTTGTTGGCGGGCGTCGACGGCGTCGCCGAGGCGCCGCCGAGCGGGGTGGCCGAGCCGCTGGGCGCCGGAGCGACGCTCGACGCGGCAGTACCGGACGCAGCGGCGCTGCCGGCGACCTTCGGCACCACCCGGCCGTGCGGCGACGGCGACGAGCTAGCCGGCTTGGCGGTCGCCTTGGCGGTCGCGCTGGTCGACGGCTTCGCGGTGGTGGAACCGGACGGCTTCGCCGAGCCGCTCGGCGACGGCATCGCCGGCGGGTTCACCGGCAGCGACTGCTGCTGCTGGCCGCTCTGGTCGTAGATCGGGAGCAGCGGCCGGAACTGCAGCAGCGCCGTGCCGCCGACGTCCTTGATGTCGTTGGCGCTGGCGCCGGGCACCGAGACCACGATCCGGTCATTGCCCTGGGTGACCACCTCTGCCGAGGAGACGCCGAGGCCGTTCACCCGGTTGGTGATGATCTGGCGGGCTTGGTCGAGCGAGGACTTCGACGGCGCCTTGCCGTTGAGCGTCTGCGCCTTCAGGATCACCTGAGCGCCGCCCTGCAGATCCAGGCCGAGCTTCGGGGTACGGGGCTGGTGGGGCCAGAACACGATGCCGTAGAGCACGGCGAACAGGCCCAGGAGCGCGGCGAAGTAACGCCCGACGCGCAGCGCTCCGGCAGATGGTGCCACGAGAGTTGATCTCCTCAGTCTTCGCGATTACCCGCCCGCGGTCCTGCCCCGGGCCGGCTGCGCGACCGTCTGCAGGTCGCGGACTCGGCGCACAGTATGACCGATGACACTGGGTATCACCTCATCGGCCGGCCAGCCGTGGCCGGATCGTGCCGGACCCGAGCCGGGACTCCCCGATCCGGACATCTTGATCAGTTCGGTTGCGCGCCACCGGCCAGCGGCCCGCTGCCACCGGCCGCCTGGCCGGCATCGCCGACCACGCCGCCGGCCGGCTGCCCGCCGGTCGCGTCGTCGCCGATCGCCTCCCGGTACCGCGGTGGCAACTCGGACAGGTTGCGCAGCGCCGCGATCGTCCACTTGACCTCGACGCCGGGGGCGATCGCCAGCTGCACGCTGTCATCCTCCCGGTCGACCGAGACCACGGTGCCGTACAGGCCGGAGGTGGTCATCACCTGCAGGCCCGGCGCCAGGCTGTCCCGGCGCTGCTGGTCGGCCACCGCCGACCGGGTGCGGTTGCGCCGGGTGAAGGCGACCATCCCCGCCAGCAGCAGGGCCAGGATGATTATGGGAAGCAGCTGGGTCACGATTTTCCAACTCTCGGGTAGCTAACCCCGTCAGTGTAGGCGGCATCGGACGCCCCGAACCCGGGCCTTCGGTCGGAGAGGAGGTCAGGCGTCGAACAGGGTGGGTGCCCCGCCCTCCGGCGGCCGCAGGCCCAGATGCCGCCAGGCGGCCGGGGTGGCCACCCGGCCTCGCGGGGTCCGGGCCAGCAGGCCGGCCCGGACCAGGAAGGGCTCGGCCACCTCCTGCACGGTCTCGATCTCCTCGCCGACCGCGACCGCCAGGGTGCCGACGCCGACCGGCCCGCCGCCGAACTTGCGCACCAGCGCGTCCAGCACCGCCTTGTCGAGCCGGTCCAGGCCGAGCCCGTCCACGTCGTAGACGGCCAGCGCGTCGGCGGCGACCTCGCCGGTGACCACCCCGTCGGCCCGCACCTCGGCGTAGTCACGGACCCGGCGCAGCAGCCGGTTGGCGATCCGGGGCGTGCCCCGGGACCGGCCGGCGATCTCGGCCGCGCCCTCCGGGGTGAGCCGCACGTCGAGCAGCCGGGCCGACCGGGTGATCACCCGACCCAGTTCGGCCGGGGAGTAGAAGTCCAGGTGCGCGGTGAAGCCGAACCGGTCACGCAGCGGGCCGGTCAGCAGCCCGGCCCGGGTGGTGGCGCCGACCAGGGTGAACGGCACCAGGTCGAGGGGAATGGCGGTGGCGCCGGGTCCCTTGCCGACCATCACGTCGACCCGGAAGTCCTCCATCGCCAGGTAGAGCAGCTCCTCGGCCGGCCGGGCGATCCGGTGGATCTCGTCGATGAACAGCACCTCGCCCTCGGCCAGGCTGGTGAGCAGCGCGGCCAGGTCGCCGGCCCGTTCGATCGCCGGACCGGAGGTCAGCCGGAACGGAGCGCCCAGCTCGGCGGCGATGATCATCGCCAGGCTGGTCTTGCCGAGCCCCGGGGGTCCGGACAGCAGCACGTGGTCGGGCGGCCGGCGGCGGCGGACCGCGCTCTGCAGCACCACCTGCAGCTGCTCGCGGACCTTGGCCTGGCCGACGAACTCGTCCAGGATCTTCGGCCGCAGGCTGGCTTCGAGCTCGTTCTCGTCCGGCTCGGGCAGCGCCGAGACCATCCGGTCGGGCTCGGTCACCGGGCGCGTCCGAGCAGCTGGATGGCCCGGCGCAGGATCTGCGAGACCTCGAGCTGGTCACCCTCGGCGGTGATCGCGTCGATCGCCTCGCCGGCCTCCTTGCCGGTGAATCCGAGGCCGGCCAGCGCGTGCAGCACCTGGTCGCGCCAGGGTGCGATCGCGGTCACCCCGGCCAGTTCGGCCGCGCCGGAGTCGCCACCGTCGATCGCGCCGATCCGGTCGCGCAGTTCCACCACGATCTTCTCCGCCCCCTTGCGGCCGATCCCGGGCACCTTGGTCAGGGTCGGGTAGTCGGCGGTGGCGATCGCCCGGCGCACCTCGCGCGGCGGGTAGACCCCGAGGATGGTCTGGGCCAGCTTCGGGCCGACCCCGTTGGCGGTCTGCAGCAGCTCGAACAGGCCGCGCTCGTCGTCGTCGGCGAAGCCGTACAGGGTGAGCGAGTCCTCCCGCACCACCAGGCTGGTGGAGAGCCGGGCCGGCTCCCCCACCCGCAGCCGGGCCAGCGTGCCCGGCGAGCAGGACACCGCCAGGCCGACGCCGCCGACCTCGACCACCGCTCCGTCCGGACCCACCGCGGCCACCCGGCCGTGCACGCTCGCGATCATCGACCCAGTCCTCCTGCCCTGATTGCCCGGCCGGCCCGGACGTTGCTGGCGGCGACCGCCTCGGCTATCCGGGCCAGCCCGGGCCCGCGCCAGAGCTGGCAGATGGCCAGCGCCAGCGCGTCCGCCGCATCCGCCGGTCGCGGCGCCTCGGCCAGCCGCAGGATGCGGGTGACCATCGTGGTGACCTGCTCCTTGTCGGCCCTACCCGAGCCGGTGATCGCGGCCTTCACCTCGGACGGCGTGTGCAGCTCGACCGGCAGACCACGCCGGGCCGCCGCGACCAGTGCCAGTCCGGCCACCTGGGCGGTACCGGTGACCGTCCGCAGGTTGTGCTGGGCGAACACCCGCTCCACCACCACCACGTCGGGCCGGTGCTCGGCCACCGCCTCGTCCAAGGCGCCGGCCAGCGTCAGCAGCCGGCGCTCCAGCCGCTCGTCGGCCGGCGTCCGGATCACCTCGACGTGCACCAGGCTGAGCGGCCGGCCGGCCGTTCCCTCGACCACGCCGACCCCGCAGCGGGTGAGACCAGGGTCCACGCCGAGCACCCGCACCTGGCCACCACCCATCGAGCTAGGCCGCCTGCGGGCCGTCGAAGCCGTTCAATCGAACGGAGTTTCGATCAGCTTAGCGGGGCGGTCCGGCGCCGCCGGGAGTGACACACGTGCCACCTAGACTCGCCGCCGTGACCGTACCCTTCCGCCGACCGCGGGCCCGGATCCGTCCCAGCCCGCTGTTCCTCGGCCTGATCGCGTTGACCGCGGCCGGTGGCTGGCTGTGCTGGACCGACTCCTTCGACCGGACGGCCCGGTTCGGGGTGTTCCTGTTCATCGTGGCGGGGTGGCTGGTCACCCTGTGCCTGCACGAGTTCGGCCACGCCTACCTGGCCTGGCGGTTCGGCGACGACGAGATCGAGGCGCGGGGCTACCTGACCCTGAACCCGCTGCGCTACACCCACCCGGTGCTGTCGCTGCTGCTGCCGGTGCTGTTCATCGCGATCGGCGGCATCGGCCTGCCGGGCGGCGCGGTCTACGTGCACCCGCACCGGCTGCGCACCGACCGGCAGCGGGCGCTGGTGTCACTGGTCGGGCCGGCGGTCAACCTGGTCTTCGCGGCCGCCCTGATCGCGCTGGCCCGGCCGCAGTCCAGCGACGGACCGCACCGGACGTTCTGGTTCGCGGTGGCCGGTCTCGGCCTGCTGCAACTGATGGCGGCGATCCTGAACCTGCTGCCCATCCCGGGCTTGGACGGGTACGGGGTGATCGAGCCGTACCTCGACCCGAACTTCCGGCGCAGCGCTGAACAGGTCAAGCCATTCGGCATGCTGATCGTGTTCGCGCTGCTGCAGGTGAATTCCATCAACCGGGCGTTTTTCACCCTGATCTACCGGCTGTTCGACCTCTCCGGCCTGTCGCACGTCTGGGGCGAGGCGGGCCTGGTGCTGCTCAAGTTCTGGCAGCGCGGCTTCTGACCCCGCCCCGACCGATCACGGCCGTCCGGTCGGCCCAGTCGGCCTAGCCGACCGCCTCCATCACGTCGTCAGAGACGTCGAAGTTGGCGTACACGTTCTGCACGTCGTCGCAGTCCTCGAGGGCGTCGACCAGCTTGAAGACCTTGCGGGCGCCGTCCTCGTCCAGCGGGACCTGGACGCTCGGCAGGAACGACGAATCGGCCGACTCGTAGTCGATGCCGGCGTCCTGCAGCGCCTGCCGGACGTCCACCAGGTCGGTCGCCTCGCAGATCACCTCGAACTCCTCGCCGAGGTCGTTGACCTCCTCGGCACCGGCGTCGAGCACGGCCAGCAGCACGTCGTCCTCACTCATGCCGGCCTTGGGGAGGATCACCACGCCCTTGCGGTTGAACAGGTACGCCACCGAGCCGGGGTCGGCCATGTTGCCGCCGTTGCGGGTCATCGCGGTGCGAACCTCGGTCGCCGCCCGGTTGCGGTTGTCGGTCAGGCACTCGATGAGCACGGCGACCCCGGACGGGCCGTATCCCTCGTACATGATGGTCTGCCAGTCGGCGCCACCGGCCTCTGCGCCGGAGCCGCGCTTGACCGCCCGGTCGATGTTGTCGGCCGGAACCGAGGACTTCTTGGCCTTCTGGATGGCGTCGTAGAGCGTCGGGTTGCCGGCCGGGTCACCGCCACCGGTCCGGGCCGCCACCTCGATGTTCTTGATCAGCCGGGCGAACATCTTGCCGCGCTTGGCGTCGATGACCGCCTTCTTGTGCTTGGTGGTGGCCCATTTGGAGTGGCCGCTCATGCGTTGTCTCCCCTGCTCGTGGCGCCCGCCGGTTGCTGCCCGGCGTGCTCGCGCACCATGTCTATGAAGTAGCCGTGCACCCGCGCGTCATGGGTCAGCTCCGGATGGAACGAGGTCGCGAGCAGGTGCCGCTGCCGAATCCCCACGATTCTACCGGCCGCCGGGCCGGCCTCGACCCTGGCGAGCACCTCGGCCGCCGGCCCTACCTCCTCGACCCACGGCGCCCGGATGAACACCGCCTGGATCGGACCGTCGGTCAGGCCGACCATCCCGACCGGCTCCTCGAATGACTCCACCTGCCGGCCGAACGCGTTGCGCCGGACCGTCATGTCGATGCCACCGAAGGTGCCCTGCACCCCGTGGTCGTCGATCGCGGGGTTGGCGATCCGGTCGGCCAGCAGGATCATCCCGGCACACGAGCCGTAGGTGGGCAGGCCGCCGGCGATGCGTTCGCGCAGCGGGTCGAGCAGGTCGAAGTGGCCGGCCAGCTTGACGATGGTGGTGGACTCACCGCCCGGGATGATCAACCCGTCCAGCTCCGCGAGCTCGGCCGGGCGCCGGACCGGCACGGCCCGGACGCCGAGCGAGCTGAGCATCGCCAGGTGCTCACGCACGTCGCCCTGCAGGGCGAGCACGCCGATGGTCAGGTCAGAGGTCATCTCGGTGCTGGTTCTTCCGGGTTCGGGGGGGTGGTTCAGCTGGCGGCCGGCTGCCGGCGTGGCAGCACCAGGGCGGCCAGCAGTTCGTCGGTGATCCGGGCGATCTCGTCGACCGCCTCGTCGAAGGCCGCGGTGTTCGCCTTGGACGGGCTCCGCATGCCGGCCACCTTGCGGACGTACTGCAGAGCGGCGGCCCGGCTGTCGGCCGAGGTCGGGTGCTCGGTGTACGGCGGGCGCAGCGTCTTGATGCTTCGGCACATGGGTCTCTCCCCCAGCGTGTTCGGCGGGTGATACCGAGCAAGCGTAGGGGCGACCGCTGGCATCACACGCGGACGGACCTGCTACCAGCCGCGTTCGGCGAGCCGGTGCGGCTGCGGGATCTCCTCGACGTTGATGCCCACCATCGCCTCGCCCAGGCCGCGGGACACCTTGGCCAGCACGTCCGGGTCGTCGTGGAAGGTGGTCGCCTTCACGATCGCCTCGGCCCGCTGCGCCGGGTTGCCGGACTTGAAGATGCCCGAGCCGACGAACACGCCCTCGGCGCCGAGCTGCATCATCATCGCCGCGTCCGCGGGGGTCGCGATGCCGCCGGCGGTGAACAGCACCACCGGCAGCTTGCCGTTTCGGGCCACCTCGGCCACCAGCTCGTACGGCGCCTGCAGCTCCTTCGCGGCGACGTACAGCTCGTCGGCGCTCAGCGAACCGAGCCGGCGGATCTCGCCGCCGATCTTGCGCATGTGGGTGGTGGCGTTGGAGACGTCACCGGTGCCGGCCTCGCCCTTGGACCGGATCATCGCCGCGCCCTCGGTGATCCGGCGCAGCGCCTCACCGAGGTTGGTGGCGCCGCAGACGAACGGCACGGTGAACTGCCACTTGTCGATGTGGTTGGCGTAGTCGGCCGGGGTCAGCACCTCGGACTCGTCGATGTAGTCGACCCCGAGCGACTGCAGGATCTGCGCCTCGACGAAGTGGCCGATGCGAGCCTTGGCCATCACCGGGATGGAGACCGCGCTGATGATCGAGTCGATCATGTCGGGGTCCGACATCCGGGACACGCCGCCCTGGGCGCGGATGTCGGCCGGCACCCGCTCGAGCGCCATCACCGCGACCGCACCGGCGTCCTCGGCGATCTTGGCCTGCTCGGCGGTGACCACGTCCATGATCACCCCGCCCTTGAGCATTTCGGCCATTCCGCGCTTGACCCGGGCGGTGCCGACGGCGGGCGCGGTGGGAGAGGTGTCGCTGGCGGTGCTGGCAGGGGACGCGGAAGTCATGGCTGCCATTCTACGTAAGACGCTGCCGGTGTCAGACCGGTGCACCGACTGTGGCAAGAACGACGATGGTGTTGCCCGGGGCCATCAGCAACGGCTTGCCGTGCAGGTCGGTCCAGGTGGTGCCGGAGCCCGAGTTCGGCCGCCGCCAGATGCCGACGATCCGCTTGCCGTTGCGGAACAGCACTGCCCGGCCGGAGCCCACCGAGTGGGTGTACTGGGACGGGTTGCCCTCCACGTCCACGTCGTTCGGGTTGACCGAGACCTTGCAGAGCTGCACCAGGACGTTTGGCGCGGCGACCAGCGCTCCGTCGGCCGCGGCCAGGTGCTGGCCGCCGATCATCCGGACGTACTTGCCGATGGTCGGCTCCCACTTGAAGGTGACCGCGGTGCTGCCGACGACGGTGTTGATCGCGTTCGCGGCCGGCGCGCCGGTCAGCTGGGGGTCCGCCTTGGCGAAGGTGAAGCCGATCGGCTTCGAGCCGGCGGTGTGCACCGCGCTGGCGACCTGGGCCAGGTTGCTCTGCAGGTTGTACGGCGCCGGCCGGTTGCCGTCGCGGGAGAAGCCCGGGCCGCCCCGGTCATTGATGACGCCCTTGACGATCGACCGGTCCAGGGTGGCGAGCGAGTCGCCGCCGCCGCCGGAGGCGATCAGCACGATGGAGCCGTACTGGCTGAGCAGTTCCGGGTCGCTCGCGCGAACGCTGCGCACCGCCTCGACCACCGGCCGGTGGCTGCCGAAGACCGCCACCATGCGGGTCAGCCCGCCCTCGGCCTGCTCGATGTACAGCACGTCTGCCTCGTCGATGCCGCGCGACGGCCGGCCGTTGGCGGTGTCGTCCACCTTGACCGCGAGGATCGGGCCGGACGGCGCCGGGCCGACCCCGGTCAGCGGATTCACCCTGGCGGCCGGCTTGGCCGGCGGGCTGGAGGGCGGCGTCGGGGTCGGGGTGGCGCTGCTGGACGAGCTGGCGGTGGTGGCCGGCGCGGCGGGCTTCTTCTTGCTGCCCCCGCAGCCGGACATCGTCAGCGCCAGGACGGCGACCAGCGAGATGCCCGCCACGGTCCGGACGGACCGGCCGGCAAGCGGTGGGCGGCCGGCAGCAGTGGTGGGCCGCAGCGTCGAACCGGTCATCTAGTAACTCTCCTCGGAACTGGTACGTCGGTACTGGTCGGGCGCCGGGCTGCCGGCTGCCGACCGGGCCGCCGGCCCGTCCGGGCCGAGCAGGCTGCTGTCGTCGATGTCGAAGAACTGTGGCAGCTCGCGGTGGCCGGCCAGCCGCAACAGCCGCGGCATCCGACGTGCCCGCAGAGTACGGGTGTCGCGTACGGCGTCGTTGAAGAATCGCCGGGCGATCATCACCCGAGCGGCTGCCTCGGCCAGCTCCGCCGCCGCTGCCGGCGGCAGCCGGTCCCGGTACGCGGCCAGCTCGCCGATCGCGTGGCCGACCTGGTTCTCGGCGGCCTGCCGGCGGTTGGTCGGGTCGAGGTTCGCCCGGTCGGTGGGCGGCACCGCCAGCGCGGTGCGGGCGACCTCGGCCAACCGGCCGGCCAGCGGCGGCGGCAGGTCGGAGTCCGGCGTCTCGGCGAGATGTTGCAGCGCGGCGGCCCGGCGCACGAGCTGGGCGTCCATCGCCGCCTGGGCTGCGTCCACCCGCGCGTGCAGCCGGTCCAGCCGGGTCAGGGTGAGGATCACCCAGGCGGTGAGCAGGCTGGCGAGCAGCACCGCGAGCACGAACCAACCAGCCGAAAGCACGCGGCCAGACTACAAAGCGGCCGGAGGACAAAGCCGGGTCGGGTGCGGCCGGGCAGCCCCGGTCGGCCGGTTCAGTTCGGTACGGCGGCGGCGATCGCGATCTCGTACACCCGCAGCACCTGGGCGGCCACCACGCTCCAGTCGTAGGGCTGCACCTGCCGGTTGCCCGCGGCGGTGAGCTCGTGGCGCAGCGCCGCGTCACCGAGCAGCCGGTCGAGGCCGGCCGCCAGCGCGTCGCTGTCACCGGTCGGGAACAGCAGCCCCGCCTCGGCCCGGTGCCAGCCGGTGCCGGCCGGCTGCGGCTGCTCGCCCGGCCGCTCCGGCGCGTCGAGGACCCGGCGGAACGCCGGCAGGTCGCTGGCCAGGATCGGGGCGCCGGCGGCCATCGCCTCCAGCAGGATGATGCCGAAGCTCTCGCCGCCGGTGTTCGGCGCCGCGTACACGTCGACGCTGCGCAGCAGGCTGGCCTTCGCCGCCTCGGAGAGCATGCCGAGCATCACCACCGACCCCTGCAGCGACCGGGGCAGCTCGTCCATGAAGTCCTGCTGCTCGCCGCGGCCGCCGATCAGCAGCCGGACGCCCGGCCGGCTGCCCACCAGCTGCTCCATCGCGGCCAGCAGCACCGCCATCCCCTTGCGCGGCTCGTCGTAGCGTCCGACGAAGCCGACGGTGCCGGACTCGCGCGGGTAGCCCGGCAGCGGCGCGGCGCCGGCGAAGTGACCGACCGAGACGCCGTTCGGGATCACCACCGCGTCGCCGCCGAGGTGCTCGACGATCAGCTTGCGGGCCGCCGGCGAGACCGCGATCCGGCCGGACAGCCGCTCCAGCACCGCCTGCACCACGCTGTCGAACATGGCCAGGAACCGCGACCGGGTGGACGCCGCGTGGAAGGTCGCCACCAGCGGCGCGTCGGCGAGCAGCACGGTGAGCAGCGACAGGCTGGGCGGGGCCGGTTCGTGCACGTGCACCACGTCGAAGTCGCCCTGCCGCAGCCAGCGCCGGACCCGGGTCGCCGACACCAGGCCGAACTGCAGCCGGGCCACCGAGCCGTTGTACGGGATCGGGACGGTTCGGCCGGCCGCTACCACGTAGTCGGGCAGGCTGGGCGAATCCTCGTCCCCCGGCGCCAGCACCGAGACCTGGTGCCCCAGCCCGATCAGGGTCTCGGCCAGGTCGCGGACGTGGCTCTGCACGCCCCCCGGGACGTCCCAGAGGTACGGGCAGACGATGCCGATCCGCATCCTCAGCTCCCGGCGGTCAGCTGGCCGGCCGGGTCGCCGGTCGCGGCCAGCCTGGACTGGTCCAGGTCGGCCAGCCAGAGCTTCTGCAGCATGTGCCAGTCGGCCGGGTGGGCGGCGATCCGCTCGGCGAACACATCCGCGACCCGCTGGGTGGCCCGGTTCACCTTGTCGCGCAGCCGGCCGTCGCCGAGTTGCACCGGCTCGCCGACCCACTGCCCCCAACCGTCCGGCAGGTAGAACGTGTGCACCGGCAGCAGCACCGCGCCGGTGGTGGCCGCGAGCAGGGCCGGCCCGGCCGGCATCCGGGTCGGCTCGCCGAAGAAATCGACCGGCACCCCGTTGCGGGACAGGTCCCGGTCGGCCACCAGGCAGAGCACCTCGCCGGCCCGCAGCCGCTCGGTGAGCACCTCGGTCACCGGACGGTCGCCGCCAGTCAGCGGCAGCACCCGCATGCCGAGGCTCTCCCGGTAGGCGAGGAACTGGTCGAACAGGGTCTCCGGCTTCAGCCGCTCGACCACCGTGGTGAACGGATAGCCCTGCTGGATCAGCCAGAGCCCGGCCACGTCCCAGTTCCCGCTGTGCGGCAGCGCGATGATCACCCCGCGACCGGCGTCGATGCCCGCCTGCACGTGCTCCCAGCCGTCCGTCCGGGCCCGGGCCAGGGTCCGCTCGACGTCCATGCTGGGCAGCCGGAAGGTCTCCATCCAGTACCGGGCGTAGGACCGCATGGCGTCGGCGACCAGCCGGTCCAGCGCCGGGCCGTCCAGGCCGCTGACCCGGCGCAGGTTTGCCCGCAACTGCCGCACCGAGCCGCCGTCCCGCCGGGTGACCAGGTCGGCCGCCCGCTCGAACAGCCAGCCCGCCGCCGGTTCGGGTAGTGCCCGGACACCCCGCCAACCGGCGGTGTAGGCCAGCGTCTCGGCATTGCCGGCCAGCCGGCGCGGCAGCCCGGTCACCCGGTCGCCGTCCGGGACTGCCGCCAGACCGTGCCCAGCCGCTGCCCCACCGTGATGGTGGAGGCGGCGACCAGCAACCAGAGCGCGATCGCCTGCACGTACGGGACGTTGAACGGCGAGCCGGTCAGGCCGGTGCCGACCAGCACCACGATCAGCCGCTCGGACCGCTCGGCGATGCCGACGTTGCAGGTGAAGCCGGCGCCCTCGGCACGGGCTTTGATGTAGGAGGTGAGCGAGCCGAGCACCAGGCAGAGCATGCTGGCCAGCAGCAACGCCGGCTGGTCGTGCCGGGCGAACCACCAGGCCAGGGTGCCGAACACCGCCGCGTCGGCGATCCGGTCGCAACTGGAGTCCAGCACCGCGCCGAACCGGCTGGTCAGGCCGCCGGCCCGAGCCACCGCGCCGTCCACCATGTCGAACATGACGAACGCCCAGATGAACAAGGTGCCGACGAAGAAGTCCCCCCGCGGGTAGCAGATCAGCGCGGCGACGGTGGCGCCCACCGTGCCGGCGATGGTCACCATGTCGGGCGTCACGCCGGCGCGGGCCAGGGACCGGCCGAGCGGCGTGATCGCCTTGCCGATGGGAGCGCGGAGCAGGTTCAGCACCGGGCAACTCTAGCGGGACGGCGTGATCCGGCCGGCCGACGCGCGTCGGGCGGCTCAACGGCATGGTCGGCGAGATCCGGCATCGGGAACGAACCGAGCGAACACCGACAGGGCGGGGCTTGCCAGCGGGGCCGGCCGGGTGTCGAATCAGCACAGGCCGCGGTGGGTTTCGACGCCCAGTACCGGGTCGCACGCCGCGGCACGGCAGATGAGGTGAGTGCCGCATGTCCACCAAAGCGAACGCGGTCAAGCCGGGCAAGACCGGCGCACGGCTGCCCTCGGTTGCCGCGTCCGTCCCCGGCCAGATCCGCAACGTGGCGGTGGTCGGGCACAGCGGGGTCGGCAAGACCACCCTGGTCGAGCACCTGCTGGTGGCCACCGGCGCGCTGAACCGGGCCGGCTCGGTCGCCGACGGCAACACCGTCTCCGACGCCGACCCGGTCGAGGTGGCCCAGCAGCGGTCGGTGTTCCTCTCGGTCTGCCCGACCCGGTACGCCGACACCGTCCTCTACCTGCTCGACACGCCCGGCTTCGTGGACTTCGTGGGCGAGCTGCGGGCCGGCCTGCGGGCAGCCGACGCGGCGCTGTTCGTGGTCTCGGCGGCCGAGGACCTGGACCAGACCACGCTGGCGCTCTGGGAGGAGTGCGCCGCGCTGGGCACGCCGCGGGCGGTGGTGGTGAACCGGCTGGACGTGCCCCGGGCCGACCTGGCACACACCCTGGCGGTCTGCCGGGAGGCGTTCGGCGGGGTGGACGGCAACGCGGTGCTGCCGCTGTACCTGCCGACCGGCGACCACACCGCCCTGGTGGACCTGCTCGGCACCGGGGAGGACGCGCTGGACGCCGAGCAGCGGGCCGCCCGGACCGCCCTGATCGAGGCGGTGATCGCCGAGAGCGAGGACGAGTCGCTGCTGGAGGATTACCTCGCCGGCGAGGTACTCGACCCAGCCAAGCTGGCGGCCGACCTGCACACCGCGGTCGGCCGCGGTCATTTCCACCCCATGGTGCCGGTCTGCGCGCAGACCGACCTGGGCCTGACCGAGCTGCTGGACCTGATCGTGCGCGGTTTCCCGACGCCGGCCGAACGGCCGCTGCCGCAGGCCTGGACACCGGTCGGCGCGCCGGGTCCGGAGCTGGCCTGCGACCCGGCCGGCCCGCTGGCCGCCGAGGTGGTGCGCACCTGGGTCGACCCGTACCTGGGCCGGCTGTCGCTGGCCCGGATCTTCTCCGGCACCATCACCGCGGACACCGCCCTGCACACCTCCGGTCACGGCGGGGCCGAGCGCGGCCACCCCGACCACGACGACGACGAGAAGGCGGCCATCCTGCTGGACGCCGGGCTGAACCCGATCGACCGGGCGATCGCCGGCGAGCTGTGCGTGATCGCCCGGCTGGCCAGCGCCGAGACCGGGGACGCGATCTCCGCCCAGAGCCTGCCGCTGGCCATCCTGCCGTGGCAGCTGCCCGACCCGCAGCTGCCGGTCGCCGTCCGGGCGGCCACCCGCAACGACGAGGACGGCCTGGCCAAGGCGCTCGGCCGGCTGGCCGCCGCCGACCCGACCCTGCGGATCGAGCGCAACACCGACACCGGCCAGCTGGTGCTCTGGTGCCTCGGCGAGGCGCACGCCGAGGTGGTGCTGTCCCGGCTGCGCGCGGCCGCCGCGATCGAGCTGGAACCGGTCCGGGTCCGGCTGCTGGCCACCTTCACCCGGAGTGCCCCCGGCCACGGCCGGCTGGTCAAGCAGTCCGGCGGCCACGGCCAGTACGCCGTGTGCGACATCGAGGTGAACCCGCTGCCGCGCGGTTCCGGCGTCGAGTTCCTCGACAAGGTGGTCGGTGGCGCGGTGCCCAGCAACTACATCGGCTCGGTGGAGAAGGGGGTGCGGCACCAGCTGGCGCAGGGCATCCAGCCGGTCGTCCCGGTCACCGACGTGCAGGTCACCCTGCTCGACGGCAAGGCGCACAGCGTCGACTCCTCCGACGCGGCGTTCCAGACCGCCGGCTCGCTGGCGGTCAAGGACGCGGCCGGCAAGGGCGGCGTGCAACTGCTGGAGCCGGTCGACGCGGTGGCCATCACGGTGACCGAGGAGCAGATCGGCACCGTGCTCTCGGACCTGTCCGGCCGGCGCGGCCGGGTCACCGGCACCGAGTCGGTGGACTCGGACCGGCCGGGCAGCCGCTGCGTGATCCGGGCCGAGATCCCGGCGCTCGAGTTGCTGCGGTACGCCGCCGCGCTGCGCTCGATGACCGGCGGCGTGGGCAGCTTCACCCGGCACTACCTGCGGCACGAGCCGGCACCGGCCGCGGTGGCGGCGGCGCTGCTCGGTTGAACCGGTTCTGGGTAGGTTCGAAGGGAGCCTGTCTAAACCTGGCGAGGCCTGGCATCGGCGCGCAGTCGGCGACGGTGCCCTGATCCGAACGAGGAGCAGATGTGAACAGCCACACATCCGATGTCAGCGGCACGGTGCAGGGCGTGGCGGAATCTGCCCGGGCCGCTGTCGGCAACGCGGTGAGCAACGGCACGGACCGCGCCGTGGCCGGCAGCCGGCGAGCTCGCCGCCGGGCGCAGGCGCAGGCCGAACGGCTGCGCAAGCGCACTGAGCACGACCTGCACGCCCGTCGCCGGCAGGCCCGCAGGCAGGCCCGGCGGGTACACGGCAAGACGCTGGACGCTCGGGAGAGGGCGGCCGGCACGGCGGGTGACCTGCGCGGCAAGGCACTCGACACGACCGCCGACCTGCGCGGCAAGGCACTCGACACGACCGCCGACCTGCGCGGCAAGGCACTCGACACCGCGGTCGACCTGCGCGGCAAGGCGGCCAGCACCGCCGTGGACGTCCGGGGCAAGGCGCTGGAGAGCACCGCGGAACTGCGCGGCAAGGCGCTGGAGAGCACCGCGGAACTGCGCGGCAAGGCGGCCAAGCGGGCGGCCAAGGCGGCCGAGCAGGCCCGCCGGCAGGCGGTCGAGGTGCGCGGCGACGCCGGCCGCCGTGCGTCGAAGGCCGCCGAACGGGCGCAGCGGCAGGCCCGGGTGGCCGCCGCCGAGGTGCGCGGTCGGGCCGCCGGGGCGGTCGACGACGTGCGCTACCAGGTAGCCGACGCGCTGGTGCAGGCCGGCGAGCAGGTACGGCCGCACAAGCGCAGCAGCCGGGGCCGGACGTTCGCGCTGGCGCTGCTGCTCGGCGGCATCGCCGCGCTGGCCGCCCGCAGCGCGAGCGTGCTACGCCAGCAGCAGACGGCTCCGGAGCCGATCCTGCCGGCGTCGTCCAAGCCGGCATCGTCCGAGCCGGCATCGTCCGAGCCGGCTGTCGCCGGCGAGGAACCGCAACCGGCCGAGCAACCCGGTGCGGAGCTGCCGAACTCGCGTTAGCGGCCGTCCGCCGGCCACGCCTCGGCGAGCATCGCCCGGGTGTCTGCCAGCAACTGCGGCAGCACCCGGGTGGTGCCCACCACCGGCATGAAGTTCATGTCGCCGATCCAGCGCGGCACCACGTGCTGGTGCAGGTGGGCGGCGATGCCGGCGCCCCCGGCATCGCCCTGGTTCACGCCGAGGTTGAAGCCGTTCGGCCCGGCCACCGCGCGCAGCGTGGCCATCGCCCGCTGCACGAACCAGGTCAGCTCGGCGGACTCCGGTTCGGTCAGCTCGGTGAAATCGGCGAAGTGCCGGTACGGCACCACCATCAGGTGGCCCGGGTTGTACGGGTAGAGGTTGAGCACCGCGAAGACGTGCTCGCCGCGCGCCACCACCAGCCCGTCCTGGTCCGACCGGCTCGGGATCTCGCAGAACGGGCAGTGGTGCTCGGCGCTGGACGCGGGCTTGTTCTCCCCGCCGATGTACACCATCCGGTGCGGCGTCCAGAGCCGCTGGAAGGCGTCGGGGGTGCCGGCGAACTCGAAGGCTGCCGGCACCTCCACCTGGTCGGTCACGGCGTTTCTTCGACGAGGGGCTGCCCGGCCGGCTCGAAATCGGCCGCAGTCGGCGACGTGTTGCGCCGGGCGGCCACGAAACCGGCGATGTGCTCGACCGCCTGGTCCACCGGAACCCCGTTGAGCTGGCTGCCATCCAGGAACCGGAAGCTGACCGCGTCGTGTTCCGCGTCCTGGCCACCGGCGATCAGCATGAACGGCACCTTCTGCTGCTGGGCGGTGCGGATCTTCTTCTGCATCCGGTCGCTGCTCGCGTCCACCTCGATGCGCAGGCCGCGCTGCCTGAGCTTCGCCGCGACGCCGTCGAGGTAGCCGACCTGGTCCTCCGTGATCGGGATGCCGGCCACCTGCACCGGGGCCAGCCAGGCCGGGAAGGCACCGGCGTAGTGCTCGGTCAACACCCCGATGAACCGCTCGATGGAACCGAACTTGGCCGAGTGGATCATCACCGGGCGCTGCCGGGTGCCGTCCGCCGCCTGGTATTCCAGGCCGAACCGGCCGGGCTGGTTGAAGTCCAGCTGGACCGTCGACATCTGCCAGGTGCGGCCGATCGCGTCGCGGGCCTGCACCGAGATCTTCGGTCCGTAATAGGCCGCGCCGCCCGGGTCCGGTACCAGCTCGAGCCCCGAATCGATCGCGACCCGTTCCAGCGTCCGGGTGGCGACCTCCCACTCCTCGTCGCTGCCGATGAACTTGTCCGAGTTCGGATCGCGGGTCGAGAGCTCGAGATAGAAGTCGTCCAGGCCGAAGTCACGCAGCAGGCCGAGCAGGAACTGGAGGAGCTTCGCGATCTCCTCCGGCGCCTGCTCGGGGGTGCAGTAACTGTGCGAGTCGTCCATGGTGAGCCCGCGCACCCGGGTCAGGCCGTGCACCACACCGGACTTCTCGAACCGGTAGACGCTGCCGAGTTCGAACAGGCGCAGCGGCAACTCCCGGTACGACCGCCCCCGCGAACGGTAGATCAGGTTGTGCATCGGGCAGTTCATCGCCTTCAGCCGGTACTCGCTGTTGTCGAGCTCCATCGGCGGGAACATCGTGTCGGAGTAGTACGGCAGGTGGCCAGAGGTGTGGAACAGCCCGTCCTTGCTGATGTGCGGGGTGGCGACGAAGTCGAAGCCCTCGTCGAGATGCCGCTGCCGGACGTAGTCCTCCATCTGCTTGCGCAGGATGCCGCCCTTGGGGTGGAACACCGCAAGGCCGGAGCCGAGCTCGTCCGGGAAGCTGAACAAGTCGAGTTCGGCGCCGAGCTTGCGGTGGTCCCGCTTGGCCGCCTCGTCGAGCCGGTTCAGGTAGGCCTTCAGATCGTCCTTGGTGGCCCAGGCGGTGCCGTAGATCCGTTGCAACTGCGGGTTCTTCTCGCTGCCGCGCCAGTAGGCAGCGGCCGAGCGCATCAGCTTGAACGCCGGGATCCGCCGGGTGGTCGGCAGGTGCGGGCCGCGGCACAGGTCGGTCCAGACCAGCTCGCCGTCCTTCCTGAGGTTGTCGTACATGGTCAGCGAGCCGCCGCCGACCTGCGACGCCTCCTCGGCGTCCAGTTCGGTGGGCGTGTCGTTGCCGCCGCCCTTCAGCCCGATCAGCTCGAGCTTGAACTTCTCGTGCGCGAGCTCGGCCCGGGCGTCGTCGTCGGCGATCTCCCGACGGCAGAACCGCTGCCCGGCCTTGACTATCTCGGCCATCTTCTTCTCGATGGCGGTCAGGTCCTCCGGGGTGAACGGCCGGGCCGGCAGGAAGTCGTAGTAGAAGCCGTCCTTGATCGGCGGCCCGATGCCGAGCAGCGTGTCCGGGAACAGCTGCTGCACTGCCTGGGCCAGCACGTGCGCGGTCGAGTGCCGCAGCACCGCCAGGCCGTCCGGCGAGTCCATCGGCACCGGCTCGACCTGGTCTTCGGCCACGAACGGCACATCCAGGTCGCGGAGCTGGCCGGCCGAGTCGCGGACCACTGCCGCGCCGGACGGGCCGGTCAGCTCGACCCCGGCCGCCTCCAGGGCGGTCCGCGGAGTGGTGCCGGCGGCCACCGTGACCTGCGGCCGGGCGACCGGCTGGGCGGTGGGCTGCGACACGACGCTGGACACGAAGCGCTCCTGGAGTGATCGGCGGAATGCGGGCAGTTACCAGCACTCACGATGATGCTAGTGCGCTGCCGCCGCCGCCCCGCAGCGATATCTCGGGCGGCGGCGGGACGGGCCGGCAGCCCGTTCCGCCGCTCCCCGACCGCCGAACGCTACCGGGCGATCCGGGCGCTGACCGGCGCCTGCTGCCGCGGGAACACCGGCATCAGCACCCGCCGCGAGGTGGCGTTCAGGATGCCCGCCATCGAGGTGTACCAGGCGATCACCGCGGTGATCACGCCCAGGTAGCCGCCGACCTTGGTCAGCCCGGTGGTGGTCGTGTACTTGCCGAGGAACAGGAAGAGGAAGGTCAGCGCCAGGAAGGCGAACACCGCCATGATGGCGCCGTTGGTGCGGATCGAGCAGACGAACATGTAGGTGGTGAAGATCGTCCAGCCGAGCAGGTAGAAGCCCACCCCGTGGGCGGCGTCGTGCGCGCTGGCCTTGGTCAGGTCGGTGTGCCCGGCCAGGTACCAGAACGACAGCCAGAACGCGCCGAAGCTGGTGAAGGCCACCGCGCCGAAGGTGTTGCCCTTGACGAACTCCCACATGCCGGCGAGCAGCTGGGCCAAGCCGCCGTAGAACAGCGCCAGGCCGAGCACCACCGGCTCGACAGTGCCGTTCAGCCAGCCGGCGTTCACGCTGGACAGGAAGAAGGTGGTCATCGCGAAGGCGGCCAGGCCGAGCGGGCCCGGGTCGGCGAACGCGGCTCCGAACGCTGGTGTTGCGGTGGTGACATCGGGCGTTGCCATCTCCACGCTCCTCTTAGCCAGCCCTGGCGGCCCCTCGGTCGTCGGGGCGGGAATTCCGGCGCGGGCGGGCGGCGCGGGTCCGGTCCGGACCGAGCCGTTCGAGATGCCACGCCGGGCGGCCGGGTTCGGCCGCAGCTCGGGTCAGGCGCGCCGGACCGGCGCCGCCGGCAGCACTGGCGCCGGCGGCGGGCACCGCGAACCGCGGGCACGCCTGCACGATCTCAAAGCGTACGACCAACCGCTCCGATCGACCCATATCAACGTGCGAATAGTTACCCGGACCGGTGCTGCCAGATCGCCGCCACCGCTCGGTATTACGGTGGCTAACGACGTCCCACAGCAGCGACGACCCTGGAGTGCGCAGATGGCGATAGCAACGACGAACCCGGCCACCGGTCAGGTGGAGCAGACCTTCTCAGCGCTCACCGACGCCGAGGTCGACGCCCGGCTCGCGGCCGCGGCCGAGGCGTTCGCGACGCTGCGCCGGACCAGCTTCGCCGAGCGGGCCGGCTGGATGCGGGCGGCCGCCGACATCCTGGACGCCGAGCAGGACGCGATCGGCGCGATGATGACCACCGAGATGGGCAAGACGCTGGCCGCGGCCAAGGCCGAGACGGTCAAGTGCGCCAAGGCCTGCCGGTTCTACGCCGACAACGCCGAGCGGTTCCTCGCCGACGAGCCGGTCGAGCCGGCGGCGGTGAACGCGACCCAGGCCTACGCCCGGTACCAGCCGCTGGGCCCGGTGCTGGCGATCATGCCGTGGAACTTCCCGCTGTGGCAGGCGATGCGGTTCGCCGCCCCGGCGCTGATGGCCGGCAACGTGGGACTGCTCAAGCACGCCTCGAACGTCCCGCAGACTGCGCTGTTCATGCAGGAGCTGTTCGAGCGGGCGGGCTTCCCGGCGGGCTCCTTCCAGACCCTGCTGATCGGCTCCGACCAGGTGGAGCGGGTGCTGGCCGACCAGCGGGTGGCCGCCGCGACCCTGACCGGCAGCGAGGGGGCCGGCCGCTCGGTGGCCGAGATCGCCGGCCGCAACCTGAAGAAGACCGTGCTGGAGCTCGGCGGCAGCGACGCGTTCGTGGTGATGCCGTCGGCCGACATCGAGCGGGCGGCCAAGGTGGCGACCACCGCGCGCTGCCAGAACAACGGCCAGTCGTGCATCGCGGCCAAGCGGTTCATCGTGCACACCGACGTCTACGACGCCTTCGCCGAGGCGTTCACCAAGCAGATGTCGTCGCTGGTGATCGGCGACCCGATGGACGAGAACACCGACATCGGCCCGCTGGCCACCGAACAGGGTCGGGAGGACGTGGCCGAGCAGGTCGCCGACGCGGTCAGCAAGGGCGCCCGGGTGCTCTGCGGCGGTGAGCGGATCGACCGGCCGGGCTGGTGGTACCCGCCGACCGTGGTGGCCGACCTGACGCCGGAGATGGCGATGTACGCCGAGGAGGTGTTCGGCCCGGTCGCCGGCCTCTACCGGGTCTCGTCCTACGACGAGGCGGTGGCGCTGGCCAACAGCACCGACTTCGGGCTGGGCTCCAACGCCTGGACCAACGACGAGGCGGAGCAGGCGGCGTTCATCGCCGACCTGGAGGCCGGCGCGGTGTTCATCAACGGCATGACCACCTCGTTCAACGAGCTGCCCTTCGGCGGCGTGAAGAACTCCGGCTACGGCCGGGAGCTGTCCGCGCACGGCATCCGGGAGTTCTGCAACCTGAAGGCGGTCTGGGTCGGCGAGGGAGACGCCGTGCGAGCTGGCCAGCACGCCGAATAGCTCGTACGGCTGGCCAGCACTGGTCGGTCAGTCGCCCGGCTGGTCGGGATAGCAGGCCACCTCGGTGGCCTTGACGCTCAGCCACACCCCGGTGCCCTCGCCGAGCGACAGCTCGGCGAGGGCGGCCGGGGTGATGTCCACCAGGGCGCTCGGGGCGCCGTCCACCCGCACCCGCACCCGGTCGACCAGCGGCTCCAGGCCGGCCACCCGGCCGGGCCAGACGTTGCGGGCGCTCATCCCGGCCGGCCGGGCGGCGTGCAGGACGATGGCGCTCGGCGGCACGGTCACCAGCATCCGCCTGCCGGCATCGACCGGCTGCTCGACCGGCAGGCCGACCAGGCTGCCGCCGCCGTCCAGCCGCACCTCGGTCGGATCGGCGCCGGCCACCGCGCGTCCGGGATAGAGGTTCAGCCCGACCAGCCGGGCGACGTACTGGGTGGCCGGCCGGCGCGCCACTTCGGCGGCGGGCGCGTCCTGCACCACCCGGCCCTGCTCCAGCACCAGCAGCCGGTCGGCGAGCACCAGCGCCTCCAGCGGGTCGTGGCTGACCAGCAGCGTCGGACCGGTGAAGCCGGCCAGCTGCCGGGACAGCTCGGTGCGCACCTGCAACCGGGTGTGCACGTCCAGCGCGGCCATCGGCTCGTCCAGCAGCAGCAGCGCGGGCTCCGCGGCCAGCGCCCGGGCCAGCGCCACCCGCTGTGCCTGGCCACCGGACAGCTGGGCCGGTTTCTGCCCGGCCAGCTCGGTGAGGCCGAACCGGTCCAGCCAGCCGTCCGCGGCCAGCCGGGCGGCCCGGCTGGGCAGCCCTCGCGACCGGCCGGCGAAGGCGACGTTGTCGCGCACCGTCAGGTGCGGGAACAGCCGGTAGTTCTGGAACACCAACCCGACCGGGCGCCGCTCCGGCGGCTGGAACTCCCCCGTCGCCGGTTCGTCCAGCGGCCGGCCGGCCAGCTCGATCCGGCCGGTGGCCAGCCCGGCCAGCCCGGCCAGGGTGCGCAGCAGGGTGCTCTTGCCAGCCCCGTTCGGCCCGAGCACGCCCAGCACCTCGCCGCCGGCCAGCGAGAAGCCGGCCCGCAGCGTGAAACTCCCCCGCCGGACCGTCCCGTCGAACCGCAAACCGTCGAACCGCTGGCCGTCGAACCGCTGGCCGTTGAACCGTTGGCCGTCCGGCCGCGGCCCGGTCACCGCAAGCCGCCCGGTCGCAGCCACTGGTCGCGCAGCGCGGCCAGCACGAGCACCGCCACCAACAACAGCACCAGGCTGAGCGCGACGGCCGGTTCCGGATCGGTCTGCAGCGCGTTGTAGACGGCCAGCGGCATCGTCTGGGTGGTGCCGGGAAAGCTGCCGGCGAAGGTGATGGTGGCACCGAACTCGCCCAGCGCCCGGGCCCAGCACAGCACCGCGCCGGCCAGCACCGACGGCCCGATCAGCGGCAGGGTGACCCGGCGGAACACCTGCGCCCGGTTCGCGCCGAGGGTCGCGGCCGCCTCCTCGAGCTCCCGGTCGGCCGACCGGATCGCGCCCTCGACGGTCACCACCAGGAACGGCATCGCGACGAAGGTCTCGGCCACCACCACACCGCCGGTGGTGAACGGCAGCGAGTAGCCGAAGGCGGCGTAGCCGTACCGGCCGAACACCCCGTTGCGACCGAGCGCCAGCAGCAGCGCCAGCCCGCCGACCACCGGCGGCAGCACCAGCGGCAGCAGCACCACCGACCGCAGCAGCGCGATGCCGGGCAGCCGCACCCGGGCCAGCACCCAGGCCAGCGGCACCCCGAGCAGCAGGGACAGTCCGGTCGCCGCGGTGGCACATTCCAGCGACAGCCGCAGCGCGGTCAGCCCGGAGGTGCTGGCGAGCAACCGGCCGAGCCCGCGCCACGGCGTCCGGATCAACAGCGCCAGCAACGGCAACAGCAGGAAGGCGAAACCGACAGCGGCCGGCACCGCCAGCACCGCCGGCACCCGCTGCGGCCGGTCCATCTCGGTCAGGGCTTCTCGAACCCGTCCGCGCTGAGCACCGCCTGGCCGGCCGGCGACAGCACGTAGCGGACGAACGCCGCCGCGGCGCTCGGGTTCGGTGCTCTGGTCAGGGCCGCGATCGGGTACTCGGTGGAGGCGTTGACCGGGTCCGGGATCGGAATGCCGGTCACCTTGCGGCCCGCTGCCCGGACGTCCGTCACGTACACCAGGCCGGCATCCACCTCGTCGGTCTCGACCTTGGTCAGGGTGGCCTTGACGTCGGCCTCCTCGGTGACCGGCCGGACGGTGAGGCGGGCATTGCGAAACACCTGCGCGGCGGTGGCGCCGCACGGCACCTGGACCTGGCAGAGCGCCACCTTGACGCCAGGCCGGGCCAGGTCGGAGAGCTGGCGGATGCCGGCCGGATTCCTCGGCGGCACCGCAATCTGCAGGACGTTCTTGACGAAGTCGGTGCTGCTCCCGGCACCGCCAGCGGTGATCACCTGCTGCATGTTCTTCTCCGCGGCCGAGGCGAACACGTCGGCCGGCGCGCCGGCGTTGACCTGCTGGGCCAGCGCCGAGCTGGCGCCGAAGCTCAGCTTCACGGTGACGCCGGGGTGCGCCGCCTCGAACTGCTTGGCCAGGCGGCCGAACGCCTCGGTCAGCGAGGCGGCGGCCAGCACGGTGACCGTGCCGTGCACCGACGCGCCGCCGGCGGCATCCTTGGCGCCGGGCGAGCAGCCGGCAACCGCCAGCAGGACGGCCAGCAGGCCGATTGCCGACGTCCTCACTGTGCCGGCACCTCGATCACCACGTTCGTCGCCTTGACGCTGGCGATCGCCAGGCTGCCGGGTTCGAGCGCGAGCTCGTCGGCTGCCTCCCGGCTCATCAGCGAGACGATCCGGAACGGGCCGGCCTGCAGCTCGACCTGGGCCATCACGGTGTCCCGGAGCACCCGGGTGACCAAGCCGACCAGCTGGTTGCGCGCCGAGGCGCCGCCGATCGTGCCGACCTCGGGACGGTCGGCCGCCTCGGCCTGGGTGCGGGCGAACTCGGCCAGCGCGGCGCCGTCGATGGTCAACCGGCCCTGCTCGGTGCCGGCCGGCAACCGGCCGGCGTCCGCCCACCGCCGGATGGTGTCGTCGCTGACGCCGAGCAGCTGGGCGGCTTCCCGGATGCGATAGCTGGGCACATCCGAGATGCTAGCCGCATCAGCGGTGAATTAGGTTCTCGATCCCCGCAACTGCGGGGGTAGGTCGACGGTTGAGCCGCAACAGTTGGAGCGACCGGTCAGCACGAGCTCGATCAGGTCGCGCAGCTGGTCACGGTCGGGCAGGCTCCGGTGGGTGAAGGCGGCCGCGACGATCGGCGACACCAGCAGCTGACCGATCCAGTCCAGGTCGGCGTCCGGTTTGATCAACCCCTCGGCGACCGCCCGCTGCAACACGCCCTGCATCACCCGCTGCCGCGGCGCGAGCAACCGGTCCCGGAACTCCCGGTACAGCGCCGGCTGTTCGTGCCCCTCGGCGGACAGCCGGTGCATCAGCCTGCCGTGCGGGCCACTGGTCCACTGCTCGCGGACCCGTTCCAGCAGGATCAGCAGATCCTCCCGGACGTCCTCGCCGCGGGGAACGGCGGTCGGCCCGCTGAGCCGGGCCATCACGCCGAAGACCAGCTCCTCCTTGCTGCCCCAGCGCCGGTACACGGTGGTCTTGGCGACGCCGGCCCGGGCGGCGACGGCCTCCACGGTCAGGCCCCGGTAACCGAACTCGGCGACCAGCTCGACCGTCGCGTCGATGATGGCCTGGTCTGCGTGTTCGCTGCGCGGACGACCCTGCCGGCGGGCGGTGACGGTCACCGGCCGGCCCCGGCGACCCGGTGCGGAGATGGGTCGGGCCAGCCGAGCACGCTGTTCCACTCCTCCGCGTCTAACACGTTATGACTGATCGGCCGGATGGGTCCCGGCGCGAGGGGCGCGGGCCGCCGATCTTCCTCGGTACCGGTTCGCGAGCGTAGTCCACCGGTCACTCTGAGCTATCAGGCCGGCGGTCAATCGAACAGCAGCACCGACAGCTCGTCGCCGGCGCGTATCTCGACGCCGTCCGGCACCACCGCCAGCGCGGTCGCGTCGGCACTGGCCGCGAGCTGGTGCGAGTCCTGTCCGGTGACCGGCCGGGCGTGCAACCGGCCGTCCGGCCCGAACTCGGTGGAGGCGCGCAGGTAGCCGGTCCGGCCGTCGTGCCGGGCCCGGCCGAAGCCGCCGGCGGCGATCGCCGGCACCGGCCGTGGAAACGGCTGCGGATAGCCCATCAGGTGCCGCAACGCCGGGGCGGCCAGCAACTGGAAGCTGACCAGCGCCGAGACCGGGTTGCCGGGCAGCCCGATCAGCAGGGTGGGACCGTCCAGCACGCCGAACGCGAACGGCTTGGCCGGCCGGATCGCGACCTGCAACGCGGTCAACCGGCCGAGTCGGTCGAGCACCGCCTTGACCGGATCGGCATCGCCCATCGAGACCCCGCCGCAGGTCAGGATCACGTCGCACAGCCCGATCACCTCGGCCAGCCGGGACTGCAGCGCCGGCACGTCGTCCCGGGCGATGCCGAGGTCGACCGGCTCGCAGTGCGCCTGCCGCACCAGGGCCAGCAGCATCGCCCGGTTCGACTCGTAGATCTGGCCCGGACCCAGCTCGCCGGCGGCGATCAGCTCGTCGCCGGTCACCAGCACCCCGACCCGGGGACGGCGGAACACCGGCACCCGCTGCCGGCCGACGCTGCCGAGCACCCCGAGGTGCGCCGGCCGCAGCACGGTGCCGGCCGCCAGCACCAGCTCGTCGCGGGCCACATCGCTGCCAGCCCGGCGCACCCCCGCACCGGCCGGCGCGGCGGCCGACAACCGGACCCGCCGGCCGCCGTCCACCGGCTCGGACCGTTCGACCATCACCACCGCGTCCGCACCGGGCGGCAGCGGCGCGCCGGTCATCACCTTCCACGCCTGACCGGCGGCCACCGGACGGTCCGCGACGGCACCGGCCAGCACCGTGCCCAGCACCGCCAGCTCGACCGGACGGCCCGGCTCGGCGCCGACGACGTCGGCGGCGCGGACCGCGTACCCGTCCACGCTGCTGTTGTCGAACGGCGGCACGTCGGTGCCGGCGGTCACGTCCCGGGCCAGCACGCAGCCGGCCGCATCCGGCACCGGCAGCTCCACCGGCCTCGGCGGCGGGCACGCGGCGAGCAGCAACCGGCGGGCAGCGTCCAGCTCGATCATGCCGGCCACTGTATGCCCCGTCCGACCACCGGACCGGGGTGGTTCGGGGCGCCGGCGGTGGAGTAGAAGTGATCAGGTGGAGCAGCGCGAGATCGGCCGGTTGCGGCGGGACGTTTCGGTGGTGGGACTGGGCACCTGGCAGCTGGGCGCCGACTGGGGCTCGGTGTCGGAGGCCGACGCGCTGGCGGTGCTCGCCGCGGCCGCCGAGCGCGGGGTGACCTTCTTCGACACCGCGGACGTCTACGGCGACGGCCGCAGCGAGCAGCTGATCGGCCGATTCCGCAAGGACAATCCGGGACTCGACCTGATGGTGGCGACCAAGATGGGCCGCCGGGTCGAGCAGCTGCCCGAGCTCTACACGCCGGCGAACTTCCGCGCCTGGACCGACCGGTCGCGCGCCAACCTGGACGTCGACACGCTCGACCTGGTGCAGCTGCACTGCCCGCCGGATGAAGTGTTCGCCAGCGACGAGGTGTTCGACGCCCTCGACACGCTGGTCGCCGAGCAGCGGATCAAGGCGTACGGGGTGAGCGTGGAGACCTGCGCGCAGGCGCTCAGCGCGATCGGCCGGCCGGGCGTGGCCAGCGTGCAGATCATCCTCAACGCGTTCCGGCAGAAGCCGCTCGAGCAGGTGCTGCCGGCCGCCGCCGCGGCCGGGGTGGGCATCATCGCCCGGGTGCCGCTGGCCTCCGGGCTGCTGTCCGGCAAGTACCGCCACGACAACCGGTTCGCCGAGGACGACCACCGCAACTACAACCGCGCCGGCGAGGCGTTCGACGTCGGCGAGACGTTCTCCGGAGTCGACTTCGACACCGGCGTCGAGGCGGCCCGGGAGTTCGCCGGGCTGCTGCCGGCCGGCTTGGCCCCGGCCGCCGCCGCGTTGCGCTGGGTGATCGATCAGCCCGGGGTGAGCACCGTGATCCCGGGCGCCCGCAACGTCGACCAGGCCCGGTCCAACGCCGCGGCGGCCGACCTGCCGGCGCTGCCGGCCGAACTGCTGCGGTCGATCGCGGACCTGTACGACCAGCGGATCCGACCGGATGTCCACCAGCGCTGGTAGCCGCCTCGACCCGCCCGCCCGCTCGCGACTGATCGGCCGGGGTCCGCTGCGCGGGCTGCCGCGCGAGGTCGCGGTGCTGTCGGCGGTGGCGTTCTTCGTGGCCGCCGGCTTCGGCATCGTGGCGCCGGCGATCCCGCTGTTCGCCCGCAGCTTCGGAGTGTCCCGGGCGGCGGCCGGCGCGGTGGTGAGCGCGTTCGCGCTGATGCGGCTGGTCTCGGCGCTGGGGGTCGGCCGGCTGGTGAACCGGATCGGCGAGCGGGTGGTGCTGGCGGCCGGCATCGGCATCGTCGCGGTGAGCAGCGCGCTGGCCGGGTTCGCCTCGGACTACGGGCAGTTGCTGGTGCTGCGCGGGGCCGGCGGCATCGGCTCGGCGATGTTCTCGGTGTCGGCCAACTCGCTGCTGATCGGGGTGACCAGCTCCAGCCAGCGCGGCCGGGCGATCGGCGCGTTCAGCGGCGGCTTCCTGGTCGGCGGCATCGCCGGACCTGGGCTGGGTGGCCTGGTCACCGGCTGGTCGCTGCGGGCGCCGTTCTTCCTCTACGCCGGGACGCTGGCCGCGGCCGGCGCGGTCGGCATCGCGCTGCTACCGCGGCGAGGTGCCGGTGCCGGACGGGTTTCCGGCGGCGAACAGCCGGCGCTGACGGTGCCCCGGGCGCTGCGGCTGCCGGCGTTCCGGGCGGCGGCGTTCGCGAACCTGGCCGACAACTGGGCGTCGCTGGGCGTCCGGGCGGCGATCGTCCCGCTGCTGGTGCTGGAGGTGCTGCACCGGTCCCCGATCTGGACCGGCATCGGGCTGACCGTGTTCACCGCGGGCAACGTGGCCACCCTGCTGCTCGGCAGCCGGCTGACCGACCGCCGCGGCCGGCGTCCGGTCTTGCTGGCCGGCTGCCTGGGCAGTGCGGCCGGCTGCGCGATCCTGGTGGTGACCGGCTCGCTGCCGCTGTTCCTGGTGTCGATGCTGGTGTTCGGCGCCGGCAGCGGCCTGCTCGACGTGGCACCGGGCGCGATGCTCGGCGACGTGGTCGGCGGCCGCGGCGGCACCGTGGTGGCGACGTACCAGATGTCCGGCGACGTCGGCAGCCTGGCCGGCCCGCTGGTGGCCGGCTACCTGGCCGACACCGCCGGCTACCCCTGGGCGTTCGGGCTGACCTCGCTGGTGCTGGTGGCCGCCGCCGGGGTTGGCTACCGGGCGCCGGAGACCCTGGTACGCGAACCCGCCAGCTAGAAGCCGACCACCGCGTGCGGCTGGTACTCCGCCTCGAGCCGGCGGATCTCGTCCTCGGTCAGCCGCAGCTCCACCGCGGCGACCGCGTCGTCGAGCTGGGACGGCTTGGTCACCCCCACGATCGGCGCGCTGACCACCGGATTGGCCAGCACCCAGGCCAGCGCGACCTGCGCCCGCGGCACCCCGCGCTTCTCGGCGACCGCAGTGACCTGCTCGACCACCAGCCGATCCTCCGGCCGGTACAGGGTCTTGCCGAACTCGTCGGTCTGCTGCCGGGCGCTGCCCTCGTCCCAGTCGCGGGTCAGCCGGCCGCGGGCCAGCGGGCTCCACGGGATGACGCCCACCCCCTGATCGGCGCAGAGCGGCAGCATCTCCCGCTCCTCCTCGCGGTAGATCAGGTTGTAGTGGTTCTGCATGGTGACGAAGGGCGTCCAGCCGTTGCGCTCGGCCACCTGCTGGGCCTTCGCGAACTGCCAGGCCCACATCGAGGACGCCCCGATATACCTGGCCTTGCCGGACCGCACCACGTCGTGCAGCGCCTGCATGGTCTCCTCGATCGGCGTCCGCGGATCCCACCGGTGGATCTGGTAGAGGTCCACGTAGTCCACCCCGAGCCGGCGCAGACTGGCGTCGATCTCGGCGAGGATCGCCTTGCGGCTCAAGCCTGCCCCGTTCGGCCCGGGGCGCATCCGGCCGTGCACCTTGGTGGCCAGCACGATCTCGTCCCGGTCGGCGTAGTCGGCCAGCGCCCGTCCGACGATCTGCTCGCTGGTGCCGGCGGAGTAGACGTTGGCGGTGTCGAAGAAGTTGATGCCGGCCTCGATCGCCTGCTTGATCAGCGGCCGGCTGCTCTCCTCGTCCAGCGACCAGCTGTGCTTTCCCTGATCCGGTAAGCCGAAACTCATGCAGCCCAGGCAGATCCGGGAGACGTCCAGACCGGTCGAGCCCAGCTTGGTGTAGTCCATGATCACCATGCTAGGCACGGCTCCCTGCCGGTGTCAGGGTTGCCGGCGTGAGTTGGTCAGCCCAACCCCGCCCGGCGCAGCGCCTCGGCCATCGCCCCGGACGGCGGGGCCGCACTCCCCCGCTGGTCCTTCGGCCTCGGCTTACCGCTCCGGTTCGCCCCGCCCCGGTTCCCGCCGGACGAATCGGCCGACCGGCCGCCGGCCCGGTCGCCCGGCTGGTCGTCCAGCCGCAGGGTCAGCCCTATCCGCTTGCGCGGCACGTCCACCTCGAGCACCTTGACCTTGACGGTGTCGCCGGGCTTGACCACCTCGCGCGGGTCGGCCACGTACTTGTGCGACATCGCCGAGATGTGCACCAGCCCGTCCTGGTGGACGCCGACGTCGACGAACGCGCCGAACGCGGCGACGTTGGTGACGGTGCCTTCCAGCACCATGCCGACCTTCAGGTCGGTGAGCTCCTCGACGCCCTCGGCGAACCGGGCTGTGGTGAACGCCGGCCGCGGGTCCCGGCCGGGCTTGTCCAGCTCGGCGAGGATGTCGGTGACGGTCGGCAGGCCGAACCGGTCGTCCACGAAGTCGGCCGCCCGCAGCGACCGCAACAATGCCGAATTGCCCATCAGTGACCGCACATCCGCCTTCGCGGTGGTGACGATCCGGCGCACCACCGGGTACGCCTCGGGGTGCACGCCGGACGCGTCCAGCGGGTCGTCGCCGCCGGAGATGCGCAGGAAGCCGGCGCTCTGCTGGAACGCCTTCGGCCCGAGGCCGCGCACCTGCTGCAGCTCGGCCCGCGACCGGAAACCGCCGGCGCCGTCCCGATGCGCCACGATGCTGCCGGCCAGCCCTGCTCCGATGCCGGACACCCGGGCCAGCAGCGGCGCGGACGCGGTGTTCAGGTCGACCCCGACCGCGTTCACGCAGTCCTCCACCACCGCGTCCAGCGAGCGGGCCAGCGACAGTTCCGGCAGGTCGTGCTGGTACTGGCCGACGCCGATCGAGCGCGGGTCGATCTTGACCAGTTCGGCCAGCGGGTCCTGCAGCCGCCGGGCGATCGACACCGCGCCGCGCAGCGAGACGTCCAGTTCGGGCAGCTCGGCGGAGGCGTAGGCCGAGGCGGAGTACACCGACGCGCCAGCCTCGGAGACCACCGCCTTGGTGAGCTTCAGCTCCGGCTTGGCGGCGATCAGCTCGGCGGCCAGCTTGTCGGTCTCCCGAGAGGCGGTTCCGTTGCCGATCGCGATCAGCTCGACCCGGTGCTTGGCGGCCAGCCCGGCCAGGGTGGCCAGCGACTCGGCCCAGCGCCGGTGCGGCACGTGCGGGTAGACGGTGGCAGTGTCGACCACCCGGCCGGTGCCGTCCACCACCGCGACCTTGACCCCGGTGCGCAGGCCCGGGTCCAGCCCCATCGTCGGCCGGCCGCCGGCCGGCGCCGCCAGCAGCAGGTCGCGCAGGTTCTCGGCGAACACCTTGACCGCCTGCTCCTCGGCGGCCTGCCGCAGCCGGGCCCGCAGGTCGGCGGCCAGCCGGTCGTAGATCCGGGTGCGCCATGCCCACCGGACCGTGTCGGCCAGCCACTTGTCGGCCGGCCGGCCGGCGTTGGCGATGCCGAACCGGTACGCGATCCGGCTCTCGTAGTCGGACGCGGCGGCGGCCGGGTCGCCGTCCGCGGACGGGTCCAGGGTGAGGGTGAGCACCTCCTCCTTCTCGCCGCGGAACAGCGCCAGGATCCGGTGCGACGGCAGCTTCGGCAGCGGCTCGCTGAAGGCGAAGTAGTCGGCGAACTTGGCGCCGGCCTGCTCCTGACCCTCGCGCACCGCCGAGCTGAGCCGCCCGGTCTGCCAGAACCGCTCGCGCAGCTCGCCGATCAGGTCGGCGTCCTCGGTGTAGCGCTCGATCAGGATCGCCCGGGCGCCGTCCAGCGCGGACTGCGGATCGGGATAGCCCTCGCTCAGGTAGCCGGCCGCCTCGGCCAGCGGCTCGCGGCTCGGGTCGCCGAGCAGCGCGTCGGCCAGCGGCTCCAGGCCTGCCTCCCGGGCCAGCTGCGCCTTGGTGCGCCGCTTCTGCTTGAACGGCAGGTAGATGTCCTCCAGCCGGGCTTTCGAGTCGGCGGCCAGGATCTTGGCTCGCAGCTCGGCGTCGAGCTTGCCCTGCGCCTCGATCGCCTGCAGCACCGCCACCCGCCGTTCGGCCAGCTCCCGCAGGTAGCGCAGCCGCTCCTCCAGGGTGCGCAGCTGGGCGTCGTCCAGGGTGCCGGTGGCCTCCTTGCGGTACCGGGCGATGAACGGGACGCTGGCGCCGCCGTCCAGCAGGTCGATGGCGGCCCGCACCTGGTGCCGGCCGACGCCGAGCTCGGTGGCGATGGCGGCCGCGATCGCCTGCTCCTCGTTCGCGGGTTGGCTGCTGGTCGGCTGGCTGGCGTTCGGTGCTGACACGGGGAACAACCCTAAGGCAGGTTGCCGCCCCGGCGGTCGGCGCCGGCTGCCACACTGGCAGCACCTTGCGGAAAGGACCCCGGCGTGCGCGGTGACCTGCTCGACCTGCTGTTGCTCGTGCTCGCCGTGCTGGCCGGCCTCGGCGGCTTCCGGCGCGGGCTGATCTGCTCGGTCACCTCGTTCCTGGGCTTCGTGGCCGGCGCGCTGATCGGGGTCCGGATCGCGCCGTCGCTGGCCGGCGGCCTGCTGTCCGGGCCGAGCCGGGCGATCGCCGCCGACCCGGCCCTCGGCCAGCGGATCGTCAGCCTGGCGGTGGTGCTGGTGCTGGCCTCGCTCGGCAACTGGGCCGGCCAGTGGGTCGGCCGCCGGCTGCGCACCCTGATCGTCGCCACCCCGCTCGGCCCGGTGGACGGGGTCGGCGGCGCGGTGGTCTCGGTGGTGACGCTGCTCGCCGTGGCCTGGCTGTTCGCTCTCGCGCTGGCCTACGCGCCGGCGCCACCGCTGGCCCGGCAGATCCACCGCAGCGTGGTGCTGCAGGCGATCGACCGGGTGATTCCGAACCAGGGCCAGCAGGTGGTGTCGGCGCTGCTGCGCGAGGTGCAGCAGCACGACCTGCCGGCGGTGTCCGGCCCGTTCGCCACCTTGCTCGCCCCGTCGGTGTCCGCTCCCGACCCGGCCGTGGTGCCGGCCGCCACCCGCGACGTGACCGGCTCGATCCTGAAAGTCACCGGGGACGCCCCGTCGTGCAGCCGCTCGATCGAGGGCACCGGGTTCGTCTACGCCGACCAGCGGGTGGTCACCAACGCCCACGTGGTGGCCGGCGTCCGGTCACCGCGGGTGACGCTGCCCGGCGGTGGGCGGCTGGCCGCCCGGGTGGTGGTCTACGACGCCGACCGGGACATCGCGGTGCTGTACGTCCCGGGGCTGACCCGGCACAGCCTGGCCTTCGCTGGCGCGGCGGCCAGCGGCAGCTCGGCGGTGGTGGCCGGCTATCCGCAGAACGGGCCGTTCACCGCGGTGCCGGCCCGGGTGGCCGCCCGCACCAACGTCCGCGGCCCGAACATCTACCAGAGCCGCACCGTCACCCGGCAGGTGTACACGGTGCGGGGCAAGGTGCGGCCGGGCAACTCCGGCGGCCCGCTGCTCAGCTCGGACGGCCGGGTGTACGGCGTGGTGTTCGCAGCCAGCGTCGACCAGTCCGACGTCGGCTACGTGCTCACCAACGCCGAGATCGCGCCCGACACCAACGCCGGCCGGACCGCGACCAGCGCGGTGAGCACCCAGAGCTGCGACTAGCCACCGGCGCCGGCGGCGAAGCTGGCGATGGTCAGCCAACCGGCGTCCTCGATCAGGGCCGCCGGCAGCCCCAGCGGCAGCCGGCCGCCCAGCGTCCGACCGGCCGCCCAGCGCCGCCAGCGGGTGCCCAGCACCGCCCCCGCCACCGCGCCGGCCACCCCGGCCAGCGCCGGTCCGACCGGCCGGTGCCCTTCCCGGTGGGCCAGCGTGCCGCCGGCCACCGCGCCGGCCAGCAGCCGCGGCACCAGGCCGGACGGAGCCAGCCGGCTCGGCACCTGCGGCAGCTTGTCGCCGACCAGCTCCCCCGCGGTGGCCAGCGCCGCCGCCCGGGCCGTCCAGCGGCTGGTCAGCCAGGAACCGGTGTTCGCGGAAGTGAGGGCCAGCGCGGTCAGGCCAGCGGTCGACCGACCGCCGGTGGCCGCGCCGAGCAGCGCTGAGCGCAGGTAGATCGACATGCCTCCAGCCTAAGGCGACCCCGACCTGGCTGGCTTGCCGGCAAAGCCGACACAGCGGCCGAGAACGCCGAAAAGCTGGCACATCGCAGCGGGACGAGTGAAGATGGCACCGGGCCCGCTCCGGTCCGGACTCGAGCGGGTCAAGGCTTCGGAGGTTGGAATCGACAGCTTCCGAAGCCGCCTCGATCAGCGTTGCCCTCTTCCGTTGGATTAGTATCGGCCGCATCCCACGTCGGCACCTCGGTGGCGGCGAAGCCGTAAGAAGCCACGGCGAACCGGCGGCCTCTGCAGGCTCCGGCGCCCCGGGCCGCGGCCCGAGGAGGGGCCCATGACATCGCCCGCTGAGCTACAGCGGTTACTTGACGAGATGGGTAGCCGGCACCGCCGGCTGCTGGAACTCCTACCGCAGGACGATGACCGGGGTGCCGCCCTTCTCGACGAACTGACCAAGCTGGGCGGGCAGCTGATCGTCGCGGGCGAGGAGCTGCGGATGCAGCAGGAGCGGTTGACGGCTGACCACGATGGACTCGGGCAGCTGGCCGCCAAGCACGACGAGCTGCACTCATCCGTCCACCCGCGCGTGCTCACCGATTCGCGCGGCGTGGTGCTGGAGATGAACCGGGGCGCCCAGCAGCTGATCCGCAAATTCCCGGTGCAGACGGCGGTGCGGCCGATCGCCACCTGGTTCGAGGTAGGCGACCGCCGCGTGGTGCGCGGCATGATGGCCCAGGTCACGGGCCTGCGGCGGCTTAGGGCAGAGGGCCGCGGCGTGCTTCGCCGACCGGACGGCAGCACCGTCACCGTGCAGCTCTCGGTCACGCCGACCATCGAACCGAGCTCGGGGCATCCTCGGCTGCTGTGGGAACTCCTCGAACAACGGAATGCGTCGGAGCCGACCCCGCTTCGACCGGTGAACGGCCAGTCGACCGAGGCGGAGAAGGCCGGATTCGCCCTGGTGGCCGAGCTTGCGAGCCTGGCCGCTGAGCTTGCCGGGTGTCGTGGCGAGGACGAGCTCCTCGAGCTGGTGCTCGGCCGAGTAAGCGACCTGCTGCCACTCACCGCCGCCGCGTCGGTGTTGGTGTTCAGCCGCCACCGGGCGCATACGGTTGCCGCCACGAACCCCGCGGCCCGTAACTGTGATTCGGCCCAGCGGTCCGCGTCGGCCGGACCTGCGTACGTGGCGGTGGCGCAAGGCGAGCCAGTGGCGGTGGCCGAGATCGCCGCCGACAACCGCTGGGCTTCCTGGCGCGACCAGGCCGGAGAGGCCGGGTTGCGCAGTGCGCTGTGCCTACCGCTGTCCACCGACCAGCCGCGGGCGGTGCTCAGCCTCTACAGCCGGCAGCCGGAGGCGTACGGCGACCTTGAGCAGTTCACCGCCGCCGCGCTGGCCCTACACGCCGGTCTGGCGCTCGGCGCCTGCCTGCGGGAGGAGAACCTGCGGGTCGGTATGGCCACCCGGGCGGTGATCGGTGAGGCGATGGGAGTGCTGATGGAGCGCCGCCGGATTCCCCGCGAGGCGGCATTCGGCGAGCTGGTCACCGCCTCCCAGCGGCTGAACGTGAAGCTGCGCGAGGTGGCCGAGTCGGTAGTGACGTCCGGGCAGGAACCAGCGGAGCTCCGGCTGTCATGACTGCAGCCGCCCCACCAGCGGTGCAGGGCGGACCGAACAGCACGTCGACGACCGGTCGCTGCCGGTCGAGCGGTGGCTCCACGCCATACCGTGCCATCGGCCGCCCGTGGTGCTCATAGCTGCCGATGGCACGCTGGATCGATGACGACTGAAGCTCCGACGATCGCACTGCTCGGCACCGGCACCATGGGGTTGCCGGTCGGACGGAACCTGCTCAAGGCCGGCCTGCCGCTGCGGGCCTGGAACCGCAACCCCGACAAGGCCGCGCCGCTCGCCGACGCCGGCGCCACCATCGCCGCCAGCCCCGGCGACGCGGTCTCCGGCGCCGACATCGTGATCACCATGCTGTACGACGCGGACAGCGTCGCCGAGGTGATGACCCAGGCCAAGGACCGGTTTGCGCCGTCCACCACCTGGATCCAGCTGACCACGGTCGGCGTGGCGGGCGCCCAGCAACTGGCCGAACTGGCCGACGAACTGAGCCTGGTCTACGTCGACTCCCCCGTGCTCGGCACCAAGAAGCCGGCCGAGGACGGCGCGCTGGTGGTGCTGGCCGCCGGCCCGGACGAGGCCCGGCCGACCTGCCAGCCGGTGTACGACGCGATCGGCTCGCGGACCATCTGGTTGAACCGGCCGGGCGATGCCAGCAAGCTCAAACTGGTGGCCAACGCCTGGGTGATCGCGGTGATGGAGGGCCTCGCCGAGTCGCTCACGCTGGCCGGCGCGCTCGGCCTGGACCCGGGCCTGTTCTTGGAGGCGGTCAAGGGTGGTGCGATGGACGCGCCGTATGTCCAGCTCAAGGGCAACACCATGATCGCCGGTGACTGGACGCCGTCGTTCGGGCTGAGCAACGCCGACAAGGACGCCAGGCTGATCCTGGCCGCTGCCCAGTCGGCCGGCGTCGACATGGCGATCACCCAGGCCGCGCACGACTACTTCAACCAGGCGATCGACGCCGGCCACGGGGACAAGGACCTATCCGCGATCCTGCTGGCGCACCGCGGCGGCTGAGCCGCGCAATGATCAGCGGCGGCTGAGCCGCGCAATGATCAGCGGCGGCTGAGCCGCGCAATGATCAGCGGCGGCTGAGCCGCGCAATGATCAGCGGCGGCTGAGCCGCGCAATGATCAGCGGCGGCTGAGGCTAGGCCAGGGCGGTGACCAGCGGCGCGGGCAACTCGCGGCGGTGCAGCACGCAGAGCCGCTGGGTGGCCCGGGTCATCGCCACGTACAGGTCGCTGGCGCCCCGCCCGGAGCCGGCCAGGATGGCCGCCGGCTCGACCAGCACCACCGAGTCGAACTCCAGCCCCTTGGCCTGCAGCGGGGTGAGCACGGTCAGCCGGTCGTGCCGGCGGAGCCGGTCGTCGCCGGCCAGCTCGGCGGCGGTGACCGGCTCGGCGATCACTGCCAGCTGGCCGCCGTCGGCCAGCTGGCCGGCGAACTCGGCCCGGGCGTGCTCGGCCAGCCGGTCCGGCAGCGCGCCGTCGAATCGAGCCACCGACAGCGCCGCCGGCACCGACCGGGCCGAGGTGACGGCCGAGGACTGGACCCCGGCCGCGGCCAGCATGGCCGAGGCCGGCCGCATGATCTCGGCCGGCGTCCGGTAGTTGACGGTGAGCTCGGCGAGCTGCCAGCGGTCGCCGAGATACGGCCGCAGCACCGCGTCCCACGAGCTGGCGCCGGCCGCCGACCCGGTCTGGGCGATGTCGCCGACCACCGTCATCGACTTGGACGGGCAGCGCCGCATCAGCAGCCGCCACTGCATCGCCGACAGCTCCTGCGCCTCATCCACCACCACGTGCCCGTACACCCACGACCGGTCGGTGGCCGCCTCGGCCAGCAGCGACCGGCGGCTCTGCTGCGGCCCGTACCGCTCGGCCAGCGTCTCGGCGGTGGTCATCAATGCGGCGTCCGGCGACAGCTCGGCGACCAGGTCGAGCACCTGGCCGGCGTACTCCCGCTCGGCCGCCCGGTCGGCCTCCGCCTGCCGGTCGGCTGCGGCGGGCTCGCTGCCCAGCAGTTCGGCGGCCTCGTCCAGCAGCGCCACGTCGGCCGGTGTCCAGGGCGCCGACCGGTCCCGGTGCAGCGCCCGCCGCTCGGCGTCGGTCAGCTGCGGGGCGGCCGCCCGCAGCCGGGCCGGGTCGGCGTAGAGGTCGCGCAGCAGCTTCTCCGGCGTCAACGGCAGCCAGCACAGGTTGACCTCGCGACGGACGTCCGGCGCGGTGCGCACCGCTTCGATCAGCTCCGACCGGGTGTCGTCGTCCAGCTCGGTGCGCAGCGCCGCGGCGAGCTTGGCGGCCAGCTTGGGCAGCAGCTCGGTGACGAACCGCACCCGGGCCTCGTTGTGCGGCTTGCGGCTGAGCTGGGCCCGGTGCCGGGCAGCGGCCACCTCGGCGGGGGTCAGATCGATCCGGGTGCCCTCGACGGTCAGCGTCACCGGCTTGCGGGGCACCCGCTGGCGGGCCTTCACCGCGTTGCTCAGCACCCGGGCCATCCGGGCGTCACCCTTGACGGCCACCGCCAGGTCGGGCTCGGTCGCCCGGGCGTCCACCCCCGGATACAGCTGGCCGGCGGTGGCCAGCACCACGCCGGTCTCACCGAGGCTCGGCAGCACCTGGGAGATGTAGTCCAGGAACCGGTCGTTCGGGCCGACCACCAGCACCCCGGTACGGGCCAGCCGGTCGCGGTGGGCGTAGAGCAGGTACGCCGCCCGGTGCAGCGCCACCACCGTCTTGCCGGTGCCCGGACCGCCCTGTACCACCAGCACCCCGGCGACGGCGGCCCGGATGACCCGGTCCTGCTCGGCCTGGATGGTCGCCACGATGTCGCGCATCTGGCCGGTCCGCCGGGCGTTCAGCGCCAGCATCAGCGCGTCGTCGGCCGACACCGTCTCGGTCGACCGGCCGGCCGCGGTGAAGGCGGCCAGGTCGAGCACCTCGTCGTGCACCGCGGTGACCGTCCGGCCCCTGGTGGTGAGGTGCCGGCGGCTGATCGCGCCGTCCGGCTCGGCCCGGGTCGCCCGGTAGAACGGGGTGGCCGCCGGCGCCCGCCAGTCGACCAGCAGCCGGCTGCCCGCCGAGTCGGTCAGCCCGATCCGGCCGATGTAGCGCTGGCCGTCGTCGCGCAGGTCCAGCCGGCCGATGCACAGCCGCTCCTCGACCGCGGTCAGCCGGTCCAGGTGGGCCTGCTGCTGGGCCAGCATCGCCTCGCGCTCGACCCGGGCGCCGGGGGTGCCGACGGTGCCGGACCGGCGCAGCGCGGCCAGCGCTGCCGCCGCTTCCACCCGCAGCTCGTCCAGCCGCTGGTAGAGCCCGTCCAGCCGGTGCTGCTCCGCGCGCAGCTCGTCGGCGATCAGGGTCACGGGGAGCAATCTTGCCCTACCCGCGGTCGCCCCCGATCAGCGCGCCCGATGCCTGGTCGGCCCGTTCGCGCTCTCGTTCACGCAGGTCCACCTTGCCCAGCTGGATCACCGAGAGGCCCAGCAGCAGCATCAACCCGACCAAGCCGGCACCGGACCACGGGCCGCGGTGCAGGTGCTCGTCATAGACCATCACCCCGACCACGATCGACAGCAGCGGGTCGACGGTGGCGATCGCCGGCAGGCTGGCGGTGAGCGGGCCGGCCTGGAAGGCCAGCTGGCTGAGCAGCAGGCCCAGCGCTCCCACCACGATCACCGTGTACAGCTGCCAGCTGGTCAGCAGCGCCACCGGGCCGTGCAGCGCGCGGTCGGTCAGCGCCTTCAGCAGGGCGGCGGTGGCCGCGTAGACCACGCCGACCGCGACGCCCATCAGCGCCGCCGCGTCCGCCGCCGGTTTGCGCTGGTGGGCCAGCCACACGCAGGCCAGCGCCAGCACCCCGCCGACCACCGCGGCGATCAGCGCCGGCAGCCGGTCCGGACCGGCCGGGTGCTCACCGGACGGCTGGGTGCCGGCCAGGAACAGGAAGCCGACCAGGCAGCCGGTGAGCACCACCGCCCAGCGGACCTCCTGACCGGTCACCGGCCGGCCCTGCCGGCGGCGCAGCAGCAGCGCGAACAGCAGGCCGGAGATCAGCAACGGTTGCACCACCGCCAGCTGGCCGAGGTGCAGCGCGAGGATCTGCAGGGTGAGGCCGGCCAGGTCGGCGCCGATGCCGGCCAGCCACAGCCGGTGGCTGAGGGTGGCGGCGGCGAACCGGGCCAGCGTGCCGGCTCGCAGCCTCGGCACCTCCGGCATCTCCCGGGCGGACGAGTGCTTGAGGTTCGTCGAGGCGGCAAAGGAGAGCGCCGAGCCCAGACTGAGCCCGACCACCAGCCATGGCACCGCCACCGGCTCTCCCCTTCGTCCCCGCCGGGCTTTGGGAGCAGGGTAGCTCCGGCCGCGCACCGAGCGCCGGTACGCCCCGGCCGCGCTTTCTCAGCTTTCCCCCGGCCGCTTCCTAGCAACCGGCTGAGAGCGCCCGGCAGCGTTCTTCCCGGCGTGCCGGCCGGTTCCGCGTAGCATCCTGCACCGTGCCTGGACACCGCCCGCCAACCCCGGCCCGGTCCGGATGAGGATCGCGCACGTCACCGACGGCTACCTGCCCCGGATGGGCGGCATCGAACGCCAGGTGCAGGGACTCGCGCACGCCCAGCAGACGGCCGGCCACGACGTCCGCATCATCACCTCGGTCGCGCCGGACGACCGTCAGTCCCGGGTGCCGGTCAGCGGGCCGTCCCGATCGAGCGCTCGAGCCGGCTCGATCCAGTACCTGACCAGCTTCGCCGGCCGAGCCGAGGTGCTGTCCGGCGGCTACGACCAGGTGCACGTGCACGCCTCCTGCGCCTCCCCGCTGGCCTGGCTGTCGGCCACCGCGGCCAGCCGGGCCGGCCTGCCGACCGTGATCACCACCCACTCGTTCCTGTCCTGGACCAGCCCGATCTTCCGGGCCGCCGACCTGGCGCTGAACTGGCGCAGTTGGCCGATCACCTGGACCTCGGTGAGCCAGGTGGCCGCCGCCTCGCTGGCCGAGGTGGTGCGGCCCGACGCGCCGATCCAGCTGATCCCGAACGGCGTCACCGCCGAGCTCTGGCGGCCGGACCGGCTGCCGCGCCAGCGCGACCGGGTGGTGCTGGTCAGCGTGCTGCGGCTGGCCACCCGCAAGCGACCGCTGCCGCTGCTGCGGATGCTGCGCGAGATCCGGGCCCAGGTGCCGGCGGAGATCGCGCTCGAGGTGAAGCTGATCGGGGACGGACCGAAGCGCGGCGCCGCCGAGGCGTACCTGCGCCGGCACGGGATGGCCGGCTGGGTGCAGCTGACCGGCCAGCTCAGCCAGCCGGAGATCCGCCGGGTGTACGACGACGCCGACCTCTACCTGTCGGCGGCGACCCTGGAGACGTTCGGCATCGCCGCGCTGGAGGCCCGGTGCGCGGGGCTGCCGGTGATCGGTTTCGGCTGCACCGGGGTGGCGGACTTCATCGGCCACGAGCGCAACGGGCTGCTGGTGGACAGCGACGCCGGGCTGGTCGCGGCGGCCGTCCGGCTGATCCGGTCGCCGGAGCTGCGCCGGCGGCTCACCGCGCACAACCTGGCCACTGACTCCGGCTTCAACTGGGCCGGGGTGCTCGCCGCCTGCGACCGGGCCTACGCCGACGCACACGCCCGGGTCGGCCGGCCGCTGCCGGCGCTGCCGCACGGGGTGTCGGCCCGCCACCGATGAGTTCGCTGGTCTGCCCGTGAGCTCGCTGGTCTGCCTGCACGCGCATCCGGACGATGAGGCGCTGCTGACCGCCGGCACCCTGGCCCGCGCCGTCGCCGAGGGGCACCGGGTCACCCTGGTGGTGGCCACCGATGGCGAGGCGGGGCTGGCCGACACCGGTCCAGGTGGCTTGCTGGCCGCTCGCCGGGTCACCGAGCTGGAACGGTCGGCGGCGGCGCTCGGCGTGCACCGGCTGGTCCGGCTCGGCTATCCGGACTCCGGCATGCAGGGTGAGCACGGCGGTTTCGCCGCGCTGCCGGTGGACGAGCCGGCCGCCCGGCTGGCCGCCCTGCTGGACGAGGAGCGGGCTGACCTGCTGATCGGTTACGACCGGAACGGCGGGTACGGCCACCCGGACCACCGGCAGGTGCACCAGGTGGCCCGGCGGGCCCGGGAACTCGCGGCGGCGCGGCCCCTGCTCCGCGAGGCCACCGTCGACCGGACCCAGCTGGTGCGGGCGCTGCGGCTGCTGGAGGTCTCGCGGTTGGCGCCGGCGGACTTCCGCGCTGACCGGATGCGGCAGGCGTTCGCCGGCCGGCACGAGATCACCCACCGGATCGACGTGCGCGGGTTCCTGGCCGCCAAGCGGGCGGCGATGCGGGCGCACGCCAGCCAGGCCGCCGGCGGTGCGGACACCCGGACGCTGGCCTACTGCCTGCGACTGCCCGGCCCGCTGTTCCGGCTCGCCTTCGGCGTCGAGTGGTTCATCGACCCGGACGCGCCGGCTGGCGGGGCCGTGTCGAGCTCGCTGTTCTGATGCTGGCGGCACCCTGACGGCGGCACCCGGATCATTCCGCCGGCAACCTGGCTCCCGAAGCCACCGCAGGCGCTGAGTCCCGCCAGCTGCCGGGGAAAACCGGCCGCTGACCGGTTTCGGCCAGAGTCCTTGACAACCCGCAGTGGTCACGTAAAGTAAGCGCTGCGGTCGCCCCCACCCTGGCGTCTCCCCCGTGGCATCAGGGTCGGGGCGATTGCATTTTCCCCGGCCCGGTCGCCGGCGACTACAGCATCAAGTCCGGATCGAAACCGAGACTTACCTTTCCAGCCAACGTGAATCCCTGCTCACTCAGCGCGTAGTGCTGACTGGCCGCCAGCACGTCCCGCACCGCCCGCTGCAAAGGATGTTGCCGGTAGACCGCCACCGTCCCGGCCGTTTGATAACAGAGCGTTACCGCCTCCCGAGCCTGTGCCGTGGCGTGCGCCGCAGCCGCCCGAGCCGTCGCCCGGTCCGACGGCGTCGGCGCCGAGCCGGCCAGCGCGACGTCGTGCAGTCGCTGCAGCGCCCCGGAGAGATGGCAGCTGCTCGACTCGATCAGCGCCTGGGCCCGGCCCACCGCCGCCTGCACCGGCTCTCGGTCGGCCAGCCGGACCCCGGTGCCGAAGCGCACCCGGTCGGCCACCGCCACCAGCTCGCTCAGCGCGCGCCGGCCGATGCCGAGCGGCACCGCCGCCAGCAGCGGGTACAGCAGCGATCGCACCGGTATCCGCCACATGCCACCCGCTGGCCACGGGGTGACCGTGGCCAGGTCGATGCAGTGGTCGGCCGGCACCGGCAACGCCTCCGCGAGGTAGTCGATGCTGCCGGTGCCGTCCAACCCGATCGCCTGCCAGGTGGGCAGCATGCACACCTGCCCGGCCGGCATCAGCACCGCCAGCAACCGGCCGGTGTCGTCCGCCTGCGCCGCCCCGATCACCCACTCGCAGTGCCGGATGCCGCTGCCGAAGCTCCACCGGCCGTCGACCAGGTAACCGCCGTCCGGCTGCCGGACGGCCACCCCGCCGGGCATCAACGCCCCGCCGCACTGCACGTCCGGGCTGGCGAAGACCGCCCGGGCGGCGGGTTCGGAGAGCAGCGCGCCGGCGATGTTGCTGGCGATGCCGGTGGCCGCGCACCAGCCGGTGGAGCCGTCCGCGGCGGCCAGCACCTGCACCACCTCGACCACCTCGGCCGGCGTCGCCTCGAAGCCGCCCAGCTCGACCGGCATCCAGAGCCGGAACACCCCGGCCGCCCGCAGCGCCGCCACCACGTCAGCGGGCAGCTCGCCGGCCGCCTCGATCTCGTCGCTCCGGTCGCGCAGCGGGCCGGCCAACTCCCGCACCGCCGTCAGCACCCGGTGCGCTGTCGGCCTTCGATCCGCGGCCATCCGTGGCTCCTCTCGATCAGCGACTGCCGCCCACTGCCGGGCGCCGGCTCAGACCGCCTCCCGGTGCTGCAGCCATTGAAAGGCTAGCCAGCCGACCGGCACCGGCAGCCAGAACGTCGCCAGCCGGAACAGCAACACCGCGCTGACCGCCGCCGCGCCGGGCATGCCGGCGGCGGCTAGGCCGGTGGACAGCGCGATCTCCACCGCGCCGAGCCCGCCCGGCGTCGGTGCGGCGGCCCCGATCGCGGCGCCGGCCAGGTACACCACCGCTACCTGGGAGAACCGGACGTCGCCGCCGAAGGCGTTGACCGAGAACCACAGGGCCGCGATGTAGCAGCCGTTGAGCAGCAGCGCGCCACCGACGCCCTGGGCCAGTTTCACCGGATTGGTGACCAGGTTCAGCAGCCGCGGCATCGCCTCCCGCACCGGCGGCATCACCCGCTGCAGCGCCCACCGCCGGGCCGGCGGCACCGCCAGCGCCAGCGCGGCCAGCGCGACCAGCGCGCCGATCGCGCCGAACGCCCACCCGGGAATCGGCAGGCTGTGCCGGGCCGACGCGCCGGTCGCGGCGGCGAAGGCGATCAGCAGCAGCACGTGCGAGGCGGCGTTCACCACCTGCGACAGGCCGACGCTGGTGGCCGCTCCGGTCATGCTCACCCGGGCCCGGCGCAGGTAGCGGATGTTGATCGCCAGGCCGCCGACCGCAGGCGGCGTGACGAAGCCGGTGAACGCCGCGGCGACCTGCACCAGCGTGGTGCGGGCGAACGACAACCGCTCGCGGACGTACCCGGTGAGCGAGAGCGCGGCGGCCAGGTAGCTGGCGATCGAGGCCGCCAGCACCAGCGGCACCCAGCGGAACCGGGCGGTGCTCAGCACGGTGCTGATGTGCACCGAGCTGAGCTGGCCGACGATCAGGTAGCCGGCGACCAGCACCGCGGCGATCGAGACGATGGTGCGCGGGCGGACCCGCTCGACCCGGACCGGCTCCAGGTTGGCGCCGCCGCCCGGTGCCTGCACCGCGTCCCGCAGCTCCTCGATCAGCTGTCCGTCCGTGCGCAGCGCCTCGCGGGTCTCCCGGCTCAGCGCGATCGGCTGCAGCAGCGGGACGGTGCCGGCCAGCTCGTCCGGGCTGAGCATTCGTCGGGCGCTGGCGACCGCCGCCGGCACACCGGCCAGCTCGGCGGTGGTGACCAGCAGCTGTACCCGGTCCAGCGCCATCCGCAGCTCGGTGGCGAAGACCGTCCCGTCCTCCGGCACCGGTAGCAGCAGCTGGCCGTCCGGCTGCCGCCGGATGCTGTGGGGAGTCAGCCCGCGGTGAGTGATCCCGTTGCGGTGCAACCGATTCGTCAGTTCCCAGAGGGCGTCCAGCTGGGCCGCCGACGGCGCGGTCAGCGGGTTCCCGGACCGGTGTTCGTAGACCAGCGCGATCGCGTCCGGGCCGCACCGGACGCCGGCCAGCAGCGCCGGGATCGGCACCTCGGTGCGGGCCACCGCCAGCGCCAGCAGCGAGCGGTGCTCGGCCACCCGCTCCAGTGACAGCGCAGGCGCCGGCGCGATCTCCTTGCGGATGCGGATCAGCCGGTAGACGTTGTAGATGGCGCCGGAGGCAATCAGCTCCCGGTCCAGCACCTGGACGTCCAGCTGGCCGCCGGTCGCGGTGGTCGCCAGGTAGTCGCGGCGGGTGTCCCGGCCGGACGGCACCCGCTCGAACCGGCTCAGCACGATGCCGCGTTCGGCCAGCGCCGCCACCAGCTGCCGGGCGTCCGGCCGGTTGCTGGCCCGGCCGGCCGCGTACCGCACCGCCACGCCGACCGCGCCGCCGATCACCAGGCTGAGCGCCAGCGACATCAACGACGCCTGGGTGGCGGTGAACACCGAGAGCACGTAGAGCGCGGTGACCCCGACCAGCAGGCCGCTCCAGAGCGGCTCGCTGGCCACGCCGGCCACCGCCGCGAAGGCCAGCAGCGCCGCCAGGTAGGTGTCGAACGGCCGGACCGCACCGTGCGCGCCGACCCGGGTCAGCGACTCGTACAGCTGGCTGTCCGGATAGTGCCCGACGATCAGGTCGGCCAGTTCGATGATGCCGATCGCCAGCACGCCGGTGACCAGCGCCTCGATCAGCCGGCGGGTCTGGCCGCGGACCAGCTCGCGGGCCATGAACGCCAGCGGCACCGCGAGCGCGCCGAACGCGGTGAGCAGGCTGAACGTCCGGATGAGGACGTGCGGCACCTCGCCGAGCAGCCGGGCCAGGTCGGAGTTGGCGCCCTGGGTGGTGTCGTGCGCGACCACCGAGATGCCGAACAGCAGCAACCCGAGCAGGACCAGGCCGGCCAGGCGCACCAGGTCGACCGGCCGCCGCACCCGGCCGTTGCGCGAGTCGACGATGACCGTGGCGCGCTCGTCCGCCGTCGCGGAGGGGACGACCGCAGCCCCTGAGTCCATCTGTTCTGCGCCCCTGACCTGTTCTGCGCTCCTGACACCTTCTCGACACCGCGGAGGAGACCCGGTTGGAAGATTAGTACAGCGACCCCGCGGATCAGGGCAGGAACGACCGTCAGGCCCGGCTCGGGAGCGCCCGCTCCGGAGCGTGACCGGCCTGCCACAGCGGCATGCTGGCCCGCAGCGCCAGGTACATCTCGAAGCACCGGTCAGCGTCGGCCAGGTCGGCGCCGAAGATCTCGTGCATCCGGCGCAGCCGGTATCGGACGGTCTGCGCGTGCTTGCCCAGCCGGGCGGCCAGCATCGGCGCGCTGCCACGGGTCTCCAACCAGGCCAGCATGGTCTCGGCGATGATCCGGCGGCTGTGCGGCGACTGCCGGAACAGCGGCGCCAGCACCGAGGCTGCGAGCTGTTCGCGCAGCAGCGGCTCGGCGTGCAACCAGACCAGGGCCAGGTGCTCGGCGCAGTCCAGCACCGGCCTCGGGCTGATCACCCCGAGGCCGACCAGGTCCAGGCAGCGGCGCGCCCAGCGCAGCGACGACGCTGCCTCGGCCAGCGGCACCGGACAGCCGATCGCGATCCGGTGTCCGGCGAAGGCGGCCGCCAGGTCGGCTCGCTGCTCGGCCTCGACCGGCGCCGGCAGCAGCACGGTGGCGGACGGGCCGCGCAGGTTGGCCAGCGCTCGCGGGTGCAACCGGCCCGGTGACGGCAGGGGCACCTCGCCGGGCTGCACCGCGATCAACACCACCTCTGCCGGCAACTGCCAGTTGCCGGCATCGGCCAGCTGCTCGAGCTCGCGGGTCTGACCGACGATCGCGTCGAGGAGCCGCTCCCGCCACTGGTACGCGGCATCGGACAGCTGGGCCTGCGCGTCCTGGTAGCCGATCACCGACTGCGCGGCCAGCGAGTCCATGAACTCGAACATGGCGTCGCCCAGGCCGCCGAGCGTGCTGGACGGCAACTGCAGCTCCACCGCCAGCGCGTGCAGGCTCTTCCAGGCGATGCCGGCCGCCAGCTGGTAGGCGCTGCGCAGCGAGTCGAGGCTGCGGCCGGCGAACGCCTCACCGCGGCCGATCCGCTGGAAGCACTCGTCGACTGCCTCCCGCGACACGGTCGGATCGACCGTCCGCTCGATGAAATAGCCGATCGCCTGCGAGACCCCGGACCGGGCGACCTCCTGGTAGCTCTGGTACGGCTGCTGGGAGTACTCGTCGATGTGCCGGTTGATCTCGGCCGCGATCAACTCGGTCAGCTCGGCCAGCCGCGCCCGCATCGCCGCCGCGAGCGCGTCCGGGGTGCTGGCCATCCCGACCAGTGCCGTCCCGCCCACGTCCACTCCCGCCGCCAGTACGAACTGCCTAGAGCACCCTTGGGCAACGAGGCCGACCGGCACAATAGACACTTTCACCTCCTTTCGCTGGCCATTCCTGTCGCCACACACGGAAGTGGGTGCGCCGCGGGGTTGCGGCGCACCCACCCCCTCCCGGTGAAGGTGCTGCTGGTACTAGCTCGTCACGGGCTGGTGACGGTCAGGGCGCCCAGCGGGGTCGAGACGTTGTACGAGGCGTTGAACGACGCCGCGTCGCCGTTCGCCATAATCCCGAAGCAGCCGGAGACGTTCGAGATGGTCAGCACGTGGCCGGTGCCGGCCGTCGTCGACACCTTCAGGATGTGCGTGGAGTTGGTGTAGGTGCCATCCACCGCGCCGGTCACCGTGAAGGCGCAGGTGCCGACCGGGTTCGAGGTCACGTTGACCGTGATGTTGCTGAGGTAGCCGGTGGTCACCCCGCTGGCGTAGGAGACGCCGTTCAGCGGCCAGACCGAGCCGCTCGGCTGGTTCGGCACCAGCACCATCGAGAAGGGGCCGGTGCAGGTGTTCCAGGTGGTGCCGGTGATGTTGGCCAGCGGGTTCGCCAGGCCGGTGCCCAGGTGCGGCACGGTGCCGCTGGCGGTGCCCGAGGCGCAGCTCAGATTGGCACCGCTGCGCAGGTCCTGGAACTGGATCTGCGGGCTGGTGCCGACCGTGCTGGAGGTGAACGTCGTACTGCCGGAGGTGGTGGTGCCGGCGGTGACCGTCCAGGTGGTGGCGGCGGTGGCGCTGGCGGCGCCGATCGCGACCACCGAGGTGGCCACGCCGACCGCGAGCAGTCCACGCTTGAGGCTGGAGAGCATGGGTAGTCCTTTCGGGGTAAGGAACGAGGGTTCGAACTCACCAAACGGTGAACGATTTCTCTGCGCGATTGCGGCCTAATTCATTCATGCCGCACCGACACCGGCGGTTTCCCCGGGCTGCGGTAGATTTATCGATCACAGTTAGTTGTGGGCCCGCCGAGTAAGTTACAACGGCAAATGCCGATTAGCTACCCCTCGGTAGCGTAAATCCGCGCCGGAGCCGGCGAACCCGATGAATTCATGCCGGGCGTACGAACGTCAGGGCGGAAACTGCTACCGGACGGTACGAACCGTTGCCGAGAACTGCCCTGCTTGCTTGCCAGCGCGGCGTCACCGCAATACTCTCCAGGCCACCACACCCTCTAACGAGCACGGAGCTGCTACAGAATGCTGCCTCTCCAGCGGAGGAACCCGACGACCGGCCGTCGCCCGCCGCACCTGCGTATAGCAGCCGTCGCAGTGGCCCTTACGGTGCTCGCCGGCGGCCTGCTCACCAGCGGCCAGGCGGCCGGCCAGGACGGCCCGGCGCCGGTGGCGGCCACGTCCTCGATCCTGCCGAGCATCCCGCCGTTCCAGGACTACGGGGCGTACGTGCTGGGCCGCACCACGGTCAGCAAGGCCAAGGTTTCGCTGGACATCCCGACCACCCTGCTGCGGATGTACCTGTCGGTGAGCGTCACCAGCACCTACCTGGTCACCGATGTGGACGCCTGGACGCTCTCACCGACCGGTGTGCCGCAGCGCTACGGAGTGCTGCCACCGCTGAAGACCAGCATGCTGGCGTTCGGCACCCTCCCGGCCACGGCTACCGTGCACCTGCAGCAAGTGATGTCCGGCGGCCTGCTCGAGCCGTTGCACATCCACGGCCAGAGCCTCAACAGCTACCCCTACACCACCGACCCGGTCGTGGTCACCGGCCGGCTGGACCTGCGGCTCTCCGACATCGCGGTCGACCGGGTGCCGCTCGAGGTGGGACCCGACTGCCACACCAAGACGCCGGTGACCCTTCGGGTGGTCGGCCTCTACAACAACACCAACCCGATGGACCCGGCCAGCTACAACGTGTTCCTCGGCGGCCCGCTCAACGGAACCGCCGACATCCCGGCGTTCACCGGCTGCCGGCACGGCAGCGAGGACCTCGACCCGCTGGTGACCGGGCTGATCTCCGGGCCGAACAACCCGCTCCGGTTCTCCCAGGGCACCCTGGCCCAGTGGACCCCGCCGGAAGGCTGCCAGTACTGCCAGCCGCCCCGGCCGCTCTCCTGAGCCGGGCCGGTCAGTCCCGCTGCTCGGACTCCCAGTCCGGCAGTGCCGCCCGCAGCGCCAGCAACAGCTCCACCCGGGCGGTCCGGTCGCGCAACTGCTCGCCGAACATCCCGGTCAGCCGGCTGAACTGGTAGTGCACCGTCTGCCGGTGCAGGCCGAGCAGCCCGGCCAGCTCCCCCTGGCTGCAACCCAGCTCCAGCCAGCTGGAGAGCAGCCGGCCGTACTTCACCCGCTTCGCCGGGCTGAGCGCGCTGAGCGGCGCCAGCCGGCGGCGGACCAGCTGCTCGTGCAGCGCCCGCTCCGAGTGCAGCAGCAGCTCGGTGAGGTGCTCGTCGCAGAACACCGGCCCGGGCCCGAGCAGCACCCGGGCGGCCACCAGCCGGCTGGCCAGCTGCGCCCAGCGCAGCGACGTCGGCGCCTGCGCCAGCGGTACCGAGCAGCCGACCGTCAGCGGCGCCTTGACCGACGCGGCCGCCAGGCCGGCGCGGAGCTCGGCGGTGATCGGGCCGGGCGCGAGCAGCACGCTGCCGCTGGCCACCCGGCCGCCGAGCGCGTCCGGGCCGGCCGCACCCCGGGCCAGCTCGGCCAGTTGCCGGTCGTCCAGGTCGGCCGAGTCGGCGACGTCGACCAGGAACACCTCCGCCGGCAGCTCCCAGCCGAGCTGGCCGGCCAGTTCGGCGATCGCCGCACCGGGACTGGCCGGCTGGTCGAGCAGTAGCTGCAGCAGCCTCACCCGTCGATGCAGGTCCAGTTCCTCACCCTGCAGCGCCGCCTCGGCAAAGCCTGCGGCCGAGACCGCGGCCAGGTTGTCGACGAAGCCGAACACCGCGGCGGCCAGCTTCGCGACCGTCTCCGGCGGCAGCGGGTCGACCTCGGTCAACCGGATGATCCGGCGCCAGGCCAGCCGCGCCCCGATCCGGTACGCCTGCTGCAGGCAGTCGTGGCTGCGTCCCTCCAGCGCCTCGTTGCGTCCGAGCGAGCGGAACACTTCGAGCTGAGCCGGAGTGGGGCCGCGGTGCCGGGCCAGCTGCCGGACGAAGCTGGTCAGCGCCTCCTCCACGCCCCGCCGGATCGCCCGCCCGTACGGGCCGTCCAGTGAGCGCCGGTACTCCGGGATCTGCTGCCGGATCACCGTGACGATCTCCCGGGCCAGTCCCGGCACCTCGCCGGGAATGAGCACCTGACGCCACCGGACAGGCAGCTGCGGCCAGTCGATCTCAGCCAGCTGCTTGGTCTGCATCGGTCCTCCGGTCACCGGCGGCCCGCCGGACGGCGGTGTGTTATGTCGGTTATAGAGGGTTTCCCGGCGGAGCGGAAGACCACCGAGGCCACCGGCACCTGCGCGACAAGAATTGTCCACGCGGAGCCAGGCAGGCCAGCCATACGCCGGCAGTTTTTGATACCTGCGGTATAAGAACCGGCCAGTTTGCAGCCAAATCGCGTGACTCGCGGTCAATTGCTTGTGCGCGCCCGCCGAGTTGCCTAAGGTGACCGCTCGGACGTACGACTCGTGCACAGTCGGCGACTCGTCCGTCTTATTCCCTTGCAATTCAGCGAATATTCGTCAGCCGAGGAGCTGCGGTGGGAGCAGAAGTCGTCATCGAGGGACTCACCAAATCCTTCGGTCGCCAGAATATCTGGCGCGACGTCAGCCTCACCCTGCCGGCCGGTGAGATCAGCGCATTGCTGGGACCGTCCGGTACGGGAAAGTCGGTATTTCTGAAATCGATGATCGGCTTGCTCAAACCCGAGCGTGGCAGCTGCCGGGTGAACGGCACCGACATCGTGTCGTGTTCGGAGCACCGGCTGTATGAGATTCGCAAACTCTTCGGAGTGCTCTTTCAGGACGGTGCCCTTTTCGGGTCGATGAACCTGTTCGACAACGTCGCTTTCCCGCTGCGTGAGCACACCCGCAAGAGCGAGGCCGAGATCCGCCGCATCGTGCTGGAGAAGCTCGAGATGGTGGGCCTCACCGACACCGGCTCGAAGCTGCCGGGCGAGATCTCCGGCGGCATGCGCAAGCGGGCCGGCCTGGCCCGGGCACTGGTGCTCGAGCCGGAGATCATCCTGTGTGACGAGCCCGACTCCGGACTGGACCCGGTGCGCACCGCACTGCTGGCGCAGTTGCTGATCGACCTGAACGCACAGACCGACGCCACCATCCTGGTGGTCACCCACAACATCGAGCTGGCCCGGACGCTGCCCGACAACCTCGGGATGCTGTTCCGCCGCGAACTGGTGCTGTTCGGGCCGCGCGAGCTGATGTTGACCAGCGACGAGCCGGTGGTGGAGCAGTTCCTGAACGGCCGCCGGGTCGGCCCGATCGGCATGTCCGAGGAGAAGGACGCCGCCACCCTGGCCGCCGAGCGGCGAGAGCCGGCACCGGCCGGCGACGACGTACGGGGCATCGTCGCCCAGCTGCAGCCGACCGGCGGCTTCGGGCCCCGGGCGGCCGAGCAGCGCCGCCAACGCCGGGTGCTCGAGCAGCTGGACAGCTTCCCGGCGGCCACCCGGCGGGCGGTTTCCGCCGCGTACGCCGACCCGGCCGTCACCCCCAACCCGCCGGAGCCGGCACTGGCCGCGGGGGTCGACCGCGGGTGAGCATCGACGAACTCCTGCGTGACCGGCCGGCGCCGCCGATCCAGGCCGGCCCGGCGCCTCGACCGGGCGCGCCGTCCCGGGCGCTGTCCCAGGTCGGGCGGCTGCTCTCGCTGGCCCTCGACGTGCTGCTGTGGACGTTCCGGCGGCCGTTCCAGACCCGTGAGCTGGTCGAGCAGTTCTGGTTCGTGGCCAGCGTGTCGATCCTGCCGGCCGCGCTGGTGGCGATCCCGTTCGGCGCGGTGATCGCGCTGCAACTCGGCTCACTGACGCTGCAGATCGGTGCCCAGTCGTTCACCGGGGCGGCCAGCGTGCTGGCGGTGATCCAGCAGGCCAGCCCGATCGTCACCGCGCTGATGATCGCCGGCGCCGGCGGCTCGGCGATCTGCGCCGACCTGGGCGCCCGCACCATCCGCGAGGAGATCGACGCGATGGCGGTGCTCGGCGTCTCGCCGGTGCAGCGGCTGGTGGTGCCCCGGGTCTGGGCCGCGGTGCTGGTCGCGCTGCTGCTCAACGGCATGGTGTCGGTGGTCGGGGTGGCCGGGGGCTACTTCTTCAACGTGGTGATGCAGGGCGGCACCCCGGGGGCCTACCTGGCCAGCTTCTCGGCGCTGGCCCAGCTGTCCGACCTGTGGGTCGGCGAGCTGAAGGCGGTGGTCTTCGGCTTCATCGCCGGCGTCGTGGCGGCCTACCGCGGACTGCACCCGGCACCGGGTCCCAAGGGCGTCGGCGATGCGGTCAACCAGTCGGTGGTGATCACGTTCTTGCTGTTGTTCTCGGCAAATCTGGTGATCACCACGCTCTACCTGCAGCTCGTACCGGGCAAGGGGGCGTGATGGCCGAGCAGAGCACGCTGGCCGGCCGGGCGCTGGCCCGTCCGGTGGATGGGCTGGCCGGGCTGGGCAACCAGCTGATCTTCCACCTCAAGGCGATCGGCTGGGCGCCGCGGGCGATCCGCCGCTACCGCCGCGACATCGTCCGGCTGCTCGCCGAGGTCAGCTTCGGCTCCGGGGCGCTGGCGGTGATCGGCGGCACCATCGGCGTGATGGTCTGCCTGAGCCTGTTCACCGGAACGGTGGTGGGCATGCAGGGCTACGCCGCGCTCGACCAGATCGGCACCTCGACGCTCACCGGGTTCATCTCGGCCTACTTCAACACCCGCGAGATCGCGCCGCTGGTCGCCGGGCTGGCGCTGTCGGCAACCGTCGGCTCCGGCTTCACCGCCCAACTCGGCGCGATGCGGATCTCCGAGGAGATCGACGCGCTCGAGGTGATGGGGATCCGCAGCCTGCCCTACCTGGTGACCTGCCGGATCGTGGCCGGCTTCGTCGCGGTCATCCCGCTCTACGTGATCGGGTTGCTGACCTCCTACCTCGGCTCCCGGGCGGTCACCGTCTACTTCTACGGCCAGTCCGCAGGCACCTACGACCATTACTTCTTCCTGTTCCTGCCACCGGCGGACGTCCTCTACTCGTTCGCCAAGGTGCTGGCGTTCGCGCTGATCGTGATCCTCATCCACTGCTACTACGGTTACCGGGCCAGCGGCGGTCCGGCCGGCGTCGGGCTCGCGGTCGGCAAGGCGGTGCGGCTGGCCATAGTCACGGTCAGCGTCTTCGACTTCTTCCTGTCGCTGGCGATCTGGGGCGCCACCACCACCGTGCGGATCGCCGGATGAGCCGGGCCAAGGAGGCCGTCACCGGCCTGCTCTACCTGGTTCTGGTGGCTGCCCTGCTCGCGCTGTCGGTGATGGTCTACGACAAGGACTTCAGCCACCAACTGCGGGTCTCGGTGCTGTCCGACAGCGTCGGCAACGAACTGCAGCGCGGCTCGGACGTGAAGGTGCGCGGGGTGCTGGTGGGCCGGGTGACCAGGCTGTCCAGCACCGGCAGCGGCGCCCGGTTGGAGCTGGCCCTCGACCCGGCGCAGGCACACCGGTTGCCAGCCAACCTGACCGCCCAGCTGGTGCCGAAGACGTTGTTCGGCGAGCGCTACGTAAGCCTGGTGATCCCGGACGACCCCGTCGGCACGCTGCACGCCGGTTCGGTGATCGAGCAGGACCGGTCCCCCGCCGCGGTCGAGCTGCAGCAGGTGTTCGACCACCTGTTGCCGGTGCTGCAGGCGATCGAGCCGGACAAGCTGGCCGCGCTGCTCGGCGAGCTGGCCCAGGGTCTGCGGGGCCGGGGCAGCGAGCTCGGCACCACCATCACCCGGTTGGCCGACTACCTGGGCAAACTGGCACCCCAGGTGCCGCAGCTCGCCGGTGACCTGGACACCCTCAGCACGGTGGCCCGCACCTACCGGCAGGCGGCGCCCAGCCTGGTGAACGCGCTGGACGACTTCACCTCGACGGCGCAGACCATCTACCAGCAGCGCACCGAGTTGGCCGGCCTGTTCGGTTCGGTGACCACCGCCGGCAACGACCTGGACGGCTTCGTCAACACCAACGCCAGCTCGATCATCGGGCTGTCCGCGAACAGCCTGCCAGCGCTGCGAGTGGTGTCGCGCTACTCCGGCGAGTTCCCCTGCCTGACCCGGGCGCTGGCCGGCTTCGTGCCGACCGCCGCGAAGGCGCTGGGTTCCGGCGCCGGCGCGCACGTCACGCTCACCGTGGTGCCCTCGCTCGGCAAGTACCTGGCCGGCCGGGACACCCCGAAGTTCACCGACGACAGCGGCCCGCGTTGCCCGTACGTGCCCGGCGGCACCGGCCTCAGCAACACCGCGGTCGGCAACGCCGCGCTGGCACCGGTCGGCGGCACGGTCACGTCGAAGCCGGCCAGCGCGGTTTCCGGCCAGGCCGCGTTGGGCAGCGCGGTCACCGGGTTGGGCACCGCCAATTCGACCCAGGAGAACGAGCTGATCGCCGAACTCGTCGCCCCGACCATGGGCATCGCGCCGAGCAAGTTCCCGGCCTGGGGCAGCCTGCTGCTCGGGCCGGCGCTGCGAGGAACCACGGTGACGTTCCAGTGAGCGGGCTGCGCGGCCTCGGGCCGACCCTGGTCAAGAGCACCCTGTTCGTGCTGGTCACGGTGTTCGCCACCGGCCTGCTGGCGGTCAGCATCGCCAACACCGGCACCACCGGGGGCGCGTCCTACCTGGCGGACTTCACCGACGCGACCTCGCTGAACCCCGGCGACGACGTGCGGATGGCCGGCGTCCGGGTCGGCCAGGTCGACCGGGTCTCGGTCACCGACCGGCGGATCGCCCGGGTGCGGTTCAGCCTGCAGCCCGGCCTGCGGCTGGCCCGCACCGCGACCGCGGCGATCCGCTACCGAAGCCTGGTCGGCCAGCGCTACCTGGCGCTGGACCAGGGCGCCGGCTCGCCGTCCGACCAGCTGCCGGCCGGCGCAACGATCGGCCTCGACCGCACCCAGCCCGCGTTGGACCTCACCGCGCTGTTCAACGGCTTCCAACCGCTGTTCCAGGCCCTGGACCCGAAACAGGTGAACCAGCTGTCCTACGAGGTGATCCAGGTCTTCCAGGGTGAGGGTGCCACCATCGACGACCTGCTCACCCGCACCGCGTCGCTCACCTCGACGCTGGCCGGCAAGGACCAGGTGATCGGCCAGGTGATCGACAACCTCAACTCGGTGCTCGGCACCGTGAACAGCCACGGTGACCAGCTCACCGACCTTGTCGTCACGCTGCAGCAGCTGGTCTCCGGGCTGGCCGCCGACCGGAGCGCGATCGGCAGTGCGATAACCGGCATCGACGGGCTCACCAACAGCGTCGGCGGCCTGCTGCAGCAGGGCCGGGCGCCGCTGCGGCAGTCGATCGACTCGCTCGGCGCGCTGGCCGGCAACCTGGCCGACAACAGCGCGACGGTGGACAAGTTCCTGCAGACCCTGCCGACCAAGTTCGACCAGATCGGCCGGCTCGCCTCCTACGGATCGTGGATGAACTTCTACCTCTGCTCGGTCACCGGCCGGATCCCGATCCCGGCCAGCTACACGGGCGGGGTCGGCGTGCAACCGGTGGCGGCCCGATGCCACGGCTGAGAATGCGCTCGTTCGGCGAGCGAAACCCGATCATGATCGCGATCATCGGCCTGCTGGTCGGTTGCCTGGTGCTGGCCGGCACCTTCTTCTCGGCAGACCTGCCGGTCATCGGCGGCGGCACCACCTACAGCGCCGACTTCGCCGAGGCCGCTGGGCTGCGGTCGGGCAACGAGGTGCGGGTCGCCGGGGTGAAGGTGGGCACCGTCCGCTCGGTCGACCTGCAGGGCACCCACGTGGTGGTGCGGTTCCGGGTCAAGCACACCTGGCTTGGCGACCGGAGCACCGCGGCGATCAAGATCAAGACCCTGCTCGGGCAGAAGTACCTGGCGGTCGACCCGCAGGGCAGCAGGGCGCTGCCGCCCGGCCAGCCGATCCCGCTGGACCGCACCACCGCGCCGTACGACGTCACCGAGGCGTTCCAGAACCTCGGCAGCACCGTCGGCCAGATCGACACCGGGCAGCTGGCCAAGAGCTTCGACACAATCTCGGTGGCGTTCCAGCACAGCCCGGCCGGCGTCCGGTCGATGTTGCAGGGCTTGTCAGCGCTGTCGAAGACCATCGCCTCGCGCGACGACCAGTTGCGCACGCTACTGGCCAACACCCAGCGGGTCACCCGGACTCTATCCGACCGCGACTCGCAGTTCGCCACCCTGATCGGGGACGGCAACTTGCTGCTGGCCGAGTTGCAGAAGCGCCGGGACGCGATCACCAGCCTGCTGGCCGGTACCCGCGAGCTGAGCAGCCAGCTCTCCGGCCTGGTCGCCGACAACGACCGGACGCTGGCCCCGGCGCTGGCCCAACTCGATGCGGTCACCGACGTGCTGGCGCGCAACCAGAACAACCTCGACAACGCGCTGCGGCTGGCCGGCCCGTATTACGGCCTGCTGAACAACACCCTCGGAAACGGCAGGTGGATGGACGTCTACCTCTGCGGGCTGTTCGACGCCCAGCACAACCCGCTGCTGCAGTCGAACGCGAAGCGCGACTGCGGCAGCAACGCCCCGGCCGGGAGCAAGTGATGGCGCTGGCTCCCGAGATCGAGGTGGGTCGCCGGCACCGGCGGGTGCTGACGGCAGCGGCCGCGGCCGGCCTGGTGGTGCTGCTGCTGATCGGTTACGGCAGCTGGCGGGTGCTGTTCCGGGCGGCCGGCACCCGGTTCGGCGCGGTGTTCTCGGCCACCGTCGGGATCTACCCGGGCTCGGAGGTGAAGATGCTCGGGGTCACCGTGGGCAAGGTCGACTCGGTAACCCCGCAGGGCAACCAGGTGCTGGTGCGGATGCATCTGGACCACGGTCGGCGGGCGGCCGCCGACACCGGGGCGGTGATCCTCTCCCCCAGCCTGGTCAGCGACCGGTACGTCCAGCTGACCGGGCTCTACCTCAGCGGACCCGCACTGGCCGACGGGGCGGTGATCCCGGCCGGCCGCACCGCCACCCCGGTGGAGCTCGACCAGCTGTATTCCAGCGTGAACCAGCTGGCCACCGCACTCGGCCCGGCCGGCGCGAACTCCACCGGCGCGTTGTCGAAGCTGCTCGACACCGGCGCTGCCAACCTGGGTGGCAACGGCAGCGCGCTGAACCAGACCCTCGACCAGCTGAGCAAGGCCACCAGCGTGTTCGCCGACTCGCGCGATGACCTGTTCCAGACCATCGACAACCTGAAGAACTTCACCGGCATGCTGGCCGCGAACAACGCCGGCGTGCAGCAGGTGAACCAGCAGCTAGCCACGGTCAGCCAGGTGCTGGCCGACGACCGGCAGAGCTTCGCCACCGCGCTGGCCCAGCTCGCCAGCGCCCTCGACTCGGTGAACGCGTTCATCGCCAGCAACCGGGCCCGGATCAAGTCCAACGTCGACAAGCTGGCCGCCACCTCGCAGCTGCTGATCAAGCAGAAGCAGTCACTGCAGCAGGTGCTGGCCACCGCGCCGCTGGCCGTGCAGAACCTGCTCAATGCCTACGACCCGAGCCACAACACCTTGAACGGACGGGCAGATCTCAACGAGCTGGACGGTCTGGCGGGCTCGGCCAAGGCTCCGGCCTCGACCAGAACCGGCACCAGCGCGCCGCCGCTGCTGCTGCCCTCGACGAACGGGGGAACCGGGCCGTGAAGAAACTCCTCGCGCTGGCTGCGTCGATGGTGCTCGGGCCGCTGCTGGCCGGCTGCGGTGCTGGCTTCCACGGTGCTTACAACCTGCCGCTGCCCGGCGGCGCCGCCCTCGGTGCGCACCCGTACCGGGTGACCGCGGAGTTCACCGACGCGCTCGACCTGGTACCGCAGTCCGCGGTCCGGGTGGACAACATCGCCGTCGGCCGGGTCAGCCGGATCACCCTGTCGCCGGACGGCCAGCTGGCCGACGTCACCTTGGAACTGAACGGCGACGTGCACCTGCCGGCCAACGCGGTCGCCCGGATCGAGCAGTCCAGCCTGCTCGGCGAGAAGTACGTGGCGCTGTCCGCGCCGAGCAACGCCGCGGCCACCGGCACGCTCGCCGACGGCGGCCGGATCGCCGACGACGCCACCTCGCAGGGCGTCCAGCTGGAGCAGGTGTTCGGCGCCCTGTCGCTGCTGCTCAACGGCGGCGGCCTGAACCAGTTGCACGAGATCACCACCGAGCTGAACAAGGCCAGCAGCGGCAACGAGGCGGCGATCCGCACCGTCCTCGGCTCGGCCAGCCAGGTGATCGGACAGCTCGACGCGCACCGTGGCTCGATCACCCAGGCACTGGACGAGCTGAACCAGCTATCCGGCACGCTGGCCGCCGACAACGGCAAGATCAGCAACGTGCTGGCCAACTTCTCCCCCGGCCTGAAGGTGATCAGCGACCAGCGGCAGCAACTGGTCGGCATGCTGCAGGCGCTGGACCGGCTCTCGCGGGTCACCGTGCGCACCGTGTCGGCCAGCCAGGACGACCTGGTCGCCGACCTGCGCCAGCTGCAACCGATCCTGCAGAACCTGGCGGACGCCGGCACCGCGCTGCCGCAGTCGTTGCAGGTGCTGCTGACCTATCCGTTCCCGGACGCCGCGCTGGGCTCGATCAAGGGTGACTACCTGAACGTGTTCGTCACCGAGAACCTGCGCACCCCCGGCGGCACCATGGTGACCGAGCAGCCGTGGCCGGCAGTCCCGACCGGGCCGAAGCAGGCCGGCCGGCCGAGCTCGGGCGCTCCGACCACCATCGGGCCGCCGCCGGCGCTGCTGCCCTCGACCAGTTCGGTGGCGCCCGGGCTGACCAGTTCCGCGCTGGTGAGCGCGCCGCCACCGACCGGCGCCGTCCCGACCGGCTCTGCGAGCAGCAGCGGTTCTGCCAGCAGTAGCAGCACATCGGGCGGTGCCAGCCCGTCCGGCAGTGCGACGGACGGTGGCAGCGCGAGCCCGTCCGGCAGTTCTTCCAGCAGCGCCAGTTCTTCCAGCAGCGCCAGTTCTTCCAGCAGCGGCAGTGCGGCGAGCAGTGGCAGTGCATCGGCCGGCACCAGCCCGACCGGAGGCGGTCGATGATCACCCGGCGCATCCGGATCCAGGTCACCCTGTTCGTGGTGGTGGCGTTGCTCGGCATCAGCTACGTCGCGGTCCGCTACGCCGGGCTGCAGCGGCTGGCCGGCCAGCAGGGCTACACCGTCCAGCTGGACCTTGCCGATTCCGGCGGCATCTTCGCCAACGCCGAGGTGACCTACCGTGGCGTGCCGGTCGGCCGGGTGGGCTCGCTGCGGTTGACCGCGACCGGCATCAGCGTCGACCTGCACATCACCTCCGGCCGGCGGATTCCGGCCGACCTGACCGCCGTGGTGGCCGACCGGTCGGCGATCGGCGAGCAGTACGTCGACCTGCGGCCCAAGTCCGACGGCGGACCGTACCTGCACGACGGCACCGTGATCCCGCAGTCAGCCACCACGCTGCCGCCAGCGGTCGGCGACCTGCTCAACCATGTCGACGCGTTGGCCGCCTCGGTACCCACTCACTCACTCAACACCGTGGTGGACGAGCTGAACACCGCGTTCGCCGGCTCCAGCGCCGATCTGCAGTCGCTGCTGACCTCGGCCGACCAGCTCACCCAGCGCGCCGACACCGATTTTCCGTCGCAGTCGCAGCTGATCGACTCGGCCAGCACGGTGCTGCAGACCCAGCAGCAGGAGGCCGGCAGCATCACCTCGTTCAGCGCGAACCTGGCAGCGCTGGCCGCCCAACTGCGCACCTCCGACCCCGACGTGCGCCGGTTGATCGCGATCGCACCGGCGGCGGCCATCCAGTTCAGCGGCCTGGTGCGCGACATCGGCGCCTCGGGCGGCGTGCTGCTGAGCAACCTGCTGACCACCTCGGACGTGCTGCTCGGCAACGTGGCCGGGGTCCGCGAACTGCTGGTCAAGTTCCCGGAGGCGGTCAGCGTCGGCAACTCAGTGGTCACCGACAAGGGCGTCAACATCGGGCTGTCGCTGACCTTCTTCGACCCGCTGCCGTGCACCGCCGGGTATCGCGGCACCGACCGCCGGCCGGCCGGCGACGTGTCTGCCGGCCAGCCGCTGAACACCTCCGCGGGCTGTGTCCGGGCGGCCTCCGGCGGCGAGGTGCGGGGTTCGGCCGAGTCGCCGGCGTTGGCCACCGCGCAGGGCTGGGCCGGCACGCTCACCGGCACTGCGTCGGCCGGCACTGGATCGTCCAGCGCGCCTAGTACGCTGGCCGGGCTGTTGGGTTTGACCGATTGATGGAGTTGGCGTGAAACGGCCCGCTGGTTACGGCACGATCCTGCTCTGCGCGCTCGCCGTGGCGGCGCTCGGCTTCGCCGCGGTCGCGGCGGTGAGCTGGTGGAACGCCAGCCACGACAGCTCGCTCGACTTCGCTCGCAGCCGGGACGCGGTCGCGGTCGCCGCCCGCCAGGACATTGTCGTGGTGAACACCCTCGACTACCGCAACGTCGACGGCGGCCTGCGCAACTGGCTGGCGGCCACCACCGGCACCCTGCACGACCAGCTGTCGCACGTCGACCCGGCGGCCAGGTCGCAGATCCAGTCGGCCGAGACCGTCACCACCGGCAAGGTGCTGGCGGCGGCGGTCAGCCAGCTGGACGACCGGGCCGGCACCGCCACCGTGCTAGCGACGGTCGAGATCACGGTGACCCCGGCCGGCGGCAAGGCGGCGGTGAAGCGCAACCGGTTCTCGGCCACCATGACCCGGCTGGCCGGTGACGACTGGAAGCTCAGCGACCTGCAGCAGGTACCGGTGAGCATCTCGTGAGCGCCACCGACCAGGGCCGGACGTCGACCGAGCCCGAGGAGCGCCCGATCGCCACCGAACCGCCGGGCGCCACCGAACCGCCGGGCGCCACCGAACCGCCGGGCGCCACCGAACCGCCGATCGCCACCGAGCCGCCGGCCGCAGAGGCAGAAACCCCTGATACCACTGGCGAAACCGGTGCCGCAGAAGCAGGTGCCGCAGAAGCTGGTGTCGACGCAACCGAGACCGATGTCGACGCGGCGGCTCCGCCGAGCCGGTTGCCGATTCGGCGCTGGCTGGCCCTGGGCGCCGCCATCGTGCTGCTCACCGGCGTCGGGACCGCCTTCGAGCTGAAGGCCCACCAGCTGCGGTCAGAACCGGCCGCCGCCAACCACGCGCTGACCGACACCTCCGAGACCACCGAGGTGATCGGCCAGGTCGACACCGCGCTGGCGAAGGTGCTGAGCTACGACTACGCGAACCCGACGGCAACCCAGCAGGCGGCCGAGCAACTGCTGACCGGCGATGCGGCCAGCCAGTACCGCACCCTGTTCACCGCGCTGCAGGCGAAGGCCCCCGGCGAGAAGCTGACGCTGACCGCCCGGGTGGTGACCGCCGCGGTCACCTCGCTGCAGCACGGAAATGCCCAGCTGCTGGTGTTCCTCGATCAGTCGTCCACCCGCGCCAGTGACAAGCAGAGCAGCACCTCGGCCGCCCAGTTGCAGGTCACCGCGGTGCGGACCGGCGCGGGCTGGAAGATCAGCGAACTGCTGCCGCTGTAAGGCTCTTCTCACGTCCCACACGAAGCACGTCCCACACACGAAGCACGTCCCACACGAAGCACGGCCTCACGTCGACCAGCTGGTAGGTCCGCGCCGGTTCCCTCGACCTGACTGCGTTACGCGCGCCAGAGCGGCCAAAATCCAGTCGACCAAAATCCAGTCAGGCCGACCGGCCGCTGCCGGGGACCCCTTACTGGGCGGTCAGCAGCCGCAGCCGGGGGCCGCCCTCTCGGGCGTGCTGGGCGAGCCAGCGGGTCAGCTGGGCGGCGCCCATCGGCCGGGCGATGTAGTAGCCCTGGGCCACGTCGCAGCCCATCGTCCGCAGCTCGTCCAGGGTGGCCTGGTCCTCGATTCCCTCGGCGACGATCCGCAGGCCCAGCGCGTCGCCGAGGCCGATGATCGCCGAGATCAGCGCGCGGGTGCTGACCGGGTCGTCGCCGGCCAGGCCGGTGACGAACGACCGGTCGATCTTGACCTCCGAGACCGGCAGCCGCTGCAGGTACGACAGGCTGGAGTAGCCGGTGCCGAAGTCGTCCAGCGACAGGCAGATGCCGAGGTCGCGCAGCGCGTAGAGCACCGGCAGGGTCTGCGCGGGGTCGCCCATCACGCTGCTCTCGGTGATCTCCAGCACCAGCTGGGACGGCGGGGTGCCGGTCTTCTCCAGCACCTTCGCGATCCGCTCCGGCAGCCCGGCGTCGCTGATGTTGCGGGCCGACAGGTTGACCGCGACGCAGATCGGCTGGCCGCCGACGGCCGCCTCCCGGCACTGGGTGAGCGCGAGGTCCAGCACCAGCGGGGTGAGCGCCTCGATCAGGCCGGTGGACTCGGCGAGCGGGATGAACCGGTCGGGCGAGATGACGCCGAGCGTCGGGTGGTTCCACCGCACCAGCGCCTCGACCCCGACGATCGCCCCGGTGTGCAGGTCGAGTTTCGGCTGGTAGTGCATGATCAGCTGGTCCGGCTCGCTGGTCAGCGCGGTGCGCAGGTCGGCCAGCAGCGCCAGCCGCTCGATCCGGCCCTGGTCCATGTGCGGGCCGTAGACCTCCAGCCGCTGGCCGGTGCCCTTCGCCTCGTACATCGCGGTCTCGGCCTGGCGCACCAGGTCCACCCGGCCGCCGGTCCGTTCGCCGACCGCGACGCCCATGCTGCTGTCGGCCGACAGGGTCGCTTCGGCGAACCGGATCGGCTCGGCCAGCGCCCGGCTCAGCTCACCGGCCAGCTCGACCACGGTCGGCGCCCCGCCGGCCAGCCGGGGCAGCAACACCCCGAACTCGTCGGCGCCGAGCCGTGCCACGGTGCCCCGCTCGCCGACCGCCTGGGTCAGCCGACCGGCGACCACCTGCAGCAGCTGGTCACCCGCTTCGTGGCCGAGCACGTCGTTGACTTCCTTGAACCGGTCCAGGTCGAGCAGCAGCACCCCGGTGTCGTGCTCGGCTGACTGCTCCTCGGCCACCAGCTGGGTGAGGTACGCGCGGTTGACCAGGCCGGTCAGCGAATCGTGGGTCGCCTCGTAGCCGAGCCGTTCCACCAGCCGGGTGCTGCGCACCGCCACCCCGAAGTGGCCGGTCAGCGTCTGCAGCAGGGTCAGGTCCTCGTCGGTGAAGGTCGCGGTCTCGCCGAGCCGGTCGCTCACCGTCAGGGTGCCGGTTGCGCCGGTGGACTCCGGCAGCGGCACCACGATCGCGTCCCGCAGGTCGCGCTCGCCCAGCCACCGCTTGAGCGCCCGGTCCTTGGTGGCCCGCGGTGCCAGGGTCGGCTCCTGCTGGGCCAGTGCGCGAACCAGCACCCAGTCGGCCCGGTCCACCCGGGCCTCGCCGACCACCAGCTGCTCGTCCTCGCCGATGGTGAGCAGCAGGGCGCCGCCGGCGCTGCCGTCCGGCTGCTCGAACAGCCGGTCCTCCGACTCGGCGATCATCACCTGCACGGTGGCGGCCCGGAGCAGGCTGCGAATCCGGGAGAGCAGCTGCTCGGCCAGCGACATCAGCGACTCGGCGCCGACGCCGCCGGCGACGAACTCGTGCATCAGCGCCAGTGCCTGGTGCCGGCGTCGGGTCGAGGCGTAGCTGCGGTAGATGCCGGTGCCCAGCACGATCAGCATGCAGACCAGCAACGCGCCGAGCGCCCGGTGCGAGAGCAGCAGCAGCACGATGGTGGCGAACGCGGTGGCGACCATGCTGAGCAGGCCGGCCGAGATCAGCACCTCGCCGATCTCGCGGCGGCTGAGCGGCCCGCTGTGCAACCGGATCAGCATGAACACCAGCACGCTCATGAACTGGTCGACGCAGGCGACCACCAGCATGATGGTGGCCACCACCCAGAGGTCCAGCCGGTTCCGAGGGCCGACCAGCACCCAGAGCAGGTAGCTGTCGACGGCCGCCTCGAACGCGTAGGCGGCGATGTTGTACGAAGACTTGATCGGGCCGATCCGCTGGTAGATGAAGGCGATCACAGTGCCGGCGAGCCGGGTGATGATGAACAGGTGGGACGGCAGCAGCAGCGCGCCCAGCACCAGCGGCACCCCGGCCAGGGTCAGTGAGTGCGCCTGCCGGCGGAACTCCACGTTCATCAGGAACAGTTCGGCGATCAGGAACATCGCGACCAGCATCGGCAGCACGAACTGCTGCGGCACCGGCAGCGTCAGGATGGCCGGCGACCGGGCACCCAGGGTCAGCGCGGCGGCGCCCACTCCCAGCGTCGCGCTGAGGGCCAGCGTCCACTGCTCGGCGGACAGGCTTCGTCGCATGTTCAGACCCGGCCGGCAATCCACCGGCTGGCGTGAGCGGCGGGTGGGTAGGCCCGGATGGCCGGTGCCGCGGCGGCAGCACTGCGCGCGGCGTCCGCACCGGCAGCAACTGCCCGCGCTCGCGCCGTGCACGCTCCGGCGCCGGCGGTCCCCCACCGGTCCGGGACGGTCTGGTCGGCCATCCGTGGCCCCTCTCCCCACTTCGTCGCGGCCGAGTACCCGCTCCCCAGCACGTACTCGGTCACTTCTCACCTCGCTACTCGAGTCCCACGCGGTGCGCTTCCTCTAAGCAGACAGCTCGGTTGCCGGCATTTGCGTTACTGCCACTTCCAAAGCTGCCGTGCAGACACATCGGCCAGAAACCCGGTGAGCTGAGCGCTTGCCGAAACCGTCGGGGTGCCCGCCGCTGCTACGGTCGAGGCCAGGGCTGAACCAAAAGCCATCCGACTATCCGAATTCGGTGACCAGTGGCCATTCGCCTCACTCCCCAGGACCGGGTCTTCTACGAACTGCTGTCCGCCGGCGGCAAGAACCTGGCGGCCTCCGCGGACGTGCTGTGCGAGTTGCTGGAGCCGGCCGCCGACCGGCAGAGCATCGCCAGCCGGATGCGGGAGCTGGAACACGCCGGCGACTCGGTGACCCACAAGATCCTCAAGCAGCTGAACACCAGCTTCGTCACGCCGTTCGACCGGGAGGACATCTACGCGCTCGCCGGCCGGGTCGACGACGTGATCGACTGCCTGGACGAGGTCACCGAGTTCATCGTGCTGGCCGACGTCGGCAAGCTGCCGGACCTGGTCGAGGACCAGATCCGGCTGGTGCAGCGCGGCTGCGCCGAGACGGCCGGCGCGCTGGACCGGCTCCGCACCCTGCAGGACCTGGAGCCGTACTGGGTCGAGGCGAACCGGCTGGAGAACGAGGCCGACGCGGTGCACCGGCGGATGGTCCAGCGGCTGTTCCGCGGCGAGTACGAGATGCTGACCATGCTGAAGCTGCGCGAGCTGGCCAACCTGCTGGAGGACACCTCGGACGCGCTGGAGCACGTCGCGCACTCGGTGCAGACCATCGCGGTCAAGGAGTCCTGAGGCGGACGTGAGCACCGACTGGCTCGTCGTACTCATCATCTGTGTCGCGCTCGGCTTCGACTACACGAACGGCTTCCACGACTCCGCGAACGCGATCGCGACCAGCGTCTCGACCAGGGCGCTGGCGCCCCGGGTGGCGCTCGCGCTGGCCGCGGTGATGAACGTGGTGGGCGCGCTGATCTCCACCAAGGTGGCGGCCACCGTCGGCAAGGGGATCATCACGCCGCCGGCCGGCCGGGCCGGACTGGCGGTGATCCTGGCGGCGTTGATCGGCGCGATCAGCTGGAACCTGTTCACCTGGCGGTTCGGCCTGCCGTCCTCGTCCTCGCACGCACTGATCGGCGGCCTGGTCGGCGCCGCGCTGGCCGCCTCGCAGACCGTCAAGTGGGGCGGCATCTGGCAGAAGGTGGTGGTGCCGATGGTGGTGTCGCCGGTGGTCGGGCTGGCCGTCGGCTACCTGTTCATGCTGCTGCTGCTCTGGACGTTCCGGCGGGCCCAGGTGCATCGGGCGCACCGCCGGTTCCGGTACGCCCAGGTGCTGTCCGCGGCCGCGGTCGCGTTCGGCCACGGCAGCCAGGACGCGCAGAAGACGATGGGCGTGGTGGCGCTGACGCTGATCATCTCCGGTCACCTGGGCGCCCACGCCGGCATCCCGCTCTGGGTGATCCTGGCGGCCGCAACCGCGATCTCGCTCGGCACCTACTCCGGCGGCTGGCGGATCATGCGCACCGTCGGCCGGCGGATCTACGCGCTGACCCCGACCAGCGGCTTCGCCGCGCAGACCGTCGGCGGCTCGGTGATGCTGGCCGCGGCGCAGTTCGGCCTGCCGGTCTCGACCACCCACGTGATCACCGCATCGATCATGGGCACCGGTGCCACCCGCCGGCTGTCGGCCGTGCGCTGGGGGGTGGCCCGGCAGATCGTCACCGGCTGGGTACTGACCCTGCCGGCCGCGGCGGCCACCGCTGCGGTGGCGTACCTGATCGTGCACACCTTGATCCACTGAGCCGGCGTACCGGGCTCAGCACGGCGGCTCAGGCGGTCCGGCGCAGGGTTTCGCTGGGCGACACTCCGAACGCCGCGCGGTAGCGCGCCGCGAAGCCGCTGGGGTTGGCGAACCCCCAGCGCAACGCGATCCCGGCCACTGTCGCGCCCGCGGCCGGGTCGGCCTGCCGCAGCTCCGAGTGCGCCCGGTCCAACCGCACCCGGCGCACCATGCTCATCGGGGTGCTGTCCAGCTGCCGGCGAAAGGCCAGCTGCAATGTGCGCGGGCTGACCCGCACCGCCTCGGCGATCCGGCCGAGGGTCAGGTCGGTATGCGCCTGCTCGTCGATGAACGCGATCGCCCGCCGCACCACCGCGGCCGAGGCGGAGCCGCCCCCGGCCGGCTCGTCCGGCTCCGGCGGAAAGGCCAGCAGCAGCGCCCCCGCCAGCGCCCGGGCCGCGCTGCCGACCACCAGCGGGTTGGCCATCGCCTCGGGATTGGTGAGCAGGTCGCGGGTCAGGTGATCGGCCATCCGCAGGCTGAACCGGGCCGCGGCCGGGTCGACGGCGTGCAGCCGCACCCGAGCCCGCCGCCAGGTTCGTTCGGGCAGGCCGCTGACCGCGGCGAGTGCCCCGGCGTCGACCTCGATCAGTTCCATGCTGGTCCCCCGGTCGTCCCACCGGATGGCGTACGGCTGATCGGGCGCGGCGACCGGGAACAGCTCGCCAGCGGTGAACCGGCCGAGCTCCCCGGCTGTCTCGCGCTCGATCCGGCCGCTGACCACCCGGCAGAACAGCAGCCGGTCCAGCGGCTGCACCCGGTGCTCGATCGCCATGCTGTGGCTCAGCGAAGCCACCGTGAACCGGCCGCCGTCGCGCACACCGTGCGCCATCCGGAAGTTCTCCGGGCTGCCACCGACCCGCATGGTGTTGTCGGTGTAGGCCGAGCAGAGAAAGTCGTGCGCCGCTTCGGGGTCATGGGTGACGAAGTCGGTTGACGGCAGCCGGTCGTCGGACGGCAACTGGTGCTGATCCATGACGACTCTCCTCGCTGCGGACCGGTACTCCGCCTCCGGCGACGGACCGGTACTCCGCCTCCGGCGGTCAGGTGCGCAACGTGTGACTCGGCGGCACCCCGTACGCCTCCCGGTAGGCCTCGGTGAACCGGCTCGGCTTGCTGAACCCCCAGCGCCGGGCGATCGCCGCGACGGTGGCCCCGCGGGTCGCGTCGGCCGCTTGCAATTCCAGATGAGCGCGCTCCAACCGTACCCGGCGCAGGTATGCGGATGGTGTGGTCCCGACATGCCGGGCGAAACCGTGTTGCAGCGCCCGGATCCCGATCCCCGCCGCCTCGGCGACCTGGCCGGTGGTCAGCGGTTGGTTCGCATGCTCGTCGATGTAGGCCATCGCCCGCCGGATCACCGCCGGCGCCACCCGTCCACCACCGGGCAGGTAGCTGACGGTCATGGTGGTGTTCGGAAACGCGGTCAGCGACGCGACGGCCACCAGTTCACTGATCTGGGCGTGCACCAGCGGCGAGGCCAGCACCGAGTCCGAGACGTGCATCTCGCGATGCGCCAGGGCCGAGACGTTGTGCCAGTGCCGGCTCATCGCGGGCGACACCGGGCACATCGCGTCGAACCGGAAATCGGCCGGGTCGATCCCGGTGCGGGTGGCGGCCACCTGGGCGACGTAACCGAACGGCAGTCGGAGCACCGCCACGTCGAGGCCGTCGGTGATGCCGGTGGTCTCGGGGCCGATCCGGTACAGCGCGGTGTCGCCGACCCCGAGGGCGACCGTCTCGCCGCCGCTGGCGTATTCGATGCCGCCCCGCAGCACCGAAACCCCCATCACGTAATCGACCGGGTCCTGGCGAAGCTGGCAACCGATCGTGTAGCGGATGAAGTCCGCCGAGAGCGTCGTGGTACTGCCCGACCGCAGCCGGAACTCGAAACGCGCCGGGTCGCCGATCCGCGCCATCCGCAACTCGCCGTAGGCCTGCCGGAGGGTCTGCAGGGCGACCTCGGGGTCGGTGGTGGCGAACTCGCTTCGCACCACCCGATCGGACATCTCGTGATCAGAACTAGCCACCGGGAGACACCGGGTACCTCTCCACGAGGCGGGCGACCGCTGTTGGATCCCCGCCATGCGCGCTCGACATTACAGCGCCCGACCGGACGCGCCGACTACCCGGAAAACGAAATCGACGGCGTCACCCCGTTGCGCTTTCTCAGCCGCTGAGGTGTTGTGGAGGAGCACCTTGTCCAGCCGGTTTCGGGGCGGGAGTTGCGGTCCGGGAGTAGAACAGCCTGCGCCTCGGAGCGAGAAGCCGCACCGGCGGCGGGCGGCCTGACGGGACCAGTTCCGTCTCGCCGACCGAGGGCGCAGGCGTGGGATCCGGCGTACGGCCACGTGCCGCCGGACCCACGCCTTCCTTGCTCTTCAGGTCGGAGTCGGTCAGCGCACTTCGATGAGGTGCTCCCGGCGCGGGACGAACTCGCCGATCACCGGCGCGCCCGGAATCTCGCCGGCGAGCAGCAGGCCGCCGCTGGTCTGCGCGTCGGCCAGCAGCAACAGCTCCGACTCGTCAACGTCGGCCTTCAGCTGCGGACGAACCCAGTCGAGGTTGCGCCGGGTGCCGCCGCTGACGAACCCGTCCCGTACCGCCTCCCGGGCACCGGCCAGGTACGGCACCGCGGCGGCGTCCAGCACCGCGGTCACCCCGGAGGCCCGGGCCATCTTGAACAGGTGGCCGAGCAGCCCGAACCCGGTCACGTCGGTGGCGGCTTCGATGCCGGCCGCGAGCGCTGCTTGGGAGGCGTCCCGGTTCAGCGCGGTCATGCAGGCCACCGCCTGCTCGAACACCTCGCCGGTCGCCTTGTGCCGGTTGTTCAACACCCCGGTGCCGAGCGGTTTGGTCAGGCTGATCGGCCGGCCGGCCGCGGCGGCGTCGTTGCGCAGCAGCCGGGACGGGTCGGCCAGCCCGGTCACCGCCATGCCGTACTTCGGTTCCGGGTCGTCGATGCTGTGCCCACCGGCGACCGGGCAGCCGGCCTGCCGGGCGATGTCCAGGCCGCCGCGGAGCACCTCGCGCAGCAGCTCTCCGGGCAGCGTCGCTCGCGGCCAGCCGACCAGGTTCACCGCCATCACCGGCCGGCCGCCCATCGCGTAGACGTCCGACAGCGCGTTGGCCGCGGCGATCCGTCCCCAGTCGTAGGCGTCGTCCACCACCGGGGTGAAGAAGTCGGCGGTGGTCACCACGGCGGTGTGCTCGTCCACCGCCAGCACCGCCGCGTCGTCGCCGTTGTCAAGGCCGACCAGCAGCCCGGCGTCCTGGTCGCTGGCCAGCCCGCGCACCAGCTCCTCCAGCTCCCCCGGCGGGATCTTGCAGGCACAGCCGCCACCGCTGGCGTACTGGGTCAGCCGGACGGAGGCCGAGGCGTTGGTCATGTCCGCCAAGGTAATCGGCTAGCTTGTGCCGTGGAGGCGTACAGGTGCCTGGTGGCCCTCCCGGTCTTCAAAACCGGTGAAGTCGAGGATCTCGGCTTGGCGGGTTCGATTCCCGTCCGCCTCCGCCACTCTTGACCGTGCCGGGAGGACAACGCGATGACCGAACCCGACGTGCGCCGCAGCGTGCCTCGGATGGACGTCGTGCTGGCCGACCCGCGGGTGACCGAGGCGATCGAGCGGCTGGGTCGGCCGGCGGTTCGCGAACTGGCCGACGCGGTGCTGGCCGAGGTCCGGGCCGGTGCGCTGGCACCCGAGCGCGCTGTCGATGAACTCGCCAGTCGGCTGCCGGAACAGCCCGGCAGCCTGCAACCGGTGCTGAACGCCACCGGCGTGGTGCTGCACACCAACCTGGGCCGGGCGCCGCTGTCGCCGGCCGCGCTGGCGGCGGTCGGCCGGGCCAGCGGTTACGTCGATGTGGAGTACGACCTCGACACCGGGCGGCGGGCCGAGCGCGGCCGCGGCACCTTGGCCGCACTGCGCCGGACAGTGCCGGACGCCGGCGGCGCGCTGGTGGTGAACAACGGCGCGGCGGCGCTGCTGCTGGCCGCGCTGGTGCTGGCCGGCGACGGCGAGCTGCTGGTCAGCCGCGGCGAGCTGGTCGAGATCGGCGACGGCTTCCGGCTGCACGAACTGCTCGGCGCGGCCGGCGTCCGGCTTCGCGAGGTGGGCACCACCAACCGCACCCGGCTGGCCGACTACCAGGCTGCGTCCGGCTCGGCCGTGCTGAAGGTGCATCCGAGCAACTTCCGGGTCACCGGCTTCACCGCCGAGGTGCCGGTCGCCGAGCTGGCCGGGCTCGGGCTGCCGGTGCTGGTGGACGTCGGCAGCGGCCTGCTGCGGCCGGACCCGGCGCTGCCGGACGAGCCGGACGTGACCAGCGCGCTGCGGGCCGGTGCGGGCGTGGTGACCTGCAGCGGCGACAAGCTGCTGGGCGGCCCGCAGGCCGGCCTGCTGTTCGGCGATGTCCAGCTGTTGCAACGGATTCGCCGCCACCCGCTGTACCGGGCACTGCGGGTCGACAAGCTCACCCTGGCCGCCCTGGAGGCGACCGTGGCCGGCCCACCGCCGCCGGCCACCAACTACCTGCACGCCGATCCCGACCTGCTCCGCGAACGCTGCGAGGCGGTGCTGGCCGCCATCCGGCCGACCGTGGCCGAGGCCGAACTGGTCTCCTCGGCCGGCGCGGTCGGCGGTGGCGGCGCGCCGGGGCAGGTGCTGCCCGGCTGGGCCGTCGCGTTGCCGGCCGGCTTCGCCGACCGGTTGCGCACCGGCACCCCGCCGGTGGTCGGCCGGGTGCACCGCGACCGCTGCCTGCTCGACCTGCGCTGCCTGCCGGAGCCGGACGATGCCACCCTGATCGCGGCCGTGCTGGTCGCCGCCGAGCTGGTCGCCGGCTGAGATGCACGTCGTCGCGACCGCCGGCCACGTCGACCACGGCAAGTCCACCCTGGTCCGGGCGCTGACCGGGATGGAACCCGACCGGTGGGCGGAGGAACGCCGGCGCGGCATGACCATCGACCTCGGCTACGCCTGGACGGTGCTGCCGTCCGGTGAGCAACTGGCCTTCGTGGACGTGCCCGGCCACCAGCGGTTCATCGGCAACATGCTGGCCGGGCTGGGACCGGCCCCGGCGGTGCTGTTCGTGGTGGCCGCCGACGAGGGGTGGTCCCGGCAGTCCGCTGAGCACCTGGCGGCGGTGGACGCGCTGCGGCTGCGGCACGGCGTGCTGGTGGTGACCCGGGCCGACCTGGCCGATCCCGCCGCCGCGCTGGCCGACGCCCGTGCCCGGCTGGCCCGGTCCAGCCTGGGCGAGGTGCCGGCGGTGGCCGTCTCGGCGGTCACCGGTGCCGGGCTGCCCGAGCTGACCGGTGCGCTGCGGGATCTGGTGGCTGGCCTGCCGGTGCCGGACCGGGCCGACCGGATCAGGCTCTGGGTGGACCGGTCGTTCACGGTGCGCGGCAGCGGCACCGTGGTGACCGGCACCCTCGGGGCGGGCACCGTGGCGACCGGTGACCAGTTGCGGCTGGGGAACGCGACGGTGACCGTGCGCGGCATCCAGACCCTGGGCGCCCCGGCCGACCGGGTGACCGCGGTGGCCCGGGTGGCGTTGAACCTGCGCGGCGTCAGCCGGGACCAGGTCGGTCGCGGCGACGTGCTGCTCAGCCCCGGTGCCTGGCACGCCACCGACACCGTCGACGTCCGGCTCTCGACCGCCGAGCCGCTGCCGGCCGAGCTGGTGCTGCACCTGGGTACCGCAGCGGTGCCGGCCCGGCTGCGGTCGCTGGCCGGCGAGCACGCCCGGCTCAGCCTGGCCCGGCCGTTGCCGGTGCAGGTGGGCGACCGGGCAATCCTGCGCGATCCGGGACGGCAGGCGGTAGCCGCCGGGGTGCTGGTGCTGGATGCCGACCCGCCGGCACTGCGGCGACGCGGCGCGGCCCGGTCCCGAGCGGCCGAGCTGGTGTCGGCCGACGGCCGGCCGGACGCGCTGGCCGAGGTGACCCGGCGCGGTGCGATGCCGGCCGATCTGCTGCGGCAGCTGGGAATTCCGCTGCCGGACGCCGGCCCGGAGCTGCGCCGGATCGGTGGTTGGCTGGTCACCGGACCGGTCTGGCAGCGCTGGCTGTCCGGGGCCGGCCCGGCGGTGGACCGGTGGGCGGCCGAGCACCCGCTCGAGGCCGGTATCCCGGTGGCCGCGTTGGCCCGGACGCTGGGGGTGCCGCACCGGGAACTGCTGGCCGAACTGGTCCGTGAGGCGGGGTTGACCGCCGCGGACGGGCGGATCAGCCGGCCCGCCGCTCGGGTGTCGCTGGGCGCCAGCGAGGCGGCGGTCGCCGAGGTGGAGCGTCGGCTGGCCGGTCAGCCGTTCGCCGCGCCGGACCGCGACGAGCTGACCCGGTTGCGGTTGGGCCGGCGGGAGCTCGCGGCGGCCGAACGGGCCGGCCGGTTGCGCCGGATCGCCGAGGACGTGGTGCTGCTGCCGGACGCGCCCGCGCGGGCGGCCCGGCTGCTCACCGGTCTCCCCCAGCCGTTCACCCTCAGCCAGGCCCGGGCCGCCCTCAGCACCAGCCGCCGGGTGGCGGTGCCGCTGCTGGAACTGCTCGACCGGGAAGGCCTCACCGAACGGCTGCCCGACAGCACCCGCCGCCTCCGCCCGTCCTGAACCGCAGCTGCCCAAAATCGCATTGTGCGGCAGTTACTGCACCGCCGGCCGGTGCCCGTCCTGGCGGGCGGCCAGCCGTTCCCGCTGCGGCACCACGGTGTACTTCGGGTCCCGGGCCGACTGCTGGCCGGCGTGGAAGATGCCGAACCGGGTGCACGCCGAACCGGCCAGCAGCGCCGCGCCGGACGCCATCGCGATCCGTCGGTCGCGGCCGGCCAGCAGGGTGCCGAGACCGCCGAGCACGGTCAACGCCTTGCTGGCCTTCATCAGCATGCCGGCCTGGCCCTGGTGCAGCGGCTCGGCGGTGATCCCCATCGACTTCTCCATCGCCTGGGCGGCGGCCAGCTCGAGCGCCACCCCGCCGAGCGCCAGCCGCCGGGCCGGCCCGGCCTGCGAGACCGGCGCGCCGAGCATGCCCAGCCCACCGGCGGCCAGTGCGGCCGAGCCGACGAACACGAACGGCATCTCCCGGTGCCCCTCGTGCCAGGTCGGGGTGGCGGTGTCGGAGATCAGCACCGCGGTGTACGAGGCGACGGCCGGCCCGATGGCAGCCGCGGCCAGCCCCGCGGGGCGGCTCGCGACCGAGACCAACCGACCCAGCCGCCCGGGCAGCAGGCCACTGAGCTCACCGACAGCCGCCGCGCCAACGGCCGGGCCGAACGCGGAGAGTAACCAGGTGCCGACCGACATCGGCGAGGTCGGCTTGGCCACCCGCAGCATGTTCAGGAACCGGGACGGCCGGCCCAGGTCGTGCACCAGCAATCCCAGGCTGGCGGTGATCGCCCCGAGCGCACCGAACCGGGCAGTCCGGCGCAGCGCCGGCTTGCCGGTCAGGTCGGCGCCGGCGCCGAGCAGGGCCGAGCCGCCGGCCAGCCCCCCGAGGAACAGGTAACCGGGGATGTCGGCGGTCCACGGCGAGGCCTTCACGATCGGCCGGCCGTAGTAGCTGGTGAACTCGACGTCCGGCACCATCTGCCGCTCGGCCGACCTGCGCCGCCGGCGGCCGCCACCGGTGCCGGTCAGCGCCCGACGGCCGGCGCCGAAGCTCTCCACGCCGGACCGTCCGACAGCGTCCGATGAAGCAGCGTTCGAGGAAGCGGTGTGGCCGCCCGGCAGGGTGCTCACGACCGCCGTCCCAGGAACGCCGCGATCGCGCCGGCGGCCAAGGTCCCCGCCGCCAGAGCTGCCTGCTTCCACATCGCCGGCAAGTCCCGGGTGGTCACCACCGGGTCCGGCGGCAGCCCGTACACCTCGGGCTCGTCCAGCAGCAGGAACATCGCGCCGCCGCCGCCGATGCCGTCGTTCTGGTCGTGCAGGTAGAGCCGGGCGTCGGTCACCCCCGCCTCGTGCAGCTGTTGCTTGCGCGACTCGGCGCGGGCCCGCAGCTCGTCGACGTTGCCGAACTGGATCGACTCGGTCGGGCAGGCCTTCGCGCAGGCCGGCGTCATCCCCTCGCCGATCCGGTCGTAGCAGAGCGTGCACTTCTGGGCCAGGCCGTTGTTCTTGACCGCCTTGCCGCCCTCCCGGCGGTCGATCACGCCGAACGGGCAGGCCGGTACGCAGTAGCCGCAGCCGTTGCAGATGTCGTCCTGCACCACCACGGTGCCGAACTCGGTACGGAACAGCGAGCCGGTCGGGCAGACGTCCAGGCAGGCCGCGTGCGTGCAGTGCTTGCAGACGTCGGACTCCATCAGCCAGCGGAACTCCGAGCGAGAATCACCCGCCGGCGGCGAGGCGACGCTGATCGGCAGCAGCTTCACCTCCGAGCTGTCGGTGCCGAGTTTGCTGCGGTCGCCGGCCAACGCCTCGCCGGACGCCCGGTTCAGAGCGTCGGTGGCCGAGGTTCCGGTCGGCGCGCCCTCGAAGCCGGGTTCCTGCTGGCCGAGCCGGCGCGGCTGCTCGATGAAGGCGACGTGCCGCCAGGTGCTGGCGCCCAGCGCCCCGGTGTTGTCATAGGACGAGCCGAGCAGGTTCAGCCCGTCCTCCGGAACCTGGTTCCACTCCTTGCAGGCGACCTCGCAGGCCTTGCAGCCGATGCAGACTGAGGTGTCGGTGAAGAAGCCCATCCGGGGCTGCTCCGGCTGCCAGCCCGCTTCCGCCGCGACGTGCTCCTGTGGGCCGTACAGCTGATTCGTCATGAACTGGTCCCGAACCTCTCGTCGAAGTCTGTCGCCGACCCACGTCGGAGCGACGCGGTCCTCAAGATCGACACGGTCGGTGGTTCACCGTGCTTCCAGCGTGGACGGCGGCGTCGAATGATGCAACACTCGAAGCCACGACGCGCCGGGCTGTTTCGGCGCTCTCGGCAGGCAAACCGGGCCTGATCCACGGTCAACTCTCGTCAGGCGGTATCACCCCGCCCCGAGTGTGGCACAGTCGTTGATAGACGCACAGTGCAAGTGTTGTACGCACAGCGCGAGTATCGGCACCAGCAAGCGAACGGGTGGAGGTCCGGTGCAGGAGAACCGCAGGCAGGGCAACGGCGAGCAGCCACCCCGCAACACGCTGTTGCAGTGGCCGGTGCTGCGCCAGGTCGCCGGTCGCGACAAGCTCGGTCGGGGCAAGGCCGCCCAGTCGCCGCGCACCGAGAACTGGGTGCCGCGCACCAGCACCGCCGACAAGGTGGTCGGCAGCGTCTGCCCGTACTGCGCGGTGGGCTGCGGCCAGCGGGTCTACGTCAAGGACGAGAAGGTCATCCAGATCGAGGGTGACCCCGACTCGCCGGTCAGCCGGGGCCGGCTGTGTCCGAAGGGCTCGGCCAGCCTGCAGCTCACCACCGGCTCGAATCGCGAGCAGTACGTCAAGTACCGCCGCCCGCACGGCGCCGACTGGGAGGACCTCGACCTCGACACCGCCATGGACATGATCGCCGACCGGGTGATCAAGTCCCGCCGGGACTACTGGCAGGAGGAGGTGGACGGGAAGCGCGTCAACCGCACCATGGGCATCGCCAGCCTCGGAGGAGCGACCCTCGACAACGAGGAGAACTACCTCATGAAGAAGCTGTACACGGCGATGGGCGCTATCCAGATCGAGAACCAGGCCCGTATTTGACACTCCTCCACGGTTCCCGGTCTGGGGACCTCGTTCGGTCGCGGTGGCGCCACGACCTTCCAGCAGGACCTGCAGAACGCTGACTGCATCGTCATCCAGGGCTCGAACATGGCCGAGTGCCATCCGGTCGGGTTCCAGTGGGTGATGGAGGCCAAGGCCCGCGGCGCGACGATCATCCACGTCGACCCGCGGTTCACCAGGACCTCCGCGGTCTCCGACCTGCACGTCCCGCTGCGGGCCGGCAGCGACATCGCCTTCCTCGGCGCGCTGGTCAACCACGTGCTCTCCGGCGACCACGACTTCCGCGAGTACGTGCTGGCCTACACCAACGCCGCAGCCATCGTCGGCGAGGACTTCGCCGACACCGAGGACCTGGACGGCCTGTTCTCCGGCTACGACCCGGAGACCCGGCAGTACGACCCGTCCAGCTGGATGTACGAGGGCACCGAGATCGCCTCGGCGGCCGGCCAGCGCGACCAGCAGTACGAGGAGCGGGCCGGCGGCGACTCCGACGGCGGCCAGCGCGAGCCGAGCGGTGCGGGGGACTCCGGCAATCCGGGTGACAGCAGCAGCGGCAGCAAGCAGTCCGGCCGCGGCCACAGCTACGGCAGCGGCGGCCCGAGCCTGGGCGGCGAGCCGAACCGGGACGACACGCTGCAGCACCCGCGCTGCGTGTTCCAGATTCTCAAGCGGCACTTCGCCCGCTACACCCCCGAGGTGGTGGAGCAGGTCTGCGGCGTGCCGCCGGAACTGTTCGCCAAGGTCGCCGACGCGCTGGTTGCCAACAGCGGCCGGGAGCGCACCTCGGCGTTCTGCTACGCGGTGGGTTGGACCCAGCACACGGTCGGCGCGCAGTACATCCGCACCGCCTCGATCCTGCAGACGCTGCTGGGCAACATCGGCCGGCCGGGCGGCGGCATCCTGGCGCTGCGCGGGCACGCCTCGATCCAGGGCTCGACCGACATCCCGACGCTCTACAACCTGCTGCCCGGCTACATCCCGATGCCGCACGCACACGAGCACGAGACGCTGGAGGACTTCGTCGCCGGCGACGCCGGTCGCAAGGGCTACTGGGGCAACATGAAGGCCTACACGGTCAGCCTGCTCAAGGCGTGGTGGGGCGAGCACGCCACCGAGGCGAACGACTACTGCTTCGACTACCTGCCCCGGCTCACCGGCGACCACTCGTCGATGGCCACCGTGATGGAGCAGATCGACCACGGGCTGGGCGGCTACTTCATCATCGGTGAGAACCCGGCGGTCGGCTCGACGAACGCGAAGATGCAGCGGCTGGGCATGGCCAACACCGACTGGCTGGTGGTGCGCGACTTCTCGCTGATCGAGAGCGCCACCTGGTGGAAGGACGGTCCCGAGATCGAGACCGGTGAGCTGCGCACCTCCGACATCCGCACCGAGGTGTTCTTCCTGCCGGCCGCCGCGCACACCGAGAAGAACGGCAGTTTCACCAACACCCAGCGGATGTTGCAGTGGCACCACCAGGCGGTGGAACCGGCCAACGACGTCCGCAGCGACCTGTGGTTCTACTTCCACCTTGGCCGGATCATCCGGCAGAAGCTGGCCGGCTCGACCGACCCGCGGGACCGCGCGCTGCTGGAGCTGACCTGGGACTACCCGACCGAGGGCTCGATCGCCGAGCCGAGTGCCGAGGCGGTGCTGGCCGAGATCAACGGCCGGGACGCCGAGGGCAAGCCGCTGTCGGCCTACACCGAGCTCAAGGACGACGGCAGCACCACCTCCGGTTGCTGGATCTACTGCGGCGTCTACGCCGACGGGGTGAACCAGGCCGCCCGGCGCAAGCCCGGCAGCGAGCAGAGCTGGGTGGCGCCGGAGTGGGCCTGGGCCTGGCCGGCCAACCGCCGGATCATCTACAACCGGGCCTCGGCCGACCCCGACGGCAAGCCGTGGAGCGAGCGCAAGGCCTACGTCTGGTGGGACGAGGACCAGGGCAAGTGGACCGGGCACGACGTGCCGGACTTCCAGCCGGACAAGCGGCCGGACTACCGGCCGCCGGAGGGCGCCAAGGCCGAGGACGCGATCGGCGGCGCCGACCCGTTCATCATGCAGGCCGACGGCAAGGCCTGGCTGTACGCGCCGTCCGGCCTGGTGGACGGCCCGCTGCCGACCCACTACGAGCCGCACGAATCGCCGTTCGACAACCCGCTGTACGCGGTGCAGGCCAACCCGGCGCGGGAGCAGTTCCCGCGCAGCAAGGACAACCCGTACGCCCCGTCCGGTAGCGCCCCGGGCAGCGAGGTGTTCCCGTACGTGGTCACCACCTACCGGCTGACCGAGCACCACACCGCGGGCGGCATGAGCCGCTGGGTGCCGTACCTGTCAGAGCTGCAACCGGAGATGTTCTGCGAGATCAGCCCCGAGCTGGCCGCCGAGCGAGGCCTGCAGCACCTCGGCTGGGCGACCATCGTGACCGCCCGGTCGGCCATCGAGGCGCGGGTCTTCGTCACCGACCGGGTGGTGCCGCTGCGGGTGCAGGGCCGGGTGGTGCACCAGGTGGGTCTCCCCTACCACTGGGGAGCGAACGGGCTCAGCACCGGTGACGGCGCCAACGAGCTCAGCTCGGTGGTGCTCGACCCGAACGTGCACATCCAGGAGTCGAAGGCGGCAACCTGCGACATCCAGCCGGGACGGCGGCCGCGCGGTCCGGAATTGCTCCGCTACGTCGAGGAATATCGGCAGCGGGCCGGGGTGATCTCGGACGGCAAGAAGAACACCGCCGGCTGACTTTCAGCCCCTGAATTAGGGCGTTCGGCACTAGAGCAGCGTTTCGGATAGCGGGTGCAATCCCAATCTGGTACCTGTTGATTAACGCCGAGGACGGAAAGGGCGACGACGACGTGCCAGCGGTGATTCCGGTCGACGATGATGCGCGGGTCGCCGCCTTGCGGCGGATCGGTGTGTTCGAGCGGACGGTGTCGACCCCCGACTTCCACGCGCTCAGCCGGCTGGCCGCCTTCGTCACCGGCGCACCGTTCAGCGCGATCAACCTGATCGACGCCGACCGGCAGATCCAGCTGGTCAGCTCGGACGGTCAACCGGCCGACTGCCCGCGGCACGAGTCGCTCTGCCAGCACCCGGTGTACGAAGGGCGCACCATCCACGTCGCCGACGCGAGCCTTGATTCCCGTTTCGCCACCAGCCCGTACGTCACCGGTGAACGGGACCGGGTGGCGCTCTACTGCGGCGTTCCACTGCGCGACTCGCAGGGCTACGTGCTCGGCACCCTCTGCGTCACCGATTCCGAACCGCGCCAGCTCAGCGCCGCCCAGCTCGGCGCGCTGGAGGACCTGGCCCGCCAGGTCGAGCAGCTGTTCGAGCTGCGCCGGCAGCAGGCGATGCTGCTGGACGTGCTGGCCGAGGTCGACCACCTCGCGGTGCACGACCCGCTGACCGGCTTGGTGAACCGGCGGATGCTGGCCGACCGGTTGGAGCAGGCGATCAACCGGGCCGAGCGGGGCGGCTGCGCTCCGATGGTGTTCTTCTGCGACCTCGACGGGTTCAAGGCGGTCAACGACACGCTCGGGCACCAGGCAGGCGACGAGGTGCTGGTGCACATCGCGCAGCGGCTGCGGGCGGTGGTGCGCCCGGCCGACACGGTGGCCCGGGTCGGCGGCGACGAGTTCCTGGTGCTGTGCGAGGACCTGCCGCCCGAGCATCGGGAGGCCCTCGCCGACCGGCTGCGGGCGGCCGGCGAAGATCCGATCTCCACCCCCACCGGAGCGGCCCGGGTCGGGGTGAGCGTCGGAATGGCCGAGGCCAGCCCGGACCGGACCGTGTCGGACGTGCTCAACGAGGCTGACCGCGGCATGTACCTCGACAAGCTGGCTCGTCGCGGCGCCGCCTGAGCTCAGCCTCGCTGGCTCAGCTGTCGAACAGCCCCTGGCCGATGAAGCCACCGAACTCCGGCACGCCCGGCGGCACGAAGAAGTACCCGCCGCCGTAGGGCTGGATGTAGTCGGCCATCGGCTCGTCGGCCAGCCGGCGCTGGGTGGTCTCGAACTGGTCCTGGATGTTCTGCTGGAAGCTGGCGAAGATCAGCCCGACCTCGGCGTTGCCGTTGCGGCCCATGCCGGTGTTCTCGTAGTTGTAGCCACGGCGCAGCAGCCGGCTCCGGTCGGTCTCCGGGGTGCGCGGGTTGGCCAACCGGATGTGCGCGGTGAGCGGGATCGACTGGCCGTCCGGGTCGGCGGCGTAGTTCGGCAGGTCGGTCTCGTTCTCGCCGTCCAGCGGGGCGCCGTTGTCGCGGTTGCGGCCGATGATCGCGTCCTGCTCCGGGACGCCGATCCGGTCCCAGAACTCCACCAGCATGCGGATCAGCCGCACCACCATGAAGGTGCCGCCGGTCGCCCAGTCCGGCTGGCCTGAGTCCTTGTCGATCCAGACCAGCGTCTCGTCCTCGGCCGGGTTGACGATGCCGTCCTTGTAGCCGAACAGGTTGCGCGGCGCGCCGTCCGGCCGGGACGGCGAGTGAAAGCCGAGGATCTTCCAGTCCAGCTGCATCATGCCGCGGGTGGCCCGGGTGATGTCGCGCAGCGCGTGGTGGATCGAGTCCTGGGAGTTCGAGCACAGCTGCAGCAGCAGATCGCCGCCGGTCCAGTCCTCGTCGGGTGAGTCGTTCTTGAACACCGGCATCGTGGTCAGGCCACGCGGCGCCTTGCCGGCCAGCCCGAACCGATCGGTGAACACGGACGCGCCGAGCCCGACGGTGCAGGTGAACGCGTCCGGCGGCACTTGGACGCCGAGCACGCCGCTGTCGCTGCCGCCGACCTCGGTCTCCCTCGGCCGGGTGCTCGACTCGGTGACGAGCGATCCCTCGGTGAGCGACTGGATGTGCCCGCTGAGGGTCTGCAAGAGGTTCTGCAGGCCGGCGTTGTCCGGCACCAGGATGCGGAAGGCGGCGAAGCAGGACGCGGCCTGCTGGCTGTCCGGCCGGTAGATGCCGGCCTGGTTGGCGCCCAGGAACGGCACCGAGATGGTGGACGGGTCCGGGTTGCCACCCCGGTCACCGGCGACGGCCGGTTGGCTGGTCGCCAGGGTGCCGCCGGCGGCGACGGCCGCCGAGCCGAGGGCGGCTCCGCGCAGGAAGGAACGACGGTTGATGTTCATCGCTGGACGTCTTCTCTCTGGTTGCAGCCGGGATCAGCGGAGTCGGCCGAGCGCGGACGGGACGCGGTACAACACCTCGAGGGCGCCCCCGATCGCTCCGTTCACCGGCTGCCGCTGGTGCTTGGTCAGGGTGGCGTAGCTGACCCACCGGCCGTCCACCTTGGTGGCGATCAGCGCTTGGTCCAAGGTGTCGAGCGCCGCGCTGGCCAGGTCGGCCAGGCCGTGGCCGGGCGGCGCTGGCGGGAAGTACGGCTTGAGCAGGCCGAGCAACTCCCGGCTGGCCACGACGTCACCGGCCGTCAGCGCGTACGCCATGCCGGAGCCGTAGTCGGACTGGCCGGACAGGTGGTCACGCAGCGAGTCCTCGAGCACCTCGTGGCAGCGGATCGGCATGTTGGTCGGGTCGATCTCCAGCTTGACCAGCGCCGTGCGCAGGCCGGCCACGTCGCTGGCCAGCCGGTCGACGTGCCGGCGCAGCGCCGGCAGCGGCTCACCGGAGTAGAGGCCGTACTCGATGCGGTGCAGCCCGGTGAACGCCGGGTCGTCGACGCCCTGCGGCAGTCCGCTGGCCAGGCCGCTGATCTTGTCGCCCCAACCACCGAAGCTGCCGTACGCGGCGCCGATCTGCTGCCAGGTGAGCTGGCAGGTCAACCAGCGACGCTGGGCGGACGTCCGGTCGTTGCCGGGCAGGCCGTCCCGCAGCCGGGCGACCTGACTGGCCAGGGCGGTGAGCTTGTCGCCGACGTAGCTTCGGTACTGCTCGGCGACCTCGCCGAGTGGCGTGAGGTCGCGCCCCGTTGCGGTGAGCATGCGGATCTTCGGTCCTTCCGACTCGCGGTGAACGTGCTGTACACCGCAGTCGGTGCGAAGCGGACATCACCCTGCCAGCTGTTTGAGAGCTGGTCCAGAGGTTCGCCGAAAAAGATCGCCGCGGCTCAGTGGCCACCCAGGTTGCCGGTGCCCGTGTTCAACGCGACGCCCAGCCGCAGCGAGTTGGCCTCGTCCTCGGACTTGACCCGCGGCTCGTAGATCGCGTCGGCCTCGGTGCGCTGGGTCCAGACGTAGAGCGCGACGAGTCCCGCGAGGACGAACAGCACGACCAGCACCTCAAGCACCACACCGACCACGATGGCCCTCCTTCGTCGCCGGGCAGGATATCCGAGCCGCGCCGAACGTCCCGATAGCCGTCGGCACGGTCGCGCATACTCGACGGCGTGCCGACCGTCATCCGCAGTGAGAGGATCCCGGCCCTCGCCGACGTCCCGCACCCGTTCCCGTACCAGGGCAGCAAGCGCGGGCTGGCTCATGCGATCGTTCGGTTGCTGCCGGACGACACCACCGCGCTGGTGGAGCCGTTCGCCGGGTCGGCAGCAATCAGCATCGCGGCCCGGCACACCGGCGCCGCGCTGTCGGCGACGCTCAGCGACGTGAACGCGCCGTTGATGGCGCTGTGGTCGCGCATCCTCGACGACCCGGCCGGGCTCGCCGACGAGTACGAGCAGATCTGGCACGAACAGCTGGCCGACCCACGCGGGTACTACGAGCTGGCCCGGCGGGATTTCAACGCGTCCGGTGCGCCGCAACTGTTGCTGTACCTGCTGAATCGCTGCGTGAAGGCGGCAGTTCGCTACTCGAAGAACGGGGAGTTCAACCAGTCCGCCGATCACCGCCGGCTCGGCGCTCGACCGGCCACCGTCCGGCAGCGCCTCATCTCGACTTCCTTGGCGATGAAGGGGTCCACGGTGCTCGCCCGCGATTACCCGGACGGATTGCTGGCCACCCCGCCTGCCGGAGTCTGCTATCTGGATCCGCCGTACCAGGGAGTCACCAACGCCGCCGACCACCGCTACCTGCGGGGGCTGCCGCGACCGGAGTTCGAGGCGGTGCTGGCCGACGCCGTTCATCGCGGCGTCTCGTTCATCGTCTCCTACGACGTGGTCACCGACGACAACAAGTACGGCGAGCAACTGTCGGCGGAACTCGGGTTGACCCACTTGCACCTGCACGCCGGCCGGTCGGCGCAGGGCACGCTCTCGGGCGAGCGCATCGACACCGTCGAATCGCTGTACCTCTCCCCCGCATTGGTCGACCGGCTCGGCGGTGTCGGCGGAGTTTCGACGCGACTGGCATCATTGCCGGCAGTCGACAACCGGAGCGTGTAGATGGCCGACGACCGGCCGGAATCCCTCGCCTGCCTCGTTCTCGCCGCTGGCCGCGGCAGCCGGATGCGACCGTTCACCAACCGGGTTCCCAAGCCGTTGCTGACGGTCGACAACGAGCCGCTGCTGGCCCGTTCGCTGCGGATGGCGGCGGCGGTGACGAGCGACATCGCCGTCAACTCCTCGTACCTGGCGGCTGAGATCGCGGCGTTCCTGACGGCGTATTCGGTCCAGTCGTCCTACGAACCGGAGGCCCTGGGAAGCGCCGGCGCGATCGGCCCGCTGCTGCCCTGGCTCGGCGATCGGGATCTGCTCATCCTGAACGGCGACACCTGGCTTGAGACGGTGCCGGATTACCTCGTCGCCGGCTGGGACCGGGTGCGCCCGAGGCTGCTGGTGCAGGACCTCGGCAGGCCGAGCGACTTCGGCAACTGTCGCTTCGTCGGGGCGAGCCTGCTGCCGAACCGGCTGTGCCGTTCCGTGCCTTCGGAACCGTCCGGCCTGTACGAGGCGATCTGGCGACCGCTGCGATCGGCGTTGGACTTCGTGCCGCTCCGGGGCCGGGCCTTCGACTGCGGGACGCCGGCCGAATTCCTGGCCGCGAACCTGTACGCCTCAGGTGGCCGGGCCGTGGTGCACCCGACCGCACGACCGGGCGGCCCGATTACCGAGTCGGTGTTCCTGGCCGGCGCCACGTCGCCTGAGGGGTACGTCGCGCACCGCGAGCTCCGCGACGCGGTCGACGTGATCCAGGTCGAGCTTTCAGACCTTCGATAGAAGCCGGGACCACGCGTGTTACGGTCACCGCCGCCTTAAGCACGGTTGATATCGACGCCGTCAGCGGGTGCGGCAGTCGGGTGGCCGGTCGGAGGAGAAATGCGAAAGAAGCGTCTGGCTGCGCTGGTCCTGCTTATGGTCATCGGCAGCATCGTCGCAGCTACCCCGTCGGAAGCGACCTGGCAGGGCGCGGTCGCGGCGGGCGGTTACGACGCCGCGTCAGCCGATCCGTCGACCTGGCCGGCCGCCAGTACCACGTCCGGGAATTTCCCCAGCGTCCACCCAGTACGTGCGGCTGTGGGATTCCGGAGTTACCTGGGCGAATATCGAGCCGTCCGGAACCTCCGGCACCTCGAACGTCACCTGGGATTGGACGAAACTCGACCAGCTCGTGAACGCCGCGGCTGCTCGCGGTCTCGGCATCGACCTGGTGCTAGGTGAAACGCCGCTCTGGGCCGCTCCGGCCGGGTCGACGACCAACTACACGGGTGGGTCCGCCGCGGTACCGAAGAACATCTACGACTGGAATCTCTACGTGAGCACGGTCGCGATCCGGTACGCCAACGACAACATGATCTACGAGACCTGGAACGAGCCGAACCTGTCGCTCTACTGGTCAGGCGACATGAACACCATGGCGTACCTGAATCAGCAGGCATATGGCGACATCCGGCTGCCCGCGCCGAACGCCAAGGTGCTGACCCCGGGCTTCACCAGCGCCGGCACCAGCGGGACCAACCCGTTCTCGCAATTCCTGAGTTCGACCTACGCGCCGCTCGCACACTCGGACGCGGTCGCGTTTCACGATTACCCGACGGCGGCATCGCAAATCACGTCGGTGGCCAACAGCTTCGAGTCCAACATCAAGGCCAAGGACGGCAACGTCGACAAGCCGCTCTGGCTAACCGAATTGGGCTGCGACCGCAACGCGACTGCCTGTACGTCCGCTATCGCGCAAAGCTTCGTCAACACGGCGAAGTCAGCGACGGATGTCCAGGTGTTGACGGATGTCCAGGTGTTGATGTGGTACGCGCTCGGTGGCGGCGGCCAGTATTTCGGCTACAGCGAGTTCTGAGCGGGGGCGGCGCTGTTTCGGCGCCGGACTGCAGATAGCGGCTGTGGGTAGCCGATCAACACAGTTGGCTGCCGCAATATTGGTCGCTCGTTGCCTCAGCGGAGTAGCGCTCGGTGTGGTCGCTGTAATTCAGGGTGACCGTAACAATGATGTCGTCGCCATAATGCACGACCACACCGCACGAGTTGTCGCCGCTGCCGCAGTCTGCGTAGACGCTGTGGCCGGACCCCCGTGAACTGATCCACATCGAGTGAGAGTCGATCAACGGTGGGTGCAGGCGGCAGCTTAGACCGCGGGTGCTTACACCACACTCGCGGACGTGGCAGCGACCCGCCCTCTGCCGAGGGTCGGTGCGGCGCCGCAATGAACCCCATCCGTAGGTTCAGGACCATTCTCCATGGGTGAAGCTGGTCCTAGGTGCATGGTGGTGGTTAACTGCCTTTATGGGCGCGCAGGACAGGCAAAGCGATCAACTAGCCGGCGCGCGCGAAGCTCACGCCCAACCGCACGAGGCCGATCTGGAACGCCGCGAGGCCGCCGTGGCGGCACGTGAGGCCGCGGTGGCGGCACGTGAGGCCGCGGTGGCGGCACGTGAGGCCGCCCATGCCAAGCGGATGGACGCCGCCCAGGAAATTCTGGCTGCCGCCGACGCGCGCGACGTCATCTCCTATGACCGCGACATCGCGGCCGAGAAGCGTGAGAACGACCTCGACCGCGCCGAAATGCTGGATCAGACAAGCCAATACGGCGCCCACTGGCCCGAGCGGCGACACGCCCACCTTGACCGCGTACACGCGAAGGGCGATCGCACGGCAGCACTCCACGACCGGACCGCCCTGACCGACACCGACACCGACACCGACACCGACGCCGACAGCGACAGCGACAGCGACAGCGCCGGGATGTGACCTCACTGGCGTCCGTGGCTCCTTCGACGTCTGATCGCGGGATGAATGGCTGCGCATGAGCGGGCGCCGCGCGCAGTGTGGAGTCGATCATCGGTGGGTGCAGCAAGCCGCGTAGACCGCTGGCGGTTGGTAGCCAAGTGAGCTGTGCCGGCGGCGGTGGTTGTAGTCCTGCTTCCAGTCGCCGATCGCGACCCGGGCCTGGGGCACGGGCCAGAAGATGTGGATGTTCAGGCACTCGTCGCGGATGCGGGCGTTGAACGACTCGACGTAGCCGTTGCGCCAGGGCTCGCCGGGGCGGGATGAAGGCGAGCCCGACCCGTTCGCCGGCCCAGTCGGACATTGCCGCACACGCCAGCTCGGGCCCGTTGTCGCAGCGCAGCACGGCCGGGTAGCCACACTGCTGCGCGATGCGGTCCAGTGCGTCGATCAGGACGTCGGCGGTCACGGATCGTTCGACCAGGCCGCCGAGGCATTCGTGGCACAAGGCGGACGAATGGATGGCCAGCCGCTACAGCGGGATTCCGTAGTGCTGAAACAGGGCGGAAGACGCAAGAAGGATGGCTGCTCCAATCTTTTCACCCACGCCGCTTGCGAGCTTGGCCTTGGCTGTATCGAGGGCGAGCTTGAGAGCTCCAGGCCCGTTCTGCTCCACTGAGACTGCAGGGCGAAGCACAGATGGGAGGCTGCCCGCTTCCGCCGGCAGGATTGGCAGTGCCTGTTCGATCGTGTCGGCCAGCTCCAACGCCTGTCGACGGTGAGCCTCGGTGATGGTGACGGATACGCTCGCCGTTGACCCGGGGCTTCCCGCTTGAACGACGTTGTTGTCACCCGTGACGGTCACATAGGAGATCCGCACTGCCGGCTCGCCTGCACTGAGTTCACCGACATGCGATATCTGGCGCGAGGGCACCGCGTGCCACTGAGATCGGCATCAGTGCGCCTGGGGACTGCATCGCACAGGGATCGCATGCAAACCGACCATGCAACTCAGGGCCTGTGTTTGGTGGGCGATACTGGGATCGAACCAGTGACCCCTGCCGTGTGAAGGCAGTGCTCTCCCGCTGAGCTAATCGCCCGCATCTCGTGCGGTAAACCTCGGTTAGCTTACATGCCGCGGCGCCCCGTCACTCGCCGGGGTCGCAGGGCCGCAGGTCAGCGCAAGAACCGCCAGCCGAACCAGGCCAGACCGGCCAGCAACACCAGGCCGGCCAGCCCGATCAGCGCCTGCACGAAGCGCGATTGGCCTTTCACCCAGACCGTCCAGTCGGCGAGCAGCCGCCGGCCGAACCGGAGCAGCCGCTGGGCCCAGACGAACTCGGTGGCCCACACCGCCAGCCCGAGAAAGACGATCGCCCAGCCGGGTCCCGGTAGCGGGATGAGCAGCAGGCCGCCGAGCACGATCAGGCCGCCGAGCACCGCGATGCCGATTCGCCAGATCAACAGTCCGGCCGGCCGGCGAAGCACCCAGGCCCGGGCCGGACGCAACCAGCGCGGCGGCGTCGGCGCCTGCGCTTCCTCGACCACCAGCGCCCCGTCCGTCATGCCAGCCCAACGATCGACCCCCGGCCATGGGTTCCACAGCGGGCGCTCAGCGGCTATTAGCGACTGGACTGCCGACGGCTCCCCCGGCCACCGGAGCTCGGCACCAGGCAACGCTGCAGTGCCAGCTCGTCGCGGATCGCCGGCGGGACCGGCAGGTGTCTGGCCTGGAGCGCCGCGACGTAGCGCTCCAGCGACTCCAGCAGCCGTCGCTGCTCGGGGTTCGCGGTCAGGCTGCGGGACTGCCGGCGGAGCGCCTCGATGCTTGCCCGGGCGCTGCGGACCTCCTGCAGCAGGTACTGCAGTTCGGCGGGGCCGGTCCACCCGGTGTGGGACTCGGCACCAGACGGCAACGTAGTCACGTCGCAGACCATACCCCGTCGGGCCGACCAATTCGCCCCGAACAGCAAACCTGAACAGCCCGATAACACCGCCACATTCCGCCTCGCAGTCACCGTCATGAACCGTTCCAGCGCTGACTACCAAAGACCGGCGATGGGCAGACTGGAAGCGTTATCAGAGCGCGATAATCACAAGTCGAGGAGGAACGTTGACCGCAGTCCCCAACGTCCGGCTGAACAACGGCGTGCAGATCCCCCAGCTCGGCTTCGGGGTGTTCCAGATCGAGCCCGAGCAGACCGTCGAGGCCGTCAGCACCGCCCTGGAGATCGGCTACCGGCACATCGACACCGCCCAGATGTACGGCAACGAGAAGCAGGTCGGCGAGGCCGTCGCGAAGTCCGGGATCGACCGTGCCGAGATCTTCGTGACCACCAAGCTAAACAACAACCGGCATGCCCCCGAGGCAGTCCGGCCCTCGCTCGAGGTGAGCCTGGAGAAGCTTGGCCTGGAGCAGGTGGACCTGTTCCTGATCCATTGGCCGCTCCCGACGGTCAGCGACTACGTGGCCACCTGGCGCGCGATGGAAGAGGTGTACGAAGCGGGCCTGGCGCGCTCGATCGGCGTCTCGAACTTCCAGCCGCACCACCTGCGCAAGTTGCACGCCGAGACCTCGGTGCGCCCGGCCGTCAACCAGATCGAGCTGCACCCCTACCTGACCCAGGACGAGCTACGGGCCTTCGACGCCGAGCATGAGATCGCCACCGAGGCGTGGTCGCCGATCGCCCAGGGCGGCGTGCTGGACAACCCGACGATCGTCGAAGTGGCCCGGGCGCACGGCAAGACGCCGGCCCAGGCGGTGCTGCGCTGGCACCTGCAGCTCGACAACATCGTCTTTCCGAAGTCGGTGACGCCGGCCCGGATGCGGGAGAACTTCGAGATCTTCGACTTCGAGCTCAGCGATGCCGAGCTGGGCATGATCTCGGCGCTGAACGCCGACCAGCGGACCGGTCCGGACCCGGACGTCTTCGACTACGTGCCCGACTGACGGCCACCCTCCCGGGGCCGTCCGCTGAGCCGCACCGGACGCCATTGTGCGGCCCGAATCCACCTCATCCGGCAATTTCCAGGTGGATTCGGGCCGCACAATGCGATCTGGTGCCGCACAATGCGCACGGCTGCAATCAGGCGGGTCAGGCGGGATGACGCGGTGGGTCAGACCCGGCTGGGGCCGTTCTTGCGCAGCGCCCGGCGCAGCTGGAAGATGCGCAGGCTGCCCGGGATCGCCACCAGCAACATGCCGATCACCGCGGACAGCAGGATGGTCAGCGCCAGCGAGAACTGCCCGCTCCAGCCCAGAAAATGCAGCGTCGCGTTGTGCGAGTTCTGGGCGATGAAGATGACCAGCACGACCACGAACACCGCGGTAGCGATCAGGCCGACCCAGGTCGCGCTGACCCGTCCGGTCTTCACATGGCCGCGCTCGTCGAAGCCCGGCGCCGGACCGGTCGACGTGGACTCGGCCGGGGCGCTCGGCGAGGTGGCCTCCGGTGGTACCTCTGACACGTTCGGGCCGGGCACCGGATCGGTGATCGGCCGGCGGTACTCGTGGTCCGCGGGGTTGTCCAGCGGGCCGACGCCGGGCTGGTTGGCCACCGGCTGCCGGGGTGGTCCGTCAATGGGGTTGGTCATTCTCAACGACCTCCTCGGAACTTGCGTACCGACGGTGGTTTCGCCGTTACTTCAACAGTACGCGCCAACCAGGGCGCCCCGACGCGGCGCGACGCTCGGCCCGGGCTGCCGCCGCCAGCTCCAACACCGACCAACCGAGCGCCGCGCCGGCAACCTTCAGCACGTCGCGCCGGCTGTCCAGCAGCCGGCCGAACCAGAGCGCGTCACCGGCATCGCTGACCGCCCGCGCCACCGAGAGCAGGGTGCTCGACCGGCCGGCCGGCGCCACCAGCAGCGCGGCCGCCATCGCGGCGTCCCGGCTGCCGATCGACCGGATCAACGCCGCGGTCGCCGGCGGCACCGAACCATCCGGTCCGGTCAGCCGGGCGGGCTTGGCCAGCAGTACCGGCGCGGCGGTGATGGCCACGCTGTAGACGGTGGTCAGGCCGCCGATCAACCGGGGCAGCGTCCACGGGTCGTCCAGCAGCACTCGAATGCGGCTCATCACGGGCCTTCCTGCCGAGAAGCACGAGGCTGCCGGGTTGAGCCGCTCCCCCAACCGTACGCAGACCTCAGCCCCGCGACGTCAAAGCAGCTCAGCCCGCGGCGGCCAGCAGCGCCCGCCGGGTCAGCACCCGTGCCAGGTGCCGGCGGAACTCCGGATCGGCGTTCAGGTCCTCGATCGGCTCGGTGCCCTCCGCCGCCAGCTCGGCCGCCTCGGCCGGTCCGGCGCCCGAGGCCAGCGCCTGCTCGGCGGCGGCTGCCCGCACCGGCCGGCTGGCCATGTTCGCCAGCGCGATCCGGCCGGCCACGGTGGCCACCGCGACGATCGCCCAGTCGTTGGCCCGCCGGACGAACTTCTCGTAGTGCCAGCCACCCGGACCGGTGCGCGGCACCCGGATCTCGACCAGCAGCTCGTCCGGCCGCAACGCGGTCTCGTAGTAGCCGAGGAAGAACTCGCCGGCCGGGATCTGCCGCTGCCCGGACGGCCCCTGCGCGACCAGCACCCCGTCGCTGGCCACGATCGCCGCCGGCAGGTCGGCTGCCGGGTCGGCGTGCGCCAGCGAACCGCCGATCGTGCCGCGGTGCCGTACCTGCGGGTCGCCCACCAGCGAGGCCACCCGGGCCAGCAGCGGCGCCTCGCCGCGGAGCAGGTCGGACGCGGCCAGCTCGGAATGCCGCACCAGGGCCCCGATCGAGACCATGCCGTCGTCCACCTTCAGCGTGCGTGCCTCGGTGACCCGTCCGATGTCGATCAGCACCGAGGGGAATGCCAGCCGCAGCTTCATCATCGGCAGCAGCGAGTGGCCGCCGGCCAGCAGCTTGGCGTCCTCGCCGTGCTCGGCCAGCAACTGCACCGCGTGCCCGACCGAGGAGGCCCGGACGTACTCGAACGGCGCCGGAATCATGCCTGCTCCGCCGAGAGCGCAGCGGCCGCGGCCTGCGCCGCCCGGACGATGTTGTGGTAGCCGGTGCACCGGCAGAGGTTGCCCTCCAGCCCCTCGCGGATCTGTTGCTCGGTCGGGTCAGGGTGCTCGGCCAGCAGCGCGCTGACCGCCATCACCATGCCGGGCGTGCAGAACCCGCACTGCAGCGCGTGCTCGGACCGGAACGCCTGCTGCACCGGGTTCAGCGAGCCGTCCGGGCCGGCCAATCCCTCGAGGGTGGTCACCGAGCTGCCGTCGCACTGCACCGCGAGCACCGTGCACGACTTCACCGACTCGCCGTCCAGGTGCACCGTGCAGGCCCCGCACGAGGTGGTGTCGCAGCCGAGGTTGGTGGCGGTCAACCCGCACACGTCGCGCAGGTAGTGCGCCAGCAGCAGCCGCGGCTCGACCTCGTCGGACCGCTCCTCCCCGTTCACCCGCAGCGAGAGCCGCATCAGCCCGATGTCCTTTCGGTAGCGGAAGATTCTCGAATGGCGCGCCAGACCCGCTGCGCGCTGGTCGGCATGTCGACGTGCCGCACCCCGAGGTGGGCCAGCGCGTCCACCACGGCGTTCTGCACCGCCGGGGTGGCGCCGATGGTGCCGGCCTCGCCGATTCCCTTGGCACCGAGCGGGTTGTAGCTGGTCGGGGTCTCGGTGGTCACCAGCTCGAAGCTGGGCACCTCGGTGATCGACAGGAACGGATAGGTCGCCAGCGTCGTGGTGATCGGGTTGCCGTCCGGGTCGTAGCAGACCTCCTCCAGCAGCGCCTGCGCCGCCCCTTGGGCCAGCCCGCCGTGCCGCTGCCCCTCGGCGATCAGCGGGTTGATCACGGTGCCGGCGTCGTCCAGGGCGATCAGCCGCAGCAGCTCGGCCTTGCCGGTCTCGGTGTCGACCTCGACCACCGCCACGTGCGCTCCGAACGGATAGGTCGCGCCGGGTGCGGAGAACACTGTGCGGACCTGCAACGGTTCGCGTTCGGCCAGTGCGGCAAAGGTGATTGCCGTTCCGGGGACGCCGCGTACGGCCAGCCCAGCGATCCGGTGGTCTACCACCAGGTCGTCCGGGTTCGCCTCCAGCTGCTCGGCGGCCCGTTGCCGGGCCAGCTCGACCAGCTCGATGGCAGCCTGCCGGACTGCCGCGCCGCCCTGCTGCAGGCTGCGCGAACCGCCGGTGCCACCGCCGCGCGGCACCAGGTCGGTGTCACCCCACTTGACAGTGATCTTCTCCAGCGGGATGCCCAGCTGCTCGCTGGCCAGCATCGCCCACACGGTGGCGTGACCCTGGCCGTGCGGCGAGGTGCCGGTGAGGATGGTTGCGGTGCCGTCCGGGTGCACCTCGACGGTGGCGTTCTCGTTCGGCGGCCCGGACTCGTCCCCGCCGCCGGTGATCTCGACGTACACCGACAGGCCGATGCCGAGCTGCCGGACGTCACCGCGCTCCCGGCGGGCGGCCTGCTCAGCGCGCAGCGCCGGATAGTCCGCCGCCGCAAGCACCTTCTCCAACGCCATCGGGTAGTCGCCGGAGTCGTACTTCGCGCCGCCCTTGCTGGTGAACGGCTCGGTGAAGGCGGGCAGCAGGTTCCGCCGCCGCACCTCGGCCGGGTCCAGCCCGAGCTCGGTGGCGAACAGGTCCATCGCCCGCTCTATCGCCGCGGTGGCCTCGGGCCGGCCGGCACCTCGGTAGGCGCCGATCGGGGTGGTGTTCGTGACCACGCTGACGAAGGACGTCTCCAGCCGCTCGATGTCGTACACCCCCGGCGCCATCAGCGCGGTCAGGCTGGGCAGCAGCGCGCCGATCCGGGGGTAGGCGCCGCTGTCCTGCACCACGTGCAGCCGGTACGCCCGCACCCGGCCGGACCGGTCCCCGCCGATGGTGACGGTCTGCAGCTGGGCCCGGCCGTGGGTCATCCCGACCATGTTCTCCGACCGGGTCTCCACCCAGGTCACCGGACGGCCCAGCTGCCGGGCCAGCCAGCCGACCAGCGCGTGCTCGGTGTCGGCTCCGAACTTGGCGCCGAACGCGCCGCCGACCGCGGGCGTGATCACCCGCACCTGCGCCTTGTCCAGTCCCAGCATCCGGGCCAGCTGACGCTGGGTGCCCTGGGCCCCCTGGTTCGGAACCCAGGCGGTCAGCCGGCCGTCGTCGCCCCAGACGGCGGCCGCGGCGCGCACCTCCAGCGGCGCCACCGCCACCCGCTGGTTGACGATTTCGTGGCTGGTCACCACCTCGCAGCCGGCGAAGATGTCCTCGGCAGCCTCGGCGTCCTTCCGGTAGCAGACGTTGCTGGCGGCCGCCGGAAACAGCAGCGTGTCGCCGGCCAACGCGTCGGTCAGCGTCACCACCGCCGGCAGCGGGTCGTAGTCGACCTCGACCAGCTCGGCGACGTCCTCGCCCGAGTACCGGTCGTCGGTCAGCACCGCGACCACCGGCTCGCCGACGTAGCGGACCACCTCGTCGGCCAGCAGCGGCTGCACCATCGACTCGGGGTAGCCGGGCATCATCGGCCGCTGCGGCGGCACCCCGCTCAGGTCGGCCGCGGTGTAGGCGGCCACGAAGCCTGGCGCCTGGCTGGCCGCGGTGAGGTCGATGCCGGTGATCCGGGCGTGTGCCAGCGGCGATCGCACCAGGGTCAGCCGGGCCGCGCCAGTCAGCCGCTCGTCGGTCAGGTCCTCGGTGTAGGTGGCGCCGCGGGTCAGGAACTCCGGGTCCTCCAGCCGCTGCACCCGGGTGCCCAGGATGCTGCCTACCGGTGCCGTTTCACTCGCCGTCATCGGGCTGTTCGCTGACATGCGCGGTCTGCCATCGGCGCTCCTCGGAAGCTGGAGAGGTCCTCTCGACCCACCCTAGCCTGGCGATCTAGCCGCCCGGACGCCACCGGTCGACCGGCAGCGCGGACCGGCCCAGCCAGCACAGCAGCAGTCCGAGCAGCAGGTAGGTCGGATGGAAGAAGCTGACCGTCCGGATGAACAGCAGCTCGACCACTATCCAGCTGACCAGCAGCGCGCCGGCCAGCAGCGCCCAGGCCGGTGCCCACCGGCTGCCCAGGCCGGCCAGCACGCCGAGCACCGAGTTCGGCACCGCCACCACCGCGACCAGCGCCAGGCCGCCGACCACCGGGCTGGCGAGCGGCAACCGGGCGGTCACCGTCGGCCCGGCGTTGAGGAAGCCGGTGATCAGGCCGAGGCCGCCGCCGTACGCAGTGAGCGCGATGAAGGCGGCCAGCAGGGTGAGCAGCGGCCGGCGGCGCCGACGGACCACCGGCGCCGCGGCCGGCCGCACCAGCACCCGATCGACCATCAGCGCGCCCGGTGGTAGATCCAGGCGCCCAATGGCGCGAACACCGCGATGATGGCGGCGTACCAGGCCAGCGCGTGCCAGACGTGGTCGGCGGTCGGGCCGCCCAGCACGGTGGCCCGCACCGCCTCGGCGGTCACCGACACCGGCTGGTTGCTGGCGAAGCCCTGCAGCCAGCCGGGCATGGTGCTCACCGGGATGAACGCCGCCGAGGCGAACACCAGCGGCGCCAGCACCGGAAACGCGGCCGCCTGGGTGCTCTCCGGATCGCCGACCGCCAGCCCGAGCACCGCGAAGATCCAGGCCATCGCGAAGCCGAACAGCAGCACCAGGCCGATCCCGCCGAGAAACGGCAGCAGCCCGTTGTGAATCCGGAAGCCGACCGCGAACCCCACCCCGACCATCAGGGTGACCACGAACAGGTTGCGGATCAGGTCGGCGATGGTCCGTCCGGCCAGCACCGCGGACCGGGTCATCGGCAGCGATCGGAACCGTTCCAGCAGCCCGGACTGCAGGTCGGTGGAGAGGCCGATCGCGGTGTTCATCGCGCCGAACACCGCCACCTGCACGAATACCCCGGGCATCAAGAAGTCGACGTACGGCACGCCGGGCACTGAGCCGGACGCGACGCCGGCGAAGACGTACCGGAACAGCAGCACGAAGACCAGCGGCTGGACGGTGGAGAACACCAGCAGCCGGGGCACCCGGCGCAGCACGGTCAGGTTGCGCCAGGTGATCGCGGCGACGTCGCGCACCGGACCGAACGATGCCGGCGCCGGTGCGGTCGGCAGGGCCAGTTCGGCTGCGGCGGTGGTCGTCATCGGACGTCCGGCCGGTCACCGGTCAACTGCAGGAAGGCCTCGTCCAGGGTCGGGCCACGGGCCTGCAGCGTCTGGGGCACGATCGTCTCGGCGTCCAGCAGCCGGACCGCGTCCAGCACCAGCCGGGCTCCGTCGGCGGCGCTGACCCGCACCGTGCTGCCGGCCCGGTCGACCCGCACTCCGGCCAGCCGGCCGAGCACGGCGGCGGCCCGGACCGCCTGCGGTTCGTCCAGCAGCCCGGCCTCCAGCACGGTGCCGCCGACCCGGGCCTTCAACGCGGCCGGGGTGTCGTCGGCGATCAGCCGGCCGGCGTTCAACACCACGATCCGGTCGGCCAGCCGGTCGGCCTCCTCCAGGTACTGGGTGGTCAGCACGACGGTGGTGCCCTCGCGCACCAGTTCCCGGATCAGCTCCCAGAGCTGGTTGCGGCTGGCCAGGTCCAGGCCGGTGGTGGGCTCGTCCAGGAACAGCACGGCCGGCCGCGCGACCAGGGCGGCGGCCACGTCCAGCCGGCGACGCATGCCGCCGGAGAACTCCCGCACCGGACGGGCGGCCGCGACGGTGAGGCCGAACTGCTCCAGCAGGTCGTCGGCCCGGCGGCTGAACACCGGCCGCGGCAGCTGGTTCAGCCGGCCGATCAGGCGCAGGTTCTCCCGGCCGGTGAGGTTGACGTCCACCGCCGCGTACTGGCCGGCCAGCCCGATCCGGCGCCGGACCGCGGCGGCCTGGCGCAGCACGTCCAGCCCGAGCACCCGCAGCCGGCCGGCGTCCGGGCGCAGCAGGGTGGCCAGGATCCGCACCGCGGTGGTCTTGCCGGCCCCGTTCGGCCCGAGCAGCCCGAACACCCCGGCCGGCGCGACCGCAAAGCTGATGCCGTCCAGTGCCTGCACCCCCCGGTACCGCTTGGTCAGACCGTCGACCTCGATGGCCGCGCCGCTCGCCATCCGGCGTCAGTACCGGGTGGCGGACGGGTCGAGCTGGCGGCCCACCCGGCGCAGCGGCACCACCAGCAGCAGCATCGCGCCGAGCCCGATCAGCACCCCGAGCACCAGCACCCCGCCGGCCAGCCACGGCAGCCCCGGCACGGTGGCGCCGAGGTCGGCCCGCACCGAGACGCCCTGCGCTGCGTCCGGGCGCATCAGCACGATCGACCAGGTGCCGCTGCGAGCCTTCCAGGTCACCGTCTGGGTTCCCGGCCCGGCCGCCGACACGGCCCAGAACGCGCGGCCGACCGGTGGTGCCGGCGGTGACCCGCCAGCCACCTGGTGATAGCTGACCCGGCCGCGGTCCTGGAACCGGTGCACGGTGCTGTGCGCGACCCCGGTCAGGTAACCGTCCACCGAGTCGGCCGGCGCGATGCCGACGAACACGCCCTGGTCCGGCTGGCTGCTGGTGGCTCGGATCCGGACGGTGCCGAGCAGCCGGTCCAGCTCACGCCCGGTGCCGGCCAGCTCGATCCGGTCGCTGGTGACCGCGTACCCGGCCGAGGTGAACCGGACGGTGCCCGAGGTGAGGTAGCCATCAGTGCGCTGGGTACCCCACCAGACCAGGGCAACGGTCGAGCCGACCACCAGGGCCAGCGCGACCAGCAGCAGCACCGCGCCGAGCACCACCGAGAACACCCGGCCGCCGGACCAGCCGGAACGCGCCGGTGGTTGGCTGACCGGTGCGGGCGTGTAGGTCATGGCCTGCTCCCCGAGACGGCGGTGGGTCTCGGTCCCAGCGTCGCCAGCCGCCCCGGGCGGTGCCAGGGTCGAAAGTCAGCGGTCGAAAGTCAGCGGTCGAAAGTCAGCGGTCGAAAGTCAGCGGTGCAGGCGGACGGTGCCTGATCAGCGGCGAAGCCGCAGGGTCACCAGCTCGAAGGGACGCAGCGCCAGCCGCAGCGGATCGGTCGGCTGGTCCGGCAGCGGGCGCTCCAGCAGATCGGTGCGCACCGCGCCGGCAGTGTCGAAGTCCGGGCTGAGCCGGCCGGTGGCCCGGCCGCCGCGGGCCTCGTACAGCCGGACGACCACGTCGCCGGAACCGTCCTCGGCGAGCTTCACCGCCTCCACCACGATCGCCGGGTTGTCCACCGCCAGCAGCGGCCGCATCGCCGAGCCCGCGGCCGGCTGATCAGAATCGCCAATGCGCAGCGGCAGGTTGAGCCGGTAGCCCTCGGCGACCCCGGCCAGCAGGTCGCCGATCCGCACCGCGTGCCGGAAGGTGTGCCGCCCCTGGTCAGCGCCCGGGTCCGGGAACAGCGGCGCCCGCAACAGCGACTCGCGGACGACCGTGGTGGTGCCGCCGGCCGGCCGGGTGGTGCGGGTGATGTCGTGGCCGTACACCCGGTCGTTGGCCACTGTCACTCCGAAGCCCGGCTCGGCAACGTGCACCCAGCGGTGCGCGCAGGTCTCGAACCGGGCCACGTCCCACGAGGTGTTGCGGTGGATCGGCCGGCGCAGGTGGCCGAACTGCACCTCGGACGCGGCCGCGTCGGCGTGCACGTCGAACCGGAACGCCAGCTTCAGCAGCTTCTGCCGCTCCCGCCAGTCCACCTGGGTCTCGATCTCCAGCGCGTCGCCGTCCGGCGACAGGGTGATCCGCTGGTTGATCTCGGACGCCCCGGCGGTGCACTCGACCAGCACCACGTCACCGTCCAGCCTCGCCTTGCCGGACCCGAGCTCCAGCGGCATCGACTGGTAGGCCACGTCCAGGTCCCAGGCATCCCAGCGGTTCGGGGTGTCCCGGAACAGCTGCAGCTCGTTGCCGAACTCGCCCGGCGGCACCGCGTCCCGGCCTGACTCGACGTCCACCAGGGATACCAGCCGGCCAGCGCTGTCGAGCCGGGCCACCAGCGCCGCCGACCGCAGCACGGACCCGTCGCCGGCCGCCTCGACGGTGCGCTCGGCGAGGCGGGGCGTGCCGGCGCCGAGCGGCGGGATGCCGGCCACCGGGAACGGTCCGGGGTTCGTGGCAAGCTCAGAACTCCCCAGCAATCGCAGGGAGTTCTCGATCAGCCCGGTCAGCCGTTCGCCCACCGCGGCATAGTTGCGTTCGGCTTCGGCATGCACCCAGGCGATCGACGAGCCGGGCAGGATGTCGTGGAACTGCTGCAACAGCACGGTCTCCCAGGCCGTCCGCAGTTCCTCGGCCGGGTACTCGGCACCGGCCCGGACGGCCGCGGTGGTCGCCCACAGCTCCGCCTCGCGCAGCAGGTGCTCACTGCGCCGGTTGCCCAGCTTGGTCCGCGCCTGGCTGGTGTAGGTGCCGCGGTGGAACTCCAGGTAAAGCTCCCCCGACCAGACCGCCGGTTCGATCAGTTCTGCTTCCGCACGCTGGAAGAACTCGATCGGGGTCGCGAGTTCGACGACCGGTGAGCCTTCCAGGTCGGCGGTCCGCCGGGCCGTCTCGACCATCTCCCGGGTCGGCCCACCGCCGCCGTCGCCGTAGCCGTACGGCACCAGCGACAGGTCCGACCAGCCCCGCTCGGCGTGCTGCCGTTCGGCGCGGGCCAGCTCGGCCGCGGACAGCTCGGCGGTGTAGGTGTCCACCGGCGGGAAGTGGGTGAAGACCCTGGTGCCGTCGATGCCCTCCCACAGGAACGAGTGGTGCGGCATGGTGTTCGTCTCGTTCCAGGACGTCTTCTGGGTGAGGAAGTACCGGCTGCCGGCCGCCGCGACGATCTGCGGCAGCCCCGCCGAGTAGCCGAACGAGTCGGGCAGCCAGACCTCCTGCGGCTCGACGCCGAACTCGCGCAGGAAGAAACCCTTGCCGGCGACGAACTGCCGGGCCATCGCCTCGCCACCGGGCAGGTTGGTGTCGGCCTCGACCCACATGCCGCCGACCGGCAGGAACCGGCCCTCGGCGACCCGGGTGCGCAGCCGCTCGAACAGCTCCGGGTAGCCGTCCTTCAGCCACTGGTACTGCTGCGCGCTGGAGGCGACGAACCGGAATTCGGGATATTCCTCCATCAGTTCCAGCACGTTCGCGAACGTCCGGGCCACCTTGCGGATTGTTTCCCGCACCGGCCAGAGCCAGGCCGAGTCGATGTGGGCGTGCCCGACCGCGATCACCCGGTGCGCGCTGGCGTTCGCCGGGCTGGCCAGGGCCGGCGCCAGCTCGGCCCGGGCGGCGGCCGCAGTGCCGGTCACGTCGTCCGGGTCGAGGACGTCCGCCGCCCGCTGCAGCGCGTAACCGATCCGGGACCGCCGGGTCGAAGAGGCCGGCAGCTCCGCCAGCAAGCCGGTCAGCACCGCGAGGTCGCGCTCCAGGGCGAACACCTGCTCGACCGGCTGCGCCAGCCAGGCGCCGGCGAACCGGTACAGCGGCTGGTCGCCGGCGGTCGCCAGATCGCCCAGCGGGGTCGGCGCAAACGTCCAGCCGCCGCCGATGTTCGGGTTGGCCGCGGCTTCGATGTAGCACTCGAACGGCTCGCCTGGGCCCGCGGTCAGCCGCAGGTGCCGGTTGCGCGGGTGCAACCCCTTCAGCACCCGGCCGGCCGCGTCCCAGACCAGCCCCTCGGCGGAGAAGCCCGGGGTCTCGGTGCCGAAGCCCAGGTCGACCAGCAGCTCGACCGGTTGCCCGGCGGGCCAGTCGGCCGGCACGCTGCCGGCCAACCGCAGCCAGGTGGTGCCCCACGGCCGTCCCCAGCGACTGCCCGGCGGGAACGGCTGGTACTGCTGACCGGCGGCCTCGCCGAACGGCACCGGCTCCCCCGGCGCCGTCCAGGCCTCGACCTCGACCGGCACCTGCTGCCGGTAGCGCCCGGGCAGCACCCGCTCCCGGTAGACCCGCCGGACCCGGGCTTCGAGCTGGCTGGTGTCGTGCATCGGCAACCTCGCAGGGACGTGCGGCTGGTTCACCGGCCACCGTACGACCGGATGGGGTTGCCCGACGCCGCCCGGCAGGGTTGCCTGCCGTCGTGCCGCCGGGAGATGATCGTCCAGGTAGTGAAGGGATGATCGGCTGGTGCGTGGGCAGGGCTTCGAGAACGTGGCGACGGTGCTCGTCGATCCCGCCGTGCTCGAGGACTTCGAGCTCGACCTGATGTCGCACGACTTCCGGGTCTGGGCGGTGCACACCGTGACCACCTTCGCCGACGCGCCCCGGCTGGCGGTGCAGATCCGCCGGTCGCTGATCGACTGGAGCCGGGGCAGCTGGCAGCACGCCGCTGACTGGACGCCAGTGTGGATCACCTTCGGCGAGAGCTGGCGGGACGGCGACGAGCCGATCCCCTGGCCGGCGCACAAGGCGCTCTGGCAGAAGCTCGACGAGTACGCCGACCAGGTGCGGTTCAACCGCGGGCTGGGCGGCGTACCCAAGCTGGGGATCCGGCAGGAGCAAGGCTAGGTCGCGGCAGGTTGGGTCTGCGGCACAATCATCGGCATGCCAGACCCACTGTTCATCAAGGACATCGTGATCGACTGCCGGGACGCCGAGCGGCAGGCCGAGTTCTGGAGCGCGGTGCTCGACCGGCCGATCGCTGGCCGGCTCGGGCCGTACGTCTTCTTGAAGCGCACCGACGGTGTCGCGATCGGGTTCCAGTCGGTGCCGGAGCTACCGGCCGGCCGCAACCGGCTGCACCTCGACCTGGGCTCGTCCGACCCGGTGGCCGACCAGCGCCGCATCGAGGCACTGGGCGGCCACCGGATGCCCGGGTACGAAGACGGTGGCTTTCTGGTGATGGCCGACCCGGAGGGCAACCACTTCTGCGTCATCCCGGCCGGCACCTTCGACGTGGACGACCAGGGACGGGCCCACTACCTGCCGGCCGAATGAGCCTCGTCAGCTCATGAAGGCTGCCAGGCCCGGCAGGTCGTCGGCCAGTTCAAGCACGTCGGTCACCCGGTCGCCGAGGAAGGTGAACACCAGCGTCTCGTGGCCGACGAACTTGACGCCGTTGCGGGTGGCGGTGGCCTGGTGCAGCGCGACCGCGTGGCCCTGCCCGTCGCCGAACACGTCGATCAGCTCGGCCCGCATCGTGCCGTCGGTCAGCTCGCCGAGCTTGCGGTAGTAGCCGAGCACCGCGTCGATCCCCTTGTAGACACCGGACACCTGGCTGTCGCCGGGCACGTGCTGCACCACGTCGTGCGACATGATCTGGCGCAGCGTGTCGAAGTCGCCGGTGTTGAACGCGGCGTACCCCCGCCGGACCAGCGTCATGTGCTTGTCGTCCGGGGCGGCCAAGCCGGCCGGGCGGCCGGCGGCATAGCGGATCAGGTCAGGTGAGTAGTCGAGCATCACGCACGGCTGGTCGCCGATCACCCAGCCGTCGTGACCGGCCGGGATGTCGAACAGGTCGCCGGCGCTGATCGTGGATTCGGTGCCGTCGTCCAGCTTGATCACCATCTGGCCGGACAGCACGTACCCGAGGTGGTGCACCTGGCAGCTGTCGGTGCCGGCGGTCGGCTTGACGTCGTTCGACCACCGCCAGCCGGGCTCGAAGGTTGCCTGCATCAGTGCCAACGCGCCAGCGGTGCCGAGCACCGCATGGCCGTGGCTGGCGAACGGGCGCCGCTCACCGTCGCGTGCGAGGTTGCTGATCATGGTCGTCATACCGGTACACCTCCGGACCGGGACGGGCCGGGCGCCGGAACGCACCCGGCTGTGCCGACCGATCCAAGCACCGCGTCCGGACGACCGCCAGAGGACGAGTCCGCCGTTCCTGACTTGCCAACCAGGTCGTCTTGACGGCGTTTCCTTCTTCGGTGACCGGGCTGTCGGGCGGCTAACCTGACGGCCATGGTCCGCTGGGGTGTTCCGACGCTGGGCGTGCTGGCGGTGCTGCTGTCGGCGTGCAGTGCCCGGCCGTTGCCGACCGCGGCGGGAACCTCGGCAGCCTCGGTCAGCCCGCCGGCGTCGTCCAGCCCGGCTTCGTCGAGTCCCGTGGCATCGTCAGCCGTGCCGTCCTCCCGGCCGCCGGTCTCCTCGTCCGCGCGCCGGACCACCGCCGCTCCGGCGCGTCCGTCCAGTCCTGCTGCGACACACTCGGTCGCTCCGCCGCCGACTCACGTCTCGGCCGCCGCCCCGCTGGTAGTGATCGACCCCGGCCACAGCGTCACCGTGCACGGCACCGATCCGGGCACCGGCCTGGACGTCTCCGACTACGAGAACGAGCCGGAGATGCGCGACGTCTACTCGGTCGCCTCGCTGGTGCGGGCCAAGCTGGTCGCGGCTGGCTACCGGGTGCTGCTGACCAAGCCGTCGCTCGACACGCCGACCTCGCTCGGCCGGCGGGCGCAGCTGGCGAACGCGGCCGGCGCGGCGCTGGCGCTCAGCATTCACGATCAGGCAGGTTCCAACGGCGGAATCGGCTTCGACCAAGGCAACAACATCGTCTATTACCAGGCGGTAGGCGACTACCGGACGAACCCAGCGGGCCGGCGGATCTACTTCACCGACTCGGCGCTGGCCGCGCGCAGCAAGCGGTACGCCGAGATCTTCCAAGAGCAACGTTCTTTGGCCCAGGGCACGTCGATCACGTTGCAGGGCAACACCGGCTACGACCTGGGCGGACGGGGCCTGCAGGGCGGCGATATCTGGATCGTGCAACTGCTCTCGCATGTCCCGTGGATCTACAACGAGGCCGGCGGCAACAGCGCCGGCATGTCGGGCCTCGATTCAGCCGATCGTGAGCGGTACGCGAACGGCCTGGTCGCAGCCGTCAAGGCCTGCCTGCCGCTGGACCGTTAGCCGGCCCCGCAATGGGAACACGCGTGCCGCGCGGCTTGCTGCTGCCGCGCGGCCGAGTCGCCGCTGGCTGCCCGGGCCAGGCGCCTTCGCCGGACTACACGCCGGCGAAGAACGACGCCGGTTCCGGTGATCCCCGGAACCACAAGCCAGCGAAACGCGGACGGTGGTGCGACCGAGCCAAACCCCCTGACGTGCGAGAGATACACCAGAAACACGACGCCGAGGGTCAGGATCAGCACGCCACAAGCCAGAAGCAAGATGAGCGTCCCCCATTTGGCGACACTTGCGACCTTGTAATCCCGGCTCATTTGCTTGATCGTTTGCGCTTGGGCTACGACTTCGCGGGAGTCCTGCCGCTGAATCCGCCGACGAATTAGCCAGACCTGGTCGCGGCTCAACTCGTGGAGGTCCTCGCCAAGCTCGGATGCCTGACGGCCGGCTTGATCCTTCGGGCCTACTGGTTGGCGGGCAGCCTGCCTGCTGGGCTGGTCTCGATGGCGCCAGCCGATCTCGTCTGCCAGACGTCGATCAGCAGCGCTTGCGGCAGCCCCACCGCGCCACGAACCGGGGAATTCTTCCCACGGCCCTTCGGCACGGGCGGAGGAGGATCGAGACATGACGACCCCCTTCCGCGACACGCCGCCGAGAGAGACAGTGATCCGACTCCGCTCGGGGTAGCGTGAGAGCGTAGGCTTGTACGCTCTTATACTGCGATCGTATCCTAGATGAACCTTTCGCTGTGAGCTACACTTCGACCACGACGCGCGTACAAGCTATAGAACGTGGAAGGCAGCTCGGTGCCTGGCTTTAGGCATTCCTTGCGATCCGTACCGGACGAAACCTTCGGTTCGATGCTTCGTTCCCGCCGCTTTACCGCCAACGAGACCCAGGCCCAACTGGCGAGCAGGCTCGGTACCACCCAGCAGACGGTGGGCAAGTGGGAGCGAGGCGATCGCCCCCAACGACGATTCCTGGCTCCGCTGGCCGAATACGTCGGAATTACCGGAGGCGCGGAATCCCTCGGACGGATGCTCGATGAAGAGCGGGCAATCCGAAGTGGTGAGTCCGCACGACGATCTGCCGCGCCGTCAAGGCCGTACGTCGAATCCCAGGAACCGGCCGCGGTGGTTGCCTGCGCTGCCCTGGTGAAGGCCTTCTCAGCCAAGATCGAGCTCGGATCAGACCTCAACGAGGACGAGATGGATTTACTGACACGGGCATTCGATGCCCTCGAGAGCCACCTTCAGCTCTGAGTGGTTCCTCGGACCGACCCGGACCGAACAGGCAGGCACCGGAAAGGAAAAAAGGCCTCGGAAATCCGAGGCCTCTGAAACGAACGTTGGTGGGCGATACTGGGATTGAACCAGTGACCCCCACCGTGTCAAGGTGGTGCTCTCCCACTGAGCTAATCGCCCTTGCTGCGGTCCCGCGCGGTCACCCGCGAAGGAACCTTGAGGTGGAGACGGGATTTGAACCCGTGTACACGGCTTTGCAGGCCGTTGCCTCGCCTCTCGGCCACTCCACCGAGTGTGCCCGGCGGCCTCGATTACTGGCCGCCAAACGCGTTTCCACCGAGCGGACGACGGGATTCGAACCCGCGACCCCAACCTTGGCAAGGTTGTGCGCTACCAGCTGCGCTACGTCCGCGAAGTTTCCGGGCCGCCCTGCCGGGCGTCATCGGCAACAGGTCAGAACTTTAGCGGATGCCCGACCGGCTCTCAAAACCGGGGGTCCCCCCCGTCCGAACCTCTCAGCCGGCCCCAGGCCGCGTCCACCGCCGTCACCAGCTCCGACCGGCTCCCGGCGTTGTCCAGCACCACGGTGGCCACCGCCCGGCGCTGCTCGTCGGTCGCCTGCCGGGCGATCCGGGCCCGGGCGGTGTCAGCGTCCATCCCCCGGCCGGCCAGCCGCTCCAGCCTCGTCTGCAGCGGTGCCTCGACCACCAGCACCGCGTCGAACCCGCCGGCCAGGTCGTTCTCCACCAGCAGTGGCACGTCGTAGACCACCACCGCGTCCGGGCCGGCCGCCGCCATCAGCTCCGCGCTTCGCTGGCCCACCAGCGGGTGCACGATCGCGTTCAGGTCGGCCAGCGCCTGCTCGTCACCGAACACCAGGGTGCCGAGCTTGGGCCGGTCCAGCGAGCCGTCCGGCAGCAGCACGTCCGGGCCGAACCGGCCGACCACCGCGGCCAGTCCCGGCGTGCCGACCGCCACCACCTCGCGGGCAATCTGGTCGGCGTCGATAACCACCGCGCCCAGCTCGGCCAGCCGGGCCGCCACCGTGCTCTTGCCGCTGCCGATCCCGCCGGTCAGCCCGATCCGGCGCATCAGCTGGACGTGGGGCTGGCCGACGGCGTGGCCGTCACGCCCGGCACGCCGGTGAAGTTCGAGGTGGCGGTCAGCGCCGCCTGGGCGAGTGCCACCAGGTTGCCGCGCGGTCCGGCACCGACCGCGATCAGCTTCGGGTCGGCAGTGACCGCCACGGTGCGCGGTCCGGCCGCCACCACCAGGGTCGCATACCCGTAGTCGGCCAGGATGGTCGCCGGCGTGCTGCCGACCATCACCTGGATCGGCCGGGCGCCGTGCGACTCGTAGTCCTGTACGGTGCCCCGCACCCGGGTCTCGGCCTGGGCGGCCGAGTTGTACAGGCTGACCCCGATCTCCAGTTGCGGCGGTGGCGCCGGCTTGCCCTTCACCGGGTTCGCCAGCCCGTACTGGCAGTTCAGGTAGGTAAGCCGGCCGATGTTCGGCTCGGCCACCCCGACGATGTCCGAGGTCCGCCCGATCACCGGGCGACCCAGCGCCTCGCCGACCACCGACAGGTCGAGCAGGTCGGCGCACCGGCCGCCGAGGCTGGCCGGTCCGGCGGGCTTCGCAGCCACCGAGGATGCCGGCGCCGAACTCACCGGAGCGGAACTCATCGGCGCGGAACTCGGCGGCGCCGAGGACGAACCGGGCTGCGCAGCCTTCGTGCAACCAGCCAGCACGGCGCAACCGGCCAAGGCGCAGCCAGTTGCCAGCAGCGCGGCCAGGACCCGGGGTGCAGCAGCCATGCCGGTCATGCTAGTCCGCACAACGGGACAGGCCCGGGAGGCGAACCTCCCGGGCCTGTCCGAACAACCGAACCGATCAGCGACCGGCCAGCTTCTCTCGCAGCGCCGCCAGCGCCTCATCCGAGGCGAGGGTGCCGCTGCCGGTCTCGGCCGGAGCCTCCGACGAGTACGAGGTCGCCTCGCCGGACTCCGAGGCAGCGTCGGCGTCGGCCTTCTGGGCCTCTTCGAGCTGCTTCTTGTGCGCCTCGAACCGCTCGCGGGCCTGGGCGTACCGCTTCTCCCACGCCTCGCGCTGCTCCTCGTAGCCGGGCAGCCACTCCTGGGTCTCCGGATCGAAGCCCTCGGGGTAGATGTAGTTGCCCTTCTCGTCGTACTGAGCCTCCATGCCGTACTGCGACGGGTCAAAGCTCTCCTCGGTCAGGGCACCCTCGTTGGCCTGCTTCAGCGACAGCGAGATGCGGCGCCGCTCCAGGTCGATGTCGATGACCTTGACCAGCAGCTCGTCGCCCACGTTGACGACCTGCTCCGGGATCTCCACGTGACGCTCGGCCAGCTCGGAGATGTGCACCAGACCCTCGATGCCGTCCTGCACCCGGACGAACGCACCGAACGGCACCAGCTTGGTGACCTTGCCCGGCACGACCTGGCCGATCTGGTGGGTGCGGGCGAACTGACGCCACGGGTCTTCCTGGGTCGCCTTCAGCGACAGCGAGACCCGCTCGCGGTCCAGGTCGATGTCGAGCACCTCGACGGTGACCTCCTGGCCGACCTCGACGACCTCACTCGGGTGGTCGATGTGCTTCCAGGACAGCTCCGAGACGTGCACCAGGCCGTCGACCCCGCCGAGGTCGACGAAGGCGCCGAAGTTGACGATGCTCGACACGACACCGGAACGCACCTGGCCCTTGGCCAGCTTGTTCAGGAAGTCGCTGCGCACCTCGGACTGGGTCTGCTCCAGCCACGCCCGACGGGACAGCACCACGTTGTTGCGGTTCTTGTCCAGCTCGATGATCTTGGCCTCGAGCGTCTTGCCGACGTACGGCTGCAGGTCGCGCACCCGGCGCATCTCCACCAGCGAGGCCGGCAGGAAGCCGCGCAGGCCGATGTCGATGATCAGGCCGCCCTTGACGACCTCGATGACCGTGCCCTCGACGACCTCGTCCCGCTCCTTCTTCTCCTCGATCGTGCCCCAGGCCCGCTCGTACTGAGCGCGCTTCTTGGACAGGATCAGGCGGCCTTCCTTGTCCTCCTTCTGCAGGACCAGGGCCTCGATCTCATCGCCCACGGAAACGACCTCGGACGGGTCGACGTCGTGCTTGATGGAGAGCTCGCGGGACGGGATGACACCTTCGGTCTTGTAGCCGATGTCCAGCAGCACCTCGTCACGGTCAACCTTGACGATGGTGCCTTCGACGATGTCTCCGTCGTTGAAGTACTTGATGGTCGCGTCGATCGCAGCGAGGAAGTCCTCGGCTGAGCCGATGTCGTTCACTGCAACCTGCGGGGCGGTGCGGGTCGGATCGATTGTGGACGTCATGTAGTGGGTAGGTCCTGACAGTTGTCGGTACGGTCGGGTAGCGGCCCTGTTCGTCAGCCCTCTGATCAGCCCCGATTTCGGCAGCGCCGCTGGGGTCGGACGAGAGTGTGATGAGTGGCCTACTCCTGGTCGAGGCCACAGACCGGTTCCCGGGGCGAAAGCCTACTCCCTGCGCCCGGACGGGCGGAAATTGCAGGACTTTCGTCCTGAAAGCCAACCCGAACCGACTGCCGGCCATTCCCCTCCCGGCGCCGCGTCCGGCTGGCATGGCGCGGCTAGATTTCCTCGGGTGGGAACCGAATCCGAACTGGGCACCGTCGGCGTCGGCCGCCGCCCGCTGGACGCCGCCGAGTCGGCCCGGGCCAGCCGGCGCTGGTGGGACGCGGACGCCGACGCCTACCACCGCGAGCACGGGACGTTCCTCGGCGACACCGACTTCGTATGGGGGCCGGAGGGGTTGCGAGAGGCGCAGGCCCGGCTGCTCGGCGACCCGGCCGGCCAGCTGATCCTGGAGGTCGGCGCCGGGTCGGCGATGTGCTCCCGCTGGCTGGCCGCTCGCGGGGCACGTCCGGTTGCCTTCGACATCTCGGCCGGCATGCTCGACCACGCCCGCGGCACCCAGCCGGCGGTGCCGCTGGTGCAGGCCGACGCGCAGCGGCTGCCGTTCGCCGACGCCAGCTTCGACCTGGCGTTCAGCGCGTATGGCGCGCTGCCGTTCGTGGCCGACCAAGCCGCGGTGCACGCCGAGGTGGCGAGGGTGCTTCGGTCCGGCGGCCGCTGGGTGTTCTCGGTCAGCCACCCGGTGCGCTGGGCGTTTCCGGACGTGCCCGGCGAGGACGGGCTGACCGCGACCATGTCGTACTTCGACCGCAGTCCGTACGTGGAGTTCGACGGCGCCGGCGTAGCGACCTACGTCGAGCACCACCGCACGCTCGGCGACCGGGTGCGGGAGCTGGTGGGTGCCGGCTTCCGGTTGCTCGATGTCGTCGAGCCGGAATGGCCGGACGGGCTGGAGACGGTCTGGGGTGGCTGGTCGCCGCTGCGCGGCCGGCTGCTGCCGGGCACCGCGATTTTCGTCAGCGAGCTTGCGAGCTGACGGTTCGGTTCGTCAGCGAGCTTGCGAGCTGACCGTTCGGTTCGTCAGCGAGCTTGCGAGCTGACCGTTCGGTTCGTCAGCGAGCTGACGGGTCAGACCCGCTCGAGCGGTGGCTCGGAAACCTCCGGAGCGGGCCGCTCGGCCTCCGAGGGCGGCCCGCTGCGGTAGAGCAGGATGCCGAAGATCAGCGCCAGAATGCCGACCACCAGGGCGGCCAGCGGCAGCCAGACGGTGAGCACCGTGATCTTGGTGCGGCCGTCCTTCGCCTGCTTTGCCTGGTAGGCGATGGACTTCTGGTCGAAGGTCAGCGTGGTGTCCAGCGCGGTGGTCCCGTCGGCCAGGTGGCGCACCTGGTGCTCGACCCCCTTGACGATGACGCCGGTCACCGGGTCGATCCAGACCGTCCGGGTGTCCGAGTAGGTGCCCGGGATGCCCGGGCCGACCGGCAGGTCGATGTTGTCGATGACGGCCTCGTACTTGTACAGGTTCAGCCCCGCCAGCTTCTCGGTGCCGACGAACTTGGCGTCCGGCGCCTGCCGCGAGATCGGGTCGTAGAACTTGTAGGTCTTCTTCTTCGCGTCGAACGGCCACTTGTAGCTCAGGCCGACATGCTTGGCGGAGGTGTCGCCGTCGACGTTCTCGTTGTACTTCGGGTCGTTGACCGATTCACCGGTCTTGCGGTCGGCGGCCACCCGGTCGGTGGTCACCGAGACCAGCCGCTGCTGCGGGTCGTACCGGTCGACGCACTCCGGCGGGTTGTCGATGTTCTTGACGATGCAGAGCGTCTCCTGCACCACGGTCACCTTGGAGTCGGAGGCGACCGAGTCGGTGCGCACCCGCCGGGTGGCGTTCAGGGTGGTCTGCTCCGGCTGGCCGGTGGCGCTGTTCAGGATGGTCGCGGGCCCGGTTGCGACCAGCTTGATGTCGAGGTTGAGCGGGGTCTTCTTCGCGTGTGATGGCGCCCAGAAGCGCAGGCCGATAGCCAGCACCAGGCAGAACACGCCCACCGCGATCAGCACGAACGACAGCGCCTTGCGCACCCGCACTCCTTGAGAAGTGAACTACCGCCTGTTAAACCAGTGTCGGAGCACGCTACCAGCGGGTAGCCGCAGTCCGTAACATCTTGGCGACACAATCTGGCAACGCCGAAATTGCGGGCTTTGCCCGGCGGACGCTGCCGGTGGATCGGGAAGGGTTACGGGGATCAGCGAGCAGAGAACGTCCGGGTCTGCCGGCCTGCGGACGCCGTTCGGAGCCGGGTTTCTGGCCATAGTGCTGGCACAGGCGGTATGGGGCTGCTGGCTGTCGGCCCGCGGCTGGTTCTACCAGGACGACCTGTCGGCGCTGGACGAGGCAACCGGCCGCCGGCTCGGCTGGAAGTTCCTCACCATGCCGGTCAACGATCACCTGGTGCCGGGCTACCGGCTGGTCTTCTGGCTGCAGCGGCACACCGATCCCCTCGGCTACACCCAGACCGTGATCGTCCGGGTGCTGCTGCAGGCGCTGGCGGTGATCCTGCTCGGGCGGTTGCTGGTGCTGCTGTTCGGCCGCCGGCCGGGGGTGCTGATGGTGCTCGGACTCTATGCGGTGAACCCGCTGGTGATGGTGAACCTGACCTGGCTGACCACCGCCGCCTGCCTGGTGCCGGCCGAGATCGCCGCGGTGCTCGCGGTGGACGCGCACATCCGCTACACGCTCACCGGCCGCCTCCGCTGGGCGCTGGCCAGCGGCACCGCGCTGCTCGCCGGCATGTGCTTCTGGGAGAAGACGGCCGTCATCGGCGTCATGCTGCCGGTGCTGTCGCTCGGCTTCCTCAGCGCCGGACCGCCGCGGCAGCGACTTCTCGCGCTGGCCCGCCGCTGGCCCGGCTGGCTGCTGACGGCGGTGCCACCGCTCACCTTCGTCGCCTACTTCGTTGCCCACCACTACGGCGGCTCGGCCCGCGGCATCAGCGCCGCCCACCTGGTGCGGGCGATCCGGGTCAGCTGGTTGCGCACCAGCACCCCGGCCCTGTTCGGCGGCCCCTGGCGCTGGTTCGACGCCGGCAACGCCTACGTGTCGTGGGCCGCGCCGAACACCGCGGAGGTGGTGCTCAGCCAGCTCGGCCTGCTCGCGCTGGTGGTGCTGGCGTGGCGCCGTACCGGCCCGCGCTCGCTGATCGGGTGGCTGCTGCCGGTGTTGTCGGTGGGGATCGGCACCGGCGTGGTGGCGACCGGGCGGTACTTCGCCTTCGGTGACCTGATCTCGGTCACCATGCGGTACAGCTTCGACTTCGCCCTGGCCCTGGCACTGGGCGCGGCGCTGGCGCTGTTGCCGACCAGCCCCGACCAGATCGCCGCCCGGGCCGGCGTGGTGCCGCCGGAGCAGCCGACCGCGGCCGCCGTGCCGGCCGGCCCGGGAACGCGTCGGGCGCCCCGGCGCCGTCCGGGATGGGCACGTCCGGCGCTGGCCGCGGCCTGCTGCCTGGTGCTGGCCGGCAGCCTGTTCTCCACCTGGACGTTCCAGCGCCGCTGGCAGCAGAACCCGACGAAGCCCTACGTCCAGCGGCTCACCGCGAACGTCCGGCGGGCCGGCCCCGGGGTCAACCTCTACGACACCTCGGTGTCGACCAAGGTGGTGCCCTACTTCTTCGGCCCGACCCTGCACCTGTCCCAGCTGCTCGACTGGACGGGCAGCAAGGTGCGGTTCGACCAGACCGATACCGCGCCGGAACTGGTCGACCCGGACGGCAACCTCAAACCGGCCAACCTGCTGCCTGCGGCGAGCGGGGTGTTGCCGCCGAAGCAGATCTGTCAGGCTCTGGTGCAGGGGGTGGGCAGTTGGCGGGTTCCACTCGACCGCACGCTGCCGAGCGGTGAGGGGTTCTTGCACCTGGAGTACTTCCAGCAGCGTCCCAGCACGCTCAGGGTGCTGCTGCAGCAGCCGGACGGCAGCCTGGTCGGACCGACCACCGGCGACCGGGTCAGCTTTCCGGTGACCTTGGGAGCGCAGTTGCTGCGGATGAAACCCGCCACCGCCACCGCCGTGGTGCTGCGCAGCGATAGCGCGGCCACGAACATCTGCGTCGGCGGCATCGTGATCGGCGCCCCGTTCGCGCCCGGACCGTGAGGAAGCTCTCGAAAGATGACAGCAGTGGGACGACCCGAACTACGCGGCCACCTGGACGCGCTGGACGGGATGCGGGCGCTCGCCGCCTACGGGGTGATCGCCACCCATGCCGGCTTCAACTCCGGGCGCTCGCTGGACAGCGGGCCGTTCGCGCCGTTCCTGGCCCGGTTGGACTTCGGGGTCACCGTGTTCTTCCTGCTGTCCGGCTTCCTGCTCTACCGACCGTTCGCGGTCGCGGCGCTGCTGGACCGGCCGGCGCCCGGGGCGTCCCGGTTCTACCTGCGCCGGGCGCTGCGCATCCTGCCCGCGTACTGGCTGGCGGTCGTCGGTGCGCTGCTGCTCTCCACCCGGGTGCCGAGTGTCGGGGACGTGGCCAGCTACCTGACCCTGACCCAGACCTATGACCACCACAACCTGGACCCGAGCCTGACCCAGATGTGGACGCTGGCCGTGGAGATCTCGTTCTACGCGGTGCTGCCACTGCTGGCCTCGCTCCCGCGCGGGCGCCGGTGGCGCGGCCCGGAGGCCGCGTTGCGCCGTCAACTGGTGCTGCTCTCGGGTCTGGTGCTGGTCGCGGTGGCCGTGGATGTGATCGCGCACGCCGGCGGCCGGGACGAGGTGGTCCTGATCTGGCTGCCGGCCAACCTGGACTGGTTCGCCGCGGGCATGCTGCTCGCCGTGCTCTCGGCAGCGCCGGCCGGCACCCGGACCCTGCGCACCGGCCGGCTGCGGCTGCACGAGGTCGCGGCCGCGCCCGGCAGTTGCTGGCTGGTCGCGCTGTTGCTGTTCTGGCTCGCCACGCTGCCGCTGGCCGGCCCGCGCGACCTGACCGTGCCGACCGGCTGGGAGTGGAGCGTGAAGCACTGGTTGTACCTGGCGGCGGCCTTCGCCCTGCTGGTGCCGCTGGTGTTCGGCAACGGCGGCCCGATCGGCGCGGTGCTGGGCAGCCGGCCGATGCGGTTGCTCGGCGAACTCTCCTACGGCATCTACCTGTGGCACCTAGGGCTGCTGCTGGCGATCCAGCGCTGGCTGGGCCTCAGCACCTTCGGCGGTCATTTCGTCGAGTTGTTCTGCCTGACCGCGCTGGCCGCGACCGGTGTCGCGGCGCTCACCTGGTTCGGGTTCGAGCGCAGGTTGCTGCGGCTCGGCCGCCCGTCCAGCCGGATCGAGCCGAGCGCGGCGCTGGCGGTGGCCAGCACCGCCACTCCCGAGAGGACCTGACCCAGCCAGCTGTCGGTCACCGAATGTGCCGATCCCGGCGGGAAGATCGCGATCAGCAGGCCGGCGAGCGCGAAGGTTCCGCCGGCCAACCAGGCCCAGCGGTGCGGTGCGCCGAATCGCCGGTCCGGGCCGAGCAGGGCGCGGCTGGCGAGGAGCACCAGCGCCAGCAGCAGGCCGGTGCCGCCGAGCAGCGCGAAGCCGGCCCCGGCCACCAGCGCGGCCCCGGCCAACCACGGCAGCCGGCCGGCTCCCACCGGCGGCGGCGGGGCGGTTCTCGGCGGCCACCAGCAGAGCAGCAGCAGGCCCAGCACCGCCAGCAGACCGAGGACCAGCCCGGCGGTGAACGTCGCCTGCGGCGCGAATACCAGGTGGACGATGCCGGCGCTGCCGGCCGGCAGCAGGTAACCCTGCGCCCAGCCGTCCAGCATCACCGGGGTCAGCCGGTGACCGTTCAGGGTGGCGTGCCAGCCGGGGTTGGCGTTCTCCCGCACCAGCAGGTAGGCCGCATCGGAGGTGCGCACCTGGACCCGCCGGTCGGTGCTGCCGAACGACAGCACCCGGCTGGCCGAGCCGGACGCCCGGACGGTGCCGAGGGCCGGCACCCCGTCGGCGGTGGCGGTCAGCGAGACCGGCGCGACCACCGAGGTGCCGCCCAGTTGCAGCCGGTGCCGGCCGGCGGCCAGTTGCGCCAGGTCGTCCCGGCACGGCGTGGCCAGCACCGGCGTTCCGGCCAGCGCGGCGGCCACGGGGACCTCGGCGTGCAGCGGGATGTCGCGGCCGTCCACGGTCAGGACGAGGCCCGCGGTGCAGCCGATGGTGAACGACCGGGCGGCCGGCGGCAGGGCGGTGCCCAGCGGGGTGAGTTCGCTGATGCCGGTCGGCATCAGCGAGCTCAGCCGGGTCACCGGGTCGATGGAGGCCCGGGGCACGGCGGTCTGCACGGTGACGCTGACCGTCCGCGCGTCGGTGGGTTTGTGGAATCGGACGATGCCGTCGGCCGGCAGCCGGCCGGTCCAGGTCTGGTTGCCCGCGTGCACCCGCACCCGGAACGGCCGGGACACCGGCGCGCCGCTAGCCACCTGCAGCCGGATGCCGGAGAGCCGCTGCCGCTCCGGCAACCGGACCGTCAGGGTGGGGCTGCGGTCGTCCGTCTCGGCGATCCAGGTGGTGCGCGGGTCGCCGTCCACCGCGGCACCGGCCCGCACCCGGGGGTCGTTCGCCTCGGTGGACGAGACTTTGGCCGACAGCGCGCTCAGCGCGTCCAGGGCGGCGGTCAGCCCCCGGGACGGCCGCAGCCGGACGGTGGCCGCCAGGTGGTACGCGCGGGTGCCGGCCAGTCGGAAGCTGCGGTCGAGGTTGCCGTCCTCCTCCCCCGCCGCTGCGATATCGGCCGGGCAGCCGGCACCCCCGGAGACCGGCAGGCAGCTGGCCCGGTAACCCGGCGCGACGTCGAAGGCGAGCACGTCCGGGGTGCCGGACATCGGCACGTCCAGCGTCCGGCCCGGGTGGACGCCCGGCACCGTGAGTTCGGCGATGCCCACCGACGAGCCGCCGGCCGCAAGGTGCAGCACGGTGATCCGCAGGCTGCGGGTGACCCCGGCCGGGACCTGCAGCGGCTGCGAGCGGGCATCCGGGGCCACGTCGGAGTCCTCGACCCCGGCGTCGGTCTGCACCCGCAACCGGTCCGGGTAGCCGTCCAGGCCCGCGGCGAACGCCAGGGTGGCGCCGCGCGGATCGACCGGCCGGGTGAAGTCGAGCTCGAACCACTGCCCGACCGCGCCCGGCGTCCCGCTGCGCCAGGCGGTGGCCGGGTCGCCGTCCACCGCGCTGTACGGGGTGCTGGTCGCCGAGCGATGCAGCAGCGCCCCCACCGACGCCCCGGAGGACGAGGCGCGCACCGCGGCCAAGCCGGTCAGCCGGTAGGCCGCCAGCGGTCCAGGGTCGGCCGGCAGATAGTCGTGCTCGGCACGCGGCAGGGCGAAGGAGTCGCCGGCGGCCAGGGTGGCGGGCTGCTCGACGGTGTTGCCGAACACGATCTCGCGCCGCCGGATGCCGTCGGTGGCCACCGTGGTGCCGGGGGCTCCGGACAGCGCGCCGGCCGGCTCGAACAGCACCGGCTGGTCGGTGCGCAGCCCCCGCTCGGCGAGGGTGGCCAGCGCATCGGCGGAACCGGTCGCGGTGACCGCGGCCCGCTGTGGCTGCAGCGACACCAGCCCGGCGGAACCGGCCACCGAGAAGATCTGCACCGCGGGTGAGCGCGGCCAGGCGCCCTGGTCGGTCACCGCGGTCAGCGCCGAGTCACCGCCGAAGTCCGGGCCGAACCCGGCGACCTGGCGCAGGCCCGGCGAGCTGGCCAGGGTGGCGTGCAGGTAGTCCAACCGGGTGCTGGCCGCCGCCGCGGTGTCGAGGTCGTTGCGCACCACCAGGTAGCGCACCCCGGCCCGGGACAGCAGCGCCGGCAGGGTCTCCGACTGCCTGCCCGCCGCCAGGATGGTGTCGACCTGGTCCAGCAACCGGACGTAGCCCGGCTGGGTGAGCGGCAGCGCGTCCCGGACCGTCCACGGCGAGGTGGCCAGCGGCTGCATCGGGTCATCGACGGTCTGGCCCCAGACGAAGTTCGGCCGGCCGGCCCCCGGCACCACCAGCGCCCGGCCGTTGCCGTCGTGCCCGGCGAGCCAGCCCGCCGCCTGTGCCCACCAGCCCGGATCGGCGACCGGCCGCGGCTGGCTCACCATCCGGCCGCCCAGCGCGGGGCTGACCGCCACCACGGCCACCGCCAGCAACGCCAGCGCCTCGAACGCCGCCGGCCGCAGCGGCAGCTCGATCCGCCAGCGCCGGGTCAACCGGGCGGCGTCGAACCGGGCCAGCAGGTGCCCGAGGCCGAGTGCCAGCGGCAGCCGGACCAGTGGGTCGAACTTGTGCACGTTGCGGAACGCGTTCGCCGGGCCGTCCAGCAGTCGCTGCCAGTCCAGTGCCAGCGGCGGCCCCGGGGTGCTGCGGTGGCCCAGGGTCAGCAGCACCAGCCCCACCAGCAGGCAGCTGACGAGGAAGAGCTGGTTGCGGCTGCGCCGGGCCAGCCCGGCCAGCCCGAGCGCGGCCACCAGGCTGGTCGCCAGGATCGCGGCCGGCACCACCACCAGCACCCAGCCGGCCGGCCAACCGGTCGGCCCCAGGTAGGCCAGCCAGTGGTCCACCCCGCGCAGCACGGCGGCCAGCGAGGTCGGGGTGGTGGTGACCGCGGCGCTCTCGATCCAGTCGAGGAACGGCGGGCTGTACCGGCCCAGCACCACCAGCGGCAGCAGCCACCACAGGCAGGCCAGCAGCACCGCCGGCACCCACCAGCGGATCAGCGCCGCCCGGCGCGGGCCGCGCGACCGGGTCAGCAGCCAGAGCGCCGGCGCGGGCAGGATCGCCAGCGTCGCCGAGGCGTTGATGCCGCCGGCGAACAGCAGCGCGACCGCCGACCAGGCGGCCGCCTGGCGCGGTGACCTGAGCGGGTCGATGCTGCCCCGCACCAGCGGGATGAGCATCCAGGGCAGCACCGCGACCGGGAGCAGTTCGGAGGAGATGGAGAACAGCTCGCTGAGCATCCGGGGGGCCAGCGCGTATGCGGCACCGGCGGCGACGCGCGGCCAGAACGTCCGGATGCCGAGCAGCCGCGACAGCCGGACGATGCCGAGGAAGGCGGCCACCAGCACCGCCGACTCCCAGCTGCGCTGCACCACCCACGGCGGCAGCGCCAGCCAGTGCCCCAGCAGGAAGAACGGGCCCATCGGGAACAGGTAGCCGTAGGCCTGGTCCTGCAACTGGCCAGCCGAGCCGACCGGGTCCCAGAGGCTCAGCGACCGCTTCAGGAACCGGGCCGGATCGACCACCAGGTCGAGCTTGGTGTCGGCGGCAACCGAGCCGCTGTTCTGGGCGAAGACGATCAGGGTCAGGGCCAGGCAGGCCACCGAGAGCCGCAACCGCTGCACGGACCGGGCGGCGGTTCGCCCGCGGGAATCGGCAAGGCTGGCTGCGAACACGCGCGCACGCTACCCGAAGCGGCAAGGTGGCCACCTCACCCACACCGGTGAGCTACCCTCCGGTAACCGAACAGCGGGGGGACGGGCTTCTTCATGGGCAGGACGGGCGCCGGGCGCCGGGTGGTGTTCCTGGTCTGGCGGGACACCGCACACCCGGACGGCGGCGGTTCCGAGGTCTACGTCGAGCACATGGCGCGCTGGCTGGCCAGCCGCGGCCACTCGGTGACGATCCAGTGCGCCGCCCACCCGAACGCGCCCGCCGACGAGGTGCGGGACGGGGTGCGGTTCCGCCGCCGCGGCGGCCGGCTGACCGTCTACCTGCACGGGCTGGCCTACCTGCTCTCCCCCGCCGGCCGGCACGCCGACGTGGTGGTGGACGTGCACAACGGGCTGCCGTTCGCCAGCCCGCTGGTGCGCCGCGGGCCGGTCCGGGTGCTGGTGCACCACGTGCACCGGGAGCAGTGGCAGATCATCTATCCGGGCCTGCGCGGCCGGGTGGGCTGGTGGCTGGAGTCCCGGTTCGCCCCGTTCGTCTACCGGCGCCGGCCGTACCTGACCGTGTCGCAGTCGTCCCGGGCCGACCTGATCTCGCTCGGCGTGGCCGCCGACCGGATCGACGTGATCTGCAACGGCATCGACGTGCCGCACCCGTCCCGGCAGCTGCCCCGCTCGGCCACCCCGCGGTTGGTGGTGCTCGGCCGGCTGGTGCCGCACAAGCAGGTCGAGCACGCGTTGGAGAGTGTCGCGACGCTCGCCTCCTCACTGCCGGAGGTGCGGCTGGACGTGATCGGCGACGGCTGGTGGCACCCGCAGCTGACCGAGCACGCCGTCCGGCTCGGAGTGGCCGACCGGGTCACCTTTCACGGGCAGGTCAGCGACGCCGAGCGCGACCGGTTGCTGGACGAGGCCTGGCTGATGCTGGTGCCCTCGGTCAAGGAAGGCTGGGGTATCGCGATCATGGAGGCGGCCGCCCGGGCGGTGCCGGCGATCGGCTACCGCAGCGCCGGTGGGGTGACCGAGTCGATCCAGGACGGCGAGACCGGACTGCTGGTGGACACCAGGGCCGAGCTGACCGAACGGGCCCGGGAGCTGCTCACCGACACCGAAGCCCGGCTGGCAATGGGAAAGCGGGCGCGGGAGCGGGCCGGCCAGTTCGACTGGCAGAGTTCAGCGGCCCGGTTCGAGCAGCTGATCCTGGGCGACTGAAGCTGACGAGTCAGCGCGGCTGACCCTCGGCAGCTGAACCCTGTCGGGTCAGCGGTTGCCGTAGTTGACGATCGGAGCCGAGGCCGGGTTGTGCTGCGGTGCCGCGGTGTTCGACGACACCACGCCGGTCACCGCCACTCCGGCCAGCACCGCGCCGACGACGGCGCTGAGCACCAAGCCGATGATCTTGCCCACGACATCTCCTCCAGGCACCGGCGCGGTTGACGGTCAGGTCCGGTGAGTTACCGGCGAGTGTAGCAATCGGTGGCCCGCCTGTCCGGCCTTCTGGGCCAGCGCCGCGCCGACCAGCAGCGCGGCCAGCAGGTCGCCGGTCAGGACCAGGATTGTCCTTGCCGGGTCGGCTGATTCCCGCCTGATCCGACCGGGCACCCGGTAGAGCGACACCCCCGGGCCGGCGGCCGCTGGCGTCAATCCGGACAGGTCGGGCAGTGGCGGCCCCGGGGTGCCCTGCTCGACCACCACCCAGCCGATGCCCTGGGCCGCCAGGCCGGCGGCCAACGCGGCCGGTGCCGGCCGGCTCGCCAGCAACCTGGCCGCCGCCGCCGCGGCCGGGTCCTCGCCCGCGAGGACCCGGCCGCCCACCGCCAGCCGGTCGTCCACCACGGTAGGCGCGGCCAGCAACCGGGGCGCCGGGTCGAGCACGGTTTGACCTGGCGCCCAGTCGAAGCTGCGGTACGAGGCGAACGGCAGCACCAGCACTTTGTCTGGGCTGCCGGCCAGCCGGGCTGCCACCGGCGTCCAGCCGGCCGGGTATCGCACCGGCGTCAACGGGGTCCGCAGGGTGGCCGGGCCGTCCGGCAACAGCAGCAGCGGCAACGCCAGCGCAGCCACCGCCAGCAACCACCGGGCGGGTTCGAACCGCTCGGCAAGCCGGTCCGACTGGACGCGACCGGCAAGCCGGTCCGACTGGACGCGACCGGCAAGCCGGTCCGACTGGACGCGACCGGCAAGCCGGTCGACGGCCAGCGCGCCGGTGAGCACCGCCACCAGCACGAACGGGATCAGCCACTTCTGCCCGTCCCGGAGCAGGCCGCCGCCGGGCACCGTACGCACCAGCCAGCGCACGCCGGCGGCGGTGCCCGGCAGGCTGGCCGCCGCGGCCACCAGCAACCCGGCGCCGGCCAGCCAGACGAGCCGCACCGCGAGCGTCAGCGGCCGGACGAACCGGAACCCGGCGGCCAGCGCCAGCAGCACCGCGACCGCGGTCAGCCAGCCCAGCGCGCCGGCCCGGCTGGGTGGCATCACGTCGGCGTTCCAGCTGCCGCCCAGGCCGAGCAGGCTGACCAGCGCGCCGCCCGGATGTTCGGCCCGGGCGGCGAACGCGGCAACCCCGGCCGGATCGCTGGTGGCGCTGGCCGGGCCGGTCAGCGCCGGCAGCAACCACGGCAACTGCACCAGCGCCGCCACCCCGAGCAGCGCTCCCCAGCACCGTCCCCAGCCCACCACCAGCAGGGTGACCGCTCCGATCAGCGCGCCGGTCGGGGTGATCGCACAGCAGGCCAGCGCCAGCACCGGGCCAGCCAGCCTGGCCGCCAGCCAGCGTCCGGACCGGCCGTCCCGCGGCGGGGTGGCGGTCCGGAACCGGTTGGCGCCGGCGACCAGCCAGGGCAGCGCGCCGTAGCACCAGAGCAGCGCCCACTGGCCGAGTGCCAGCCGCTCCACCACGAACGGGTTCCAGACCGCGCAACCGGCGCCGAGCAGCAGGCCTGGCAACCGGCGGCCGCCGCAGTCCCGGAGCAGCCGGACCATCCCCCAGCCGGCCAGCAGCAGCGGCACCGCCAGCGCCAGCCGCCCGGTCAGCTGACCGCCGAGCAGCCGGCCGGCCGTGGCCACCAGCCCGTCCAGCGGCACCGCACGCGGCGGGGTCGAGCCCAGGCCGATCGAACCGGCATTCAACGGCTGGTGCGGCGTGAAGACCATGTCGTGGCCCAGCCCGTAGCCGGACCGCCGCTGTGGCCAGAGCAGCCAGCCGGTCAGCAGCACCACCAGCAGCTGCGCCCCTAACAGCCGTGCCGGTAACAGCCGCGCGGCCCGACCGTTCCGCCCCTCCCGCACCACGTCCTCCTCCGCCGCCCCCTACCCTCGACGGTGAATCAGCAGACGGTGGATGAGCACTGTAGCCCGGCCGCACGGAAGGATCCGTCTATGTCCGTACGGCGCACCCGATCGGTCGCCCGGGGGTTGGTCGGGGTGACCGGCGCTGGTTGGCTGGGCAACCTGCTCAGCTACCTGCTGGTGCTGGTGGCCGCGCGCCGGCTGGGCGCCAACAACTACGCCGAACTGGTCACGCTGATCAACCTGCTGCTGATCGGCTCGGTCCCCTCGTTCGCGCTGCAGGCCGTCGGGGCCAGGCGGCAGGCGACCGGCGAGGCGAACGGACTGTGGCAGGCCGGGTTGCTGGTGGGGCTCGGGGCCGGCGTGGTGATGGCCGCGATCTCGCCGCTGTTGACGGCCTTCCTGCACATGCCGAGCCCGGCCGGGGTGCTGCTGGTTGCGGTGTGCCTGCCGGCCACCGCGGTACAGGGCCTGTGCCAGGGCGTGGTCCAGGGCGAGCAGCGGTTCACCGCGTTGGCTGTGATCACCTTCGTCGGCATCACCGGCAAGTCGCTGGCCGGGTTGATCGGCCTGATCGGTTGGGGCAGCGCGGTGGCAACCCTGACCGCGATCGCGATCGGGGTGAACCTGGCCGCGGCCGGTTCGGCGCTGGTGCTGCCCGAACTGCGCCGCCGGGCGCACGGTGGCCGGACGCTGCTGGTGCCGTTGATCGGCGAGACCGGCCACGCCTCGCACGCCTACGGCATCTTCCTGGTGCTCAGCGTGGTGGACGTGCTGCTGGCCCGGCACGTCCTCGACAGCCACGCCGCTGCCGTCTACGCGGCCGGGTCGATCCTGACCAAGGGGGTGCTGTGGCTGCCGCAGTCGGTGGCCAACGTGCTGTTCGCCTCGCTCACCGACGCCGAGCGGCACCGGGCGATCTTCCTGCGCGCGGTAGCCGGCATCGCTGGCGTGGCCGGCGCGATCGCGGTGTGCTGCTGGCCGCTCGGCTGGCTGGCCGCCCGGGTGGTGGCCGGCAACCGCTATCCGGAACTGGCCGACAAACTATGGCTGTTCGCCATCCTGGGCGGCTGCCTGGCGGTCACCCAGTTCTGCCTGGTGGCGGGCCTGGCGGTGCGCAACCTGCGGATCATCGTGCTGATCTGGCTGACCGTGCTCGCCGAGGCAATCGGGGTGCTCAGCCTCGGGCAGCATCCGGCGGTCAGCTCGGTGATCGAGGTGGTGTGCCTGATCAACCTGGTGAGCGCGGGCGGCGCGGTGCTGCTCCGGCTGCGACCAGGCCACCGGGCGCCGGCCGAACCGGCCGGCGCCCGCTACCCCGCCGCGAACTAGCGGGTCAGCTCTCGTTGCCCGGCCAGGGGCCCGGCGTGTAGAGCGGGTTCAGGCCAGGCCCGAAGCTGCCGGTCAGCCCGGCCGGGTTCGGGTACACGGCGCGGCGCACCCAGTTGTCCACGGCGCCGATCAGCGCCTCCCGCTGCTCGTCCGAGAAGTTGCAGTGGCCCGCCCCGTACGGCGCCTTGGTGGTCTCGGAGTAGCTCGACGGCGGCGCGATGAAGAGTTGCACCAGCCGTCCGGTCTGCTGCTTGCCGGCCACCCGGTCGGCCAGCACCGTCTCGTTCTGCACCAGCACCAGCGGGTCGTCCTCGGTGTGCATGGTCACCGTCGGCGCCTTCAGCGCCCCGCTCGGGTCGCCCAGGTTCTCGATACCGGTGCGGGCCGAACTGTCGGCGGTGATCCGCGGCGCCGCGTCCAGCTGCTTCTCCAGCGCGGCCACGTTGCCGCCGGCCAGCTGGATCAGGCTCGCCTCGCTCTGGTCGATCCGGGCCGGATAGTCGGCCTTGGTGTTGTCGGACGGATCGCCGCCGACCCGCTGCTCCAGCTCGTACCGGCCGCTGGTGCCGAACGCCAGGGCGGTGGCCAGCGCCTCGACCCGGGCCTTGACCTGCGAGACCAGGTCGTGCCCGTCGTAGGTGGCGGTCTGGGTCGGCGCGTCCACCAGCGAGGCGATGAACAGCACCTTGGCGGTGCCGCCGTGCGCGGTGTCGGCGGCCGCCTTCTCCACCGCGGCCTCGGCCTGCTGCCAGTTGGTCGCGGCGTCGCTGTCGGAGCTGTAACCGGTCAGCTTCAGGCCCGGGTAGATCAGCGTCTTCACCGCGAACGCGACATCCAGCGCGGCGTCGAAGTTGTAGTTCGGGCCGGCCACCGCGCCACACATCGGGGCGGAGCCGTCCACCCAGGACGGGTTCTGCTCGGCGATCAGCTCGGTGATCAGGCCACCGAGCGAGTCACCCCAGACGTAGGTGCGCTTCGGGGTGCCCACCACCTGGACGAACTTGGCGTGCAGGTCCTCGCCGGCCTTCACCCCGTCAGCGACCGCCCAGCCATTGGACTTGTAGGACGAGCCGGCCAGCGCGTACCCGTCGGCGAGCAGCTTGCTGCTCAGCGGGTCGGCGCCGGTGCCGTCGCTGTCGGTGGACGAGACCTGCGGGTTGGTGTCGACCGGCGCGAAGTTCGGCGGCGCGGGCGCGGCGAACCGGTAGCCGTGCGAGTAGAGCAGCAGCGTGCCGTTCCAGTTCTTCGGCAGCTTGATCGCGTACTTGGCGCCGTCGATCTCGCCGGTGCACTGGTCACCGCACTGCTTGAAGCTGACGTTGCTGGGGCTGGCTTGCACCGAACTCTCGCGGGCAGACAGCGGGGTGGAAGTGTGGCCGGCGCAGCCGGCAATCAGGGCAGCGGCGAGCACGACACCGGTGGTCGCGGCGGCTCGGCGGCTGGGACGTTCACAGGACATGACGCGTATCCAACACCTACTGACCAGTAAACGCACGCACCACATGCCGTAACCTGCTCGCGATGTCCAGCCAGCCGAAACCCGCATCCTCGTTCGACGCCGCATTCGGGCACGCGCGCCCGATCGGTGGCTGGCTGACCGAGGCGCAGGCCCGGCTGCTCTGGGACGAGGCGTCGTCGGTACCGCCGGACGGCCTGGTGGTGGAGATCGGCAGCCATCAGGGCCGGTCGACGGTGGTGCTGGCCAGCACCGGCGCCCGGGTGGTCGCGATCGATCCGTTCGTCGGCGGCCCGATGTTCGGTGGCGCGGCGACCAAGCAGAAGTTCCTCGCCAACCTGGCGACGGCCGGCGTGTCGGACCGGGTGGAGCTGCGGGAAGCCCGCAGTACCGAGCTGCGGCCGGGCTGGCGCGAGCCGATCCGGTTCCTCTACATCGACGGCAAGCACGACTACTGGACGGTCTCGGACGACCTGCGCTGGATCTCGTTCCTGCCGTCCGGCGGCCGGGTGGCGATCCACGACGCGTTCTCCTCGATCGGGGTGACGCTGGCGCTGCTGCGGCACGTGCTGTTCTCGCCTCGGCTGCGGTATCTGCGCCGGACCGGCTCGCTGGCGCTGTTCGAGGTGGGTTCACCTCGTCGCGCGGACCGGCTGCGGTTCGTAGCCCAGTTGCCGTGGTGGCTGCGCAACGTCGGCATCAAGATCCTGCTGCGGCTGCGGTTGCGCCCGCTGGCCCGGCTGGTCGGCCACACCGACCGGTACGACCCGTACTAATTGCTGAGGAAGTGCAGCACTGCCGGGGTGGCCTCGGCCGCTCGCTCGTGGAAGTAGGCGTGCCGGGCTCCGTCGAGGATGAGCACCCTGCTGCCCGGGATCCGTTGTTTGAGCAACTCGGCGTTCGCCACTGGCGTCATCCGGTCGTCGCTGCCGTGCAGGATCAGGGTCGGCGCGGTGATCTCGGGCAGCCGGTGCCAGGCGTCGTGCCGGTGGCTGGCCACCAGGTGGTGCCGGCGGGCGTGCGGCGGCATGGTGTCGTCGCCGAGCACCGGGTACGGACCGGGGTTGGCCGCCCGCCACTGCGGCGGGTACATCAGCTCGATCAGGAGCTCTCTCGCGCTCTCCGGGCTTTGACCGAGCCGGCGTCCGACCTCGTTGTCGCGCGGCACCGCGTTCCGGCCACCGGGCGAGGTGCAGCCGAGCACCAGCCGACGCACCCTCCGCGGATGGTTGATCGCCAGCCACTGGGCGGTCCGGCCACCCATCGAGGTGCCGTAGACATCGGCCCGGTCTATGTTCAGATCGTCCAGCACGGCTGCGGCGTCGTCGGCGAACAGCTCGACACTGTAAGGGGAATCCGGCTTGTCACTGTCGCCGGTACCGCGGTAGTCGAGGGTGATGACCGTGTGCTGCTCTTCGAAGCCGGCCCGGACCGGCTGCCACCAGGAGTGGTTGTTCGACTGCCCGGCGAGCAGCAGCAGCGGCTGACCGTCGCCGCTGACCTGGTAGGCGATCCGGGTTCCGTCCTCGGCTTTGGCGTGGCCGGTTCTCAGCTGGGGCACTGTTTCATTCTGCTGGCAGACTCCCCACGGTGATCACCGCCCGGGTCGACCGCCACCACCGGCTGTCGGCATTGCTGGCCGTTCTTGGGGACGTGGAGCTGATGACGCTGCTGGACGCCGGTCGCGTCGTAGGCATCGGAGTGGGTGGCGACGCCACGGTGATCGACCTCGACGGCGTGCCGGTGTTCGCCAAGCGGGTTCCGCTGACCTCACTGGAGCTTGCCCACCCTCATTCCACCGCGAACCTGTTCGAGCTGCCGTCGTATTGCCAGTACGGGATGGGTGGTCCGAGCTTCAACGCCTGGCGGGAGCTGGCGGCGAACCAGCTTGTGACCGACGGGGTGCTGGCCGGCGAGACCGGGTCGTTCCCGCTGCTGCACCACTGGCGGGTGTTGCCCGGCCGGCCACCGGTCGCGGATGAACACCTCGACATCGATGAGGTGGTTGCCGCCTACGGCGGTTCGCCGGCGGTGCGGGCCCGGCTGGCGGCGCTGGCCGCCGCGTCGTACAGCCTGGTGTTGTTCAGCGAGTACCTGCCTTATTCGCTGGCGGATTGGTTGGCGGACGACCCGGTCGGCAAGGCGCCGCTGGTCGAGCAGCAGTTCGCCGAGATCGTGGACTACCTGCGAGACCGGGAACTGCTGCACCTGGACGGCCATTTCGGCAACCTGCGCGCCGACGGCGAGCGGATCTACCTGACCGACTTCGGGCTGGCCACCTCGCCCCGGTTCTCGCTGTCGGCGGAGGAACTGGAGTTCGTCGAACGGAACGCCAGCCACGATGCCGGCTACGCCTCGATGCGGCTGGTCAACTGGCTGGTGACCGCCGTCTGCGGGGTGCGGCTGCCTGCTCTCGGTGGACCGGTCGAGCGGAACGAGTACATCGAGCGCTGGGCGGCCGGGGACACCGCGGACGACGTGCCGACGGTGGTGGCCGAGATGCTGAACCGGCACGCGCCGGCCGCCGCGAAGCTGAACGCCTTCTACTGGAAGCTGTTCGACGGTGACCTGACGACTGAGTTCCCCGGCTAGCACCCGCCGGATCCCGGCGAGCGGGTCAGTGGGCGGCGGCGTCCCAGTCCGGGCCGACCCCGACGCTGACCTCCATCGCCACGTCGAGCTGGGCGGCGCCGGCCATCTGGTCGCGGACCAACTGCTCGACCTGCTCCCGCTCGCCCTCGGCCACCTCGAGCACCAGTTCGTCGTGCACCTGCAGCAGCAGCTTCGACCCCAGGCCGGCCTCGGCCAGCGCCCGCTGCACCCCGAGCATGGCGACCTTGATGATGTCGGCGGCACTCCCCTGGATCGGCGCGTTCAGCGCCATCCGCTCGGCCATCTCGCGACGCTGTCGGTTGTCTGACGTCAGATCAGGCAGATAGCGCCGACGGCCCATGATGGTCTCGGTGTAGCCACTCTGCCGGGCCTGCTCGACCACCGAGTAGAGGTAGTCGCGCACCCCGCCGAACCGGGCGAAGTAGGCCTCCATCTGGCCCTTCGCCTCGTCCGGGGTGATCTTCAACTGCTGGGCCAGGCCGTAGGCGGACAGCCCGTACGCCAGCCCGTAGCTCATCGCCTTCACCCGCCGGCGAAGGTCGACGTCGACCTGCTCCGGTGGCACCTCGAACGCCCGGGCGGCGACGAAGGTGTGCAGGTCCTCGCCGGAGCTGAAAGCCTCGATCAGGCCGGCGTCCTGCGACAGGTGCGCCATGATCCGCATCTCGATCTGGCTGTAGTCGGCGGTCATCAGGCACTCGGCGCCGGGACCGGCGATGAAGCCCTGCCGGATCCGGCGACCCTCGGCGGTGCGCACCGGGATGTTCTGCAGGTTCGGGTCGACGCTGGACAGCCGGCCGGTCGCGGCGATGGTCTGGTTGAAGGTGGTGTGCACCCGGCCGTGGTCGTCCACCATCGGCAGCAGCGAGTCCACCACCGACTTCAGCCGGGTCACCTCACGGTGCCGCAGCAGGTAGCCGAGCAGCGGGTTGTCGCTGATCTGGGCCAGCCCGGCCAGCGCGTCCGCATCGGTGGTGTAACCGGTCTTGGTGCGCTTGGTCTTCGGCAGGCCCAGCTCGTCGAACAGGATCTGTTGCAGCTGCTTCGGTGAGCCGAGGTTGAACGGCCGGCCGACCACCGCGTGCGCGTCCCGCTCGGCCTCCTTCACCGCGGCGCCCAGCTCGGACTGCAGGTCGACCAGCACGTCGCTGTCGACCGCGATGCCGGTGGCCTCCATCTCGGCCAGCACGAAACTCAGCGGCAGCTCCAGGTCGGTGAGCAGCCCGGTGCCGCCGCGGCCGGCGAGTTCCACGTCGAGCGCGTCGGCCAGGTCGCGAATCGCCGAGGCCCGGACCGCCTCGGCCTGCGCCCGGGCATCGTCGGCCTCGTCCAGGCCGCCGTCCAGGGTGAGCTGGCCGGAGTCGTCGGCGGTCTCCTCGCGCAGCTCGCGCTTGAGGTAGCTCAGCGCCAGGTCGGCCAGGTCGAAGGCCCGCTGGCCGGGCTGCACCAGGTAGGCGGCCAGCTGGGTGTCGGAGCTGACGCCGGCCAGCCGCCAGCCGTGCTGGGCCAGCGCCAGCAGCGGTCCCTTGACGTCGTGGGTGGCCTTGGGCAGCGCCGGGTCGGCCAGCCAGCCGGCCAGCGCCGCGTCGTCGGCCGGGCCGAGCTCGGTGACGTCGATCCAGCCGGCCTCGCCGTCGGCGGCCGCGACGGTGATCGCGTTGATGGTGCCGGTGCCGCGGCCCCAGGTGCCGGCGAAGGACACCCCCGACCGGCGGCCGTCGCTGGCGTGCTCGGCCAGGAAGTCGGCGACCGCGCCGGTGCCGAGCCGGCGGACCGACACCTCGAAGCCGCCGGTGGCCTCCGGCTCGGCGGCCGGCAGGGTGGCGAACAACCGCTCCCGCAGCACCCGAAACTGCAGGTTGTCGAAGAGCTGGTGCACCTGGTCGCGGTCCCACTGCTGGCGGGCCAGCTCGCTGACCCCGAGATCAAGGTCGAGGTTGCGGACCAGCCGGGTCAGCTGCTGGTTCTGCAGCACGCCGCCGAGGTGCTGGCGCAGCGCCTCTCCGACCTTGCCCTTCACCTCGTCGACATGCGCGACCAGCTCGTCGAGGGTGCCGTACTCGCGGATCCACTTGGCGGCGGTCTTCTCCCCCACGCTCGGGATGCTCGGCAGGTTGTCGCTCGGGTCGCCGCGCAGCGCGGCGAAGTCCGGGTACTGGGCCGGCGTCAGGCCGTACTTGGCCTCAACCTCCTCCGGAGTGAACCGGGTCAGCTCGGACACGCCCTTGCGCGGGTAGAGCACGGTGACCTGGTCGTTCACCAGCTGCAGCGCGTCCCGGTCGCCGGTGCAGATCAGCACCCGCATGCCGTGCCCGCAGGCCTCGGTGGTGAGGGTGGCGATGATGTCGTCGGCCTCGTAGTTCTCCAGCGTCAGCATCGGGATGCGCAGCGCGGTGAGCACCTCTTTGATCAGCGGAACCTGGCTGCCGAACTCGCTGGGGGTGCTGGTGCGGTTGGCCTTGTACTCCGGGTAGGCCTCGGCCCGGAACGTCTTGCGGCTGAGGTCGAAGGCCACCGCCAGGTGGGTCGGCTGCTCGTCCCGCAGCAGGTTGATCAGCATCGAGGTGAAGCCGAAGACCGCGTTGGTCGGCTGGCCGGTGGTGGTGGAGAAGTTCTCCACCGGCAGCGCGTAGAACGCCCGGTAGGCGATGGAATGGCCGTCGACGAGCAGCAGCTTGGCCGGCTGACCGGAGCCGCCGGCGGCGTTCTCGTCGGCGCTAGTGGGGTCGTCCAGTACCTCGGTCTCGGTCACGCAGCGAGTCTAGGACGGGCTACCGACAGTCCAGTCAGGCCCGGCAATAGGCCAACGGAGAGCCCAGAAAAGGGCCAGCCGTGCGACCCGATGGGGGGAACGGGCCGCACGGCTGAGCCGGACCGGTCAGGAACGCTTGCCGACCGGCACGACGTAGCGGGTGAACACCAGGTCGCGGAGCACGTCGTCGCCGCCCTCCACGATGGAGACGTACCGCATGTCTCGCACCAGCTTTCCCACCACGGCCTCGTTCGTATACCCGTAACCGCCGAACATTTCCGAGGCGACGGTCGCGAGCTGCCACCCGGTCTGGCCGCAGAACATCTTGGTGGTGAGCGCCGACTTGAGGGTGCCCTGTCGCAGGAACTCCTCCGCGGCGTCCGGCCGGCTGGCGATCGCGGTGTACTCGCGGGCCGCGGCCAGGCACTGATTGGTCATCACCTCGATCTGCATCTCCATCTGACCGAGCTTGGCCGCGAACACCGGGTTGGTGGCCAGCGGCGCACCCTTGATGCTCTTGTCCCGGGCGTAGTCCATGCACTCGTCGCGCAGCCGGCGGGCGATGCCGAGGCCGGTGGTGGCGATCAGGATCCGGCTGGCGTTCAGCCCGATCTCGAGCAGTCGCAGCCCGTGCCCCTTCAGCGCGTTTGCCGCCGGCACCCGGCAGTCGGCCAGCGACACCTGGTAGGTGGCCGAGGCACGGAGCCCGATCACATCCCAGCGCTTGTCGACGGTGACCCCGGGCGTGTCGCGCGGCACCACCACCGCCAGGAAGTCCGAGGATCCCTCGACCCGGGCGATCACCACCATGAACTGGCCGAAGTCGGTGTTGGTGGAGAACGCCTTGTGCCCGTTGAGCACCAGGTCGTCCCCGTCCCGGCGCACCGTGGTGGTGATCCGGGCCAGCTCGCTGCCGGCCGCGTGCTCACTGCCCAGGGTGGCGCAGAAGCCGTGCTCGGCGGTCAGCCTGGACAGGTAGCGCCGCTTGAGCTCGTCGCTGGCGTACCAGGTCAGCATGCTGGTGGTGAGCACCGAGATGAACAGGGTGAACGCCACCCCCGCGTCGCCGTAGGCGAGTTCGGAGACGATCGGCACGCTCTGTTCCAGGGTCAGTCCCTGGCCGCCGTACTCGGTCGGCAGCCACCAGTTCGTCAGGCCGGTGTCAGCGAACCGCTTGTAGAGCGGCAGCGGCATGTCAGCCAGCGTGTCCAGCTCGGCGTGCTGGCCGATCAGCTCGGACCGGACGAAGTCCTTGACCGTGCGCAGGTGCTCAGGCTGTCGCATCGTCGCCGTCCTCACCGTCAGCCGGAACCGCCTCACCGTCAGCCGCAGGCGCCTCGTCCGCGGCCGAGACCGGAGCCGCCTCGGCCGAACCCTCGGTGGCGCCGGCGGTGAGCAGCACCGCCAGCTGCCGGACGGTCGGGCACTCCAGCAGCCCGGTCACCGGCACCGATGCGCCGAACGCCTTGCGAATCCGCGCGGTCAGGTCGATCGCGATCAGCGAGTGACCGCCCAGCTCGAAGAAGTTGTCCAGCGCGCCGATCGGCTCGATGCCCAGCACCCGGGACCAGATCTCGGCCAGGGTCGCCTCGGCGCCCTCGGTCGGCGCCACGAACGGGGTGCCCAGGTCTGGCCTCGGGTGCCGTTCCTTGATGTCGGCGTCGTCGTCGTCCGAGCCGTGCAGGTCGCCGGTCACCCAGGTCTCCAACCGGGTGGTCAACGAGCCGGTGGAGATCACCAGGTGACCCACCTCGCTGCCGGCCGCCAGCACCCGTTCGAAGGTGTCGATCGCCTCGGTCGGCGACATCGCGTAGTCGGTGACGCCCGGCCCGTGCCCCTCCAGCCGCTCGGCGGTGATGTTCCAGGTGTCCCAGTTGATGGTGATCCACTGGCCCTCGTCGGACCGCCGCGCCTGCCGGACGTACCCGTCCAGCGCCGCGTTGGCCGCCGCGTAGACCGAAAGCGCCATGCCGCCGAGGATCGCCGCCAGCGACGACATGGCCAGCCGCCGACCGGCGGCCTGCTCGCCGAGCACCTTCTGCAATACCTGGAAACCGGTCACCTTGGCGGCGAAGTGTGCCTCGCAGGACGCCCGGTCGAGCAGGTGGGCGAAGTTGAAGTACCGCTCGTCCTGCACTCCGGCGCCGTGCACCACCACATCGATGCCGCCGAACCGGGCCACCGCGGCGTCCACCACAGCTTGCATCTGGGCCTCGTCGGAGGCGTCGGCCGAAAGCGCGAGCACCTCTGCGCCCCGCGCCTCCAGGTCCAGGATGTTGCGGATGTGCCGGACGGTGCGCTCGCTGTCCGCCGGCGGCTCAGCCAGCCACTGTGGCCAGTCGGCCCGGTCGGGCAGCGGCGAGCGGGCGGTGAGCACCAGCTTGCAGCCGTAGCTGGCGGCCAGATGGCGGCCCAGCAGCAGCCCGATGTCGCCCAGGCCGCCGGTGATGAACACCGTCTCGCCCGGCTGGATCGGCCGGGTCCCGTCGGTGAGTTCAGCGGTGGGGTGCGGCTGGTAGCGCCGCAGCCAGAGCTCGCCGGAGCGGACCGCCACCGGTCCGTCGTGGCCGGTGACACTGGCGACCAGCACCTGGTTGGCCAGCTGGTCGAGCGCACTCGGGTGCGTGTCCGGCACCGGGTCCACGTCGATGGTGCGGCAGCGCAGCCGCGGGTTCTCCTGGGCCAGGCTGACCCCGAAGGCGGACAGGCCGGAGTGCTCCGGGTGCTGCAGGTCGGAGCCGACCACCGCGGTCGCCCCGGCGGTGAGCAACACCAACTCGGCGCGGGGTGCGGCGCCGGTCTCGTCGACCAGCTGGCTGGCCAGCGCCAGCACCGAGTAGAAGCCGCGTTCCTGCTCTGCCGCGAAGTGCTGCGCTCCCTCCCCGACCGGGCTGGCCAGGCTGAAGCCGTGCAAGATCGCCCGGGGGCTGATCAACAGCGACCGGATGAGCTCGGCGTAGTCCTCGGCCTGGTCCACCCGGATGGTGAAGTCGCCGGCGTCATCGAGGTCGAAGGCCTCACCCGGACGGACCGTGATCACCTCGGCGCCGGCCTGCACCAGCCGGCGGACGATCGCCTCGCCGCGCTCCTCGGCAACGAAGGCGAGCCACGGACCGGCCAGCCGGACCTCCTCGTCCAGGCTGCGCACCGACCGCGGTGCGAGCTGCCAGGCCGGCAGGTAGGTCCACTGCGAACGGTCGAAGGTACGGCCGGTGCTGGCGGGCTCGAGCGCGTTGCCCTTGGACTTGGGCTCGATCCAGTAGCGGCTGCGCTGGAAGGCGTAGGTGGGCAGTTCCACCCGCCAGCCCTGACCGAGATGCAGCGCGGGCCAATCGATGGCGCTGCCGGCCTGCCAGAGCCGGGCCACGGTGGCCAGCAGCCAGCCCGCCGCCGACTCGCCGGCCGCCGGCTGCACCAGCACCGACTCGCTGTCACCCTCGGCGTCGGACAGCCGGACGCCCCAGCCGGAGAGCGCGTCACCGAGCGCGCCGAACGTCGCGGCCTGGTCGGTGGTGGCCGGTCGTCCGGTCAGCCGGACCAGCTCGGCGGCCAGCTCGGTCCACCACTCGCCGGAGACATCCTCGCCGGCGGTCAGGGTGACCTTCGGGTTGCGCCGGGTGGTCTTGCCGTCGATCCAGCGGCTGGCGTCGGCCAGCGCCTCCAGCGCGTCGGCGGTGTCGGTGACGACCACCGCGCGGCGCAGCGCGAAACCGCCCCGGGAGACCTGCAGGGTGTAGGCGACGTCGGCCAGGTCCAGCTCGGGGTGCTCGGCCAGGTGGGCCCGCAGCCGGTCGGTGACGTCGGTCAGCGCGGCGTCCGAGATGGCGGAGAAGGTGAGCAGGTGCGGACCGGGGCGGTGCGCCCGCTCCGGACGGGTCGGCGGCTGCTCCAGCACGACGTGGGCGTTGGTGCCGCCCAGCCCGAACGAGCTGACGCCGGCCCGGCGCGGCTGCGGGCCGTCCGGCCACGGCTGGTACTGCGAGAGCACGGTGAACCGGTCCTCGGCGCCGACCAGCGCCTGGTTCGGCGAGGTGTAGTTGGGGGTGCCCGGCAGCAGCGCGTGCTTGACCTGCAAGGCCGCCCGCATCAGGCCGGTGACTCCGGAAGCGCGGTCGAGGTGACCGATGCTCGGCTTGAGGGTGCTCAGCACGCACGGGGTCTCCCGGTCGGCGGCGAACACCCGGTTCAGCGCGGCCAGCTCGATCGAGTCGCCGAGCGAGGTGCCGGTGGCGTGGCATTCGACGTAGCCGATGTCGCTCGACTTGACCCCGGCCACGCCGAGCGCCAGCTCGATCACCTCGGCCTCGCCGTCCACCCCGGGGGCGGTGTAGCCGGCGCGTACCCGGCCGTCGTTGTTGGTCGCCGAGCCGAGGATCACCGCGTGGATGATGTCGCCGTCGGCGATCGCCTCGCTCATCCGCTTCAGGGTGACCGCGCCGACCCCGCTGCCCATCACGGTGCCGTTGGCCTCGGCGTCGAAGCTGCGAACCACGCCGTCCGGCGAGGTGATGCCGCCCTGCTCGTACAGGTAGCCGGTCGGCTGTGGCAGCGGGATGAAGGTGCCGCCGGCGACCGCGATGTCGCACTCGTAGGTGAGCAGGCTCTGGCAGGCCAGGTGGACCGCGACCATCGAGGTGGAGCAGAACGTCTGGACGGCGATCGAGGGCCCGCGCAGGCCGAGCTTGTAGGACACCAGCGACGCCAGTGAATCCCGCTCGTTGCCCACCGCGATCAGCAGCGAGCCGCCTGGCTCGGCCGTCATGTGCTGCAGGTTCTGCACGATGTAGTCGGGGAATCCGCTGCCGGCGAACACGCCGACCTGGCCGGGCATCTCGGTCGGGCAGTAGCCGGCCGACTCCAGCGACTCCCAGGTGGATTCCAGGAACAACCGGTGCTGCGGGTTCATCGTCGCCGCTTCGCGCGGGTTGACCCCGAACACCGAGGCGTCGAACAGGTCCGGGTTCGGCACCGAGCCGCCGACCCGCACGTAGCGGGGGTCAGCCAGCTGGCCCGGGTCCGCACCGGCGGCGATCAGCTCCTCGTCGGTGAACTCGCGCAGGCCCTTGACGCCGTCGAGCAGGTTGCGCCACAGCTCCGCGACGCTGCTCGCGCCGGAGAACCGGCCGGCCATGCCGATGATGGCGACGGCCGAACCGTAGTCGGCGTCGGTGTCTGGACTGGTCATGAAACTCTCCTGCTCCGAAGGTTGTTCCGCCGCTGCTCGATCCGGGACCGGTTCTGGTCCTGCGCGGCGGAGCGCTGGTCTGGTTCGTCGTCGTCTTGCTGCTGTTCGCCGGCCGTGGCGGCAACCGCCAGCGCGCCGACCGTGGGCGCCTCGTAGAGCAGGTGCGGCGGCAGGTAGGCCAGGTCGAGGGCCTTGCGGATCTCGGCGATGATCTCCATGCCGATCAGCGAGTTGCCGCCCAGCTCGAAGAAGTTGTCGTGCACGCCGATCTGCTCCAGGCCGAGCGCCTCGGTCCAGACCTCGGCGATCGCCCGCTCGGCCTCCGACTGCGGCGCCACGAACGCGGTGGACAGCTCCGGCCGGGGGTGCCGGCCGAGCGCGTCCCGGGCCTTCTTCACGGTGGCCTGGTGGCTGGCGATCGAGGACCGCCGGCTCATCTCGACGATCACCGGGAAGGACTGGGTGGAGATCACCACGTGCGACTCGCCGCTGGCGAGCACCCGCTGCAGGGTCTGCCAGCCCTCGTCGAAGGACACCCCGAAGGTCTCGCGGTAGTGCTCGAAGAACGCCCGGGAACCCTCGTCGTAGTTGTCCAGGCCGCTGGTCCAGCCGTTCCAGGTCCACTCGCCCCAGTCGACCGACACCACCGCGGTACGCGGCAGCGGGTTGCTCTGGGCGAAGGCGTCCAGGTAGCCGTTCGCCGCGCAGTAGTCGACCTGGCCGGCGCCACCACCGGTCACCGAGGTGGTGGAGGAGAACAGCGCCAGGAAGTCGACGTCCCGGTCGGCGATCGCCTCGGCCAGTGCGAGGGTGCCGGCGACCTTCGGGTTGAGCACCTTGGCGATGTCGGCGGCGGTCTTGAACTGCATCAGGCCGACCGCCGGCACCCCGGCACAGTGCAGGATGCCGTTCAGCTCGCCGAACTGCTCGTAGGCAGCTTCCACCGCGCGCCGGACATCGGCCACCTTGGCGACATCGCCAGCGACCGTGATCACCTCGGCACCGGCCAGCTCCAGCCGCTGCAGGCCATCCAGCCGGCGGCGGACTTCCGGCGTGGTGGTGTCGGCCGCCAGGATCCGGCTCCAGGCGTCCCGCGGCGGCACCGGCGTCCGGCCGAGCAGCACCAGCTTCGCCTGGTAGTCGCGGGCCAGCCGTTCGGCCATCGCGAGCCCGATGCCGCCGAGGCCACCGGTGACCAGGTAGCTGCCGCCCCGGCGGATATCGACCGCTGGCGGTAGTTGCTCGGGCACCTCGAGGATCTCGTAACCCGGAACCCAGCGCCGGCCAGCCCGAATGGCCACCACCTGGTCAGTCAGGTCCGCCGACAGCTCGGCGAGCAGCGCTCGCGCCGGCGAGCCGGGGTCGATGTCGATCAGCCGGGTGCGCACCCGCGGGTACTCCACCGGGATCAGCCGGGTCGGACCGATCACGGTGGACCGGTCCGGATGCACCGTGTCAGTGGGCAGCACCCGGGTGCTGCCGCTGGTGACGATGTCCAGGGTCCAGGCCGGCAGGCCAAGATCACCGGCCGCCCGGGCGAACGCGACCAGGGAGTGCAGGCCGCGCTGTTGGCCGGCCGCGGTGGCGGTGCCAGCCAGGTTGCCGGCGGTACCGGGGGCGTCCAGCGTCCAGAGGTGCAGCACCCGCTCGGGCAACTGGTCCTGCTGGCTCAGCTGGCGCAGCAGCGCGGTGGCGTCCTCGAACGACCCCGGCCGAAGCCGGTAGCCATCGGCGTCGGCGGCGTACGCCTCCCCCGGCCGGGCCACGATCAGCTCGGCGCCGGCCGCTTGGATCTGCGGCCGCAACGCCTCGGTCACCGCGTCGGCCTGGCCGCCGTCGGTGAACACCAGCCAGCGGCGGCTGTCGGTCTGCAGCTTGCTGGCAGCAGTCTGCCGCCAGACGGGCAGGTTGATCCACTCGGTCTCGGGCAGTTTCGGCAGGCTGTTCATCAGGCCGGCCGGGTCGTCCATGTCGTACTCCGGAGCGGACTGCCCAGAACCGGCGGCCTCTGCCTCCAGCCAGTACTCCTGGCGCTCGAACGGGTAGGTGGGCAGCGGCACCCGGCCCGGCTGCCACGGCAGCTCGCCGGCGTCACCGGTTTCGGCTGCCGGGTCGCGCTGCTCGTGCAGGCTGGACCAGTCGACCGTGACCCCGGCCAGCCACAGCCGGCCGACCGCCTCGGCCAGGCTCGCCGAGGCCTCGCGCCGATCGGCGGCGCCGGGCAGGGTGGCCACGATCAGCGGCCACTGCGACTGCTGGCAGTCCGGGTGGCTGCGGGTGAGCGCGCCGAGCGAGGCGCCCGGCCCGACCTCGACCAGGGCCAGCTCGCCGGCCCGCAGCAGCTGGGCGAGACCGTCGCCGAACTGCACCGTCTCGCACATGTGCCGGGCCCAGTAGCCGGGGTCGGTGACCAGCTCCTCGGTCGCCAGCTCGCCGGTGACGTTGGAGAGGTACGGGATGCCCGGGGCGCTCAGGGTCACGTTCTGCGAGATCCAGTCGGTCAGCTCGGCCGCCGCCGGCAACAGCATCCGGGAGTGGAACGCGTGCGTGGTGTCGATCAGCCGGCAGCTGATGCCGGCGCCGCGCAGCAGGCCGGCGGCCGCGGTGACCGTCTCGGTGTCGCCGGCCAGCGTCGTCTGCGAGCCGGTCCGGATCGCGATGTCGAGCTCGTCGGCGGTATCACCGAGGATGTCGCGCAGCCGGTCCTCGTCGGCCGCGGCCGCCAGCATCGAGCCGCGTGGCAGGGCGGCGATCAGCTGGGCCCGGAAGGCCACCAGCCGGAGCGCGTCGGTGAGCGACAGCACGCCGGACAGGCAGGCCGCGACGTACTCGCCGACGCTGTAGCCGAGCATCAGGTCGGGCTGGATGCCCCAGCGCATCAACTGGCGGGCCAGCGCGTACTCCACCACGAAGGTGGCCGGCTGGATCAGCTGGGCCTCGGCGGCGGACCGGGCCCGCTGGCCGGTGCCGGTGCGGCCGAGCAGGTCGGCCAGGGTGCCACCGGCGGCCGGCGAGTCACCCGGCACGAACGCGTCGGACAGCTCGCTGGCGCTGGCCAGGTTCAGCACCGTCAGGCATTCCTCGACGTCGCCGCGGAAGCCGGGCTCGTCGGCGTACAGCTGGGCGACCATGCCCGGGTACTGCTCGCCGACCCCGGCCAGCAGGAAACCGACCTGGCGGCCGACGGTGCCGTCGTTGCGGCCCAGCACCGCGGCCGGGTCGACCAGCCGGTCGGCGGCAGTCCCGGTCTCGTCGGCGATCACGAACCGGCGGTGGTTGAAGGTCTTGCGGCCCACCTGCAGGGTGTAGGCGACATCGCCCAGGTCGAGTTCCGGCTGCTCGCGCAGCCGCTCGGCCAGCTGCCCGCAGGACGCCTCGGCGGCACTTGCGGAGCGGGCCGACACCGGCAGCACCTGCCAGCGCCGCGGCCGCTGCCCGCGCGGCGCCGGCTCCGGTGCCTCGGACACGATGGCGTGCGCGTTGGTGCCGCCGGCGCCGAGGGAGCTGACGCCGGCCAGCCGCGGTTGGCCGGCCACCCGTGGCCACGCGGTGTTCTCGGCGGACACCCGGAACGGGCTGTTGCCGAAGTTGATCTCGGGGTTCGGGGTCTGGAAGTTCACGGTGCCGGGAATCAGCTCGTGCCGTAACGACTGGACTACCTTGATCAGGCCGGTCACGCCGGACGCCCGGTCGAGGTGCCCGACGTTCGGCTTCACCGAGCCGAGCAGGCAGTACTGCTTGCGCTCGGTCTGGCCGAACGCGCTGGCCAGCGCGGCGACCTCCATCGGATCGCCGACCTCGGTGGCGGTGCCGTGCGCCTCGACGTAGGAGATCTCGTTCGGCGACACGCCGGCGTCGGTCAGCGCCGCGCTGACACAGCGCTTCTGGCCGTCCAGGCTGGGCGCATGGAAGCTGAACTTCAGCGCGCCGTCGTTGTTGATGGCCGAACCGCGGATGACCGCGAGCACGGTATCCCGGTCGGCGATCGCCCGGTCGAGCCGCTTGAGCGCGACCACCGCGACACCGTCGCCGAACATGCTGCCCTTGGCCTGCGCGTCGAAGGTCCGGACGTGCCCGTCCGGCGAGGCCTGGTTGCCGTCGACGTAGAGGTAGCCGGTGCGGTCCGGGATCCGGATCGACACGCCGCCGGCCACCGCCATGTCGCACTCGCCGCGACGCAGGCTGGCGCACGCCAGGTGCACCGAGACCAGCGAGGTCGAGCAGAACGTCTGCACGCTCAGGCTCGGGCCGCGCAGGTCGAGCCGGTACGAGGCGTTCGTGGTCAGCGCATCCTTGTCGTTGCCGGCCATCAGGCCATCGATCTCGACGGCGAGCTTGAATGCGTTCGGCCGGGTCATCAGGTAGGTGCTGATGTTCATGCCGGCGAACACGCCGACCTCTCCGCGGTCCTCGGGCACGGGGTAACCGGCGGATTCGAGCACCTCCCAGACGCACTCGGTGAAGATCCGCTGCTGCGGGTCGGCCAGCGCCGCCTCACGCGGGCTGAGCCCGAAGAAGGCGGCGTCCACGCTCCGGATGTCGTCGAGCACCGGCCTAGCCCGGACGTACTTCGGGTTGGCGATCATCGCCGGGTCCTCGCCGTTGGCCAGCAGCTCTTCCTCGCTGAACCAGGTCATTGCCTCGACGCCGGCCGAGATGTTGCGCCAGAACTGGTGCACGTCCGACGCGCCGGGGAACCGCCCGGTCATGCCGATGATGGCGATCTCTGCCTCGGGCGCCGGCGACGAGCTCTCGTCGCGAGCGGATAGCTGACTGGTCAACACAGCCCCTTGATCGATGGAATAGCTGGCTTGGTGTGCGGGACTTGCCGCACGCGAGGACGGATGGCGGGCCGGGTAAGCGACCGCCGGGTACTGCCGGCGCCCAACCGAGCGCGTTACTGCCGGCGCGTTACTGCCGGCGCCCGACCACCGAAAGGCGGCCGGGCGTCGTGGTTGCTTACAGGAGCCGGGTGCGGCCCCAGCCGCGAGCGAGCCGCCACACCGCGTAGGTACCGGCGACCACGCCGAGGGTGAAGAGCACCGCGGCCGGCGCCAGCACACCGCCGGTGTCGCCGTTGATGGCAGCCTTCAACATGCGCAGCGCGTAGTAACCGGGTGAAACGTGCGCGGCGGCCTGGGCCCAGCCGGGCATGATCGACAGCGGCACCAGGGCGCCGCCCATCGAGCTCAGCACCATCGCGCCGACGTCCGAGATCACCCCGAGCTCGCCGAGGCTTCGGGCCACCGTGGACAGGGCCGCGCCGACCGCGAGCAGCGAGAACGCCCAGACCACGATGGACAGTGCCACCAGGGCGATCGAGTGCGGCATCGGGATGCCGATCACCAGGCAGCCGTAAACCACCAGGATGCTCTGCTGCAGAACCATCAGCACGAAGATCGGCAGCGTCTTGCCGATCAGCATCTCGGCGGCCGACGCGCGGCTCTGCCGGAGCCGGTCCCAGGTCATCCAGTGCCGTTCGACCAGGATCGAGTTGCCGGCGATCGCGATGGCGAACACCGAGAACATCACCAGCAGGCCGACGACCACCTGCACGTCACCGCCGCTGACCACCCGGACGTAGATGGGCTTGAGCACCAGCATCAGGATCATCGGCATCGCGACGTAGCTGATCATCTGGCCCGGGTCCCGGCGCCGGATGATCAGGTTGTGTCGGGCGATCGCCCCGATCCGGTAGAGCGAGTCACGGAGGCCGCCGCGGCTTGCCGCGGCGTCGGTGCCGTCGAGTGGGCGCAGGTCGGCCGGCGTGGTCTCGACGCCGGGGGAATCAAGAAGCATTGCTGACCGCCAGTGATCGGTAGAGGTCGTCCAGGGAAGGGTTGTGCAACTCGACCGAGCTGACGTTCCGGTCGGTCTTGTTCAGCAGGTCGATCAGGGTCGCGGTGGGGTCGGTGGTGGACACCCGCAGGTCCTGCTCGTCGTCGAAGACCAGCCGCACCTCGCCGGGCAGCCCGGCCGCGAGCTCCTCGTAGCTGCCGCGGGCGATGATCTGACCGCCGCGGATCACCGCGATCGAGGCGTCCAGCTCGGTGAGCTCGGGCAGGTAGTGGGTGGTGTAGACGACCGCGGTGCCGTCGGCGGCCCGCTGTTTGACCACGTCGAGCATCGCCTGCCGGGTCTCCAGGTCGGCGCCGGCGGTCGGTTCATCCAGCAGCAGCAGCGACGGCCGGTGCACCAGCGCGGTCGCGGTCTGGGTGCGCCGCTGCTGACCGCCGGAGAGCACGCCGGTACGGCGGTCCATGATCTCGGTCAGCCGCAGCGCGACGGCCAGCTCCTCGATCGCGCTGGTCAGCGCGGACCGGCGCAGGCCGGCGATCCGGCCGAACAACTCGAGGTGTTCGCGCACCGTGACGGACGGGTAAAGCCCGAGGTGCTGCGGCGTCACGCCGATCCGGCCGCGCGACACCGCCGGCGGCTTGCCGCCGATCGCGATGTAGCCACTGTCCTGCCGGATCAGACCGGAGACGATCTCCACGAAGGTGGTTTTGCCGGCGCCGTTGTGGCCCACCAGGCCGACGATCTCGCCGGCGGCAACGGACAGGCTGAAGCCGCTGAGGGCATTGACGCTGCCATAACGCTTGGTCAGTTCCAGGGCTTCGAGCAAGGTGTCACATCCGATGGTCGTGGCGAGCGGCTCCGTGCCGCGCCGGCGAAGCTGGTTCCTTGGCTGGATTGCCGAATGGTTCGCGGTCCGTCGCCGGGTCCCGCGTTTCGAGTGCAAGCAGAAAATAGGAGCGCGCCGACCCGGGCCGCTATCGGCAGCAAGTGGCCACGGCACTTATGGTCATCGGCAACCAGGGTTATTGCGCCTAGGATCAAACCGACCGGCCAGGCTGCTCCAATCGCGCCGGTGAACGACCAGGAGGCGAACAATGGCCGACCGAGACAACGCCGCCCCCAGCCAGCTGCGCGCTTCGAACCAGGACCGGCAGGCCGTGGTAGACCGGCTGCAGGGCGCCTTCGTCGAGGGGCGGCTGCAGCTGCACGAGTACGACGAGCGGGTGGCGCTGGCTTACCAGGCGATCACCTACGCGGACCTGGCCGCGCTGTTCGCTGACCTGCCGGGCGACAAGCCCGCTCGCGTTGCCTCGGCTGAGCCGGCCAAGCCGGTCGCACCGTCCCGGCCGCCGGTGGGACAGCTCGGCGTGATCACCGACATGCCCACCGCGCTGCAGGTGATGTGGACGATCTGGATCTGCGTGCTGCTGATCAACATCACGGTGTGGACGATCAGTCTGGCCAGCCCGGGCTCGCACGACTTCTGGCCTATCTGGCTATTGATCCCCACCATGATCCTGGTTGGCGTGACCGCCGGCGTGCACAACATCCGGCGCAGCAAGCGGGCCAAGCAGTTGCGGCGCAGCCTCAAAGCCGCGCGCGAGAACCGCTGACCTTCTCCGTTACTATTCGATGCCGGTTTCCTGTCGTCTCGACGGCCCGGCAGCCTGTCACGAATTCCGATCGCTATGGCGACCGAATTTCATGCTGGGTTCGGACGCGGTGTCCGGGAGGATTACTCAGCGCCGACCAGACCTACGTCGGCCGGAATCTCTCCGATGGCGTGCGCCCCGCGCATCGCCAAAGCCTGCTCGCGCGTGAACGGCTGCCCCGCTAGGTAGCGCAGGGCGAGCGCAACCGCCTCGGTCTTGGTGGAGACGCCGTAGCGCTCCATGATCGTCCGGACGTCATCGTCCTCGAGCTCGATGTTCGTTCGCACCCTCGCCATACGTCTGAACGTAGACCTACGCGTTCCGTTCGGCCTCGTACTGCGGAGCCAGCCATGGCCGACCGCGCTCGATCCATCTTTCGCGGTACTCGCCAAACGACTCGCCAGGTGCCGTCCCAGGGTTGTCGTCGTACCCGAACTCGTAACCGCACCGGACGCACACCTCATAGGAGGCCCCGCCGAGGAAATCCTCGTACGGTGGTGAGATTTGTACATCGCCGGGTGGCGGCCAAGTTGTGTACGGCGCCTGTTTCAAATTTGCGTCGCCGCACACTGGGCACTCAATCACTGACCCTCCCGGGTGATGGATCGGCAACAGGCTGGCTTGCCCCATTCCGTTCAGCCTCGTACTGCGAAGCGAGCCAGGGTCGGCCGAGCTGTATCCACTCATCCCGGTATTCCCCGCATGACTTCCCGGGAGCATTGGCAGGCTTGTCGTCGAACCCGAACTCGTAGCCGCAGCGAACGCACACATCATACGATGGCTCGCCGAGAAACTTCTGGTAAGGAGGCGAAATTTCGACACCATCAGGTGGTGGCCAAGTAGCATAGGGAGGAACTTCTAGGTCCTCGCCTCCGCATACTGGGCATTCAATCACTGGCCATCCCGGGTGGCGGATCGGAGACTGGCTGAATGGCGCCGTTCCGTTCGGCCTCGTATTTCGGAGCCAGCCACGGCCGACCGAGCTGTATCCACTCGCTTCGGTACTCACTGAATGACTTTCCTGGAGCATTTCCGGGGTTGTCGTCGAATCCGAATTCATAACCGCAGCGCACGCAGACACCATAGGACGGTTCACCAAGGAAATCCTCGTAAGGTGGAGAAACTTGTTCATCGCTGGGCGGCGGCCAAGTTGCGTACGGAGCCTGCTTCAGATTTGCGTCGCCGCATACTGGACACTCAAACATGTGGCGATTGTATGGTAAGGACGGTCACGAAATCAAACTTCCCATCTGCTCGTGTCGCCAGTCGGATGCCCAGATCATAGTGACCGGATCCATCCGCTCGCTGGAATTTGCCGAAAATATCGATTATCCCATTCTTGCGCTTGACGACGCCGCCACGGCCGGTCAGTTCTCGAAGATTACGCATCCAACCGTCGATCGAGCCGCCGGGGTCTATCACTTCCAAGGAGTACCGGGTGTCACCAAAGAAGTGCTTGTCCAAGTGCGCCTCCGTGAATCCCCAATCTTCTCTGACTGGATAGAAGTCCACTTCACGCCATTCTGCTTTCACGGGTATGCGCGCCAACGCGCGCACGACTGTAGCCTTCTGCTGGGCATACGTCAGCATCTCGCCGGTGGTCTTGCCCTCGCGGGCGATTGACATCATCACGAGGCCGGTGCCGGTGTCGGCCGCGCGAACGACGAACCGGGTCGCCTTCAGGTCGGTGCCCAGTGAGTGCACGAACGCCGAGCCGGCGGTGCCGTATCCGCGAACGACGCTGGCGGCACCGCGCATTGCCTCGGCTCCACGTGCCAGCAGCGGCACGGTGGCGGCCAGCTTGCCGGCCAGTGGCAGGGTGCCAAGGGCGTCGAGGGCCAGCGACCCCCAGGAGACGTCCTCGCCGGAGGCCTTGCGGGCGCCGTCGACCGCAAGTTGCGCAGCCGACAACGCGGTCATGAGCTGGCCGGCCAGCAGCAGCAGGCCGGGTATGAGCTCTGGTTGCACGATCGCCAGAATCACGATGGCGACCAGGGCCACCACCATCAAGACGATCGTCACCTTGGCCAGCACCTCGGACGCCGCGTTGAGCGCCCGCTGCCACCAGTGCTTGTTGTGCATTCCTTCGCCATGCGCCCGGCGCAGCGTCTCGACCACCCGTCGGTCCGCGCCGCGCCGCCGGTCGGCAAGGTCGGCTAGCCGCGCCTGGGCACGCCGTACAGAGGCGTGGGCGGCATCGACCGCCGCGTCGTGTGGATTGCGCGCGGTCGGGTCGGGATGCCCGGTCACTGGATCTGGCGGTGGAACCCAGCCTGCCTGCGCGGTTTGGGCCTGGCTGAGGTCGGTCTGCGACTGCGAGATCAGTCGCTGCTGCACCCGTGCGTCGTCGGCGATCTGCCGCACCGCCGCCGCGTAGCCGCGCAGCCCGGCGGCAGCGTCCGCATAGGAGGCCTGCAACTTGTCCAGGTGGCCGGGCACCTTGTCGATCCGGTCACGGAAGGCGTCGGCCGAGCTACCGCGCCAGACCGCATCGCCTGTCTGGTCCTGGATCGAGCGCAGCGTCCCGGCTGCGTGCGCGGCGTCGTCGGCATCCTGCTCGAGCTCGCCGGCCAGTGCGAGCAGGCCATCCGGGTCTCCGGCGCCCGGCTCGGTTTCAGTCCAGGGCATGGCAGCCCTCGGCAGGCAGAGCAAGCGGACCGTGGATTGCGATCAGTGTGTGCACCGGCGGCTGCACGGCGCCGACGTCGACGAAGAGTTCCATCGGCGGGGTCAGCCGGAGAGCTGGGTGGTGAGCTGCTGCTCGGTCTGCTCGTAGGTGGTGGCGGCCGCGGAAAGTTGCTTGGAGATGCCGTCGAGAGCCTGCTTGAGCTGGCCGGCCGAGGTGTGCCACTGCTGGTAGAGCTCGCCGAAGGCCGACGAGGCCGAGCCCTGCCAGCCGTTGTCGACCAGGCCCTGGACCTGGGCGTGCAGGCTCTGCAGCCGCTGCTCGATGTCGGCCGAGCCGGACGACAGCTGCCCGGAGACCGAGTGCAGGTCTGCCGAGGTCACCTTGATGTTGGACATGTCTGGTCCCCTTCGCGTAGTTGATCTTTGCGAAGTTAGGGACACTTCCCGACGGACGCCACCCGACTTCGGGGACCTGTGGATAACCCGGGCGCTCATCAACAGTTCCGCTACCCCGTCGTCGATTCGGTCGGTATGGCGGTCGAATGTCATGACGGGTTCCGCCGCACCGGTGCGGCGACTACCTGCGCGGGTGAGGTCGGCACGTCAGGAGATCCCCCGGCGGCCAGCCGGCTGAGACCCTGACGGCGGTCGGTCGAACGGGCCGATCGCTGATTGCTCGGGTCACGAATCCCGTGTCCCGATGGGAGGGAAACCCAATGGGGAACATGGACATGGGGGTGTCCGGCTGGGACACCGCCGGTGCGATCCTGCTGCTGGCCTGGGCGGTCGGCATGTGGCTGGCAGTGGCAGTGCTCGCCTTCGCCAATCGAGGCAAGATCCGGCCCTGGGGCTACCGGGCGGCGCTGGGCGTGATCATCGTCGGGGTGATCGGCCAGCTCGGTCACCTGCAGGAGCACCTGGCGCAGGTCGGCTACTGGGTCGGGCATCCGAACGCCAAGCCGTGGATGACCCCGTGGGGCACCGGGCTGGCCAACGGGTTCGGCCAGGTCGACGCCTCGAAGCCCTCGCTGGGCATGGAGATCCTGCACCTGACCGGCAACTTCATCTTTCTGGCCGGGATGGCCGGCGTTCTGGTGATCACCTACCGGGCCCGGCAGACCCAGACCCGCCGGTGGGGACGGATGGGCGTCTGGATGCAAGGCATTCACGGCCTGGAGCACCTGTCGCTGACGCTGTCGGTGGCCTTCGGCGCCAAGCAGGCGATCGGGCTCTCCACCTGGTTCGGGCAGCTGCCGCCCGGTCCGGGCCTGTGGACCTACCGGATCTGGTGGCACGCGATCGCCAACCTGATCGGCAGCTACATCTTCGCGGTGGCGCTCTACCGGCTGTGGCAGGAGCAGGCCGCGGTGCGCGCCAGCTACCTGCTGCCGTCGCTGGACGCCGAACCGGAACCGGTGCGATCGCCGAGCCACGCACGGCCTGAGCCACGCACGGCCTGAGCCACCAGCTTGGGACGTTCGGCCTCTGACCGGAGGCTCACCGGATGGTCGATGCTGGAGACTAACCGGCTTTGAGGGACTCACCGCGAAGGTCGACTCCGATGACGATATTGGTTACCGAGCGAGCTAGCGCGCTGGACGCGGGGATGCGACCAGAGGTCGAGACGATGACCCGCGAGGAGTACCAGGGCGTCGTCGAGGCCGGGCACAAGTTGGCCCAGTACGCCGGCGGATCGTGGCTACACGCTGCTCTCCCAGGAGGCCAGCTGGTGGCGAGGGCTTACCAAAGGGAACCTGCCGGACTTCCCCCACCAGGACCTGGATCGCCTGCGCGCACACTGATTACCGCCCGACCATTCGCGCCTCGGCGATCTGCCTGCTGAAGGCGTCGGTCGCGGCCTTCGAGCCGCCGGCCAAGACCTCGGCGGAGAAGAGGCAACTGCGGCAGTCGGCGAACGACACCATCGCTGACTGGGATCGACGGGATCACCACCAGTGGCGGGAGCGGCTGCTGGAGGGCTGGCCGGACACCGAAACCGAGCGCTGACCACAGGACGGTGCCCCGGCCTCCACGGGAGGACAGCCGGGGCACCGCGTTCAGTTGGCAGCCAGCTTCGGCTCAGGTCTGGGCGGCCAGTTCGTAGGCAACGCCGGGAGCCGGGAGCGGGCGCTCCACCGGGTCCTCCTCGCGGACGCCGTACTTGCCGTACAGCCGCCCCAGCGAACCGGGCGCCCACCAGTTGTGCCGGCCGAGCAACCGCATGGTGGCGGGCACCAGCAGCAGCCGCACCAGGGTGGCGTCCACCAGCAGTGCGACCACCATGCCGACGCCGATCATCTTGACGAAGGTGATGCCCGAGGTGGCGAAGCTGCCGACCACCACGCACAGCAGCACGGCGGCGGTGCTGATCAGCCAGCCGGTGCGCTGCACCCCGCTGACCACCGCGGCGGCGTTGTCGCCCAGCTCGTCCCACCGCTCGCGGATCCGCGACAGCAGGAACACCTCGTAGTCCATGGACAGGCCGAACAGGATGGCCACCATCAGGATCGGTTGGCTGGCCTCCACGTAACCCGTCGGGGTGAAGTGCAGCAGGCCGGCGAGGTGGCCGTCCTGGAAGATCCAGGTGACCACGCCGAACGCCGCCCCGATCGAGATCAGGTTCATCACGATCGCCTTCAGCGGCACGATGATCGAGCCGAACGCGATCGCCAGCACCAGGAAGGTGATGCCGCCGACCAGCAGCGCCATCCAGGGCAGCCGGGACGACAGCGAGTGCAACTGGTCGACCACCTCCGCGCTGGTGCCGCCCACCATCACGCTGGCGTCGACCGGTCGGGGCAGTGCCCGAACCCGCTCCACGATCCGCTGGGCGCCGGCCGAGCTGGCCTCACCGTTGTACTGGACGCGGATCAGGGTGTTGTCGGTGCCAGCGCCCGACGGCTTCTGCGCGGTCACCGCGGTGCCGGTCACCCCGGGCAGCGCGGCGATCTTTGCCTGGAAGGCGGAGGTGTCACTGGCCGAGGTGTTGCCGACCAGCACCTGGATCGGCCGGAGGCCGGCGCCGGTGAAGTCCGCGCCCAGTCGCTCGGAGACCACCCGGCTCTGGGTGCCGGCCGGCAACATCCGCTCGTCGATGCCGCCGAAGTGCACCTTTGCGAACGGCGCGGTGAGCACGCCCAGCAGCACCAGGATGCCGATCAGCACCGGCACCGGCCGGCGCATCACCGCCTGGGCGATCCGTCCCCACCGGCCGTTCTCCGCCCGGTCGGCGGCCATCAGCCCGGCCACCGTGCCGGTGACCGACCGCAGCTTGCGCCGGCGCGACCAGGGCAACCGGCCGGCGTCGACCCTCCTGCCCAGCACCGCGAGCAGCGCGGGCAGCACGGTCAGGCTGGCCACCATCGCGACCAGCACCGCGGCCGCGCCGCCGAGTCCCATCGAGTGCAGCAGCACCTGCGGGTAGATCAGCAGGCTGGACAGGGCCAACGTCACCAGCAGGCCGCTGACCACGACGGTCCGGCCGGCGGTGGCCACCGTGCGGGACACCGCCTCCGGCACCGAGCGGCCCTGGTCGAGCTCCTCGCGGAACCGGCTGACCATGAACAGCCCGTAGTCGACGGCCAATCCCATGCCGAGGATGGTGATGATGTTGAGCGAGAACATCGACACGGTGGTGAACAGGGTGAGCACCCGCACCAAGGTGAACGCGCCGAGCACCGCGAAGCCGCCGATCAGCACCGGCATGCTGGCCGCGACCAGGCTGCCGAAGACCACCAGCAGCAACAGCAGCAGGATCGGCGTGCCGATCCCCTCGGCCTTGCCGATGTCAGCCGGCACCCGGCCGTTGATGGCCAGGTCGACCGCGCGGGTGCCGCCGATCAGGGTGGTCACGTCCCCGGACGGCGTCCGCAGCGCCTTGGCGATCTTGTTCGCCTTGCCGTCCGAGGTATGCGGGGCCAGCCGGACCGCGATGAAGGTTTCGTGCTTGTCCTTCGAGACGAAGGACGGCGCCTTGGTGTCGTAGTACGAGGTGATGGTCGCGACCCCGGCCAGGCCGCGGGCCCGGGTCTCGGCCGCCTGGACCGCCGTGGCGAACTGCTGGTCGTCGACGGTGCCCGCGGTGCTGGAGTACAGCGCCACCAGGTCCTGGCCCTGTGGCCCGAAGTCGGCCAGCACTTGCTTGTTGATCCGCTGCGACTCACTCGCCGGGTCGTTCAGGCTGGAGCTGCCGGACATCTTGGCGAACACCCCGGTACCCCAGACCCCGGCGAACGCCAGGAAGGCAACCGCCAGGACCAGAATCAGCCATCGGAACCGGCTGATTGCCGCGCCCCAGGACGAGAACATCGCTACCTCCACCCCTGCGGGTGTTCGCGCGCACGAACTGCGCTTGGAGTAAGTACGTCGGCGCCAGAGCGCCTGCCGGCCATGCTGCCACAGCAAACCGTCACCAACAGTGACAACAACTGGTCAACCGGAACCGGTCAGTCAGCGATCCTCGCTCTGAAACCAGCCGGCGAACGCGCAGCCAGTGCCGAGGAGCAGCAAGGCAGCCGCGAGAAACGCGACCGGCTTGGCGTCGAGGTAGTCGATCTCGGTCGCGTTGAGCCCGAACAGCACCGCGCCGAAGGTGGTGGCAAGGGTAGCGGCGGTCGTCCAGCGCGAAGCCCAGATTCGCGAAACCTGCCACTTCGCCTTGCTGGCCGGCCGCAGGACGACCTCGGCGTCCTCATCCCGGTTGCCGAGCACGCTCGGCGCCAAGGTTATCCAGTCATCGTCCGAGCCGGCACAGAGTGCGGTGCGCAGCACCGGACCACGCTTCGGCCGCAGGCGATGGCGCTTGCACCAGCGCAGTCGGACGAACTCCGGCGCCTCGTCGACGTCCGCACGGCGCAGTCGCCTGGCCGGGGTCAGCTCGGGCAACCCGATCTCCGCTTCCGGCCAACCTGCCTGCTTGCGCGCCTTCCAGTCGAGCGGGTACGCCGCCGGTGCCTGGTCAGTCGTCACCGGTACGCTCCAGCACGTCGGACCGCCAGGCGGCCAGCCCGGGCAGTTCGAGGGGTGCGGCGAACTCGACGACCGCACGTAGGGCCGCCGGGAGCTCGGCCGGCTCGACCTGCAGCAGTCGAACCAGCACCACCGCGGCCGCGAGCAGCCGCTTGGCCGCCGGATCGAGCAATCGCCAACAGTCAGCGACCTCGGCCGAGCTGTACCCGTTGCCTGGTCGCGGCCAGCGGGCGGGCAACGGCTCGGCCACTACCCGGTCGAGCAGCCGGACCAGCTCGTCGGCGAACCGCTGGATGGCCTCGGCAAACGCCGCCGGCCGACCCCGGGCCCACTCCTCGAGGCTGCCGACCACCGCACGCGCAAGCTCACTTCCGGGCGGGAACAGCTCGACCAGGGCGGTTGCCAGTCTCGATCCGGCAGCCGGCTCGAAGACCGGCGCCGGCGCGCCGAGCTGCAGCGTCGACAGACCGCCCTGGTTCACCCAGGCACGCCAGCCGGCCGAGGAGGCCTTCAGGCTGGCGTCGCACAGGATGCAGAGGAACGCCGGCTTGCTGCTCCGGTGGCCGTGATGGCCGCAGCACAGTGAATTGCATTTCGCGCACACCCCGATCGGGTGATCGAGGCTGCCGACCGTGTTCCGAACCGCCGGCACCGCCCGGCGGCACAACCAGCAATCCGCGGCCATACCGCTCCCCCTCCGGGCAGGCTGCTCACCGGAAGTATGGCACCAGATCTCGGTCCGGGACAGCCGATCGGACCTGACTGGATTTCGACCGCCAGGGCGGTCAAAATCCAGTCCCGATCCGGGGCCACGACTAGGCGGCGGTTGGCAGATCCCCCAGTGCTTCCAGCAAGAACTGGGTGGTCCGCTCCGGCTGCTCGAACAGCGCGAAGTGGCCGCCGATCACGGTGCGCTTGGTGAACGGTCCGGTGGTCAGGTCCTGCCAGCGGGCCTGCACCGGGTCCGACGCCCGCGGGTCGCCGACGCTGGAAAGCACGGTCAGCGGAGTGCTCAACGGCGGCTCGTCGACGTAGGAGTACGTCTCCTTCACCTCGAAGTCGGCCCGGATCGCCGGCATGATCATCTCCAGCAGCTCCGGGTCGGCCAGCAGCCAGTCCGGGGTGCCACCAAGCCGGCGGAGCATCTCCACCAGCTGCGCCGGCGTCATGCCGGTGACCGGCGGCCCGTCGTTGAACTGGCAGTGCGGCGCCGCGCAGCCGGACACCACCAGCCGCACCGGCTCGGCGTCGCCGCGCCGGCGCAGCTCGCGCTGGGTCTCGAACGCGGCCAGCGCGCCGAGGCTGTGCCCCCAGAAGGCGAACGGCCGGCCACCGGCCGCCTCGCGGACCACACTGGCCAGCTCGGCGACCAGCGGCTCCATCCGCTGGTGCGGCGCCTCCCGCAGCCGGGCCTCCCGACCCGGCGGCTGCAGCGGCACCAGGGCGATCCCGGGCGCCGCGTTCAGCCAGCTGCGGTAGGTCGAGGCGCCGGCGCCGGCGTGCGGGAAGCAGAACAGCAACAGCCCGTCCGAATCAGCCGGCGTGCGCAGTGGCATCCACCGCCGGCCGGTGTCCATCGCGGTCATCGGATCAGTCCAGGATCTCGACGCGGACGTAGTCCGGCGGCGGCTGCAGCGCGGCCAGGTCGGCCTGCAGCACCACGTGGACCCCGTTCCGGCTGGCCTCGCGGAAACCGGCGAAGGCGTACGTCACCTGCATCATCCGGTTGCGTCCGGTCTCGACGAAGTCGGCCTGCAACTCAGCTCCGGCCGCCTTGGCCAGCGTCATGATGTGGTTCAGCAGCACCATGCCGACGCCGCGCGACATCACCCGGCACGACATCAGCATCATGTTCAGCTCCCAGACCTCGGCGCCCTTCTCCACCAGCGCCAGCCCGATCTTGCCGTAGCTGCCGAACTTGTCGGTCAGCGAGGCGACCAGCACCAGGTGGTCCGGCGACTCGCGCAGCGCGTCCAACTCGTCGTAGGAGTAGGTCCGGCCGGTCGAGTTGAGCTGGTTGGTGCGGACGGTCAGCTCCTCGGCCCGCTGCAGGTCGGCCTGCTTGGCGGTCTCGATGGTGAAGAACATGTCCAGGCTGGCCAGGAACTCGTGGTTGGTGCCGACGAACTCCTGCTCCAGCTCGTCCCGGGCGATCTGGCCGCGGTACATCTCGCGGCGCTGCGCCGACTCGTCGGTGACGAACCGCGGGATGAAGTCCTCGCGGTGCAGCGCCTCGTCCACCTCGGCCGCGTCCACGCAGGTCACCTTGGGCAGCGCGTGCGCCACCTCGGCCAGCTCGAACGGCTGGTCGTCGACGAAGGCGAAGGCGTCCAGGCCGAGGTTCAGCGCCTTGGCGATCAGCTCGATCGAGCTGGACTTGGCGTTCCAGTTCGCCTGCGGGAACAGGAAGTACTCGGCGATGCCGAGCTCGGTGAGCTTGGCCAGCGCGGCGTCGTGGTCGTTCTTGCTGGCGATCGAGTGCAGCACGCCCAGCTGGTCGAGCCGCTTGATGTGCTCCACCACGTTCGACCGCACCCGGACGTTCTCGTCCTCCAGCAGCACGCCGTCCCAGACGGTGTTGTCCAGGTCCCACACCACGCACTTGATCCGGCCCCGTTTGGGCTTCTCCGGCAGGACGAGCCCCGCCGGTGCGTCCGGTGCTTCGATGATCGCAGTCATGAGGTTGTCATCTCCCGATATGCCTCGGCGGCAATCGTGATCCGCTGGATCTCGTTGCTGCCCTCGATAATTTCCATCACCTTGGCGTCGCGGTAGTACCGCCCCACCGGGTATTCGCCGCCGCAGCCGTTGGCGCCGTGGATCTGCACCGCCTCGGTGGCGTGCTTGGCCGCCGCGGTGGACGCGAAGTACTTCGCGATCCAGGTCGCCATCAGGGTGCTCGACTCGCCGGCGTCCTTCAGCCGGCCGGCCTCGGCGACCAGCAGCCGGGCCGCCCGCGCGTCGGTGACCATGTCGGACACCTTCGCCTGGATCAGCTGCAGGTCCTTCAGCGGCGCGCCACCCACCTTGCGCTGGGCGGTGTAGCTGGCCGAGGCGTCCAGGCAGGCCTGGATGATGCCGACCGAACCGGCGGCGACGCTGTACCGGCCGAGGTCGAGCGTCCCGGTCAGCACCATGCCGGCGGTGAAGCCACTCGGTCCGAGCAGCGAGTCGGAGCCGAGCAGCACGTCCGAGAACCGCAGCTCGGCCAGCATCGAACCGCGAGTGCCCATGATGTCCTTGATCGGCGTGACGCTCACGCCGGGACTGTTCCGGGGCACCAGGAACGCCGCGATGCTGGAGCCGGTGCGGGCGAACACCAGGTAGAGGTCCGCTCGCTGGCCGTTGGTGATCCACTTCTTGCCACCGTTGAGCACGTAGCCGTCCCCGGTCGGCACCGCGGTGGTCCGGATGCCGGTGGCGTCGCTGCCGGCCTCCGGCTCGGTCAGGCAGAACGCACCGAGGGTCCGGCCGGCCGCCAGTTCGGGCAGCCAGCGGGCCTTCTGCTCGGCAGTCCCGAAGCGCTGCACCGTCCAGGACAGCATGGTGTGCACGGTGAGCAGGCTGCGGACGGACGAGCAGGCCCGGCCGACCTCCTCGTGGATCTCGCCGAGCGTCACCATGGAGACGCCCGCCCCGCCGACCTCGGTCGGCAGGAACGGCGCCCAGATGCCGGCCGCGGACATCCGCTCGAGCAGCTGCTCGGGGATGCGGCCGGCGCGTTCGAATTCGTTGCCGTACGGCGCGATGTGCTCGGCCGCGAAGGCCCGCGCCGAAGCGCGGTCCTCCACGGGCTCGACCAGTTCGTCGACCGGGGCGAGTACCGGGGCGGCCATGGCCTAGACCCCGGCGGTGGCCGGCGTCAGCCGGTCCACCAGTTCAGTCATCGACTCGGCGCTGTGGAAGTTCTCGATCCGCAGCTCGTCGTTCGGCACGGTGACCCCGAAGGTCTTCTCGATGAACATCACCAGCTCCATCGCGAACAGCGAGTTGACGAAGCCGATCTGGAAGATGTTGTCGCTCGAGCTGATCTCCACCTGCGGGTAGCGCCCGGAGATGAAGGACAGGATCTGGGACGTGACGTTGTTCGACATGATCGGTGTTTCTCCTTGTTTGATTGGTAGTTCGGTTCTGAGGCTGGGAGTGTTGTTACGCCACCCGGTTGGAGCCGTTGTAGTCGTAGAAGCCGCGGCCGCTCTTGCGGCCGTGGTAACCGGCGTCGGTCATCTGCATCAGCAGCGGGCACGGCCGGTACTTGCTGTCGCGGTAGTGGTCGTACAGCACGTCGATGCTGTACAGCACCGTGTCCACGCCGATCAGGTCCGCGGTCTCCAGCGGGCCCATCGGATGGCCGAAGCAGCTGCGGAACACCTCGTCCACCGCCTCGGCGGTAGCCACCCCCTCGTACACCAGGTAGGCGGCCTCGTTCATCAGCACGTGCGACAGCCGGTTGGAGATGAAGCCGCACGAGTCGTTCAGCTCGATCGCCTTCTTGCCCATGCCGGCGAGCATCTCCTTGGTGCGCTCGACCGTCTCGGCCGAGGTGTGCACGCCGGGGATCAGCTCGACCGCCGGCTTCTTCGGCACCGGGTTCATGAAGTGCACCCCGATCACCTTGTCCGGACGGCCGGTGACGGTGCCGACCTTGGTGATCGGGATCGCCGAGGTGTTCACCACGAAGATGGTCTCGGGCTGGCAGACCGCGTCCAGCTCGGCGAACACCTTGCGCTTGATGTCCCAGTCCTCCGGGACGTTCTCGATGATGAAGTCGGCCTTGGCGACCGCGTCGGCGCCGATGCCGGTGGTGATCCGGGACAGCACCTCGTCGGCGTCCACCGCCGGGCCGCCGGTCAGCCGGCTGAGCCGGCAGTTGTTGCGGATGGTGGCCAGCGCGCCGGCCAGCACCTCTTCGCTGATGTCGACCAGCACCACGTCGTGCCCGGTCGAGGCTAGGTTCTGCGCGACACCGACGCCCATCACGCCGGCACCGACGACTCCGATGACAGTCATCGCTTGCTCTCTCTTTCGCTCAATGTCTTTCGAATGGATGGGTGGTTGCCATGCGCCCTGGGTAGGGCCGGCAGCTGGGTTCTGGGCGTACGGCTACCTCCCCCGCCTGCGGGTCGCCGAGGCCTGCAGGCCGGACCGGCGCAGCTGCGCCCGGACCTGCGAGTCGGCACCGTCGTCGTCGCGCGCCGTGCCGGAGAGCTGTCCGGAGATCAGCTCGGCCAGCGCGGCCACCGTGGGCGCCTCGTAGAGGACGTGCGGTGGCAGCTCGACCGGGGTGAACTGCTTGCGCAGCGCGGCGACGATGCTCACGCCGAGCAGCGAGTTGCCCCCGAGCTCGAAGTAGTTGTCTCCGACGCCGAGGCGTTGCAGGCGCAGCGCGTCGCACCAGATCTCGGCGATCGCCAGCTCGGTGTCGCCGGTCGGCTCCTGGTACGGGGTGACCAGCTCCGGCCGCGGGTGCCGCTCCTCGGCATCCCCGCCGGCCGGGGCGCTGACCGTGGCGATGGTGAACTTCGAGGCGTGCCGCGCCATCAGGCCGAAGTCGATGGTGTTCACCACCACCCGCGACTCGCCGGTGGCCAGTGCCCGCAGCATGCTCTGCCAGCCGCGCTCGAAGTCGATCCCGATCCGAGCCCGGGTGGTCCGGAAGAACTCCTGCAGCTCATCGGCGTAGCCGGCCAGCCCGTCCTCCCAGGCGTTCCAGGTCCACTCGCCCCAGTCCACCGAGATCACCCGGCGATCGTCGGTGGCCAGCTGCGCGGCGATGCTGTCGCAGAACGCGTTCGCCGCGCAGTAGTCCACCTGGCCCGGACCACCGCCGGTGACCGAGGTGATCGAGGAGAAGATCACCAGGAAGTCCAGCGGGTGCTCCTCCGGCTTGCCGATCCGCAGCGCGTCGAGGATCGCCATGGTCCCGGCCACCTTCGGCGCCAGCACCTGGTCGAGCTCGGCCGGTTGCTTGAACTGCATCAGCCCCACCGCCGGCACGCCAGCGGCGTGCAGCACGCCGTGCAGGGCGCCGAACCGGGTCAGCGCGGTCTCGTAGGCGCGCCGGACGTCATCCGGATCGCTCACGTCGCCGGTCACGATCTCGACCTCGGCGCCCAGTTCGAGCAACGCCCGAACCTTGCCGATCCGCTCCCGGTCGCGGTCGCTGATCCCGTCCGGCGCCGCCAGCAGCTGGTCCCAGCTGTCCTGCGCGGGCAGTCCGGTGCGGGCCAGCAGGACGAGCTTCGCCTTGCAGTCCCGAGCCATTCGTTCGGCCAGGCCGAGCGCGACGCCGCCGAGGCCGCCGGTGATCAGGTACACGCCGCCGTCCCGCAGCAGCTCGGCGCCCGGCAGCTGGTCGGCCGCCGGCTCACCCGTCAGCTGCTGGTACTCCGGCAGCCAGCGCCGGCCGTGCCGCAGCGCGACCAGCGGGTCGTCCTGCGGGCTGCGCAGCTCGACCAGGACCGCCGCCAGCGCCTTCTCGGCCGGGGCCGGGTCGAGGTCGATCAGCCGGGTGCGGACGTTCGGGTACTCCAGCGGGATCACCCGCACCGGGCCTAGCAGCGTCGCCGCGCTCGGGTGTGCCACGTCGTCGTCCAGCACCTGCTGGCTGCCGGAGACGATCACGTCCAGCGACCAGCCGTCCATGCCGAACTCGCCGGCGGCCCGGGCCAGCGCGACCAGGGTGTGCAGGCCGGCGGTGACGATGGTCTCCTCCGGCGCCGGCTCGAGCGCCCACAGGTGGAGCACCCGGTCCAGTTCGATGCCGGACGCGCGCAGCTCGCGGAGCAACGCCACCGTGTCGGGCAGGCTGCCCGGCCGGATGGTGAAGCCGTCCTCGGTGGCCGCGAACGTCTCGCCCGGCCGGACCAGCACCAGGTTGGCGTCGCCGGCCTGCTTGCGCAGCCCGGCCAGCACCCGGTCGGCCACCCCGTCCTGGGTGTAGACCAGCCAGCTGGCCGGCTGCTGCTCCGCCGCGACCGGCGCAGCGGCCTGCCGCCACACCGGCAGGTAGAGCCACTGCTCCGGCGGCAGCACCGGCAGTGCGCTGATGTGCTCCAGGGTGATCTCGCCGTCCGGTAGCTCCAGCGGGTTCACCGCTGCGGGCTGGCCGAGCGTCCGGCCGCCCTCGATCCAGTACCGCTGGCGCTGGAACGGGTAGCTGGGCAGCGGCACCCGGCCGGGCAGCTCTGCCTTCTCCACCGGCGAACCGGGGCGCCGGCCGTGGTAGACCGGCCAGTTCAGCTCGACGCCGAGCAGCCACAACCGGGCCAGCGAGTCGGTCAGCGCCGCGTCGTCCGGCCGGCTGTCGCTGCCGCCGGGCAGCGCCGCCAGGATCAGCGGCCACTGCTGCGGGCTGGCGCCGGCGGTGCGCAGCAGCGCCCCGAGCGACTGGCCCGGTCCGATCTCCAGCACCACCTGCTGCTGGTCGGCCAGCAGCGCCTGCCCGATCGCGGCGAACTGCACCGGCTCGCACATGTGCCGCGCCCAGTAGCCCGGGTCGCACACCAGGTCCGCGTCGGCGTAACCGCCGGTCACGTTGGACAGGTACGGCAGCTGCGGCGGGTTGAGGGTGACGTGCTCGGCGACCCAGTCGGTCAGCTCGCCGGCGACCGGGGTCAGCATCCGGCTGTGGAAGGCGTGGGTGGTGGCCAGCGGGCGGCAGCCGATCTCGGCAGCCCGCAGCCGCTCGGCGAACCGCTGCACGGCGGCCACCGGGCCGGCCACCACGGTGACCTGCGGACCGTTCACCGCGGCCACATCCAGCTCGGTCTCCTCGGTGAGGAACCGGCGGCGCAGCTCCTCCACCGGCAGCGAGACGGCGAGCATGCCGCCCGCCGGCAGGGTGGCGATCAGCCGGGCCCGGTAGGCGACCAGCGCGATCGCGTCGGACAGGCTGAGCACCCCGGCCAGGCAGGCCGCGACGTACTCGCCGAGGCTGTAGCCGGCCAGCACCCGCGGCTGCAGACCCCAGCCGAGCAGGGTGCGGGCCAGCGCGTACTCGACCGCGAACAGGGCCGGCTGCACCAGCTCGGTGCCGGCCAGCGCCGCGGTGCGCGGATCCTGCTCGCCGGTGTCCCGGCCGAGCAGCGCGGCCAGCCCCGCGGCGGCCACCCGGCCGCCAGCCAGCAGGTCGCGCAGGTCCCGTCCGGGCAGCAGCGGCTTGAGCAGTGCCAGGCACTCGTCCAGCGCGGCCCGGAAGTCCGGTTCCCGCTGGTACAGCTCGGTGACCAGGCCCGGGTACTGCTCCCCCGCGCCGGCGAACAGCAGCGCCACCGGCCGGCCGCGCACCGTGTCGACCCGGCTGAGCAGCGCCCCGTCGGTGCTGCCGGCCAGCGCGGCGGCCGCCTGCGGGAGCGTCTCGGCGACGGTCACCCGGCGGTGCTCGAAGACCTTGCGGCCGGCTTGCAGGGTGAACGCCACGTCGGCCAGCCGGGCCTCCGAACCCGCCAGGTTCGCCGCCAGTCGCTGGCAGGACTCGGCCGCGGCCGCCTCGGTGCGCGCCGACACCGGCAGCACCTGGTAGCGACGCCGCGGCCGGTCGTCGGGCTGGGCCGGCGTCCGCTCCGGCGCCTGCTCGACCACCACGTGCACGTTGGTGCCGCCCATGCCGAGGGAGTTGATGCCGGCTATCCGCGGCCGGTCGGCCTGGCGCGGCCACGGGCTGAGCTCGGCATTGACGTAGAACGGGCTGTTCTCGATGTCGAGCGCCGGGTTCGGGCTGGTGTAGTGCAGGGTGGCCGGGATCTGCTCCTCGTGCAGTGCCAGCGAGGCCTTGATCAGGCCGGTCACGCCGGCCGCCCGGTCCAGGTGGCCGATGTTGGTCTTGACCGACCCGATCGGGCAGTACTGCCGCTCGGCGGTCTGGCCGAACGCCCTGGTCAGCGCGGCCACCTCGATCGGGTCGCCGAGTTCGGTGGCGGTGCCGTGCGCCTCGATGTAGCCGACCTGGTCACCGGTGATCCGGGCGTCGGCCATCGCGTCGACGACCACCTGGGCCTGGCCGACCACGCTCGGCGCGGTGTAGCCGACCTTTAGCGCACCGTCGTTGTTCATCGCCGAGCCGCGGATCACCGACCAGATGTGGTCGCCGTCGCGCAGCGCGTCGGACAGCCGCTTGAGCACCACCACCGCGGCGCCGTCGCCGAACATGCTGCCGCGAGCCTGCGCGTCGAAGGTGCGGACGTGCCCGTCCGGCGACTCCTGGCCACCCGGGCCGAAGATGTGGCCGACCCGGTCCGGCACCCGGATCGAGACGCCGCCGGCCAGCGCCATCTCGCACTCGCCGTTGCGCAGCGCCTGCACCGCCAGGTGGGTGGCCACCAGCGAGGTGGAGCAGAACGTCTGCACCGCCACGCTCGGGCCGGCCAGGTCGAACAGGTACGACACCGTGGTGGTCAGCGCGTCCTTCTCGTTGCCCATGATGATCTCGTAGGTGCTGACGTCACCGCCGGTGACGCTGCCCTCGGGCATCTGCAGCAGGTAGGTGCTCAGGTTGGTGCCGCCGTACACGCCGACCCGGCCCCGGTACTCCGGCGCCGCGTAACCGGCCTGCTCCAGCCCTTCCCAGCAGACCTCGAGGAACAGCCGCTGCTGCGGGTCGGTGAGCGCCGCCATCCGGGGGCTGATCCCGAAGAACCCGGCGTCGAAACCGGTGATGTCGTCCAGCACCGGACGGGCCGGCACGTAGTTCGGGTTGTCGATCAGCTGCTGCGGCACGCCGGCGGCGCGCAGCTCGTCGTGGTCGAAGAAGCTGATCGACTCCACGCCGCCGATCAGGTTGCGCCACAGCTCGGCGACGTCGCCGGCGCCCGGGAACCGGCCGGCCATGCCGACCACCGCGATCCGCCGGTCCAGGTCGTCGGCCGGAACGTCCTCGGACGTCCGGACGGTGACCGGGACGACCGGTGCCTGCGCGACGGGTGCCGGCTGGGCCGGTGCCTGCGCGACGGGTGCCGGTTCGGGCTTCGGTGCCGGCTGAGCGGCCGGCTGAGCGGCCGGCTGAGCCTTCGGTGCCGGCTGAGCTGCCGGCTGAAGCGGAGCGGCCGGCTTCGCCTGGCCGTCCAGCAGCGCCGCCAGGGCGTGCACGGTGGGCGCCTCGAACAGCGCCACCGACGGCACCGCGATACCGAAGTCGCGCTTGACCAGCGCCAGCATCTGCAGTGCCAGCAGCGAATTGCCGCTCAGGTCGAAGAAGTTGTCCCGGGTGCCGACCGGCTCGACGCCGATCACCTCGGACCACAGCTCGGCCAGCGCCCGCTCGGTGGCGGTCAGCGGCGGGCTATACGGCTGCGGCAGGTCCGGACGCGGGAACCGCTCGGCGGCTGCCGCCGGAGCGGCCACGGTCGCCGAGGCCAGCGTCGGCAGCCGGTCGGTCAGCCCGCCGGCCGCCACCAGCACGCTGGTTCCCGGCCGGCCGATCAGGTCGGCCAGCGCGGACAGACCCTGCTCGGCGGTCATCGAGTGCGCCGTCATGCTGGCGCCCACGCCGTCACCCAGTCGCTGCAGGGTGATCGCCCAGGTGTCCCAGTGCGCCGCGATCCAGCGGGTGCTGGTCCGGTCCTGCTCGCTGGCAACGGCGGCCAGCGCGGCGTTGGCCGCCGCGTAGCTGCCGAACGCCAGGCCACCCAGCACCGCCGAGGTGGAGGTGAACAGCACGCAGAAGTCCGGGGCCTGCGCCGGGTCCAGCTCGGCCACCGCAGCGGCCAGCACCCGGGCGCCGGTCACCTTGGCGCCGAAGTGCTGCGCGACCAGTTCCGGAGTGAGATCCCGCAGCGGCCGGAAAGTGTCCGGGCCCGTCTGCGCGGCCGCGTGGAAGATGCCGTCCAGCCGGCCGACCTCGGCCAGCAGCGCCCGCATCCCGGCGGCGTCGGTGACGTCCAGCCGCGGCACCAGCACCTCGGTGCCGCCCGACCGCAATCGGACGATCCGCTCGGCCTGTTCGGTGTTCTCGACCACGCCGGACCGGCTGGTCAGCACCAGCCGACCGGCGCCGGCCGCGGCCAGGTGCTCGGCCAGCAGCAGGCCCACCTCGCCCAGGCCACCGGTGATCAGGTAGCTGCCGCCGGCCCGGAAGGCCGGCTCGCCGCTGCCCGGCTCGGCCGGGACGAACGTCCGGACCAGCCGGTTGCCGCCCCGGTAGGCGACCAGGGGCTGGTCGGGCGCCGTGGTCAGTTCGGCCAGCAGCGCGGCCACCGCCGCGTCGTCGTCGCCGGCCGGGTCGAGCTCGACCGTGCGGGCCTGCAGGTTCAGGTACTCCTGGTTCGCCACCACCGGCAGCGCGGCGGCCGCGGCCTGCGCCGGGGACGTCCGCTCCCCCGGGCCGATCGGCTGACCGCCGCGGGTGACCGCGACCAGCCGGGTGTTGGCCCCGGCGTCGGCGGCCGAGGCGACGATCAGTCCGGCCAGCGGCAGCACTCCGGCGCCGGCGTCCGCCGGTGAGCGGTCGAGCAGCCGCAGGTCCACCACGGTCGCGTCGCCGGTGGCCGGCAGTGCGGTTTCGTCCATGAACACCGTGCTGTCGTGGCCGGCCGCGGTCAGCGCGGCGGTCAGCCGGCCGGCAACGCCGCCCGGGCTGCCGACCAGCAGGTACCTCGCCCCGGCCGGTCCCGGCTGGCCGGCCGGCGCCGGGACCCAGTCCGGACGCAGCAACCGGACGTGCTCGTCGGCCGCTGGCTGGATCGTGACCGGCTGCTCCACCGCCGGGGTGGGTGCCGCGATCCAGTACCGCTGGCGCTGGAACGGGTACCCGGGCAGCGCCACTTTGTCGCCGGGCCGGCCGGCCCGGTAGGCCGTCCAGTCCACCGGCACGCCGGCCAGCCACAGCCGGCCGACCGCCTCGGCCAGCAGCAGCGCAGCCTCAGCCGGGGCGTCCTGGTACGGCATGGTGCTCACCGCGGCGCCGCTCGGGGCACCCAGCTCCAGCACCGAAAGACCTTGCGCGGACAGGGCATTCGCCACTGACCGGACGTCGGTGCCGGCGCCGGCGGTGGCCCAGAAGCCTGGGTCGGCTGCCTGCTCGGCGGTCACCGGCTCACCGGCCGGCGAGATCAGCGGCACGACCGCCGGCCGCAGCTTGCCGGCCGACTCACCCGCGCCGGCGGCCAGCGCCAGCGCGTCCGGCAGCGTCAGCACGCCAGCCAGCTGCGCGGCCAGCCAACTGCCGGTGCCCGTCCAGCCGAGCACCGCCGGCCGGATGCCCCAGTCGGCCAGCAACCGGGCCAGCGCGTAGCCGGCGACGAAGCCCTGGTCGGCGGCGATGCCGAGGCCGGTCGCGATCTCGCCGCACTCGTCCACCGCGGCCCGGTAGGCCGGCTCGTGCCGGTACCGGTCCGCGGCCACCGCCGGGTACTCCGCGCCACCGGTGACCAGCAGGCCGACCCGGTCGGCGCCGGTGCTGCCGGCCAGCGCCTGGCCGGCCAGCAGCCCGGCGGCCGCGTCGGCCATCGAGGTGCTCACCAGCATCCGCCGGTGCTCGAAGGGGCGCCGGCCGGTCTGCAGGGTGCGCGCCACGTCGGCGAGCTCCTCGGACTCGACCTGCAACCGGTCCGCCAGCAGCTGGGTCAGCTCGTCGGCGGCCGCCGCGCTGCGGGCCGACCAGATCAGCAGCTCGGGACGGGACTCCGCCGCCGGTTCGGTCAGCCGCTCCGGCGCCTGCTCCAGCACCACGTGCGCGTTGGTGCCGCCGATGCCGAATGCGCTCACCCCGGCCCGGCGCGGGTGGTCCGCGCGCCGCGGCCAGTCACGCAGGCTGGTGACCACCTCGATCCGGGCGTCGCCGGTCCGTAGCTGCGGGTTCGGCTCGGTCAGGTTGCGGGTGGCCGGGATCTCGGCGTTGCGCAGCGCCAGGCTGGTCTTGATCAGGCCGGTGACGCCGGCTGCCCGGTCGAGGTGGCCGAGGTTGGTCTTGATCGAGCCGATCAGGCAGTCCTCGCCCGCGAAGACCTGCTGCAGCGCGGCGATCTCGGCGGCGTCGCCGAGCGCGGTACCGGTGCCGTGCGCCTCGACGTAGTCGATGTCGGCGGCGGTCAGGTCGGCGCTGGCCAGCGCCTCGGCGATCACCGCGGCCTGGCCCTGCACGCCCGGCGCGGTGAAGCCGACCTTGCGGCCACCGTCGTTGTTCACCGACCAGCCGCGGATCACCGCATAGATCTGGTCGCCGTCCTCCATCGCGTCGGCCAGCCGGCGCAGCACCACCACGCCCACGCCGCTGCCGAGCGGGGCGCCGAGACCGGCGGCGTCGAACGCCCGGCATTCGCCGTCCGGCGGCGCGATGCCACCCTGCTGGTAGAGGTAGCCGACCCGGTGCGGCACGTTCACCGCGACGCCGCCGGCCAGCGCCAGGTCGCATTCGAAGGCGGCCAGGCTGCTGGCCGCCGCGCAGACCGCGACCAGCGAGGTCGAGCAGTAGCTCTGCACCCCGTACGCCGGCCCGGTCAGGCCCAGGGTGTGCGCGACCCGCAGCGGCAGCGAGTCCTTGTCGTTGGCCAGGCCGACCGCCAGCTGGCCCATCGCCGCGGCGGCCGGGGACGGCAGCAGGTTGTGCTGCAGGTACGAGCTGAAAGCCGCGCCGCCGAACACCCCGATGCTGCCGTCGAATCGGGCCGGGTCGCAGCCGGCGTCCTCCAAGGCGTGCCAGCTGTGCTCCAGGAACAGCCGCTGCTGCGGGTCCAGGATCTGCGCCTCTTTCGGGCCGACCCCGAAGAAGCCGGCGTCGAACAGCTCGACCCCGTCGATCACCGGGTTCGCCTTGACGTAGCTGGAGTCACTCAACAGTGACTCCGGTACGCCGGCGGCCCGCAGCTCGTCGTCGGTGAACCGGGTGATGCCGGACCTGCCGGCCCGGATGTTGGCCCACAGCTCGTCGACATCGGCGGCGCCGGGGAACCGTCCGGACATCCCGACGATCGCGATGTCGGAGTCGGAGACCGGGTAGTCGGTCTGGTAGGTCACGTCAGTCCTCATTTCCGGACGCCGGAGCGGGCGCGGCGGCGCCGCTGTCCCCGGTCCGAGCTGGTGGTGAGCAGGGTGGTCAGGTTGTCGCCGGACTCAGGCGATCCGGTGTGATCCAGCGCCGCCGCGAACTCGGCGATGGTCGGGTGCTCGAACAGCACGGCCGGCGCGATGTGGGTGTCGAGCCGGCTCTCCACGGCGTGCACCATGCTCATGCCGACCAGGGAGTTGCCGCCGAGTTCGAAGAACGGGTCGTGCACGCCGACCCGGTCGATGCCGAGGTAGGCCTGCCAGACCTCGGCGATCACGCCCTCCAGCTCGGTTCGCGGCGCGACGAACTCGGTGCGCAGCTGCGGCCGGGGGAAGCGTTCGCCGGTCGGCGGCGGGGTGACCGCGCCGGTCAGCGCGTCCAGGTCGAGCACCGACAACCACTCCGCGCGGGCCTCGGCCATCGACTGCCGGACCGCCAGCACGCTGCCGGTGGCCGCGGTGAGCATCCGCTCCAGGAACGCGCAGCCGCCGTCATCGGTGAAGCCGAACCGCTGCCGGTACTGCCTGGCCCGTTCGGCCAGGCCGCCACCGGTGTCGACCTGCCAGTCGTCGTGCTGCCACGGCCCCCAGGCCACGGTCAGCACCCGGGTGCTGGGGGCCGAGTCGGCCAGCGCCGCGCCGTACCCGTCCAGCACGGTGTTGGCGGCGCAGTAGTCGCCCTCGCCGATGCCCCCGAACGAGGTGATCGCCGAGGAGTAGAGCACCAGCAGTTCCGGCCGCAGCTCGGCCGGCGTGGTCGGCGAGACCAGCTCGGCCAGCGCCGGCATCGCCAGCACCTTGGGCCCGAGCACCGCGTGGCCCTGCTCAACGGTCTGCCGCTGCAGCATGCCGCTGGCCTGGATGCCGGCCGAGTGCAACACGCCGTGCAGTTGTCCGAAGTAATCCCGGCAGGCCTGGACGGCGCCGCGCAGTTCGGCGGCCTTCGCCACGTCGGCGGCCAGCAGCAGCACCTCGGCGCCGGCCTCACGCAGCTCGACGACGCCGGGGTTCGGCGCGCTGCCGGCGCTCCGGCTGACCAGGGCCAGCCGGCGGACGCCGGCCGCGACCAGCCGCCGAGCCACCGCCAGGCCCAGGCCGCGGGTACCGCCGGTGATCAGGTAGACCCCGTCCGGCCGCCAGACCGGCTCGGTCTCGGTGCTCGAGGCCGTGTCGACCTGGGCCCAGTCGGGCTGCCAGCGCCGTCCCCGGCGCCAGCCGGCAACGGCTGGTTCGGGCGACTCGGTGAGCAGCTCGGTGGCCAGTTGGGCGGCCTCGCGGGCCGGCTGACCCGGTGCCGGGTCCAGGTCGGCGCCGTGCCAGGAAAGTCCCGGGTACTCGTGCTGGGCAACCCGGCCCAGGCCGTGCCCGAACGCGGTGTACGGCGCCGGCACGTCCCCGCCGATCACCGGCACCGCACCCCGGCTGACCGTGAGCAACCGGACGCCGCGGCTGCCGGGCAGTTCGCCCAACGACTGGATGCTGTGCAGCACGCTGTCGAAGCTGGCGGTGACGGCTTCGCGCAACTCCTCCTCGCCGGCATACTCGGCGCGCTCGCTGGTCGCGGCCAGGCTGGCCAAGTGCACCAGCTGGATCGGACCGGTACCGGACAGGCCGGCCAGCAGCTCGGCGAACCGGGCCGGCTCGACGTCGGCGATCTCGATCACCTCGGTGCCACCGGCAACGGCCAGCGCGGTCAGCTCGGCGGCCACGCTGCCCTGGCCCGACGCGGCGCCGGAGACGATCACCAACGGGCCGGGCAGCGGCAGCGTCCGGGGCAGCGGGCCGACCGGACCCTGGGTCCAGACCTGGGAGTAGCAGAGGTCGGCCGGCTCGGCAGCCGCCGGCCGCACCGGGGTGCTGGCCGGCATCGCACCGGGCTCGACTTCTGGCCAGAACCGGCGGCGCTGGAACGGGTAGCTGGGCAGCGTGAGCACCCGGCCCGCCGGCTGGACCGCGGCCCAGTCGAGCTCGACGCCGCGCTCCCACAACTGACCGCAGCTGCTGGCCAGCGCGGCGGTTTCGGCCCCCGGCTGGCCGGCTTGCCAGCGAGCCGGCAAGGTGCCGAGCACCGCGGCGCCGCTGCTGCCGGGCAGGTTCTGCCGGACGAGGCCGCCCAGCGTCTGACCGGCGCCGAGCTCGAGGAACACCTCGACACCGGCGGCCAGGCAGTGCTGGACGCTCTCGGCGAACCGGACCGGGCTCACCAGGTGGTCGGCCCAGTGCTCGACGCTGACCGCCTGCTCGGCGGTCAGCGGCCGGCCGGTCAGGTTCGACACGATCGGCAGCCGCGGCGCGGTGCGGGGCACCGTGGCCAACAGCGCGGCGAGCTTGTCGCGAGCCGGCTCCAGCAGCGAGGAGTGGAAGGCGTGCGCGGTGCGCAGCGGGCGGCAGGCGATGCCGTCGGCGGCCAGCGCCTCGGCCAGCGCGTCGACCTCGCCGGCCAGGCCGCTGACCACGGTCATCGCGGGGCCGTTCAGCGCCGCGATGTCCACCTCGGCGGAGCCGATGGCGGCGGACACCCGGTCGGCGTCGGCGGCCACCGCCAGCATCCGGCCGGCCGGCACGCTGGCAATGATCCGGGCCCGTTCGACTACCAGGTACAGCGCGTCGGACAGGGTGAACACGCCGGCCAGGCAGGCCGCGACGTACTCGCCGAGGCTGTAGCCGACCAGTAGGTCGGCACGGACGCCGCGGTGCGCGAGCAGCTTCGCCAGCGCGTACTCGTGGGTGAACTGGAACGGGTGGCTGTACTCGGCCTGCTCCAGCAGCTCGTCGGTCGGGTTGTCGGCGTCGGCCGCCCGACCGACCAGCGCGGCGAAGCTGTTGGCGGAACCGGCCGGCTGCTCGTCCGGGAAGACCAGCGGCCGCAAGTCCAACCCGCAGCGCTGCTCGACGATGGTCAGGCATTCCTCGACGGCTGCGGCATAAACCGGCTCGGCGGCGTACAACTCGCGGCCCAGGCCGGCGTACTGATCGCCCACTCCCGGCAGCAGGAACGCGACCCGCGGCCGGGCGGTGGAGGCCGACGAACCGCCGGCGGCCGCAAGCTGCCGGATCGCCTCGGCGGTGCTGGTGGCCACCAGCGCCCGCCGGTGCTCGTGCGCCGACCGGCCGTGGGCCAGCGTGTGCGCGATGTCGGCCAACGCCAGCTCCGGCCGCTCGGCCAGCCAGTTGCCGAGCCGGCCCAGCTGGTCCGCCAGCGCCGGACCGCTCGCCGCCGACACCGGGAGCAGGTACGGCCGCTCCGGCTCCTCAGCGCTTTCGTCCGTGTTTGCCGAGGGATTCTCAGCCGCCTGCAGCACCAGGTGGCCGTTGGTGCCGGACCAGCCGAAGCCGCTGACGCCGGCGATCGGCCGGTCGGCGGCCAGCTCGGTCGGCGCCAGCACCGGCGTGATGCTGCCGTCGGCCGGGATCGCCTCGGCCGGCGAGCTGGTGTTCAGGTTGCCGGGCGCCAGCCGGTGCTCCAGCAGCAGGACCGTCTTGATCAGCCCGGCCACCCCGGCCGCCGACTGGGTGTGCCCGATGTTGGTCTTCACCGCGCCGACCCGCAGCGGCGACTCGGCCGACCGCCGGCCGAACACGTCGTGCAGGGCGGACAGTTCGATGGCGTCGCCCAGCTGGGTGCCGGAGCCGTGCGCCTCGACGTAGTCCACCTGCTCGGGGGTGACCCGGGCATCGGCCAGCGCCCGCTTGATGACCTCGACCTGGGCGCTCCGGCTGGGGGCGGTCAGGCCGTTGCTGCGGCCGTCCTGGTTGATCGCCGAGCCACGCAGCACCGCCCTGATCCGGCGCTTGTTGGCGATCGCGTCGGAGAGCCGCTCCAGCACCACCAGGCCACCGCCCTCGCCCATCACGTAGCCGTCGGCCGCACTGTCGAACGTCTTGCACCGGCCGTCCGGGGTGAGCTGCGAGGTGGCACAGGCCTGCACGTAGGTGTCCGGGTGCATGATCAGGAACGCGCCGGCTGCCAGTGCCAGGTCGCACTCGCCGCTACGCAGCGCGTTGGCGGCCAGGTGCACCGCGACCAGCGACGACGAGCACGCGGTGTCCAGGGTGACCGCCGGACCGCGCAGGTCGAACTGGTAGGCGAGCCGGCCGGCCACCACGCTCGCGGTGGCACCCTGACCGAAGTACGGGTCGGCGAGCACCCCGTTGCCGTATCGCTCGACCTGCAGCCGGCCGTATTGGGCGGTGTCCATCAGCCCGACCAGCACCCCGGTCCGGCTGCCGGCCAGCCGCTGGGCCGGGGTGCCGGCGTTGTCCAGCCCCTCGTACACCAGCTCCATCAGCAACCGCTGCTGCGGGTCCATCCGCAGCGCCTCGGCCGGCGGGAAGCCGAAGAACTCCTCGTCCCAGCCGGCGATGTCGGGCAGGAACGCGCCCTGCCGGGTGTAGACGCCGCCAGCCACCCGGCGGTCGGCGGTGTAGTAGTCGTCGATGTTCCAGCGGGCTGCTGGCACCTCCACCACGCCGTCCCGGCCCTCGGCCAGCAGCGACCAGTAGTCCTCGACGGTCGGCGCGCCCGGGTAGCGGCATGACATGCCGATGATCGCGATCGGCTCGTGCCGCGCGTCCTCGAGCTCGCCGACGCGCCGGCGGGCCTCGGTGAGGTCGACGGTGGCGCGCTTGAGGTACTCGCGGAGCTTGTCCTCGGTTGCCATTCCTACTGCCTTTCGCGGCTGTGCCTGCTGGAAGTGCGTGCGGGCTAGAGCTGGGTGTCGATGAAGGTGAATATCTCGTCGTCGGACGCGTCGCTGAGCGCCGCCTCGATGCCGGCGGACGCCTCGGCGTCACCGGTCAACCGGGCCAGCGCGCTGTGCAGCAGCGTCACCACCCGGTTACGGGTGGCCTCGTCGTGGTCGGCCAGCGCCCCGACAACCCGGTCGATGCTGGTCTGCAGCACCTCGTCCGGCGCCGGCGGCGGGGGTGCCAGCGTCTGGTGGACGAAGTCGGTCAGCGCGGTCACCGTCGGGTGGTCGAAGGCGAGCATCGCCGGCAGCCGCAGTCCGGTGGCGGCGTCCAGCCGGTTGCGCAGCTCCACCACCGTGAGCGAGTCGAAGCCCAGCTGGGAGAACGTCCGGTCCAGCGGGATCGCGCCCGCGTCGCCGTGGCCGAGCACCGCGGCCACCTGGCTTCGAACCAGCTCGGTGACCAGCTCGCGCCCGGCCGCCTCGTCCAGCCGACCCAATCGGGCGGTCAGGTCGAGCGGCGAGTCGGCCGGGGCCGCGCTGGCCCGGCGTGGTACCCGGACCAGGTCACGCAGCACCGGCGCCAACCGGCCGGTCTCGGCCCGGTCGCGCAACCCGGCGGCGTCCCAGGCTGCGCCGGCCAGTACCGCCGGCGGCTCGCCTGCCAAGACGGTGTCGAGCATCGCCAGGCCGTGCTCGCTGCTCAGCGGTGCGACGCCTGACCGGGCCAGCCTCGCCCGGTCCGCCTCGTTCAGTTGCCCGGTCAACCCGGTCGCCACATCCCATAGACCCCAGGCCACCGAGGTAGCCGGTCGGCCGAGCGCCCGGCGGTGCCGGGCCAGCCCGTCCAGGAAGCCGTTGGCCGCCGCGTAGTTGCCCTGACCCGCGGTGCCGACCAGACCGGCCAGCGAGGAGAACAGGACGAAGGCGGCGAGGTCGTGGTCGGCGGTCAGCTCGTGCAGGTGCCAGGCCGCGTCCGCCTTGGGGCCGAACGCGACCGCGACCTGCTCGGCGGACAGCCCGGCCAGCGCCGCGTCGGCGGTCACCGCCGCGGCGTGGATAACACCGGACAGCCGCCGGTCGCCGATCGCCCGGCGCAGTGCTGCCCGGTCCGAGACGTCGCAGGCCTCGACAGCCACCTCGGCACCCAGCCCGGCCAACCGCGCCACCAGCTCGTCCACCCCGGCCGCGGCCGTACCGCTGCGCGAGAGCAACAGCAGGCTGCGCACCCCGTGCCCGGTCACCAACCGCTCGGCCACCAGCGCACCCAGACCACCGGTACCACCGGTCACCAGCACCGTCCCCGACGCCAAATCCGCAACGTTTTCAAGCTCATCCACCACCGGCAGCACCGCCAACCGCGGCACCGACACCGCCCCGTCCCGCACCGCCAGCTGCCACTCACCGGCCTCGATCAGGCCGGCCAGCCGCGGCGGCAGCTCGGCCGCGAGCTCCGGTCCGTCGGTGTCGACCAGCGCGAACCGGTCGGGGTACTCGACGGCGGCAGCCCGGACCAGGCCCCAGACCGCGCTGCCGGCCAGCGACTGCTCGGCTGACCCGGTCGCGTCATTGGTCATCGGCGCTGCCGCGCCATTGGTCAGCAGCACCAGCCGGGTGCTGGCGAACCGCTCGTCGGCCAGGAAGTTCCGCAGCAACCCGAGCACCCGCTCGGTCAGCTCGCGGGCAGCGACGGCCGGTTCGGCCGTCACCGGTTCGCAGCGCACCGCGACGAAGTCCGGCACCTCGGCACCGGCCGGCAGCTCACCGGTGAGCGCCAGCCAGCTGGCGGTCGACTCCGGGACGACTGGCGCGGCCGGCCAGCCCAGCTGGTGCAGGGGCCGGGCCGGTTGGGCAGCCGGTGCCAGGCCGGTCAGCGGACGGGCCCGCAGCGCGTCCACGGTCAGCACCGGACGTCCGGCCGGGTCGACCGCCTCGATCCGGTGCTCCTCCCCCGCGCCGGTCAGCCGCACCCGTAGTGCCGAGGCGCCGGTGGCGGCCAGCCAGACGCCGCGGAAGCTGAACGGCAGCACCAGCTCGCTGCCGATGGTCGCCAGCGCCAGCGGGTGCAACGCCGAGTCCAGCAGCACCGGGTGGATGCCGTAGCCGGCCACCTCGACGCCGTCCGGCGCGGCAATCTCGGCGTACAGCTCGTCGCCGACCCGCCACAGGGCGGTCAGGCCCTGGAAGGCCGGGCCGTAGTGGTAGCCGGCGTCGGCCAGCTCGGGGTAGCCCTCGGTCACCGGCTCGGCGCCGGCCGGCGGCCACTGCTCGGCCCAACCGGCCGGACGGTCCGCGTCGGCCAGGTCGCCGGCCAGCGCCGTGCCGGCCCCGCACCGGACCCAGTCCGCGCCGGTGGCCCGGCTGTACACGGTCACCGTGCGGCGACCGTCCGGGTCGGCAGCGGTCAGCCCCACCTGGATGTCCACCGCGCCGCGTTCGGGAAGCAGCAGCGGACGTTCCAGGGTGAACTCGGCCAGTTCGGTGCAGTCGCCGAGCTCCGCCGCGGCCAGCGCCAGCTCGACCAGGCCGGCACCGGGGAACAGCACCGTGCCGGAGACCGCGTGGTCGGCAAGCCACGGCGCCCGCTCCAGCGACAGCCGCCCGGTGAGCCGGAAGCCGCCGTCGGCCTCGCTGACCGCCGCCTCCAGCAACGGGTGACCGGCCGCGGAGATGCCGGCGGCGGTGAAGCCGGCGGTGGTGCTGCCGTTCAGCCAGTACCGCCGCTGATCGAAGGCGTAGGTCGGCACCGGCAGGTCGGTCGCCGGCGGGGTGCCGAGCACCGCCTGCCAGTCCACCGCGGCTCCGAACGCGAACGCCTGGGCGGCGGCGGTCAGGAACTGCCCCCAGCTGCCGGCGCCGCGCCGCATGGTCTCAGCTACGTTCGCGCCGATGCCGTGCACGTGCACGATGTCGCGCAGGTCGCCGCCCAGCACCGGGTGCGGGCTGACCTCCAGGAACAGCGGTGCCGGTTGGGTGCCGGCGAACGTCGCGACCGCCGGGGCGAACAGCACCGGGTTGCGCAGGTTCTCGTACCAGTAGCCGGCGCCGAGCTCGGTGGTCGGGATGAACCGGCCGTGCAGCGAGGAGCAGAACCTGATGGTGGCCGGCTTCGACTCGACGTCGACCAGCAGCTCGGCCAGCTCGGCCTGCAGCGGCTGCATGTGCGGGGTGTGCGAGGCGTAGTCGACGTCGATCCGGCGGGTCTTGACGGTCTCACCGCAACTGGCCTGGAAGGCCTCCACCGCGGCCGGCTCGCCGGCTACCACGGTGCCGGTCGGGCTCGAATGCACCGCGATCCACAGCTGGTCCTGCCACGGCGCGATCCGGTCGCGAACCTCGTCGGCGGCCAGCGCCACCGCCAGCATCCCGCCGGTGCCGCGCAGCCGGGTCAACGCCTGGCTGCGCAGTGTCACGACGCGGGCGGCGTCCTCCAGCGACAGCGCACCGGAGACGAACGCGGCGGCGATCTCACCCTGCGAGTGGCCGAGCACCGCGGCCGGCTCGACACCGACCGAGCGCCAGAGTGCCGCCAGCGACACCATCACGGCGAACAGCACCGGCTGGATCACGTCCGAGCCGACCAGCGGCCGGGCGCCGTCCTCGCCGCGCAGCACGTCCAGCACCGACCAGTCGGTGTACGGGGCGAGCGCGCCGTCGCAGCGGCACATCCACTCCCAGAACACCTCGCTGGAGTTGAGCAGTTCCACCGCCATGCCGGCCCACTGGGTGCCCTGGCCGGGGAACACGAACACCGGGCTGACCTCGGCCGCGGCGGCACCGGTGACCAGTGCCGGGTGACCGGTGCCGCCGGCCAGCGCGCGCAGCGCGGTGACCAGCTCGTCCCGACCGGCGGCGACGACCACCGCGCGGTGCTCGAACCTGCTGCGGCCGGCCAGCACCTGGCCGGCCACGGTCAGCTCCCCCTCGGACAGGCCGCCGGCGAACTCGGCCAACCGGCCGGCCTGCAGCCGCAGCGACCGCTCGGTGCACGCCGAGACCACCCAGACCAGCGGCCGGCTCGGCATCGGCTGCACGGCAAGCTCGAGTTCCGGCTCCGGCTGGACCGCCGGCAGGCTCGGCGCCTGCTCGATGATCACGTGCGCGTTGGTGCCGGAGATGCCGAACGCCGAGACCGCGGCCCGCACCGGACGATCCGGATTCGCCAGCGGCACCGGCTGATTCGCCAACGCCACGGTGCCAGCCGACCAGTCCACGTACGGGCTGGGCTGCTCGGCGTACAGGGTGGCCGGCAGCACGCCGTGCTGGATGGCCATGATCATCTTCATCACGCCGGCCGCCCCAGCCGCCGCCTGGGTGTGGCCGATGTTGGTCTTCAGCGAGCCGAGCCACAGCGGCCGGTCGGCGCTGTGATGCTTGCCGTAGGTGGCCTGCAGCGCCTGCGCCTCGATCGGGTCGCCGAGTTTGGTGCCGGTGCCGTGCGCTTCCACCGCGTCGACGTCCCGGGCGTCCAGCTTCGCGTCGGCCAGCGCCTGCCAGATCACCCGCTCCTGGGACGGCCCGTTCGGCGCGGTCAGCCCGTTGCTGCGACCGTCCTGGTTGACCGCGGTGCCCTTGATGACCGCCAGCACGTTGTGCCCGTTGCGGCGGGCGTCGGACAGCCGCTCCAACAGCAGCACCCCGGCGCCCTCACCCCACGAGGTGCCGTCGGCGGCGGCCGCGAACGCCTTGCAGCGGCCGTCCAGGGCCAGCCCGCGCTGCCGGGAGAACTCGATGAAGGTGCACGGGTCGGCCATCACGGTCACCCCGCCGGCCAGCGCCAGCCCGCATTCGCCGCGGCGAAGTGCTTGCACCGCAAGGTGAACGCTCACCAGCGAGGTCGAGCAGGCGGTGTCCAGGCTTACCGCCGGACCTTCCAGCCCGAAGGTGTAGGAGACCAGCCCGGACAGCACGCTGTGCAGGTTCGCGGTGTGCAGCGAACCGTCCACCACCTGCGGGCTGGCCGCCAGGAACCGGGTCGCGTAGTAGTTGTACATCGATCCGACGAAGACCCCGGTGCGGCTGCCGCGCAGCCCGGCCGGATCGATGCCGGCCCGCTCGAACAGCTCCCAGGACGTCTCCAGCAGCAGCCGGTGCGCCGGGTCGGCGGCCAGCGCCGCCCGCGGGCTCATCCCGAACAGCTCGGCGTCGAAGTCACCGGCGTCGTGCAGGAAGTGCCCGTACCGGGTGGTCGACTTGTTGGCCGCGTCCGGGTCGGGGTCGTACAGCTCAGGATCCCAACCGCGATCGGTCGGAAACTCGTCGATGACCTCACGGCCCTCCACGAGCAACTGCCACAACTGCTCGGGCGTACGCACCCCGCCGGGGTACCGGCAGGCCATGCTGACCACCGCGACGTCCTCGCCGCCGCGGCCGCTCAGTTCCGCCAGCCGGCCCTCCGCCTCGGCCAGCCGGCGGCGGGTGTCGGTGAGGTCCGCGGCGGCCCGCCGCAGGTAGTTGCGCAGTTCTTCGTCGGATGCCATTGACTGGCCCTTTCAGCGTTACCGGGGTGCTTACAGTTGGCTGTCGATCAGGGCGAAGATCTCCTCGTCGGTGGCTGAATCCACCGATGAGGTCAACTCCGCCGCCTCGGCGGTCACGCTGGCCCCGCCCGAGTTCCAGCGCGCCAGCGTGCTGTGCAGGATGGCGAGCAGCTGGTCCCGGCTGCCGCCGTCGGCCGCCAGCAGCGCCTCGACCTTGTCCAGGCCGGCCCGCAGCGTCTCCTCGGCACTGGGCACGGCCGGGGCCAGGCTCAGGTACAGGAAGTCGGCCAGCGCGGCCACCGTCGGGTAGTCGAAGGCCAGGGTGGCCGGCAACCGCATTCCGGTCGCGGCGTCCAGCCGGTTGCGCATCTCCACCGCGGTCAGCGAGTCGAAGCCGAGCTCGCTGAACGACCGTTCCACGTCCACCAGGTCGCTGCTGGCGTGTGCCAGCACCGAGGCGACGTGCCCGCAGACCAGCTCGGTGACCAGCCGGCGGCCATCCGCCTCGGCCAACTCCGCCAGCTGGGCCACCAGGCTGGCACTGCCCGTGGTGGCCGCCGTGCTGCTGGTGGCCTCGGCCGCCGGCCGGCGCGGAGCCCGGACCAGGCCGCGCAGGATGTGCGGAAGGGTGCCGCCCTCGGCCCGCACGGCCAGGGCGGCGGTCTCCCAGCGGGACGCGACCAGCAGTGCGTCGGAGCTGGCCAGTGCGTAATCGAACAGCGCCAGTCCCTGTTCCCGGTCGAGCGCGGCCACCCCGGACCGGGCCAGCCGGGCCAGCTCCGCGTCGGACAGGGTGCCCGCCATGCTCGCCTCGTCGGACCAGAGTCCCCAGGCGATGGAGGTGGCGGCCAGGCCGAGCTGTTGCCGGTAGGTGGCAAGCGCGTCCAGCGTGACGTTCGCCGCGGCATAGTTGGCCTGGCCCGGGTTGCCGAGCACACCGGCCACCGAGGAGAACAGCTGGAAGAACGCCAGCGGCCGCTCGACGGTCAGCTCGTGCAGCAACCAGGCCGCGGTCACCTTGGCCGCGAACACCGACTCGAAGTGGGCCGGGGTCAGCGACTCGATGGTCGCGTCGTCCAACACGCCGGCCGAGTGGACCACGCCGACCAGCGGTGCGTCGGCTGGAATGCCGGCCAGCAGGGCCCGCAGCTGGTCCCGGTCGGCGACGTCGCAGGCCTGCACGGCCACCTCGGCGCCCAGGCCGCGCAGCCGGTCGGCCAGCTCCGCCGCTCCCGGTGCGGCCGGACCGCGCCGGGAGACCAGCAGCAGCCGGCTGGCGCCGTGCTCGCGGACCAGCCGCTCGGCCACCACCGCGCCCAGCCCACCGGTGCCGCCGGTGACCAGCACGGTGCCCGCCGGCACGGTGCTGTCCGGGTTGACCGGCGAAGCCGGCCGACGGACGACCCGGGGCGCGAACACGGCACCGGCCCGGATCGCGAACTGGTCCTCGCCGGCCGCCGCCGCGGCGAGCTGCGTGAGGTCCGGGTTCGCCTCGACGTCGGCCAGTACGAAGCGGCCGGGGTGTTCGGCCTGCGCGGTGCGGACCAGCCCCCAGACCGCTGCCCCAGCCACGTCCCCGATCTCCGGGCCGGCCGCACCGGAGGTGAGGAACACCAGTCGGGACTGGGCCAATCGCGGTTCGGCCAGCCAGCGCTGCAGCAACGCCAGTCCCTCGACGGCCAGCGCCTGGGCGCGAGCGGGCAGTTCGATCTGGTCGGGGGCCGGGTCGGGCCCGGTCGAGCCGACGGTCACCGCCACCAGGGCTGGCAGGGTGCCGCCGGTTGCGAGCAGCTCGTCGATGCCCGGGTAGCTCGGCACGCCCACCGGTCCGTCGCCCAGCACCGCCCAGTCGGCGTCACGGTCGCGGCCGGCGTTGACCGGCAGCCAGTCGATGCCGTAGCCGACCGGTCCGGTGGCGCCGGCCGACAGTGCGGCCGGCGAGACCGAACGCACCCGCAGCGCCTCGATGCCGAACACCAACCGACCGGCCGGGTCGACCACCTCGACCTGCGCGTCGTCGCCGGAGACGGCCAGCCGCACCCGCAACACCGTCGCGTCGGTGGCGGTCAGGGTGACCCCGCCGAAGACGAACGGCAGCTTCAGCTCACCCGTGCCGCCGGCCAGCAGCAGCGGGTGGAACGTCGCATCGAGGACGGCCGGGTGGACGCCGAATCCCTCGGCGTCCAGGTCGGCGGCCACCGCGACCTCGGCGAAGTACTCGCCCGGCCGCGACCAGGCCGCGGTCACCCTGCGGAACGCCGGACCGTAGTCGTAGCCGAGATCCAGCAGCGCCGCGTAGCCGGTCTGCACGTCCACCTCGGCGGCGTCTGCCGGCGGCCAGCTGGCCGTCCAGTTCCCGGCGGTCGCCGGGACCCCCGGTGCGACCGCACCCGAGGCGCACTGCCGCCAGCCATCCTCGCCTACCCGGCTGAACACCCGGACCGTCCGGACGCCGTCGGCGGCGGGTGCGTCGGCGACCACCTGCAGGAACAGCTCGCCGGACTCGTCCAGCACCAGCGGGCTGGAGAACATCAGCTCCTCGACCCTGTCGCAGCCGAGTTGGGTGGCAACCTCCCCGATCACGTCGAGCACTGCGGTGCCGGGCACCACCACCGCACCGGCCACCGTGTGGTCAGCCAGCCAGGGCAGCGTCCGGATGGCGACCCGGCCGGTGTAGACCACCTGGCCGCCGTCGCCGACCTCCACCGCCGCGTCCAGCAGGCGGTGCTCGACCGGACGCAGCCCGGCCGAGGCCAGGTCGGCCCGCGGCGCCGCGTCCGACAGCCAATACCGCTCCTTGTCGAAGGCGTAGAGCGGCAGCTCCGGCCCGAGGTCGGGCCCGGCGCCGTAGAGCGGCCGCCAGTCCACCGGCACCCCGGTGACGGTGAGCTGGCCGAGGGCGCCGAGGAAGGCCTCCTGCTCGGGCCGCTTGGCACCCCGGCCGAGCGGCAGCACGACCGGCTCGGCGCCGGGCAGGCAGCCGTCCACCAGGCCGGACAGCACCGCGTCCGGGCCGATCTCGAGGTAGCAGTTGGCGCCGTGTGCAGCCAGGCCGGCCACCGTGTCGGTGAACCGGACGGCCCGCCGGATCTGGGCGATCCAGTACTGCGGGTCGTCCCAGGTCAGCTCGTCGGCGTCGCCGGTGAGGTTGTTCACCGCGGTCAGCGCAGGCTGGCGCAGCTCGACGCCGGCGAGCGCCGCGGTGAACTCGGCGATCATCGGCTCCATCAGCGGCGAGTGGAAGGCGTGGCTGACCGGCAGCCGCTTGGTGCGCCGGCCCAGCTCGCGCCAGTGCTCGGCCAGGTCGAGGCAGGTCTGCTCGTCACCGGAGACCACCACGCTGGTGGGTCCGTTGATCGCGGCCAGCCCGACCAGCCACTCCTGGGCCGCCAGCATCGGCTGCACTTCGGCGGCCGAGGCCTCGAGGGCGACCATCGCGCCCGGTGCCTGCAGCTCGGCCATCAGCCTGGCCCGGACGGCGATCAGCCGGCCGGCGTCGGCCAGCGACCAGACGCCGGCGGCGTAGGCCGCCGCGTACTCGCCGACCGAGTGGCCGGCCACCGCGTCCGGCCGGACACCGAACGATTCCAGCAACCGGATAGCGGCCACCTGGTAGACGAACAGCGCCGGCTGGGTGTAGCGGGTGTGGTTCAGCAGCTCGGCCTCCGCCGAGTCCGGCTCGGACCACATCAGTTCGCGGATCGGCCGGTCGAGGTGGCTGTCCACCGCGGCGCACGCCTCGTCGAAGGCCACCGCGAAGACCGGATACCGCCGGTACAGCTCGCGGCCCATGCCGGGACGCTGACCGCCCTGGCCGGTGCACAGGAAGGCGAGCCGCACCTTGTCCCGGGCGATCCCCTCGGCCGCCGTCGCGGACGGCCCGTCGGCCAGGTACTGGGCGAGGTTCGCCAGCAGCCCGGCGCGGTCGGCACCGGTGATCACCGCGCGGTGCTTGAACAGCGCCCGGCCGGTGACCAGCGCCCGGCCGAGGTCGGTCGGCGAGGCAGCGGACGCCGCGGCGAAGGTGTGCAGCCGCTGGGCCTGGCCGCGCAGGGCGGCCGCGCTGCGCGCGCTGATCAGCCAGGCGCACGCACCGTCGACGGTCGCGCTCGGCTCGACCGGGTCGGCCGCCGGTGGCTCCTCGACGATCACGTGCGCGTTGGTGCCGCTGATGCCGAACGACGACACGCCGGCCCGGCGCGGGTGGTCGGTCCGCGGCCACGGCCGGGCCTCGGTCAGCAGTTTGACCGTGCCGGCCGACCAGTCCACGTGCGGGCTGGCCTGATCGGCGTGCAGGGTGGCCGGCAGGGTCCCGTGCCGCATCGCCTGGAGCATCTTGATCACGCCGGCCACGCCGGCCGCCGCCTGGGTGTGGCCGAGGTTCGACTTGACGGAACCGATCCACAACGGCTGGTCGGCCGGCCGGTTCTGCCCGTAGGCGCCGATCAGGGCCTGGGCCTCGATCGGGTCGCCGAGCGGGGTGCCGGTGCCGTGCGCCTCGACCGCGTCCACGTCCCGTGCCATCAGGCCGCCGTCGGCGAGCGCCTGGGCGATCGCCCGCTCCTGGGACGGCCCGTTCGGCGCCGTCATGCCGTTGCTGCGACCGTCCTGGTTGATCGCGGTGCCGCGCAGCAGGCCGACGATTCGGTGCCCGTTGCGGCGGGCGTCGGAGAGCCGCTCCAGCAGCAGCATCCCCACGCCTTCTGACCAGCTGGCCCCGTCAGCGTCGGCGGAGAACGCCTTGCAACGACCCTCCGGTGACAGCGCCCGCTGCCGGCTGAACTCGATGTAGGCGTCCGGAGTGGCCATCGCGGTCACCCCGCCGGCCAGCGCCAGCGTGCACTCGCCGTTGCGCAGCGCTTGGGTGGCCAGGTGGATCGCGACCAGCGAGGACGAGCAAGCGGTGTCCAGGGTGACCGCCGGGCCCTCGAAGCCGAAGGTGTAGGCGATCCGGCCGGACAGCACGCTGAACGCGTTCGAGGTGAACAGCGAGCCCTCGACGGCGTGCGGGACGCCGCCCAGGAACCGGTTTGCGTAGTCGTTGAACATGCAGCCGGCGAACACGCCGGTCGGGCTGCCGAACAGCGTGGTCGGGTCGATGCCGGCCCGCTCGAACGCCTCCCAGGACGTCTCCAGCAGCAACCGGTGCTGCGGATCGGTGGCCAGCGCGCTGCGCGGGCTCATGTCGAAGAAGCCGGCGTCGAAGTCGGCCAGGTCGTAGAGGAATCCGGCGTTGCGCACGTAGGTCTTGCCGTTCGCGTCCGGGTCCGGGTCGTAGATGCCCTCCAGGTCCCAGCCCCGGTCGGTCGGGAAATCGCCGATGGCGTCCACCCGGGCGTCCACCAGGTCCCACAGCTCTTCGGGCGTGGTGACCCCGCCGGGGTAGCGGCAGGCCATGCCGATGATCGCGATCGGCTCGTGGCGTTCGTCGCGAAGTTCACCCAGCCGGCGGCGTGCCTCGGCGAGATCCACCGTGACTCGCTTGAGGTACTCGCGGAGTTTGTCCTCAGTTGGCATTTCGAGGCCGAACCTTTCTGCTGAGATGAACTGCTGAAATTTCAGGTCTGTGGGCGCAGCTACAGCTGCGAATCGATGAAGGCGAAGATCTCGTCGTCGGAGGCCGCGAGCAGCTGTTCCTGCATGTCGAGCTGCTCTCCGGCGTCCGCGCTCGCCGGCCCGGCGTCCAGCCGGGCCAGGGTGCTCTGCAACAGGGCGATCAGCTTTCCGCGCAGCGCCGGGTCGGCGTCGGGCAGCGTCCGCTCCAGCTCGACCAGCTGGCTGGCCAACCGGTCGGCCGGTGACTCCCCGGCCGGTGCCAGCGTGCGCATCAGGTGGTCGAGCAGCGCGGTCACCGTCGGATAGTCGAAGGCCAGCGTGGCCGGTAACCGCAGCCCGGTCACGGCGTCTAACCGGTTGCGCAGGTCGACCACGGTGAGCGAGTCGAAACCGAGCTCGGAGAAGGCGTGTGCCGCCCTGATCGCATCGACGTCGGCGAAGCCGAGCACCGCGGCCACCTCGGCCCGGATCACTCCGCTGAGCAGTTCGCGGGCGGCGTCGGGGGCCAGGCCCGTCAGCCGCTCGGCCAGCCCGCCGCCCGCTGCACCGCGCTCGGTCACCGGCTCGCCGGCACCGGCCGGATCGGCGGCGCCGCGGACCGGCCGGACCGCCCGGCGGCTGGCCTTGGTGAGGTCGCGCAGCACCGGCGCCAGCTGGCCGGCCTCGGCCCGCTCGCGAAGGCTGCGGGCGTCCCAGGCGGCCGCCACCAACTGGGCCTCGGCGGCACCGGCCAGCGCCCGGTCGAGCAGCCGCAGGCCGTCCTCGACCCCGAGCGGTGCGACCCCGGCCCGGCCCAGCCGGGCCACGTCGGCCGGCGACAGCGCCTCGGTCATCCCGGTCGGGGTGTCCCACAGGCCCCAGGCCAGCGAGGTGGCCGGCTGGCCCAGGGCTTGCCGGTACCCGGCCAGCGCGTCCAGGAAGCCGTTGGCCGCGGCGTAGCTTGCCTGGCCGGCGTTGCCGACCACCGCTGCCACCGAGGAGAACAGGACGAAGGCAGCGAGGTCGTGCCCGGCGGTCAGCTCGTGCAGGTGCCAGGCCGCGTCCGCCTTCGGGGCGAACGTCCGGCCCAGTTCCGACTCGGAGAGCCGGTCCACCGGAGCGTCGGCCAGCACGCCGGCGGCGTGGATCACGCCGGACAGCCGCCGGTCGCCGATCGCCCGGCGCAGTGCTGCCCGGTCCGAGACGTCGCAGGCCTCGACGGCAACCTCGGCCCCCAGGCCGGTGAGTCGGTTGACCAGCTCGTCCACCCCGGCCGCGGCCGCACCGCTGCGCGAGAGCAACAGCAGGCTGCGCACCCCGTGCCCGGTCACCAACCGCTCGGCCACCAGCGCACCCAGGCCACCGGTACCACCGGTCACCAGCACCGTCCCCGACGCCAGATCCCCAGCGTTCGTCAGGTCATCCGCCACCGGCAGCACCGCCAACCGCGGCACCGAAACCGCCCCGTCCCGCACCGCCAGCTGCCACTCACCGGCGGCCAGCAGGCCGGCCACCTGCGGCCAGCCGCCGGAGGCGTCGGTGTCGAGCAGCCCGAACCGGTCCGGGTGCTCGGCGGCAGCGGCCCGCACCAGCGCCCATACCGCGCTGCCGGCGAGCGCCTGCTCGGTCGCGCCGGTCGCCGGCCCGACGGCACCGTCGGTCACCAGCACCAGCCGGGACGCTTCGAAGCGCGGCTCGGCCAGCCAGGTCTGTAGCAGCTCCAGCAGTTCGGTCGCGGCCTCGCGGGCGCCGTCGGCCGGCTCGACCTCCTCCGGGTCGGGCAGCCGGATCGGCGCCAGCACGGTGCTGGCCACCTCGCCGCCGGTCAGGTCGGCCACCGACACCAGGTCGTAGTAGCCGCTCACCTCGGTGCCGGCGTCGGCCAGCTGGGCGGCGAGCTCGTCGGCGCGCCGGCCGACCCCGACCACGGCCCAGTGCTGGCCGGCCAGTTGCGGCTCGATGGGCTGGCTCGGCGCCCAGTGCACCCGGTGCAAGCCCGCGCCGGCACTGTCCGCCGCTGCGGCGGCCACCGCGGTCCGGCGCAGCGCCAGCGACTCGACCCGAGCCACCTCGTTGCCGGTTTCATCCTGTGCGACAAGGCGATACCGGTTCTCGCCGGTAGCGGTCTGCCGTACCCGCAGCCGGCTCGAGCCGGTCCGGCGAACCCGCACCCCCGCCCAGGCGAACGGCAACAGCAGCCCCTCGGCATCAGCGTCGGAGACCGCGTCCAGCACCAGCAGGTGCAGGGCCGCGTCCAGCAGCGCCGGGTGCACCGCATATGCCTCGGCACCGGCCGGTTCCGGCAGCGAAACCTCGACATAGCTGTTAGCGACATCGCCGCCGGTCTCGTCCCGCCAGGCCCGGCGCAGGCCCTGGAAGCTGTGGCCGTAGTCGTAGCCGCCGTCGGCGAGCCGGTCGTAGAGCCGATCCAGGTCGACCTCGTCGGCCGCGGTCGACGGCCAGTCGGCAGCATCCTCCGCGGGCTCGACACTCTCCGGCGCCAACAGGCCGGTCGCGTGCCGGGTCCAGCCTGCGTCCGCGTTCGGCCTGCTGTGCAAGCTGATCGTCCGGTAGCCGGAATCGTCCGCGCCGCCGACCAGCAGTTGCAGCTGGACCGTGCCGGTCTCCGGCAGCACCAGCGGGCTCTGCAGGGTCAGGTCAGCCAGCTCGGCGCAGCCGGCCAGCTCGGCGGCCCGCATCGCCAGTTCGACGAACGCGGTGCCGGGCAGCAGCACCGAGCCGCCCACCGCGTGGTCGGCGAGCCACGGCAGGGTGGCCAGCGACAGCCGGCCGGTGATCAGCCAGCCACCGTTCTCGGCCAGTGGCAGCGCCGCCTCGAGCAACGGGTGCTCGACCGGCACCGACCCGGCCGGCGTGCCGGCGGCCTCGGTGATCCAGTACCGGCGCCGGTCGAATGGGTAGCCGGGCAGCGCCGGCGCGTCGGCCGGCGCGGCCCCCAGCAGCGCGGCCCAGTCCACCTCGGCGCCGGCCACGTAGGCCTGGGCCGCGGAGGTGAGGAACCGGCGCCAGCTGTTCTCGTTGCGGCGCAGCGAGCCGATGGCGTCGCCGGCCAGCCCGGCCGCGCGCAGGCTGTCCTGGACGTGCCCGGTGAGCACCGGGTGCGGGCTGCTCTCGATGAACAGCGGGTTGCGATAGCGCTCGCTGGCCCGCACCGCCTCGGCGAACCGCACCGGGTGTCGCAGCCCGAGGTACCAGTAGTCGCTGGTCAGCTCGCCGGCGTCGCGGAACTCGCCATGCAGCGCCGAGCAGAACTCGATCTCGCTGGGCTGCGGGGTGAGACCGGCCAGCAGCGCGGCCAGCTCGTCGCGCAGCGCCTCGATGTGCGGGGTGTGCGCGGCGTAGTCGATCGCCACCCGACGGCCCCGGACCTGCTCGCCGTGCTCGGCGAGGAACTCCTCCAGCGCATCGGTGTCGCCGGCGACCACCGTGCTCGACGGGCCGGAGAAGATGGCCAGCCAGAGCCGGTCCGGCCAGGCCGCGATCCGCTCGGCGGCCTGCTCGGCCGGCAGCGCGACGGCCACCATGCCACCGGTGCCGGTCAGCTTCATCAGCGCCCGCGACCGCTGGACCACCACCCGGGCGGCCTCGGCCAGCTCGATCACCCCGGCGGCGCAGGCCGCGGCCAGCTCCCCCTGCGAGTGGCCGAGCACCGCGACCGGCTCGACGCCGGCCGACCGCCAGAGCGCGGCCAGCGACACCATCACCGCGAACAGCACCGGCTGGATCACCTCCGAACCGGCCAGTTCCGGCGCGCCGTCGACGCCACGCAGCACGTCCAGCACCGACCAGCCGGTGTGCGGCCGCAATGCGGCATCGCAGCGGTCCAGTTGGCCGGCGAACGCCGGGCTGGCCGTCACCAGGTCGGCCGCCATGCCGGCCCACTGGCTGCCCTGGCCCGGGAACACGAACACCGGGCTGACGTCGGCGGCGGCGACTCCGGTCACCAGGGCCGGGTGCGCGGTGCCGGTGGCCAGGGCGGCCAGGCCGGCCAGCAGCTCGTCCCGATCGGCGGCGATCACCACCGCGCGGTGGTCGAACCTCGACCGGCTGGCCAGCAGCCGGCCGGCGAGTTCGAGCTGCCCGTCCGGCAATTGCTCGGCCGCCTCGGCCAGCCGCGCCGCCTGGCTGCGCAGCACCTCCTCGGTACGCGCCGAGACCGGCCACACCAGCGGAGAATCAGTCTGCGTCGCAGCAGAATCGAGCTCGGCCGGGTCGACCGCCTCGAGGATCACGTGGCCGTTGGTGCCGGAGATGCCGAACGCGGAGACCGCGGCCCGGGCCGGCCGGTCGCCGGTCAGCGGGACGGGCTCGGCGAGCAGCCGGAGCGCCTCCGGGTCCCAGGCGACGTGCGGGGTCGGCTCGGCCACGTGCAGCGTCTTCGGCAGCACCCCGTGCCGGAACGCCTGCACCATCTTGATCACGCCGGCCACCCCGGCCGCGGCCTGGGTGTGCCCGATGTTCGACTTCACCGAGCCGAGCCAGAGCGGCCGTTCGGGCTGGCGCTGCTTGCCGTAGGTGGCCAGCAGCGCTTCGGCCTCGATCGGGTCGCCCAGCTTGGTGCCGGTGCCGTGCGCCTCGACCGCGTCCACGTCGGCGGCGGTCAGCCCGGCGTCGGCCAGCGCGTCGGTGATCACCCGCTCCTGGGACGGGCCGTTCGGCGCGGTCAGGCCATTGCTGCGGCCGTCCTGGTTGATCGCGCTGCCGCGAACCACCGCCAGCACCGGGTGCCCGTTGCGGCGGGCGTCGGACAGCCGCTCCAACACCAGCACGCCGGCGCCCTCAGCCCAGGCGGTGCCGTCCGCGTCGGCGGAGAAGGCCTTGCACCGGCCGTCACCGGCCAGGCCGCCCTGCCGGGAGAATTCGACGAACATCCCCGGGGTGGCCATCACGGTCACCCCGCCGGCCAGCGCCAGCGAGCACTCGCCGCGGCGCAACGCTTGCACCGCAAGGTGAATCGCGACCAGCGAGGACGAGCAGGCGGTGTCCACGGTGACCGCCGGGCCCTCCAGGCCGAAGGTGTAAGCGACCCGGCCGGACACCACCGACAGCGCGGTGCCGGTCAGCAGGTGACCGCCGGCGCCGTCCACCGGCTGGTGCAGCCGAGGGCCGTAGTCCGGTGCCATCGCGCCGACGAACACGCCGGTCCGGCTGCCGCGCAGCCGCTGCGGGTCGATGCCACCCTGCTCCAAGGCCTCCCAGCAGATCTCCAGCACCAGCCGCTGCTGCGGGTCCATCGCCAGCGCCTCCCGCGGGCTGATCCCGAAGAACGGTGCGTCGAACTGGTCGGCCTCGTGCAGGAAGCCGCCCAGCGAGGTGTCGCTGGTGCCGGCCCGGTCGGCGGCGTCGGAGAACAGCAGGTCGGTGTCCCAGCCGCGGTTGACCGGGAACTCGCCGATCGCCTCGGCGCCAGCCGCGATCAGCTCCCAGAACTCGGCCGGGTTGGTAACGCCGCCGGGGTACCGGCAACCCATCGAGACGATGGCGATCGGGTCGTCGGCCGGGGTCACGCTCGGCTGAATCGGCTGGGTCGGAGCTTGGTCGTCTGCGCCGTCGGACAACTGGTGCAGGAAGGCCGCCAGCCGGTCCGGGGTCGGGTGGTCGAACAGCAGGCCGGTGGGCAGTTCCAGGCCGGTCAGCGCCTTGAGCCGGTTGCGCAGCTCGAGGGCGATCGCCGAGTCGACACCCAGGTCCTTGAAGGTGCGGGACGGTTCCAGCTCGCCGGCGTCGGCGTGGCCGAGCACGGCCGCCGCGGTGGCCAGCACCAGGTCGCGCAGCTGCCGCCGGGACCGGTTCGTCGTGACCGGCCGGTCGGCGATCGGCTTCGGCGCCGGGGCCGACGCGGTGGCAACGGCCGACCCCGCGGGAGCGTCCGGGAGCCAGTGCCGGCTGCGCTGGAACGGGTAGCCGGGCAGCTGGATCGCCTCGACCGGACGGACCGTCCGGCCGGCCAGCCAGTCCACCGAGGCGCCGGCCACGTACGCCTCGGCGTAGGCCTGGCGGAGCTGGGCATTGTCGCCCTGGCCGCGCCGCAGGGTGCCCACCGCGCGGGCCGGCACCCCGTCGAGCTCGAAGGTCTCCTCCAGCGCGCCGACGAGCACCGGATGCGGGCTGGACTCCAGGAAGAGTCGGCAGCCGGTCTCCAGTGCTCGCCGGGCGGCCTGCTGGAACCGCACCGGACGGCGCAGGCTCTGGTACCAGTACTCGGCGTCCAGGCCCGCGGTGTCCATCGGCTCACCGGTCAGGGTTGAGATGAAGGTGGTCTCGACCGACCGCGGCGCGACCGGCGCCAGCAGCTCACGCAACTGATCGCGCAGCTGCTCGACGGCGGCCGAGTGGGAGGCGTAGTCGACCGGGATGATCTTGGTGCGGTAGCCGGCCTCGGTCAGGTGGTCGGACAGCTCGGCCAGCTCCTGCGCGGTGCCGGACACCACCACCGAGCGGGCGCCGTTGATCGCGGCGATCGCCGCACCGGGTGCCCGGTCGCGGACCGCGGCCTCGACCACCTCGGCGTTGGCGGCCACCGACATCATCCCGCCGCTGCCGGCGATCTCTGTGATTGCCTTGCTGCGCAGGGCAACCACCCGGGCACCGTCGGACAGCGACAGCGCGCCGATCGCAGTGGCCGCGGCGATCTCACCCTGCGAGTGGCCGATCACCACGTCCGGCCGGACGCCAGCGGCCCGCCACAGTTCGGCCAGGCCGACCATCATCGCCCACAGCGCCGGCTGGACCACGTCCACCCGGTCGAAGTCGGCCGCGCCCGGCTCGCCGCGCAGCACGTCGAGCAGCGAGAAGTCCACGAACGGCGCGAGCGCCTCGGCGCAAGCGGTGATCCGCTCGGCGAAGACCGGCGAGGTGTCGAGCAGTTCCCGGGCCATCTCGAGCCACTGCGAGCCCTGGCCGGGGAAGGTCAGCACGGTCTTGCCGGTGAGCGCGGTGCCGGTGACCAGCGCGGCGTGCGGCAGACCCTCGGCCAGCGCTGACAGCGCCGCGGTCGGGTCACTGCCGAGCAGCACCGCCCGGTGCTCCAGCCGGTCCCGGGTGCCGGCCAGCGCCAGCGCCACCGCGGCCGGGTCGACCTGCTCGGCCAGCGGCCGCAGCTGATCGGCCTGGGCCCGCAGCGCGGCCGCCGACCGGGCCGAGAGCAGCCAGGGCACACCGTCGGTGTTGGACTGCTCCTCGCGCGAGCGCTCGTCGGCGTTGGACTGCTCCTCGCGCGAGCGCTCGTCGGCGTTGGACTGCTCCTCGCGCGAGCGCTCGTCGGCGTTGGACTGCTCCTCGCGCGAGCGCTCGTCGGCGTTGGACTGCTCCTCGGTCTGCGTGGGCTGCGGGTACTCGGCGAGCACCAGGTGGCAGTTGGTGCCGCCCATCCCGAACGAGCTGACCCCGGCCAGCAGCGGCCGGTCGGCCCGGATCCAGTCCCGGCGCTCGGTAACCACCTCGAGGCCGAGCTCGGCCAGCGGGATGCTGGCGGGCGCCTTCTGGAAGTTCAGGCTGGCCGGCAGCGTGTGGTTGCCCAGGCTGAGCGCCACCTTGACCAGGCCGGCGATGCCGGCCGCGCCCTCCAGGTGGCCGATGTTGGTCTTGACCGAACCGACCGGCAGCGGCTGGTCCGCGCTGCCCCGCGCGGCCGACAGCGCGGCTGCCTCGATCGGGTCACCGACCGGGGTGCCGGTGCCGTGCAGTTCGACGTAGTCCAGGTCGCCCGGTGAGATGCCGGCCTCGGCGCAGGCCCGCTCGATCACCTGCTGCTGGGCCTGCTGGCTGGGCGCGGTCAGACCGTCGCCGCCACCGTCGTTGTTGGTCGCGCCGCCGAGCAGCACGCAGCTGATCCGGTCGCCGTCCGCGATCGCGTCGGTCAGCCGCTTGAGCACCACCATCGCGGCGCCCTCGCCGCGGGCGTAGCCGTTGGCCCGCTCGTCGAAGGTGTGGCAGCGTCCGTCCGGCGACAGCGCGCCGAACCGGCCGATCGCCTCGGTGGTCTCGCCGAGCAGGTTCAGGTTCACCCCGCCGGCCAGCGCCCACCGGCTCTCGCCGCGGCGCAGGCTCTCGCAGGCCAGCTGCACCGCGACCAGCGACGACGACTGGCCGGTGTCCACGGTCAGGCTCGGGCCCTGCAGCCGCAGGAAGTACGACACCCGGTTGGCGATCAGCGCCCGGTGGGTGCCGGTGTAGGAGTGCGGGCCGGCCGCGCCGCCGAGCCGGTCGGCCAGCTTGGCGTAGTCGTGGGCGATGGCGCCGATGAACACCCCGGACGGGCTCTCGCGCAGCTCGGCCGGCGCGATACCGGCCTGCTCCAGCGCTTCCCAGGCCAGCTCGAGCACCAGCCGCTGCTGCGGGTCCATCGCGGCCGCCTCGTACGGCGAGATGCCGAAGAAGCCGGCGTCGAAGCCCGCCACGTCGGCCACGAAGCCGGCCCGGCGCTCGCCGGCCGGGGTGCCCCAGCGATCAGCCGCGTCGGTCAGGGCGTCGGTGCCGTCGTGCAGCAACTGCCAGAAGGCGGCCGGGTCGGCCGCCTGCGGCAGCCGGCAGGACAGGCCCACCAGGGCAATCGGCTCGGCTGCCTGAATCGGCTCGGCTGCCTGAATCGGGGCAGCTGCCTGAATCGGGGCAGCTGCCTGCATCGGGGTGGCCGCCTGGATCACCGTCGACTTCACCGACTGACGCACGCCGGCAGCCGGCGCGTTGCGCTGGTCGCTGCTCTCGCCCACGAGCACCCGTTTCCGTTCTCCGTCCGCCTCGTTGGTTCGCCCGAGACGGAAAGTCGATTTTGATTTCCCGCGATTCCCTGCCGGTGTTCCGACATTCGGTGGGCTCCTAATGCCTGCCCGGTTATCGCTGGATCAGATTGGCCAGTGATGAATGCACCGTCAAGGGCGGGTGACGGCATTGCGGGTGGCCACAAATTACCGACACTTGGTGTCAGTCCAGTGACCACTGTTGACAGCGCAGAAGCTGTCAACGCTTTTCCATTGACTACGTCGAATTCGCATTACTAGCGTGCCGAAAAATGTCTCATCCGGCCGCCGGACCCCGCGCCCGCCCGGACCCAGGAGAGGAACGGCCGTGGCAGACGAGGCCCCGCTCAGCTTCGGCCAGCTCTACAGCTGGCGCGAGATCGACAGCTACCCGGCCAACTGGAAGGCCGAGGCGAACCTGCCCGCCACCTGGGACCTCCGAGGTTTCAGTGCCGAACGCGTCGAGCGGGCATTGCACCAGCTGTTCCAGTGGCACGAGCCGCTGCGCACCAGTTACCACCTGCGCGACGGAGTGCCGGTGCAGCGGGTGCACACCGACCTGCAGCCACCGATCGAGTGGGTCAAGCGGTTGATCACCAGCGCGCGGGACGCCGACCGGACCAGCGCCGAGTTGCTTTCGCTGCCCTTCCCGATGACCGGCGGCCTGTGCTGGCGCGGCCGGTTGGTGAGCTGGCGGAACGCCCCGATGTTCCTGGCGATGTCGTTCTCCCACCTGATCATGGACGTCTGGTCGGTGCAGGAGCTGCACACCCAGTTCCGGGCGCTGCTGGCCGACCCGGACGATCAGGCGGTGCTCGCCCGGCTGGGCCGGTCACCGCGGCAGCTGGCCGCCGAGCAGCGCAGCGAGGCAGGCGAGCGCCGGCAGCTGACCGCCGAGCGGTACTGGCAGCGGGTGCTGGCCGAACCGGCCGTCCAGCTGCCGGTGCCGCCGTCCGGTACCGAGCGCCGGCGCATCCAGGCCACCCTGCACTCGGTGCAGCTCAGTGCGCAGACCACCCGGGCGGCCAAGGAACTGGGCGTCACGGCGCCCTCGGTGGTGGCCGCCCTGGTCGCGGCCGGGCTGAGCCGGCAGTTGAACGCGCCACGCGTGGTGCTGAGCCTGATGTCGTCCAACCGGTTCGCGCCCGAGCACCGGCACCTGGTCGGCACCATGAACCAGCTGATCCCGGTTCCGGTGTCCGTCGACGAGCAACTGCCGCTCGGCGAGCACATCTCCCAGCTGCACTGGGCGGGTGCCAAGGCCTACCGGTACTCCTGCTACGACGTCGACCGGATCGCCGCGCTGGCCACCGGCGACGGTGCGCCGGGCAGCGCCGGCCGGCACTTCACCGAACTCTTCCCCTGCTGGTTCAACTACCTGCAGCTGGACACCAAGCGGCCGAAGCCGGGTGACCGCAGCCGGGCCGAGCTGGAGTGGACGCCGGTGGCCCGACGGTACGGACAGCCGTTCGACGTCCGGGTCACCCAGCGGGACGGCCGGCTCAGCGTGGCACTGCGCACCGATCCCGAGATCATCCCGGCAGACGGGCTGCTCGACCTGCTGCGCTTCGTGGCGGCCGGCGTCCGGCAGGCCTGCGTCGAACCCGGGCTGAGCCTGGCCGAGCTGTGGCGTTCATCGGCCGCCCTGCCGGCCGACCTGTTCCCCCGCCGGCTCCCCCAGCCCCCGGCCCGCAAGGCGGCCTGAGCACGAGACGAACCCGACTGCGAAATGCTCGCCCTGGCGTGCGTTTCGTAGTCGGGTTCGGTCAATCATCCGGGGCAGTTCGCGCGATAGCCGAGCAGCGAACCTGACCGTTCAGACCAGCAACTCGACGGCGGGTGACTGGCTCAGGAAGCCGTTCGGCGAGGCCGTCAGGCCGTACGCGCCGGCCTGGAAGATCGCGATCAGGTCGCCCACCTCGGCGACCGGCAACGAGACCTGGTCGCCGAGCAGGTCGAGCGGCGTGCACAGGCAGCCGACCACGGTGACCGTCTCGGTCGGCAGCGCGGCGAACCGGTTAGCGACCGCGATCGGGTAATTCCGCCGGATCGCCTGGCCGAAGTTGCCGGACGCCGCCAACTGGTGGTGCAGGCCGCCGTCGACCACCAGGTAGGTACGGCCGCGCGACTCCTTGCGGTCCACCACCCGGGTCAGGTAGACCCCGGCCTCCCCCACCAGGTATCGGCCGAGCTCGATCACCACGCGCGCAGAAGGCAATTGCGGCCGGACCAGGGTGGCCAGCAGCGACTCCAGATGCTCGCCGACCGCGGCCAGCTCCAGCGGCCGGTCCCGGCCGGCGTACGGGATGCCGAAGCCGCCACCCAGGTTCAGGTAGCGGAGCTCCCCCGGTTCCGACTTGGCCAGCTCCAGCACCAGCTCGACGGTGCGCAGTTGGGCCTGGCAGATCGCTTCGGCGTGCAGGTTCTGCGAGCCGGCGAAGACGTGGAAGCCGTAGAAGTCGAACCGGTCGTCGGCCAGCCGAGCCAGTACCTCGGGCACCCGCTCGCTGTCGATGCCGAACTGCTGCGGGCCACCGCCCATCCGCATGCCGGCGCCGCGCACCGCGAAGTCAGGATTCACCCGCAGCGCTACCCGAGCACGAATACCCAATGAATCACTGGCTCTTCGCACTCGGTCGAGTTCGGACTCGGACTCCAGCTCGATCAGCACGCCGGCGGCGATCGCCTGGCGCAGCTCACCGTCCCGCTTACCCGGCCCGGCGAAGCTGACCGCCTCGGCCGGCACGCCGGTATCGAGCGCGTGCCGGAGCTCGATGGCCGAGGCGACGTCGAAGCCGTCGACCAGGCCGGCCAGGTGGTGCAGGACCGCCGGCATCGGGTTTGCCTTGACCGCGTAGCTCAGATGAACGTCCGACGGCAGCGCGGCTCGCACCTCGGCCACCCGGTGCGTGATCGCGGTCCGGTCATAGGCGAAGAACGGCGTGCTGCCGGCCCGGGCCGCCAGCCGGTCGGCAGCGATCCCGCCGACCAGCAACTGACCGTCGGGCGCCGCCTGCCAACCGCTCACGCGCCGACCAGTCGGCGCAGCTCCACCCGGTCGAACTTGCCGTTGGGCGAGCGGGGCAGCTCGGGCAGCACCACGATCCGGCGCGGCACCATATATTTGGCCAGCTCCTCGCCGATCGACCGGGCCAACGCTCCGGTGTCGCACTCACCGCCGGCCACCCCGGTCACTGCCAGCACGATGTGCTGCCCCAACTGCTCGTCCGGCACTCCGAACGCCGCCGCCTCGCCGACCAGGCCGCTGGCATAGGCGACCTCTTCGATCTCGGTCGGGCTGACCCGGTAACCGGATGTCTTGATCATGTCGTCGGTGCGGCCGACGAAGTACAGAAAGCCTTCCTCGTCGCGATAGACCAGGTCACCGCTCCACACCGCGCGCTCAGCCGAGTCCGAACCGGGCGGATAGGCGCGGAACCTGAGCTGGCTGCGTTCCGGATCGTTCCAATAACCAAGGGCAACCAGCGCACCCCGATGCACCAGTTCACCGTGCTCGCCCGGGTCGCACTCGGTGCCGTCCGGCCGCAGCACCAGCACCTCGGCGTTCGGGATCGCCTTGCCGATCGAGTCCGGCCGCCGGTCCACCTCCGCCGGGTCCAGGTAGGTGGAGCGGAACGCCTCGGTCAGCCCGTACATCAGGAACGGACGAGCGTCGGGGAAGATCGTGCGCAGTGTGTCCAGCGTCGACCGGGGCATTCGACCGCCGGTGTTGGCGAAGTAGCGCAATCGCCGGGTCGCCTCGGCCGGCCAGTTCTGCCCGGCCAGCTGCAACCACAGCGGCGGCACGCAGGTCAGTCCGGTGATCCGGTACCGCGCGCACAGCCGGACGATCTCCCGCGGCAGCAGGTAGTTCACCAGCACCAGGTGCGCGCCGGAGTACAACGCGGTGGTCAGCTGGCTGAAACCGGCGTCGAAGCTCAACGGCAACACCCCGAGCAGCACATCCGAGCTGGTCTGGCCGAGGTAACCGGACACGCTCTGCGCGCCGGCCAGCAGGTTGCGGTGGCTGAGCACCACGCCCTTCGGCCCACCGGTGCTGCCGGAGGTGTAGAAGATCGCGGCGATGTCGACGTCGATCACCGGCTCGGACGGCGCGGCCCGCTGCCAGCGCAACGGCGCGGTGCCGACCAGCTGGCGCCAGCCGATCGCCTGCATCGCCGGGGCCGCCTGCTGGGCCGCCGCCAGGTCGCCCGCGGTCGGATCGCCGACCAGCACCAACTGGCGCAGCGAGCGGGTACCGGCGAGCTCGTCGAGCAGCGGGCGGCTGCGCTCCACCGAGGTGATCAGCACCAGCCCGGCACAGTCGGCGGCGACGTAGGCCACCTGGCCCGGCTTGAACGCCGGGTTGACCGGCACCAGGACGCCGCCGGCCGCCGAGACCGCGAGCATCGCGACCACGGTCTCCAGCCGCTTCTCCAGGCAGACCAGCACCCGGTCACCCCGGCGCACCCCGATCCGGCGCAGGCCGGCCGCGGCCGCGCTCACCAGGGCGGTCAGATCGCGGTAGCTCAGGGTCGCGTCCTGGTAGGTCAGCGCCGGCGAGTCCGGATCGCCATATCGGATCAGGTCGTCCAGCCTGGTCGGCGCTGGTGGGGCCAGCGGCGCCGGCTCCGGCCTGATGAGGGCGGTCATGCCGACTCCGCCAGGCCCAGCAGGTCGTCCAGCACCTGCCAGAGCGAGCCGACCGTGGCGAAGGTGGCTTCGTTGAGGATGTCGTCGGGCAGCTCGAGGCCATAGCTGTCCTCGATGTCGGCCAGCAGTTGGACGATGCTCATCGAATCCAACCCGAGGCCGGCCAAGTCATCACCCGGTTCGAGCGGCCCGTCCACCGCGAACGGCAGGTGCGGTTTGAGCAGCTGCTCGAACGCGAGCGGAATGTGCATTGTGGTCAACATCCACCTCTAGCCGTTTACGAAGGCAGCCGCACGGGCTGGCGAAAATGAACGCGGACGGTAATCCGCAGCTGTGTGTTTGCGGCAACTTTCAGCCTCGGAGAATCGGACTGTCAATGGCCGCGGCCCGATCGCACCGACCACAATGTGCGGTCACAAGTTGCCACCGGCGGCCCATTTCGTCGATTCACCGCAACCGTCAGCATGAGCTGTTGCCATGAGCCGCGACGGGGGGCCGACAGATGACTGCCGCTGACAAGACCGCCGACCTCTGCTGGGGTCAGCGCTACACCTGGTTGCGTCATCACCAGTTGCCGGCCGAGGCGCGGCACGAGGCGCACATCGTGCTCAAGCTGCCGGTGCCGCCGGGCGCGCCGCTGATCGGCATTCGGACCACCCTCAACTACCTGGTACGCCGGCACGAGGCGCTGCGCACCACCCATTACCTCGATGCCGACGGGACACCCCGGCAGCGGGTGCACCCGCCGCGCGGGCTGCCGCTGGTCACCGTGGACCTCGAAGCGACCGGCGGCGAGACCCCGGCCGAGGTGATCGAGCGGCTGAGCAGCACCCCGTTCGACCTGGCCAACGAATGGCCGATCCGGGCCTGCCTGCTGGTTGCCGGCGGCAAGCCGTTGACGATCGTGCTGGTGCTCAACCACATCGCCTTCGACGCGTGGTCGGTGGACCGGCTCGAGCAGGAACTCATCGCTTTCGGCGCGGCGAACGGTGCCGGGCGCCAGCTGACCCTGCCGCCGGTGCGCTACCAGCCGGTCGACCTGGCGCAGCTCGAGACCGCACCGGCCGTCCGGGCCGAGGTGGAACCGGCGCTGGCCTACTGGCGCTCCGAGATCGAACAGCTGCCGGCCGACTGCTTCAGCCGCCGCCGCTCCGGGTCGGACGGCGCCTACAGCGTCACCCTCACCTCACCGGAGCTGCTGGCGGTCAGCCGCCGGATCGCTGCGGACTACCAGGTGTGGCCGTCCGCGGTGCACCTGACCGCCTACGCGATGCTCACTGCCGCCTACGCCGGCACCGACCGGGTGAGCACGCTGGCCTTCACCGGCAACCGCAACGCCGGCAGCTACCCGGACGTGCTGACCTGCATGTTCTCGCCGCTGCTGATGCGGCTCGACTGCCCGGCCGACGCCAGCTTCGCCGAGCTGCTGGCCGTGGCCGCCGGCCGGTTCGAACTCGGCCAGCAGCATTCCTACCTGCCCTATGACGAGCTGCTCGAACTGGTGGCCGTCGAGGGTGACCGGCGGGCTGAGCCGATCCGGCTGGGTTCGGAGTTCAACTTCATCAGCCGTGCCAACCAGGAGAGCAAGGCCCGGCGCACCCGGCTTGTCACCAACCCGACGCCGAAAGCCTGGGCCAGTTACGGCGCCGACTGTTACCTGCGGGTGGACGAGCTGCGCGACGCCGTGGTGGTCGGGCTGCAGACGACGGTGTTGAACGCCGAGTCGGTGGCAGCCTTCCTGCGCGGCTACGAGCGGCTGTTGCTGCTGCCCGCGGCCGAGCTGGCGGCCATCCGGGTGTCGGAACTGGCCGAGTTCGCCGGCTTCACCGCGACGCCCTCGCCGGACGCGTGTCCGCAGCCGACCGTCCAGCCGACCGGCAGTACCGCCGAGCAGGCACTGGCCGACGCCGTCGCCGAGCTGAACGGGCTGTCGATGGTCGACCCGGCACGCAACTACGTGGCGACCGGCGGCCGGGTACTGCGCATCCCCGCGGTGTTGGCCAGGCTCGCCGAGCAAGGCTGGACCGGCTTGGCGGTGTACGACCTGGCCGGTGGCCTGCCGCTCAGCGCGCTCGTCGGCCAACTGACGCACGCCGCCGACCAGGCCGCCTGACCCCGGCTCTCGGGGACGAGCATCAAGCTCGGAGCCAGGCAACGCATCGATCGGCCAGGTGCTGCGGAGAATTGAGCCAGCTGCGGTCGTACTCCTGTGCCCACCTCAGGCCATCGACAAAGAGGAAGAACGGGTGGCCGTCGTTGTCAGGGCGTCCCGTGTCCGAGTCGCGGGTGATGTCTCGTGAGGTGATCTTGTAGGCCGCCGCCTGGCTGGCTTCGGACCGGATCAGGGACAGGCCTGCTCGGCGATCTCGTTTACCGGCGCGCTTGGCCGCGCCGAAGCGGTTGGTGACCATACCGCGGTCGACGGCGTCCTCCGGAGCTCGGTCCAGCAGCAGAACTTCATGGTGAGCGTTCCTGAGCAGCCAAACCGCCTGCTGGCGATGCACCGGCGCGTGCTTGAGGAAGTCGTGGACGACTGGCTGATAGACCGGATCGACGTCGCTCACGCGATACAACTTCGTGTGATGATCGAGAGCCCGTTCCCGCCGCCATCCCTCGAGATCGAAGGCAGCCGCCCGCTGCCGATCTGCCTGTTCGAGGTCCCGGAGCCGATCACCAATCGGGTTGGCCGTCTGCGGCGGCTCGACCGGGCGACCGTGGGCACCCTGCCCGACGGTCCACTGACCGGTCTCCAGCCGGTATCGCTGATGCTCTTGGCTGGCACGCTCGCCTGGGTTCACGAGAGGATCTTGGTACGGGCGCGGGAATCCGACAAGTCAGCCAGCAGGTGTCTGGGTGCCCGGACCCACCGTCAGGCCGGCCGCCAGGATTTCGGGCGCCGATGACGACCGGAACGGGCCCGGAATTGTGAATGGCGCCCACCCCGGAACTCGGGGTAGGCGCCATTCGGGTGCATCCGTTCTCCCTATGAAGTTGTCGTTCCAACCCGCGAGAGTTGCAACCCGCAGGGGTCTGTTGCCGGCTGGCATCCAGCCGGATCGTCAGGCGTCGACGAGTTGCCGACGGCCGGCCTGCACGCCGGCCTGGAACCGGCTGACCGCGTCCAGCTCGCGCATCAGGGCGGCGATGTGCCGCCGGCAGGTGCGCACCGACATGCCGAGCTTCCGGGCCAGCACCTCGTCGGTGTAACCCTTGGCCATCAGCGCGACGATGGTGTGCTGCAGGTCGTCGGCCACCTCGGCATACCCGGTCTCGCGGGTGTCCACCGCGGTCGCGTTGTCCCAGAGGTGGGCGAAGACGTCCAGCAGGAAGTCGATCATGCCGTCACCGGTCACCCGATCGGCAGCGAGCTCGCCGGCCTCGTCGGTACCGAGCAACACCGCCAGCGACGCGTCGAACACCATCGCGGTCCGCGGGATGTGGCTGGCGGTGCGCACCTGGGCACCCGCGTCGCAGACCCGCTTGATCTTCATCCGGGTAGTCAGGTCGGCCCGGCTGCGGTGCTGGCAGACGATCCGCACCGCCACTCCGCGCTCCAGCAACTGCTGGCACAGCTGCAGGAAGTCGTCGAACTCCTCGGTGTCCTGCTTGCCGGCCTGCATCATCACCACTTCGCGCTGGCAACTGTCACTGGCGAGCTTGACGTAGCCGCGCACCTCCAGCGCGCCGGTGACCCGCGGCGTCGGCGCCGGACCGACGACCGGCCGGGCACCGAGGAAATCGGTACGGAACAGCTCGGTGCGCTGGTGCACCTGGGCGATCAGCTCACGGCGCTGGTAGATCTCCCGCTCCATCGGTGACACCAGGGCCATCGCGGCCACCTCCGGGTCGACCGCCAGCAGCCGGCCGGCATCGGACCGGTCACGGCGGAGCAGCCGGTGCCGCAGCAGTTCCTCGATGCAGTACCGCACCTCGTCGGCGGACATGTCGAGGGCGTCGGCCAGCTGCACCGGTTCCTCGATGCCGTACTGGGCGGCGTACCGGTAGACGGCCGCCACCTGCTCCTCGGGAGCGGGCACCGGCACGCTGTGCAATCCGGCGGTCAGCCCGACCACCGCCGTCCCGGCCGGCGCCCGGGTGAGCGAGTGCGCCGAACTGCCGGCGGTGCCGTAATGGTGGCCGGCCGGCTCACCGAGGTCAACCTCGGCCAGGTCGGCCAGCTCTTCCATCCAGATCACGTCTGTCATGTCTGCCCCCGCTTGTGCGTCGGACGATGCCTGTCTGCACACGCAAAGCTGCCAGGTAGGCCTTCTGATCCTCTGCTGATCGGCTCTCGGTGGACCAAGAGCGACGCCGAAGCGAATGAAGTGCCGGTTAAAAGCGGCCCATTCTACGTTTTCGCCGCCGGTTCCGAATGGCACCGGAAATCTTCGATGGGGGTAATTCACATGAGCATCACTCGTCTTCGCGTGTCGGTTCTGGCGCTGTCGGTGGCCGGTTTCAGCCTGCTCTCGCTGGCCGGCCCCAGCCAGGCACTCGCCGACTCGAGCTGGGACCACCACACCGCTGCGGTGACCGTCTCGGCCAGCACTGTTACGGTGTCGACCACCCTCACCGTGACCGTCCAGCCGCTCGACTCCAGCTGGGACTAAGCACCTCGCCGCGACGGCGAGCCGGGTCTTGCGTGGGATCCGGCCGGCTGCCACCTAAGCGGCATCGACGGCGAGCCGGGTCTTGCGTGGGATCCGGCGGGCTGTCAGCTAAGTGGCAACCTCAACGGGCCGGGTCTGCGTGGGACCCGGCCCGCTGTCGTGCCGCCAGCCCGACTGCAGCGCCCGGCCAGCCCGCCGGGAGCGCCGGGTCAGCTGGACAGCGGGTCGTCGTCGATCGGGCAGAACCGGCTCGACGGCGGCATCCAGACCAGCCCCGGCGGCGCCGGCTGGCCTTCGCTGAGCAGTTCCCGGACGTCGGCCAGCGACTGCCGTAACTGGTCGGCCTCCCGCGACGGGTTGCCGGCCAACCGGTCCCGTACCTCGTCGATCTCGGCGACCTTCGGCCGGTAGCCGCCGGGCGCGTCGGCCTCGACCAGTTGCAGCAGGGTCTTGGCCAGCCAGCTGGTCGAACCAAGCTCGACGAACAGCCGGCGCGCGCGGTCCAGGTGCTCGGCCGCCTTGGCGTTCTCGCCGCGGGCAACGCACAGCTCGCCGATCGCGTACTCGGCCTGGCCCTGGATCAGCCGATCGCCGACCTCCTCGGCGATCGACAACGCGTGCAGCAGGGTCGCCTCGGCGGTGTCGAGCCGGCCCTCCCCGCGCCGCACCACGCCCAGCCCGTACAGCGCGTGCGCCTCACCGATCCGGTCGCCGATCTCGCGGACGCTCTCCAGCACCCGGTTCAGGGTCTGCCGGGCCTGTGGCAGCTGGCCAGCGGACAGGTACAGCTCGGCGAACCGGCTGGCCACCTGTGCCTCACCACGCAGGTAGTTGACCTGCTGGCACAGTTGCAGCGCCTCGCCGAGCATCCGGCTCGCTTCCGCCACATCGCCCTGGTCGATCCGGAACTTGGCCAGGTTGCGCAGGATCGTCGCCTGCCCGATCACGTCCCCGACGGCCCGCATCAGCACCAGTGCCCGCTCGTACTTGGTGAGCATCGAATCGACATTGCCCAGCAACCGGTCGACGATGGCCGAATTCCGCAGCACAAGTGCCTGCCCGTGCACATTGTCGTCCGCGGTGAACATCTCCAGCGCGTCCGCAAAGAATTGTTGGGCCTGAGTCAATTGTTTCTGGAACATGTTCAGCGTGCCGAGCGAATAGAGCATGGCCGCGGTGCCGGTGCGATTACCGGCTCGGACGCAGGCGGCGTGCGCCAGCTCGGCGGTCTCGCGCCAGTCGTCGAAGTACCCCTTGACCTCGAACAGGCTGACCAGGGTGAGCGCCAGGTCCCAGCAGAAGTCGTCCTCGTCGGCGGCGGCGGCCCGCCGCACCGCGGCCACCAGCGAGGCCCGCTCCCGTTCCAGCCACTCCAGCGGCCGGGCCAGCCAGCCGGCCGGGCTGTCCGCCGAGCTGTCGTCCGCCCATTCGGCCAGCCGGTACCGCTCTGCGGTGGAGTGCAAGATGGTGTAGTCACCGCCGTACTCGAGCCGGTGGGCCTGCTCGGCCAGCGACAGCCAGCCGCCCAGCAGCCGGCGCAGCGACTGCTGCCGGGCCGCCGGCGGATCGGTGTCGATCAGCCGTTCCTGGGCGTACACCCGGATCAAGTCATGGAAGTAGTACCGGACCTCGCCGTCCTCGGCCTGGCCGATGTTGAGCAGTTGGACGTCGACCAGCCGCTCCAGCGACTCCTCGGCGTCCTTGAGCGGGCAGTCCAGCAGCGCGGCCGCGGTCCAGCTGGGGAAGTCCGGCGCCTGCTGCAGCGCGGCTTTCCGCAGCATCCGCTTGGCCGTCTCGGGCAGCGTTCGGTAGCTCAGCCCGATGCTGGATCGGATCTCCAGCCCGCGGTGGCTCAGCTCGTCCAGCCGCTGCACCTCGTTCTTCAGCCGGCGAGCCAGCTCGCTGATCTTCCAGTGCGGCCGGGACGCCAATCGTGCCCCGGCGATCCGCAGCGCCAGCGGGAGGCCGCCGCAGTACTCGACGAGTTGCCGGGCGGCCGCCGGTTCGGCCCGCAGCCGGTCCCAGCCGACGATCTTGGCCAGCAGCTGCATCGCGGTGTCGTCGTCGAAGGCGTCGACGGCGAGCCAGTGCGCGCCCTCCAGCCGGTCCAGCCGGGTGCGGCTGGTGAGGATCACCGCGCAACTGGAACTGCCCGGCAGCAGCGGCAGCACCTCGTTCTCGCTCGTGACGTGGTCGATCACCAGCAGCAGCCGCTTGTTAGCCACCCGGCTGCGGTAGAGCTCGGCCCGTTCCTCCTCGCCCTCCGGGATAGCGGTACCGCTCACTCCCAGCGCGCGCAGGAACCGGGCCAGCACGGTGGCGGTCCGGTCGACGGCGGCCGGTCCGCCGAGGTCGACGTACAGGTGGCCGTCGGGGTAGGCCTCCGCCGACTCGTGCGCGGCCCGCAACGCCAGCGTGGACTTGCCCACGCCACCGAAGCCGGTGATGCCGATGATCGGCACCGCGTAGCTCGGCGCGCCCGGGTTGCGGGCCGTGGCCAGCAGGTCGGTTATCTCGGACAGCTGCGACTGGCGGCCGATGAAGTCGGCGATGCTGCTCGGCAGCTGGTGGGGGGACGGCGGTGGCTTCTCCGCCGGAGCGGCCGGCTGGCTGGCTTCCGCCGGCAGGTCCAGCGACGGCTCACGGTTGAGCACCGCCCGTTCCAGCGCCTGCAGGTCCGGGCCGGGCTCCAGGCCCAGCTCGGCGATCATCGTCATCCGGGCCTGTCGGCAGACCTCCAGCGCCTCGGCCTGCCGCCCGGACCGGTAGAGCGCCAGCACCAGGAACTCGTACAACCGCTCGCGAAGCGGGTGCTCGGCGACCAGCGCGCGCAGCTCGCCGGTGATCTCGGCGTGCCGGCCGAGCTGCAGGTCCAGCCGCATCAGCTCCTCGACCGTCGCGATCCGGGCGTCCTCGAGCACCGCGCAGCCCCGCTGCACCAGCTCGCTCTGAACACCGGTGAGCGCCGGGCCGCGCCACAATCCCAGTGCCGACCGTAGCGATCGAGCCGCCTCGGCCAGCCGCTGCTCGCCGGCCTGCCGGTGCGCCTGGTTGACCAGTTTCGCGAACTGCTCGCTGTCGAGCTCGTCCTCGCCGACGGTCAGCAGGTAGCCGGCGTCGCGGGTCTGGATCGACTCGGGGAGCCCGGCGTCGTCGAAGACCTTGCGCAGGTTGGAGATGCAGCCCTGGATCTGGCCTCGCGCGGTGGACGGCGGGTTCTCGCCCCAGACCGCGTCCACCAGTTGCTCGACCGAGGTGACCCGGTGCGCCCGCAGTGCGAGCAGCGCCAGCACGATGCGCTCGCGAGGGCCGCCGATGCGGACCGGCAGCTGGCCGGCCACGACTTCAAGCGGACCGAGAATGCGTAGCGCCACGTCGTCCTCCCCCGGACGCGGATCGCGATTCGAGGCCCCCGACGTCGGACAGATCTACCTAGACGCTACTCAGCGGGGAATTCCCCGTTAATGCGCGCCCCGCGCGAGCGATGCTAACAGCCGTTTCCGGGTGTCGCCATCCGCTTTACCGGAAATAGCGTGAATTATGTAGGTCCGCCTCACCGACACCAATCACGCCTTACTGGGCCAGGTTAGGCCGGCCCGGCAAGACCTGCCTGATGGGCCGGCCGGATGGCGCAGGTGAGCCGGGCGGTGCTGGTCCGCCGACCGTTCTCGTCGGTCAGCACGATCTCGAATGAAGAAACGGTGCGCCCGACATGCAGCGGAGTGCACACCGCAGTCACCAGGCCCTCGGTCGCGGAGCGGTGGTGGGTGCAGTTCAGCTCGATTCCCATTGCCACGAAGTCCGGCCCGGCGTGCAACGCGGCGGCCACCGAACCGAGCGTCTCGGCCAGTGCCGCCGAGGCACCACCGTGGAACAGCCCGTACGGCTGCCGATTGCCGCTCACCGGCACCGTGGCGACCAGGTGGTTGGGATCGAGATCGAGGTACTCGATGCCCATCCGCTCGGCGAGCAACTCGTCGGTGCCCTCCCAGCGCTGGTTCAGATCGTCGAGCAACGCCTGCTGTGCGGGGGTGATCATGCCCCTCTGCCTACCACACGGCCCGGCAGCACCCCGCGCACGGTCCGGCGCCGGCGCAGTGCCACCCGGTCGGCCGAGTCGACGATGCCCAGGCTGCGGCGCAGGGTGGACACCGAGGCGATCCGGCGGACGACCAGCGGCGCGAAGCCGAGCCGGGCGGCGTACCGGTTGGCATCCCGGGCGCCGGCCTGGACGCCGACCACCACGTGGTCGATCTCGCGGTCCTCGGCGTGCCGCACCGCGCCGGTGAGCAGCGCCCGGCCGGCGCCGCGGCGGCGGAAGGACGGCGCAACCAGCAGGTGCGAGATGTAGAGGGTGGCCGTGGGGGCCAGCACGCCGACCCGCTCCTCCACCAGCACCGCGAAGCCGACCAGCTGTTCGGTGGCCTCGTCGATCGCCACCAGCACCAACCGGTCCAGGTCCGACAGCAGGGTCATGTAGCGCTCGACCAGCGCCGAGCGGTCCAGCCGGGCGCCACGGCGGCGGCCGACGTGTTCGAGCAGCCCGTTGTCCTCGGATAGCTCGATGAGTTCATTGATGTCAGAGGTAGCGGCCGGCCTTACCCGAACGTTGCCCCTCGACACATCCACTCCCGGTTCTCGCCTACCGCATGACTGGACAACTGGCCCGGCGCACGTCCCCCACTTTCGTCGGCGCCGACCGATTCGATCGGCACCATATCGCGCCCACGACCGCCGCGACAGTGGCAATCGTGGACGATTACCGTGAGCGAACCGAGGGTGCCGAGCCGGTGACAATGCGTGCAGACCCGCGCCGTTTCGAGGCGGAAAACCGTCTCGGACGGGCGGGTGAAGCGCCTGCACCGTGCGACTCTACGACGCGATCTCCTCGCCCAGGTACGCGGCCCGGACCCGGTCGTCGGCGAGCAGTTCCTGCCCCGACCCCTGCAGCACGATCTCGCCGGTTTCCAGCACGTAACCGCGGTGCGCCAGCCCGAGCGCCTGGGCGGCGTTCTGCTCGACCAGCAGCACGGTCACCCCCGAGGCATTGATCTCGGCGACGATGTCGAAGATCTGCTTGACGATCAGCGGCGCCAGCCCCATCGACGGCTCGTCCAGCAGCAGCAGCCGCGGCTTGCCCATCAACGCCCGGCCGATCGCCAGCATCTGCTGCTCGCCGCCGGACAGCGTGCCGGCCAGCTGCTTGTAACGCTCCTGCAGCCGTGGGAACAGCTCCAGCACGTGGTTGAGCACCTGCTGGTCCGGCCGCTTGAACCGGAAGGCGCCCATCTCCAGGTTCTCGGCCACCGTCATCCGCGGGAACACGTGCCGCCCCTCCGGGACATGGCAGATGCCGAGCCGGATCAGCTCGTGCGCCGGGATGCCGTCGATCCGGCGGCCCTGGTACCTGATCTGGCCGAGGCTGGGCCGCAGCATGCCGGAGACGGTCTTCTGGGTGGTGGTCTTGCCGGCGCCGTTCGCGCCCAGCAACGCCACCACCTCCCCCTCGCCGACGGTGAACGAGACGCCCTTGAGCGCCTTGATCGCGCCGTAGCGGACCTCGATGTCGTCCACCTCGAGCATCGGTTCAGGCATCGCTGCTCCCATCCTCGGGCTGGGCAGGCTGGCTCGGCTGCGGATGGTCGGCCATCTCCTGCTGGGCCTCCTCGGCGGAGCTGCCCAGGTAGGCCGCCACCACCACCGGGTCGCGCTGGATCTGCTCCGGGGTGCCCTCGGCGATCTTCTCGCCGAAGTTCAGCACCACCAGCCGGTGTGCCACCGACATCACCAGCTTCATGTCGTGCTCGATCAGCAGCACCGAGACGCCGTCCTCGACGTTGATCCGCCGGATCAGGTCGGCAAGCTCGCGCTTCTCGGCCGGGTTGGTGCCGGCCGCCGGCTCGTCCAGCAGGATCACGCCGGGGTCGGTGCCGAGCGCCCGGGCGATCTCCAGCCGACGCTGCTCGCCGTAGGCCAGCGAGCCGGCGAGCTCGTTGGCCCGTTCGGTCAGCCCGACGAAGGCCAGCAGCTCGTACGCCCGGCGGGTGCTGTCCCGCTCCTCCCGGCGCTGCCAGGGCATGCCCAGCATCGCCGCGATCGGGCCCGCCTTCTGCCGGGTCTCGACGCCGATCTTGACGTTCTCCAGCGCGGTCAGCGCCGGGAACAGCCGGATGTTCTGGAAGGTCCGGGCCACCCCCAGCCGGTTCACGACGTGGGTCTTCTCGCCGAGCACGCTGCGCGGCTGGTCACCGAGCCGGGCGGCCAGGTTGATGCTGCCCTGCTGCGGCCGGTAGACGCCGGTGAGCGAGTTGAACAGCGAGGTCTTGCCGGCGCCGTTCGGCCCGATCACCGCCAGGATCTCGCCCCGGTACATCTTCAGCGAGACGTCGTTGAGGCTGGTCACGCCGCCGAACCGGAGCGTGACGTGGTCGACGTCGTAGACCACGTCGCGGGTGTGCTGGACGGGTGCGTCCTGCTCGATTGCCGTCATGGCGCCCTCACATCCCTTCCGAGGCCGGCACCGCGCGGGTCTCCGAACTGGCCGGCGCGTTCAGCCCGGACAGCTCCGCCCGCCGGCGACGGGCCGGGATCAGCCCGGCCGGCCGGAAGATCATCATCAGCAGGATCGCGGCGCCGATCCACATCGGCCGGTCGGCGCCCGGCACCTGGTCCTTGAGGAACTCCGGCAGCCAGGTGAGCACCGCGGCACCGGCGATCACGCCGGGCAGCGAGCCCATGCCGCCGAACACCACGTAGGCCACCACCAGGATCGAGTTGTTCAGGATGAAGTTGTCCGGGTTGAAGTAGCCGACCTGGCTGGCGAAGAACACCCCGACCACGCCCGAGGTGGACGCGCCGATCGCGAACGCCAGCAGCTTGACCTTGGTGGTGTTGATGCCGGTCGCCTGCGCGGCGACCTCGTCCTCACGGATCGCCGCCCAGGCCCGTCCGAGCCGGGAGCCTTCCAGCCGGTAGAACAGCACCACCACGACCACGATCAGGAACAGCAGCAGGTACCAGTACTGCAGGTTGTTCAGGCCCCACTGCCACTTGATCGGGCCGAGGTGAACCACCGGGTGCGGCACCGCCGGGGACGGGCCGCGGGTCGAGTTGGTGATGTTGGCCGGGTTGTTGATCGCCGCGATCCGGATGATCTCACCGAAGCCGAGGGTCACGATGGCCAGGTAGTCACCGCGCAGTCGCAACGTGGGAGCGCCCAGGATCACGCCCGCCAGCAGGCAGACCGCGATCGCGAACGGGATCGCCCAGAGCGGGCTGAGGTGCAGCCAGCTCGGCGGCTTGTGCGGCAGCGAGCCGACCACGTACGCGGTGACGTAGGAGCCGATCGCGTAGAACGCGATGTAGCCGAGGTCCAGCAGCCCCGCCCAGCCGACCACCACGTTCAGCCCGATCGCCAGCAGCACGTACACGCCGATCTCGGAGACGATCACCTTCTGCCAGAACTCGGTGGTGGTCGGCGGGTAGAACAGCGCCAGGCCGATGCCCAGCACCAGCAGGGTGCGGGTGCTGGTGGACATGCCGGTGGTGATCTCGCGGCCCCGCTTGCGCAGGCTGATCCGGTCGCTGCTCGGCGCAGGCTCGTCCTCCGGACGCCGGCGGGCCAGCGCGGCGAGCAGGCCGCCGCCGGCCAGCAGGCTGAACGCCAGGCAGGCCAGCCAGCCGCCGGAACCCAGGTTCTGCCAGGGCCCGGTGGCGAAGTCGAAGTTCTTCTGCGCGGCCAGCTTGGTGTAGTCGTACATCGTGATCAGGGTGATCACGATCGACACCGCGCCGAGCGCCAGCGCCGCCCAGCCGAGCGCCCGGATCCGCAGGTAGCTGGCTGCCCCGGCCACCACCAGGGTGACCAGGAAGAGCAGCCAGCCGAGCCAGATCAGGTACTGCACCGCGATCGGCGCCAGCGCGGTGCCGGTGAAGATGTTGTGGGTGTCGCTCAGGGTGGCGTTCTTGTTCTGCGGCGAGAACCAGGTGGCCACCCCGAACGCGATCAGCCCGACCAGCGCGCCGACCACGATCACCGGCAGCCCGGGCCGCCAGCTCAGCACCCGGTCGACGAAGGCGGCGGTGTCGGCCACGTCCGAGCGGGACAGCGCTACCGTGGCCGCAGCCGCCGCCATGGTCAGGTAGCCCAGCGCGTCCACCCAGCCGCCCAGCGAGTGGTCGATGCCGCCGGCGAACGAGACCACCGCGGCGTGCGAGGTGAACGACCAGATCGCGCCGATCACGCCGAGCACCGCGGCGGCCCAGGCCAGCCAGCGCAGCCGCAGCACGATCGCCACCGCGCCGGCGACGAAGGTGACGATCAGCAGCAGCCAGGCGACCGGGCTGGTGAAGAACAGCTTGGCCACCGGCGACAGCCCGCTGGTGTTGGCCGCCTGGCCCGCCACGGTGCCGAACTTGCCGTCACCGAGCGGGTCGTACCACTTCAGCAGGGTCTGCGAGACGACCACGCTGAGCGCGCCGATCACCAGCGGCCGGACGCCGGCCCGCACCAGGTACGGGCTGACCCGCGGCCAGAAGCTGACCGCCAGGAACAGCAGCACCCCGATCAGCAAGAAGATCACGATCCGCGGTGAGAACACCGCCTGCCGGAAGGCCAGCCCGTAGTCCTCCTGGGTGCCTTCCTGGTTGCCGACCATCAACGCCAGCACCACGCCGCCGGCCAGGCAGGCCAGCAGCCGGGTGATCATCGCCCGCCGCTGCTCGCCGCGGCGCGGGTTGTCCAGGTCCCGGCCGACCGGCGACACGTCCGGTTCGGTGGGCTTCACGCTGCGCACGTCGCTCATGCCGCCCGTCCCAACCGCTCACCCAGGATGCCGGTGGGCCGGATGATCAGCACCAGCACCAGCACCACGAACGACACCACGTCCGTCCACTCGATGCCGATGAACGGCAGCGGCGGCACCATTGCCTCGACGATGCCGAGCAGCAGGCCACCCAGCATGGCGCCCCGGATGTTGCCGATGCCGCCGAGCACCGCGGCGGCGAACGCCTTGGTGCCCTGCTGGAAGCCGATGGTGTTGGAGAACGAGAAGGCGGTGCCGAACAGGAAGCCGGCCGCGCCGGCCAGCGCACCGCCGATGATGAAGGTGATGGAGATGGTGCGGTCGATGTCGATGCCCATCAGCGCCGCGGTCGGCGCGTCCTCGGCGACACCTCGGATGCCACGGCCGAGCTTGGTGTTGGCGACCAGCCGGTCCAGCGCCACCATGATGACCGCCGCGGCGACCACGATGATCACCTGCAGCACCCGGATCTGGGCGCCAGCGACGGTGAACAGCACCTTGTCGGTCTGGAAGTAGGTCGGGAACGAGTTGCCGTTGAACCGGTTGAACAGCTTGCCGGCCAGGTTGGAGAGGAAGAAGGACGCCCCGATCGCGCTGATCAGAAAGGCCAGCTTTGGAGCGCCGCGTCTTCGCAGGGTTCGATAGGCGACGCGTTCGAGCACCCAGGCGACCGCCGCCCCGCTGAGCGCGCCGGCGAACGTGCCGACCAATAGGACCAGCGGTACCGCCCAGCCGGGCTCGTGGCCGCCGTCGCCGACGATCAGGTGCACCACGATGTAGCTGCCGAAGCAGCCGGACATGAACACCTCGCTGTGCGCGAAGTTGATCAGCTGCAGCACGCCGTAGACCAGCGTGTAACCCAGCGCGATCAGCGCGTACATCGAGCCGCGGGTCAGGCCCAGCACGATGTAGTCAGGAATCTGGTGGACGTAGTTCAACCCGCACCCCTATTCGGCCGGTCAAGTGGTCGGCCCGGTTCAAACCGAGCAATTACGGCACCCGCTGTCGGCAGCAGCAGAGGCGTCCCACCGGTTGGTCGGTGAGACGCCTCTGCTGGATGCTGTCCGGCGTCAGCTCTGCTTGGAGATGTCGCCGAGCAGGCCGATCTTGCCGTTCTTCTGCTGGTAGAGGTTGATGACCTGCTGCTCGACCTCACCGTTCGGCTGGAACTTGATGGTGGTGGTAATACCGGTGTAGTTGATGTTGTTCACCGCGTCCCACACCGACTGCCGGGTCGCCGTGCCACTGCCCGCGGCGGTCTTGATCGCCTGGATCAGGGCGTTGGTGGCGTCGTAGGCCTCCGGCGAGTACGTCGACGGCGGGGTGTTGAACTTCGCCTGGTACGCGTCGTTGAAGGCCTTCGCCTGCGGCGCCACGGTGGCGTCCAGGCAGCCGCACGAGAAGTACCAGCCGTCACCGGCCGCGCCGGCGCCCTCGGTGAACTTCGAGGACTTGCCGCCGTTACCGGTCATGGTGATGCCGGTGAAGCCGGCCGACTTCAGCGCCTTGGCGAACTGCGCCGCCTGGGTGTCGTAACCGCCGTAGAACAGCGCGCCCGCACCGGACGACTTCACCTTCTGCGAGATGACGCTGTAGTCGGTGGTCTTGGCGTCGACGCCCTGCCGGGTGGTCTTGATGCCCTTGGCCTTCAACTCCTGCTCGACGGCGTCCGCCGCGCCCTTGCCGTAGTCGGACAGGTCGTCCACCACGAACACGCTCTTGGCCTTGGTGGCCAGCCAGTCACCGGCCTCCTTGCCCTCCAGCGAGTCCGGCGGCACGACCCGGTGGAAGGACTTGTAGCCCTTCGAGGTCAGCGTCGGGTTGGTCGCCGACGGGCTGATCAGGGTCAGGTGGGCGGCGTCGTACGAGGCCGCGACCGCGTTGGTGGCACCGGAGAAGCTGGGGCCGACCACGCCGAGGACCGCGTTGTCCTGCTGCAGGGTGGTCGCCGCGGCCGGGGCCTTGGCCGGGTCGCCGACGTCGTCGGACTTGACCTCGACGAGCTTGAAGCCGAGGTTGCCGCTGGCGTTGGCCTGCTCGACCGCGAGCGCGACCGCGTTCTCCTCGTTGATGCCCAGCTGGGCGTTGTCACCCGAGAGCGGGCCCTCGAAGCCGATCTTGTACGTCTGGTTGCTCGAGTTGCCGCTGCTGCTGCCACCCCCGTTCAGGCCGCCGGAGTTGTTGCTCTTGGAGTTCGAACAGGCCGACAGGGCCAGCACAGCGGCCGCACTGACCAGCACGGCCGCCTTGACCGAGTTCTTGCGCACTAATCCCCCTACTGGAGATGCCGGGACACGGGGCCCCGGGGTGGATACCTCTGGGCGGACCCTAATGGAACGGGGTTTCGGATAGAACGTGGCGACGATGTGAACGCCGCGTCGTAACCAAATCTTTGCCGCCCGCACCGGGCATTGCGGGGCCAGCCCGGCGAGTGGATCAGCGATCTCTGGCTGGCGGGGCGCGGTTTGTCCGGGCGCTCCGCTAGCGGGGTGCCTGGCCGGTCTCGGTCAGCACCAGCTCGGCGACCGCCCGCATGGTGGTGCGCTTGTCCATCGCGGCCCGCTGGATCCAGCGGAAGGCGTCCGGTTCGGAGAGCCGGTGTTCGGCCATCAGCACGCCCTTGGCCCGCTCGATCAGCTTGCGCGCCTCCAACCGGTCCTGCAGGCCGCTGACCTCGTCCTCGAGCGCCCGGATCTCGGCGAACCGGCTGGTCGCCATCTCGATCGCCGGCAGCAGGTCGCGCTTGTGGAACGGCTTGACCAGGTAGGCCATCGCGCCAGCGTCCCGGGCCCGCTCGACCAGGTCCCGCTGGCTGAACGCGGTCAGGATGACCACGGGGGCGATCCGGGCGCCGGTGATCTGACCGGCGGCGGTGATGCCGTCCATCTTCGGCATCTTGACGTCGCAGATGACCACGTCGGGCTTGAGCTCGGTGGCCAGCTCGACGGCCTTCTCACCGTCGGCGGCCTCGCCGACCACCTCGAACCCCTCCTCGACCAGCATCTCGCGCAGGTCGAGCCGGATCAGCGCCTCGTCCTCGGCGATCAGGACGCGCCGGGGCTTGCTCGCCGGCTCGGCGGATGAGGCCTCCTGCTGCACCACGTTCGCTCACAACCTTCGGTTTCGATCTGCCGGGCGGGTTCTCCCCCGCTCGGTGGGGCTCGCGGACGTGCCCCGGGCCCACGCCGAGCGGAGAGCCAAAGCGTATCCGGCTAGACTGCCTGCGACGTGACGCCCCTGTGATGGAACTGGCATACATGGCGGTCTCAAAAACCGTTGCCGAAAGGCATGTGGGTTCGAATCCCACCGGGGGCACTGATCAACTGAGGCCTCATCGCGAAGCGATGGGGCCCTTTATCAGTCTCTGGACTACTGAGCGGGATTCGGGAGGAGCGCTTTGGCGGCCGTCAGGCCGACAGCGACGGGTCCCACCGGGGGCACTCAGCGCGAAAGGGTCCGGCAGCTTCACCGCCGGGCCCTTTCGCACTGTCTGGACTACTGAGCGGGATCCGGGAGGAGGTCTCCGGACGAGGGACGAGTTCGGAGACCGACGGGTCCCACCGGGGGCACTCAGTGCGAAAGGGTCCGGCAGCTTCGCCGCCGGGCCCCTTTCGCGCTGTCTGACCAGCTGAGCGGGATTCGGGAGGAGCGCTTTGGCGGCCGTCAGGCCGACAGCGACGGGTCCTACCGGGGGCGTCAAGCCATCGATGATCGCAGGCGAGCTGCCTCGCACAGCAACCGCGACACCTCCTCGTCGACCAGTTGCTGAGTGCGCCCAAGTACGACCGGCCGCCCATCTGGACCGAGCTCTGAGCTCAGTCTCGTCAGGAGTTGATCTTCCCGAACACTGGACGGGAGAGTTTGACCCAAACACGTTTACAGAGCCGGCCAGGACTGCTAATTTTTGCACGGTCGCGGCGGCCCTTACATCCCATAACCTACTCGGGAGCGTGATATGAATAAGCGACTAGCGCTCGCGGCGGGCGCATTGGTCATCGCAGGTGTCGCCGCGCCGGCCTACGCAACGACGGTTAACGTCGGAGGGGGTACGTGGAACTACGGCGTGAACTACGGCATCATCAATAAGACGACCTATTCGCAGTACGTCCACAACAGCCTGTACCACTCCGCAACTTCGATCTGTGGTTCGAACAACCAGAAGGTCTTCGCCAACGCTACCTATTGGGCGAATAGCTCCGCGGGTTGCGGCATCACGAGCAACACGGCAGCCTACTGGGCGACCTACTGAACAGCAACACCTTCGGAAGTGCAGCGGGCGGTTATTTACCGTCCGCTGCACCATTTCGAGCGTCTTGCCCTCGGTTCTTCGACAGCAACCCGAATATGCTCCAACCCTCTCGACACTTCAACTAGGTGATTGGAAATGACCCTGCACCCTAGCCGTCAGCGACGCATGAGCATGAGCATGAGCGTGCGGCAGCCATTTTGGAAGGGACAGTGAAGCGCGCAATCATCGTGCTGCTTCTTCTGGCGGCGAGCGCGTCCCTGTGGAGGTCCGTCACCATCACGAAGGGCGTCGATCGCACTCGGAGCCTAGAGGCGGCATCTCAGTTGGGCCCCTCCTTCCAGATTCCGCCAGCTACCGAGCTCGCCGATCCAAGCCATGCGCTACAAGCACTGGAAACCGCGTCAGCGAAGCTCCGTGTCAACATATTTACGACGAGCGCCGGCTATACAGCCAAAGGCACGCCCGTCATCTCCCACTACCTCCTTTTGACCGGGCCGACTCGCCTCTACCGAAACCTCCGACTCCGATCGGGACGCTGGCCGACCCCGGCAGAGACGCGGACCGGAAATGTCATTGTGGCGAGTGGGAAGGCGCCCGGCAGCCAACAGATCGGCACACTAGCTAGTTTCGCAAATGCTGCTGACATCTCGGTTCGGTCGATGCGAGATGCCTATCGCGCCCTGCCGGTAGCCGGACTCTACTTCGTTGAATTTCGCGGCGACTCGACCGGCAGCTACGATGACTTTACCGGCGAACTGGCACGGCAACTCACGTTTCAGAACCGATTGGTTGTTTCTGTCGATCCCCACAGTCTTGTCGCCGGCACCGGGGCGTCGCTATCGTTTCCGGCACCCGAGACGACACCGCTGACCATTGCGATATGGGGCCTGGTGGTGACTGTCTGCCTCCTGTCAGTTTACCGGGCTCTTTCTATCGCCAAGACGGCCGGCGTTATGCGCTTGCAGGGCTTCACGCCAGTGCATACTTGGTACCTGCTCAATGGTCGGGTCGTCCTGTATACGATGCTCATCGCCCTGACGGGAACATGTCTAACGAGCGCCGTCATCCCTGATTCGGATCGATCATTCGTGGCTAGCAATGTGCGGTCGATGGTGTACCTGACGATCCTCATGCTCGCGGCGACCGTTTTCGCTGGCGTGTATCTCGCGGGGATGCGACTCTCCGAGTCGATCAAGAACCGTAAAGATACGCGGAGTGTCTTTGTAGCCAATCTTGCATTCAAGATGCTGTGCGGGGTGACAGCGATTTTGGTCGGCGGGGCGATATGGTCGCAGTATGCCGCCGCACAACAGCAGATCAACAAGCTCGGGAATTGGAGCACGACAAGCAATTATGGCATTTTTTATCCGACGTCCGTCGGCAATGATCTGGTCGCCTCACAGTCGGGCCAAGCCGGTTCAACCTACGCTGAGGCTTTCAGGCTCTATCCAATATTGAACGGGCTGGGCGCGCTGTACGTCGACGCAACACAATTTGGCCCATCAGTCGCTTCGGCGCAACCATACGGCACCGGCGCTTACAAAGCTTTGACCGTAAACCCCAACTATTTATCCGTATATCCAGTGCGCGGCACCGACGGCAGACCGCTCCAGGTCAGCGAGCAAACGCGGGATTGGGTGCTGCTCGTTCCTGCTCGATACCGATTGCAGGAAGCCACCATCCGAACCTTCTTTCAGAATCAACGCGCGAGTGCACGCCAGGCCGAGCGGGCCATATTTGGCGACGGCGGCCTAACCGCAGAAAGAAGTCCCAAGTTGGACATTCTGTGGACCGCGAATGGACAGCAGGTATTCTCGTTTAATCCGGAGGTTGAGCCAGGCAACGGCAATCGCATTAAGGATCCGATCATCCAGGTCGCGACCATGCACAACAGCCTTGGCATCGACCGGGCGAACGGCATCACTGGCGGCGCGAACACCGCGCTCAAGGTCCACCTGGACCGGGCAGGTGCAGAGGCGACCTTGCAGGACCTCCGTCCCACGCTCGCACGGCTCGGCCTCGATCAGCAAGTTACCCATCTGGTAACGATGAACGCGTACCTGATCGCTCAAGCGAATGCGTTTCGCTCCACCGCCCGGGTCTTGCTGTTCCTGGGCGCCGGCGTTGTAGCGGCGTCCCTGGCGCTTCTGCTTCAAAGCGCCGTCATTGCTTTTGATCGGTACGGCCGCCGGGCGGCCGTCCGCCGACTCTTTGGCGCAACTGCGCTCGGCCAGTACCGCGAATTTCTGGCGATATTCGCAGTATCTGCGACATCACAGGCGGCGATCGCCCTGGCATGCCGAGCCGCACGCGTTCAGCTGGGAACCGGCGAAGGGTTTCGTCCGGCTACTGCAACTGTCATTTTCTTCGCCGCTGGTCTCACGTGCATTGAATTTATAGTCCTCGCAATTGCCGTACGGATAATATCCCACCGGCGTTTCGCCCGAGTGCTGAAGGAAAGTTTTTAGATGGCGTCCATCTGCGCGGTAAATAACGTTTCAAAGTCGTACCGTGGGCGTTCTGTCCTTACCGGAGTCTCCCTGATTGTCGATCAGGGTGAGTTGTTGGCCATCGTTGGGCCAAGCGGCTCGGGCAAGTCGACGCTGTTAAATATGATGGGACTGCTCGACACTCCTGACCAAGGCGAGGTTGCCTTGTTCGGCTCACCCGCACCGGGCATACGTACCCGCGCCGCCACGCTACTCCTGCGCACCCGACTGGCCTACCTGTTCCAGAACTTTGCCTTGATTGACAACGAAACGGTTGAGAACAACCTGAAAATCGCGCAACGGTTCACCGAGGGCTCTCGTGCCGTCAAGCGCAACGCCTTGTGCGACGCGTTGGAGCGGGTAGACATGGCAGGTGCGCAGAGGACTCGGGTGTTTGAACTGTCGGGTGGCGAGCAGCAACGGATTGCCGTGGCACGACTGTTCTTGAAGCCGTGCGAATTGGTTCTGGCCGACGAACCAACGGGCTCGTTGGATCCCGCCAACCGTGACCGGATACTGGGGGCCCTGAAAATGCTTCAACAAGAGGGCAAGACGCTCGTACTCGTCACCCATGATCCAGAGGTTGTGGATCGTTGCGAGCGTTCAATTACGTTGGAGTCGAGGTCCGCCCCGGACGAGTCTCATTCCTCAGCTAGCTCCGTCGCTACGATCGCGGAGTGACGACGTAACAAACTTCGAGTCGTGGACCCGGGGGAAGGAAGGACGGGCTCGTCCGATTCCAATGTGTTATGGGCTTCAACGGGCGTATATCGCGGTGATCGGGCCCGGAAACGAGGCCACCGAGCGCGACTGCGAGCTGGCCAGGCAGGTCGGCTATCTACTCGCCCAGGCCAATGTCACGGTGCTGACCGGCGGCCTCGACGGCGTGATGGCCGCTGCGGCCAAGGGCTGTAAGGAAGCCGGTGGGACCAGCGTCGGCCTGCTGCCCGGCAGCGACCACGCCGACGCCAACCCACACCTGTCGATCAGCCTCCCCACCGGCCTCGGCGAGCTGCGCAACGGGCTGCTGGTACGCGCCGCGGACGGGCTGATCGCGGTCGGCGGCAGTTGGGGAACGCTCAGCGAGCTCGCGCTGGCCAAGCGCACCGGCAAACCGGTGATCGCTCTCGCCGGCTGGCACATCACCGATCAGGACGGCACCGAGCAGCCGATCGAACGAGCACCGACCGCTGAGGCCGCCGTGCAGCGCATCCTGGCGCTGGTCAACGCCGGCTGACCACCGCCGACAGCACCGGATTAGATTCAGCGGACGTGAGTCTGCACATGAGCCCCGACGAGTTCCGCGCGCACGGCCACCGGGTGATCGACTGGATCGCCGACTACTACCAGCGCGTCGAGAGCTTCCCGGTGCTGAGCCAGGTCTCCCCCGGCGACATCCTCACCGGCCTGCCCGAAAGCCCGCCTGAGCACGGCGAGGGCTTCGACCAGCTGCTCGCCGACCTGGACGACAAGATCCTGCCCGGCATCACCCACTGGCAGCACCCGTCGTTCTTCGCGTTCTTCCCGGCGAACGCCAGCGGCCCGGCGATCCTCGGCGACCTGCTGGCCAGCGGCCTCGGCGTCCAAGGCATGCTCTGGGCCACCTCGCCGGCCGCCACCGAGCTCGAAACCCGAATGCTGGACTGGCTCAACCAGCTGCTCGGGCTACCCGCACGGTTCCGGAGTAACAGCACCGGCGGCGGGATGATCCAGCACTCCGCCTCGGACGCCGCCTTGGTCGCTCTGGTGGCCGGGCTGCACCGGGTCAGCGGCGGCGCCACCGAAACCGCTGGTGTCGGCACCGGCCGGTTCACCGTGTACACCTCGGAGCAAACCCATTCCTCGGTCGAGAAGGCCTGCCGGATAGCAGGTCTGGGGAGCCAGGCGCTGCGCAAGCTGGCGGTCGACCCGATCACTCTGGCGGCCCGTCCGGACCACCTCGCCGAGCTGCTGGCGGCGGACACGGCCGCCGGCTACACCCCGGCGCTGGTGGTCGCCTCGGTCGGCGCCACCGGCACCGGCGCGGTCGACCCGGTCGCCGAGCTCGCCGAGCTGGCGCACCGGTACGGCGCCTGGCTGCACGTGGACGCCGCCTGGGCCGGCGTCGCCGCCGTCTGCCCCGAACTCCGCTACCTCAACGCCGGCGTCGAACAGGCCGATTCGTACTGCACGAACCCGCACAAGTGGCTGCTCACCAACTTCGACTGCACCGCGTTCTGGGTGGCCGACCGGACGGCGCTGATCGGCGCGCTGTCGATCCTGCCGGAGTACCTGCGCAACGCCGCGACCGAGTCCGGCGAGGTGTTCGACTACCGCGACTGGCAGGTGCCGCTCGGCCGGCGGTTCCGCGCGCTGAAGCTGTGGGCGGTGCTGCGCTGGTACGGCGCCGAGGGGCTGCGCCAGCACATCCGCAAGCACCTCGAGCTGGCCACCGAGTTCGCCGAATGGGTCGATAACGACGGCCGGTTCGAGCTGCTGGCGCCCCGCTCGCTGGCGCTGGTGACGTTCGCGCTGCGGGCCGGCGACGACGCCAGCCGGGAACTGCTGCGACAGGTGAACGCCTCCGGCGAGGCGTACCTGACCCACACCGCGGTGCACGGCCGGTACGCGATCCGGCTGGCGATCGGCTCGGTCCTCACCGAACGCCGGCACGTCGAGGCGGTCTGGCAGCTACTGACCAGCAAGGCCTGAACGTCGCCCTGTCCCCCACCGCCCGATCGTGACTGGGATTTGCCCGCTAGGGCAACCGAAATCCAGTCCGATCCGGGATCGGCGGGTTGGCCAGCTATCCGCTATGGGCAGCGCGGGAACAACGTGCGGGTCGGGTAGTTCGGATCGCCGTAGGTGCTCGGGTCGGTGAACCGGCAGCCGTAGTCGGCCGGGGCCAGCACCGCGGGGTTCAGCACGTCGTCACCGGCCGGACGGGCGGACGGCCCCGCCTGCACCCAGTGCACCAGCGACTGCCAGGCATCGGCCACCTCGCGCGGGCTGAAGTCGCAGTGGTTGGCGCCGCGAATCACCCGCTGCACCAGCAGGTTCGACCGGCCGTGCACGGCCACCCTGCGGGCGTAGTCCTGCTCCATCGATAGCGGCACCAGCAGGTCGCCGGTGTCGTGCAGGGTCAGCACCGGCACGTCCGGCCGGCCGAGCACCCGCGGGATCGGGGTCAGCGTCGGGCTGAGCCGATCGCGCCAGTCGACCGGGGCGACCCGCTGCACGGTGGCGTTGACGTTCACCGGGTGGTTCGGGGCGTACCAGGTGGTGAGGTTCTGAGCCAGCCGCATGAAGTTGGTGACCAGCGGGCCGCCGTCGTCCGGCAGGTCGAGCTGGAACAGCCCGTTGTTCACCCAGTACGAGAATGCCGCGTCGACACCGGGACGTGCGCCACCGGCCTGCCGGACGGTGACCTGCTCGAACTGCTTGCCCAGCGGGTTGGTCGGCTGCTCCCCCGGGGTAAGCCCGGACAGCCCGAGCCGATCGAGCAGTTGCGGCACCACCGTGCTCTGGTAGTCGGCCGGCGCCGGGTAGGCGCGAAGGCCGGCCAGATCCTGCGCGACCAGGTTCTCGTCCAGGATGTAGTCGAAGAACCGGTCATCGCCGAGGCTGCCGCACATCGGCAGTGCACCGGCATAGAAGTGCGGGTACTGCTCGATCGAGCGGGCGGTCACCTGGCCGCCCATCGAGATGCCGACGATGAAGATCCGCTTCGGCCGGTGCGCCAGCAGGCTGCTGACGTACACCGCCAGGTCGTGCTCGGACGTCACCCCGGAGCCGACGTCGAAACCGGTCAGCTGGTAGCTCGACCCCGCCCAGGCGTAGCCGGTGTCGGCCAGCAACTGTCGCAACCCGAACTCGGGCGCGTCCAGGGTGAGTACCGGGTCCTGGCCCTGATACGGATGGGCCCACATCACCAGGTCACCGTTCCAGTGCGGCGGCACCTCGAAGTCGTAGGCGGCGTGCCGGTAGACGCCCTGGCGCACCGTGGTCGGCCCGGCCGCCGTCCGCAGTGGCGCCAGCGGCGGGTTGTCGACGGTGTAGCCGGGCAGCGGCTGCGAACCATCTCCCGACGAAGACGCCCGCGCCGGCGCGGCAAACCCGACCAGCAGGCTGCCGGCCAGCGCGGCGACCACGCCGAGTCCGACGCTCCGCCGGTGGGTTCGAGTTCGATAACTTCCCGGTGCCATGAATCAGTTCCCTTCGGTAGCGATGGGTGATTCAGGCAATGCTGCGTGCTTTCGGGAACGTTACGAACTCGGTCGGGTAACTTTTGAACATCGTTCAGAAACGCAGGCTCAGCTCAGCCGGCAGCCAACCGGTCGGCGACGGCGGCGGCGCCCGCTGCCGCCACCTCGTCCGGCAGTGGCGGCAGCACGTCCAACCAGCCGGTCAGCCCGGTGCCCCGCAACTGCAGCAGGCCGACCGGACGGGCCAGGAACCACCAGTGCAAGTGGGCGCTGCCGTCACCCCAGCGGATGAGATGCACCCGGCCGACTCCGTCGATCGCCTCGGTGATCGCCCGCTCGACGGCGACCAGCACCGGGCCCAGCTCGGCCACCGCCGGTTCGGCCAGCTCGGTCAGGTCGCCGTGCTGGCGGGTCCAGAGCATGAAGCCGTGTACCCCCAACCGCATCCGGCTGGTGATGCCGGCCAGCCGGAAATGCTCGCTGGTCCAGAGGAAATCGCTGTCCTGCCGCCGGCAACTGCCGCAGCTTTCGGCGGTCAGGTCGGCTCGGTCGGGCTCCGGCAGCACCGGTGGTTCCAACGGCACCACGGTCAGGTCGGCCTCGTACGGAAACACGTCGCCGAGCACCTCGGCGGTCGGTGCCGGCAGCCGGCCGGCCAGCTCGGCGGCACGGGCGGCGGCCAGCACCGCCGCGGGATAGTCCGGCAACGATTCTGTTGTCATGCCAGCAGAACCTAGTGCCCGGCGGCGCTCGACCGCTGCCCGCTCCAGCGTCCGGTGGCCGCCTGTTGGAGAACCGGCTGCATCGGCTGCGGATCGACCGATACCCGATCGCCGTACCTGGCCAGCAGTTCGGCGCGATAACGGTCGGGATCGCGGACCAGCCAGATGCGCACCGTGTTCGTCTCCAGATCGGGACGGCACATGCTTAGTTCAGCACCTCGCGCATCCCACCAGGCCTGGTCGGCGACGATCCGGTCCTCGACGGCCAGCAGCTCTTGCTCCGAGTACCGGACGGACCGGTAGCGCACCGGGATCAGGCCGCCCCGGTAGCTGCGGTCGTCGCGTGCCACGACCGCGCGGACCGTCCGGTCCGGCCGGCCCACCAGCGAAACCTCGATGCCGTAGCCCACGATTTGCACCCCCGCGTAGCCGGGGTGCGTGGTCAGGTCGCTCCTGATCGACGAGGCGACAGCGGCAGCGGCGCCGTTCGCGTCCTTGTCCTCGGCGAAGTTCTGGCCACCAGCGCTCGCCGACGATCCGCCCAGTGCGAACAGCGCGGTGACGGCCAGCGCCGCCGGGACGATCACGAGCCCTCGCATGTCACGCCACCTCCGCCGGGCCGGGTAGCCGGAACTCTCGCAGCGGAAAGGCAGCCGGCGCAGCCTCGTGATCGTTTCGAGGCCGATCCGCAATCAGCTCAGCAGCAAGGCAGCTCAGCAGTTGGGCAGCCGGATCATGCCTTCCTGGGTGACGCTGGCGACCAGCCGGCCGTCCCGGGTGAAGAACCGGCCGGTGGCCAGCCCGCGGCCGCCGGATGCCGACGGCGAGGACGACTCGTACAGGAACCAGTCGTCGGCGCGGAACTGCCGATGGAACCACATGGCGTGGTCGAGCGAGGCCATGGTGAGCGGGTCCAGCCGGGCCGCCATGCCGTGGTGGATCAGCACCGAGTCGAGCAGGTTCAGGTCCGAGGCGAAGGTCAGCACGCAGACGTGCAAGGTCTCCTCGTCCGGCAGCTTGCCGTCCGCCTTCATCCAGATCCGGTGCGGCTGGTTCTCCCGCGGCCCGAGCCCGCGCTGCACCCACGGCGGGTCGTCGACGTAGCGGATGTCGAACGCCTGCGGGATGCGGCTCATGAAGTCCTGCAACTCGTCGAAGCCGGCCAGCCGCTCGGCGAAGGTCGGCAGCCCCTCCGGGTCGGGCACGTCCGGCAACTGCCGCTGGTGGTCGATGCCGCCCTGTTCCAGCTGGAACGACGCCGACAGGGTGAAGATCGGGTCGCCGTGCTGCACCGCCATCACCCGGCGCACCGAGAACGACCGGCCGTCCCGGATCCGTTCGACCAGGTAGACGATCGGCACCGACGGGTCACCGGGCCGGATGAAGTACGAATGCAGCGAGTGGACGTGCCTGTCGGTGCCCACCGTGCGGGTCGCGGCGACCAGCGCCTGGCCGGCCACCTGGCCGCCGAACACCCGCTGCAGCGAGACGCTCGGACTCACCCCGCGAAAGATGTTCTCCTCGATCCGCTCCAGGTCGAGCAGCTTCACCAGGCCATCCACGACGACCTGGCCGGTCAGCAGCGGCATAGCCTCGGCGGTGTCAGGGGCGTCAGCGGCGTCAGGGTCAGCGGTCACGGCGCAGGATGTCTCCGATGTGGTGGACCCGGACGGTGTTGGTGGCACCCGGCGTCGATGGCGGGGTGCCGGCCACGATCACCACCAGGTCGTCCGGCCGGCAGACCCGCTGGGCCAGCAGCGCCGAGTCGACCTGGCGGACCATCTCGTCGGTGGTCTGCACCGTCCACACCTGGTGCGCCTGCACCCCCCACGACAGCGCCAGCTGGCGTTGCACCGACTCTTCCGGGGTGAACGCAAGCACCTTGGCGTGCGCGTGCAGCCGGGCCAGCCGGCGGGCGGTGTCACCGCTCTGGGTGAACGCCACCAGCGCCACCGCGCCGAGCGACTCCGCGATGTCCTTGGCGGCCTTGGAGATCACCCCGCCGGGCGTCCGCGGGTCGTGCAGCAGTTCGGCGACGTCCACCCCGGAGTTCTCGACCTCGGTGATGATCCGAGACATGGTGGCCACCGTCTGCACCGGGTACTTGCCGACGCTGGTCTCGCCCGAGAGCATCACCGCGTCGGCGCCGTCCAGCACCGCGTTGGCCACGTCGGAGGCCTCGGCCCGGGTCGGCCGGGAGTGACTGATCATCGATTCCAGCATCTGGGTGGCCACGATCACCGGCTTGGCGTTGTCCCGGCAGATCGCGATGGCGCTCTTCTGCACCATCGGCACCTGCTCCAGCGGCAGCTCGACGCCCAGGTCGCCGCGGGCCACCATCACCCCGTCGAAGGCCAGCGCGATCTCGGTCAGCCGGTCGACCGCCTCCGGCTTCTCGATCTTGGCGATCACCGGACGGTGGATGCCGACCCGGTCCATCACCTGGTGCACCAGCTTCAGGTCGTCCGGCGACCGGACGAACGACAGCGCGATCCAGTCCACACCGAGCCGGAGCGCGAACTCCAGGTCGTCGATGTCCTTCTCGCTGAGCGCCGGCACGCTGACCGACACCCCGGGCAGCGACAGGCCCTTGTTGTTGCTGACGACGCCGCCCTCGCTGACGTCGCACACCACGTCGGTGCCGTTCTCGACGGTGACCGCCACCAGCGCCACGTTGCCGTCGTCGACCAGCAGCCGGTCGCCCGGCTTCACGTCGTTGGCCAGCTCCTTGTAGGTGGTGGACACCCGGTCGTGATCGCCCTCGATGTCCTCCACGGTGATCCTGATCCGCTCGCCGGTCGCCCAGGTCACCGGCCCGTCGGCGAACCGGCCGAGCCGGATCTTCGGCCCCTGCAGGTCGGCCAGCGTCGCCACGTTGCGGCCGGCGGCCTCGGCCGCGTCCCGCACCCCGTGGTAGCGGGTGGCGTGGTCGGAGTGCTCACCGTGGCTGAAGTTGAGCCGGGCGACATCCATGCCGGCCTCGACGAGTGCGCGCAGTCGCTCCGGCGGATCGGTGGCCGGGCCGAGGGTGCAGACGATCTTTGCGCGACGGGTCACATTCGCCAACCCTAGTACGTTCCCGGTCGGCGCGACCTGCGCCCGCTGTCCGGCGTCAGCCCGCTGTCCGGCGTCAGCCCCGGGCAGCGGCCATCACCGCCTCGTCCACGTTCCGCCCCTCGGCCTGCGCCTGCCGGGTCGCCTCCAGCACCCGCCGGTAGTCGCGCGGCATGATCAGGGTGAACCGGCCAGGCGCGGCCTGCGGGTCGGCCAGCAGCTTGCCGGCCACCTCCGACCCGGTCAGCTCGACGTGCCGGCCCAGCACGTCGAGCAGCAGCTCGGCGTGCTCGCCGGTCACCGGCTCCAAGTCCACCAGCTCCCGGTTGACCAGCGCCGGGTCGAGGTCGAGGACGAACGCCAGCCCACCGGACATGCCGGCGGCCAGGTTGCGCCCGGTGCGTCCCAGGATCACCGCCACCCCGCCGGTCATGTACTCGCAGGCGTGGTCGCCGGCGCCCTCGGCGACCGCGGTCGCGCCGGAGTTGCGGACGCAGAACCGCTCGCCGACCACCCCGCGCAGGTACAGCTCACCGGACGTCGCCCCGTAGCCGAGGACGTTGCCGGCGATCACGTTGCGCTCGGCCACCAGCGGCGACGCCTCGTCCGGCCGGATCGCGATCACCCCGCCGGACAGCCCCTTGCCGACGTAGTCGTTGGCGTCGCCGTGCAGCCTGATCGTGATGCCAGCCGGCAGGAACGCCCCCAGCGACTGGCCGGCCGAGCCGCGCAGGGTGAGGTCGATGGTGCCGCGGGGCAGCCCGTCCGGCCCGTACCGGCGGGTGACCAGCGAGCCGAGCATGGTGCCGACGGTCCGGTTGACGTTGCGCACCGGCAGGTCCAGCCGGACCGGCCGGGAGTCGAGCAGCGCCCCCTCGCAGAGCTGGATCAGGGTGTTGTCGAGCGCGTCGTCCAGGCCGTGGTCCTGCGCGACCCGCTGTCGCCGGGACGTGCCGGGCCACGGTTCGGGCATCGCCAGCAGCGGGCTGAGGTCCAGCCCGTCCGCCTTCCAGTGCTCCACCGCCTTGCGGGTGTCCAGCAGCTCGGCGTGCCCGACCGCCTCGGCCAGGCTGCGGAACCCCAGCTCGGCCAGCAGTTCGCGCACCTGCTCGGCGATGTACTCGAAGAAGGTCACCACGAACTCCGGACTGCCGGTGAACCGCTTGCGCAACTCCGGATTCTGGGTGGCCACGCCGACCGGGCAGGTGTCGAGATGGCAGACCCGCATCATCACGCAGCCCGACACCACCAGCGGCGCGGTCGCGAACCCGAACTCCTCGGCGCCCAGCAGCGCGGCGATCAGCACGTCCCGGCCGGTCTTCATCGACCCGTCCACCTGCACCACGATCCGGTCCCGCAGGCCGTTCAGCAGCAGCGTCTGCTGGGTCTCGGCCAGCCCCAGCTCCCACGGCATGCCGGCGTGCTTCAGCGAGGTCAGCGGGGCGGCGCCGGTGCCGCCGTCGTGGCCGGAGATCAGCACCACGTCGGCGTGCGCCTTGGCGACCCCGGCCGCGATGGTGCCGACCCCGGACTCGGCGACCAGCTTGACGTGCACCCGGGCCGCCGAGTTGGCGTTCTTCAGGTCGTGGATCAGCTGGGCCAGGTCCTCGATCGAGTAGATGTCGTGGTGCGGCGGCGGCGAGATCAGCCCGACGCCCGGCGTCGAGTGCCGGGTGCGGGCGATCCACGGGTACACCTTGTAGCCCGGCAGCTGGCCGCCCTCCCCCGGCTTGGCGCCCTGCGCGATCTTGATCTGCAGGTCGTCGGCATTCACCAGGTAGTGGCTGGTCACCCCGAACCGGCCGGACGCCACCTGCTTGATCGCGGACCGGCGCAGGTCGCCGTTCGGGTCGCGGACGTACCGGTCGGCGTCCTCGCCGCCCTCGCCGGAGTTGGACTTGCCGCCGATCCGGTTCATCGCGATCGCCAGCGTCTGGTGCGCCTCGGCCGAGATCGAACCGTACGACATGGCACCGGTGGCGAACCGCTTGACGATCTCGGCGACCGGCTCCACCTGCTCGATCGGCACCGGTGGCCGGACGCCCCGGCGGAACTCGAACAGCCCGCGCAGGGTGGCGCCCTCCCGGCTGAGCCGGTTCACCTCGTCGGTGTACTCGGCGAAGATGTCGTACCGCTTGGCCCGGGTGGCGTGCTGCAGCTTGAACACGGTCTGTGGGTTGAACAGGTGCAGCTCGCCCTCGCGGCGCCAGCCGTACTCGCCGCCCACCTCCAGCCGGCGGTGCGCCCGGCTGGCCAGGTCGGTGCCGAACGCCCGCTCGTGCCGGGCCAGCACCTCGCCGGCCAGGGTCTCGAGCCCGATGCCGCCGAACCGCGACCGGGTGCCCAGGAAGTACCGCTCGACCAGGTCCTCGGACAGCCCGAACGCCTGGAACACCTGGGCGCCGGTGTAGGAGGCGACGGTGGAGATGCCCATCTTCGACATCACCTTCAGCACGCCCTTGCTGAGCGCCTTGATGTACCTGCCGATCGCCTCGTCGGAACTGCCGGCCAGCACCCCGCGCTGGATCAGGTCGTCGATCGACTCGAACGCCAGATACGGGTTCACCGCCGCGGCGCCGTAGCCGATCAGCAGCGCGATGTGGTGCACCTCGCGGGCCTCGCCGGTCTCCACCACCAGCCCGACCTTGGTCCGCTGGCCGGTGTTCACCAGGTGCCGGTGCACCGCCGCGGTCAGCAGCAGCGACGGGATCGGGGCATGGTCGGCGTCGCAGTCCCGGTCGGACAGGATGATGATCCGGGCACCGGCCGCGACCGCCGCCGAGCACTCGTCCTGCACCCGCAGCAGCGCCGCGGCCAGCGCCGGGCCGCCACCGTGCACCCGGAACCGTCCATCGATCAGGGCACATTGGAAGCCGGGCAGGTCGCCGTCGGCGTTCACGTGCCAGATCTTGGCCAGGTCGTCGTTGTCGATCACCGGGTTGGGCAGCACGATCTGCCGGCAGGACGCGGGCGACGGCGCCAGCAGGTTCTGCTCCGGACCGATGGTGCCGGCCATCGAGGTGACCAGCTCCTCGCGGATCGCGTCCAGCGGCGGGTTGGTGACCTGGGCGAACAGCTCGGCGAAGTAGTCGAACAGCAACCGGGGACGCTTGCTGAGCACCGCCAGCGGGGTGTCGGTGCCCATCGAGCCGAGCGGCTCGTAGCCGCTGGCCGCCATCGGGGTGAGCAGCACCCGCAGCTCCTCGTCGGTGTAGCCGAACAGCTGCTGGCGACGCAGCACCGACTCGGAGGTGTGCACCACGTGCTCCCGATCCGGCAGCGTGTCCAGGTGCAGCAGCCCGGCGTGCAGCCAGTCGCCGTACGGGTGCTCGGCGGCCAGCGCGGACTTGATCTCGTCGTCGTCGCGGATCTCGCCGGCCGCGGTGTCGACCAGGAACATCCGGCCTGGCTGCAGCCGGCCCTTGGCGACCACGGTGGCGGGGTCCAGGTCGAGCACGCCCGCCTCGCTGGCCAGGATCACCAGGCCGTCGCTGGTCCGCCACCAGCGTCCGGGCCGCAGCCCGTTGCGGTCGAGCACCGCGCCGATCACGGTGCCGTCGGTGAAGGTGATGCAGGCCGGTCCGTCCCACGGCTCCATCAGCGCAGAGTGGTAGGCGTAGAAGTCGCGCCGGGCCTCCGTCATCTGGCTGGCGTTCTCCCACGCCTCCGGGATCATCATCAGCACCGCGTGCGGCAGGCTGCGGCCGGCCAGGTGCAGCAGTTCCAGCACCTCGTCGAAGCTGGCCGAGTCGGACGCGCCCGGCGTGCAGACCGGGAACAGCCGGGACAGCTGCCGGCCGTCGGGGGCGAGCACGTCGGACTCCAGCAGCGCCTGCCGGCCGAGCATCCAGTTGCGGTTGCCGCCGATGGTGTTGATCTCGCCGTTGTGCGCGATCAGCCGGAACGGCTGGGCCAGCGGCCAGGACGGGAACGTGTTGGTGGAGAACCGGCTGTGCACCAGCGCGATCGCGGTGGCGAACCGGGGGTCGTTGAGGTCGGGGAAGAAGCTGCCCAGCTGGGCGGTGGTGAGCATCCCCTTGTAGACCAGGGTGCGGGCCGACAGGGACGGGAAGTACAGCGCCTCCCCGGCCTCGGCGGCCCTGCGCTCGGCCACCTTGCGCAGCGCGTACGCCCTGCGCTCGAGCGTCATCAGATCCTGGGGCTCGGTCTCGGCGGTTGTGACGAACAGCTGGCTGAACGCCGGCATCACCGACAGCGCGGTGGGGCCGATGCCGGTGTCGTCGACCGGCACCCGGCGCCAGCCCAGCACCCGCAGCCCCTCCTCGGCGGCGATCCGCTCGACCAGTTGCTGCACCCGGGCTCGCGCGCCGGGAGCGGTCGGCAGGAAGCCGATGCCGGTCGCGTACTGCCCCGCCGGCGGCAGCTCGAAGCCGGCGACCGCGCGCAGGAACGCGTCCGGCAGCGCGACGGTCAGCCCGGACCCGTCCCCGCTGGATTGTTCGGCCCCGGCCGCGCCCCGGTGGTCCATGTTGTGCAGGGCGACGAGGGCGTTGCGCACCAGTTCGTGGCTGGGGCGGCCGGCGAGGTCAGCCAGGAACGCCACCCCGCACGAGTCCGCCTCCGCCGCCGGGTCGTAGAGACCCTGCCGCTTCGGCAGCGCCGAGAACGGCAGCGCGCCTTCTCCGTACCCGCTCGATCCGGGCGTGCTGTTTACGGGCGCGGTGCTTGATTCGGGCGTAGCGGGGTTGGGCACGCGTGCTCCCCTCGTCCGGGGCTGGTCAGGCACCTGCCCCTAGCTGGATCTCTGCCGGACGCCTTTGTCGGGCGGCGGTAGTGCTAGCGGGACTACGTCGGCCTGCGCACGTTGCTGGTACAGGTTAACGGGCTGCCCGGCCGATCAGCGAGCCCACCGGATGTGACCCTCGGCCAGGTCGCGCATCTGGCAGAGTCGACCTGGCCTCGGCCAGGTCGCGCATCTGGCACGTCGGCCTGGCCTCGGCCAGGTCGCGCATCTGGCACGTCGGCCTGGCCTCGGCCAGGTCGCGCATCTGGCAGAGTGTTCGGGCATGACGGATGCGGAGCGTTTCGTCGCAGCCGTCCGGGCCGGTGAGGTCGACACCGTCCGGGCGCTGCTCGACGACGATGTCAGCCTGCTCGAGCTGACCGGCCCGGACGGCGAGGCATTGTCACTGACCGCGCTCTATCACGGCCACCACCAGTTGGCCGACGAGCTCGCGGCCAGGTCCGGCGAGCTGACCATCTTCGAGGCCGCCGCCTTCGACGATACCGAGCGGCTGACCGAGCTGATCCGCGGTGACGCCAGCCTGCCCGCGACCTGGAGTCCGGACGGCTGGCAACCGCTGCACCTGGCGGTGTACTTCGGCCGGATCGAGGCCGCCCGCATGCTGCTGGACGCCGACGCGCCGGTCTCCGAACCGTCCCGCAACTCGATGGCGGTGCATCCGCTGCACGCCGCCGCGGCCGGCCGGCACGCCGAGCTGGTCTGGCTACTGATCGCCTCGGACGCTCCGGTGGACGTCCGGCAGCAGGCCGGCTGGACGCCGCTGCATTCGGCCGCGGCCAACAACGACCTGGAATCGATCAAGGCGCTGCTCGCGGTCGGCGCCGACCCGGGAGCGCCGAACGACGCCGGCCAGACCCCGCTCGACCTGGCCGAGGACGATGCGGTGCTGGAGTTGCTGCGCGGCGAACAGGAGTAGCGAGTCAGGCCTTGCCGGCCTGGTGGTCTACCGGGTTCCCCTCTGCCGCGGTGGCGTCCGGCGCTTCGACGGGCGTTTCGGCAGCGGTATCGGCGGACGCTTCAGCTGGGGTCTCGGCTGGTTGACCGTCCAGCGCGCTGCTGCGCGGCTTGCCCCGCTGGCGCAGGAAGCCGGCCAGCCCGGCCAGGAACACCAGGATCGACACCCAGTTGTTCACCCGCATGCCGAGGATGTGGTTGGCGGTGTCGCTGCGCAGCGACTCGACGACGAACCGGCCGACGGTGTAGCCCATCACGTACAGCAGGAAGACCTGGCCGCGAGCCAGCCGGAACCGCCGGTCGGCCCGGAGCAACGCGGCGAACACCAGCAGGTCCCAGATCATCTCGTAGAGGAAGGTGGGCTGGAAGTAGCCGACCACCGCGCCGGCGTGCCCGCTGACCACGTCCATCTGGTGGATCTGCAGCTTCCAGGGCAGCGAGGTTGGCCGGCCGTACAGCTCGTTGTTGAAGTAGTTCCCCCACCGGCCGACGGCCTGGGCGAGCACGATGCCGGGAGCGGCGGCGTCGGCGAACGCGACGAAGTTCATCTTGTGCCGGCGGCAGCCGATGTAGACGCCCAGCGCACCGAGGGCGATGGCGCCCCAGATGCCGAGGCCGCCGTCCCAGATCTTCAGCGCGTCGATCGGGTGCTTGCCCGGTTTGAAGTACAGCTCCGGGTCGGTGATCAGGTGGTAGAGCCGGCCGCCGACGATGCCGAACACGATCGCCCAGCCGGCCACGTTGCCGATCGCGTCCGGCTCGCCGCCGCGCGCCTGCCAGCGCTTGTCGGTGATCCAGAGGCACAGCAGGATGCCGGCCACGATGCAGAGCGCGTAGATGTGGATCGGCAGCGGTCCGAGGTGGATCACGCTGATCGTCGGGCTCGGAATCGAGGCCTGCGCGGGTGTCGGCACGACTCAACGGTAGAGCAGCCGGCTGACAGGTTGCCGCAGCCGTCCGCCTATCGGCGGTGATGGGTCGATGGCACACCTCTTGGCCGGTGATTGTGTGGCGGATGGCCACAGTGCCGGGCCTTGGTCACTTCTAAGGTTCGCGGCTAGCCGCAACCGTCTCATCAGCACCCCCAGCCCCCACCCCCCGCGCGGAGGAGAACCACGATGTCCAGCATCGACAACACAACCGGGAAAGCGCGCCGGATCAGGCGGGTGATCGCCGGCAGCCTGGTCGGCACCACCGTCGAGTGGTACGACTTCTTTCTCTACGGGGTCGCGGCGTCCACCGTGTTCGGCTCGGTGTTCTTCCCCAAGAGCGATCCGCTCACCGCCACCTTGCTCTCGTTCCTGACCTACGCCCTCGGTTTCGCGGCCCGGCCGCTCGGTGGCCTGGTATTCGGCCACTACGGCGACCGGATCGGGCGCAAGAAGCTGCTGGTGATCAGCCTGCTGATGATGGGAGCGTCCACCTTTGCGATCGGCCTGCTGCCGACTTACCACCAGGTCGGCGTGGCCGCGCCACTGCTGCTGACCGGGCTGCGGCTGATCCAGGGCTTCGCCCTGGGCGGCGAATGGGGCGGCGCGGTGCTGATGGTGAGCGAGCACGGCTCGGCCCGGCACCGTGGGTTCTGGGCGAGTTGGCCGCAGGCCGGCGCACCGGCCGGTCAGCTGATCGCCAATGGCATCCTGGCCCTGCTGGCAGCGTTCCAGAACGACGCCGATTTCAACGCCTGGGGTTGGCGGATCCCGTTCCTGCTGTCCGCCGTGCTGGTGCTCTCCGGACTCTGGGTACGGATGAAGGTCGAGGAGTCGCCGCTGTTCCACCAGGCGCAGCAGGCCGCTGCGGCCCGCGCCGCCGCTGATGTCATCGAGAAGCTGCCGGTGATCGACGTCGTCCGCCGCTACCCCCGCGAGATCCTGACCGCGATGGGTGCCCGGATCGCCGAGAACACCGCGTACTACATCTTCACGATCGTGATCGCGACGTACGCGAAGGAACAACTGCACATGCCGAAGAGCTTCGCGCTGGACGCGGTGATGATCGGCGCAGCGGTCCACCTGGTCACCATCCCGTTGTGGGGCGCGCTGTCCGACCGGATCGGCCGCCGGCCGCTGTACCTGTTCGGCGCCGCCGGCGTCGGCGTCTGGGCGTTCGCCTTCTTCGGCCTGGTCAACTCGAAGCACCTGGCGCTGGCGGCGATCGCGGTGGTGGTCGGGCTGCTGTTCCACGGCGCCATGTACGGACCGCAGGCCGCCTTCTTCGCCGAGATGTTCGGCACCCGGGTGCGGTACTCCGGCGTGTCCATCGGCTACCAGCTCTCCTCGATCGGCGCCGGCGCGATCGCGCCACTGATCGCGGTCGCGCTGCTGAAGCGGTATCACTCCGGAACCTCCATCGCGGTATATGTGGCGATCTGCGCAGCGATCTCGCTGATCGCGGTGGTCTCCTACCGGGAGACGAAGGACCGCGATCTGGCCGAGGTCGATGGCGGCGCCCGGTCCGGTCGGCCGGCGGCGCAGACCTTGGTCGAGACCGGCTGAACCGCCTTCGGGCGGCGTCGCCGGGGTTCTGCGAAGATCTGAGCCGATGTCCGACGACGCCGCCCGACTGCTGCACCTGCTCGCCGCCGACGCCAGCAGTGGCCGGCTCCGGGACTGCGCGCCGCCCGGCCAGGCACTGGCCGACGCACTGGCGGTCCGCGAGACCATCGACGCTCACAAGCGACGCGAGTCGGTGCTGACGGCGCTGGTCGACATCGCCCGCGACCTGACCTCCCGGCCTGATCCGGACGGAGTGCTGGACACCATCGTCCGGCGCGCCCGATCTCTACTCGGCGCCGACGTCGCCTACCTCACCTTGTACGACGCCGACCGCGGCGACACCTTCATGCGGGCCACCGACGGCTCCATCTCGGCGGCCTTCCAGACCGTCCGGCTGCCGCTGGGCGCCGGTCTCGGCGGCCTGGTGGCAGCCACCCGGCGTCCGTACACGGCGCACGACTACCCGAACGACGCCCGGTTCACGCACACCCGCGAGATCGACAGCGCGGTCCACGACGAGGGCCTGGTCGCGATCTGCGGCACGCCGCTGCTGGCCGGCGATGCGTTCGTCGGCGTGCTGTTCGCCTCGGATCGGTCAGCCCGCACCTTCACTGCCGACGAGGTGGCGTCACTCGGTTCGCTCGCGGCGCTGGCCGCGGTGTCGATCGTGCAGAGCCGGGCCGCCGCCAGGACCAACGCGGTGCTGGCAGAGGTGTCGCTGGCGCACGAGCAGGTGCGCCGTTACAGCGTCGGAATCGAGCGGGCGGCCACCGCCCACGACAGGTTCGCCGGGTTGGTGCTGGCGGGCGGCGGCGTCCAGGACCTGTGCTCGGCGGTCTCGGAACTGCTGGGCGGCTGGTCGATCGCGCTCGACCCGCACGGCCGCAGGCTCGGCGCCGCAGGCGATGCGCCCGGCGAAGGTCTCGCCGGGCACCCGGCGGTGCTGGCCGCCAGGGAGAGCGGCCGGCTGTCGATCGCCGACGGGATGGCAGCGGTGCCTATCCGGGCCGCCGGCGAGTTGCTCGGCGATTTGATCCTCGGTGACCTGCGGGTGCTGGACGGAGTTGGCGCCATGGACGACGCCGATCGCCGCACGGTGGAACGGGCCGCCGTCGTCACCGCCCTGGTGCTGCTTCGCCAGCGAGCCGCCGCTGACGCCGAACAGCGACTGGCTGCCGACCTGGTGTCGGACCTGATCACCGGTGCCGGCGACCTGGCCCGGCGCCGGGATCGGGCGGCGGCGGTGGGGCTGGACGTCAACGGGCCTTGGTCGGTCGCGGTGGCCCGCTTACCCGCGTCCGCCCACCTACGCGGCGCCGAGCAGGCCGCCCGCAGTGCCGCCGGACCGACCGCCCTGATCGGACGGCATGCCGGCGACCTGGTGGTGATCGCGCCCGGGACGGACTCTGCGAACCTGGCGCGCGCGCTCGGCAGCCGGCTGGCCCCGCTCGGCGAGGTGACCTGCTCGGCGGCCGGACCGGTGCGCCCGGACGACGTCATCGGCGCGTTCCGCGAGGCTGCGCACACCGTGGACGCGCTCGTCGCACTCGGCCTCGCAGGCAGCGCTGCGACTGCCGACGCGCTCGGGTTCGCCGGGCTCGTGGTCAGCGCCGAGCCCGATGTCGATCGGTTCCTCAGCCGACAACTGGGGCCGTTGCAGACCTATGACTCCGAACGCGGAACCGAACTGCTTGCCACCGTCCGGGCGCTGTTTCAGGCTGCGATGAACCGGCGCCGGGCCGCCGAGATGCTGCACATCCATCCGAACACGCTGTCCCAGCGACTGGACCGGGTCTCCCGGCTTCTCGGGCCCGGCTGGGCGGAACCCGGCGCCGCCCTGGAGTTGCAGCTCGCCCTCCGGCTGCACAGCCTGCGGACGCGCGATTAGGTTTGTCGGTATGAGCGAAACCAAGGCACTGGTGGTGACCGAGCACGGCGGGCTGGACAAGCTCGAACTGCGCGACTGGGAGGTCCCGGCCCCTGGCGACGGTCAGCTGCTGGTACGGGTCGAGGCGGCCGGGGTGAACTTCGTCGACACCTACCAGCGCGAGGGCGTCTATCCGGTGCCCACGCCGTACGTGATGGGCAACGAGGGCGCCGGGGTGGTCGAGGAGGCCGGCCCCGGATGTTCGACCGCCGTCGGCACCCGGGTGGCCTGGTCGCAGACGCTGGGTAGCGCGGCCGGGCTGGCTTTGATCCCGGAGTCCGACACGGTGCCGGTGCCGGCGTCGGTGTCGTCGGAGGTTGCCGCGGCGCTGCTGTTGCAGGGGATGACCGCGCACTACCTGGTCACGTCGGTGCATGCGGTCTCGGCCGGTGACCGGGTGCTGGTGCACGCGGCGGCCGGCGGGGTCGGCCAGTTGCTGGTGCAGCTGGCCTCGGCCCGCGGCGGCCGGGTGATCGGCACGGTGTCGACCGCTGCGAAGGCGGCGAAGGCGCGGGCGCTCGGCGCCGAGGAGATCATCAACTACGTCGAGGAGCCGGACTTCGCGGCGAAGGTGCGTTCGCTGACCGACGGCGAGGGTGTCGCGGTGGTGTACGACGGGGTCGGCAAGGCCACCTTCGACGGGTCGCTGGCCTCGCTCCGACCGCGCGGCATGCTGGCGCTGTTCGGCGCCGCGAGCGGCCAGGTGCCGCCGTTCGACCTGCAGCGGCTGAACTCCGGCGGATCGCTGTTCCTGACCCGGCCGTCGCTGAAGCACTACCTGCTGACCCGGGACGAGCTGCTGTGGCGGGGCGGTGAGCTTTTCGCGGCTGTTGAGTCCGGTTCGCTGCAGGTGGAGGTCGGCGGGCGCTACTCCTTCACCGAGGCACGCCAGGCATATGAGGACCTGACCAGCCGCAAGACCACCGGCAAGCTGCTGCTTTTGCCTTAGATTGACCTTGCCGGGTAAGGGCAAACTCGAACCTCCTGGCTTCGCCTGTGCGGACCCTGAGTTCGCTGCCGCCGTCCGGCCGTTCTTGTCGGAGGTGGGTCCTAGGTTCGATTTATGGATCAGGTACTGGCTTCGCGGGTGGCGGCGGTGTCTGCTGCCGTCGACGAGTTGCTGACTGTTGATCTTGTTGCGGTCTCGGATGAATCTCTGTTGGCCGCGGCACGTTCGGTCGAAAGTGCCCGGCGGCGGTTGGCTGCCTTCGACGTGCCACTGGTGGCCGAGCTGGACCGGCGGCCGCTGGTGGGACGGGAGTTGGCGCCATCGGTCGCGGCGTTCCTGTCCAGGCTGTTCTCGGTCTCGCCCCGGGAGGCTTCGCGGCGGGTCCGGCAGGCTCGGGAGTTGGGTTCACGGCAGGCGCTCTCCGGAGAGGTATTGCCTCCGGTGCGGCCGGTTCTGGCCGCGGCGGTGCGCTCGGGTGCGGTGAACGACGAGCATGTCTCGGTGGTGCTGTCGACGCTGCGCCGGCTGCCGTCCTCACTGCCGGTCTCGGTCGTGGACGAGGCGGAGGACTTTCTGACCGGCTGGGCGTGCCAGGTCGATCCGGCCGCGCTGCGCCCTATCGCCGCCCGCCTGCTGGCCACCCTGGACCCGGACGGGCGGTTGACCGACACTGCCGACCACGCCCGACGGCGTGCGCTCTATCTAGTACCGGGCGGGGACGGGATGCACCGGCTCATCGGTGACCTCGACCCGGCCACCGCCGCCGTCGCTGCTGCGGTGCTCAACTCGCTGTCCGCGCCACAGCCGACCCAGGCCGGCGGCCCCGACGCCCGCACCCCCGCCCAACGCCGCCACGACGCACTGGCCGCCGTGTTTAAGCAGGCGTTACGGGCCGGTGCGTTGCCGCAGTCCGGCGGAGTGCCCGCCACCGTGCTGATCACCATGCCCAGCGACCGGTTGGCCAGCGGTTCGGGGCTGGTTGAGACCAGCACTGGCCAGCAGTTGCCGGTGGGTGAGGCGTTGCGGTTGGCCGGGCAGGCCGATTTGGCGTTGGTCTTCACCGGTACG